>PVML01016948.1_pt1 | contig 664963 bp, 603 predicted proteins | sample 1853371 | NCBI WGS metagenome assembly PVML01 (sample SAMN08533508, study PRJNA380276) | Human gut metagenome, whole genome shotgun sequencing project. | isolation source: participant 1, chromium library | host: Homo sapiens | collected 2017 | reverse complement strand
AACTGCGGAGCGCGACGAGCTGCTTTGAGACCGTATTTCTTTCTTTCTTTCATACGCGGATCTCTTGTTAAGAAACCAGCTTTCTTTAATACCGGACGGTACTCGATGTCTGCGTGAAGCAGAGCTCTGGAGATACCATGACGGATAGCGCCTGCCTGTCCGGAAACTCCGCCGCCGTGAACGTTAACGATAACGTCGAACTTATCAGCTGTCTCTGTTGCTGCTAACGGCTGACGAACGATGAGCTTTAATGTCTCAAGACCAAGATACTCATCAATATCTCTCTTGTTGATTGTGATCTTACCTGTTCCCGGTACAAGATATACTCTTGCGATAGATTTTTTTCTTCTGCCTGTTCCGTAATATTTTGTGCTAGCCATTATGAATTTCCTCCTTTCAGACCTCTAATTAAAATTTGATTTCTAAAACTTCCGGCTTCTGTGCTGCCTGCTCGTGATCCGGGCCAGCGTAAACGTGAAGTTTTGTGATCATGCTTCTTCCTAAAGGTCCCTTCGGGAGCATTCCCTTAACTGCTAACTCGATAACCTTCTCCGGCTTCTTCTCGAGCATTTCTCTTAAAGTTGTCTCTTTCATTCCGCCTACATAGTCGGAGTGGCTGTAGTAGATCTTCTGGTCTAACTTCTTACCTGTAACTTTGATCTTGGAAGCGTTTGTTACGATCACGTAATCGCCGCAGTCGATGTGCGGAGTGTAGATCGGTTTGTTCTTTCCTCTTAAGATCTTTGCTACTTCTGATGTCAGACGACCTAATGTATATCCTGTAGCGTCAACTACGTACCATTTTCTCTCAATTGTTGCTGGACTAGCCATAAAGCTCTTCATGGGTTGACCTCCTGTTTGTACTAAATCAATCAATGTTCCTTTATCGTAAAATACTGTTTCCGGGGCTTTGGCCACAGCATTTTCAACCGATGTCACAGTTATACATTATATTATACATGGTCGGGTGTGTCAACCATTTTTCTTCAAAATTTCGATTAAATTTTGCCGAAAAACCTATATTTTATCGTGGTTTTGGCATGGTCCGCTTAATCGTTCCCCGATACACGATCTCAGCCACAACTGCTGCCGCAGACTCCGTGATCCAGAACGCGTTCCAGACCGCGCCGCCGCCGAACAGATGGCAGAGAATAAAGGCAGACGGAAGGATGACTACGATATAGCGGAGCAGGGAGATCACAAGGGACTGGACACCCATGCCGATTCCCTCCAGGGCACCAGACGCTGTTACGGAGACCGTTGAGACGATGAATCCGGCGCTGATGATCCGGAGGGCAGCGCCGCCTGCTGCGATGGTCTCCGCGTTGTCGGTAAAGGCACCGATCAGCGTGTTGGAGATCGTAAGACAGAGCACCGTTCCTGCTGCCATGATTACGCCGGCCATAGCTAACGTTATCTTATAGATCTTCCCGACTCTCTCTCGCTCTCCGGCGCCGAAATTGTAACCGATCACCGGCCGCATCCCCTGGATGATGCCGCTGGCCGGGAAATAGAGGAAGGTCTGCAGTTTATAGTAGATTCCGAGAATAACCACATAGCTTCTGGAATACTGCGCCAGCAGACCATTTAACACAAAGATCATGACGGAGGGCAGCGCCAGATTGAGGATCGCCGGGATCCCGATCCCGTAGAGCTTCTTCATCGTATTTCCACCGGGAATCTTATACCTTGCTTCCAGCTTTACCGGAACCGGCCCTCGGAAATAGAAGGCAAGGTAGACTGCGAGCGAGATAAGCTGCCCCACACCTGTGGCAATCGCCGCACCGGAAATTCCCATTTTCGGAAAGAATGCCAGTCCAAAGATTAAAATCGGATCCAGGATAATGTTTGTGATGCAGCCGCCAAGCAGGGCAATCATGGACACCTTCATCCGCCCCACTGCCTGAAAGATCTTTTCGAAGGCCAGTCCTGCCATGATGATCGGTGAAAACAGGAATGCGACGGATGCGTAACGCACACCGTACCGGATGACCTCCTGATCGCCTGTGAACCTTCCAAGGAATTTTGGCATGATAACGATGCAGATCACAGAAAGAATGATCCCGTGGATCACAGACAGGACAACACCCTGAGTCGCTGCCCGGCGCGCTTCATTCTCTTTTCCGGCACCTCTCGCTGTGGCGATCAGAGCGTTGATCCCCACCCCGAAACCGATGGCCATGGCATTGATGAAATTCTGGATCGGAAATACCAGAGACAGCGCTTCCATGGCATTCTCGCTGATCCGGGCAACAAAATAACTGTCTACTATATTATAGAGGGAATTCACCAGCATGGACAGGACCATGGGCATTCCCATTCCGAGGAGAAGAGGAAAGATCGGCTTCTCCTTCATGAAAGTTTCATTCATGATTCTAACCTCCCATATAATTTTTAAAGTAACGGTTCCATATGTAAAACTTCGTTGATATAAGCAATAAAAAGAATGTACCTCGACACATCATTGGCACGTAGTTCCTTTTTGTTTAGCGGGAAGTTCTATCGGAATTTTCTGTTAAACAAAAAACGCCACACAACCACCCATAAAGCTTTTAGGTGATTGTGTGGCGAAAAAAGTTCTTCTCTAAAAATCCACACGAGTTTTAACGTCTGGTAGAATAACATAGATTTCGGATTCTGTCAACTATCCGGAGCCCGAAGACTCGGTGACCCGAACCTCTCACTCTCGAAGGCCTGAGCATCTCACTTCCGCATCTGTCCGGCAAAATCTGCCATGTCCGATGCTGGCAGCTGATCACGCATCTGCGATGCTGCGATTCCTTCTGTTTCACAGCGATTTCGTACCTTGCTTCTTTTTCTCCAGATAATCATTTAACTCCGCGTTCTTCACATTCGTGATAAACATATGACCCGGAGCGTGGGTGATGACGATCGGCGGCTTCGCCCGCTCGACGGCTGCCTGTGGGGTCACGCCGCAGGCCCAGAATACCGGGATCTCGCCCTCGCGGATCTCCACTGGATCTCCATAGTCCGGATGGTCGATATCCTTGATGCCGATCTTTTCCGGATCGCCCATGTGGACAGGACCACCGTGAACATTCGGGAACTTTTCTGTGATCTCTGCTGCCTTCTTTGCGTTCTCCGGCGTCATCGGGCGCATGCTGCATACAAGCGGACCTTCAAACACACCGGCTTTCTCGCATTCGATGTTCGTCTTGTACATCGGAACATTTCTGCCCATTGAGATGTGGCGCACGTCGATTCCGGCCTGTAAGAGCGCCTCCTCGAAGGAAAAGCTGCAGCCGATAAGAAAACCAACGAAATCATCCTGCCAATATTCAGAAGCATCTGTCACCTCATCGACCTTCACGCCGTTTTTATAGATAAAGTACCGCGGAATATCGGTAACGATATTCGCTCCCTCGCCCATATCATGAACCAGCGGGGAGCCGTCCATGATCTCGAGGATCGGACACGGTTTCGGATTGCGCTCCGCGAACTTTTTAAAATCCTCCGCATATTTTTTCGGCAGGATCACAAGGTTTGCCTGTGCGTATCCCCCGCACATTCCGGCTGTCGGTTCTGTGATCTCACCGTCACGGATCTTTTTCCAGATCTCTTCCGGTTTTGTCGTTCTGTAATCTCCCATTTTTCACTACCCCTTTCTCCTATGCCGTTCTTTTCGTTTCCGGAATCTTAAAGTCCCTGTTCCCCACGACCCATTCTGCTGAAATGCTTCGCCGATCAATTCATTTTCCGGCCTGCATCTCCATATTTCTTCTTACCGGAATCTCACAACCTCTTTTTCAAGCTCCACAAGAAACTCTTTTCCATTTACGGAGATCTTATAGGTTCCCGCCTTTACCCATGCGGTCTTGTTCGCCTCGGATGCCGCTGCGATCGCCACCGCCTGCTCATCATCCGCCGGTTCCACCGGGGTATTCAGTCTCTTCGCAAGCGCGTCAAACTCTTCTTTTTCCTTACAATAGAGAGCCTGCGCCTCATCCACCGTGACTTTCTCAAAATGGATCTTCATTCCCGGCATACACTGGGCAAGCACCGGAAGGTCCACAGAGATCACATTGGCGATCTTTGTGTAGCCGCCTGTGGTCTGATGGTCCGCCATCATGACGATAGGATTTCCGTGGGACGGAACCTGGACAGCGCCGAAGCTGATGCCGTCAGTGATGATGTCGCCGCCGTTTTTATGCTCGATCACATCGCCTTCCATGCGGCAGCCCATGCGGTCATACTCGTTGGAGATCGTGTAGGTGCTGTTTAAGAAGGTGCTGATTCCCTTATCTGTAAAACAGTCGTCCTGCGGGCCCATAACGACTCTGAGGGTCCATTCCTTTGCACCGTAAGACGGAAGTCCGTATACACGCTCGGCCATATGCGGGAGCCAGGATGCAGGAGCGCGGAAAGCGATCTCATCGCCGGTTCCTAATTTTCTTCCCTCGTATCCGCCGACCTTTGATTTCAGGTTCGTGGATCTGCTTCCCATAACGACCGGGATATCAAGTCCGCCCGCAAAAGCGATATACGCACGGCTTCCGCCGTACATACCCATGAAGCTCAACGTCTGGCCCGCTTTTACCAGGACCGCACGGTATCTCTCCACCGGTTTTCCGTCGATCTTTGCCCCGAGGTCACCGCCTGTCACCGCGATGATCTCATCTTCTGTAAATTTCATCGTCGGGCCCATCATCGTGATCTCGATGACTGCCTCGTTCGTATCATTTCCAACAAGGATATTGGCGAGTGACGCTGCCCTGGTATCCATGACACCAGATACGGACATTCCAGTCTCCTGATATCCGTAACGTCCCATATCCTGAATCGTTGTCAGGAATCCGCCGTTTATGATCTGAATGCCCATCACTCCGCCTCCTTATCATATACTACATACTGATATGTATCGTTCTCCACCTGTTTTTCGATGGCTTTGTACTCTTCTTCCGTCACCGGGCGGAATTTGATATACTGTCCGGACTCCAGGAGTACCGGTTTTTCCCGCTCGGAATCATACAGCTTTAACGGAGTTCTTCCGATGAGCTGCCAGCCGCCCGGGGATGCCACCGGATAGATTCCAGTCTGCTCTCCGGCGATTCCCACGGAGCCGCCCTCGATCTTTACGCGCGGACTCTTCAAACGCGGAGTCGCGATACGCTTGTCCATGCCGCCGAGGTACGGGAATCCCGCGATAAATCCCAGCATATAGATCAGGTACTCTTCGGAGGAGTGGATCTTTACGACTTCCTCTTCCGTAAGTCCGTTATGCTCTGCCACATTCGCAAGGTCCGGTCCCATCTCCCCGCCGTAAAGCACCGGGATCTCGATCACCGTCGGCGGCGGGATCTGGATGCTGCCCATGGAGGACAGAACCTGCTCAAATTTTTCTGTCAGTGCCGAGAACCGGATCACTTCCGGCTTGTATACAACGAGAAGGGAACGATAGGTCGGTACGGTCTCGACGATTCCCTCAATCTGTTCTTTCTCTAACGCGATCTTGAATGCGCGGATCTTCCGGTTGATCTCCGGACTGATCTCATTTCCAAATTCCACGGTGACTGCACAGTCACCGGAAACCAGATATCTTACATTTCCCACAGCGAGTCTCCTCTCTATCCATTTGCGGCTGTTTGACATTTGTAAGATGTCAAACAGCTGCACTCTTTTTCCTATAAACTTAAATTTTTGATCTCGACGCCTTCCGCGATCAGTGTCTCACGGATATTCTTTACGAACTCCAATGCCTTTGGGTTATCTCCGTGAACGCAGATAGAGTCTGCCTTGATCGCGATATCGTTTCCGTTGATGGACTCGACTTTTCCTTCTTTTACCATACGGATCACACGTTTGATCGCGAGATCTTTGTCCTTGATCACTGCGCCCGGAAGCTTTCTTGATACGAGAGTTCCGTCGTCGTTGTAAGCGCGGTCAGCGAAGACCTCACTTGCAGCGCGGAGACCGACTTTTTCTGCTGCCGTGATCATCTTAGAACCTGCAAGTCCCATGAAGATGATGTCCTTATCTACCTCATAAACTGCCTCACACATTGCGATGGCTAACTTCTCGTCAACAGCTGCCATATTGTAAAGAGCGCCGTGCGGTTTTACATGCTGGATCTTTACGCCGTGGGCGGTACAGAACGCCATGAGAGCGCCCAGCTGGTAGCGGACATAAGCTTTCGCTTCATCCGGCGTCACTGCCATATTGCGGCGTCCAAATCCCACAAGGTCCGGGAATCCCGGGTGTGCGCCGACGGCTGTTCCGAACTCTTTCGCCAGAGCAACGGTCTTTTCCATCACCATCGCGTCACCTGCGTGCCAGCCACATGCCACGTTTGCGGATGAGACGTACTTTAAGATCTCCTCATCCATTCCGATCGTATAATTTCCAAAGCTTTCTCCAAGGTCACTGTTTAAATCTACACGGTACATAATATTTCCTCCTTGCTTTCCCTGCCGGTATTTTCTAAATTTCCTATCTACTATTTTAAACGACTTGCATCACAATCTCAATACATAATCAACCGAACATCTTTAAAATTCCCGGAAGAGCTTTGATTCCGGAGAATCCTGTGAGCAGTACCACGCATACACCTAAAACGATGAGGATCGTCGGATGCTTGTAATCCTCGCCGACGATCTTCTTGTTTCTGCTCGCAAGAAGGATCGTTAAGAGGGTCAGCGGAAGGATCAGTCCGTTTAAAGCGCCTGCAAGTACGAGAAGTGCTGCCGGCTTTCCGAGGATCGCCATGATCAGTGTGGATGCTGTGATAAATCCGATCACGAACCACTTTTCATTCTTCATGATAAACGGATGAAGAGTCTTTAAAAATGAAACCGATGTATAAGCCGCGCCGATGACGGATGTTGTAGCGGCGAAGAAAAGGACAAGACCAAAGATCTTATATCCGATCACGCCAGCTCCGAGACGGAACGCGTCTGCTGCCGGGTTTGAAGCGTCGAGTGTCACATCCGGGTTTGCTGTCACGACACCGAGAACCGCAAGGAACAGCAGGATTCTCATGATTCCGGAAACGCTGACACCCATTAAAACGGACTGGCGTACATGCGGAAGATCTTTCTTTCCGGAATATCCGGCGTCAAGAAGACGGTGCGCACCGGAGAATGTGATATATCCGCCGCAGCTTCCTCCGAGAAGCGTGATGAGCGGAAGGACAAGGGCACCCACATCGCCCGGGTGGAAAATACTGCTCACAGCGTCCCCTACCGGAGGTTTGGATTTGATCGCCACATAGAGAACTACGATGATCATAATACTTCCAAGGTATTTTGTCAGCTTATCCATGCTGGCCTTCGCGTCCTTGGAGAGGAAGATCAGGATTCCGATGATTCCCGCGATAAAGGTTCCAACCGTCGTCGGTATTCCGAACAATACGTTGAGTCCCAGGGCGCCGCCTCCGACGTTTCCGATGTTGAATGCCAGACCGCCGAGGGCAACCATGAACGCGATAAAGTATCCGAGCCCCGGAAGGACTTTATTTGCAATATCCTGTCCGCGCATACCGGACACACCGATCACCGACCAGATGTTTAACTGTGTCGTCACATCCAGCAGGATCGTGCAGATGATCACCAGCGCGAAAATGCTTTTATACTGAGCCGTAAATGTGGAAGTCTGTGTCAGGAAGCCCGGTCCGATCGCGGATGTCGCCATCAGGAACGCAGCTCCCATCAAGGTCGTCATGTTGCTGTGTTTTTTCTTTTCCCCCATAAATGAGTACCCCTTTCGTATCTTTTCTACAACTGATGCTTTGATTTTATCTGACTTTTTAGTGATATTCAACTATATTTTTCGGTTTTTGAAATTTTTTTTGAAATTTTCAAAAAAATCGTGCGAATCCGCTCATTTTCAGCGAGCGATTTCGCACGATGTGAATTTTTGCACGTTTTCAATTGTTCAGCAGATCTGCGCCCTTCCGCGAGGGCCATAAGCTTTCAGTCTTCCTTATCAAGTCTTCTCTTCATGGAGAATCTTGTGATCCCCAAAAGGGCCGCCGCTTTTGTCACGTTGTTTCCGCAGAGCTTCAGCGCCTGGTCCATGTAGATCTGTTCCAGCATGGAAACCTCCTGATCGAGACTGATCGGTCCTTTCCGAAGATCCTTTAGCGCAAACGGTTCTCCTGTCCGGGTATCATCTTTCCAGTCCACCCGTTTTAATTCCACATGTTTTTCAAGCACGTCCCCTCGACAGAATAAGAAGCAGCGCTCAAAAATATTTTTCAGTTCCCGAACATTCCCTTTCCAGTCATACAAAAGCAGCTCCCGCATAAAATCAGGATCCACATGGGTGATATTCTTTCCAAACATGCCGTTATAATATTTCAGGTAATAATCGCAGAGCGCCGGAATGTCCTCTCTCCGGTCCCGTAACGGCGGGATCACAAGTTCCATGACATTGATCCGGTAAAAAAGGTCTTCCCGGAATTCCCCCTGCTTTACGGCGTGTTCCAGATTCCGGTTTGTCGCCGCGATCACCCGGGCATCCACTTCGATGTCCTCCAGGCCACCCACACGCTTGAACTTCTTATGATCCAGAAATGTGAGGATCTTTGTCTGCATGGAGAGGGGAAGTTCCCCGATCTCATCCAAGAACACGGTTCCGCCTGCTGCCAGCTCGATCAGACCTTTCTTCGTCTTCATCGCACCCGCAAAGGCCCCCCGCTCATAGCCAAAGAGCTCGCTCTCCATCAGATGTTCCGGAATTGCGCTGCAGTTGATGCGGACCATCAGGTGGTCCCTCCGGTCGCTGCAGGCATGGATCAGGGACGCCGCAACCTCTTTTCCCGTTCCGGTCTCGCCCCGGATCAGAACATTCACCGTGGAATTCTTTCCGAGAAGTTCGATGTGGCGCCGGATCCGCATCGCGGCGTCGCTGACTCCGATAAATTCCTGCGTTTTTCCCTTTAGAAACTCCAGGGATTCCCGATCCTGCATCTGACCAATGCAGCGGCTGGCGATCCGGTCGATCTCGTCAATATCAAAGGGCTTTAAAATATAGTCGTAAGCGCCGCGCTTCGTCGCCTCCACCGCCTGGGCAACAGAGCCGTACGCCGTCATCAGGATCACCTGGACCTCCTCATCGGCAGACCGGAATGTGGAGATCTCGTCGATCCCGAGGCTGTCCTGCAGGCGGTTATCCAGGAGGATCACCTGCGGATGGAACGTTTTCATCTTCTCGAGAGCGTCCTTCACCGTTTCCGCCGACTGGGTCTCGTATCCCCGGTCCTTCAGGCCTTCCTCCAGCGTAAACCGGATCAGAAATTCGTCATCAACGATCAGTACCTTTTTCATGTTCATCCCTGCTTTCAAAAATCAGGCGCACCGTTGTTCCGCAGCCCGGAGCGCTTTCCATTTCCATTTTGCCGTGGTTCTGCTCGATCAGCCGGTTTACGATCGCCAGACCGAGTCCGACGCCGTTAATGCTCTTCGTGTAGAACGGTTCTCTTGCACGTTTCAGTTCCTCTTCATTCATTCCTTTTCCATTGTCGGAGACGCAGAATGTAGTCATACCTCCGTCGGAAGACACTGAGAGACGGATCTTCCCCGTGCCGTCCCGGCTGACCGCCCGCATGCTGTTCGTCAGAAGATTGTACAGCATCTGGCGCATTTCATTCTCATCGGCAAACACCTCACATGCCACATAGTCTGTCTCGAACGTGACATTCTGCTGTTCGCACTCCTTCGCGTAGATGGATGCCACCTCCCGCAGCACCGCATCCGCCGGAAAGACATGTCTGTGGTTTTCCTTCTTTACCGACAGCGTAAACAGGTCATTGATCAGCCCGGTCACCCGGTCGATCTCATGAAGCATGCTGTCACAGAGAAGCTTTTCATTCTCCTTCACCGCCCGTCCGCCCAGGACCTGGATCCCGGAACGGATCCCGGCCAGCGGATTCTTGATCTCGTGGGCCAGCGCCGATGACATCCGGCTCGTATACTCCATTTTTGTGTAGTTATCAAGGTTTTTCAGAAGATTCTCAAAGGTTCTTGCAAGCTGACCGATCTCGTCCTTTCTCGCTGTCTCCAGAAAGCTGTACTCCCGGAACCCGTCCTTGTTCTCATCGAGCTTTTTACACGCTGCGCCCATGCTGCGGATCGGTTTTGTGAGACTCCAGGCGAGGAACACGCTGACCTGGACGATGACCAGGAGACTGGCCACAGCGCCCACAATGACGTAATTCTGTTCTTCCAGGATCGCGTTCTCGAATGACTTTTTATCCATCCAGTATTCCAGATGCCACCCCAGGGAATTTCCACTGTCCGCATACAAGAGTTCCATGTTCCCGTCCGGGATCTCCTCGTCACCCGTGATGACCGTACCGTCGGCAGCCATGATCCGCACCGCCGGATCATGATAGAAATTATACTTCTGCCGGATCTCATCCTCACTCAGTTTTCCCTGCAGATAGTAAATATCCGCCTCCATGCCGCGGATCGTAGTCCTCGCGTACTCTTTTCTGTCCTTAAGCTTTTCTGTATATCCATTATACACCGAAATAGCACAGAATGCACAGACCACCAGAATTCCCACCGTGACGAACGGCAGCATGATCTCATGCTCGATCCTGCAGAACCATGATCGAAACAGTTGTTTTTTCTTTCCGCTCATTCTTCTGCCCCTCTCTTCTTCTCAAACATCGGGATCACAACATAGACCGCCGCTGCGCACAGTGTTGCCGGAAATGCCCAGTATATCTGGAGATCCATTTTCCAGAACAGGACAGAGCAAATAAGTCCCGTAAAGAACGCTCCCACCGCCCCGGCTTTCGTTCTCCGTTTCCAGTACAGTCCCCCGTAGATCAGAGGGGCAAGCGCCGCCGAGAATAATCCCCAGATGTCCGCTCCGAAGGACAGCATGTCCTCCGGCGGATTTACGGATAAGATCAGAGCAGCCGTGCCACCTATGAAGATAAATACCCGCGCCAGGATGAGGATCTGCTCCTCCGACATCTTCTTTTTTGTGATCTGGGCAGCCACATCGTAGGACAGCATGCAGCCGATCAGGTGAAGCTGGGAGTTCGCCGTTGAGACACAGGCGCCGATCACGCTGATCAGGAAGAAACCGCTGAACGGTGTGTTCATGAGATTGACCACTGCATAGATAAATACGTCATCCGCGGAGCAGTAATTTTTCAGCTGCGGAAAGAGGATCCGCAGTCCAAGACCGATCTGGGTCAGTGCAAAGTACAGCACGCACAGGAATATCAGTGCATGCAGGATCATATGTTTTGCGGTTTTTTTATCCTTCGCCGCCAGGATCCTGACCATATACTGGGGATTCGACGCCAGTCCCATTCCCCAGCCGAAGAACATAGAGATATATACAAAGATTCCAATCTCCGCTGTCTGATTTTCAAAAACGCCCTTGCTCTTTATGAGTTCATGCACAGTCTGATCCGTCAAAAACCAGTGTCCCGGAACGTTTTTTACGATAACCAGATACAGAACCCCGATGCTCACAGAGAGCATGATCAGATTCAGGCAGTCCGACTTCGTGACGGAGTTAAAGCCGCCGAAGCTCGAATAGAGGATAAAAAGATAGACAAGAAAGACAGCGACCTTGTAATTGATATTCAGCAGGCTGGATACCGCGATGCCAAATCCCTTGATCTGGATCATCAGATAGAAAATATAGCCGCAGATCATAAAAATGGCCGATGCTGTCTGCAGAAATTTTGAATCATGCTTTTTTCCAATCAGCTGTGGGATCGACAGGACATTATTCTCGTATAGCCGGTCCGTCATCAGATACAGGAGACCCGCGCCGATAAACCACGGGATGACCGACGACGCGATGACAGAGAGTCCGCTGTGGTATACGTTTCCCGTAAATCCTAGAATCGTCGCCGCGGAGACCCAGGTTCCGACAAATGTGAAAAACAGGCGTTTTTCGTCATTTTTTCTCTCACCGACGAAAAACTTGGAGAGAGAATCGCTTTCCGAAAAGGAGAGCTTTCCGATGACCAAGAACACAACGGAATAGATGACAAAATAGATCAGCTGGATCAGTACCTGGTTCATAGCGCTCTCCCCGTATATTCCGTTCCGTAGCTGCCGTCATCCAGCCTGCGGAGTCGGTAATATCCATAGCTTTCCGTCTCCGACACCTCATATCCATCCGGAATCGTCACAAACACTTCCTTCGCCCCATTCCGGTATGCCTGATGCACCATGCGGCGGATCAGGCGGGGGAGTTCTTCGGGTTCGGAGAACCTGATCCGCACGCGGGAAACTCCGTCGGATTCCAAGCTGGTCTGGTCCAGAACAGAGTCCCAATGTTCATTTCTCCCAATGATCTCCTTTGGGATCTCCCTCTCATACTCGATTCCCACAAGTGTCAGCCCCTTCGCCGGAGCAGTCTGTCCCGCCTCTTTGCGGTTTCTTGCCTCCAGTACCTCTTTCACATGTTCCGGCTCCCACTCACCGGTTCCGACTTTTAACAGGGTTCCCGCGATGATCCGCACCATGTTGTAGAGGAATCCGCTGCCGCAAAGGCGGATCGTTACGATGTCCTCATCATTCTTTTTCACCTCGGCCCCGTAGATCGTCCGGACCGTCTCCTCCGCCTGGTGGTTTGCGGCGCAGAAGCTGATGAAATCATGTTCCCCGATGAGATATTTTGCCGCCTCATTCATCTTTTCCACGTTTAACGGGTAATAGCAGAAATGGGCGTAGAGGCGTCTTGTCGGGATCTCGATCTTACAGTTTAAGATCTGGTATTCGTAAGTCTTTACGCAGTTCTGCTTTCTCGGATGCCAGTCCAGGGGAACCTCCTCGGATTCCACCACACGGATATCCTCCGGAAGTCCGCGGTTTACCGCGTAACAGAATTTATCTCCCGGGATCCGGCTCTCCGTGTCGAAGACCGCCACGTTTCCTCTTGCATGGACACCGGAGTCAGTCCGGCTTGCCCCAATGACGCAGACAGGCTCTTTCAGAAGATCCGAAAGAGCCTTATTTAACATCTCCTCTATGGTAACGCCATTGGGCTGGAGCTGCCAGCCCTTGTATGCGGTGCCGTCGTAGGCAACCGTCAGTTTGATTCGTCTCATAGCTTTATTGTTTTCCCTCTGCTGCCCGGGGATTCCCGGGCAAATTTACTTTTATACAGATCCAGCAGCTATTTTGCAGCTTCACAGCTGCAAATTATCTTCTGCCATTTCCAGCCCAATCCAGTTCTGCCCGGTTTTCCGGATAGAATCAGATATCAAATTACTTTTTCCCGGCTGAAATCGTTCATTTCTTGTAACTATTCAGTACCAATGTCACTTAGTTAAGCTTATTGGTTCACTAAGAGGTAAACCTCTAACAAAAATTTATAAATTATAGTTGACACATCAATCAAAATGTGCGGCCGCTCTCGTTGCCGATATAATTCTAAGGTAACGAGAGCGGCCCTTGAATTAGAACTATATTTCATTCTGATTCAAGGAGGTTTACCTATGACATTTCCTGAAATTGTCAAAACTATACTTTGGGACATTATTGATGAGATGTCCCGCTCACTTTCTTCTTTTGTAAAAAATCCAGATAAAGATTTTATCCGCAAACGCAAACTTGATTTTAAGAAAATGATGCATCTGATCATTTCCATGGAAAGCGGATGCCTGAATCATGAACTTCTCAAATTTTTTGAGTATGATTCCTCGCTTCCTACCGGCTCTGCTTTTTATCAACAACGTTCCAAACTTTCCGTTTCTGCATTCCGTCACCTTCTTAAGGAATTTAACCTTAAATTCCCCTTAGAAAAATTTCGCGGAAAATACTATCTTATTGCGTGTGATGGTTCTGAATTTAACATTGCCAGAAATCCTAACAATCCCGACACCTTCCACGAGCCTAATGGCAAATCTCTATCCGGTTTTAATATGGTTCATACCATCTCTTTATATGAGGTATGTTCTAAGCGGTATCTTGATTTAGAAGTTCAGCCTGGGCGTCTTAAAAATGAGTTTCAGGCTATCTGCAATCTTATGGATCGGTATGCCTATGGGGGATCCCCCATTTTCATTGCTGACAGAGGATTTTCCAGTTACAATGTTTTTGCCCATGCAATCGAAAATCATGTTGATTTTTTGATTCGTGCTAAGGATTTGAATGTACAGCGTTTTCTTGGAGTCGAGACTCTTCCTGACAAACTGGATACAACCATAGAACTGATTCTGACCAGAACACAATCAAAAAAGAAACATAAACATCCCGAAAAAGAATCACAATACCGCTATATTTGTAAAAACATAGCTTTCGACTATCTTGATCCAGATGATATTTCCGATGAATATCTGCTGAAACTAAGAATCGTCCGCGTTGAAGTGTCCGATGGTGTTTTTGAAAATATCATCACTACACTTTCCGAAGAAGCTTTTACACCGGACGATATAAAATACTGTTACAATCTCCGCTGGGGCATCGAAACTTCTTTTCGCGACCTGAAGCATACCATTGGTGCTACTAATTTACACTCTAAAAAAACAGAGTATGTTGCATTTGAACTGTGGAGCAGGCTCATTTTGTACAATTTCTGTTCCATAATTATTTTACATGTACCAGTAAAAAGTATGGATCGCAAATATGAGTACCAAGTCAACTTTTCTATCGCAATGAAAATCTGTTTTGATTTTCTAAGAGGAGTCGCACCACCAAATCTAGAAAGCCTGATAAGTAAGTATATCCTACCTATCAGGCCCGATAGAAACTATGCCCGCCAGCATAGAGTCCAAAAACCGCTCAGCTTCTCTTACCGTTTTGTATAACATAGAGTAGCTGACAATTCTATTATACACTAATTTTAAGGCAGACGAAAGTCTGTCTTAAAGTCGTGCCTGATATTTATATGATTTTTTGAACGAAGATTGTTTTAATCTTTTTTGTTTACCACATCCTTTTCACGCTAGATGCACACAAATCCATTAATTTGTAAAAAGCTTAACTAAGTGACATTGATTCAGTACCTTCATAGTTACGTGCAAAAATCCATTCCAGATCAGCTTCGCTGATGGGATTTTTGCCTTCCAGCCTATGTTTCCTTACGGTCAGCGCAGCAAGTGCGCAGACCTACTGAACAGTTACCAGTTCTTTACAAAACGACCTTAAGCAAAATCGCCACCACAAAATACACCAGATACGCCCCATAAACCATATGGTCCCTCTTCGCGTACTTAAGCGGTTTCATCTTCGTTCTTCCCTCGCCGCCGCGGTAGCATCTCGCCTCCATGGCCATCGCGAGGTCCGTGGCACGGCGGAATGCGGATACGAAAAGCGGTACAAGAAGCGGTACCATGGATTTCGCCTTCTGGATCAGATTCCCGCTCTCGAAGTCAGCACCTCTCGCCATCTGCGCTTTCATGATCTTATCCGTTTCCTCAATTAAGATCGGGATAAACCGGAGCGCGATGGACATCATCATGGACACCTCATGGACCGGAACACCGACCTTCTTTAAAAATCCAAGGCTCTTTTCCAGACCGTCTGTCAGCTGGTTCGGCGTCGTCGTGAGTGTCAGGATCGTGGATCCCATAACGAGATAAACAAGACGGATCGCCATAAATGCCGCAAACCGGAGACCTTCCCAGGTCATCTGCAGGAAACCGATCTTAAAGATCGGGGTACCCGGCGTCAGGAACAGGTTAAAGCTGACGCTGAGGAGAAGCAGGAACATGATGGATTTTAAGCCGCGCACCATGAATTTTACCGGGACATTGGAGAGCTTGATGGCAGTGATCAGAAAGATCGTCGCCGCAAGGTATGCCCAAAGGTTGTCCGCGATAAATAAGGTTACGATGTATACAAGAGTTCCAAATAATTTTGTTCTCGGATCCAGCCTGTGAAGCAGGGAATCAACCGGGTAGTACTGTCCAAGTGTGATATCTCTTAACATGTCTTTTCCTCCCCGGCTGTCTTTTCTGTGATGTCCGCATTCCCAGAAGCTGTTCCGGCGGCGTTCCCATGACCTGCGTTCTCGGAATCTGCTCCAGCTGTGCTTACCTGAGCTGCATTTCCGGAACTTTTTCCATTCTTTTCGTGCCAGATCTTAAGGATCGCATTCTTCGCCTCTTCCACCGTCGTGATATCCGGATCCAGCGGGATCCCCTTGTCGATCAGCTTGTGCACCACATAGGTGATCTGCGGAGCCGCAAGGCCAATGGCTTCCAGCTCTTTATAGTGGCGGAATACTTCCTTCGGGGTTCCGTCGAAGACCTTCTCGCCGTGGTTCATGACTACAAGACGTGACACATATCGCGCCACATCCTCCATGCTGTGGGAGACGAGAATGATCGTCAGCCCCTGCTCGTTATGGAGCTTTTGTACGAGTCCTAAAATGTCGTCGCGGCCTTTCGGGTCGAGGCCGGCTGTCGGCTCATCTAAGATCAGGACCTCCGGCTTCATTGCGAGAACACCCGCGATAGCCACTCGACGCTTCTGTCCGCCGGAGAGGTCGAAGGGGGACTGCTTATAAAAGCTCTCATCGAGTCCCACCATGTCAAGCGCCTCTTTCGCGCGCTTCTCGATCTCCTCCTTCGGGAGTCCCAGATTCTTCGGTCCAAAGCAGACATCTGAGAATACATCCACCTCAAACAGCTGATGCTCCGGATACTGGAAAACAAGCCCCACATGGCTGCGGAGCTCTTTCATGGAATATCCCTCTTTATAAATACTCTCTCCGTTATAAAGGATATCTCCGCTCGTTGCCTTTAAAAGTCCGTTTAAATGCTGGGTCAGGGTTGATTTTCCGGATCCGGTATGACCGATGAGGCCGATAAACTCGCCATCATGGATCGTAAGATTTACATCCTTTAAGGCATACTGCTCAAAGATCGTTCCCTGCCCGTATATATGATTCAAGTGTTTAATTTCGATTGCCATATTTCCACCATTTCTCCACTATTTTAAGAGCGGAACAAGTTCGTCCACAAGCTCGTCGATGGAAAGAATTCCATAAGGAAGATCCATTCCGGCTTCCTTTAATTCATCTGCCAGTTCCGTTACCTGCGGCACATCGAGGCTGTATTTTTTCAGTTCCTTGACTCTGGAAAAGACCTCTTTCGGGGTTCCGTCCATCACGACATGTCCACCGTCGATAACGACTACGCGGTCCGCGTCGATGACCTCTTCCATATAGTGGGTGATCAGAACTACCGTGATCCCTTCCTGACGGTTCAGTTCATGAACCGTTTTAATGACCTCGCGGCGTCCGTTCGGGTCTAACATTGCTGTCGGCTCGTCCAGAACGATACACCGGGGCTTCATCGCCATAACGCCTGCGATGGCCACGCGCTGTTTCTGTCCACCGGAAAGCTTATTCGGAGACTGAAGTCTGTACGCTGTCATACCCACCGCCTCAAGGCTCTTGTCGACCCGCGCCCAGATTTCCTCCGTCGGAACTCCCATGTTCTCCGGTCCGAATCCAACGTCCTCTTCCACCACGTTTCCGATGATCTGGTTATCCGGGTTCTGGAATACCATTCCCGCCGTTTTTCGTACATCCCAGAGATGCTCCTCGTCGTCCGTCCTCATTTTAGAAATATAGACTGTTCCATCCGTTGGAAGCAGGATTCCGTTCATCAGCTTCGCGAATGTGGATTTTCCGGATCCGTTGTGTCCTAAAATCGCTACGAAATCGCCTTCCCTGATGTCCAGAGAGACGCCTTTTAACGCATGGCTGACCTCATCCTTGTCTTCCTCTTCATCGTGCCTGATATAGTCAAAGATCAGGTTCACTGCTTTAATGATTCCCATAGAAATCCTTTCTCGTTTTTCATAAACTTCAAGTGACTGCGGCGCCGCATACACCTTCAGGCTGCCGCGACAAATGTTTACACGTTTCTAAATTTTAGTTGATATCTCATAGTAAGTCAAGTGTTTTCGCGTGGTTCCAGGAGCTTACCTTTTCAGATATGTGAAAACGGCATGCCACAGGATTTCTCCTATGACATGCCGCCCATCATTCCTTTCTAACTTACCCAGAGCCCCGATGCATCCAACGTATATCCGTCGATCACAGTGGACGCTGCCATCGCTCCGTTCGCGTTCAGGTAATACCACTGTCCCGGTGCTGTCTGACGCCAGCCTGTTGCCATCGCTCCATCGGCATCCATGTAGTACCAGACACCGCCGATCTGCTTCCAGCCGGTTACCATCTTTCCATCACTTCCAAGGTAATACCATTTATTATTTACCATTCTCCAGCCTGTCGCCATATATCCGTTTTCATCGAAATAATACCATGTTCCGAGGATCCGGTACCACTGGGAGGTCACGATCTGGCCATTCTCATCCACATACTTCTTTCCGTCCGCATAATTCTTCCAGCTGCCCTCCGTGTCACCCAGGTCATCCAGGTAGCGGTCGGAGGAGACGATATACTCGCTGCTCTTGCGGTACTTCGCATCGTTCGTTGTCTTTCCCACCGCGCGGATCTCGTAATAGTAGTTTCCCTCTCTTCCCATATACTCGGAGAGGTCCTTGCTGGTTCCCGTCGCATCGATAGTCCGGCGATAATAGTCATCCCGGTACAGACGGATCTGATATCCCGTCGCATAATCGACTTTCTTCCAGACCGCTTTCATATGATTCGAAGCACTCCAGCCGGCTTCCTCCGGAGCTTCCAGCCATACCACCGGGTAGTAAGTGACTGTGACCTTCAGGTCATCATCCACTTTCACTGCCTTACTCAACGTCGCACCGGAGATCTGGCAGGACTTTGAACCGTAGCTGGAGGAGAACTCTCTTCCGCTGGAGGAAAGAATCAGCGTTGCCGTCACTTTCGTTCCAGGATTCCATTTTTCTACATCCTTGCTCCACTCCACAGATGTGATTTCAATCCCGAAGGTACTGCATGTGATATCCGGTTCCGAGATCACACCCGGATCCGTATATTTATCCGTGAATGTGATCCGCACGGAGTTTACTGTCTGCGCAGCCAGTGCAGGAAGAGCCAGCCATATCGTCATCACGATCAGAATTCCTGCTGCCGCAAGCCATTTTCCAAAAGTTTTCTGTCTCATAAGGTGCTCCTTTCCTGTATTTTCAGTCTGCTGAAAAATATTCCGACGATTTTCACCGCATAACCGAATGCCCCGCAGGTCCAGATCTTTACTGCGGTTTTCTCCAGACACCGTCCTGATCTACATAGAAGGTATCGATCACCTCATTGACCGCCTTATGTCCATCCGGATACAGGTAGTAGATCTGTCCGTCGATGTTCTGCCATCCTGTGAGCATTCCGCCGTCGCCGCCGAGGTAATAAGCCTTATCACCCAGCGTGATCCAGCCGGTCACCATAACTCCGCTCTCGGAGAGATAATACCAGGTATTGTTGTAGAGAAGCCAGCCCGTCTGCATCTTTCCGTCACCGTTCATGTAGTAATAAACGCCGTTCTTCATCTGCCAGCCGGTGAGCATCATTCCGTTCGCGTCAAATAAGTACCAGATATTTCCGATAAATCCCCAGCCGTTCTTTAAATAAGTTCCGTCCGGGTAACGATAATACCAGCGGTTTCCGTCAAGGATCCAGCCGACCTCATTCACATTTGACGGGGCCTGCTGGGAATTTCCGGAGTTATTTGTGCTGCTGTTGTTGCCGCTTGACGGCTTTTTCTTTGCCGCTCTCGCCGCGTCATCCTCATCGATATAGACCTCATCGGATATAGTCCAGTCGCTCTTTGACGCGTACTTGGATACCTCATCGTTTGACGGGAGCGCGCGCACCTTAAAGGTGTAGGTTCCCTTGGAGCTCATATACGGAAAGAGATCACAGCTGCTGGTGTGGATCTCGCCGCTCTTGTAGACGTTCTTGCTGCCGCGGTAGAGGTACACCTCGTAGGACGCGTCCTCAACGGCCTCCCACTTCGCGAGTCCGAGATCGGAGCTTCCGGACTTTGTGGTCTGCCAGTATGCCTCGCCCGGCGCGTCAAGATCGCCCTTTGCCGGTTTTGTCTTTACGGTAACCACCAGACGGTCGGAAGATGTTCTCGAAGCGCTGACAAAAGTTCCGTTCTTTACCTTTACCTTTGAGGAAGTGTAGGAGCTGCTGCTGAACCTATAGTTATTTAAAGTCTTTAAAGTAACTTTCATGGTATAGGTTCCGCCGATCTTCACGTCATTCTTTGTGGAAGACCACTTTGCGGATACGATATCATATTTATCGTTGTTCGGGATCGATACCTCGCAGTTATCAGAATTGTATCCCACATCAAGATCCGGCAGGGATTCCCCCACCGTCGGTGTCACATCCAGCGTGATGCTGACACTATTCACATAACTGGTCGCCGCAAACGCTGTCTGCGCCCCGGATACCGCAAACACGACCGCCATGACCCATGCGGCCATCCATGTACTTATTTTTTTCCATTTTCTTTCTGCCATAGGATTGCCTCCCCTCAAGTATCTTTCTTTAACTATATTATAAGGTTGGACAATATCTCCCGTCAACTTACGATATTCTGTCTTTTAGCGGCAAATCCGTGGCAGTTTGAGGCTTAGAATCTGCATTTTCCTATTATTCTTCCATTTTCCATATTTACCGTTGATCCTGTCATTTTCTGTGTAGTTTTAGTCTGTCCTCAGTGCGTCGATCGGGTTCAGCTTCGCCGCACGGCTCGCCGGCATGTAACCAAAGATCAGTCCGATGGCAACCGAAACAGTAAATGAGATCACAACTGCCGTCATGGTCGGCGGCGCGTCGATTCCCATGAGGGCGCCGATTCCCGTACTTGCTAAGGCTCCGATCATGATTCCGATGATTCCGCCGATGGAGCTTGTGACCAGCGCCTCGATGACGAACTGCTGCATGATCACGCTCTTCTTTGCGCCGAGGGCCTTCCTGATGCCGATCTCCCTGGTTCTCTCTGTCACGGACACCAGCATGATGTTCATGACACCGACGCCTGCAACTAACAAGGAGATACCCGCGATACCGCCCAGCATCATGCTCATCATGGCAATCTGCTCATTTAAGGAATCGAGAAGGGAGCTCATTGCTGTCACCGTGTAGAGGTTTTCGCTCTTCATCTTTTCATAGAGAAAATTTTTAAGTTCTGTCGTGCACGTTTCCGTGTCGTTGATGTCCCGCGATGTGAAGATATAGTTGTTGATCACAGCATTTCTCGCCATCTTCACAGCTCTGGAATACGGGATCCACACAAAGTCATCCATACATCCGTCATCAAACTCAGAGCTGCTCTCCGTCTGCCGTTCCACAACGCCTACAATAGTGTAGCTGTCACCGTTTAACTTGACCGTCTCGCCCACGGCGTTCTGGGATCCGCCGTAGAGTTCCTCCGCCACATAAGCGCCGATGACCGCGACTTTTCGTCTCGCCTCCATGTCGGAGTACTGGAGATTTCTGCCATACTCGATCTCGTAGTCCTTGATTGCGAGATAATCCTCACTGTAGCCGCCGACACTGGTGGAATCCATGGTGTCAGAGTCATGTTTTACCGTGACGCTGACGGACACGTTCGGGGACATGTTCTCGTAGAGGTCTGAATGTTCCTCGTAGAACTCATAAAATTCGTCCACATCGATGGTTCTTGAGGCCACCGCCTTGTACTGGACCGTGATCTGGTTTACGCCCATGGAAGAAAAGCTCTCCACCATGTAGGACATATAGCCGTTGACGATGCTGACCAGGATGATCACCGACGCGACTCCAATGATGATGCCGAGCATCGTCAGAAAGGACCTCAATTTGTTGCCCCAGATACTTTTTAACGCCATTTTAAATGATTGCAGCATACTTTTTCACATCCCCGTCGAAATTGATCTTTCCGTCATGGATCCGCACCACCCGCTTCGCCTCCAGGGCGATGGAGCTGTCGTGGGTGATCATGACGATCGTGTTTCCTTCTTCATTGAGTTTCTTTAAAAAATCAAGCACTTCCCGGCCTGTCCTGGAGTCCAGGGCACCCGTGGGCTCATCCGCCAGGATTAAGGACGGATCTCCTGCGAGAGCCCGCGCGATGGAGACTCGCTGCTGCTGGCCGCCGGAGAGCTGGTTCGGAAGATTCTTCCATTTTTCTTCAAGTCCGACCCTTTTCAGGGAATTCATAGCCCGCTCCCGACGTTCCTTTTTGTCATAACCGGCGTAGAGAAGCGGAAGTTCCACGTTTTCTAAGAGATTTAACTTTGGAAGCAGGTTGTACTGCTGGAAGATAAAGCCGATCATGCGGTTTCTGATCTCCGCCAGCTCGTTGTCGGACATATCCGCCACGTCCTCGCCGCCGAGGAAATATTCGCCCTCCGTCGGGACATCCAGGGCGCCGATGATGTTCATCAGGGTTGATTTTCCGCTTCCGGATTTGCCGACGATGGCGACGAACTCGCCTTTGTTGATGGAAAGGCTGATGCCGTCGTTGGCATGGACTTCCTCGTCGCCCATGTAGTAGATCTTGTAGATATTGCGCAGCTCTATCAGAGGTTCCTGCTTTTCCAACTTCTCATGAACTTTTGAAACTGCCTCTTCCTGTTTCATCGGCTCTTCTGCGGTATCTATTTGTATTGAGAATTCAGTCTTTTCCATACAATTTATCTCCTATACACTACTGGGATCTTCGTCCGCTGCCACCGTTGCTGCCGCCAGGACCTCCGTTTCCGCCAGGACCGCCCGGTGTGCCTCCGCCCATATCACCGCCAGGACCGCCCATGCCGCCCATCTGCATCTGATTGGTCTGCGTCGAGCTTCCGGAATCGGAGGAAATGTAGACCTCGTCCCCCTCAGAGAGACCGGAAAGGATCTCCACATAATCGTCGTTGATGATTCCAGTTGTCACCTGGACCGCCTCGAAGCCGTCCGGGACGTTGCTGCTGCCGGATTTTCCGGAGCCGTTGCTCTTAGAGCTGGAATTATCCGTACCGGAACCTTTGGAGCTGCCACTTGCCTCTGCGCCTGCATCCGGCTGTCTATCTGCTGAATCCGCATTCTGAGTTCCGTCTCCAGGGTTCTTTCTCTCTGAATCTGCGTCACCCGCATTATCTGAACTGTCATTTCTCTGTGTATCAGCATTTTCTGTGCTGTCCGGACTCTTCTTCACATACACTCTGTTTCCGCGCATCAGCGCACTCGCCGGGATCACCAGAGCATTCTCAGAGCTGTCGAGAATGATCTTCGCATCCACGTTCATGCCCGGAAGAAGACTTCCCGTATCGTCCAGAGTCACTGTCACCGGATAGTTTGTGACACCGTTGGAGTAGCTGCTCTGCAGACTCACATTTGTGACGGTTCCTGTGAATGTCTCACCTTCCACCGCATCCGCCGTGATCTCCACAGACTGGCCGACCTTGATGCTTGAGACATCGAGTTCATCCACGGACATCTCCAGTGTCATGGTGGACAGGTCGTAGATCACCGCCATTGTGGTCGTTCCGCTGGAGCTCTTGGAGATCTTATCCCCAACCTTCACGTTTTTCGTGATCACGGTCCCCGAGATCGGCGCTGTGATCGTATAGCCATCCACACTGTCCTGAGTGTTGCTCAGCTTGTTCTCCGCGTTTTCCAGGTTGTCATCCGCACTCTCTACCGCGTCCTTGAATTCCTTTAAGTACTCTTCTGCCGTCTTCGCGGTCACCTGGAACAGGTCAGAGTTCTTATCCACATAGGAACCTTCATGGATCAGAAGATTCTCGATCTCGAGACTCTTGTTTCCGGAGAGCTCCACGCTGAGAGTTGTCTCCGTTTTCGCTTTGAATGTTCCCTCGGCACTGCACACAAATCCGTCAACGGTCACGGATGCCGCGGTGTCTGTCGTGAGTCCGCCTGGATTTGATACCTCGACCGTCACGTTCTTTACGAGACGTCCGCCGGAAAGTGTTTCCTCCATGCTGCTGACAACCGTGACGGTTCCGGAGATCTGCTCGCCGGTGTCCTCCAATATCACTGCCGCCTCGTCACCCACGTTGATCTCCGCCGCCTCGCCTGAGAGGAACGGGGCTGTGATCTTCATAACAGAGTCATCATAGAGATCCGCGATCTTCGTTCCACTATTTACCTTATCGCCCTCTTTGATATAGAGAGTCTTGATATATCCGGACGCTGTGGAGCGGTATGTATTTCCGGCGATCCGCGCTGTCTCCCCGGCGTAAGCGGACTGTGCCGTCTGGACACTCTCCTTCGCCCTCTGAAGGCTGGTCTGGGCTGAGCTCAGGTCAGAGTCTATGGAGGATGCGTCGATCCGGTAGAGGACCTGACCTTTTTCCACAACATCGCCTTCCTCAAAGTTCGCCTCGATGACTTCGCCTTCCACCAGGGATGTCACCTCGTAGGTGTCCTTCGGTGACAGGGAGCTGGACGCCGTGAGCTCTGAACTGATGTCCGTCCGCTTCACTGTCGCCGTTGACACAGACTGGTCACCCTGACGTTTCTGGCTCGAGGTCTTTTTCTTATAGAGGAAAAATCCGCCAAGCAGCGCTGCCAGAACCACTATAAACACGATCACGATCCTTCCGCTTTTTCCTTTCCGTTTTTTCCGTTTCTTCTCTGCAGCCACCTTTTCGTTCTCCATACTCGTTCCTTTCCTGTCTATTGAAATCTTCCGCTTCTCTTAACTATGTTCCAAACCTGAATTGTTACAGTACACGGGCACTCCATGCCCGCGCACTGTAACAGGATTTTGCCCATGAAAAGTAACCCTGAATTTTCTCTATTCGTATTTCCTCTGCGGTATCTCTATTTTATGTATTGTACGTATATTCGTAACTAATCAATAATCTCCAACAACATCTACAACCGTATAAGTCGCATTCTCGTCGCTTCCGCTCTTCTCCCACACAATGGCAACCTTGTCATCCACCTCAAACTCTCCGTAGACGGAGAACAGGTACTGGAGCTCCGATCCGCTGATCTGAAACTCATCGCCCTCTCCGCCGTTGTCCTGGTAATCGGTGTTCAAGACTACCTTCACCGGAGTAAACGGGTCGTTGGAATCGTAGTAGATTGCCTTGATGCGTCCCTCTGTGGCACCTTTGTTCTCGCCTCCGTTGGAGTAGGCGAAGATCATCTTTGTCTCCTCGTGGTAGTAGATCACGGTGGCGTAATCGTTGATCTCGCTCTCATCGGACACCTCGCCGTTTAAAAACATGGTAGCGTCTTTCAGGGAAAACGGAACAAGACTCTTTAAGTTCCGGCTGTCATTGTCTAAGATCTTCGGTCCCTTTAAACTGTTATCCAGGATCGAGGATGTATTGATCTCGCCGTCGGAATTGTAGGTCAGGTCAAATATCTTACTGCCGTACTGGTTTCCTTCTTTTGTCTTCGCCTTCATCAGGTTATAGAACAGGTTGATGCAGTCTTCCCTCGTGAGGACCTCGTCAAGATCACGATAGATCCCAGAATCCAGGGACAGGGACTTGAACTTCGCAAGGCGGCTCTCCTGAAGACTTCCGGAGAAATCCTTGTTTGTGTATCCTAAGACTCCCAAAACTGCCTTGATGGCATCCCGCATCGTGATCCCCTCGTCCGGCTTAAAGTTTCCTCCGAGATAACCGGACATCCAGGAATTTGTCACCGCGGTGCGAATCGCCGCAGAATACTGGGATTTTGAGGAGACATCCGCGAATACAGATACGGTTCCCGCCGCGTTTGCCGCCTCCTTGTAGTCCGATGCCTTTACGAGGAGTTCCGCAAACTCACCTCTCGTCACATTCGCCTGGTAATTACTCGTCGTTATAATTCCAAGCAGGCTCACCGCTTTCTTCCTCATTTCAAATGTGGTGCTGGCCGCGTAAGCGTTCACCGTCATTCCGGCCCCCACCGCACAGACCGTCAGACTGACCGCTATTATCTTTCCTCTTCTCATTTCCATTCTCCTTTCATCCGCCTTGACCGCCAGATCATCAGCCCCCTGCAGGTCATCTCTTTCCAAATCCATTGCCTGATTTCCATTGACTGCTGCGTACACTCGTCATCACGGGGATCTTTGTACTTTTAAAGTACATGTACTCCTGGTTCCTTGCATTTTTCTTACTGTTTATTACGTTTCTGCAATAAACTTTATCAGAAACTTGTGATTCCTCTGTGTTCGACCTGTGTTCAAACTGTGAAGGATGTCACACAAAACAGGGCATATCTGCGGCAAAATTGTGGCATGAAACAAAAAGACCCAGAACAGATACCACTTTCGGTACCCACTCCAGGTCTTCTCCCTATTCTCACACCCCCGGCAGCCGCCCGATCACATCGATCCCGGCGAATACCAGAAGTCCGTTTTTTATGATAAAATTTAAGATCACGATCCCCGCCGCTGCGTAAGCGATCCGGTCATCCAACTCCGGTCGGAATCTCCTGTTTCCCGTGGCAAAATACAGGATCCAGGAAACCGCAGCCCACACAGCTACCGATGCCATATACGGCACCACCGGATGGTACAGAAAGCTTAGTACCGGATGCCCTGAAAGGAGTGCCCGGACGGCTCTCGTTCCCCCGCATCCCGGACAGTAAAGCCCGGTCATCATCTGAAACAGGCATGGCATCCGGAACCATGTCGGGATCATAATCTGGCTGCGATCTTCTGGCGCAGTCCACCGACCTTTGCTGCTGCCGCGTCGAACTCTTCCCCTGTCATCTCACCGGTCAGAACCGCGAACTCATCTGTTCCTTCCAGTGTCACAAATTTCACGTCACCGAAAGCTGCCGCAACGGCCTCTTTCTTTGCTCTCTCAGAACCCTCAAACCGTGCAAAGTACTTTCTGGAAAGCTCAGCCGCCGGATGTACCTCAAGCTTCTCGCTGCTCCAGCCGATCTTCTCCGGCTCATCGCCGAAACGGACTGCGGAGATCATATCCCCGACAACGGCGCTGGCTGTCGGCAGTTTTCCTGCTCCGCTTCCGTAGAACATGGACGCGCCCAGCATATTTCCCACAACGAGGATTCCGTTGAACACATCTGTCACCGCATACAGCGGGTCTTTCGCGTCCACGAGGACCGGCGCGACCTCCAGATAGATCTTTCCATCTTTATTCACGCTGGTTCCGAAGAGCTTGATCGCCGCACCCATATGTGCCGCGTAGCTGGAATCCATGGAAGTGATTTTTGTGATTCCCTGGGTCGGGATCTCCTCGTAGTTTACTTCTTTTCCTGTTGCGACCGCAGTCAGGATCGCGATCTTTCTGCAGGTGTCATATCCTTCAATATCTGCCTCCGGGTTGCACTCCGCGTAGCCCAATTCCTGGGCGCGCTTTAACGCCTCCTCGAAGCTCCATCCCTCTTCACTCATCTTTGTGAGGATGTAGTTTGTCGTTCCGTTTAAGATACCGGAGATTTCTAAAATCTCCTCGCCGCCGAGGCTCTCCACAAGCGGGCGGATGATCGGAATACCGCCACCGACACTTGCCTCAAACAAGAAGCTGATATTCTTTTCCGCGGCGATCCGGATCAGCTCTGTCCCATGGGCCGCAACCAGTGCCTTATTGGAAGTCACCACATGCTTTCCCGCGAGCAGGCAGCGCTTTACAAACTCGTAGGCCGGTTTTATTCCGCCCATGGTCTCCACAACGATCCCGATCTCCGGGTCATTTACGATCTGTTCCACATCATGGATCACAAGCTTCTCCACAGGACTTCCCGGAAACTTCCTGAGATCCAGGATATATTTTACTTCGATCGGCTCTCCAGCCTTTTTCTCTACGCTTTTGCAGTTCTTGTCAAGAACCTCATACACGCCAGAACCGATGGTTCCGTATCCCATAATTGCCGCTTTCATCCGTCTATTTCTCCACTCCTAAAATTTTTACGTTCTGTACGCCCTTTAAGTGCTCGATCTCCTCAACCATACCGGCAACATTTCCCGTATCTGAGAGAACTTCCACGCTGAGCGTTACCGTCGCGGATCCGTTTACCGGGATCGTCTGGTGGATCGTAAGGATATTCGCGCGGTAATCCGCAACGATGTGGAGCAGGTCAGACAGAAGCCCCGGCTCATCCATCATCTGGGTCACAAGTGTCACGGTCTTTCCTCTCGTGTTGTCGGAAAACGGAAGAATATCATCCTTATATTTATAGAAGGAACTGCGGCTTAAACCGACCTGTTCCGCCGCCTCCTGCACCGTCATGTTTTTGTCCGTCTCGAGGAGACGTTTCACCTCAACGACTTTCTGAAGGACTTCCGGCAGCGCTTTGTCACGAACCACATAATACTTGTTTTTTTTCTCCATATATCAGACCTCACAAGCTAAAAATTTCTTTTTTATTACCGAAATCATACGTTTCGTCCATTGCTCTGGCACGTTACCATATGTGCGTCCCAGAAAAACATGTGTACGCAAGAATCTTAGCATATTTTGGATGCTTATGCAAGCAGATGTTCGCTGTCTGACAAAATCCACAGTTATTGCGTTACTGTACACGCATGCGTGTACAGTAACGTGATTTTGCCGATGCTTCGCATTCCAAATCGGCAAAATCTGCTACCAGAAGTGTATCGTACGGAATTTTCAGTTCAGAAAATTCCTACCCGTGTACAGTAACGTTATTGCTCTTAAAACAAGAAGGGAGAACCTGCAGATCAGGTTCTCCACTTTTTTATTCAACTTTCAGATCATTTTTAGCAATTTTTCAGTTTTAATTCCAGTTTCGGAATTTTTCTCTTTTTACAGATGCTCCTCCAGCTCACTGTTCCTATGTACCCCAGTGATCGCATACTCTGCCCACTCCGCGATATTTGTGGCGTGGTCGCCGATGCGCTCGTAGTATTTGGCGATCATGAGGATGTCCATGATCTGTTCCTGGGTGGCCTCGCCGTTTAAGATACCGTCTGCCAGTTCTTTCTTCACCTGGGAGAACATATCGTCGATCACGTCATCGTAGGCGATGACTTCCTTTGTCTTCTTGAGGTCCTCGTTTGCGAAGCTCTCAATGCTCTCGCGGACCATGGACGCAACGGCTTTTGCCATCTCGCCGAGTCTTGTCGCCTTTACCGGCTCTAAGAGGTCTGTGGTCTTGATGATCTCCGCGATATCGCCCGCCTGGTCACCGATGCGCTCCAGGTCTGTGATCATTTTTAATGCGGAAGAGATCTTTCTTAAGTCACTCGCCACCGGCTGCTGCTCTAAGAGAAGCTTCAAGCACTTGCTCTCGATATCTCTCTCCTTTAAGTCCACGTTCGCATCGTCTTGCAGGATCTTCGCCGCCAACTCCCGGTCCATGTTCATCAGTGCCTCGTAAGTCCCGTCGATCATTTTCTCGCAGAGCAGTCCCATCTCCGCCAGCATCTTATGCAGCTCTTCCAACTGTTTTAAAAATGCATCTCTCATAATCAGCCAAACCTCCCTGTGATGTAACTCTCTGTGCGCTCATCTCTCGGGTTCGCGAACAGATCGCCTGTATTATTGTACTCGACGACCTCACCTAACAGGAAGAACGCTGTCTTGTCAGAGATACGCGCTGCCTGCTGCATGTTGTGGGTGACGATCACGATGGTGTATTTATCCTTTAATTCCATCGCCAGGTCCTCGATCTTCGATGTGGAAATCGGATCCAGGGCGGAGGTCGGCTCATCCATCAAGATCACCTCCGGCTCCACCGCCAGGGTTCTCGCGATGCAGAGTCTCTGCTGCTGTCCGCCGGAAAGTCCCAGGGCACTCTTATTTAAGCGGTCCTTAAGCTCATCCCAGATCGCCGCCTGACGCAGGCTTTTCTCAACGATCTCGTCGAGATCCGCCTTTCTCGTGATCCCGAAGATCCTCGGGCCATAGGCGATGTTGTCGTAAATACTCTTCGGGAACGGGTTTGGCTGCTGGAATACCATGCCGACCTTGTGGCGCAGTGTGATGGCGTCCATATCCTTAAAGATGTTCTGCCCGTCAAGCTCCACTTTTCCGTCGATCTTTACATTCTCCACAAGATCGTTCATCCGGTTCAATGTCTTTAAAAATGTAGATTTTCCGCAGCCGGACGGTCCGATGAACGCGGTGATCTCATGGGCGCTGATCTGCATGTTGATGTCCTTAAGCGCATGGAACGAGCCGTAATGCAGATTCAGCTTTTCGATATCAAATTTCGGTTTCATATCAGTCATATATGTTTTCCTCTCTAAAACTCTCATATGCCATCCTCAGAGTTTCATTACTTCTCCCTCAAGAATCTGTCATTGAGGTCCTTTTCCGAATGTTTCTTACGCTGCCTCGCCGGAGCTCTTTTTCTTCAGATGATGGCTCCACACATTCGCACCGATGCTGAATGCCAGAACCAGGATCATAAGGACCGCGGAGGCGGTGTTCGCCAGTGCCTTATCCTGACCGTTTACCTGAAGGTTCCAGATCTGGATCGACAATGTCTCTGCCGGGCGGAACGGGTTGAAGGGGCAGGTCGGGGTTGCCAGGTTCCAGTTGCCCCAGCGCAGGTCGCTTCCGGATCCTGTGGTGTAGAGGAGCGCTGCCGCCTCACCGAATCCACGTCCCGCCGCCAGGATGACGCCTGTCATGATGCGCGGGAGACATGCCGGGAGAAGTACATGGAAGATGGACTGCCATTTTGTCGCTCCAAGACCTAAACTCGCCTGAAAATATCCCGCCGGGAGTCCCTTGATGGCATCCTCGGTGGTCGTCGTGATAAGCGGAAGTGTCAGGATCGATACGGAGAGTGCACCCGCCATCAGGCTCTTTCCCATTCCGAAGAATACGAGGAATACCAGGTATCCGAACAGGCCCACAACGATGGACGGAAGGGAAGAAAGTGTCTCGATACACATTCTCAGAAACTTTGTCATTTTTCCCTGTTTCGCATACATGGCCAGATAAATTCCGGCGCAGACACCGAGGGGGATGGATACCAGCAGGGAGATAAATACGAGATAGATCGTGTTGAACAACTGGTTTCCGATGCTTCCTTTTCTCGCGAAGCGGAACATCTCCGGCTTTGCCCCCATGAGACCGCCGATGATGACCTTGCCCGCAAAGCCGATCAGAAGAGCGAAGAAGAAGATCGCAACCAGGTAGAAAATGACTGTCATAACGCGGTCCACACCGCGCGAACGTCTGATCTTACTTTCCATGGTCTAATTTTCCCCCTTTGCTGCGAACTGCTTTACCGGCACTGCGGTCGTGCTGGTTTTCACAGAAGTGCTTGTTTTTTCTTCTTTCTCCGGCTTTACCGCTGTCACATGATGGATCAGGAAGATGAAGAACAGGGAGATTGCAAATAACAGCAGTGCCATGGTCCAGAGTGCGGATTTCATCTCGCCGCCCTCCATGGCGTTGCCCATCTGGGCCGCGATCTCGGTGGTCAGAGTCTTTGTCGTTGAAAAAATGCTTGTGGGAAGCGCTGTTGTCTGACCGATGACCATGGCAACCGCCAGGGCCTCACCGAAGGCTCTCGCGAGACCTAAGATCACACCGGAAATGATTCCAGGCGCTGCCGCCGGAACTACGATCCGGTATATGGTCTGCCAGCGGGTGGAGCCGAGTCCGTACGCCGCCATTCTGCATTCCTTCGGTACGGAGTGAAGAGCATCCGCCGCAACACTTGTGATCGTCGGGAAGATCATAACCGCTAAGACCAGACCTGCTGCCAAGATGGAATGTCCCACCTGACGGTCAAACAAGGTCTTGATCGCCGGTACAAGCACCGTGAGTCCCACCCAGCCATAGACAACAGACGGGATCCCGGCGAAGATCTCGACTACCGGGCGGTAGAATTTCTCGCCAAACTTCGGGGAGATCTCCGTGATGAAGATCGCTGATCCCAGGGAAAACGGAGTCGCGATGAGAAGCGCCAGGCCGCAGGTGCAGAGCGACCCAGCGATGAAGATCAGCGCACCGATGCTGCCGCCGCCTGCCATATTGTCCTCCGGTGCCCAGTCTGCAGATCCTAAGAATTCCAGGAAGGAATGTCTGTAAACCAGGAATGTGGATGATCCCTTGTATACAAGGAACGCGCCGATCACGATCGTCAGAAGAATTACGAACAGTCCACAGACGGTCATCAGATCCCGCCACAGATATTCTCTGACGAACATGCTTTTTTCTTTACCATTCTTCATAAGTCCTCCTGCTTCCTATATTCGAAGCAAATTCTATCATAAATCATATCGGGGCGGGCCAGATTCGTCTGCCCCGCCCCTGTTTCGCTGCTCTCTTGTCCATGTCCTCTTTTTTCTTTCATCCGGTCGGATCATGGCTCACTGCCCGGTCTTAAGTTTTGTCTCAATTAATGCTCAGTATTTGTCATCTTGGAAGATACGCCGTATCCTAAGGATTCCATCTTTGCGCCGTACTCATCGGACATGATGTAGTCAAGGAATGCGCTTACAACTTCGTCCGGCTCACCCTTTGTATACATATGCTCAAATGTCCATACCGGATATTTTCCAGCGTATGTATTTTCAAGTGTCGGCTCTGCGCCATCGATCGCTACAGTTGCAACTCCCGCATCACCTGTCAGATAGGAAAGTGCTACATATCCGATCGCACCCTTCGTATCTTTTACATTCTGAAGAAGAACACCGGAATCATCTGTTTCCATGGAAGTATTGGAAGCTTCCTCGTTTCCGTCGAGAGCGTATTTCTGAAAGGTTGCTCTTGTACCGGAAGATGTCGGTCTTGTTACAAGGACAATGCTCTCATCCGGTCCGCCAACCTCTTTCCAGTTTGTTGTCTTTCCTGTGAAGATGTCGATGAGCTGCTGTTTTGTAAGATCCTCAACGCCGCCTTCTTTTACATCGTTGTTTACGATCGGAGCCATTGTGACTACGCATACCTGATGATCAACAAGCTCTTTTGCCTGTGTCTCGTCAAGCTTTGCGGAGGCCTCAACATCGGAGTTACCGATATTTACGGTTCCCTCGGAAACCTGCTTTAAGCCCTCGCCGGATCCTCCTGCGTCGATCGTGATGGAAACGTCCGGGTATTTCTCGATAAACATGTCTGCTGCATCGTCAACCAGCGGTTTTAATGCGGAAGAACCTGCCGCTGTGATCGATCCTGTAAGATCTGCTTTTTTCTCTGCTGCTGTTGTCGCTGCTTCTTTTGCTGTCTCTGCTGCTGCCGCAGTTGTTGTCGCTGCTGCTGTCGTGGATGCTGTACTACTGCTGCTTCCGCATCCTGTCATCATGCTGACTGCTAATACTCCTGCACCTGCAAGTGCCATTACTTTTCTTGTTTTCATAATTCTTTTCTCCTCCTCAAAGGTCTTTGTTTTTGTTTTTTCGTAACTGTTCAGTAGGTCTGCGCACTTGCTGCGCTGACCGTAAGAAAACATAGGCTGGAAGGCAAAAATCCCATCAGCGAAGCTGATCTGGAATGGATTTTTGCACGTAACTATGAAGGTACTGAATAGTTACGTTTTTTTCTTTCTCTGTACAGTATTATTTTTATCACGAATCCCCGAAACCAAAAACCATGGTTCGGTAACTACTTTGTATAATCTATGTAAATTGTAAATTCAGATTTTCGTTTGAAAATATAGCCGGGTAAAACCTTTTCACTGTGCCGGACTACCGCGAATTCAAAAAAATCAGCCATTTGTCGAGATTTTTCACAGTAGTACCGTTATCGCACAGGTATGGATATGGCCCGCTGCACGCGAAAAAAACGCACCATCTGATAGTCTGGAATATTTCTTCCAAATCAATCAGACGATGCGTCTTGATCCTTAAGATCCTATATTTCCTTTATAACCTTTGAGCCTGGCCTCTATTCTTAAATTCCGGCTGCCGGGCCTTCAGCCGCTACACTTCCTTCACCCGGAACTGTTACCGAACTCTGTCCTTCCGTCGGGGTTGCCGGACCTGCACTCGTTGTCGCTTCCGGAACTGCCGTCGACTTCTCATATCCCGGGCCGATCGGGGCTTCCGTTGTCATATCCTGCGGACTTGACGGTCTGTATGCCTCCGTGGAGGTCTCTGCTTCGTCCGTCGGACTTCCTGCATGGCTCTCGGTCGGTTTTGCGATCACATTGCCGTTGGCATCCGTTTCCGTCTCATGCAGATAGCCGCTGCTATGAGCTCCTGATGTAGTCTCGATCGGCTTGCCGTCCGGTCCTGTCTCAGTCTCACCCGCGCTCTCAGATTCCTTCTTGGATTCTTCGAGCATGGACTCCATCTGGGATTCTTCCTGACTCTCCTTCTTACTCTCCTTCTTACTCTCCTCTTCAGCGGAAAGTGTCGTGGCCTCCGTCTCGCCCTTCGGGATATATCCCTGATCCGTCGCTACATGATCGATTTCCTTGCCAGCCTTATTCAGTCCAGTAAGTTCAGCGATCTTATTGCTGATCGTCTGGACCGTGCTGGATGGCTTGTAGTCCTCTTCACCATAGAGGAACTTGTGAAGGCTTGTAACATTGCTCACAAGTGTCTGCGGGATAACACAGGACAATTTCAGCTTGCCGATCTTCATCTTCTGCTCTCCGCGGGCTGCCGGGAATCCGGTCGTCTCACTGAGATGGTATTTCGTGACATTCTTCGCCATCGGAAGGATATCATTCATATTGATATTTGTCGCGCACATCGCGGACATATTTCCGATCAGGCTGTTTAATGTCGCAAAGTCTGCCTTTTTCGCCTTCTCAAATGCCTTCTGGATTACAAGTCTCTGGCGCTCTGTACGCGCATAGTCACTGTCCATCAGACGAAGACGTCCATAGGCAACGGCCTGTACGCCATCCAGATGGTTCACACCTGCTTTCTTTAACTGTACAGAACCAATTCCGGTACCCTTTACCGTCTCTGTGATGAACGCGTTGATGTAATAGAACTCGGACTTACTGATATCGATGTCGACACCGCCGAGGATGTTGATCGCTGTTGCGACTGCCTTCCAGTTGAACGCTACATAGTGGGTGATGTTGAGATCCAGATTCTTATTCAGGGCTTTTACGGCCTGTTCCGGACCACCCATCGCATATGCCGCGTTGATCTTATTGTATGTGTTCTTATCGCTCACATTCAGGTAAGTGTCGCGGAATACGGATGCCAGCTTGATCTCTCCGGTCTCACGATTTAAGTTCACGATCATGATAACATCGGACTGGTTGCCTTTTCCTGTGGAATTGTCACGGGAGTCCAGGCCAAATACCGCAATGGTCCAGTAGCCTTTTTCCATCTTATCTCTCATTTCCAGAGAGATGTTCTCATTCCGAACGTCCGCAATATCAAAATTATTCTGTCCGTTCATCTTTCCGAAGTTGTGCTGGATATAGCCGTATACCGCTGCGGCAAACCCCAGGACCAGAACGATCAGGGCGATCAGAACACCGATGATGATCTTTTTCTTCTTGTTTCCGTTTTTCCGTCTTCTGTGATTGTGGGAAGCTGCCCCATGGCTCTTTGCTGCGGCACGGCCTGCACGGCTTCCCGGGTCAGCACTCATGGAATACAGATCTTCCGTCCTGTGAGTGCGGCGTTTTGCGGACGTCTCACTCTCGCTCTCACGCCGTCTGCTCTTTCTGGCGCGGGAACGGTCTAATTCGTCTTCATAATTCATGTCATTTGTCCTCGTCTTAGTAAGCGTTTTTATTGATGAATCCCTTGAAAACCGTTAAGAACATGATCTTGAAATCAAGACCAAGTGTCCAGTTCTCGATATAATAGAGATCGTGCTCGATCCGTTTAATGATCGAAGTGTCTCCACGGTAACCATTCACCTGTGCCCAGCCGGTAAGGCCCGGACGGACCTGATGCTTGATCATATATCGCGGGATTTCTTCCTTAAATTTTTCAACGAAAAATGGCCGTTCCGGTCTCGGACCCACAAGACTCATATCACCAATCAGGATATTAAAGAACTGCGGCACCTCGTCGATGCTTGTACGGCGGATTATTTTTCCGATGAGAGTCACACGGGCATCTCCCTTTGTTGTCCAGCGGCTCTTCTCCTTGCCCGGATCCTGAACCGTCATGGAACGGAATTTATACATTTTAAACAGCCGGTTGTGAAGGCCGACACGTTCCTGACAGAAAATGATCGGTCCCGGAGATGTCAGCTTGATGAGCACTGCCACGATCAGCATGATCGGGGAAAAAAGTACGATCCCCACGATCGCACCCACGATATCCACGGCTCTCTTTACCATCGCATTCACAGGATCATTCAACGGAACGCGGCGGATATGGATCACCGGCAGGCCCTGGAGATCTTCCATATACGGGATCGTCGGGATAATGTTCCCGTAATCCGGGATAAACTTCGTGTGCACGCCGGATTTTTCACAGAGAGCAACGATATGGCGGAGTTTTTCATACTCGCCCAGGCTCAGTGTGACGGCGATCTCATCGAGACTGTTCTGCTCTAAAATATAGTCGAGGTCCTCGATGCAGCCGATGACCTTTACTCCCTTATACTCACTTCCACGTTTCTTCGTATCATCAATGATCCCGCGGATCGTGTACCCCCATTGCGGATTCTTGTTTACCCGGTCGATAAACCCTTCCGCTGCGGAGGAATAACCAACTAACAGGATATGTTTCTGATTGTATCCTTTTGAGCGCATGGAACGAAGCACGATCCGGATTCCATTCCGCTCAATGGTCATAAACACTACGTTCAGCACATAGAAATATACAACCAGTCTCTGGGAGAAGTTGTAGAGATGCGGCTCTTTTCTTCCAAAGTACAGGACCAGACCAAAAATAAGGAGTCCGATCGTGTTTGCCTTGAATATCTTTCCGAATTCATTTCTGCGTCCGAGTACACGCTTCGGCGTGTACAGTCCAAAAAAGGAGTACAAAAGCAGATACGCCGGAATAATGACAAGGAGCGCGCCAAAATAAAAACCGACCTCAAGTGTCCGTTTTCCGAGCAGGTTCGCCCATCCGCTTCCGATTACGATAAACCACGCAAGCAGATAAGAGAATGCGGTCACGAAGGCGTCAAGCACAACGTGAAAACGGTTGAGGCTCTTCTGATTATCTTTGATCATATAATTTTCACCCTGTTTTCCAAGGAACATGCCGGTCAGAATTCTTTCCGTGGTCAGCGCATGCACAGCTGCGCCAGCCAATTCCCCACGGCAGGTATTTTCAACTATACCATGCCCCGGCAGACTGCCTTTCTAAGGTCACTCCTCCGGACATAGTACCGCCATCATAAAAAATATGCATACATAGTATACATAAAATTTACCCATTTGCATATAAACGATTTCTTAAGAAAATCTGAGATTTCCGTAAATTATTCGTTTATTTTGCATAAAAGCAGCCGTTCAGCCTATCCGCACTGAGCCAGCCGCACAGCGCCCGGCGAAGAATCTCAGGCTTTCGCTCCAAGCTTCGCCGCCTGTCTCCTGGAAAACTCATAAACATAGACTGCGGTTCCGGCGATCAGCTCAAGCTGGATCCCGATCTCCCGCTGTAATCTTCCTTTAAAGGAAGGGACGCGTTTACAGTCCTTTAATGTTCTGATCCCCTCAAGGAATCCGGACACATAGTCTTTTCCGAACCCCATCTTTTTAAAAAACAGGAACTTTACAAATGTTCCCGCGAGAAGACACGGAGAATTTAAAAGCAACTGCCATGCGCGCATATTTTTGTAATTCAGATACACATTATTCCTCGCGGCAAGCTTCACCTTAAAGGAATTATACTTCGATCCGCTTGTCCCGCTGCCTACATGGTACACCACAGCTTCCGGGCAGAATACGTTGTCATATCCGTAAAGCTTCGCCCGGTATCCCACATCGATATCCTCGAGGTAGGCGAAATGCATCTCATCGAAGTATCCGATGGTCTCAAACACTTCCCGGCGGTAGATTGCCGCACCGGCACACGCCGTAAAGACGCGGCAGCTCTTTTTATAAAGCTTTTCCGGATGCCCGACGCCCCGCTGGAACGCCCAGCCGAGGACGCTGTACATGTCTCCGGCATCGTCCATGAGGTCCGGATGGTACATCTGGATCATCTTGCTGCTGACGGAAAAGATCTTCTCCGACCGGTCCATGGCCCTCTCCAACGCTTCGACGTAGTGGGGAGCCACTTTTGTATCATTATTTAATAAGATCACATAAGGCGTATCTGCCGCCCTGATCCCCACGTTTACCGCACCGGAAAAGCCAGTGTTTTCCGGAAGAAAGATCGACGGGATCTCCCGCTCCTTCAACCACTCCACGCTGCCGTCCGTGGAACCGTTGTCCACCACCAGGATCTTGAAATCCTTCATCGTCTGCGCTTCAAGAGCCTCAAAGCACGGTTCCATAAACGAAAGTCCGTTGTAATTCGGAATTATGATCGTTGTCTTCATTCGTCTAACGGTACCTCCAGTTTATATGGTTCCCCGATTTTTTCCTTTTTCAGGTCACGCAGCGCAAAATTTGATTTTCTCAGTGTCAGGTTCGGATTGTAGTACGGATCTCCATCTCTCAGGATCTCCGGCCAGCGCTTCGCGAAGGTGGCGATCTCACGGTTAAATCGCTCCACCTTCTCCGGTGTGTCCTCAAGTCCGCGGGACTTAGATTCATAGTGGTGAAGCACCGCATAAGGCGCGTATACTACAAGTTTTCCGAGCTTTCTCACCTTCATGCAGTAATCAATATCATTGAAAGCCACCGCGAGCTCTTCCGTAAATCCGCCCACAGCGTCAAATACGGAGCGCTTGCTCATCATGCAGGCCGCTGTGACAGCACTGTAATCCTGGGCACACATCGCACGGTTGAAATAGCTGTTCTCGGATTTATGAAGTCCGATAAACGTATGACCGGCGATACCGCCGAAACCGATAACAACACCGGCATGCTGGATCGTGTCATCCTCATAGAGCAATCTCGCTCCGGCGATCCCCACGTCCTCTCTCTGGACAAAGCCAAGCATCTCTTCCACGAAATTCTTTGCGATCAGCTCGATATCGTTGTTCATGAACAGGAGATACTCACCCTTTGCGTGCTGTACGCCGAAATTGTTGATCGCGGAGTAGTTGAACTCTCTCTCCCAGCGGACAACGTGCACGTTCGGGAACTCCTTCTGGATCTTCTCGTAGTAATCCCAGGTCGCCTGTTCCGTACTGTTGTTCTCCACGATGACGAACTCCAGATTCTTATAGGTTCCCTCCGTCAGCATCGGGCGAATACAGTTGTCAAGATCCACGGTGTGGTCCTTGTTTGGGATAATTACAGATACCAGCGGATCATCCTTGATCTTAAACGTCGTGTGATAGATCCCGTAATCCACGCCCTTTTCCACCTTTTCTGCCTCAATTCCTACTCTCTTATAGTGGTCCATGATGGCACGGGAACCGGCTGTGAAGGCATAAAGCTTGCTCTCGGGGTTGCTCGCCGTGGAATTTGGGTGGCAGCGCCAGTGATAGAGCACCTTCGGGATGTGGCAGATCTGCTTTGCATTCTCTGTACAGCGGAAAATAAAGTCGTAATCCTGGGCTCCGTCATATTCCGGCCGGAAACCGCCGACTTTATCGAGCAGTTCTTTTTTCACCACAAACAGATGGCAGATATAGTTGACGCTCGTCAACAGGTCCGGATTGAAATCCGGCTTGAAATGCGGGTCGAACAGTTCATCCCCATCCATGTCAAGCTTGTCCTCATCGGAATAGAGGACATCGCAGTTTTCATTCTCATTCAGTTTTTTCGCGCACTCAAAGAGCGCGTTCGGTGTCAGACGGTCATCATGATCCGCAAGAACAATGAAATCACCTTCTGCCATCTCAAGGGCGGCATTCGTATTTCCGGAGATACCGCGGTTTTCCCCCAGTACCTGATAGCGGATCCTCGCGTCTTTCTCCGCGTATTTCTTTAAAACAGTCTCGACACTCTCACCCGCCGGGCTGCCGTCCGCGATGCAGAGTTCCCAGTTCGCGTAGATCTGCTCCACGATGGAGTCCAGCATTTCCTTCAGGAATTTCTCCGGAGTCTTATAGACCGGGATCACGATCGAAAATTTCGGCATATAATCGAACTTCTTTTTCTTCTGCTCTTCCAGCTCTTCCTCTGACGGTTTCGTGAGATTCCACCACTCTGCGTAGTCGTAATCGTCGTCAATCCCCTGGATCTTGTGCTTGGATTTTAAGATCAGGGCTTTCAGGCCATTTTCCTTTAAGAAGTCCCAGGCAACATGGACTGTCTCCATGTTCATAAGGTTCATGAGCTTCTGTACCTTGCGGTTTGCCGCGCCGGTTTTTCTGCGGATCGTCATATCGCTGTATTTCACACGGGTCGTCTTCTTCTCGCCGCAGATCACAAGATAATAATTCTTTCCATGTTCATACGGAAAACGGATATCAAAGCCGAGATCACGGTCGATGATCTTCTTATAATAGATCTGGCTCACGTCATCTCTTCTCGTCGGAACGATCTTTGCCTTCACCGGCTGTCCCGCTTCATCCTCGACCCGGTAGGTGATCACGGAATCCGGGTTGCTCTCAACAGCCCAGCCATTTAACTGGATCGTCTGCTCCCGGACTCTCATCACTTCAACACTGTACTTCATACTTCCTCCTGTGCACCGGCCGGTGTATCAAAATTGATGCGCTCCTCCTCCACAACGAGCGGGCGGTGCATCACACGGGTATTGATGCTCATGATATACTCGCCAAGCAGGCCGATAAAGAAGATCTGGACAGATCCAAGAAAACACATTCCGATGAGAAGCGGCGCCATACCTGCCATAAAGCGGTCCCAATATAAGAGTTTCATGATCAGATATATGACTGCTACGATAAAGCTCACGCCACCGCAGAAGGCGCCGAAAAAGGTTGCCAGGCGCAGGCCCGCTTTTGTGTAGGACGTAAAGCTGAGCATCGCCGCGTCATATAATTTATAGAAGTTATTGTGGGTCTTCCCCGCGCGGCGCTTCGGCTGCTCGTACGGGATCTCTTTTCTCTTAAAGCCCAACTCCGCAACAATCCCGCGAAGGAACGGGGTCGGATCGTTTAAGTTTCTTAAGACCTCGATAAACTGTCTGTCGTAGAGTCCGGAGCCTGTAAAGTGCTCGATCTGCTCCACGTCGGATAATTTCCGGATCAGTTTGTAGTAGCAGCTTCTGAGCCAGTACATCACCGGGTTCTCTTTGCTGCTCGTCTTGATTCCGATGACGATCTTATAGCCATTCTCCCACTCGTGGACATACTTCGGAATCAGTTCCACCGGATCCTGGAAATCCGCCACCATGGAGATCACGCAGTCACCGGTTACCTGAAGGATTCCATAATATGGAGAATTGAACTGTCCAAAGTTTCTCGCGTTGAAGATCGCCTTGATCTTCGGATTCTTCGCGCAGAGCATGCGGAGCAGTTCTCTCGTCTTATCGGTGGAGTCGTTGTCGATGAAGACCAGCTCATAGTCGTACTGAGGCAGTTCTTTTGTGATAATGCCGATGACCGCTTCGCTGATCGGAACGACATTCTCCTCCTCGTTATAGCATGGAATCAAAACGCTGATTTTTTTCATGTTATATTTTCTTCTTCCTTAAATTTTACCTGACCGGTACCTTCGGGCACCTTTGTCAGTTTCTTTCAGCAGTGCGGCGGGCGCCGATCTGCTGAACTTTTTTTCTAAATTGTTGCCTAGTCTTTAACTTTTATCATTGTAACCATTTTTTCTGTTTTGTCAATACTCGACGTATTTCGCGGCATTTTTTCCCAATCTGTGATCGGTCTGCATTTTCAACTGATTGCTGCCCTCTCTGCCACCCCAGAATTGCTTTCTCGTTCAGTTAAATGGTTCTCTTTCTGAGCGCGATCATCCTTGTAATTCCGGTCTTGAAATCGACCTCTGGCTTCCATCCCGTCACCGTCTCCAGCTTTTCGATGGACGGCATCAGATTGATCAGACCTTCGGCGTTCTCCCCGCGGGTGTTGTATTGGCTCTCGCCCTGTCCGCCGCAGAGTTCGTGGATCTCCTCCACAAATTCCTTTAATACCTTTGTCTCAGCACCGCCGAAGTTAAATACAGGATTTTCAAGTCCCTCAAACGCACTTTCCGGGGCTTCGCAGAGTGCCGCCATCCCTCTAGCCAGATCGTCGATATAGAGGAAATTCCACTTCTGGGTACATGCCCCCAGGGACATTTCCTTATTACTTAAGAATATGTCCAAACAGGACTCCACTAACGTCCACGGGTGGTCCCCGGGGCCGTAGGCGCTGAAGATCCTGGCGTGAATGTACCGCAGTCCCAGTTCATCACAGAGTTTTTCTCCCTTTTCCCGCATGGCAAGCTTCGCCTCTCCATACAGGGATTTCGGCTCGCAGACCGCGTCCTCCGTGATCAGATCCTGGTGCATTCCGTACTCCGCCTGGGAGCCGGAGAACAGGAACTTTTTACAGCCTAGGGCTTTCGCCGTCCGAATCGTCTCCAGAGAGATCTCCATATTCTTCTCCTGAAGCGCCTTGTCCGTTCTTGACGCGCTCCCGGATCCTCCCCAGCCGAAATGGCAGAACACGTCCTGCGGTTTTGTCACTTTTTCTAAAAGTTTTTCCGGCTCGGAAAGATCATTTTCCGTCACGAGAAGACGCCCGGATAAAAGTGCCTCCTCATTTCCCTCAAGGATCGTATCAAGTTTTGAGGATTTGGGGCGCACAATGGCGGTCACCGTGTGCCCTCTCCGTAAGAGTTCCCGCACCGTTGCCGCGCCGACAAAGCTCGTCGAACCTGTCATGATGATATTCATATTCTGCTGCCCCTTTCCTCATTTAACGCTGATCAATCATCCATCTTATTCCCGGTTGCCAGTATATTGTACATGATGTTACTGTACACGGGTAGGAATTTTCTGAACCATCTTGCATTTTCTTCTAAGTTCCATGTCCCAGGCACACTGAACCTTCTTATTTATTCTCTACTAACGGAATAATCATATTTTCCTTCAGCTCTTCCTCCGGAAGGAACGGAGCCAGATCCTCCAGCGGTACGGATACCATAGTTCCGTCCGGCAGCATCTTTGCGGCTGCCTTCGGCTCGAAGCCCTGTTTCATATCCACGAAGATCTCACAGATCACCGGACCGTCCATGGCAAGTGTCTTCTCCACCGCCTCGCCGAGCTCGCTGTTGTGGTGGGCTGCCACATACGGATAACCATATGCCCACGCAAGCTTCTCCATGCTCGGGAAGCTTAAGTCGTGGCTGTCCACGCCGATTCCCACTAACGGCTCATGGAAGTGGGTCTTCTGGGTCTGGCGGATGGAGTGGTAACCACCGTTGTTGATCAGGAAGATCTTGATTCCCATATGATGGTGAACGATGGTCTGGAGCTCCTGAAGATTCATCTGGATACTTCCGTCACCTGTCACAAGGATGATGTCCTTTGTATGGTCTGCGACCCAGGCACCGATAGCTGCCGGAAGGTCGTAGCCCATGGACGCGATGGCAGAGTTGCTGATGAACCGCTGTCCTTTCTTCATCTCATAGGCATGTCCGCCTACCACGCACGCGGAGCCATTTCCCACAACGGTGATCTGATCTTCCTCTCCGCGCCTGCTGATCTCCTTGATCGCCGCGTAAACATTTGCAGGCTCGTCATCTCCGGCCTCATAGTGTTTCGGAAGAACGACCGGGTATTTTTCTTTCCATTCCTGACAGCGTCTGATCCACCAGTCCACGGCTTCTTTATCCTTTGCTCCGCCGTTCGGATCGAACTCTTCCTCGTCGAGGACGAGCTCCAGCTTCTCGAGAAGGTCCTTGACGTCCGCATGGACCGGCATGTCAACATGGACCGTCGGTTTCTTTAACTCCTCGGCGTCGATATCATTGTAGATCACATAGGCCTCTCTCGCCCAGGTCGGGTAGTTATAGCCCACCTGACGGATCGAGAGACGGCTTCCCAACGACAATAAGAGATCGCTGTTCTGTACTGCAAAGTTTCCGGCACGGTCACCCATATGTCCGGCACGTCCCACATAGAGCGGGTCTGTGTCATACATGCAGTCGATGCTGTTCCAGCCGGTAACAACCGGGATTCCAAGCTTCTTTACGACTCTCGCGAATACATCGAATGCCTTTCCGATCCGGATTCCGTTTCCGGCGTTGATCACCGGGCGCTTCGCCTCGCGGACCTTCTTTAAGATTTCTCTCGCCTGCTCTACCGTCACAGGATCCGGCAGTTTCACACGTTTTTCGCCCTGTCCGCTCACATCGGACGGGATCATTGCCGGTTTTCCTTCAACTTTATTCATCATGCAGATCGTACATCCGGAACATCCGGTTCCGTGACCGGACCAGCCGGTTCCGCCTGCTTCGTAATCGTCCTTATCAAATCCGAGAAGCGCTTCCGTCTCAATGTAAGCCCCCTGAACATTCAACGGAATATCGAGCCAGCACGGGCCCGGTCTTCCTGTCTGCGCCAGATAAAGCGATTTCTCCAGACAGAAACGGATCCGCATCGGATCCAGCACCATCTCGCTGTACTTTGTCATGCAGTCGATCGCCTTTGTGATCTCGAATTCCTGATCCCCCATCGCACGGATCCCCAGTCCTGTGCTGTGGGCGGTCGTGTCATAGCGGACCTGTCCGGATAAGACGAGCATCGGGATCGAATCGAGCCATCCGCCGACTACTCCGGTGATCGCGTTTGTTCCGCCAGGACCTGTTGTCACGCAGAGAGCCGCGATCTTGTTATGGATCCTCGCGTAGGCCTCAGCCGCGATGGCACAGGCCTGCTCGTGATGGTTAAAATAGCAATGCAGTCCCGGCTGATGTCCAAGTCCGTCATCCAGGTGCATCGCGCCGCCGCCCGTCACCATAAACGCGTCGGTGATGCCCTCGTCTACCAGCTTCTGGGCAATATAATCAGAAACCTTCATTCTCATAAGTGAAACCTTCTCCTCTCTCAAATCGACAAATTCAACCCTACAACTCTTCTCGTTTTCATTTACCTGGGTGCATGGCTGAATTTGTACCAAATATACCTTTCTAGATTATACCATGCGGACCGCATACCGTCCAGTAGATCATATTTTTGTAAGGTTTTCAGTAACTGTTCAGTAGGTCTGCGCACTTGCTGCGCTGACCGTAAGAAAACCTAGGCTAAAAGGCAAAAATCCCATCGGCGTAGCCGATTTGGAATGGATTTTTGTATGTAACTGTGAAGGTACTGAACAGTTACGGTTTTCGCAGGTCCTCCCCGGCGGCACTCTCCGCCTTAATTTTCCGCATTTTCCATCCCATGAAATGCTTTCCACGGCGTTCCAGATATGCCAGGAACCTGCACTGGAATTCGGCCTCCACAGCCTGTTATAATCAGCCCGTAAACGAAAACACCACGGCAAAACATTTCAATTTTCATATCAAAAAGGAGAGAAAACGATTATGAAAAAACAGACAAAGATCGCTGCGGCCTTATCCGCGGCAGCATTTATGATGATGGTCTCCGGCCTGCCGGTCTATGCGGCATCCTACGGCTGGGTGACAGAAGGCGACGCAAAGGTCTACTACGATGAGGACGGGTACCTCACCACCGATGCCTGGAGAAAGCGTGGAGAAGACTGGTTCTATCTCGGTGAAGATGGACAGATCGTAAAAAGCAAGAAGATCGACGAGTACTATGTGGATGACGAAGGAAAGATGGTCACAAACGCATGGGTGGAGTTAAAGAATGAGGAAGATCCGGACTCCCCGGAGACACCGGATACCTTCTGGTACTACTTTGAGAAGGACGGGAAGTCCGCTGTCTCCAAGTGGGTGAAATTCGACTCCAAATGGTACTATTTCGATGAATCCGGCCATATGGCAACAGGAAAGACGGAGATTGACGGGGCGACCTACTACCTCGGAACAGAAAAAGACGGTTTCATGCGGACCGGCTGGATCCGTTTAGAGGAAAACAGCCACGCACCGGGCGCTTCCGAGAGCTGGTACTACTTCAATTCCGACGGCAAAATGGTGACCACCCAGTACGATAAGAAGATCGACGGAAGCTACTACACCTTCATCGACGGAAAGATGCAGACGGGCTGGGTCCTGATGCCGTCCAAGTCTGACGTAACAGACAGCAACGCCGCATCCCCGAAGATCACCGACTACCAGTACTACGGAGCAGCCGGGGACGGAAAGCGCGCCGAAGGTTTCCGCTCCATCGAGGGCATTTCCGGGATCCACGCTGCAGATGAGGTCTACACCTTCTACTTTAAGGCCGGAAAGCCGTATGTTTCCGATAAAAAGGGAAATTCCCTGTTCACCATCAACGCGAAAAAGTATGCGTTCAGTGACCTGGGAATCATGCAGACAGGCAGACAGATCGCGAACGTGGCGAACGATGAGATCGCAAACTTTTACTTCGGTGAGGACGGTATCGTAAAGACCGGAAAACAGGCGATCTACAACGAGGAGACCGGTGAGACCGAGAACTGGTTCTTCCACACTGATGGTGACAAGAAAGGGCAGGGCTACCACGGTCTCCGCGACGGCATCCTCTACGTCTACGGAAAAAGACAGGACGCCACCGCCGACCAGAGATATGCACCGGCTGATTTAAACGGCGTGACCTACCTCGTAGGGACCACCGGAAACGTGCAGAAAGCATCCGCTTCCTCCACTTCCTCCGCGAAGCCGGAGTTGGGACGCGGATATAAGGACATCAAAGACGCGAACGGCAAGATCTGGACCGTGGATACGGCCGGAATCGTGCAGTAACGCTGACCATTCACACCATAGATAAAGTTTGAGTCCTCTGGGACTCTTACAAAATGCATAATTGTAAAGGTGCCGGACTCTCCCGCTCAGAGTCCGGCACCTTTTATCTCTATACTGTAATTATCCTTTTATCTTCCTGCTTCTTCATCCCAACTGCCGTCCTCTTTTACAAGCCAGCCGTCCGGAGTTCTCTTCCTTGCGCACATAATTCCTCTGGTTCCGTCGGAGACAGGATTCAGATAATACCACCTTCCATCGATGAACTGCCATCTTCCGCTGATCTTCTCCCAGTGATACTCGCCTGCGCTGCCTTTCCTCACTATTTACTTTCCGTAATATACTCTTTCACCAGGCGGTTCAGTGTGCATTTCATCTGTACCACAATGTCCATCAGCCTGTCGTTCTCTTCGCGAAGCCTTTGGTTTTCTTCTTCCAGAGCATTTTTGCAATGTCTCTCCATGCTCATTGTTTTCGTCCCCCTTACGCCTCGTCAGCAGCCGCCCTTTCCTGCGTCCACTTCCTTTTACTTAAATATATAATACATTTTCCGGCAATTGAAAAGTGGTTTTTGAACGCAAGTTTCGACATGGTTCGAAGGACACACGATATGCATGGACAAAGTTCTGCGCCGCAAGACTCCTGCTGCCCACAAATGGCAGACCTCGTGCAACAGCGAAATCAATATAAAAAAGAATGTGCCTTGGCACATTCTCGCGCCTCGCGCGGTCGCTTGCGACAATCTACATCTTCGCGCGAGTGCGCATCTTTGGCACGTTAGTGCCTTTTTATGTAACAGGGAATTCCTCGGAATTTCCTGTTACATAAAAAAGCGGCAGTCCCGCCAAAAAAAGCAAGACTGCCGCCAGATTTTCTCTTATATGATATGAAGCTGCTCAAACGCCCAGACGATCCCGTCGTCTTCGACATCTTTGGTGATGAAAGTTGCGTAGGGCTCAAGCCCCTTCGCATGTTTCTCCATAATAATGCTGTTTCCGGCATACCGGATCATCGCCAGATCGTTCATGCTGTCCCCAAAGGCATAGGAATCTTCCCTCGCGATCCCATATCTCTTTAAGATCACTTCCATCGCCGTCGCCTTATCGTACCCCGTCGGCACGCACTCGTAGAGTCCGTGTCCCCGGTCGATGGCGGTCACGTCCGGTGCCAGGATCTTTAAAAAACCTTCCTCGTCACTGTTCTCGTCCGCAAGAACACAGAACTTATCAAAATCCACCAGTTCCGTATTCCAGTCCGCGCTGGCCAAGCCCTGGTTCTTGTAGACCACATTTTTCACATGCTCGATCTCGTCCATGTGGGAGACACCGGTCTGCACCGTACATGCCTTCGGTCCCTCTAAGATTCCGTCAAGTTTGCACTCGAGGATCGCCTTTTGGAGCTCCCAACGGCGTTTTGCGGAGATTTTTCTGTGGAGCAGGGCTTTTCCCTCCGCCTCTATGTAGGTTCCACAGCCGCAGAGGTAGCCGTCCACCGGTACTTTCCCCTCAACATCCTTCATCAGGCATCTCGTCCTCCCGGAGTTGATGAAAACCAGGTGTCCGGCGCGGCGCGCCTCTGTTAAAGCAAGCGCCGCGCTCTTCGGGAGCTCCTTCGACGCATCCACCAGGAGCGTCCCATCGATATCAAAAAATAATGCTTTTCTCTTCATGATCTCCGTATTAGTTTGCTGCGGAACTGCTCTCGCTCTCCTCCGCAGCAGTCTCTTTCTCTTCAAGAATATTCTCAGCCTCTGTTGTCTCGGCTTCTGTCTCCGGTGCCTCTACATATGTGGAGTTGTCGATCAGGTAGTAGTAAACAGCGCCCATGTCGAAAATCTGCTTTGCGGAATCCTCGCCGTAGGTCGTGATCATCTGCGCCGCGTTCTTGAAGTAGTTCATAACAGCGAGCTTATCTTTCTGTTCATCTGTCGCAGAAAGGTTCTCCTCTGCCTGGATCGCGTTTAAAATGATCTGCTGTTTTACAAGGTTCTCTGCTGTGTCGCGGAGTCCGTCCTCGTCCGTTCCCAGGAACATGCTGAGGAACTGATCGAACTCAAGTCCATAGCTGCTTGCATAGCTGGAATATGTGTTCTTTAACTGGTTGAACATATCATCAACGGCATCCGGGTCAGCTGTAACCTCGGAGTTGTTGATGACCTCGTTTAAGAGCTCACTTCCTGCCGCGTTGAAGAACTGGCTGTCAGCCTCTGCCTGAAGCTCCGCACGTACTTCCTCTTTTAACTGGTCAAGAGTCGCTGTATCGTCGTTGTAGTAACGTTTTGCGAGATCATCGTCCACCTTGCTGTCGGCCTCAGATTTTAACTGGTTTAATTTTACATGGAAGACGACTTCCTGGCCTGCGAGGTCAGCGCTGCTGTAGTTGTCCGGGAATTTTAAGTTTAAGTCTTTCTCATCGCCGACATTCATGCCGATGACGCCGTCCTCAAAGCCGTCGATAAATGTGCCGCTGCCAAGCTTCAGGTCATAGCCCTCTGCGGTTCCGCCTGCAAATGCCTCGCCATCCTTTGTGCCGGAATAGTCGATATTTGCGGTGTCACCTTCCTGGGCCGGGCGTCCCTCGATGGTTACCGGGTACTCCGCGCAGAGTTCTTTTAATCTTGTCTCGATCTTGGCGTCAGTAACTTCCTCTTCCTTTGCGGAGAAGGTCAGATTCTTGTAATCTCCGAGAGTGACGCTCTCCTCGTCGTGAAGTTCTTCCTCGGATTTTGTCTCAGTCTCAGTTGGCGCGGATGCTGTCTCCTCTACAGCCGCGGAGCTGCTCTCAGCATTCTGATTCTTATTTCCGCATCCTGTCATGATCATTGCAGCTGCAGCAACACAGATACCTGCTTTTATAATTTTTTTCATGTTCTCGTTTCCTTCCATTCTGTCTCTATTTCCCCGCGCGCTGCCCATTTCCTGGGTCACCCGCGCGTAATATCCATTCTAACATACCGCCACGCGAAAAAAAAGTGTATTCACAGAATTTTAAGATATTAGTGTCCAAAGGTCTGAAGTCCGCCGCAAGCTTGCTTGCAGGAGGATTTTGGATCTTGGTATCAGAGAGGTCAAAAGACTTTTTGACCTCAACATCATTTTAAGAGAAAAGCAAAAAACATCCTGTAAGGATCATGATCCCGCCAGGATGCTTTTTTACTATCTCTTATTTGTAGAACGCACAAAACGCCTTATATGTATTGTACACATCAAGCTTCGAAGCCAGCTCAAACGGCGCATGCATGGAAAGGATCGGAACACCGAGATCCACGACATCCACATCCATCATCGCCACAAACTGGGCGATGGTTCCGCCGCCGCCCGCGTCAACGGCTCCGAGTTCGCCAGTCTGCCAGTAAACGCCATTCTCTTCCATGATACCGATGACCTTTGCCATGGTCTCCGCGCTGGCATCACTGCTGCCGGATTTTCCTCTCGCGCCTGTGTACTTTGTGAGCACACAGCCTTTGTTTACATAACTGGAGTTTCTGTTCTCGTAAACACTGGCGAATGTCGGATCATATGCCGCGTTTACATCGGAGGAGAGGCAGATGGAATGGCGCAGAACCGTCTTTGTGTCCGCCCCAAAGCTCTCCGCAAGGTCCTCAACCGCATGGTGGACGTAGTCGGAGTGAAGTCCCGTATTTCCGACGGAGCCGATCTCTTCCTTATCTGTAAGGATCGTGAATGTGGTGTGTTCCGGGTTCTCCGCAGCAATCTCCGCCATCAGCGCTGTATACGCGCACACACGGTCATCCTGTCCATAGGAACCGATGAGGCCGCGGTCCAGTCCGATATCAACGGCCTTGTATGCCGGAACCATCTCGATCTCCGCACGGGTGAAATCCTTCTCCGTGATTCCGTAGCGGTCATTCAATAACTTCATCGCAAGGAGCTTCGCCGGATTCTTGATCTTCTCGTTCTCCTCGTCATGGTACGGGATGGAGCCGATGATGATGTTCAGCTCCTCGCCCTTTAAGCCCTCGCCGAGCTTTCTTCCGTTCTGCTCTGCCGCAAGGTGCGGGAGAAGGTCTGTCACGCAGAACTGCGGATCGCCCTCTTTCTCGCCGATGGAGACCTCAACAGTCTCCCCGTCCGCCTTCATAACAACGCCGTGCATGGATAACGGCACGGTGCCCCACTGATATTTGCGGATTCCGCCGTAGTAGTGCGGCTTTAAGTAGGCGATCTCGTCCTTTTCAAATAATGGGTTCGGCTTTAAGTCCAGGCGCGGGGAATCGATATGGGCGCCGTTCATGCGCAATCCCTCGTTCAGATCCTTTGTTCCGATGGTGGAAGCGATGATCGCTTTCTTTCGGTTTACCCAGTAGATCTTGTCGCCCGGCTTGTAGGACGCCTTCGGGTCAAATTCCTTGTATCCGGCGTTCGTTAAGAGCGATACCGCTTTTTTCACACATTCTCTCTCGGTCTTTCCCTCATTTAAGAATGTCTTGTATCCCTCGCAGAAATTCTGCGCCTCCGGAATCTGTTCCGGCGCTTTTTCTCCGATGTGCGGAGCTTCCCAGAGAAGTGCTTTTTCCAGATCTTTGCCGTTCATGCTAAAAACCTCCGTATGTGTATTTTATGAATTATAACAACTCACTCACGCTGCCTGGTCCGAATCAGTCTGTTTTATGGAAACCATTTTCGACCTGGACACATGTTCCAATTCCTGCATGCAGCTGTCGTGTCTTATCTCTTACTTTGTAAGCAGATCTTTACTGTCGAGCATCAGTGTAAATGGACCATCATTTAGCAGGTCCACCTTCATATCTGCCCCGAACTCCCCATGTGCCACCTTCTCCACATGCATCCTGCACCGCTCCATAAAATATTCATAGAGGCGGTCCGCATGATCCGGCGCTCCAGCGTCAGTAAAGCTTGGGCGGTTGCCCTTTCTGCAGTCCGCGTACAGCGTAAACTGGCTCACAACAAGGATCTCGCCGTCCACATCCTGGAGCGAGCGGTTCGTCTTTCCGTTCTCATCCTCAAAAATGCGGAGCTTGCAGATCTTGTCCGCCATCTTGTCCGCAATGCTCTCGTCATCCGTGTCGGAGACGCCGAGAAGGATCAGGAATCCCTGTCCGATGGATCCCGTCTCCTGTCCGTCCACATGGACCGACGCGTGTTTTACTCTCTGTAATACGACTCTCATGTTTCCTCCGGCGCTCTGCCTGCACTCCATTTTCCGTACCGGCAGATCCGCCCATAAATTTTATATTTTCGCTGCTGGAATTCCCTGCCTTAACAAGAGCGGAAACGGCCTACGTTGGACCGTTTCCTGCAAGTTCTTCCTGTCTTTTTTCTGCCTTTTCCCGCTCGCGGCGCTTTTCTTCCTCAACACGCCGCTCTTCCTCCTCGACCGCCATGATCGCCTGGTTTAAGGAGAACATCTTCATGTCCAGCATATCCACCATATCGGCACAGGACTTCAACTCCCGCTCCAGATAATCCGGCGCTTTTCCTTCAAATTTATAAGCGATCTTGTGCTCTAAGGATGCCCAGAAGTCCATGGCGATAGTCCGGATCTGGATCTCGACCTTCGTGTCCCGCTTTCCTTCCGACAGATAGACCGGGATCGTCACTACCATATGGTAGCTCTTGTATCCGTTCGTCTTCGGGTATTTAATGTAGTCCTTGACATGCAGGACCGTGATATCCGCCTGTCTTGCGATCATATCCGCGATCGGATAAATGTCGGACATAAAGGAACAGATGATCCTGATTCCCGCGATATCATTTAAGTGCTCCACCATATTGTCGATCGAGACTTCACATCCATCATTCTTCAGCTTTTTCACAATACTCTCCGGTGTCTTCAAGCGGGAAGTGATATGCTCGATCGGATTGTAATTGTACAACTGGATAAATTCATTGTTTAAGATCTCGATCTTCGTGTTGATGGATTTTAACGCGGAGCTGTATAAAAACATCGTTGATTTCCACTGATCGATCTGATCAAAGCCTCCAGTCTCTTTTGTCATGCTGACGCCCCCTTTCTTTGCAGCCGGGAACGTTCCGTCCATGCGACCATGTCTTCACGCGTTCTCTGCTACAGCTTCAGACCCTTTAAGAGATCCGCAAGGCCTGTGCTTGCCTGACCTTCTTCCTTATATCCGTAGGTGTCCTCAGCTTCTCTCTCCTCTTCCTCCTCGATCAGCTCCTTCATAGACAGACTGATCTTGTTGTTTGCGGTGGAGATAATTTTTACACGTACTTCCTGTCCCTCTTTCAGAACAGCGCCCGGATGTTTGATCCTCTTTGTGCTGATCTGGGAGATATGAAGGAGACCGGTAAGTCCGTTCTCAAGCTCTACAAATGCGCCGTAGTCCTTTAAGGTCTCGACGGTACCCTTCATGACAGCGCCGACTTCGCATTTTGCTATTTTTTTGTTTGTTTCTTCCTGTTTCTTCTCTCTTGCTGCCTCGCGGCCGGATAATACGAGGCGGTGTGTCTCCTCGTCGGCAGTGATAACGGTTACCTCGATGGTCTTTCCGTCGAATTCCTTTAAGTCTTCCACATACTCGTCGCTCAGACGGGAAGCCGGAATAAATCCGCGGATCCCTTCCAGGTACGCAACGGCGCCGGCGTTTACGATCTCAGCGATCTTTACCGGGACAACAGTGCGCTCTTCCATCATATTTTTCAGCTTATCCCACGCGAGGACCTGATTTGCTTCCTTCTTTGAGAGGACCATATTTCCCTCGCCGTCGTTTGTCGCCATCACGGTGGCTGTGATCTCGTCGCCCGGATGGATCATCTCTGCCATGTTGAAATCAGGATCTTCGCTCAGGTCGTCCTTGCGGATCACGCCGTCCGCGTAAGCCTTTAAGTCCACGATCACCGCGTCATCTGTCACATCGATCACGGTACCTGTCACAACATCGCCAACTCTAATTTTTTTAAGGGAGGCTTCCAGCTCCTCTTTGTAATCGTCCATGGATTCCATATGTCATCTCTCCTTTTCTCACCATCTGCCCTTACGCCGTTGGACGGCATAATTATGAATAGTAATTCCTTTCTCTATTTAACCATATTCTGTGAATATTTGCCATAGTTTTCACAAAAAAATCATGATAAAATGTGCATAGTAATTACTGTACACGGATAGGAATTTTCTGAGCTGAAAATTCCGTACAATACAGTGGCGGTAGTGGATTTTGCCGATCTGGAATGCGAAGCATCGGCAAAATCAGTTACTGTTTGCGCAAAGCGTGAGCAGTAACGCATAGTATATATTTTGGAGGCACTCACCATGAAAGATTATGCTGACCTGCATACCCATACCATCGCCAGCGGACATGCCTATGGAACCATCACGGAGATGGTCCATGCCGCTGCTTTAAAGGACCTGCCGATCCTCGGCATCACCGAGCACGCCCCGTCCATGCCCGGAAGCTGCGGGGAGATGCAGTTTTGTAACTTCAAAGTGATCCCGCCGGTCTTAGAGGGCGTCCGCCTTTTATTCGGCTGTGAGTTAAATATCGTAGACTATAAAGGAAGCATCGACCTGTCGGAGAAGATGTTAAAGCGGTTATCCTACACCGTTGCCAGTCTCCACGATCTCTGTTTAAAACCGGGAACAAGGGAAGAAAACACCTTCGCTGTCGTCACAGCATTAAAAAATCCATATGTCACGATCCTTGGACACCCGGATGACGGAAAATTCCCGCTGGACTACGAGGCGGTGGTGAAAGCCGCAAAGGAGCACCACCGGATGATCGAGCTCAACAACACATCCCTGACCCCGGGCGGATCCCGCATCCACGCATACGAAAATGACCGGATCATTCTTCCGCTCTGTGCGAAATACAAGGTTCCGGTTATCATGAACAGCGATGCCCACTTTACGACGGCTGTCGGGGAACATGGACGGGCGGAGGCCCTCTTAAAGGAGTTAAACTTTCCGGAGGAACTGATCGCAAACTATCATCCGGAGATCCTGAAGGAATATATTCCGGATTTAGCTGACTTCCAGGGTTGAATCATCTGATAAAAGGGGGCTTGCCTTTACTGCTGGCAGCATATTTCAGCTGTCTGACAGCACAAAAAACGGCTGCGAAGTTTTATTTCACTTCACAGCCGTTTCCTCTTTCGTAAAAATCATTCCAGAATTACTTCAGCAGTTTGTCGACCTTCGCCCACAGTGCCTGCAGTTCCTTCTGATCGCTCAGACGATCTTTCTGGATCCGGATAATATTCTCCAGCGCCGCATTCGCGCCGTCCGCATTTAACTTCTCGTCACAGGTCTTCTTCGCCTTTGTGTACGGGTCCATGCTCTCCTGATCCTCTTCCTGCTCTGCCTGGAGCTTCCGGATCTTCTCCACAAGCTTTACCGCCTCGTCCGACGGGTTCTTTACATCCTGCCAGTTTAAAAGGTGGGTGTTGTTCTCCGCGTTGATCGTATCCAGTGCAATACTGTTCTTTAACATCGTTTTCCAGTTGTCCGAGATCGCCGTCTCATACGTCTGCTTCGCAGTCCTATTATCCGCAAAAGCTGTCAACGGCATTCCCGCAAGACATACCAGAAGACCGAATAAAAATAAAATCCTCTTCATCTTCGTGTCCTCCTCATTGCAAGCTGATAATCAATCTCTTGACACTTTCGTGCTCCCGAGATACTAAAACATCTGAAACCCACCTGATTTTACTTTTTATTCAATAGGTGGATATTTTCCATGTTCCGTTCATTCAAAGAATATCTGCAAAAGTCTGCTTATCACACTTACAAGTCCACTCTCTGAACTGTTATCATCTTATCACACTTCTGTCCATTCTTCTACGGCAAAGCTGCGGCAATCCTGCGGCAGTATGATCGTAAATATGGCACCTTCCGGCGAGGCTTTTGCCGCAATATCGCCTCCCATGTACTCCATGGAGCGTTTTGCGATGGAAAGCCCCAGCCCGTGATTTCCGTTCTTCCCTTTATAAAAGCGATCGAACAGATGAGGAAGATCGTCTTCCAGGATTCCCGGCCCGTCGTCCCGGATCGTGATCTTTAGCTGTTCCCCGTTCTCCTCCACGGAGATCCAGACCATCTCCTTTGCGTATCGGATACAGTTTGATGTCACATTCGAGAACGCCCGGCCTAAAAGCATCACATCCGAGATAATTTTATGCTCATCCCCCGGCAAAAATTCCAATTTTATTTTTTTCTGATACGCAAGTCCCTCAAGGCGCTCGATCTGGTCCTCGATGTACTCCCGGATCCCCAACTCCACCGGCACGACCTGGTACCGCATCTGGTCCATTCTCGTCAACGTCAGGATCCCGTCAACAACTTCCGTCAGGCGGCTGCTCTCGTCCAGGATCACGCCTGCTGCCTGGGAGACGTCCTCAAAGACGCCTCTCTGGATTCCCTGGGCATAACCGCTGATGGACATAAGCGGCGTTCTGAGCTCATGGGACGCGTTCTGGAAAAACACACGCTCCGCCTCGTCTGCCTTTAAGAGATTGTCCTGCATCTGGTTGATCTCATTCTCCAGCTCGTAGAGCTCCTTTACGTTGGTCCCAGTCTCGACTTTCTTAAACTTCTTCTCACCGATTCCCCGGGCTGCTTCGCAGAGACGGCTCACCGGAGTCGAAATACTTCCCGCGACGAACCAGAACAGCACAATGGACACGCCCGCCATCGCTCCCATAATCATGAGCACCAGTCTCGACACCTCATTTAAGATCATGCTGGTATCGTGGATCGGACAGTATAAGAGCACATTCTGGACATGACCGGGCCGGTTCTGACCCACATCCAGAAAATAGAGCATATATTTTGTGTCACCGATGGTCTCCTCCGTGATCTCCCCGCTCTCGAACGCCGAATCATTTCCGGTCATTCTCGTCAGAAATTCCGAGTACATCTGGGTCATCTCCGGCTGGTCATCATAGTTTTTCGGGTACAGCACCCGGTAATTATTTCCAATGACCAGCATTTTCGACTCCCCGGACTCTGTCTGCGCCGCGTTCCGCAGGGCACTCAAGAGACTCTTCCCGGCATCCGGCGCATTAGTTTCGTCCGGCACGTCCAGGTTGCTGTATTCGTCCGCCAGTTCCTCCACGGTCTTCACCATCTGCCCCAGGTCACGCTTCGCGTTGTAGTTCATATGTCCGTCCAGCGCATAGCTGAACACGAACCACGCCGCAACCGGGAACGCGATCAGAAGAAACATCACCGGAAGGAATATCTTCATCCGGATACTCAATTTCATGCCTCTCCTCCACTCGTCAGGCGGAATCCGTAGCCCCATACAGTCTCGATCTTCACGGTGCTCTTCTGGTCCTTCAGCTTCTTCCTGAGACGCTTCACCATGTCATCCACAGCTCGGGTGTCAACTTCCCTGCTGTCCACCTTCCAGAGAGATTTTAACAGGTCATTACGGCTCGCCGCATGTTCCTGGCGCTCCAGCATATGGCACAGGAAGTCGAATTCCAGCGGTGTCAGGGCAAAATCTTCGTCCTTTAACTTCGCGGCACGGCGCTTCGGGTAGAGCTTGATATCCCCGATCTCATAGGACTCCTTCGCCTCTTCCTCCTGTCCGGAGAATGTGTCCACGCGGCGGAATAACGCCTTGACTCTCGTCACAAGTTCCAGCGGCAGGAACGGTTTTACCATGTAATCGTCACTTCCGAGAGTGATTCCGGTGATCCGGTCTAATGGGGAATCCTTCGCGGAGACAATGATGATCGGAACATGGCTCGTCTTCCGGATCTGGGTGCAGACCGTAAGGCCGTCCATCCCCGGCATCATGATATCGAGGATGCAGAGGTCCGGCGCCTTTTTCTGGAACGCGTCAAGAAGGGACTCGCCATCCCCGAAGCACTCCACCTCGTATCCCTCTTTTTCCAGGAAATTTTCTATCAGAAAACAGATGTTTTTTTCATCATCCGCCACATAGATCAGCTTTGGCATAATTTTTCCTCCTGTATTTCTATTGTCTGCCAGGATGCGCAGCCTATTCCGCCGCCTTTCGGCAGTCTGCGTTCCCGAGCTTTAGCTTCTTTGTTAACGCCCATTATACCATGCCTTTCCTTGCATGGTAAATACCTGCCGCAGAATTGCCGCACGACCGCCCGGACCCACGTCTCATTCTAATCATCTGAATATTGTAACTGTTCAGTGCCTCACAGTTACGGGCAAAAATCCATTCCAAATCGGCTTCGTCGATGGGATTTTTGCCTTTAAGCCTATGTTTTATTACGGTCAGCGCAGCAAGTGCGCAGACCTACTGAACAGTTACTGAATATTTTCAATTTCTGCTCCTGCATCCCGGAACAGAGGACAAAACTTCGCAGAAAATTGTCCGCAAAACTCTTTTTCCCATTGTACTTTTCAACAAACTGTTGTAAACTAACTCTATATCACAGCGCAGTGTGAAAGAAATAATTTTCCCACTCGCCATCCAACATTTTCAGAAAGGACGGAATCTCACATGAATAAAGACCTGGAATTTCTCACCCGCGTGATCGACGAAAAATCCGCGAAGATCCTGGATGCCAACGATAAGATCTGGGAGTATGCCGAGCTGGCGTTCCATGAGACAAAATCGGCTGCCCTGTTAAAATCAATCTTAAAAGAAGAGAGCTTTGCCTTGACGGAAGGCGATGCCGGAATCCCGACCTGCTTTACCGGAACCTTCTCCTACGGAACAGGAAAACCTGTCATGGGAATCCTCGGCGAGTATGATGCCCTGTCTTCCTTAAGCCAGAAGGCCGCTGACCCGCACAAGGAGCCTCTAAAGGAAGGCGCTCCGGGACATGGCTGCGGCCACTGCGCGCTCGGTACCGGCGCTCTCGCAGCTGCCCTGGCTGTCCGGGAATACCTGATCGCCAACAAGAAGGACGGAACCATCATCTACTTCGGCTGCCCGGCTGAAGAAGGCGCAGGTTCCAAGCAGTTCATGGCCCGCGCAGGCATGTTCGACGATGTCGATTTCGTATACTCCTGGCACCCGGCAACAAAAAACGCCGTCGAGTGCAATCACAGCAACGCCATCATGGGCGCAAACTTCTATTTTAAGGGTGTTGCCTCCCATGCAGGCGCAACCCCATACCTCGGAAGAAGTGCCCTGGACGCCGTTGAACTCATGAACGTGGGCTGCAACTACCTGAGAGAGCACATGATCCCGGAAGCGAGGATCCACTACGCTTACATCGATGCCGGCGGAACCGCCCCGAACGTCGTACAGGATCACGCGACGATCCGCTATGAGGTCCGCTCTCCGTGGGTCTACCAGGTAAAAGAGCTCTTCGAGCGCGTAAAAAATGTTGCCCGCGGCGCATCCATCATGACCGATACCACCTTTGAGTGCGAGCTTTCCATGGCGTTCACCGAATATCTTCCAAACAACGCCCTGGCGGCGGTTGCGGACGAGTGTTTACAGGAAGTCGGCGCTCCGAAATGGGATGACGCGGATTACAGGATGGCAAAGGAATTCTTAAATACCTACCCGGCGACCACCCTGGAAAACATCAAATCCCAGATCATTGAGACTTACGGGGAAGACCGCTTAGAGGAGATTCTTGAAAGGCCGCTGGATTCCGAGATCCACCCGTTCAACCCGGATAAGATCAAGCTGACCGCCGGCTCTACAGATGTGGGTGATGTCGGATACGCCGCCCCTACCTTAAATATCAATATTGCCACCGCATGTGTCGGAAATGTCGGACACTCCTGGCAGATGGTTGCCCAGTCCTGCAGCCCGTTAGCCCACAAGGGACTCCTGACCGCAGCAAAAGTCCTGGCTCTCTCCTGCATCCGCACCATGGACCGCCCGGATGTGATCGAAGCCGCAAAGAAAGAACTCCACAAGAGAAACGGTGGACACTATACCTGCCCGCTGCCGGATTCTGTTGAGCCGCCGTTAGATACATACTAAACCGTCGATTCACGGTTCTCCGCAGACTCCATCTTTCACAATTTGAAACTGCTTTATCTGTAAAATCATGTCTGCGTGAGTTCAGTCTTTCATACAAAAAACGGATATTTTGTTACAGTTCAGCCATGCGCTGGTTTGAATGAGAAAGTGTGTTGCAAGCTTGCTTGCATAAGCACTTTTTCATCCAAATCAGCATATGGTGGAACCACCAAGCTTCTTGTTTTCATGAATATGAAAACAAGAAGCTGTAATGGCTGAACTGTAACGATATTTTCCAATAAGTTGATCAGGGTACATGTTCGTACCCTGATTTTCTGTTATAATGATAATGTTTCAATAGCCTGTTCCTATACGGAACTAACCGGAAAGTATAAGCTCTCGACTTAAAATCCATGCTTTATCAGCCACTCAATACAGTGGTTCTACTGTGTATACAAGGGAGGAATTGAACATGAACATACTGATCGCCGCAGATTCCTTTAAGGGAAGCTGCTCTGCCAGACAAGTGACCGATACCATTGAACGTGCCGCAAAAAATGTAATCCCGGATGTGACCATCACAAAGATTCCTGTCGCTGACGGCGGAGAGGGAACCGTTGATGCCTTGGTTGCTGCCATGAAAGGAACAAAAGTCAGCGTTCCTGCCCATGATCCTTTGGGGTGCCCAATAACCGCCGAGTATGGACTTCTCCCGGACGGCAGCGCCGTGATCGAGACCGCTGCGGCGTCCGGACTTACCTTATTAAAACCTGAGGAGCGGGATGCCCTGCACGCGTCCACCTTTGGAACGGGCGAGCTGATCCGTCACGCCCTGGAACATAGAGTTAAAAAGATCATCTTAGGTCTCGGCGGAAGCGCCACCACCGACGGCGGCGCCGGGCTGGCAGGCGCCCTTGGAATCTCGTTTCTCGATAAGGATGGGAAGGAACTGGAACCGGGCGGTGTCCACTTAAGGGAACTTGCCTCGATCTCCACGGATGGGCTTTTGAGGGAAGCCGCCGGATGCGAGTTTTTGGTTGCCTGCGATGTAAAAAATCACCTCTGCGGAGCCCTCGGAGCAGCTGCCGTGTTCGGACCTCAGAAAGGGGCTGATGAGGAGCAAGTGAAGATTCTTGACGCGGCGCTCGCTCACTATGCCGCAGTTTTGAAGGATAAACTCCACTGCGCTGCCGCCGACACCGACGGGAGCGGAGCGGCAGGCGGCCTGCTCTGCGGAATTCTCCCGTATTTCCCGGTGACGATCTGCTCGGGAATCGACCTGGTTCTGGATCTCACGGATTTCGATGAGCATGTGAAGCAGGCGGACCTTGTAATTACGGGCGAAGGACGGATTGACTTCCAGTCCGCGCTGGGAAAAGTTCCTGTCGGTGTCGCGGAACGCGCAAAAAAAGTCAGGAATGTTCCGGTGGTTGCCATCGCCGGGGCGAAAGGTGACGGATGCGAAACGCTTTATGATTTCGGGATCGATGCGATCTTCGACACGGTTCCGGGCGTCATGTCGTTGGAGGATGTGATGAGTCGTGCGGAGGAGAATCTGCTGAATACTGCAGAGAATGTGCTTAGACTGTTTCAGATTGGAAATATTTTCACTTTCTGAGCCTTTTGGCGGCTGCTCTTCTGTGTTTTATCTGCCCACAATTTTTTCAAAAAAGGAGACGATTATATATGAAGCTTGTAGTTTTAGATGGATATACAGAAAACCCGGGCGATTTAAGCTGGGACGCGTTAAAAGAATTCGGTGACCTCACCGTCTATGACCGAACTTCTTTCACAGAATCACCTCTGATCGCTGAACGTATCGGTGATGCCGAGATTATCATCACAAATAAGACCCCGATCTCCCGTGAGACCATCGACAAGTGTCCGCGTATCAAGCTGATCGCGGCTCTCGCCACCGGCTACAATGTCATCGACTATAACTACGCCGCTGAAAAGGGAATTCCTGTCGTAAATGTTCCGGCATACGGAACTGCCTCTGTCAGTCAGTTCTCCATCGCTCTTCTCCTTGAGATCTGCCATCACATCGGCCACCACGACAAGACTGTCCATGAAGGAAAATGGGCTGAAAACATTGACTGGTGCTACTGGGACTATCCGCTGATCGAGCTGGAGGGAAAGACCATGGGCATCATCGGCTTCGGGCGCATCGGCCAGGCTGAGGGACGCATTGCGAAAGCTCTCGGCATGAACGTCATCGCCTATGACCTCTATCCGAACGAATCCGGCCGCGCGCTCGCGGATTACGTTACCCAGGATGAGCTTTTCGCAAAGGCTGACGTGATCTCCCTGCACTGTAACCTGACCCCGGAAAACACAGGACTCATCAACCGGGAAAATATCGCCAAAATGAAGGATGGTGTGATTCTTCTCAACAACGCCCGCGGACAGCTCATCAACGAGTCGGATCTCGCGGAGGCACTTTTCTCCGGCAAAGTCGCTGCCGCCGGTCTCGATGTTGTTTCCACCGAGCCGATCAAGGCTGATAACCCGCTCTTAAAAGCTCCAAACTGTATCATCACCCCGCATATTTCATGGGCTCCGAAGGAAAGCCGCGGGCGGATCATGGACTGCACTGTGGAGAATATCCGGGCGTTCTTAAACGGAAAACCGGTTCATGTAGTGAACATGAAATAATTTTGACTGGGCATATCAGGCTTTTTAGCGCCACTGTGTCACAGGAAATTATCTAAAATTTCCTGTGACATTTCATTTCAAAAATTCCTGTTATCATTTGCTATCCAGAAGAAAGGACATGTTCCGTTCCTTACGATACTGAACTACATTTAAAATTATGAATGAATCGATCCACAAATATTTCCGCGTCGGTACGCTCCAATGGATGAGTTTTCCCGACAAAGCCTCCCTCATGGAACCGGCTCCATACGCGGCAAAATTCGGCGCCGAGATGCGGATGACCCACAACAATTTCGGTCTTCTCGTAGATCTCTCCCACGTCCCGGTCACCCATGAGACCAGCCAGTTCGTCTTCCGCACGCTCCGCCCTTACATCACCCATTTAAAAATACGTTCCATCCCGGTGTGCCAACGGTTCTTTCTAAGCTCTGGATGAAAGAATCGTACCTGCCGTAGATGGAACGTATTTTTTCGCTTTCTAGTCGTTCTACTTATTTTTTCTTTCTGGATTTTTCGCACGTCAAGTGCATAAATTTGTTAAACAATTGCAATTGTTTATCTATTTTCTTCCTTCTCCGCGCTTCTCACCGTATTCACCATATACCGGATGACTTCCACCGGGTAATCTCCGACCGCAGTCTCCCCTGTCACCATGATTGAAGCAGCGCCATCCATCACAGCATGGAAGATATCATTTACCTCCGCACGGGTCGGGACAGGGCTACGCTCCATGGAGGCCAGCATCTGGGTCACTACCATGAACGGCTTTCCCGCCGCCCGGCACTTCTCGGAGATCTGGCGCTGGACACCCGGAAGGTCCCAGAGATGAACGGCATTTCCAAGGTCACCCCTGGCGATCACGATCTCATCCGCCGCCGGAAGAAGTTTCTCCAGTTTCCGGACGCCATCCATGTTTTCGATCTTCGCGAAGAGCCTGATATCCTCCGCTCCCGCCTCCCGAAGCACCTCTTTTACGCGCTCCAAATCACTGTGATCTCTCACAAATGGCTGCATGACACCGGTCACGCCCATCTCGTTTGCGATCTTAATGTTTGCAAGGTCAGAATTTGTCAGCGTCGGCGGATAGATCTTCGCGCCCGGAAGAGCCGCACTCTTTCTGCTCTTTAGGAGACCGCCCCAGAGGACCTTTGCGAAATAACGCTTTTCCTGAGTGTTTTCTCCACCATTCTCGGTCACATTTTCCGCTTTTTCCACAATTTTTAAATGGATCTTCCCATCGTCCAGAAGAACTTCCTGACCCGGAATCAGGTATGGGAAGGTGAGTTCCGGCAGCATGATCTTCGCATACTCTCCAGGTGCTTTCACATGGTCACGTTTATTTTGGGACCGATCAGCGTTTCCAGAACCTTTTCCAAATGTATTTTTCTCAGCTGGTATTTTCTCGATATCTTTATTTTCAGATTTCTGTGCGATTTCTTTTCTATCTGCCCCACTTACTGAGGAATCCTTCACTTTTTCTGGGATTCCGCATATCTCTACAATATCCCCATTCTTCAACGAAACAGGCTCAGAGATGGTTCCAGTTCGCAGTTCCGGTCCCTGAAGGTCCACGAGAAGCTGCGGTTTTACCCCGCATTTTTCTGCTGCGCGCTTCATCTTTCCAATCAGATCCCCTGACTCTGCGAGCGTAACATGGGACAGGTTCAGCCGCATTCCTGTCATTCCCAGTGAAAACATCTCCGCCAGCACCTTCTCGCTTGCGCACGCCGGTCCCAGCGTTCCGTATATATTCACCATCTAAACGTCCTCCTGATCCTTATTCTTCCTCAAGCATATCATAAGGCGACGGGATTGTCATCTAGTTTCCCGGCGGGAAGAACTTTTCCCGACTTTCCTGGCTACAGAACCTGCCACCGGCAGCTTTTTCCAGATGCATGGCAATATAAAAGGTGCGCCAGACCTTTTTTCTCTGTCCGCCACACCTTCTTTTATCGAAGATCCCATTCTTTATTTATCTTTCAAAAACCTTAAACCTGGATTCTATCCGCAACTTCACATCCGATCGCGACTCTGCACATGTCATTTCCAATGATCATCCAGTCATTGTTCCGCAGGATCACATCGATCGGGTTTCCCTCGCAGAAATCGTGGCGATGAAGAAAATCCATCACCTTCTGGTTTCCGAGCATCCACTTAATTGTATAACGTTCCCCTGATTTTGCCGTTGATAAAGCCTGCATAATAACGCCCCCTGATCCTATGCTTTACAATTGTTTTATCGGATATTGTCTGTAAATTTATATGAATTTATTTATTTTGTATCTTCTTTTTATAGAATACTCCTCAAACTATTGGTTAGTCAAGCGTAAAATCAGTTAGGTGCATGTAATCTTTTCATCTACGGCAAAATCACAAATTCGGTACTGCTAACATAGCATATATTGTTTTTTTGTAACAGAAAAACCCGCAGAACAAAGTTCTGCGGGTCTCTTACGCTTGGACACAAATATCTCACGGAGATACTATATTTATTTTTTCGGTGCAAAGCACCTCGGTATTAGATTCGTTGATTACTCGATGATTGTAGCAACTCTACCGGAACCAACAGTTCTGCCGCCCTCACGGATAGCGAAACGAAGACCCTGCTCCATAGCTACCGGATGGATAAGCTCGATTGTCATCTCAACGTTGTCGCCCGGCATGCACATCTCTGTACCTTCCGGAAGCTCGCAAACGCCTGTAACGTCTGTTGTTCTGAAGTAGAACTGCGGACGATAGTTGTTGAAGAACGGTGTATGACGGCCACCCTCGTCTTTAGTAAGAACGTAAACCTGAGCTGTGAATTTCTTGTGGCAGGTTACGGAACCCGGTTTAACAAGACACTGACCTCTCTGGATCTCTGTTCTCTGAACACCACGAAGAAGAGCACCGATGTTATCACCAGCCTGAGCCTGGTCAAGGAGCTTACGGAACATCTCGATACCAGTTACAACTGTCTTACGAGTCTCCTCGTGAATACCAACGATCTCAACCTCATCGTTGAGTTTAAGAGTACCACGCTCTACACGGCCTGTAGCAACTGTACCACGACCTGTGATTGTGAATACATCCTCGATCGGCATAAGGAACGGCTTATCTGTGTCACGAACCGGATCCGGAATGTAGCTATCTACAGCGTCCATAAGTTCCATGATCTTGTCGCCCCACTCACCGTTCGGATCCTCAAGAGCCTTAAGAGCGGAACCCTGGATGATCGGAGTGTCATCGCCCGGGAACTCGTACTCGTTAAGAAGGTCTCTGATCTCCATCTCTACGAGCTCAAGAAGCTCCGGATCGTCAACCATATCGCACTTGTTCATGAATACTACGATGTACGGTACGCCTACCTGACGGGAAAGCAGGATGTGCTCTCTTGTCTGAGCCATAACACCATCAGTAGCAGCTACAACGAGGATAGCACCATCCATCTGAGCAGCACCAGTGATCATGTTCTTTACATAGTCAGCATGGCCTGGGCAGTCAACGTGTGCATAGTGTCTCTTTTCTGTCTGATACTCAACGTGAGCTGTAGAGATTGTGATACCACGTTCTCTCTCTTCCGGAGCTTTATCGATATCTTCAAAGTTCTCAGCTGTGTTACCTGCAACTCTTGCTGCAAGAACTTTTGTGATTGCTGCTGTTAATGTTGTTTTACCATGGTCAACGTGTCCAATGGTACCAATGTTACAATGCGGTTTGGTTCTTTCAAACTTAGCTTTTGCCATTTTAAAACGTCCTCCTTAATTTTGCGCCCATTGGGCTATCATATTTAACTTAGGCTGAATACTATTATATTCCATTCGAAAAAGTTTTTCAAGCCTATTCTTGCTATATGCAAGAGGAAACCGGAAATAATCCCGTGGGATTATTTCGCAGCGCCCTTTCTCTCAGCGATGATCTTCTCCTGAACGCTCTTCGGTACCTGCTCGTACTTCTCGAAGAACATGGAGTAGTTACCACGACCCTGTGTTCTGGAACGAAGGTCTGTGGAGTAGCCGAACATCTCAGCAAGCGGAACATATGCCTTAACCATCTTGCCGCCGCCGATATCTTCCATACCCTCGATACGTCCACGACGTGCGTTAACGTCACCGATAACGTCGCCCATGTACTCCTCAGGCATTGTAACCTCTACCTTCATGATCGGCTCAAGAAGTACCGGGTTACCTTTCGCCATAGCATCCTTGAATGCCATGGAACCAGCGATGTGGAATGCCATCTCGGAAGAGTCGACCTCATGGTAAGATCCATCATATACATCTGCAGCTACGCCGAGTACCGGGAATCCGCCAAGGATACCGGCCTTTGTAGCCTCTTCGATACCTTCGCCGACAGCCGGAATGTATTCCTTCGGAATAGCACCGCCGACAACGGAAGAAGTGAACTTGAATGTCTCTTCGCCGTTCGGATCCATCGGTGTAAAGTGTACTTTACAGTGACCGTACTGTCCACGACCACCGGACTGCTTCGCGTACTTGCTGTCTACGTCAACAGCCTTAGTCATTGTCTCTTTATAAGCAACCTGCGGAGCACCAACGTTAGCCTCTACCTTGAATTCACGAAGGAGACGGTCAACGATGATTTCCAGATGCAGCTCACCCATACCGGAGATGATTGTCTGGCCTGTTTCTGTATCTGTATGAACACGGAATGTCGGGTCCTCTTCAGCAAGCTTTGCAAGAGCCTCGCCCATCTTATCCTGTCCGGCTTTTGTCTTCGGCTCGATTGCGATATCGATAACCGGCTCCGGGAATACCATGGACTCAAGGATTACCGGATGCTGCTCGTCACAGATTGTATCACCAGTTGTTGTGGACTTGAATCCAACAGCTGCTGCGATATCACCGGAGTAAACCTTGTCAAGCTCGTGTCTCTTGTTTGCATGCATCTGAAGGATACGACCAACACGCTCTTTTTTATCTTTTGTTGCGTTTAATACGTAGGAACCGGAATTCATTGTACCGGAGTAAACACGGAAGAATGCAAGTTTACCTACGAACGGGTCTGTCATGATCTTGAATGCAAGTGCGGAGAACGGCTCATCATCGGAAGAATGACGAACTACTTCGTTGCCCTCAAGGTCAACGCCCTTGATCGGCGGGATGTCAAGCGGAGACGGCATGTACTCGATGATCGCATCAAGGAGCTTCTGTACGCCTTTGTTTCTGTATGCTGTACCGCAGCATACCGGAATTGCCTGACACTCGCAGGTTGCTTTACGAAGAACCTTCTTCATCTCATCAACGGTCGGCTCCTCACCCTCAAGATACTGCATCATGAGGTCATCATCGAGCTCGCAGATCTTCTCAACGAGTTCGCTGTGGTAAAGCTCTGCATCATCTGCCATATCTTCCGGAATGTCTGTTACGGAGATATCATCGCCCTTATCATCATTGTAGATGTAAGCCTTCATCTCGAAGAGGTCGATGATTCCCTTGAACTCGTCTTCCTTACCGATCGGGAGCTGGATGCAGATCGCGTTCTTGCCAAGTCTTGTACGGATCTGATCTACACAGCCGTAGAAGTTTGCACCAAGGATATCCATCTTGTTGATGAATGCCATTCTCGGTACGTTGTAGGTATCAGCCTGACGCCATACGTTCTCGGACTGCGGCTCTACACCACCCTTTGCACAGAAAACGCCAACAGCGCCATCAAGTACACGGAGGGAACGCTCAACCTCAACAGTGAAGTCTACGTGGCCTGGTGTATCGATGATGTTGATACGGTGCTCAAGTGCGCCAGCCTTCGGCTTTGTCTTTTCCTGAAGAGTCCAGTGACAAGTCGTAGCTGCGGATGTGATCGTGATACCTCTCTCCTGCTCCTGCTCCATCCAGTCCATGGTAGCTGTACCTTCGTGAGTATCACCGATCTTATAGTTAATACCAGTATAATAAAGGATACGCTCTGTCGTTGTTGTCTTACCAGCATCGATATGAGCCATGATTCCGATATTTCTGGTTCTCTCTAACGGATATTCTCTTCCAGCCAAGGATTTTTCCTCCTATTAGAATCTGTAGTGAGCAAATGCCTTGTTAGCCTCAGCCATCTTATGCATTTCCTCTTTCTTCTTTACAGATGCGCCAGTGTTGTTAGCTGCATCCATAATCTCGTTTGCAAGTCTCTCTACCTGGGTCTTCTCGCTTCTCTTACGGGAATAGAGAGTGATCCAGCGAAGGCCTAATGCCTGTCTTCTCTCCGGCTTAACCTCGATCGGTACCTGGTATGTTGCACCACCGATACGTTTTGCCTTAACTTCGAGAACCGGCATGATGTTGTTCATAGCCTCTTCGAATACTTCTACAGCGTCCTTACCGGTCTTCTCAGCGACCTCTTCGAAAGCGCCGTAAACAATTTTCTGAGCAACGCCCCTCTTACCATCAAGCATGATGTTGTTGATCAGCTTGGTTACAACTTTGTTGCTGTAAAGCGGGTCTGCTAATACGTCTCTTTTCTGAGTATGTCCTTTACGTGGCACGTTACTTCCCTCCTTAATTATAAAAATTATATCATCGGTACTCACATGTTTCCATAAAATGTGTTCGCGCGCGGTTTTCTATCTATCTCCTGCAACCACAGGTCAAATATCACCGGCACTAATATGCGTTATTCGCATTCACTTTATTCCTGTTAGTGATCCCTGTGCGGTTGTTCAAGTTTTTATCTGCCGCCAGTTAAGACGGGAAACTCGAACTCCGCCACGCTACGTTTGAGTAGCAGTAATTGCGAAGCAATTACTTCTTATCTTTCGGTCTCTTTGCGCCGTACTTGGAGCGAGCCTGTCTTCTGTTGGCAACGCCTGCAGTATCAAGAGTACCTCTGATGATGTGGTATCTGGTACCCGGAAGGTCCTTAACACGACCACCACGGATCAGAACAACGGAGTGCTCCTGAAGGTTATGTCCCTCACCCGGGATATAGCTTGTTACTTCAATACCGTTGGAAAGACGTACTCTGGCAATCTTTCTAAGAGCGGAGTTCGGCTTCTTAGGAGTTGCAGTCTTAACAGCTGTGCATACACCTCTCTTCTGCGGAGCAGATGTATCTGTGGCTTTCTTATGAAGGGAATTGTATCCTTTCTGGAGTGCCGGAGCTGTAGATTTCTTTACAGATGTCTCTCTACCTTTTCTTACTAACTGGTTAAATGTTGGCATTCTTTTCACCTCCTGTGATATTGACTGTTGGTTGCTGCTTATCAGCCTTTATGCGCACAAAAAACGGGACGTACCCGATGCACGCCCCATTATTATATACAGAGTTTTTCTGCATGTCAAGGAGAAACCTTAAATTTTCTTTGAAAATACGGCGTTTTTCGATCATGACACGCCTGGATGAGTTGTCTCAAATTTATCTCTTGTGATTTTGACAGGTTTGGCCTGTTTTTCTCCTTCCGGGAGACTACTCTCCAAGACAGAACATGTCCACGGTCACATCAGCGAGAAGATCTCCCTTTTCATCTGTCACTTCACTGCGGACGATTGTGATGGATCTGCCGCGGCGGATCAAGATGCCTTTTGCATAGACCGTTCCTTCCGATACGTTCCGGATAAAGTTTATATGGGCGCTCTGGGTCACATATTTTCTTCCGTCGGCTCTGGCCGTGAGGCCTGTTACCACATCTGCCAGAGCATAGAGCATTCCGCCATGGACCATGCCCATCAGGTTTGTCACGCCGTGAGTGATCTTCATACTGATCTCACTGCATTCCGGGGAGATCTTTTCAATCTTCATATTGGTATATCCCATAAATGGATTGTGTTTTACATACTCGTCCGGGTCGAGGACGTTCCATGTTTCTTTCATGACTTTTTCCTCCTTCTGCGTTCCGGCAGTGTCAATAATCCCATCGCACAGCCGGTCCGGAATAGATTTTTGCCCGCAACTGCAAAGGTACTGAACTGTTACAAGCACTGTATATTTTCAGACAGGATTTTACCATACCGGAAATTTTCATGCAAGACCCCCGGTGCGATTTGATCCCCCCCGATGCGATTTAGTCCACATCCGATACACATTCGGGAACGATGCCGCTCCCGGACTGAACCGTTACAAATCTCTTTCGATTCTGAGGGAGACCGCATCTGCGGTCTCCTCTTTTAATCTATCCTTCGTTAGGGATTGGGTGCCAGAAGTCCAGCTGTTCTCAGATTTGCAAGTAATTCATTAAACTGATTCACCACGTTCTCCGAGTCTGTGGCATTTGCCACCGGAGCAGCCGCTGTCACTGTCCCTGCGGGGCCTGTCGGACCGGTTGGCCCCTGCGGACCCATCGGACCTGTCGCTCCCACTGCTCCTGCCGGACCTATCGGACCCATCGGACCTGTCGCTCCCACTGCTCCTGCCGGACCTATCGGGCCCATCGGCCCTGTCGCTCCCACTGCTCCTGCCGGACCCATCGGGCCCATCGGACCTGTCGCTCCCACTGCTCCTGCCGGACCCATCGGGCCCATCGGACCTGTCGCTCCCGGCGCTCCTGCCGGACCTATCGGGCCCATCGGACCTGTCGCTCCCGGCGCTCCTGCCGGACCCATCGGGCCCATCGGACCTGTCGCTCCCGGCGCTCCTGCCGGACCCATCGGGCCCATCGGACCCATCGGACCCATCGGGCCCATCGGGCCCATCGGACCTGTCGCTCCCGGCGCTCCGTCAAATCCCGGAAACCCCTGTGGACCTCTCGGTCCTTCCGGACCCGGGCATCCCTGAGGGCCTCTCGGCCCCTGCGGTCCCCGGCAGCAGCAGGTTCCGTGTCTCCAGCCATATCCCCAGCCGCTTCCGCAATTTCCGCCACAGCCGCCTCTTCTGTTTCCTCCGCAGCCACAATTTTCACCGCAGCCACCTCTTCCATCTCCGCCACAGCCCTGCGTTCCGTCCCGGCCGCAGCAACAGTTCCCATCCCAGTGTCCTCTCTCGTCTCCGCCCCGGCAGCTCTCTGCTCTGCAGTCCTCGTTCTCCCAGAAACCATATCCACAATTACGCATAACCAATTCTCCTTTCAGCATATTTTCCTTGCGGACATCCCATACAGGTTGTTCGCTTACTATAATCTATGCTGCCCGTCCGAAACTGCTACTTCTGCGATTTTTTGTCCAAAACTCCGGCTGTCACCTCACTGGATCCATTCAATTTGCTGCTCTTTTCTTTTCTCAAAATATTTCCTGTTTAACTGGCATGTCTCCGTCCCCGGCCGGCACCTCTCCGCCAGCTCATTATACCGCTCCGCCATCTTCCATTCCCCGAGCCTGTCATAGCAGACACACATCTGAAGATACGGAATATATCCCCGGCACTCCGGCATCACAAAACCGTCCTCCCCTGTCAACTTTCCGGCCTGAACTGCCTGCCCGTACCAGAAAATTGCGTCGCGATAGCGCCCGGCCGAGAAGAACCACCATCCGAGATCACAGCAGAGCTCCGGCTTCGGGATCCCCTCAGAAAGTCCGGAAAGCAGAAACTTTAGTCCCCGGTCCCGGTCCCCGATCCGGTACATACAGTACGCCCCATGCCTGCAGGCATCCACCCGGTCTTCCCGCCAGCCATCCGGCAGTTCCAGATATTCCGAAAATACGGAAGCAGCATCCCGGTATCTTCTGTGATAATATAATTCCTTTCCATAATAATACTGATCCCGCGGAGATAATTTCCCCTTCTCCCGGAGCATCTGCTCAAATATCCGAAGATTCCTGTCCGGATCCCCTGTCCCCACTTTCCGGTGCTCGATCATGATATCTTCCCGCACTACTTTTCCAAAGGGTTCCACCGCCTCATGGATGCGCCCTTTCCATACGGCTTTTCCGCACCGCCTTAAAAGACGTTCTCTATAAAAGAAAAATGACGGTGCGCCATCCCCGTCATATCCAACCGCGTATTTCATCATCACCACATCCGGCCGTTCGTCATCCAGCTGTCTCTTAAGATCCATTAATTTTCTCCGTTCCTCCTGCCTTACCACATCATCTGCATCCAGCCAGAACAGGTAATCCCCCGTTCCCTTGGAAAACGCGAAATTTCTCGCCGCTGCAAAGTCATCCTTCCATTTAAAATCATAAACCTTGTCCGTAAAAGAAAATGCGATCTCCTTCGTCCGGTCCGTAGATCCCGTGTCCACAATTATGATCTCATCCGCAAATCCCCGCACGCAGGACAGGCATCTTCCGAGGACCTTTTCCTCATTGCGCACGATCATGCATAGGCTGATGGATGCCATTATTTCTCCCTCTTTGTCCTGTTTCTTCAATTTAATATATGATAGATTCTCCAATCTGCTATTCTCCCAGACGCAGCTGCAGGCAGATCCTATTACAGGTGAAACTACATTCCTGCCGAACCTACCGCAGCCATCTGTGAACAGGGATTTCCTGTGGAACAAAAAGGCGCTGATCTGCCATGACCTCTCAGCCATACGCAAACCAGCGCCATTTACACTTCACTTTTTAACAAGCCAGACCGGTCCCGATTTTACTGTCCCTATTCCGCGTCTGCCACATAAGCCACAGCAATATCTTCGTAGCCATCTGTAGATGGAATCTCAAAATAAACTTCCTTGCCCGGATTCTTATATATCATATTGATATCCATCTTATAGTTCATCTCATCAGCTTCGGATGTTGTATGATCTGTGACACTCATTCCGTAGTCCATAAACATCTTCATAGCCTCGCAATAGCCATCTTTGTTGACCGTCATCTCACCGTTCGACTCATTGATCTTCATGTCCAGAGTGACCCCAAGCTCCTCGTAGGTCTCTGCGGTCGCGCTGGTAACTGCGGTCAGGACCTCGTTGATCTTCTGGTCATCAATAGTAAATGCAAGTTTCCTTGTGTCACCGCTTGTATACATTCTCAAGCCTTTGACAACATCCGTATCCAGATCCATGTTGATCTGTGTGGCCTGAGCTTTCGCAGCTTCCAGATCCATGGCCTGCCTGTACTTGATGCCCATAGTGTTCACATACATGTATCCGTCTGTGTAGAACATATCGATCGGCACTGCGGTTCCAAGCGTATCCGCGGTACCCTTGCATACAAACTGCATGTCTCCGTTCGCGTCCTCTTTCATCATCAGTTTCATATTCATGGACATATCAATATCCTGTCCGAGATAAGACATGGTGATCGTATAGTCCACATCGATATTCGCGCTCGGGAGAGACTCGCTAAGCTGCTGTGCTTCCTCATAGACCTTCAGCGCCTCCGGATCGTTCTCCGCGACAGCGATCGGAACTGCCTTTACCTGGGTAACACCATTTACGCTCCAGGCACCATTTTTATCGATCTCATATCCGTCCGCATGACCCGTATTTGTCTGCGCATATCCGGCATTCATCTGCAGATAACCGGAATTTCCGAAATAATAGCACTGTGCCCAGCCATCATGATCACCATCGATCCAGTCCCAGCCGTTCCGGCAGTAGGAACCGTCATCGTTCTCATACCACCAGCCGTTCATATCCTCGTGCCATTCGCCCGCGAATGCCGGGAAGGACAATGCCATTGCTAACGGCATCGCTGCAGTAAGGATCATTTTCCACTTTTTCATAAGAGAGACCTCCTTAAAATTCAACAACCGCGTCGGTCATCTGCACAAGTTTCCAGATGCCGGAGCGCCTGTTCTGTCACCCATCTGCCCACATACTTCCGTGAGTTCCATATCTCAAGTATAGCAGTTCAACCATGCAATCGCAAACCCTTTTTCCTGTAGACTTCTTACGTTTTCTTTAACTGCAAAAATCCGGCAAAGCGCTTCTGCACACTCTGCCGGATTCAATCTTTTTTCTTTATTCCAGATATGACTGCTCTGCCTGTATGACTGCGTAATAATCATCCCATTTCTCTGAGATCAGTTTCTCGATCCCCTGTTTTACCTCTTCGTTCGTTTTCCCATACTGGAATGGGACCACCGCATCGAAGATCAGGTTCGTATGGGTTGGACCCTGGATCATGCGGAAATCATGGATGGTGACGCCCGGAAAATGTTCGTTGATCATGTCAACAACTTCCTTTTTTGTCTCATTGATCGCCTCGTTATTCACCACGATCGGATCCATGTGGATCACGGCCTCACAGCCAAGTTTTTCCTTCAATTCTTTCTCGATCCGATCGATCACATCGTGGATCTCGAAGATATCGCAATCCCCGGACACTTCCCCGTGAAGGGAGATCATGCGTCTCCCCGGGCCGTAATCGTGGACCACTAGATCATGGATCCCAAGGATCTCAGGATGAGCCATAACGATCGTCCTGATCTCATTTACAAATTCTCTGGAAGGCGGTTCTCCGAGAAGCGGATTCAGGGTATCCTTCGCCGCGCCAAATCCTGCATACAATACAAAGCATGCCACAAGGCAGCCACACCATCCATCGATACTAATGCCTGTCACATGGGCCACAGCCATGGAGATCAGAACCGCCGTTGTCGCGATGGAATCGCTCATACTGTCCATAGCCGTCGCTTTCATTGTCTCCGACTGGATCTTTTTGCCGACTGTCCGATTGTAAAAGCACATGTATCCCTTTACACAGATGGAGACCACAAGGATCCCCACCGCCAGAGCGCCAGTCTCCACCGGCTCCGGATGAAAGATCTTCTCTATGGAAGTTTTGAAAAGCTCGATTCCCATGAGAATGATGACCATGGAAACTCCAAATCCGGAGACATACTCGATGCGCCCGTGTCCAAAGGGGTGATCCGCGTCAGCCTTCATGCCGGAAAATTTAAATCCCACAAGAGATATAAAGGATGATCCTGCATCTGACAGGTTATTGAATGCATCCGCCGTAATAGCGATGGATCCACTGATCACACCCGCCAGATATTTTCCGGCAAACAGAAATACATTGAGCGCGATGCCCACAATACTGCAGAGCATGCCGTAGGCACGGCGCACATCGCTGTTCCCGAATTGATCTCTGTTTTTAATAAATAAGCCGGACAGTATCGTAATCATGTAAAACACCTCCATCGGTCCGCACACTTGCCGCGCCAAGCCAAAAATCAAGAAATTGTAATTCAGGTCTTCTCACATTCAGCACAGAAAGCCCATCGGCCCGCCGAATCGTTACAAGTTGCTTTCTTCTAACCATCTGTATACTCAAACAGCGAGGAAAAACATGATCTTTCATGTTCTCCTCGCTGTTCTTATATGCCTCAGCATACGGAAAAGTTCCTGTTTCCAGAAAGCTTTCCGATATATTTATTTGTCAAAATACCGATCACTCATCGACATCCTGTGTATCATCCTCGTTGAGAATGATCTTATCTGCTTCCTCAAGCGGAGCATCCGTCTCCTCCTGCGGCTCTTCAGCAACCGGTGCTTCCTGCTCCTGGATCTTATCCTCGATCTCGCCTGTGCTGAGCTTGATATTGCGGTAACGCTTCATTCCGGTACCAGCCGGGATCAGCTTACCGATAATAACATTCTCTTTCAGACCGATCAGGTGATCGACCTTACCGTTGATCGCAGCCTCAGTAAGAACCTTTGTGGTCTCCTGGAAGGATGCGGCGGATAAGAAGGAATCGGTTGCAAGGGATGCCTTTGTGATACCGAGCATGACCTGTTTGCCCTCTGCCGGCTGTTTGCCTGCAGCGATGAGCTCCTCGTTCATCTCGTTGAAATCAAGAACATCCATGGATACGCCCGGAAGAACGTCGGAATCGCCGCTCTCCTCGACACGGATCTTCTTTAACATCTGACGCACGATCATCTCGATATGCTTATCGTTGATCTCTACACCCTGTAAGCGGTAAACACGCTGTACCTCACGGATCATGTAATCCTGTACGGCACGAACGCCCTTAACCTTTAACAGGTCGTGCGGGTTGATGCTACCCTCTGTAAGAACGTCGCCGGCCTCGAGAACCTGTCCGTCCGCAACTTTGATTCTGGAACCATAGGGGATCAGATAAGTCTTGGAGTTTCCTGTCTCCTGGTCCGTAACGATGATCTCACGTTTTTTCTTTGTATCTTTAATTGTAACAACACCACCGAATTCAGCGATGATCGCAAGTCCCTTCGGGCGTCTGGCCTCGAAAAGCTCCTCGACACGGGGAAGACCCTGTGTGATATCGCCGCCGGCAACACCGCCGGAGTGGAATGTACGCATGGTCAGCTGTGTACCAGGCTCACCGATGGACTGTGCGGCAATGATACCAACCGCCTCTCCGACCTGTACCGGCTGGCCTGTCGCCATGTTTGCGCCGTAGCACTTGGAGCAGACACCGATATGGCACTTACATGTCAGGACTGTACGGATCTTAACAGTATTTCTGCCGAGCTTCTCAAGAACCTTGATAACGGCTGCGGCACGTTTCGGTGTACACATATGGTTAGCCTTAACAACAACTTCTCCGGTATCCGGATCTGTGATCGTCTCAGCGATATATCTGCCTGTCAATCTCTCCTGCAGCGTCTCGATGGTCTCTTTACCGTCCGTAAAGCCCTCAATCTCCATGTACGGGATCGTTCCCTTGCTTTCACAGCAGTCTGTCTCACGGATGATAAGGTCCTGGGATACGTCAACAAGACGTCTTGTCAGGTAACCGGAGTCGGCTGTACGAAGAGCGGTATCGGACATACCTTTTCTCGCACCATGTGCGGAGATGAAGTACTCAAGTACGTCAAGACCTTCACGGAAGTTGGACTTGATCGGGAGTTCGATCGTGTGACCGGTCGTATCCGCCATGAGTCCTCGCATACCGGCAAGCTGCTTGATCTGCTTATCGGAACCACGGGCTCCGGAGTCCGCCATCATGAAGATGTTGTTGTATTTATCAAGACCTGTCAGAAGGTCATGTGTCAGCTGGTCATCGGTTGCTTTCCATACATCGATAACTTCTTTGTAACGCTCTTCCTCTGTGATAAGACCACGGCGGAAGTTCTTAGCGATACGGTCAACGGTAGCTTCTGCATCTGCAAGGAGCTGCTTCTTTGTTGCCGGGACAGTCATATCGGAAATGGATACGGTCATAGCTGCTCTTGTGGAGTACTTGTAACCGATCGCCTTGATATCGTCCAGGGTGATCGCTGTCTGGATCGCTCCGTGTGTATTGATGACTTTCTCGAGGATCTGCTTTAACTGTTTCTTCTTTACGAGGAAATCGATCTCCGGCTTTAACTCGTTGCCCGGGATCGTTCTGTCTACAAATCCAAGATCCTGTGGGATGATCTCGTTGAAGAGGATACGTCCGACAGTTGTATCAACGATACCAGTCATTGTTCTTCCATCCGGAAGAGTCTTTGTCACACGGACTTTGATTCTTGCGTGAAGAGTAACGGCACCGTTCTCATATGCAAGAAGTGCTTCGTTCGGGCTCTTGAAGAACATTCCCTCGCCCTTTGCGCCCGGTCTCTCCTGTGTCAGATAGTAGATACCGAGAACCATATCCTGGGAAGGAACGGCTACCGGACCACCATCAGACGGCTTTAACAGGTTGTTCGGGGAGAGAAGAAGGAAGCGGCACTCTGCCTGTGCTTCCATGGTAAGCGGAAGGTGAACCGCCATCTGGTCTCCATCGAAGTCCGCGTTGAATGCGGTACAAACGAGCGGATGAAGCTTGATCGCCTTGCCTTCTACAAGGATCGGCTCGAACGCCTGAATACCAAGACGGTGAAGAGTAGGAGCACGGTTTAACATAACCGGATGCTCTTTGATTACATCCTCAAGTACGTCCCAGACCTCTGTCTGGAGGCGCTCAACCATCTTCTTCGCGTTCTTGATGTTATGTGCTGTTCCGTTAGCAACGAGTTCCTTCATAACGAACGGTTTGAAGAGCTCGATCGCCATCTCCTTCGGGAGACCGCACTGATAGATCTTAAGTTCCGGTCCAACGACGATAACGGAACGTCCGGAATAGTCAACTCGCTTACCGAGAAGGTTCTGACGGAAACGTCCCTGTTTACCCTTTAACATATCGGAAAGGGACTTTAATGCACGGTTTCCAGGACCTGTAACCGGTCTGCCGCGTCTGCCGTTATCGATCAGGGCATCAACGGCCTCCTGAAGCATTCTCTTCTCGTTGCGGACGATAATATCCGGAGCACCGAGCTCAAGAAGTCTTGCAAGACGGTTGTTACGGTTGATGATTCTTCTGTATAAGTCATTTAAGTCGGATGTCGCGAAACGTCCACCGTCAAGCTGAACCATCGGACGGATATCCGGCGGGATAACCGGAATCACATTCATGATCATCCACTCCGGTCTGTTTCCGGAGCTGCGGAATGCATCTACGACCTCAAGACGTTTGATGATTCTCGCTCTCTTCTGTCCGGATGCCTCCTGAAGAGCTTTTCTAAGCTCTTCGGAGTCTTTATCCAGATCGATATTCTTTAAAAGTTCCTGAACAGCCTCAGCACCCATTCCCACACGGAATGTGCCGTAGCCGTACTTTTCAACAGCATCGCGGTACTCTTTCTCAGAAAGGACCTGTTTTAACTGAAGGCCGGTATTGCCGGCATCCAGAACGATATAGGAAGCGAAGTACAGGACTTTCTCGAGGACTCTCGGAGAGATATCCAGAATCAGGCCCATACGGCTCGGAATACCTTTAAAATACCAGATATGGGATACCGGAGCAGCAAGCGCAATGTGTCCGATACGCTCACGGCGGACGCTGGATTTTGTTACCTCAACGCCGCAGCGGTCACAGATAACACCTTTATATCTGATTTTCTTGTATTTACCACAATGACACTCCCAGTCCTTGGTCGGTCCAAAGATTCTCTCACAGTACAGACCGTCTTTCTCCGGCTTTAAGGTTCTGTAGTTGATGGTCTCCGGTTTCTTAACCTCACCATGGGACCATTCCAGAATCTTTTCCGAAGAGGCAAGTCCGATACGGATCGCGTCAAATGTCATCGGCTGATAAGTTTCATTTGTCTCAGGCATGAACGGTACTCCCTTCTAATTATTTGTCGTCATCCTCGGTATAATCGTCATCGACATAGTCGTCTTTGGCACCGTCGTTTGTATAGTCATCTTCTTCCACATTAACGAGCTCGTCACCCTTGAATTCCTGCTTCTGGAATCCATAGTCGGATAAGTCTTCCTTATCGTTGTAACGGCGGTCTCCCTCGATGATGGAACGAAGATCATAGTTGGTATCGGAGTAGTCGATGTTCTCAGACATATCGACCTCTTCACCGTTGTCACGCAGAACTCTTACATCCAGTCCGAGAGACTGTAACTCTTTTAAGAGTACCTTGAAGGACTCCGGAATACCCGGCTCCGGAATGTTCTCGCCCTTGATGATCGCCTCGTAGGTCTTTACACGTCCAACAACGTCATCGGACTTCACAGTCAGGATCTCCTGAAGGGTGTAAGCCGCACCGTAAGCCTCAAGAGCCCAAACCTCCATCTCACCGAAACGCTGTCCGCCGAACTGTGCTTTACCACCTAACGGCTGCTGTGTTACCAGTGCGTATGGACCTGTGGAACGGGCATGGATCTTATCATCAACCAGGTGATGCAGTTTCAGGTAGTGCATGTGTCCGATCGTAGTCGGGCCATCGAAGTATTCACCTGTACGTCCGTCGCGGAGCTGTACTTTACCGGTACGGCTGATCGGAACGCCTTTCCAGAGAGCACGATGGTCAAGGTGCTCGCCGAGGTATTCCATCGCATCCGGACGAAGGATATCCTTATATTTCTCCTGGAATGCATCCCATTCCATGTTTACATAATCATTTGCAAGCTCCAGTGTATCCTGGATATCGTTCTCGTCCGCGCCATCGAATACCGGTGTGGAAACGTTAAAGCCGAGTGCCTTTGCAGCAAGGCTTAAATGGATCTCGAGGACCTGTCCGATGTTCATTCGGGACGGCACGCCTAACGGGTTTAATACGATATCGAGCGGACGGCCATTCGGAAGGAACGGCATATCCTCTACCGGAAGTACACGGGAGACAACACCCTTGTTACCATGACGGCCGGCCATCTTATCACCGACAGAGATCTTACGTTTCTGTGCGATGTAGATGCGGACTGTCTCGTTTACGCCAGGAGCAAGCTCGTCGCCGTTCTCTCTTGTGAAGAGTTTCGCGTCGATGATGGTTCCGTATGCGCCGTGCGGTACCTTTAAGGATGTATCGCGGACCTCTCTTGCCTTCTCACCGAAGATTGCGCGGAGAAGTCTTTCTTCTGCAGTCAGCTCGGTCTCTCCCTTCGGAGTTACCTTTCCGACTAAGATATCACCGGCACGTACCTCAGCGCCGATGCGGATGATTCCTCTCTCATCCAGGTCTTTTAATGCGTCCTCACCAACACCCGGAACATCTCTTGTGATCTCTTCCGGTCCTAACTTGGTGTCACGGGATTCGCATTCATATTCTTCAATATGAACAGATGTGTATACATCGTTCATAACGAGTTTTTCGCTTAAGAGAACCGCATCCTCGTAGTTGTAACCTTCCCAGGTCATGAATCCGATCAGCGGGTTCTTACCAAGTGCGATCTCTCCATCCTTTGTGGACGGTCCGTCTGCGATAACCTCGCCCTTCTCTACATGGTCTCCCTTGTAAACGATCGGCTTCTGGTTGTAGCTGTTGGACTGGTTGCTTCGTGAGAATTTGATCAGGCGGTAAACATCGCGGTTTCCGTCAGAATCTCTCTTGATCACGATCTCATTGGACGCGGAGCGCTCAACAACGCCGGCATTCTTTGCAACAACGCAGACACCGGAGTCAACGGCAGCCTTGCCCTCGATACCGGTACCAACGACCGGAGCTTCTGTGGAAAGAAGCGGTACTGCCTGACGCTGCATGTTGGATCCCATCAGGGCACGGTTCGCGTCATCGTTCTGTAAGAACGGGATCATGGATGTAGCGACAGAGAATACCATTCTCGGGGATACGTCCATTAAATCGATCTGTCTCTTCTGGAAGGAGGAAGTCTCCTCACGGAAACGACCGGATACGTTGTTGTGGATGAAGTGGCCTTCCTCATCGAGCGGCTCGTTCGCCTGTGCTACGATGTAGTTATCCTCTTCGTCCGCGGTCATATAAACGACTTCATCGGTAACACGCGGGTTTGCCGGGTCAGTCTTATCTACGACACGGTACGGAGCCTCAACGAAACCGTACTGGTTTACCTTTGCATAGCTCGCAAGGGAGTTGATCAGACCGATGTTCGGTCCCTCAGGAGTCTCGACCGGACACATACGGCCATAGTGGGTGTAGTGTACATCTCGAACCTCGAATCCCGCACGTTCTCTGGACAGACCGCCCGGTCCTAACGCGGAGAGACGTCTCTTATGCGTAAGCTCGGATAACGGGTTGTTCTGGTCCATGAACTGGGATAACTGGGAGCTTCCGAAGAACTCCTTCACTGCTGCGGTTACCGGTTTGATATTGATCAAGGACTGCGGAGTGATTCCGTCGATGTCCTGTGTCGTCATTCTTTCGCGTACCACACGCTCCATTCTGGAGAGACCGATGCGGTACTGGTTCTGAAGCAGCTCGCCGACTGCACGGATACGACGGTTTCCAAGATGATCGATATCATCCTTTACGCCGATGCCGTACTCAAGGTGCATATTGTAGTTGATGGAAGCAAGGATATCTTCCTTCGTGATGCACTTCGGAACGAGCTCGTGGATGTTGCGGCGGAGTTCTGCTTTCAGCTCTTCCTCGTCATCCCCTGCTTTTTCCAGAATCTCTTTTAATACCGGGTAGTATACTAATTCTGTAATACCTACTTCTTCCGGATTAAATGTTACGTATGCGGAAAGATCTACCATGAGGTTTGAGAGAACCTTCTCTACACGTTCCTCAGTCTGGATCCATACGTACGGGATCGCTGCGTTCTGGATCGCGATCGCCTGGTCCTTTGTGATTGCCTTTCCTGCTTCGGCAAGGATTTCACCTGTAGATGTATCGACGATATCCTCAGACGGAATCTGTCCTACGATACGGTTCTTCATGTGGAGCTTCTTGTTGAATTTGTATCTGCCGACCTTCGCGAGATCGTATCTTCTCGGATCAAAGAACATACCATTTAACAGGCTCTCAGCGCTGTCAACGGACAGCGGCTCGCCCGGACGGATCTTCTTATATAATTCAAGGAGACCATCCTGATAGTTGTCGGATGTATCTTTTCCAAAGCTTGCGAGAAGCTTCGGCTCTTCACCGAAGAGATCGATGATCTCGGCGTTTGTTCCATATCCGAGCGCACGAATCAGGACTGTAACCGGGACCTTTCTCGTACGGTCTACACGGACATAGAACACGTCGTTGGAATCGGTCTCATACTCTAACCATGCTCCACGGTTCGGGATCACGGTACAGGAGTATAATTCCTTACCGATCTTATCATGATCGATTCCATAATATATACCTGGGGAACGTACCAACTGGCTGACGATAACACGCTCGGCACCGTTAATAACGAAGGAGCCGGTATCTGTCATTAACGGCAGATCGCCCATGAAAATCTCATGTTCATTGATTTCATCTTTATCTTTGTTGCAGAGTCTCACCTTAACCTTTAAAGGTGCCGCGTAAGTCGCATCACGCTCTTTGCACTCTTCGATCGTATATTTGATGTCATCTTTGCACAGCGTGAAGTCTACAAACTCCAGGCTCAGATGTCCAGCAAAGTCAGCGATCGGAGAGATATCGTCAAAGACCTCTTTCAGGCCCTCGTCGAGGAACCACTGATAAGAATCCTTCTGGATCTCGATCAGGTTCGGCATCTCAAGAACTTCTTTCTGTCTTGAGAAGCTCATTCTTACGCTCTTGCCGGCCGGCACCGGACGCATTCTGCTTTTCTCCATTTGACGTTTCACCCCTGTTTTCTTTCTCTATAATCAATAGCCAATTTTGGGCATACTGGTACCATATGCACATGATACCACAATAGTGCACATTTCATATTATCATGGGTTTGTCAATCTGTCAAGCACTTTTTTACAAGGTTTTCCTGGACGTTGTTCACGTAAATAAAAGATGTGCTGCAGAATCTTTCAGATGATCCTGCAGCACATCTTTTATCAGTCTATATAATTTTTACCATTCTACTCTACGCTTGTGTAATACCCCGGCGCATACATCTGGATCGAATAAAAATCATCCCCTGACGGGCTTTCTTTACTTGCAAAAATCTCCGGTCCATAAGCTGTGGTAAATCCGTTGACACTGTCATCTGTCTTACTAACGATCATATCCTCGGTATTGATCAGTTCCTGATATACCTCCTGTCCGCTTAGATCCGTATCCAGATAGCCGAATTCCTGAAATGCAGCTTCCAGCACGTCCACGATCTGGTAAAAGGCCTCCTCATTGCTGCTGTAGGCACCGATCCCATGGAGATCATCCGTTGCCGTGTCAGCGTAGATGGTAATGCTTCCCACATACTCCCCGTCACGACTCAGATAATAGGCCTGATCTGTGTTGTACCAGCTCATATCGTCCGAAGCATAGTTGTAGCTGTATGTGTCCTCCATCGACCACTCAGGAAATCCGTTCTGCGGCAAAATCCGGTCCAGGGCAGCCGTCACATCCGCGAGCTGCACGTCATAGTGGCCATAATTCGTGCAGTTTTCGCCAATGGCCCGCACCTCCTCGTCGGAGAGCTCGCCCTCTCCAAGGACCTCCACGGCGTTGGAATCGGCAGAGGACCAGAGATCGCCACTGGACGAGTCGAAGATGTTCTCGATCCCGTAGATCGATTCCCGGATCGCATGGGTGATAAGAAACAGCAGGTTTCCGCCGACGGAAAATACCAGCCAGATGATCACGACGATCAGAATGCCGGTAAACGGCTTCTTCCGTCCCCGCTCGGAGTTTACACGGTCCATGATATTCTTCGCGGACTGGCTGCTGTAAGTTCCACTCTGGCAGGTGTCCGCCTGACTGCGGTACTGCTCAAGCTGGCTCTTCATGTGTTCGAACGCATTCCGCTGTCCCGTCATCCGGTTTCCCATATTCTGGAATGGATCCGCTGCTTTCTTCTCCCGATTTGTCTTTTTCTTTCCGCCCTGTGTGCTGGTCGATGTCCCATTTCCTTTAAATACGCCCGCGTACGAATCTGTACCGGACGCGCTGCTTCCCGGGTATTCGCTTCCGCCATCATGGTACAGGCAGTCTGACTCATGCTGTGGATGTCTCTCATTTAAATAGTAATCCACATCCTGTACATATGGATGCCACACGATCCTTTTGCATCCGCTGCAGTATAGACCCGATGTCATTTTCTGGTCGCAGTATGGACAATATCTCTGTTTCATCCGTAGTTCCTCCTGTCGGTATTCCTCTTTTCAGGTCATTTTAATTTTGTATTTTAAGCCCAACATCTAAATTTCTACTCTCATTTTAACATAGGTTTCCAGTGCACACAATCGAGATTTCACATCGTCAGCCCAATACCTGATTCTTGTTACAGTACACGGGCACTCCTTGCCCGCGCACTGTAACAGGATTTTGCCGATGCTTCGCATTCCGAATCGGCAAAATCCACTACCACCACTGTATTGTACGGAATTTTCAGTTCAGAAAATTCCTACCCATGAAAAGTAACTGATTCTTTTCCCAAAACGAAAAAAGACTCAGAGCAGCCACTTTGCATGGTCTCTGAGTCTTCTCACACTGATATACTGCTTTTACCGGTTCAGGATCTCCATAAATTCTTCCCCTGTGATTGTCTCCTTCTCGAGAAGATATCCGGCAAGTTCGTTTAATTTTGCTGCATGGTCTCTTAAGATTCCCATTGCCTTCTCGTACTGTGCCTTCACGGTAGCGATCACCTCGTCATCGATGGCTTTCGCTGTCTCCGGTGAGCATGCGAGGGAGGTGTCTCCGCCAAGGTACTGGTTCGTCACGGTCTCAAGGGCAACCATACCAAACTGGTCGCTCATACCGTAGCGGGTCACCATAGCGCGGGCAAGCTTTGTGGCCTGCTCAATATCATTGGAGGCGCCGGTCGTGATGGAATGGAACATAAATTCCTCCGCTGCACGGCCGCCGGTCAGGGTTGCGATCTTGTTGAGTGCCTCCTCCTTGCTCATAAGAAGGCGTTCGCCGTCCTCCACCTGCATCGTATAGCCGAGAGCACCCGATGTTCTCGGAATAATTGTGATCTTGTGGACCGGAGCAGAGTTACTCTGGCACGCTGCAACGAGGGCGTGACCGATCTCGTGGTAGGCGACGATCCGGCGTTCATTCTCAGATACGGACGCATTCTTCTTCTGGTAACCGGCGATAACAGTCTCAACGCTCTCCTCCAGATCAGCCTGGGATACAACGCGGCGTCCCATGCGGACGGCACGGAGCGCGCCCTCGTTGATAATGTTCGCAAGCTCGGCACCGCTGGCTCCGACAGTCGCTCTCGCGATGGCGTTAAAGTCAACGGACTCATCCATCTTGACATCTTTTCCATGTACCCGCAGGATCGCCTCACGGCCTTTGAGATCCGGGAGTTCCACCGGAATTCTTCTGTCGAAACGGCCCGGTCTCAAAAGAGCCTTATCGAGGGTCTCTGGACGGTTTGTGGCCGCCAGGATCACAACACCCTTTCGTCCGTCGAATCCGTCCATCTCTGTAAGAAGCTGGTTTAAGGTCTGCTCACGCTCATCGTTTCCACCCATGCCGCTTCCGTCACGCTTTTTACCGATGGTATCGATCTCATCGATAAAGACGATACACGGCGCTTTCTCATTTGCCTGCTTGAAGAGGTCCCGGACCTTCGCGGCACCCATGCCGACGAACATCTCAACAAACTCAGAGCCGGAGATTGAGAAGAACGGAACATGCGCCTCACCGGCAACAGCCTTTGCAAGTAATGTTTTACCTGTTCCTGGAGGGCCTACGAGGAGCGCGCCCTTCGGAAGTGTGGCACCGATATCGGAATATTTTTTCGGATCATGAAGGAAATCAACGATCTCCTTTAAGGCGTCCTTCGCCTCCTCCTCACCTGCGACATCCGCGAATGTCACGCCGGTCTCACTCTCCGCGTAGATCTTTGCATTCGATTTTCCAAATGTCATCGCGTTTCCGCCCATGCGCTTCGCCATGCTGCGGCTTAAGATCTGTCCAAGTCCGATCATGATCATGAATGGAAGGATCCAGTTTGTGAAGACTGCCATGATAGCGGATTCCTTCCGCGGGATCACCTTGTCGAAGGTCACTCCCTTACTGTATAACCGTTCTGTCAGATCCGGATCATCCCAGAGACCTGTCTTGTAGATCTGCTGTTTCCCATTGCTGTCTTTTGTGATGAATACGATCTCGCCGTTCGTGTCATCTTTTTCCACCTGTGCGACCTGTCCGTTGTCCACCATGGTCAGGAACTCGTTGTAGCCGACTTCCTTTACCTGGCTTTTCAGTGCGGACGGGAATACGAGTCCATTTAACAGGACCGTCATGACCAGAATTATGATCATATAATAGAAAAATCCCTTAAATGAATTGAGATCATTCGGGTTCGGCTTTTTTCCGCCGTCTTTTGTACCCATACGTCTGCCTCCTTGATTTTCATTTTTCTGCAGAGCTTTTCATCGCATCCGAGCCTCTGCTGTTACTTTTTCTGCCTTTTACATGCTTTGTTTTCTGAAGATCTGCGTGAGATGACACCCTGTCATTTCATGTGATATTTATCCTATATCAGGAAACATTGAAAGTCAATGGAATTTATGGAAGTTTCTGAAATGTTATATTTTTTTTAGAAATTACCATTTTTCTTTCTGTCCGGCAGAGTTTGCAGGTTTCCAAACTTTTTTTCTTGTTCTTCTTGACAAACAATCCTTTTCGTACTATGATACCCATAACCAAACAAGAAAAACCGTTGAGAAAGAGGAGTACATTTTCGATCGTGTTTTCACAGAGAGCTGCAGGCGGTGGGATTGCAGTATTGCACTGGAAATGGAATGGACTTTCGAGGGCAGTCCTGAATTTTAGTATGGACTGACGGCTACCGCAGTCGTTAAGAGAGCGGCGTATATGTTGGTATACGAAAAAAGCGGACCGAAAGGTCAAATTGAGTGGCACCGCGGATATGAAATTCGTCTCAAGCATCAGATTTTAAATCGATATCTGATACTTGGGATTTTTTTTTTACAAAAATAAGTACTCTGCACCGTACAACATCCCGATCCCCAAAAACCTTCGCTCCACACCTCCAACAACTACTCGGCAAAACGGCGGTCACCGCAACAGGACCTGCCGCAGCTGCAAAACATCTTTATCAAAAGTAGAAGAGGAGAACAAAATTATGAAAAAATCAATCAAAGCAATCATCGCAGCAACCTTCACCGCAGCACTCCTTGCAGGCTGCTCTTCTAACACAGCTTCCACCACAACAGCTGCTGAGACAACGACAGCCACAGCAACAGAAGCTGCCGCAGAGACAACAACGGCTGAATCCGCAGACGCAGCAGATACAGCTCTTGCAGACGGTTCCTACACCATCGGCATCAACCAGTTCGCAGTCCACGGCTCTCTCGACAACTGCCGCGAAGGCTTCCTCGAGGGGCTTGCAGAGAACGGTATCGTTGAAGGAAAGAACCTTACCGTATTAGAGGAGAACGCGCAGGCTGACCCAGGGTTAGCAGCACAGATCAGCACAAACTTCGCCGGACAGAAGGTGGACCTCATCTGCGCGATCGCAACACCGAGCGCCCAGAGCGCATACAGCGTCGGCAGAAAGAACGACATCCCGGTCATCTATACAGCCGTTACGGATCCGGTTGCAGCTGAGCTTGCAAACGCTGACGGAACTCCGGTTGGCGAAGTGACAGGTACCAGCGACAAGCTTCCGGTCGAGCAGCAGCTCGAAATGATCCGCGCGATCCTTCCGGATGCGAAAAAGATCGGAATCATGTATACAACAAGCGAAGTAAACTCCGCTTCCACTCTGGCTGAGTACAAGGAAAAAGCCGCTGACTACGGTTTCGAAATCGTTGAGTCCGGCGTTTCCTCCACAGCAGACATTCCACTCGCTGCTGACAGCCTCTTAGAGCAGGTCGACTGCTTAAACAACTTAACAGATAACACCGTCGTTGCCTCCCTTCCGCTGATCCTTTCCAAGGCAAACGCGAAAAACATCCCGGTATTCGGAAGTGAGATCGAGCAGGTCAAGATCGGCTGCCTCGCTGCTATGGGACTTGACTATGTAGATCTTGGAAAGCAGACAGGACGCATGGCTGCAGAAGTTTTAAAGGGCGAGAAGAAAGCAAGTGAACTGAACTTCGAGGTGATCGAGACTGCTGCTTTCTACGGAAACTCCAAAGTCGCTGAGGATCTTGGAATCACTTTCCCGGAGGATCTTGCTTCCAACGCAAAAGAGTTATTCACTGAGATCACACAGTAGTTCAACAAATTTCATCCACTTTTAATAAGGAAGTCGGATGATCGGCAACATAAACAATCATGGTCCGGCAAAGCGATTTTCCGCTTCTGCCGGACTTTGCAGCAACATGTAACTGCGGGATTTTCCCCAGTTACTGATTTTCGGAGGATATCATGGCAATCTTATTAGGAATCTTTGAGGAAGGGCTGATCTACGCGATCATGGCCCTGGGCGTTTACATCACCTACAAGATCCTGGACTTCCCGGATCTGTCGGTTGACGGAACTTTCCCTCTGGGCGCAGCGCTGACCGCGGGACTGATCGTAAAAGGAGTTTCCCCTGTATGGGCACTTCCGCTCTCCTTCTTTGCGGGTGTTCTCGCCGGATGCGTGACCGGTGTCATTCATGTAAAATGTAAGGTCCGCGACCTGTTTTCCGGTATCATTGTCATGACAGCCCTCTACTCCGTAAACTTAAGGATCGCCGGAATGAAGGCAAACCTTCCGTTCCTGTCCCAGGATACGATCTTTGACAATGAGTGGACCAGAAACAGTCTTCCGGCATCCGTAAGACCGTACATCGTTGTGATCATTCTGGCTGTGATCGCCCTGATCTGCAAGTTCGTTCTCGACTGGTACTTAAATACGAGATCCGGCTATCTTCTCCGGGCAGCCGGTGACAATGATGCTCTCGTTACATCTCTGGCAGAAGACAAAGGCCGGGTGAAGATCATCGGCCTTGCGATCGCCAACGGATTCGCGGCCCTTGCTGGCGGAGTGCTCGCCCAGAAGCAGGCATTCTTCGACATCTCCATCGGAACCGGAACCATGGTCTTCGGCCTCGCAAGCGTGATTCTCGGAACACAGCTGTTCCACCGCTTCGGAAAGCTGAAAGCGACCACCGCCGTGATCGCAGGCGCAATTCTCTATAAAGCGTGTGTCGCTTTCGTTATTTCCATGCGGATCGTAAAGGCGACCGACCTGAAGCTTATCACTGCGGCAATTCTTCTTCTGATCCTGATCGTCAGTGATTCCATGAAGAGAAAGGGGGCACACCATGCTTGAGTTAAAAAACATCAGTAAATATTACAACGCAGGCACTGTAAATGAAATGTGCCTCTTTAACGATTTCAACCTCAGCATCGATGACGGCGAGTTTGTTTCCGTTGTCGGCAGCAACGGATCCGGCAAAACTTCCATGTTAAACCTGATCTGCGGCAGCATTCCGGTGGATTCCGGCACCATCGTCATGGGCGGAACCGATATCACAAAAATGCCGGAGTACAAGCGCCAGCGCCGCATCGGCCGTGTCTACCAGCACCCGGCGATGGGAACCTGCCCGAATATGACGATCCTCGAGAATATGGCTCTCGCGGACAATAAGGGAAAGCCTTTCAATCTTCTCCCCGGAACAAATAAGGCCCGCATTGACTTCTACCGCGACCAGTTGAAAATCCTCGGTCTCGGTCTTGAAGATAAGATGGGTGTAAAAGTCGGTGTTCTCTCCGGTGGACAGCGTCAGGCGATGGCTCTTTTAATGTCAACCATGACTCCCATCGAATTTCTGATTCTTGATGAGCACACGGCCGCCCTCGACCCGAAGACGGCAGATATCATTATGGAACTGACCGGAAAGATCGTTGCGGAAAAGCACCTGACGACCATTATGGTCACACATAACCTCCGGTTCGCTGTAGAGTACGGAAACCGTCTTCTGATGATGCATCAAGGGCATGCGGTCATGGATAAAAAAGGCGAGGAAAAGGCGAACACGAAGGTGGATGATATCCTTGACATGTTTAACGCGATCAGTATTGAGTGCGGCAACTAATGCGCACCTCGCGCGGACGCTTGTGACAGTCTACATCTTCGCGCGAGTGCGCATCATTGGCACGTTAGTGCCTTTTGTGTAATAGGGAATTCCTCAGAATTTCCTGTTACACAAAAAAGAGCTGTATGCGGCTGGAACTGGAATGACCAGTTTTCGGGGCATACGGCTCTTTTAGTTTTTTGGGGGTGTTGACTCATTGAGTCGAATCGCTCACTCGCAAACACGCGCTTCGCGCTCGTTTGTCTGCTTCGCAGACGGTTTGCACGCTATATCTTTATTTTCGTCCACTTTCCGCTCTTAAATCTCCAGTTCGTCAGACACACTCTCACGATCTGGTCGCACACGATTCCGAGCCAGATGCCGACGACTCCGATCTCCAGTACATAGCAGAACAGGTACGCACAGGACGGGCGGACGATGGTGATACTGAGAGTCGAAGCACAGGTGGTGAACACCACATCTCCCGCACCCCTGAGACATCCCATGTAGATGACCTGGGAGATCTGCAGGAGTACGATCACAGTCATGACCTGCATGATCCGGGCACCCATGGCGATAATATCTTCCTCAACAAAGTACAGGTGGAAATACCAGTTTCCTAACGTCAGGTACAGGATCGACAATACGATGGAGATCATGTTTCCGATCCTCTGGCAGATCGTCCCGTACATGACCGCCAGATCCGGGCGCTTCTCCCCAAGGCTTCGTCCGCAGAGCGCCACAGAGGCTACCTGCATGCCGTCACCAAATGAGAAAGACAGGTTCATGACATTCATGGCCACCTGGTGCGCCGCGTAGGCCGAGGTTCCTAGTCTCGCCGCCATGATCGATACAAGAAGGAAACCGGTCCGCATGAACACCTGCTCGATGAAAACGCTGGAAGCGATCTTTGCCATATTCTTTGCCGGTTCCAGGGTGATGCGGACGCGCTCTTTTATAATGTAGGGAATGCTGACAAAATTGTCTTTCGGGATCAGGGAGCAGATGCTCATGATGCAGGCCACGATGGTTCCGAAGACGGTAGCCAGAGCCGCACCCGCGATTCCCATCGCCGGAAAGCCAAGATGACCCTGAATCAGGAGATAATTTCCGATCATATTGACCACGTTAGAAGTCACGTTGGTTCGCATGGCGATCTTCGTGTTTCCGGCACCGCGCTGGGAGGCATTGATGGCCATGGAAATGATGTTGAAGATCATGCCGCCCATGATGATCCGGAAATACAGGACCGCGCTCTCCTGAGTGTCCTCGTTGGCACCGCAGAAGCGGATGATCGGCTCCGCAAAAACCACCGCCGCTATGCTGATCAAAATTCCGACAACGACTGTGAAGATCAGCGCCATCAGGAGAACCTGGTTCGCGCCAATCCGGTCTTTCTCACCGCGACGTCTCGCCACCAGGGCAGATACGGATACGTTCATGGCGATAAAGATGCACAAGCCGATGAATTTCGGCTGCGTTGTCAGACCTACTGCCGCCACCGCGTATGCGCCGATGGAGCTCACCATCAGCGAGTCCACCATGCCCGCTAGGGCAATAAAAAAGGACTCCATCACCGCAGGCCAAGCCATCTGGAATGCGATCTGGTATCCTTGTTTTCCTCCACCCATAAATTTCTGAAGTCTCGTCTTTTCGTTTTCCGGCATTCTCATCACTCCTGTATGTCTGCTTTTGGTATCTTTAAAATATTTTTCGGTGTGTTGCTCTGATTCTTATTAGATTTATTATACAATACGGTGAATGTAAAATCAAAGTAAAAATTAGTAACTGTGAAGGTACCGAATTTCTAACATTGAGGGCGTAAACAGTAACGGTACCGAACAGTTACAATAAATATAGTTTTATGGTAACTATTCAGTACCTTCATAGTTACGTGCAAAAATCCATTCCAGATCAGCTTCGCTGATGGGATTTTTGCCTTCCAGCCTATGTTTTTTTACGGTCAGCGCAGCAAGTGCGCAGACCTACTGAACAGTTACGTTTTATGTAATCTTGCTTCATCAGCACTTTTATCGTACAATTATTATGTTGTCCAACCGATACCCGGCAACGGGAGGAGGTGAGTCTTTTGAATTTGATACTTTCGTTTCTTGTCTCCTGTGCGGCTGGTGTAGCCTGCCACTACATCATCAAATGGTTAGATGGAGGCAAGTAGGGCAACACTAGCCTGGTGGTTTCTTATCCACCATAAAAAATAAGAAGAACCCCTCAGTATTCGCGGTACTGAGGGGTTCATTCTTTTTGTCCTTTGAATCTGATACTTTCTTTGCCTAACGGCATTATATCATATGTGTTTTTTATTTGCAATATCCCAACACACGTTTAAAGCTGTATTTTTATATGCAGTTACTGTTTCCTCCTTGCGCAAACAGTAACTGATTTTGCCGATGCTTTCCAGATTGGCATAATCCACTGCCACCACTGTATTGTATGGAATTTTCAGTTCAGAAAATTCCTGCCCGTGCACATTGACCGGTACCAAACAGTTACAATAAATATAGTTTTATGTAATCTTGTTTCATTTGTGGTTCTACCGTATAATATTTATGTTGTCCAACCGATACCCGGCAGCGGGAGGAGGTGAGCTTTATGCAGTTTTTATTTTCATTTCTTGTCTCCTGTGCGGCTGGTGTAACCTGCCATTACATCATCAAATGGTTAGATGGAGACAAGTAGGGCAACACTAGCCTGGTGGTTTCTTGTCCACCATAAAAAATAAGAAGAACCCCTCAGTATTCGCAGTACTGAGGGGTTCATTCTTTTTTGCTATATGCAGTTTTTATTTTCTTTGCCTAACGGCATTATATCATATGTGTTTTTTATTTGCAATATCCCAACACACGTTTAAAGCTGTATTTTTATATGCAGTTACTGTTTCCTCCTTGCGCAAACAGTAACTGATTTTGCCGATGCTTTCCAGATTGGCATAATCCACTGCCACCACTGTATTGTACGGAATTTTCAGTTCAGAAAATTCCTGCCTGTGTCCAGTAACTATCTGCTGCCTGCACCATTTTTTCTCAGCTTCTGGAAAATCCCAGTGTCTTCTCCAGATCCTTCTTAAACGTCAGCACATCTGTGGAAAGCTCCGCGATCCGGGCATCGGTCATGCGGCTTACAGGGGCGGAGATGCTGAGGGCATAGACCGGCTCCTTGTGGTAGTCCGGGATGCTGACCGCAATACAGCGAACACCTTCCTCGTTCTCCTCATCATCCATCGCATATCCGGCTTCCCGCACCCCGCGGATCCGATCCATGAGATCTGACAGACTCGTCACTGTATACGGAGTCAGGGAGGTGATCTCAGAACTGTTCCAGATATCTTCGATCTCAGGATCCGGCAATTCCGCAAGCAGCGCTTTGCCGACACCGGAGCAGTATAACGGGATCCGGCTCCCAACTCTCGACACCATGCGGATCGAGCTGACTGTGGACTCCACTTTATCGATATACACGGCCTCCGTTCCCTCTCTGCGGACCAGATGTACCGTCTCTCCCGTCTGCTCTGAGAGTTTCTTCAGAGACGGATGAATCAGGGACGCCATATTCGTCTGTTCCAGGATCTTACTTCCGATTTCCAGAAATTTTAAGGACAGCGCATATTTTAAGGATTCCTCATCCTGACGGATATAGCCCATGTACTGGAGCGATGTCACGAGGCGGTGCGTCGTGCTCTTATGAAATCCAAGCTCAGCGCTCAGATCCATGATCCCCATAGGACCATTTTCCGCCAGACGCTCAATCACCTGGAACAGGCGCTCCGCAACCTGGATCGGATTTTTTCCTGTTTCTTCCATTCTGCTTGTTCTCCTATCTAACCCGGCAGATCATTCCTGCCAGCCGGGTATTCGCGCAGATATAACTGCAGTTTCCTGCGCAATTTCTTAATTTATGCCTGTTTGGCAAATCTGCGGATTGCCGTGCAGTCCACTGCCGATCATATAAACCGTGTCTTCTTCGTCATTTCCACGAACTCTCTGTTCGTCCTTGTGCGGGCAAACATATCCAGGATCTTCTCCACAGATTCTTCTGCCTTCATGGAGTTTGTCGCCTTGCGGACGATATCCACAGCTTCCGCTTCCTCGCTCGTAAGCAGGAGGTCGTCGCGTCTTGTGCCGGACTTTAAGATATCGATGGCCGGGAAGATCCTCTTCTCGGAAAGTTTTCTGTCGAGTACAAGTTCCATGTTGCCGGTACCCTTAAATTCCTCGTAGATCACGTCATCCATACGGCTTCCGGTATCGACGAGGGCTGTTGCGAGGATCGTTAAGCTTCCGCCCTCTCTCATGTTTCTCGCTGCACCGAAAAATCGCTTCGGCATGTGGAGAGCCGCCGGATCAAGACCGCCGGAAAGTGTGCGTCCGCTAGGCGGAACAACGAGGTTGTAGGCTCTCGCCAGTCTCGTAATACTATCCAGAAGGATCATCACGTCGCGTCCATGCTCTACAAGACGTCGCGCGCGCTCGATCACCATCTCAGAAACGCGTTTGTGGCGCTCCGGGAGCTCGTCGAAGGTGGAATAGATGACTTCCACGTTCGGTCCCACAACGGATTCCTTGATATCTGTGACTTCCTCCGGACGCTCGTCGATCAGAAGGATGATCATATGCATGTCCGGATAGTTTGTCGTCACGGCTTTTGCCACCTGTTTTAACAGGGTCGTCTTACCTGCCTTCGGCGGGGACACGATAAGACCGCGCTGTCCTTTACCGATGGGGGCGAGAAGATCCATGACTCTCATGGCCGTCGTATTTTTTCCGCCTCTGACTTCCAGATTCAATCTCTGGTTCGGGAAGATCGGGGTCAGGTCCTCAAAGTTCGGGCGGCGTTCCACGACACTTGTCGGGTAGCCGTTGATCGTCTTCACATAGAGGAGTGCCGCAAATTTCTCTGTTGCGGATTTCACTCTGCGGCTTCCGCGGATGATATCACCGGTCTTCATATTGAAGCGGCGGATCTGGGACGGAGCTACATAGACATCGTTGTCACCCGGGAGGAAGTTCTCGCAGCGGATAAATCCGAAGCCATCCGGCATAACTTCCAGGATTCCGTTTGCCTCGATACCGCTGTCAAGATCCTGGAGGTCGTTCTTCGGGTCCGCAGTGTAGCTCTGAGTTCCCTGGTTTCTTGTCTGGTAACCTGCCTGGTAGGTTCTTGTGCTCTCCTGGATGCCCTGGGCGTCCTGGACACTGTTCTGGCTCTGGCGGTCCTGATAGGAAGTGCCCTGTGTCTGTGCATCCTGGCCTGCGGACTGGCTGTTCTGGCTGTTCTGTCTGTCCTGATAACTGCCGCTCTGACGGTCCTGGTAATTATTCTGGCGTTCTCTGTAGTTGTTCTGGCGGCTCTGGTATCCGCCCTGGCGGTCATTTCTCATCTGGCGCTCGCCGCGGTCCTGACGATCAGATCTCTCATAGCGTTCGGTTCTCTCCTGACGTCCTGTATGTTCCTGACGGTCTGCACGCTCTGATGCCGCAGACGCCCTCTCCGGTGCCGCACTTTCCGTTCTCGCGCTTCCAAAACCGTTTCCAGAAGCTGCTGCTTCTACAGCTGTCCCCTGTGCCGGCACTGCTGTACTTTCTCTATTTTCACTATTTCCCGCCGCTGCCTTTTTGCTGTCGGCGCCCTCCGCTGTCTCGCAGAGACGGTCAATTAATTCTGCTTTTCGTAAGCCGCTGATATTCTTGATTCCCTGGCTCTTTGCCAGCTCTTTTAACTGAGTCAGCGGTAATGTCGCTAATTTTTCACGCATAATGGATACTCCTTCATTCTTATTCCGGTTTTATCGTCTCGTTGGGAATCATAAAAGATTGTAACAGCCTCTCCGTCCCCGGCCCGGCTGCCTTTGAACCATTAGATTTGAAACTCTCTCCGATGGGATCACCGCAATTACGCAGTATCGGAGGATCAGTATATCTCATTATAACGCACACATTATAAAAAAGAAAGAGGGAATTTTACAGATTTGGAATACGAAGCATCTGCACAGTTCCCTCTTTCTTTATTGTCTGCAGCATCTACAGCTTAATTGTCTTACCGCGTATACAGCGCTCAGGCAGCTCAGCGAATTATTTCACAAAATTCCTTATTCTGTCTCCCCGGCTTCTCTCTTGATAAACTCCATATGCTCCCGGATCTTCTTCTCATACCCGTTCTCCGACGGCTCATAGAACCGCATTCCCTCCATTCCGTCCGGCAGGTACTGCTGGGTGACATAGTGGTTCGGGTAGTCGTGGGCATACTTGTAGCCGAGACCATGTCCAAGCTTTTCAGCGCCCTTGTAGTGCCTGTCCTGAAGATGGGCAGGTACCGGCATGGTCCGCGTATCCGCCACGGTCTTCATCGCTTTTGCGATCCCCATGTATGCCGCGTTGCTCTTCGGCGCGGTGGCGACATAAGCTGCCGCCTGGGAGAGGATGATCTGGCTCTCCGGCATGCCGATCCGCTCAACGGCTTGGGCCGCGCTCACCGCCACCACCAGGGCGTTCGGGTCCGCGTTCCCCACGTCCTCCGACGCACAGATCATGATCCGTCGGGCAATAAATTTCACGTCCTCGCCGGCATACAGCATCCGCGCCAGGTAGTAGACCGCAGCGTCCGGGTCAGAACCACGCATGCTCTTAATGAACGCGGAGATCGTATCGTAGTGGTTGTCCCCGTCATGGTCATAGCGCACCACCCGTTTCTGGATACATTCCGCCGCCACATCGATCGTGATATGGATCTTTCCGTCATCGGATTTATCTGTCGTCAGGATTCCCAGCTCCACTGCGTTCAACGCCGCTCTCGCGTCGCCGTTCGCCACATCCGCCAGGAAATCCGCCGCCTCGTCGGTAATATCGGCGCTGTAGGTTCCCATTCCTTTTTCCGTATCATAAACCGCCCGCATCACAAGTTCCCGGATATCCTGCTTTTCCAGCGGTTTTAACTCAAAGATCCTGGATCTTGACAGCAGGGCGTTGTTCACCTCAAAGTACGGATTCTCCGTTGTCGCGCCGATCAGGGTGATCGTTCCATCCTCCACAAACGGAAGCAGATAGTCCTGCTGGGACTTATTAAAGCGATGGATCTCGTCCACGAAGAGGATCGTCTTCTGCCCGTACATACCGATGGAATCCTTGGCGTTCTTTACGATCTCTTCCATATCTTTTTTCCCGGCTACAGTCGCATTGATCTGCTCGAACCGGGCACTTGTCGTGTTTGCGATCACTTTCGCCAGAGTCGTCTTTCCCGTTCCCGGCGGACCGTAAAAGATCACGGATCCAAGCTTATCCGCCTTGATCGCGCGGTAGAGGAGCTTGTCCTTCCCGATAATATGTTTCTGCCCGACCACCTCGTCCAGAGTCGTCGGACGCATCCTGGATGCTAACGGCGACTCCTTTTCCATCGTGTTCGCTCTCATATAGTCAAATAAATCCATGGCTGCTGCCTTTCTGCGTTTTGCAGCGCTCCGTTTCCGCATGAAATATCACCATCTGCGCGCTGCATCCATTACCGCTCTTTTTGCAGGTCTTAATCGACCATCAGTTCGTCTACTGTAACAAAAGTATACCCTTTCGCTGTCAGGTTGTCAATGATCCGGAACGCCGCTTCCACAGAGGTTTTGAACTCGTCATGCATCAGGATAATGTCCCCGTCCTCCGTATCTTTCACCACTTTTGCGGTGACTTTCTCCGTATTTTTCAACCGCCAGTCGATGGAGTCCACATCCCAGAATACGGGGATCATGTCCACGGCCTCCTCCAGCTTCGCATTCCAGTTCCCATAGGGCGGACGGACATACTCCGGCCAGTCCCCGGTTACTGCCCGGATCTTCTCCCGTGTGTCACAGAGTTCTTTCGCTGCGTCGGAAAGCTTCTCTTTTGTGAGGTCTTTGTGGGTCAGGCAGTGAACACCGATGAGATGTCCGTCCTTTGCCATCTGCTTTACGAGATCTTCATTTCCGTCGATGCATTCGCCCACGAGGAAAAAGGTCACGCGGATTCCGCGTTCCCTGAGGCCGTCTAAGAGCGGCTTTGTGTATTTGGGATTCGGGCCGTCATCAAAGGTGAGTGCCGTATACTTTTTTGCGATGTCTTCCTGCTGGCCGTACAGATCTGATACAGCCTTTTCCGATCGTCCGGCTCCGCTGTGATCATGTCCCGAAACCTCAGTGGTCATCCCTTCGCCCGGCACAGGGATTCTTCCCGTATCGACCGGTTTTCCCTCGTGCGTATCAAATATTTCCCCTCTTCCCTTCCACATCCGCACTGCCCCCCAAGCCAGGATCATATCCACGATCAGGATCACAATAAAAATAAAAACTTTCTGTTTGAATTTCATACGCTCCTCCAGCTGCATGTATTACCGATACGTAACTGTTCGGTACTCACAGTTACGCGCAAAAATCCATTCCAAATCGGCTGTGCCGATAGGATTTTTGCCTTCTATTCTAAGTTTTCTTACGGTCAGCGCAGTAAATGCGCAGACCTACTGAACAGTTACATCGATACAATATATGCGGCCGCCCCACACTTTACCGCTCTGTTTTCTCCCTCAAAAAAGACAAAGCCCCTGAAACAGCTGTATTGGGGATAAGCTGCTTCAGGGGCTCTGCCTGCTCAATATGTACCATAATATTTCCCTTTTCAGGGAAATCCACACCGGGAACATGAATTTTTTCGCCGTGGCGAGACAGCGGGCCTCCCGGCCTTCCATTTTCCTGGCAGGCATCCAATCTGCCAGAAAACCGGTCTCTATCACATCCACCACGATGTGATTCTGCAACGATCCGGCGTCTTCATAGCTGCATGATCTCGTAACTGTTCAGTACCGCTATCATTGCATGTTTTCTATAACAAGGAGTGAAATACATCTGTCTCAAGTGGGTGGACTCGGGATCCCTGTGAGTGGATCCCTGGTCCGGAAAAGGATGGGTATTTATAACTGAAAGTTTGTTTTCCTTCCTTTTTGTTTGGTGTCTTCATTATATGCCATACTATATGGAATGTCAATAGTTATTTCAAACTTTTTGTTTGCATTAATGTTATTTTGTTGACAAACAGTTTGTCATATGCTATTCTGAACTTACATCGAAGCCTGCAGAGGCATTTCTTTATACCTCTGTTTTGTTATTTTTTTCACATAGCGTATATACGGCGAACACCCCGGGGGAGATGTCCGTTTTTGACGCTTATCTTATGGGGGTACATTTATGGAAATTTCCCAGTATCTTGACTTTGACTTTCTGATCCGTTTTCTCGAGGGACTCCAGAAATTTTTAGGCGAAAACAGTGAGATCCTGATCCACGATTATCGGAAAGGATACGATCACACCATCGTTTACGCCTTAAACCCGGCAGTCAGTGGCCGTGCGGTTGGCGGTTCACCGAAGGGCGGAATGATCACGCAGCTCGGAAAAGATATCGAGCCGATGAAAGACAGCATCCAGACCTTCTCCAATGGACCGAAAGACCGTTTCTATAAATCTTTCACCACACTGATCCCGGACGAAAACGGAAAGATCGTTGGCTCTGTCTGTGTGAATCTGGACGTCTCGGATCTCCTGAATGCGCAGCGTGCGCTGGGTGCTTTTGTTCAGTACCCGATGACCCATCACGCGCCGACAAATGATATCGATGCCCTGGCCACAAAAAATGTGGATGACATTCTTAAGTACTACATGAAACAGGCGGAGCTTCTGGTCGGAAAACCGATGGGACTGATGAACAAGGAGGAAAAGATCCGCGCATTGGACTACCTCGACCAGAAGGGTGTCTTCAAAATTTCCAAGACCAGCGTTCTTCTCTGCGAGACGCTTCAGGTATCAAAATATACGCTCTACAACTACCTTGAGGAAGCACGGAGCGGACGTGGGGATAACAGCAGCGAAGAATAGCTCGCTTCTCATAAAAAACCGGAGTACAGGCATCTTGATATACTTGTACTCCGGTTTACATTTCTCGCAACTGTTCAGTACCTGCATAGCTGCAAACAAAAAGCCCATTCTATTAGAGCTGTTTCTGTGCCACCTCAATAACACATTCATGTTTCTTAGTCACTCTGTCATAATTAATTCCAACCAATAGCAGATTTCCCTGATAATCTTTTAAAGCACTTCCATAATTCTTTTCTTTGATCTGGTTCAGCGCACCGGCTGCGCTTTTATCCCACTTCAGTTCAATCACCACCGCCGGTTTATCCAGATGCGTCTTGCGCGGAATCATACATATATCAGCAAAACCTTTTCCTGAAGGTAATTCGCGGATCATCGTATAGTATTCCCGTGCAAAATAGAATGCAAGATTGACCGTGCAACTGAGCGAATTCTCGTCATTATATTGAAGAATAGACATTTCCTCATGCGCTTTATCAATTCCGGAGGCGACAGTATCCGCATCCATTGCCCACAATGCCTCTAATAATTTTCTGGATGACTCCACGGAATCTGCAACTCCATGCCAGTTCATTGTACTGATCGCATTTACATACTCCTGTGAAACCTCTTTGTTTGGTATCGCTGCAGTTTCTCTGATACTGTCATAGGTTAAATATCCAAGATGAACCAGTAATGTCAGAATATCATCTTTTGTCGCAAATGTGGTCATATCATTGCTGAAGGTTCCAATATTGATTGATACCGACTCACCTGCAAGCATTCTCACCACTGAATCCTGCAGACCATCCATATCCATTTGGATATAAATCTTCAGAGCTTCATATGTTTCTGTCTGATTCCAATAAGTACCGAATTTGTGCCGCAGCATGGCTTCAACAACAGACTTTGGACTGTACATGGAATAATATCTGTCACCCGATTGATGATGAGCAATCAGATCATATCCATCATACCACTGTTTTGCCTCATCGAAACTCATTTGATACTTTTTACACAGGTCCGATACTTCCTGCTCTGTAAATCCAAAATATTCTGCCATATCACCAGGATCTGTCATGGAATACTCAGTAAACATGTTAAGTGCCGAATGGGATCCATATTTTTTTATAGGCAGAATTCCTGTCATATAAGCCAGAGCAACATAATCCTTGTCCTTAAGCCACGCGCGAAGAAAATCCAGATATTTTTTCTGCGCATTCTGATCCTGCTGATACTCCCGGAAAAGGCAGTCCCACTCATCGATCAGAATCACAAAAGAACGCTTTGTTTTCGCATAGATATCTTTCATCACCTGAATCAGATTATTTTCATCCCGGAACCGAATATCTCCAAAATGTTCCACAAGATCAAACACCAGGTATTTCTGCAGCATGGCCAGCATATCATCCATGTCGTGGGTCATGCTGAGAAACTCCTGCATATTGACTTTGATGACATCATATTGGTTCAGATGAACATGGTAAGAAGCTGCCCCGCTGATTTTTAGAGACGCAAACAAGCTGGAGGAATCCTCTCCCCGGTCATAATACGCAGCCAGCATATCTGCTGCCATTGACTTTCCAAAACGCCTTGGCCGACTAACACACAGAAACTTCTGCCGGGTATTCAGAACCGCATTTGTCTTCTCGATCAGTCCTGTTTTATCCATATAAATTTCCGAGTTTAAACTTTCCTGAAATCCTTTGCTTCCCGGATTCAGATAGCTTCCCATGTGACTCCCTCCCTGCGAAATATATTTATATTACTCTTATTATACCTGATTCTGATTGAGATCACAAGAACCGTCCGCCTTTATGCCTTATGAGACCCCTTCCGATAACAGAGTGTCCTGATCACGAGCTACCGATGATCAGCCGAACGTCTGCCAGACCGGCAGGTTCAATTTTCTGTCAGATCGTCACATTCTCCAGCACCTTCAGCTGATCCAGCCCCGCGCTTCCACCTGAGATCAGGAAGCAGACCTTCTCATCCTTTTTCACCTTCGCAAGTCCCTGTAAGACCGCACCGACGGTGATGGCGGAGGACGGCTCGCAGAAGATCTTTCCCTCTGTCAGGAGCAGCTTCCATGCTTTTAACAGATACTCATCCTCCACATCAAAGAATCCGTCCACGTTCGCCGCCACATACGGATAGCACTGGTCTCCCGGCATCTGGGACACGAGAGCGTCCGCGATAGACTTCTTCTGTTCAACCTTCACCGGCTTTCCGGCCGCCAGGCTTGCGCTGTATCTCGGAAGCGCTGCCGGCTCTGCTCCGTAGACCTTAACGCTGTTATCCATGCCCTTTACCGCCGTTGAGACACCGCCGATGAGTCCACCACCGCTGACCGGAACGATGATCGTATCGATCTCCGGGCACTGTTCTAGGATCTCGATTCCCGCAGTTCCCTGTCCGGCCATAATCTCCTCGTCATTATATGGCGGAACCATCGTCGCATTTCTCTCCCGGCAGATCCGCTCCGCAACGTCAAACCGCTCGGATGTCTCACACTGAACGACCTCCGCTCCCAGCTCTTTGATCGCATTTACTTTAATAGCCGGTGCCGTATACGGCATCACGATCGTCGCCTTTGCACCAAGCTTCTTTGCAGTATACGCCACTGCCTTTCCGTGGTTTCCCGAAGATGCCGCGACGATCCCGCAGCTTAACTGCTCCGGTGTCAGCATCCTGATCTTGTTGACTGCTCCGCGGAGCTTAAATGCGCCGGTGATCTGCATGCACTCCGCCTTCAGATACACCTGACAGCCAAGGTACTCGTCCAGCTTTTCCAGACGGATGAGCGGTGTTCTCGTCGTGTACGGGGCGATCCTGTTTTTCGCTTCAAAAATCTTTTCCAAGGTAAGAGACATATATTTTTCCTCCTCTGCGTTGATGCTTTGATTGTACCATCCGAAACCCCAGATGTAAAACAAAAGAGGAGCCAGATTTCTCTGGCTCCCAAAAAGGGGTATTTAAACATATGCGATTGAACTAAATATAAAGGGCAGGTCTTCTGTCTTTAAAGGATGGAAGTTTGCTCTCCACTTCCTTGATCCGATCCGTATCCACATATACCGGAATCAGTTCTTCTCTTTCATTTCCAGCTGCAAAGGCAACTCCCATCGGATCGACTGCTACACTCTCACCCATCGCTGTGCCTCCGCACTGATCGCACGCAAATACGAAAAATGTGTTTTCCAGTGCTCTGGAGGTAATCAGTGTACGGAACTGATGACTCTTTAAATCGCCTTTGAACCATGCAGTCGGCATGATGACGATCTCAGCTCCTTTGGCCTTCTGGTAACGTGCTACTTCCGGGAAACGAACTTCGTAGCAGACAAATAAACCGAGCTTTCCAAACGGAGTATCTACTGGCTCAAAGAACTTGTCTCCAGCTTTATACTCATTGGATTCCTTGTATCCGAACGCATCATATAAATGCGTTTTTCTGTAAGTCTGTACGATTTCTCCCTTGTTATTCACCATAACAACTGTATTGTAACAGCGATGATCAGCCGGATCCTCAATGGTCTCCTTCATTCCGAATGTGAGCCATACATCATGATCTGCGGCTAATTTTTTCATTCCCTGCACAAATTCTCCGTCCAGCGGTTCCGCAACCGCATTTGCTGTTGCAATGTCTGTACCAGCCGGAAAGCGGCTCATAAAAGTTTCTGGAAAAATAATCATACCCGGATGATATTTTTCTGCTGCTTCCTTTACTAAGCTGTCAGCTTTCTCGAGATTATCTTTTGGATATTCAGTTGGTGCGACCTGTGCCATAACAAATAAGCTTTCCATGTCTTTCTCCCACAGAATTTATTTCCCTTATCATACTACATATCACACACTTTTTCTATATACAGATTCAGTGTTTTATTTGGCCCTAAAAAGCCATTTTTTAGATTCCGACAGAATACGGAAAGAGACAGGCATCCCCGTCTCTTTCTTATCGTACACAGTTCTTTCCCCCATTATCAGCTCTTTACGATCAACCGATTATCTTTATCCCCACACCATCTTTCTTTTCCTACTTAACCCACTTTTCAACCTTTTCCACATGGAATCCAACAGCATGGGCTATCTGCTCCAGCGGCAATCCTAGTTTTCGAAGATTTATGGCCGTCAATTCAGCCTGCGTTTCACGTCCCTTCTCTCGTCCCTCCTCATAACACTCTTTTTCCACCTCATCCATTGTCCGGTACATCTCGTTCACTCCCTTCGAATTTTCCTTGAGATACCTTGTTCTTTCTGCCAGCAATCCGTAATGCATGTCATCTGCATCTGCGCAGTTGAAATCATGCATCAGCTTTCCAATGGCGGAATCGTCACGGTACTCTCCGTTCACATATAGATTTTCAACAATCCTAAAAAAGCGGATCTGATATGAACTGTTGATTGTGTGACTTTTCCCCGTAGGGCTCGCCGAGATAGGTTTCGAAAACACGTGTTATTGCCGGATTTTTGTTTTTATCCCTACTCACTCATACAATAAAACGTAAATTCTCCTTCTGCCAGGAGTTTCCCTGTATCGGTCTCCACGACCTCGGCTTTTGTAAAGCAGACGTTCTTTCCGCGCTTTGTGATCTTCGCCAGCCCCTGAATGTTTTTTGCGCTGCTGCCGCGAAGGAAACGGAAAGAGCTGTCCAGAGTCACATATTTTCTTCCGTCATTCCTCGTCACAAGTCCCGCGGCAACCTCCGCCATCACGAACATCAGGCCGCCGTGGACGGTCTGCATGGCATTCAGGGAATCCTCTGTGATCTCAGCCCGGACCTCGGCCCGGTCTTCCGATAATGCGACCGCACGGATCCTGTTGTGAAGCATGAATGGGTTTGTTTGATTCACACGCTCCATCTGTTCTACATACGTTTCTTTTCCGGGATTCTCCATATCATTTCCTCCATATTTCTACTTCTGTTCTTCTGCTTTTTCACATGATCTTCTGTCTATGACGATGATCATTTATTCGTGCAGTTTGCAGCATCGATGGCGATCGCCAGCATCAGTGCCATAATTTCGTCCTTAGGATCCAGAATGTCAATCACATAGGTATCGCCCCAATGGAACGGCTTCTTTGAAATATGAACCACCGCACAGCACTCCTCATACACATCGTAGTCCCAGGCCAGAAAATCGCCCTCACACCGCCATCCGTTGTAATCCAGTTCATACCGCGGCTTAAAGAAGGTAAACTCTTTCTGCACACTTCCGAATTCTTTTCCATCGATCTCGATATCGAATGCCGGAAGCAGGGTAAGGAGGCGTTGTTTCACCATGCCGACTTCCCGTCCGCTCTTGTCGTATACGTGGATCTGATGCCCCAGTGCAAAAAATTCCGCTTTTACAAAATATTTCGGTTCTTCCTTCTCATCATACACGTCATATGTATCGGTCCATGAAAAAACTCTTTGTTTGATCAGCAGCTGCATCGTTTTCTCCTTTCTTAAAACGTCCGCTCCCATCCCGCAAACGCCTCATCCACCGCCGCCAGATATTCCGGCACATGCTGGGATTTGCGGATCTTTTTGGCTAATTTTTCACTGTCCGGAACCTCCTCTAACATATAGCTCCAGAGGTCTTTCATACGGAAAAGAAGATTTCTGTCGCCGGACATGGTCTCGCGGTAATATTCAAAGATCTCATCGTGGAAGGCACGGATCCGGGGCATGAGATTGTCTCCCGTGTTTCTGGACTCCGGTACTGTCTTTTCCGTCTGCTCCGGTGATGTCTCTTTGTTTCCGTTTTCTGTTCCTGCACAGACCTGGGCATTTTCCACACCGGCTTCTTCTATTTTTATCAACTCTGCCAGTGCCGGATTTCTGATGAGTCCCCTCCCGATCATCACGTTCTCCACCGTCGGGAATTTCTCCCGAAACTTTTTCATATGCTCTGCCGTGAACAGATCTCCGTTGTACACGATAGGATTCCGGCTCTCCTTTAAAATATCCGCAAAGACGTCAAGATGCGGAACGCCTTTATAAAACTCCTTCTGGATCCGCGGATGCACCGTCAGTTCGCTGATCGGATACCGGTTGTAGATTGCCATGATCTCCGGCCACTCTTCCACTTCATTCTTTCCGATCCTGGTTTTAACAGAGATCTGAAACTCCCCGTTTCTCACCGACGCGTCCGAGAACACTTCATCAAAAAAACGATCCAGATCATCCGGGTAAAGTAAAAAACCGGAACCTTTTTTCTTCGCTGTGACCGTCCCTGACGGACATCCAAGATTCAGGTTGATCTCCCGGTATCCCATCTCTGCTAATTTCTTTGATGCCAGAAGGAAATCTCCCGCCCGGTTCGTCAAAATCTGCGGCACCACCGGTACCCCCGCATTATTCTCCGGCAGCACATCCCGCATCTCCTTCACGCTCATCCCCTGCTCCGGCCCCGGTGCCAGAAACGGCGTAAAATATTTGTCCACACCACCAAAATACTTGTGGTGCAGGTTCCTGTATGGATATGTTGTGATTCCCTCTAATGGGGCGAAATATAGATGCAGCATGTCATGTTCCTCGTATCTTTTCGTAAACTCACAGTTCTTCCTGAACTGTTTTTCTTATCGTACCACATTTGGAACGCCAGGGCAAATTATAAAATCTTCTATAACATGCTAAGGTATGGATATCTGACAGCAATTCTTATTTCTTTTGCTCTGACTCATTCGGACCTGCTCGTCCACTTAACCATTTTTCTGCAGTTATTAACACAATCTATTTCATTTTTCTGCACGTATAAATACGTCTCTATTTTTCATTGACTAACACATCTGCACCTGTCATAATCAAAGGAGAAATCTATATGAAAACCTCAGAACTGATAAAACTGTTAAAGCGTGCGAAGTACCGCAGAATTCGAAACGGAAGCCGTCATGATATCTGGTATAGTCCAATGACAAACCGTGAATTTCCTGTTACAATTTTCCCTTTTTTTCTCTGCCTTTTCTCTGGAAAACTATCCTTTTTTCATCTATACTATATTCATAGTCCCATTATGGCATCATTGCTTTTTATCTCATTTGGAGGTGCTTTTATATGACAGAACTCAGTATTCATGAATTATCCCTTGGTTTTTCCCATGACAGACAGATGCTTGTGGAGTTTCTCGCAAAGCATCATTTAAATTATGAGGACGATATCGAAGCGGCGTTCGGCGTGTTTGATTCCGATGACAATCTCACCGGATGCGGATGCTGCGCAGGAAATCTTTTAAAATGCTTTGCGGTGGATGAGAGTCTCAGAGGACAAAATGCTCTCGGAAGTCTCGTGTCCAGACTTGTCGAAAACCGGTTTGAGGCAGGGCATTACGATCTCTTCGTGATCACAAGACCGAAAAACAAGGTGCTCTTTACATCCTGCGGATTTTACCCGCTGGCAGAAACCGAAGCTGTCCTGATGCTGGAGAATAAGAAATCCGGACTGGACAACTATTATAAGAAATTTCTCGCCGGGACAGATACCGATGAGAACGTGGGCTGTATCGTCATGAACTGCAATCCCTTCACGAAAGGTCATCTCGCCCTGATCACTTACGCGGCAAAATCATGTTCCCTGCTCCATATCTTCGTGGTTGAGGAGAACCGTTCCTGTTTCCCGTTTGCAGACCGGCTCCGCCTTGTCCGTGAAGGAACCGATCATCTTCCAAATGTCATCGTACATCCATCCGGTCCATATATGATCTCCAACGCTACATTCCCGACCTACTTCTTAAAGGACTGCGAGGACGCGGCGAAGATCCAGAGTGAGCTCGACATCACGCTGTTCGCGTCGAGGATCGCTCCGATCCTTCATATTACAAAACGTTTCGCCGGGGAAGAGCCTTTTGATCCGGTAACAAGACGCTACAACGAGGCGATGATCCGCATTCTCCCAAAATACGGCATCTCCTTCATCAAGATCGACCGGATCACAACAGAGGGACCGGATGGAAAGCCGGAGGTCATCAGTGCTTCCAGAGTTCGCAAACTGTTGGATGAGCAGGGCGTGACCGACGAAGTTCTGTCGCTGGTGCCGGAGTGTACGGCGAAGTATTTAAAGGAAAGCTTTAAGTAACTGCGAATTCTCCTGCAGATCCTGTTCTCTGACGTTTTTTCAGATGCATGATAGCTGAAATGCTGTGCGAAAGTAAAGCGGACATTCGCAATCCGCTTCGCTACTTGCTCATGAACGCAGTCGCTTCGCGATCTGTCAGTGGGAGCTTTCAACTCCCACTGACATAAGCATCCCACTCACCGCTTAGTGCTCCGCGCACTTGAAGCGGGGGAATGCTTATCTGCGTTCAAAAAGTCTTTGCACAGCATTTTCTGCATTTAGGAAGTTCGAACTAAATTCCAAATGGAGTGTTTTTTATGAACCTAAATAATGTAATTACCGGCTCACCAGTGACTTCCGGGGAACTTCGCGCCGCCAGAGACCAGCGTGTCCTGAAAAAATGGGAACTTCTTACCCCCGGCGGGGAGATCTGTCTTGTGGAGTTTTCCTTAAATATTGCCGGGACAGTCAAGACGTTTCCCTTCGCCCGGGCGGCATTCCGGGAGGAAGTACGGGAACTGTCTGACCGCCTCTCCCGTTTCTCTGTTCTGAAAACGGAGGTTTATGAGAAAAATACCGGTGACTGCGCGTTCTTTCTTTTAAAGTCCCAGGCCATACAGGTCAAAAAATTTCTCGTCTCCGTCGAGGAAAGCCACCCTTTGGGCCGTCTCTTCAACCTTGACGTCTGCGGTCCCGATGGAATTTCCGTAAAGCGGCATGATCTCGGACTTCTCCCCAGAACCTGTCTTGTCTGCGGGGAAGATGCCCATGTCTGCGCACAAAAAAAGTCCCATTCCATGGAGCTGATCCAATGGCAGACGGCAAAGCTCTTCCATGAATTCTTCCGGGACCGGGCGGCTGATCAGGCGGCTTCCGCGGCGGTACGGGGACTGCTCTACGAGGTTTCAACCACCCCGAAGCCGGGACTGGTGGATCGGAACAACTCCGGCTCCCACAAAGATATGGACTTTTTTACATTCCTTGACAGCAGCGCCTCCCTGATCCCGTGGTTCCGGGAATTCTTCTGCCTGGGATGGGATCACAGCAGTGAGCCGGACGGACAGCTCTTTGAACGGCTTCGCTACGCCGGACAGCGGGCAGAAACCGCCATGTTTTCCGCCACGGGCGGGATCAACACCCACAAGGGACTTGTCTTTGCCTCGGCAATCCTCTGCGGGGCGCTTGGAAAAGTTCACGCGGGGCGGGAGCTTCCGCTGCCGTTGGAGGATGTGCTTCAGGAATGCAGGAAGTTAGGGGAGTGCTCTCTCGCAGATCTGCATCGACTTCCGAACGTGCAGACTCCGCTTCCCGGTTCCGAAATCCAACATATTTCCGGACATACACCTGACAAGATGCAGTCCGATCCGCAAAGCGCTTCTGCCCCCGACGTCAGAACACATTTCGTATCACTTTCTACGAACGGGGAACGCATCTTTACCGCCTACGGTATCCAGGGTGCCCGCGGTGAGGCGGCTGCCGGTTTCCCATCCGCAGTCCAGATCGGTCTGCCATCCCTGAAAAAATGGCTTTTCTCTGGTTTCTCTTTAAATGACGCCGCCGTCATGGCTCTTCTCACCCTGATCTCTGAAGTTGACGACACCAATATGGTTCACAGGGGGGGGACGGAGCTTGCGAAAAAAAGCAAAGAGCAGGCAAAGCGCCTGCTCTCCACTGTCACAAAAGAAAATTTTAAAGAGACCCTGAACTCCCTGGACCATCAGTACATCACAGACAACTTAAGTCCCGGCGGCTGCGCAGACCTTCTCGCCGTCAGCCTGATGTTCTATTTTCTGGAATCTGCCGGTATGATTGCGAATATTTAAGATGGTCCAAAGGCGCTGCTCATGCCGCGTGGGGACCGCTTCTTTCCACCCTGCCAGTAATTTCTTCTGAGTATGTGAGACCGGCAGCTTCCACCGTTGGCAACTTCTTCTAAATACCTGACTGCTGAAAAGGCCAGCAGCTCTGCTTATCTAAAGAGCTGCTGACCTTTTCTTACTCCATCGTTACCTTCACGCCGTCGTCCTCAGTCCATCTGATCTCATACGTATCTGCAGTGTAGGTAAATCCATTGATCTCCATTTTTCCATCTCCGGTATTCTTGAAGGAAAGGGTGAAATCAGTACAGTCATCCGTGTCTTCTCCCACATACAGATAGAGCGGGCTGTCCGGATCATTCGGCTTTTTCATTATATTTCCGATTTCTTCTGCCATCTCACGCTTATCGAATTCTCCGGAAAGACCATGTTCTGCTTCACAAATTTTAAACGCTTCCGCGATCCGATGTCCCTTTTCATAGAACACTGCGCTCCTCGCGCGATTTACGTAACCATTATAAACTCCAATGCTCACAGAAGCCAGGATCACCATGATGACAATTACCACCATCAGCTCTACTAACGAGTATCCTCCATGATCCAGTCTCTTCATTTTCTGCTTTCTTTTCGCCATACACACCCCCAGCTTTCTTCGTTGAACCGGGGTACCCGATGACATTTTCCGTTATTCTGTTATTCCCCGGCTGGTTATTTGTTACATTGGGTACTTGTAACTGTAAAGTTACAGACAATTGTACTCTTTGTTTATAACATATGGTCACATGGCGTTCTATTGTCCAAATTATGTCACCAGATCAGGCCTGTTCTTTCTCCCGTTCTGCCACTGCCATGGCGATCTTTTCCGGTGTGATCGGGAGTTCGTAGAACCTGGTTCCTGTGGCGTTAAAGATCGCATCCGACACAGCCGGAAGCGGTGTATTGATCACGACTTCACCGATGGATTTCGCGCCAAACGGTCCCGCATCCTCGTAGCTGCTCTCAAACTCTACACAGATATGTCCGATATCGATACGGGTCGGGATCTTATACTGCATCAGGGAGTTCTCCGCAAGTTTTCCCTGTGCATTATAGGTGATATTTTCCGTGAGTGCCATGCCGATTCCCTGAAGGATACCGCCCTCTGCCTGAACTCTTGCCAGGTTCGGGTTCACCGGTGTTCCGCAATCCACGGCAGCCGCATAGTTGATGACCTTCGCCTCACCGGTCTCAAGATCTACCTCGACCTCCGCAGCGCCCACCATGAACGGCGGCGGAGAAAGCGGAGATGAATTCGTCACGGTCGCTTCTAAAGCGATCTCATTTCCGCACATGGAAGCCGTCGCAATATCGGTAAGTGATACCTGTCCGGCAAAATCTTGTCCCGCTCCTTCCCTGCGAACGGATTTTCCGTCAAATACGACCTCATTCTCCGGACACTTTAAAAGTCCGGCACCAAGCTTGCAGATCTGTTCCCGTATCTTTAATGCACACTGTTCTACGGCTTTTCCGGTTACATATGTCGTACTGGACGCATAGGATCCGGAATCATACGGAGAGGAATCCGTGTCTGCACCAAGAACAATGATCTCCTCCACTGAACACTCCAGCACCTCTGCCGCGATCTGTGCAAGGATCGTATCGCAGCCCGTTCCCATATCGGCAGCGCCGATGGAAAGCGTGTAAAATCCGTCATCATTGACCTTAATCGTCGCACTTCCCACATCGACGGAGGTAATTCCGGAGCCCTGCATCGCCATTCCCATTCCGACAGCACGGACCTTTCCGTTGCCCATATCGCGGACCGGATACTTCTCCTCCCAGCCGATCATCTCCTTCACGCAGGTAAGACAGCGGTCCAACGCACAGCTTGTATTGACCTGACCATAATACGCAGGCATCACATCGCCCTCTCTTACGATATTCTTCTCGCGGATCTCAAAGGGATCCATGTGGAGCTTTGCCGCCAGCTCGTTCACCGCCGACTCCACAGCAAACAATCCCTGAGTCGCTCCGTATCCCCGGTACGCACCTGCGGACATGTGGTTGGTATAGACAACATCGCTCACAAAGCGGAATGCTTTTGCCTTTCCGTAAAGAGGGATCGATTTGTGACCGGAAAGTCCTACGGTGGTCGGTCCATGCTCTCCATACGCGCCTGTATTGGACAGCGTATACATATCGATTCCGTTCACAATGCCGTTTTTATCTGCACCGACCCGCACATGGATCTCCATCTCATGACGCGGGGTGGAGGCAATCATGCTCTCCTCACGGCTGAAAATAATCTTTGACGGCTTTTTCGTCATCCATGTCACATATGCCGGATATACCTCACTGACAGAGGTCTGCTTTGCACCGAAGCCGCCTCCGATCCTCGGCTTGCTGACGCGGATCATGGTCTTCGGAATATGGAGCGCATTGGAGATGATCCGGCGGCAGTGGAAGACGATCTGGGTAGAGCTCACTACGTTTAAACGTCCGTAGGTGTCGATGGTACAGAAGGTACGGAACGTCTCCATCATGGTCTGCTGACACGCCTTCGTATGATAGACCCGGTCGATTACGATCTCGCTGTTCTTTAAGACCTCCTCGACATCTCCGGAGCCGGTCTCGTCATGGGCGCACAGATTTCTCCGGTTATCCGCCCCGACCGGAACCAGGCTCTCCCAGTTCTCCTCCGGATGCACCAGGATCGGATTGTCCTTTGCTTTTCGGAAATCAAGAAGCGGTTCCAGAACCTCATACTGGACCTTGATAAGCTTTAATGCCTTGTCCACACATTTTTCATCACGACCGGCAACGATCGCCACCACATCTCCGACAAACCGTACATGGCGGTCGATCAGCAGGCGATCATACGGGCTCGGCTCCGGGTAGGTCTGACCTGCCTGAGTATATCTTCTTCCGTCCTGTGGGATATCCTCCCATGTATAGATTGCCTCGATGCCGTCCACCTTCATTGCGGCAGCCTTGTTTACGGATGTCACCATCGCATTTGCGTAAGGAGATCGCAGAAGCTTCACGATCAGGCAGTCCTTCGGTGCGATATCATCCACATAGACCGGCTGTCCCGTTACGAGCTGCATCGCGTCCTTTTTCCGTACCGGTTGATTTACATATTTCATGACTTCTCCGACTCCTTTCCGCTTTTTTCCTTTTTCCATGCAAGGAACGCCTGGATCCCGCGGAGCTGTCCCTCATAGCCTGAGCAGCGGCACAGGTTGCCGGCAAGATATTCCCTGATCTCTTCCTCTTCCGGGTACTCGTTTTCCCGGAACAACGCCAGTGCGTTCATGATAAAGCCCGGATTGCAGAAGCCGCACTGCTCCGCGCCCTGATCCGCAATAAATGCCCCAAACTCCTTCGCCTCCTCCTGAAGTCCCTCCAGGGTCGTCACCGTTCTTCCGTCCGCTCTTGCCGCAAGCACCGAACAGGATAATACCGGCTTCTCATCTAAAAATACCGTACAAAGACCGCAGTTGGATGTCTCACAGCCGCGCTTCACGCTGTAGCATCCGTGATCCCGCACAAAATCGATCAAAAGCATGTCCGCGTCGATGTCGGCGGAGATCTTCTTTCCGTTTAATGTCATGGTAATATTCATGATATAATTCCTCTATAAATTTTTTTCACTTTCATCTGATTGATCCGGCTGGAATTCTTCCTTATTTTCCCGCCAGCTTACAGACAGCTCTCCTTACCAGAACTCCCGCCAGGTGTTTCCGGTACTCCGCGCTTCCTCTCGTGTTGGAGCCGGTCTCGACCTGTTCTTTTACACATTTCGCCGCGTTTTCTGCCATGTTTTCCACATCTGCGGCTTGAATATCCGCGTCTGCAAGTTCAAAAAGTACTGCCTTTCCAGGTCTCGCCCCGATGGAAAACCGGTATCCTGCCTCCGTCTTTGCCGCCGCGCAGGTCAATACCGGAAAGTCTGTCTGGCTGTTGCGGACAGACTGGTAATCGAACGCCGCCTTTTCCTTCTTCACGATGAGCCGCACCAGGATGTCCCTGTCATACGGCATCTTCGCGTACTCCTTTAACGGAATGATCCCGCCTTTATAAAGCTCCACATAGCTGTCCATGGCCAAAAACATCGTCAGCACATCGGAAAATCCGTATCTTCCATAAATACTTCCACCCACTGTCGCGAGATTCCGGAACTGGACCCCGACGATATGGCGCACGGACTCCCTCGCCGCGCCGTCCGTGTATGAATTGAGTCCCGGATCAAGCTCCAGGTCTCTCAGTGTCACCATGCAGCCGATCCGGAATTCCTCCCCCGTCTCCTCGATGGTGTCAAGTCCGAGACTGGAGAGATCGATCGCCGTACCGATCTGCATCTTTCCCATTTTCAGCCAGACCATACCGCCGAGCACGCGGTTGCTCTTCTTCTGATTTAACTGCCATGCCTCTTCCAGACTTTCCGCACGTTTATATTCCCTGATAACTCTCATTCTTTGCTCCTTGTCGCTACAAAAACTTCATATCTGTCCAGCATTTTCACAGCCTGCGCAGACAAGCGTGTAATCCCTATCGAACAGTTGTAAAATATACTTTAATTTTAACATACTTTCTGTTATAATTCCGTTGTAGTTAAAAAAACATAACGAAATTTCAACACAAAAATATTGAAAGAGGACAAAAGATCATGAAAAAAAATCTCAAGAAGCTTTCCGCCCTGCTCTTAGCTCTCGCATTATCCGTGAGCACAACTGCATGTGGAAACAGCACTGCATCCACGACGACCGCGGCTGAGACAGCTGCTGAAGTTACCACAGAAGCCGCATCCGAATCCGCTGCTGAGACATCCGCGGCGGCCGGCGACGAAATGACTGTCACCTATCCAGTCACCATCACCGACCATCTTGGCCGTGAGGTTACGATCGAGAAACAGCCGGAATCCTTCGTCAGCGGCTACTATATCTCCACAAGCCTGCTGATCGCCCTTGGTCTCGATGACCAGTTAGTCGGCGTTGAGGCAAAGGCCGATAAGAGAAACATCTACAAATTAAGCGCTCCGGAACTCACAGAACTCCCGTCTGTCGGAACAGCGAAAGAGTTTGACCTTGAAGGCTGTGCCGCATTAAAGCCGGACCTTGTGATCGTTCCAACAAAGTTAAAAGATTCCATCCCGGCTATGGAAGAGCTTGGTCTCACCGTAATCGCTGTAAATCCAGAAGACCAGACAAAGTTATTCGAGACCATTGACATGATCTCCACAGCCGCAGACGTAGTTGAGAAAGGTCAGGAGCTGGAGTACTGGATCTCCGACGCTCTTGAGAGCTTAAAGAAATCCCTCGACGGCGTTGAGACTCCGTCCGTATACCTTGCAGGCAACAGCGCTCTGTTACAGACCGCTGGTCCGGAGATGTATCAGTCCACCCTGATCGAGAACGCCGGCGGCGTGAACGCGGCTTCCGACATCACTGATACATACTGGGCAGATACTTCCTACGAGCAGATTCTCTCCTGGAACCCAGACTACATCGTACTCGCTGCTGACGCTGACTACGATGTTGACTCTGTTCTGAACGATTCCGCTCTCGCTGACTGCACAGCTGTAAAAGAAGGACACATTGCCCAGATCCCGAGCGACATCGAAGCTCTCGATTCCCCGGTACCGGCAAGCTTTTTAGGCAGCTACTATGTCGCTTCCATTCTTCACCCGGACGTTATAACTGAAGACGATTTCAAGACTACAGAAAAGAATTTCTATGAAACATTCTATGGCTTCACTCCGGAAAACGCAAACTGATTCCAACCGGACAATGGCAATTTTAACTCTGGCGATGACATTTCTTGTCATCGCCTTTGTTTCAGCACTGACTACCGGAAAGTACCCGATCTCCCTGGCGGATCTTTGCGCAGGGGAACCAATGGCGGTCCGCACCTTTACCATACTCCGCCTGCCCCGCGCCCTCATGGGACTCGTCGGCGGCTTTGGCCTCGGTGTGGCCGGGTTCGTCTACCAGACGGTCTTCCGGAACCCGCTGGCGTCCCCCGATATCATCGGCGTCTCTTCCGGTGCCAGCGCAGGTGCCGCCTTCGCAATCCTTTTTACCTCCACTGCATCGCCGTCCACCACGGTCTTCGCGTTTGTCGGCGGACTTCTCGCAGTTTGTCTGTCCCTTGGGCTCACCGCCCTTTCCCCAGTAAAGGAACACTCTTCCATTGTTCTAGCGGGGATCGCGGTCCACTCCCTGGCGCAGACATTTCTCATGGTGCTGAAGCTTATGGCTGACCCGGAAAAACAGCTGGCTTCCATCGAATACTGGATCATGGGAAGTCTTGCGGGCGTCACTGCCTCGAAGATCCCGTTCCCTGTTGTGATCATTCTGTTTAGCTCCGCCGTTATTTTCCTGCTCCACCGCCATGTACTGGCGCTGTCGGTGCAGGAGGACGAGGCACGAATGCTGGGTGTCTCTGTCCAGAAGACCAGGTTTTTCGTGCTTTTCCTCGCGACACTCACGGTGGCTGCCGCAGTCAGCGTCACGGGACTTATCAGTTTTATCGGTCTTCTCGCCCCACACACGGCGAGACTTCTCACCGGGCACAACAGGCGGTCATCCTGTCTTTTGAGCGGGATCATCGGAAGTGTCCTGCTGCTCACTGCGGACGTATTGGCGAAGTCCCTGACTGCGGTGGAATTGCCTGTGAGTATCTTCACATCGCTTCTCGGTGCACCGTTTTTGATCTATCTGATTCTCGCGGAAAGGAGGAGCTGAGTCAAAATGGCTGATTTTTTTTCTGTTCAGGATATCTCCCTCTGTCTCGGCGGACGGCAGATCCTGGATCATGTCTCCTTTTCTGTTGACACACCAGGACGCGTGATCGGACTTCTGGGGCCAAACGGAGGTGGAAAGACCACACTTCTCCGGGCCATCTGCGGGGAATTGCCCCATGACGGGCATGTTTTTCTTGAAGGTGCTGAGCTCGCCGGACTGCGTTCAAAGGAACTGGCACGGCGGGTCAGCTATATTCCGCAGCAGAGCGGGATCTCGATCTCCATGAGTGCCATAGATGTGGTGCTGATGGGATTTTATCCAAAATTAAAGCTGCTCAGCCAGCCGTCCGCGGATATGAGAGCGGCAGCACTCCGGGCTCTGGAACAGGTCGGGATGGCTGGTCTCGCAGACCGGGATTATCTGACGCTCAGCGGTGGAGAAAAGCAGCTTGTGATCCTGGCCCGGACGCTGGTGGAAGACACGAAGCTGCTGCTCTTCGACGAGCCGGACAGTTCGCTGGATCTCGGAAATAAGTACCGGATGGTGCGGATGATCATGGAATTAGTGCATGGGCGTCCTGGAAAAGCTGGTCTGATCTGCCTTCATGACCCGGTTCTGGCGCTTGCCTGCTGTGACACGCTGATGCTTTTAAAAGATGGCCGCCTGATCTGCACGCTGCAGCCAAAAACTGACTCTGTCCATGATATGGAAAAGGCGTTTTCTGAAATTTATGGGGCGGTAAGACTTGTTGCTGTTGCGGATCCGGAAATCTCGAACCATAAGCGGCTCATCCTGCTTCCCCTTCTGTAATTATTCTGCTGCGGATCTTTCTCCCGCAGTGCTGAATCATTTTGCTGTTTCCAGATTGGCATTTATGATATTATGGTAACTGTTCAGTATTCTCACAGTTATATATTATGATCATAATAATTCTTGAAAGAAGGTGTTCTCCATGATATCCGACATCCGAGTTTTTCTCTGCGACGATGACCACCTCCGATTCTTTGGTGAAGGTCCCTGCCGTCTGCTCCATCTGATCGAGGAGACCGGTTCGCTGCGGGCGGCGGCGATGTCTATGGGGATGGCGTATACGAAGGCACTTGCCATCATGAGGCGAGCTGAAAAGAATCTCGGTTTTCCGCTCACGGCCCGCCGGATCGGCGGAAAAGGCGGCGGAGGAAGTGTCCTGACGCCGAAAGCAAAGGAGTTTTTACATGACTATGAAACCTACCGTGACGCCTGTATTCAAAGCAGCCGCGAGCTCTATACTCAGATCTTTTCTAAATATGCAGATGGTGGAGAAGACGGGGAATAAATTTGTGTCTGAAACAGCGGCAGCTGCAGGTATTCATAAAAAACGGCATTTGGTCATAACTGGCAGCCGGGGAATCGGGAAGAGCACGCTGCTGAGAGAAATTCTGGCACTGCCGTACTTTTCTGATTTAGGACCATTTCCAGGATTTACAACGCAGGCGTTTCCGCGCGACCGTGTGGAATTGACAGATAATCTTACTGGTGAAACTGCGAGAATCGGATCCTGCCATCCACATAAGTCCTTCGCTGTTCCAAATTTCTCTGCAGATAATTTTGTGCAAAAAGCTTGTGCTGCTGATTCTGCGCATCCTGATGCTCAACGATCCGGCAACCAAATGACACCGGATATGGATGGCTTCCTTGGAGTCGGTATCGCTTCTATTACCCGTGCCGTTGAGTCCGCGTCCCAATGGGCGGTAATCGACGAACTCGGCTATCTGGAAAGCTCCTGCCCGGAATTCTGCGATGCTGTTTTCCGACTTTTTGACAAGAAACAGGTCATCGCTGTTCTCCGCAGCCAATCCACACCGTTTCTCGACGCACTGCGGGCACGGAACGACGTGTTCGTGCATGACCTGGATCATCCGCTTCTGCCCATCGGATGCGTGATCATGGCATCCGGGCTTGGAAAAAGGTTTGGCTCCAACAAACTTATGGTAGATTTCAATGGAAAGCCAATGATCTCCCGGATCTTATCCGCCACCGATGGTGCACTTTTTGCTGCCCGGATCGTTGTGACGAGATCCAGGGAAGTTGAAGCATTTTGTCGAGAGCGAAAGATTCCGGTCCTTCTCCATGCAATGCCCTACAGAAATCACACGGTCCATCTTGGACTGTCTGCCTTATTGAAGGAATATCCGGAACTTGCGGGGTGTATGTTTGCGCTGGGGGATCAGCCGCTGTTAACAAAAGAGACACTTGAAGCTATGGTAATAACATTTTCGCAGTATTATCAAACTGCCTCTCCGATTTTCCGCCTGGCAGCTATCGCTGAGGATGATTCTATAATTCCTGGAAACCCAATTCTTTTCGGGAACCGATATTTTGAGGAGCTTCTCACACTCCCGGACAATCACGGCGGCAATGTTCTGCTGAAAAAATATCCCGACGTTGTCCGGTATTTCCCCGCAGGTGATCCTCTGGAACTCGCTGACGCGGACACCCCGGCAGAACTGGAGCAACTAAAAAAAGCGGAATTTAACCGGTAAGCGACACCTCGGTATCGCCCGGATAAATTCCGCTTTTTTATTAACCCTGCGCACAGATTTCTTATCAAAAAATTTTCAACGTACTTGATCGGGTCATTTTAACGATTTCAAGTATTTTATAAACGTTCAGCGCAAATCCCATCATTTTTTATCATTCGGAAGCACAATATTCAACAAAATCGCAACCATAGCCGCCGGAACAATTCCGGAACCGCCGAAGATCAGCTGGATCGCCTGCGGGGTCTGAGCTAAGATTGCCGTGTTCGCTCCCATTCCATAACCAACTCCAAGCGCTACAGAAACGATAGTCAGGTTCTTCGCTGTCATCTTCTCCTTTGTGACCAGCTGGATTCCGCTGATCACGATGGATGAGAACATCATAACGGCTGCGCCGCCGAGAACAGCCTGCGGCATAATAGAAACGATGGCGCCCAGCTTCGGAACAAGACCGCAGAGGATCAGGAATACCGCGCCTGTCGCGAGAGCGGTACGGTTCACTACTTTTGTCATCGTAACCAGTCCGACGTTCTGGCTGAAGGAGGTGTTTGGAAGAATTCCGAACAGTGCCGCGAAAGAAGAGCCGATACCGTCGCAGATCACGCCGCCGGAAAGCTCCTTATCTGTCGCCTCACGGTTCATTCCGCCTTCAATAACACCGGAGATATCTCCGACCGTCTCAACAGCTGTTACGATAAACATGATGAGGATCGGCGCGATGGCACGGGCATCAAACACCGGCTTCACCGGAAGAAATTCCGGAATGCTGATCCAGCTTGCCTGGGCGACTTTGTCCCAGTTCAGGACCCATGCTTTCGTGTACTCGGCTCCGTCTGCCGTGATTCCCGTTGTCGGAAGAACCAGGCTCATAACAAATGCCGCAATATATCCCGCAATGATTCCGATGAGAATTGCGGAGTTGCTTGCCATTCCGTTGGTCCAGTGTTTCACAGTAAGGATCACCACAAGGACAAAGATCGCCAGGAGAAGGTTCTCCATAGAGCCAAAGTCCTTCGCGCCGCTTCCGCCGCCGAAAGAATTGATCCCGACGGAGATCAGGGACAGTCCGATGGACAATACAACCGTTCCCGTTACAACTGCCGGGAAAAATTTACGCAGCGGCTTGATAAAGAATCCGAGAACACTCTCAAAAAGACCGCCGAGAATTGACGCTCCCATGATCGCGCCATAGGTGGCGAGTCCGCCGCCCATAGTGTCCGCCACACTCTTGAAAACTCCGATGAAACCGGAGCTGGTTCCCATGATGATCGGAACTTTACCTCCGATCGGACCGATCGCATAGAGCTGGACCAGAGTCACAACTCCCGCTACAAACATCGCGTTCTGTAAAAGACAGACCTGAAGATGGGCGAACTCCTCGCTTCCACTGATTCCGCATGCGCCGCAGATAATGAGAAGCGGGGTCAGGTTTCCGACAAACATCGCCAACACATGCTGGAGTCCAAGTGGAATCGCACGTTTCAACGGCATTTTTCCATAGAAATCATACATCGCCTGATCCGTTATCTTTTCTTTTCCCATACGTTTTTCTCCCCTGATGTAAATTTTTTCAGCTGCCTGTGTATGTACAGCCGTAATTTTCCACTGTCCCATCTGAATTCCGGCACGATTGCCATCGACAGGTTCACTTATTAACAGTGATTATTTTTTGTACCGTCATTATAAGCAAAAAAAGACAGCATGTAAATATGCTGTCGAAAATTTATATGTTCTTTTTTCGTTCTGGATCGTCAGTGTCGGATGCCTCCGCTGCAGCATGCAGACTTTTCAGTTCGGAAATCCTTATCTATGTGGAGTAACGAGATCAGGACTCTTCCCCCTCATTGGCTTCTTCCATGGTGACGACAGCCTGGGATCTTTCATCCGTATAATGGATCCGCAGAACTGCCTGAGGCCAGTTGAGCTGGATGTGGGCGGTCTTGTTCTGCTCGGCTCCGGCTTTTTCGATAAGTTCAATGAGTTCTTTCAGAACCTCACGGGTCAGGTAGCCGCCGCGCCAGTGGAATGTAAGTGTTTTATTCTTCTTTGCAGTCTGCCGGGAGCGCTTGTAAACTTCCTCCGTCTTTGTGAAGGAAAGTTTTTTCTCTTTATAGTAAAAGTGATCACCGTCCGTACAGGCCGGGGCGGGGGCGATCAACGGCTCATGGTCGCGGAAGACCGCCTTATCGTCCAGATTGAAGTAGTCGTAGCGGATCTCACCGCCGGTCTCAACGCATTTTCCAAGGCTGTTGTCGAAGGTGGCATCCAGGTGATAGCAAGTCTTACCGATCTTCACGATATTCCATGTATGGCGGTACTTGATCCCTTTTTCCGGATTGTTGCCGCATAAGGCGATCATACACCAGATTCCAAGCGCGTCGCAGAGGATCTTGACCGACTTTGCGATCCCCTCGCAGACGCCGACACCATGACCTAACGGTCCGATAATTTCATGGGAATAGGGCTTTTTCAGTTTATCGTAGTGGATATTCTCACAGATAAAATCGTGGATATACTTTTCCTTTTCCAGCTCCGGGAGCTTTGCCGCCGGTCTTGCGAGCTTTTCCACCCGGGCATTCATGGCTTTCTGGTGGTCTTTGATCTTGCTCTTCTCAAAAAGGTATTCCGGGATGAAGATCAGATTCGGGGAATCCGCGAAATACCGGTATTTAAAGCTGGACACCCAGAAGATCTCCGGGTGGTCAAGGCGGAGCTCAAAAAAAATATCGCTTAAGGCGTGACCGTCGATCCGGGGGATCTGGAAAGAGTCAGCAAGGCTTAATAGTCCCTGCTGCATGGCACGGTAAACAGCCTGTCGCTCTTTGTCCATGTGATTATAATAAAATGGTTCCATGATAGTTGTGATCCTTTCAAAGCTCTAAAGATTTACCCGACTCAGTATAACGTATTTTTAAATGCTTTTCCAGTTAAATTCTGTGAAAAACATTAACTGTACAATCGCTGTAAGGTTTAATATTTTTGTGCGCCAGTGCGTCAACGCAGAATTGGCTCGTGCGTCCGCGCAAAGCGAAAGAAGACCGCCCATCACCAGCACAACACTGACAACAGGCGGTCTTCACATATTCATATTTTATTCCCCGCACTCTCCAGCAGCTGCCCGATCTTCGAAACAAACAGATCGAACGCAACATCATTCTTTCCGCTGTTGATAACGATATCGGCGAGAGCCCTCGTGGGCTCTACATACATGTAGTGCATGGGTTTTACGGTTGTTAAGTACTGAGTGATGATTCCCTTCAGGTCGCGGCCGCGCTCCTCTACGTCGCGGACGATGCGGCGGAGGATCCGCTCGTCAGCGTCGGCTTCCACATAGACTTTGATGTCCAGGAGGCTGCGGATCCGCTCGTCGGCGAGAAGCAGGATGCCCTCAACGAGGATGATCGGTCTCGGCTCGATCTTGATGATCTCGCTGGATCGGTTGTGCTGGCTGTAGTCGTAGACCGGACACTCGATGGTCTTTCCGGCTTTCAGCTCCTTTAGGTGCTCCACCAAAAGATCTGTCTCCAGGGAATCCGGATGGTCATAGTTGACCTTCACACGCTGCTCAAACGGGATCCCGTCCTGTCTGCGGTAATAGTTGTCGTGGTAGATCACGACAACATCATCCCCAAAGTACTGCCTGAGCCTGTTCGTAAATGTCGATTTTCCTGAGCCAGACCCCCCGGCAATTCCGATAATAATAGGTTCCATATCGATTACCTCGTAAGACCGAATTCTTCCGGCATAAATCTCGGGCAGATATTCTCTGTCGTGCAGATCACCGTTGCCGCAAGTCTTGTGCCGATTCCGCATGCCTCCTGCAGCGTCTTGCCGTAGGTAAGTCCGATGCAGACGCCGGAAAAGAACGCGTCCCCGGCTCCCGTCGTGTCCACGATATCGATCTTACGTCCCGGATAAATTCCGGTGTGCCCGTCCGAATCAACAAAGACAGCTCCGTCTCCTCCCATGGTGACCACCATGCGGGAGATCTTCGCGGAACGGATCCGGTCCGGAAGAATTGCCGCTAACTCTGCCGGAGTCATATGATCATAGTCTTCCGAGAACAGGATTCCCGCCTCCTGCTGATTGCACACAAAACATGCAGTTCTGCGGATAAAATCTCTTCTCTCCACAGCGATCGTCATATTGGATACAAGCGCATAGACCTCTTTGTGATACTTTTCCGCATACATGAAGGTCTTTTTCACGATCTCCTTGTCCGTATCGATCTCGATCGCAATGCTGTCCGCATCCTTAAAGATCTCGTCCCCGTGCTCATCTAAGATCTGCTCGATGGGCTTGTGGTCCGGTCTCTTTGAGATGGATGCCACCACGTCTCCCTCATGATCAAAGACGGCCAGCCATGTTCCCATGCCGTCCTTGACCTTCTTCATATACTTCGTTTCGACTTTATGGCGTTTCAGCTTCTGGATCACATCGTCTCCCATGGCGTTGTCATCCACCGCACTGATAAATGTCGGTTTCAGCTCGATATTTGCGATGTTCTCCGCCACGTTTCTCGCAACGCCGCCGTGGATCTGGATCACAGTTCCGGCATTTCTTCCCTGCGGAATATAAGGGGACAGGGAATACCCCTTAATATCTATAAACACATCTCCGATTACTACAATTCCCATCGTAATTCTCCTTTATCTATGTCCTTTATCTCTGACCTTTATCCTGTTGGGTCATTTGGGATATGATCCTTTGTGGTGTAATCTTAACACATGTTAAAATGCGTGGCAAGAGTCAGTTCTGTCATGATCTTCTCTCTTGAGGTCATATCCAAAAAAGATCCTGGCCGGAGGCATTGCTGCTTCCAGGCAGGATCTTTCTTCTATATAAAATAAGATTCCGTGTAACTGTTCAGTACCCTCACAGTTACGATTCAGTTACTTGTTCTCAATATCCATGATCATATCAACACGTCTCTGATGACGTCCGCCCTCGAAGCTTGCGCCAAGCCACTCGTCGACGATCATCTTTGCCAGTTCGCTTCCAACGACGCGTGCACCAAACGCGAGGATGTTGGAGTTGTTGTGCATTCTGGAAAGCTTTGCTGTGTACGGCTCGCTGCAGACGCATGCGCGGATGCCTTTTACCTTGTTTGCTGCCAGGGAGATACCAACGCCTGTTCCGCAGATAGCGATTCCGAGGTCTGCCTCGCCGTCAGCGACAGCACGGCCGACTTTCTCACCGTATACCGGATAGTCACAGCTCTCCGTGGAGTCGGTTCCGAGGTTTAATACTTCGTAGCCTTTGCTCTCAAGATGCTCTTTGATGATGTTCTTCAGCTCTACTGCAGAATGGTCATTTGCGATTGCGATTTTCATTTCTTTCTTCTCCTATGATTGTGATAGTGTAACCGGTACATGTCACCAGTTTACATAATATTTTGAATCCGTCCAGAAAACTGTCCGGCTTCATGCGAATATTTAATTATCACCGTCATCCGCATTCTCAACCTGAAAAAATATCTGGATCAGGTCGAGTCTGGATGTCATGGACACTAAGAGCATGTCCATAGCGGTGATAGCGGCCATGGATTCCACCACAACGACAGCTCTCGGAACAACCACCGGGTCGTGGCGCCCGTGGATCACGAGATCGATATTCGCGCCGTCCTTTGTGACGGTCTCCTGGGACTTTGCGATAGACGGGGTCGGTTTGAAGGCCGCCCGGAATACCACATCGCTCCCATCGCTGATTCCTCCGAGAACGCCGCCAGCATGGTTCGTCTCCTTTACGATCTTGTCCCCGTTCATTCGGAACTCATCGTTATTCTCAGATCCGCATGCCTTTGTTGCGGCAAAACCGTCACCGATCTCAAAGCCCTTGACGGCACCGATGGAGAGGATTGCCTTTGCGAGGTTCGCGTCCAGCTTCTCAAATACCGGCTCGCCGAGGCCTACCGGAAGACCGGAGATCACGCACTCGACGACACCGCCGACGGAGTCGCATTCCGCGATCTTCTGGTCAAGATAATCCTCTGCTGCCTTTGCTGCCTCCGCATCCGGAAGACAGAAGCGGTTATTCTGGATCTCAGCGAGATCCATCCGCTCCGGGGAGACTTCCACCGGTCCGATGGACTTCGCATATGCGGTCACGGAGATATTCAACTGTTTTAAGAACTTCTCTGCGATGGCACCTGCTGCGACGCGGCCGATGGTCTCCCGGGCGGAGGAACGTCCGCCGCCGCGGTAGTCGCGGAACCCGTATTTTTCTTCAAAGGTATAATCCGCATGACCCGGGCGGAAACAGGAAACGATATTGGAGTAATCCCTGGATCTCTGGTCCGTGTTCCGGACAATCATGGAAATTGGTGTTCCCGTAGTCTTTCCCTCGAAGACACCGGAGAGGATCTCGACCTCATCGCCCTCTTTTCTCTGGGTCGTAAAACGGCTCTGGCCAGGTTTTCTGCGGTCTAAGAGCTTCTGGATATCGGATTCGTCCAGTGGAAGACCCGCCGGGCAGCCGTCGACAACAACGCCGATGGCCTTCCCGTGGGATTCTCCCCAGGTCGTTACTTTAAATATTGTGCCGATGGTAGAACCTGCTGCCATGTTATGTTAATCTCCAATCTTTACAATTTCACAGCAGTTTGGCTCGTTGACCGTAATGCTGCGGTCGCTCATGACGAGAAGACCTTTTTCATAGTCGATCTTAAAGAAGGAAATACTTCCCTCGTGGTTGATGGATGCCAGATGCTTTCCGTCCGGGAAGATCGCGATGTCCTTCGGGTAATCACCGCTGATCGGGAGACAGAAGCGCATTGTCAGCATGCCGGTCTCATCATCGCGGTCGTACATGGATACCGTATTGTCTCCGGCGTTGCTGCAGAATAAGTGCTTCTCATCCGGGGAGAGGTGCATCGCGCAGGCTGCGGTCAGCTGGTTCGGCTTGCTTCCTGTGGAAGGAATCGTCTGGATCTTCTCCACGATCGGAACGCGCTCACCCTCCTTATAAGAATAAACCTCGATCATATTTTTCATCTCATAGAGAACATAGAAGAAACGTCCGTCGGAGCTGAACATAAAGTATTTCGGAGCGGATTCCAGCTCGCAGCGGATCGTGTCCACGAGAGTGATCTTTCCGTCCTTGTGGTCGAAACGGTAGACCTTGATCTGGTCGATTCCAAGGTCCGCCACCATTAAGAAACGCTCGTCCGGAGTCAGGCGGCTGCAGCTCACATGCGGGCGGAAGCTGCGCTCCGCAACGGATCCGAGTCCCTTGTGGAAAACGCCGTCGGCGATCTGGCCCACGGCGCCGTCCTTATTCAGGTTGAGGACCGTGATCTTTCCGTCATGGAAACCGGAGATAAAGATATAGTCGTCGGCTTTGCTTGTTGAGAGATGGCATCCGCGCATGCCCCTGATATTTGCGCTGTTTAAGCGGGCAAGGCTTCCGTTCGAAAGAACGCGGAACGCCACAACACCCTCATCGGCGATGGAGTAGAGGATCTGTCCGTTCTGGGACGCTTTCAGATAGGAAGAATTATCGACCTCCACTTCGCAGCGGTAGATGAATTTTCCAGCCTCAACATCCACATCATATACAGTGATTCCCTTTGCCTTTCCCGTGTAGGAATAAGAACCCACATAGGCCATGTATTTTCCAGTCATAGGTAATTTCCCCTTTACTTTCGATTCTCCGAAAATGCCTCGTCCGGCAATGTTTCGGAATTTCATAGATATGCTCATTTTATCATAATCTGCCCCGTTTGTTAATCGAAATCTGAAAAACTCCGGGAATCGTACGAAAGAAAAAACATACCTCAGATTTTATTTCGAAACGGGGGCGGAAATCTATTGACAGAACAGGGAAATCATGAGTAAATATACACGATGAAATTCTTGTCGTACAGTCATTTTTTGTGCTGTTCTGCGTCGAAAGGCGGCAGGACGTTTGAATATTTTTACATTCAGGAGGAAAAAAGAATGGAGCATCCGCTCATTGATTTGTCCCATATTTGGAAGAGCTATGACGGGGATCTGATCCTTGATGATCTGAGCCTTTCTGTAAAGGAAAATTCCTTTGTGACGCTGCTCGGTCCGAGCGGCTGTGGAAAGACCACAACTTTAAGGATCATCGGTGGATTCGAAAAACCTGACAAAGGCCAGGTGATCTTTGACGGCGAAGATATCACAAACACACCGCCGAATAAACGCCAGTTAAATACAGTTTTCCAGAAGTACGCCCTGTTCACCCACATGAGCATTGCGGAGAATATCGCGTTCGGTCTGAAGATCAAAGGCAAATCAAAGAGCTATATTGACGATAAGATCAAGTACGCGCTGAAGCTCGTAAACCTGGACGGTTTCGAGAACCGCAGCGTGGATTCCCTGAGCGGCGGCCAGCAGCAGCGGATCGCCATTGCCCGCGCCATCGTAAACGAGCCGAAGCTTCTTCTTCTCGATGAGCCGCTCGGTGCCCTCGACTTAAAGCTCCGCCAGGACATGCAGTACGAGCTGATCCGGCTGAAGAATGAGCTGGGAATCACCTTTATCTACGTCACCCATGACCAGGAAGAGGCACTGACCATGTCTGACACCATCGTCGTCATGAATCAGGGCTATATCCAGCAGATGGGAACCCCGGAGCAGATCTACAACGAGCCGGAGAACGCCTTCGTCGCGGACTTTATCGGCGAGAGCAATATCGTGGATGGTACGATGATCCACGATGAGCTTGTTGAGATCTTCGGCGCGAAGTTTGCCTGCGTGGATAAGGGATTCGGAAACAATAAACCTGTGGACGTCGTGATCCGCCCGGAGGACATCGACCTTGTGAAACCGGAGGACGGCACGCTTCAGGGCGTTGTCACGCACCTGATCTTCAAGGGCGTCCACTACGAGATGGAGGTTACGACCCCGGACGGCTACGAGTGGCTGGTCCACAGCACGGACATGTTCCCGGTCGGACAGAAGGTCGGCATTCATGTGGATCCCTTCGATATCCAGATCATGAACAAGCCGGAGTCCGAGGACGAGGAGGCCGTGGGAGTCAATGAATAGAAAAGCATCCAGATTTCTGGCTTATCCTTATATGATATGGATGGCAGGATTTACGGTGATCCCTCTGCTCATGGTATTCTACTATGGATTGACGGACCGCAGCGGGGCATTCACCCTGGCAAACATCCTGGCCATCGGTTCCTCTGAGCATCTGAAGGCCCTCTGGCTCTCCCTGGCGCTCGCGGGAGTCAGCACCGTGATCTGCCTCCTTCTGGCGTATCCGCTGGCGCTGATCTTAAGAAAACGCCATATCGGAAAAGGCAGCTTCGTGGTATTCATCTTCATTCTCCCGATGTGGATGAACTTTCTCTTAAGAACCATGGCATGGCAGACACTCCTCGAGAAGAACGGCGTGATCAACACCTTCCTCACAATGCTGCATCTGCCGAACATTGCGATCATCAACACACCGGCGGCCATCATCCTCGGCATGGTCTACAACTTCCTGCCGTTTATGGTACTGCCGATCTACAATACCCTTGCGAAGATCGATGACAACGTGATCAACGCGGCCAGGGACCTGGGCGCGGACAACTACCAGACGCTCACAAAGATCCTGCTTCCACTAAGCGTTCCTGGAATCGTCAGCGGGATCACGATGGTATTCGTACCGGCACTCACCACCTTCGTGATCTCGAACCTCCTGGGCGGCAGCAAGATCCTGCTCATTGGAAACGTCATCGAGCAGGAATTCACAAAGGGAAGCAACTGGAACCTCGGTGCCGGACTTTCCATCGTGCTCATGGTATTCATCCTTCTCAGCATGACCATGATCGCAAAATACGATAAGGATGGGGAGGGATCTGCATTCTGATGAAAACCGCAAGAGAAAGATTTAAGAAATTTATTGAGGATTTCTATCTGGTGCTGGTACTGGTCTTTCTGTACGCGCCGATCCTCGTCATGATGGTCCTGTCCTTCAACAGCTCGAAATCGAGATCCCAGTGGGGCGGCTTCACCTTAAAATGGTACACACAGATGTTTGAGAGCGCCACGATCATGGATGCCCTCTATAATACGTTACTGATCGCGTTCCTGTCGGCGCTTATCGCAACGATCCTCGGAACAGCGGCGGCCATCGGACTCTCCGCGATGAAGAAGCTTCCGCGGACAATCTGCATGGGACTCAACAATATCCCGATGCTAAACTCCGATATCGTGACAGGGATCTCCCTGATGCTGATGTTCATCGCCTTCGGGATCTCCCTGGGCTTCAAGACAATCCTGTTCGCCCATATCACCTTCAACGTGCCCTATGTGATGCTGAGCGTCATGCCGAAGCTTAAGCAGACGAGCCGGAACACCTACGAGGCGGCCATGGACCTGGGCGCCGGTCCGTTACAGGCATTTTTCAAGGTAGTGTTCCCGGATATTATGCCGGGTGTGTTATCGGGCTTTTTGATGGCGTTTACGATGTCTCTCGACGACTTTATCATCACCCACTTTACGAGGGGCGCCGGGATCAATACACTTTCCACCCTGATCTACAGTGAGGTGCGCCGCGGCATCAAGCCGTCCATGTATGCCCTGTCCACCGTGATCTTCGTGACGATCCTCGCGCTGCTTCTCATCACGAACTTTGCCCCGGCAAAACCGCAGGCGAAGGCGGGAGCCGGAAGCTTCGGTCCGAACGCGGTGCCGGATAAGGAAAAGAAGCCGTTGTGGAACGGAAAGACAGCCATCGTGCTGGCGTCCTTCCTGATCGTTGGAAGCGTCTGCTATACAAGCTATCTTCACTTTACGTCATCCCACTCCAACGAACTCTATGTTTACAACTGGGGAGAGTATATTGATGAGAGTGTTATCGATGAATTTGAGGCGGAGACCGGAATTCATGTGACGTATGACCTCTTTGAGACAAACGAGGAGATGTATCCGGTCATCGAGGCAGGAGCAGTCAGCTACGACGCGGTATGTCCGTCGGACTACATGATCCAGAAGATGGTGGAGAACGGACTTCTCGCCGAAATCAACTTTGAGAATGTGCCGAATATTGCGAATATCGATCCGGTCTACCTTGAAAAATCAAAGGCGTTTGATCCGGAGAACCGCTATTCTGTCCCGTATACATGGGGAACGGTCGGAATTATCTACAATGTCCAGAAGCTGGAAGAGCTTGGAGTCCCGGCGCCGACAAAGTGGTCGGATCTCTGGGATGAAAGATTAAAGGGCGAGATCCTGATGCAGGACAGCGTCCGCGACGCGTTTATGGTTGCATTAAAGGAACTTGGATATTCCATGAACACCACAGACGTGGGAGAGCTGGAGGAGGCGAAGAAGCTTCTCCTGGCGCAGAAGCCGTTAGTACAGGCATATGTTGTGGACCAGGTCCGCGATAAGATGTTAAACGGCGAGGCGGCGGTAGGTGTTATCTACTCCGGTGAGCTGTTATACCTCCAGGAAGAGGCGGAGACACTGGATCTCGATTATGATCTTGAGTACGTTCTTCCTAAAGAGGGAACAAACCTGTGGATCGATTCCTGGGTCATCCCGGACAACGCGAAGAATAAGGAGAACGCGGAGAAGTGGATCAACTTCCTCTGCCGCCCGGATATCGCGGTGAAGAACTTCGAGTACATCACCTACGCAACCCCGAACAAGGCAGCGTTCGAGATCCTGGATCCGGAATATCAGGAAAATAAATCTGTATTCCCGGATACAGATGAGCTGGAGAATTCTGAGGTCTACAGTTATCTTGGAACCGAGGCGGATGATCTCTATAATGCACTCTGGAAGGAAGTTAAATCACAGTAATATATGAAAGGAAACGGGAATCCGGCAGAAACAAACTCTGCCTGGTTCCCGTTTTTGATTTCTATAGTTCCACATTTTACATCAATACTGCCCTTATCTCCGGTTCGCCTTCTCCACATGCACGCTCTTACCTTTGATCTTCACATGGTTCATTGCGTCCATAACGATATCAGCCTGCTCCTTCGGAACTTCCACGAAGGTATATTTGTCATACATATCGATACTTCCAACGAGACGGCCCGGAATTCCGGATTCACCGGCGATGGCTCCTAAGATATCGCCCGGCTTCACGTTCTGGTTCTTTCCGAGGTTGATGAACAGTCTTGTCATGCCGCCTCTGGCGTTCTTTCTGTCCATGTACTCCTCGTCATCGCCTCTCTGGCGTCTGCGTCCGTTTCTTCCGCGGTCATTTCTTCCGCCGCGTCGGTCGAGATCGTCAAGGTCACGGAGCGGTCTTCCCTCATCCGCGATGTCCTCGTAATCGTCGCCCATGGCCATCTTCAGAAACGCTGCCGCAAGCTCTAAGGAAGTGTAATCCTCAGCAAGAAGACGCTTCTCGATAATATCTGTCATGCGCTCTAAATTGCTGTCGTCACCGATATGCTGCTGAACATCATCTAAGATCTTCTCTGCCTTGATCGCAGTCACATCATCTAAGGACGGGATCGGCTGCGGAACGATTTTTGTCTTGCAGAATCTCTGGATGTCGCGGAGCTTGTAGACCTCGCTTCCCACCGCAAGGCTGAATGCGCGTCCTTCTCTTCCGGCACGTCCGGTACGTCCGATACGGTGTACATAGTACTCGTCATCCTGCGGAATATCGTAGTTGAATACGGCTTCCACATCGTCAACGTCGATACCTCTCGCCGCAACGTCCGTCGCAACAAGGATCTCAGTAGCGCCATTTCGGAAGCTTCCCATTACACGGTCACGCTGCTCCTGCTTTAAGTCTCCGTGAAGACCTTCCGCAAAGTATCCGCGGCCCTGGAGTGCCTGCACCAGCTCATCCACCTGCTTTTTCGTGTTGCAGAACGCAACGGAGAGCTTCGGGGAATAGAGATCCAGCAGACGACACATAACTTCCACTTTGTTTCTCGGTTTTACTTCATAATAATACTGGGTCACTTTCGGAACCGTCAGTTCCTTCTTTACGACCTGAACCATCTTCGGGTCCTTCTGGAACTTCTGGGCGATCTGGGCGATCGCGTGAGGCATTGTCGCGGAGAACATTACGGTCTGGCGCTCCTCTGGAAGCTCACCGAGGATCGTCTCCATGTCCTCAAGGAATCCCATGTTCAGCATCTCGTCCGCCTCATCGAGAACCACCGTGTGGATCGCGTCGGTGCGGATCGTCTTTCTTCTCATATGATCCATCACACGTCCCGGGGTTCCAACGATGATCTGGACACCGCCCTTTAAGGAGCGGATCTGTTTTACGATCTCCTGTCCGCCGTAGACCGGGAGGATCTTGATCCCGGACATGTATTTCGCAAGGCGGCGAAGCTCTTCCGCTACCTGGATCGCAAGTTCTCTCGTCGGGCAGAGGATCATTGCCTGTGTCTTTCTGTTTTCCGGGTCCATCTTCATGAGAAGCGGAATTCCAAAAGCTGCGGTCTTACCGGTTCCGGTCTGCGCCTGGCCGATCATGTCATGGCCTTCCATCTCAACCGGGATCGCCTGGGCCTGGATCGGGGACGCCGCCTCAAATCCCATATCTGTAACTGCGCGGAGGATCCGCGGGTCTAAATTAAGTTCGTCAAATCTGATTGTTTCCATTCAATATCCTTTCTATGTTGTCTGCATAACGATTCCATGCCAGGATACATTCATTCGACGACTCCTACGGACTCCCAGATCTCTATACCGGTCACAGAATTCTATATACAATACTGACGGCTCGTTAATATTTCAAGCCATACAGGGTGCAAATGTAAAATATCTTATAACATAGGGAGGAAAAAGTCAAGCGACGATGTCTAAAAAAACGGAAGGGCAGGTACTTTTTTAAGTACCACGCCCTTCCGGGGTGTATGTTAATTTAAACCAGTATCAAGCCTCTTTTTTGTGGTAGCACAGATATCCAAACGCCGCCGCAACTCCCACCGAGTAGATCACGAAGGTGCAGGCAAACGGAAGCTTCGCATTCACAGAGTAGATAAATCCCGCTGTCAGGGAACCCGCAATACTTCCCAATGACTGGGTCGCGTTGAAGAATCCCATGACGAGGTTCTTCTGCTCCGGCGATGCCTGGTCTGCCACCATGTTCTGGAGAACCGGGACGCTGACGGAATAGCCAGCGTAAACAAGGATACTGAACAGGATGAAGATTCCGATCTTCACGGATATCAATGTTCCGATGGAAGCCAGCGCACAAAACGCTGTGAGAACCACCATAGACTTTTTGACGTTCGTCTTCTTGATGATCCAGATACAGAGGCTCATGTTCGCGATAAAGGATACGAAACCGACGCCCGCCTTGATGATTCCGTTGTAGGAGGAAGTCAGACCCAGCTGTGCCTTTAAGTAGTAGTTAAAAGCCTGGTCGAAACCGGTATTTCCGAAGTTGATAAAGATGTTGATCGCAAACAGGAACACGAAAGCCATGCACATGAAATTCCTGCTGTCGATGAACGCCTGGAATGGGTTCGCTTCCTTCATGAGCTGCTTTGCCGGAATATCCTTTAAATTCGCCGTGCTGTCCGGTTCACAGATAAGGAAGAAAGCAATTGCCACCGCGATCAGGGTTCCCGCCTGGACTAAGAACGCCAGACGCACGGAAAACTCGCCTAAAAATCCGCCTATCATGTAGCCGAAAGCGCTGGCCACGCTCTTGATCGTTGCACTGTATGTCAGGTATTTCCCCTGGTCTTCCGGGTCTGACTTGTTTACGATATAGGTCAGAAAGCTTACAAAGATACCGCCGGTGAAGAGTCCCGCGAACATTCTCGCGAGAATGATCATGAGTTCCGTCGTAGCGTAGGCAAACCATACCTGGGCCACACCATATCCCAGACAGCAGATCAATAAGGAAAGCCTTGAAGAAATATAGTTATTGATCTTACCCCAGAACGGAGATAACAGGAAGTTTGTGATCAGCATAACTGCTAACGCCACTCCAAACATGTAGTCGTGGAGGTGCAGCTCCTGGATTACCGTCGGTGTGACCGGGTGGGCAAAGTTGGCTGCCAGGTTAAATACGATCATGGCAGTGAAAAAGGCAGCAAATCTCAATTTGTACTTCATAAGCGTTGTCTTCCTTTGTCTTAATTTTCAGTTCCAGACTTCTGTCATTCTTCACGTCCCGCTGAAACTGTTTCGTTTCTTTGCATTTTGCTTTATTTTTGCAGAAAATTCACATAATTCAAGTTTAAACTTATATCCGCTGAATGTCAAGCGCAAACAACCGTATGTTCTCTGTAACACTTTATCAGGATTTTTCTCCCCGCAGCAAAGGCACACCCCAAACATCAGGATGTGCCTCTTACTCTTAGCTTTCGGTTTCTATTTTCCCGGCATCTCTGCCATAATTTCCGCCATCTCTTTTAATCCTGTAAACACAGCATCCGGCACCGTGTCAGCGTTCTCCAGATCACCGGCCTTCGTCTCCCCGGAGAGCACCAGAATCCCGTGGGCTCCATTTGCCACGCCGGTCTTCACATCGGTATAGAGACGGTCTCCCACAAAGGATATCTTCTCCCGCTCGCTTCCCGTGAGTGTCAGCACCATATCCACAGTTTCCTTAAATGGTTTTCCCACATACTTCGGCTGCTTTCCCGTAGACAGTGAGATTGCCGCGCACATAGCACCACAATCCGGGATAAATCCAGCCCGCGTCGGACAGTTGATATCCAGATGTGTTGCCAGGAATACTGCCCCACTCCGGATGTAGGTACAGGCCCTCTCTAACTTCTCGTAGGTCAGAGTCATATCAAATCCGATGACCACAACATCCGGCATATTCTTTGTGAGGAGAATGCCGTTCTCCCGGAAATTTTCCTCCAGGTCCGGGGTTCCAACTAAGTAAACCCTTTTTCCCGGATAATACATTTTCAGATATTCGATCATCACATCGCCGGATGTAATGATCTGATCCCGGCGGATATGGCAGTCCATTTTCGCCAGCTTATCAATATAGGTCCTCGGAGATTTCGAGGAATTATTTGTAAAAAATACATACCGCTTTCCGAGACGTTCCACCTGTCTTAAAAATTCCAGGGATCCGTCCAGGATCTGCGTGTCCAGATAGAAGGTTCCGTCCATGTCCAGGACGAAAAGCTCTGTCTCCTCCAAAAGTTTTTTTCTGTCCATCTTCCCTTTCTCCCTGCCTTATACCTTGAACCGGTATCCGACACCCCAGATCGTCTCGATATACTGGGGTTTCGCGGTATTCATCTCGATCTTCTCGCGGATCTTCTTGATGTGGACTGTAACGGTCGCAATATCACCGATGGATTCCATGTCCCAGATCTTGGAAAACAGCTCTTCCTTCGTGAAGACGTGGTTCGGGTTCTGGGCTAAGAACGCCAAAAGGTCAAATTCTTTTGTCGTAAAGTTCTTCTCCTCGCCGTTTACATAGACGCGGCGGGCTGTCTTATCGATTTTTAAACCGCGGATCTCGATGATATCGTTCACCGGGGTTCCGCTTCCGATGAGTCTCTCGTAGCGGGACAGGTGGGCCTTGACTCTCGCCACCATCTCGCTCGGGCTGAACGGCTTTGTAATATAGTCGTCAGCACCGAGACCAAGGCCGCGGATCTTATCGATATCGTCTTTCTTTGCGGAGATCATGATCACCGGTGTGTTTTTCGTCTCTCGGATCTTCTTACAGATCTCAAATCCGTCCACTCCCGGCAGCATAAGATCCAGGATAAAGAGGTCGAACTCCTCCGAAATCGCCCGCTTTAAACCGGCTTCTCCGTCATTTTCTATCTCAACCTCGAAACCGGACAGTTCCAGATAATCCTTTTCGAGTTCTGCAATACTCTCCTCATCTTCTACGATCAGAATTTTGCTCATATAAGTTCCTCCTGTTATGGGTATTATATTTTACTGCTGCGCGTCCCCCGCGGTCTTTCTGAGTACAAAGTGGATCTCTGTTCCGATTCCCAGCTTACTGGTGGCCCAGATCTTTCCTCCATGGTCCTCAATGATCTTCTTTACGATGGAAAGGCCGATGCCGCTTCCGCCCTTGCTGGAATTTCTCGAGGAATCCGTCCGGTAGAAACGGTCGAAAATATACGGAAGCTCTTTCTGTCCGATGCCTTTTCCGTTGTCCTCGATCTCCACCTGGACAAAGTCACCCACATCCAGGATCCGGATATTGATGATTCCATTCTTTTTATCCATGTATTTTAAGGAATTTCCGATGATGTTGTTGATGACGCGCTTCATCTGCTCCGCGTCGGCGATCACCATCACGTCCTCATCCACAAAGTTAAAATAGCCAAGCTCGATTCCTCTCGCCTCGAGTTCCAGTCCTACTTCCTCCACACAGTCGCGGAAGTAGTTTGACACATTGATCTTCGAGAAGGTATACGGGATCTTATTTGTGTCGATCTTTGAGTAGAATGTCAGCTCGTTGATCAGACGGTCCATATCGTTCGCCTTGTTGTAGATCGTCCGGATATATTTATCCCGCTTCTCCGGCGAGGACGCAACACCTTCCATAAGACCTTCCGCGTAGCCCTTGATGGCTGTGATCGGGGTCTTTAAATCGTGGGAGATGTTGCTGATCAGCTCCTTGCTCTCCTTATCATACTGGATCTTTTCTTCCGTCGATTCTTTCAGACGGATCCTCATTTCCTCGAAGTTCTGGCAGAGCTGCCCGATTTCATCATCGTCCTCCACATCGAGAGTGAAGTCCAGATTTCCGTCGCGGATCTGTTTCGTTGCCTCCTGAAGCTTTCCGATCGGCCATAAGATCGACCGGTAGACCCAGGCTGTCAGCATACCGCCAGTGATAAAAAGGATCAGCACACTGCTGAAGAACATCTCTGTGATCATGGATTTTACCTCCGGGATCACATCCACAACGTTTGTCACAAGGTAGACCGCGATCCGGCTCCCATCTGCCAGTTCAAATTCTCTCTGTTTGATCAGATGTTCCGTATTTTTATCCAGATAATTGCCCCAGGAATCAGAGTCATTGATCTCCGCATAGTCCGATATCTCTCTCTCCAGGCTCGATGCTGTCTCGTCGTTTCCTATATAGATCAGTTTTCCATCCTTCGTCACCATCAGAAAGGAGTGTTTTTCAGTCATCCGGGCGTTCAAGTCGCCCAGATACGACTGGTCCGTGAAAATCTCCGGATCCTTCGCGATCTTTTCTTCGATCTCCTTCTGAATGCTCTCAGTCAGGTGGCTGAATACCCGGATCGACGCGCCGGCAGAGAGATCCACCTGGCCAACGTCGTAGGTCTCCCGGAACACCCGGTTCTGATAGGAACTGAGTCCTAAAATCGAGATATAGATCAAAAAGATCGGTACCACCGTGATCGTCAGAAATGTGATAAGTAATTTTGTACGTATTTTCATGAGCGGCTGCGCGCTCCCTTCTTATTTTTGTCCGCCAGTCTGAGAGGACATACCGGCTTTCTGATCGCTCCGCACTACGTGCTCCTACGTCTGTGCCCCGCACCGGCCAGTGCAAAGCGATCCGGTATCCGATGGGGCAAAGGATCCTTTGACCCCAACAGCATATGATAAGTATAACACAACTCTTGTGGGTAATTTATAAAAGTATTCTAAAAAAGAATGTGCCTTGGCACATTCTCGCGCCTCGCGCGGTCGCTTGCGACAGTCTACATCTTCGCGTGAGTGCGCATCTTTGGCACGTCAGTGCCTTTTTATGTAACAGGGAATTCCTCGGAATTTCCTGTTACATAAAAAAGCGGCGCAGTTTCCTGACCTTTCCGGAAACTGCGCCGCAGCTTTTCGATCATTTCTGTCCCTGAACATTCATGATCGTTCTATTCTTTTTCTCTATTACAGATACTTCTTTAAATCCTCAACCTTGTCAAGCTTCTCCCACGGAAGATCGATGTCGGTTCTTCCGAAGTGACCGTATGCTGCGGTCTGCTTGTAGATCGGACGGCGGAGATCAAGCATCTTGATGATCCCTGCCGGGCGGAGATCGAAGTTCTCACGGATGATCTCGACTAACTTCTCATCGGATACCTTTCCGGTTCCCTCTGTCTCAACCATGATGGAGGTCGGATGAGCCACACCAATCGCGTAGGAGAGCTGGATCTCACACTGGTCAGCAAGGCCTGCCGCTACGATGTTCTTTGCAACGTAACGCGCTGCGTATGCTGCGGAACGGTCTACCTTTGTGCAGTCCTTTCCTGAGAAAGCTCCGCCGCCGTGACGGGCATATCCGCCGTAGGTGTCAACGATGATCTTTCTTCCGGTCAGTCCGCTGTCTCCATGCGGTCCACCGATCACGAAGCGTCCGGTCGGGTTGATGAAGAACTTTGTATCTGCGTCTACCATCTCCTGCGGAAGGATCTCATCAAATACATATTTCTTGATGTCCTTATGGATCTGCTCCTGAGTCACATTCTCATCATGCTGTGTGGAGAGAACGACTGCGTCAAGGCGGAACGGCTTTCCGTTCTCATCGTACTCAACTGTAACCTGGGTCTTTCCGTCCGGTCTCAGGTACGGAAGAGTTCCGTTCTTTCTGACCTCGGTGAGACGTCTTGCAAGCTTATGCGCAAGAGCGATCGGATACGGCATGTACTCCGGGGTCTCGTTTGTAGCGAAACCGAACATCATACCCTGATCACCAGCACCGATCGCATCCAGCTCATCGTCTGTCATGTTGTTCTCTTTTGCCTCAAGTGCCTTGTCAACACCCATGGCGATATCACTGGACTGCTCGTCGATCGCAGTGAGAACACCGCAGGTATCACAGTCGAAACCATATTTTGCACGGTCATAGCCGATCTCACGGACGGTCTCGCGGACGATCTTCTGGATATCCACATATGCCTTTGTTGTGATCTCGCCCATTACCATAACAAGACCTGTTGTTGTGCATGTCTCACATGCAACACGGCTCATCGGATCCTGTTCCATTAACGCGTCGAGGATCGCGTCGGAGATCGCGTCGCACATTTTGTCCGGATGTCCTTCAGTTACGGACTCGGAAGTAAATAATCTTTTTTCCATTGTAGCTCCTTTCAAGTTGTAGGAAGGCCGCACCTGCTCTCCGCAGTTACGGCAAAACAAAAGTCCGCTCATGCTAAGCGGACTTGACTGGTTTACGTGGTCAAATCCTCTTATTGCTCGATTTACTCGCTCAGGTTGGCACCTTCCTGCCCTCTCGCATCTGCGATTAACAGGGGTTGCCGTGACTTCACCGGTCCTATGTACCTCCATCACTCTGAATAAGGGATATTGCGAACTTTTTTAAGTTTATTATACTGTGAGCCACCCAAAAAATAACCCACGGACTGTATCTTATACGATTCATACGTGAATGTCAAGCGGCAATCGCAAAAAAGCCCGAAAATCCTGAGAAATCGGGAAAATTTCCCGGTATACCAGAACCTTCGGGCTTTCAAATTCTCATCAGCCGACTCTCAGTCTGAATTTCTGCGCTTCCTTCTCGGAATCCACGCGCTCGATCACAGCACCGAGAGAGCGGAGCTTCTCTTCAAAATTCTCGTAGCCGCGCTCAACATAGCCGATCTCGTCCACAGTCGTGTATCCATCTGCGGCAAGACCTGCAAGCACAAGAGCCGCGCCTGCGCGAAGATCCGGCGCAACGACCTGAGCCCCTGTGAAGCTTCCGACACCGTCAACGATGGCGACACTGCCTTCCACCTTGATATTCGCGCCCATGCGGGAAAGCTCATCCACGTATTTGAAGCGATTCTCAAAGATACTCTCCGTCACAACACTTGTCCCATCTGCCAGGGCAAGCGCCACCGTCATCTGAGGCTGCATATCGGTCGGGAAGCCCGGATACGGGAGTGTCTTAAAGTTCATATGACGCTGTCTCGGTTTTCCGACTACGCGGATCTCCTCGTCGAACTCAACGACCTCACAGCCCATCTCGGTGAGCTTTGCGGAGATCGCCTCCAGATGCTTCGGGATCACATTTTTTACGGTAATATCACCGCGGGTGATCGCTGCGGCACACATAAATGTTCCGGCCTCGATCTGATCCGGGATGATCGAATAGTTTGTTCCGTGAAGACGTCTTACACCTTTGATACGGATCACATCCGTACCTGCGCCTTTAATGTTTGCGCCCATACTGTTTAAGAAGTTTGCGACATCAACGACATGCGGCTCTTTTGCCACGTTCTCAAGGATCGTCTCGCCTTCCGCCATCGTTGCAGCCATCATGATATTGATGGTAGCGCCGACAGAAACCACATCCAGATAGATATGACTTGCCACAAGATCGATCGCGTGGGCCACAACAGCACCGCGGACGATCTTCACATCAGATCCCAGTGCACGGAATCCCTTTAAGTGCTGGTCGATCGGACGGCTTCCGATCGTACATCCGCCGGGAAGCGGAACCTCCGCACTCTTATATTTTCCAAGAAGCGCGCCGATAAAATAATATGACGCGCGGATTTTTCTCATATGCTCATCTTCCACGGTCACCGCGTGGATATTTTCCGCATTGATCTTTACAGTATGGCGGTCAATACGCTCAACCTTCGCTCCAAGATGGCTGATTGCCTCTAAAAGAGCATTGATATCGCTGACATCCGGGAGGTTATCGATCACAACGTCGTCATCGGTCATGATCGCCGCCGCTAAAATTCCCAGAGCCGCATTTTTTGCGCCGCTTATAGTTACTTCTCCTACAAGCGGATTTCCGCCCTTCATGATGTACTGTTCCATTACGCACCTCTATCTATATATCTAAAAAGGGACAAAGCTATCCTGCATTCGTCCCAGCTTGTTTTCGTTATGATTATAACATATCTGGGAAAAATGTAAAGTTTTTCTTAAGGAACGAAACCTATAGGGTTGGCACGCAGCATATGAAATCATACCCCGCTGCCCCAAGCACCTGGTTCGCCGTCTCCATGGACAGCACTTCTGTTGCCCCGCTCTCTGGATGATACACACGGACATGTGTCTGGTCATAGCCGGTCAGGTACATGGACGTTCCCTCTCCAGTGTAGGCTAACACCGGAATGTTCTGTCCCACAAAGTATAACACCTGGATGATCGTGCTGCCGGAGGCGTCCAGAAGGAAGGTTCCATCCTCCATCGTCTGGTTTATCTCAAAGGAATCGAGGTAGCGCTCCATCAGCCTTGACGCCGATGTGATATCCCTGATATAGGAAGCGCTCGCCCTGTTTCCGCGCACCCAGATGATCCGGTCACGTCCCGCTGTCACGAATCCCATACTGTTGTACGCCGTCTCCGCCGCGTCCGAGAACTCCACAAACCGTCCGAGGAATCTGCCCCGTCCGTAGGCGTAAAACTCTGTTTCCCTGCAGGCAGCTGTCTCGATCGGCTTTACAGTCTCGCTGCTCTCCGCAAGCTTCGGGGATGCCTGGCGGATCTTCTTTGCCGTCTCGATATCCCTGTCGAGCTGGACAAACAGGACCTGTCCTTTCTGATCCGACGCGTACCAGCCGATATCGTCGGTCTTTCCCGGAAGGATCTCCGCGTTGCAGACCAGCGTGTCCGCGGAATATGTCCCGAAGAATCCGTCCTTGCTTGTCACAGTCTTCATATGGATCCGGCTGTCATCCACAGACACCTCGCGGATCCAGGAATCCGGCTTCTCATAGTGCATCACGGACTTCATCTCCCTGTCCACGATATCGATGCTCTTTAAATAGACTCCCATTACACGGCCGTTGGACATCAGGTAATCCCCGCTGTCTCCGGTTCCGTAGATGCAGTCATTTCCGACAAAGCCGAAAATTCTTGATACGGACCCCGCCTGTCCGCCGAGCTGGGTCTTGTCCCCGGTGTCGAGATCCATGATCTGGATCGTCTGGGAATCCCAGATTCCTGTATTTTCCTGCCATGCCGCCCGGGAGTGATCCGCGCTGACCGCAAACTGGTCCTTTGTGAGACCGGAAGCAAGCGCCACATACTCCAGGCTCTTCAGATCGATCCCGTAGATTCCATGGTCCATATAGAAATAGAAGATTCCGTTCGTTCCGCGGTGTGCGAGGACGGAGAGATCGTCCTTCAGCTCCTCAAAAGGTTCCGTGGATGGAATAAAAAATTTCTCCTCCAGGGCATTCTGGTCCATCGCATAGTGATAGTAGGCGATTCCCGTGCTGCCCTCATGGGTTCCGCGGTTCATTCTTCCGTAGACGATAAAATCGATTCCGCCGTCCTCATCCACAGAAAGGATCTCGACGCCATGTTCCGGCACGTTGTCACGGATATCGTCGGATGCCGCGCCGCCGAAGGCGAACACTCTGGCTCCAACATTCTCGCCACTGTCGTATGCCCACAGCTCCCGGCCTGTCACAAACGCTGTGTACTGACCCCCAGCACTCTTTACGGCATGGACTCCGTCACCGTTTCCGATTCCCAGAATGATCCGTTTTCCAGAGAACAGATCGGAATCTCCTGTGAAGAGCTCCGTCATGGTCCTCTCGTAATCCATCATGTAGATCCGCTGGGATGCCCACTTCATTGTAAAGTTTTCTGTCACCTCGTAGGTTTCCGTCTTCTCGCCATCCTTCGCCGTCACATGAGTCGTGATCTCCACATTGGCGAGATTTCCGGACAGTTCCTTTAATTTCGTGTACGCCTCACCGGTCCGCTCCACGCCCAGAGAACCCCATGTGAGCTGGGTGAAAGTGTCTTTTAACGTCACAGTTCCCAGTGCCGAACTGTTTGCGCTGGGGGATGTCTCCATATACATGGCCAGGCTCTGGGCATCGCTGTACTTGTATGTCTTTGAGGAAAACTCCTCCGCCAGTGCCAGCATCTCGTTCACATGGCCCTGGTCCTGCTCCACGATCCGCATGTAATACCAGGCCTCGGATCCGTCGGGAAGACTCGCGCAGACACCGAGAAGATACTCTTTTCCTGTCTCAAGAAGATTCTGGATCAGAAGCTCTGCACTTACGGCATTTTCGCTGTCTCCATTTATGGCTGTGTCAAGAGATGTGACCTGGGTGCGCTCGATCAGGTCTTCTGTGTCGAGGCTGCGGATCTCATAGCGCAGTCCCTGGATCTTTGTCGTACCGGCAAACCGTACCTTGAGTTTCCGGTCTTCCGGGAGTACGATCAGGCTGCCGCGGTCTGCGGTCACACCGCGCTCCTCCGTCTGGCCGAACACCGGCGCCATCTCCCGGTCTCCCATCGTCGCATAGAGTACCGGAAATTTCGCTTTCTCCATCGCCGTGTACTCCGTGATTCCATGCTCTTCTTGCTTCCCAACTGGGTGTATAAAATAAACGATCACTGCCGCCACAAAAATAAGCAGCAGGATCATGACTTTCTTGCCGGTCTTCATCTTACTGTTCCTCGCTCTGTCTATCTGTCACTGCTCTGATTTTCCATTCTGTTTAAGATCCGTCTCCTGTAGATCTCATTTATAAACAGTACCTGTAAAAGATCCTGTCCTTCTTTACCACCTGCGGTCTCCTCCGGATGGCGCTGTCTCACTTTTGAAAGCTCCCGGTATAAGAATTCCCGGTCCGGGTATTCGTCATACATGGGACTTCCAGGGTATTCCAGAAGATCGCATGCCTCCTCCGCCAGGATCTGGTTCTGCTTTGCCGATGCCGGATAGAGACCTCGAAGATAATCTATCTCTGACCGGGATTCATTTCCGGTCAGCTCCGTTTTTCCGCTCTGCTCCTCTCTACGGTAAAGCATCCAGGGGACTTTCTTTGGCCCTTCGGACGAACAGGTCCTTTCTGGGTTAAAAATTCCGTAACTCTTTTTTACTTCCAGGGGATATCCCCGGTAAATCTTCTCCATAAAAACGTTCCCGCTCCTTTGCTGATCCCTATACAGGATTATCATATGCAAAAAGAGCGGGAAAGCTACCATTTCACTTTACTATGATCGTACCATGATCGGCTGATCAGGCTGTTCTTATCTGTTTGCAGACAGTATTGTAAACGTACATCCTCTCAGCGCAATGCTCTTAGAACAGTTTCTTCGGGTAAACGCCTGCATCTACCAGCTTCTGGATTGATGCGACAACTGCCGGTTTGTCTTCCTTATAAGTAACTCCAAACCATTTATCCTTTGTCTCAAGCACACGGACAGTTCCTTTTCCACTGTGGATGCACTCGTCGATCACTGCCGGAAGAAGATACTCCGCCTTCAGATCTCCCTCTTTCACATTAGAAAGGAACTCCGGGAATCCCTTTTCCAGTTCCTTTACGAAGGATGCCGGGAGACCGAACATGTTCATGGAGACATGCTGATCTTCTGACACGATAACCGGATTCCCGTCGTGGTCTGCCGCGTGCATGCCGTCCTCGGCCTTATATACATCATATGTCTCTGTGACCTTGGAGAGGTATCCATTATTGTCCACAGTGCACACGCCGCGGGTTACAGGACCGTTTTCGCTTAAGGTGTTGGAGAGGATAAATCCTGCCATACACATATCGAAGGTGTCCTTCGTATCATCCATCTCATTTACCATGTAATCATGGACGATCCTGAAACCTTCTTTTCCGTAATAGTCATCTGCATTGATGACAAGGAACGGCTCCTTAATTAAATTTCTCGCCGCAAGGATCGCCTGACCGGTTCCCCACGGCTTCTTTCTTCCTTCCGGAACAGAAAATCCCTCCGGGAGATCGTCCATCTCCTGGTACGCATACTCTACCGGAGCGATCCTCTCGATACGATTTCCGATGATCTCCTTGAAATCCTTTTCCAGATCTTTTCTTATAATAAAGATAATTTTATCAAAGCCTGCTTCCAGGGCATCATGGATCGAATAGTCCATAATGATCTCACCGCTCGGTCCAACCGGGGCAAGCTGCTTGATCCCGCCGCCAAAACGGCTTCCAATTCCTGCTGCCATGATGACAAGAGATGTCTTTTTCATGTAACAGTCCTCCTTTATCTGATGATTCTTCTCACACTCACTTGAAGACATCATAACACAAACCCCGTGGGTTTTCAATCAGACAAGTGCTTCCCCGCGTTTTTTAAGAAAATCGTAACTGTTATTTTACTTATATATTCTCGAATTTTTATTCATAATCTGCGAACTTCTTCTTTGTAATACCGGATTCTGTAAAACAGCTTTTTCTGTGTGGCAGGAAGCTTGAAAGCTGCGCTTTAAAGTTCGATCATGTCGATCAGTTTCTGAAGTTCGTTGATAAACATGGATGTGTGATATCCGTCAGCGGCTGCGTGGGCGATGTTGACGCAGAATGGCATTGTAAGTATCCCGTCATGCTCTGTGAACTTACCGCAGGTAATAATTGGAAACAGCATCGGGGTTCCGCTCTCCGTGTAGGCGGAATAACCGGTAAAGTTTAACCACGGCACCATGGAGATACAGTAAAAGTTCTGTGGCTGTCCCGGTTTTGCCTTTACGGCTTTTACGTCTTTGTAGGTCTCCATGTCATCTCTCATATTTTTATAGAAGGTTTTAAAGTCTTCCGTGTATCCGGTCCAGACATCGGAGAAGGTATGGTCATCCTCATGGAAGATCGTATAATTCGGATGAAGGATATCGTAGTATCCCGGATTTCCTTCCTTGTCCCGTCCCATGCGGAATTCTTTTGTCACTGCGATCTGTTTTGAGACACAGTAGACAAAGGCAGGATAAAACTTCAGTCCTTTTTCTTTTACCTGCTGGTGTAGCTTCGTGATATCTAAGGACACAGTCACACTGTAGCCGCATTTTAACAGGTTTGTATAATAATCATAATGGGAGTTTCTCTCCCAGGTGGTTCGGTCGATCGGTGTAAATTTCATATGAATCTCCTTTAAAAGTACCCGGATTTTCTTTTCTATAAAACTGGTAATTAACTTATATAAAAACAGAATCTTGCGTTTACAACGAATATTTAACTCCTAATACCAAACATTCTGCTGCCTGCAAGATCCTTTTACATTTTATACAATTCTTACCTTTCCAGTACTTCTGCCATGCATGTTTTTTTATTGCATACGACTCCATAATACAGGATTCTTTTCATCCCTTCCTGTCGAAACTCATATCCATAGTCTTTATCCTGTATCTGCTTTAACGCTTTTTGAACCATTTCTTTCTCATGGCCTGCTTCCGCATATTTCACTTCAATAACAATTCCTGTGCCAGAATTTGAGATCCGGATCGTAATATCACTGAATCCTTCCCCTGATTCCCGGTTGGATCTGACGATCCAGTCACTCTTATAACTCAGAATTCCAAGCAGGATTCCCTGATAAAAGTTTTCTTTCCGCGAGTGCTGTACAAAAGTGTCTCTGATACTGATCGTCTGCCTCATATATTCCGTGAATAAAGTTTCGACCTGTTCAGCATTTCCCGCTTCCAATGCGCTGCAGAATGAATCGGCCATCGTTCCATCGTTCTTTACATTTTTCTGGAACATTTGCAAAATATGTTCTGTGATGATGTTGCGGATCTCCTGATTTGGAATTGCCAGATCATATCGGTTTCCATCCGGTTCCCCTCTCTGCGTTAAATACCCTGTCATAAACAAAGTACTCCAGAGATTGTCCATAGATGAATACAATTCCTTATAGGTAAGTTCCTGATTAATATTTTTTTGAACCGAACCGCCATTGACAAGAAGTTCCAGTTCTTCTTTCGTTACTCCCGTCTGATCTTCCAGTCCATCAATAAAGTGGTAGATCATTTCATTTCCGCTTGTGTTCAGCCAATAATTCTGAGGCGGAAGATATGGATCTTCAATATGGTCACTGCAATAATTGATCACATCCCACGGACAATAAACATCCGCTTTTCCGAATCGGTATCCATCATACCAGTTCTTTACTGTTTCATAATCCGAATCCAATTCGTAATAGTGAAGCATATCTCTCACTTCATCGTCTGTAAAACCGAAATATTCATCAAATGCAACTTTCGTGATTGGAAATATTTTAAAATTATTAAGTCCTGTAAATATACTTTCCTTGGCTACACGCAGACACCCGGTCAGGACCGCAAATTTCAAACTATCATTTGTTTTCAGAACATTCTCAAATAAGTTCCGAATCAGCAACGCCATCTCGTCATAATATCCATTCTCATTTGCCTTTGCCAGCGGAACATCATACTCATCAATAAGGACAATGACTTTTCTGCCATAGCTTCGTTCGAGCAATTCTGAAAGTTCTTTTAAGCTGTATACAAGTGTATCCTGCGTCATACCGCGGTCCATTAATTCCTCAAACAGCTTTTTGTCGACATCACTGAGTTTCTGGCTATCCAGGGAAATAAATGCCCGCCTCGTCTCTGCATTCATAATTTTTATAAGACTGCTGCAGGCACCTGAAAAATCACTGGCATTTACACCTTTCAGGCTGATGGAGATCACAGGGAACTGACCCATATATTTTTCACATAGTGCTGACTTCTGTGAAATATACAATCCCCGGAAAAGTTCAGGATCCGCCCCAATTTCAAAAAAACTGCGGAGCATACTCATATTCAATGATTTTCCGAAACGCCGCGGGCGTGTAAATAGGTTAGCCTTTCCCCACTGGCTCAAAAGCTGTTCGATCAATTTTGTTTTATCTACATAATAAAAATTATCTCTTCTTATTTCTTCGAAATTTTCGATTCCTACCGGAAGTTTCAAAAGCTCTGTCATATGTGTCTCCTCCTTTCCCTGTGCTGTTTTCTTCATTTTACCATCTGGCATTTGCACATGCAAGTTGAATCATTTCACTCCACTCGTATTCTGCCGGAATTTCCTGTTACAAAAAAGCACTCTCAGTACAGGCCGATTACGGTCTGTTCCAAGAGTGTCTCTGATGCATATTCCATATTTTATTTTATACGATCTTGCTTCCGTTCGCCGTCATCTTGAATTTCGCTCCGAGCATTTCACACGCACGACGGCACATGAGCATGCGCTGTAAGAAGATCTCGAAGTACTCCAGCATGGAGCAGATGTTTTCGTCGATCTTTAAGTTCAGGGTGATCACTTTCTTTTCCTCATTTACCTTTAATTTTGCCTCTGTAACCGCATAGTTTACGCGGTCGTGGATATCAAATGATGCCATCTCCTTCTGGCGGACGCGGTTTCTGCGTACATCCGTCTTGTCGGCGATGATAAGCGCCGCGGAGATCGGATCTACGGCCCCGCCCGTTGACTCATCATGGTTTCCGATCGCGGAGACGATGATCGCGCGGTCTGTGATCGGAAGATCCGTCTTTTCCAGGATCTGGGATGCCAGAAGGGCACCATACTCCGCATGGGCATGCCGGTTGATCGCATTTCCCATATCATGCATGAAACCGGCGATCTTCACCAGCTCGATATCGTGATCTGAGTAACCGAATTTCTTTAAGATCATTGCTGCCCGCTCCGCAACCATCGCGCAGTGCGCGTCCGAATGATCTGTAAATCCCATAGTCCCCAGATTGTCGTTTCCTTTTTTCAGGTAAGCTAAAACTTCCTCGTTTTTCTTGATTTCCTTATATGTCATATTCTTTTTCCTCTGCCGCAGTCGACCCAGCTCGTGACTGCTCTTTCTTTTTTCTCTCATTTTCACTTCTATATCATATAGCAGAAAAAAGGAACGAACAATCACGCTCCGGTAAAAGAATGTAAAATCTGTGTAAAAACTCATTCTGTGAGATTTCCATCTTAATTCGAGGCGAACCTCCGTGAGGCAGGACGCAAAGTTCATATCTGTGAGACTGGATGCGAAGTTCATACCGTGAGACAGGATGCAAAGTTTTTCTTGACATATGTATGTAATAGTACTATGATTCTACGTACGATTTCGTACATTCATAACTGTAAAACTGTCCGATAGAAAAGACACGATTTTCCCCCCGCGGGCAGACACAGTAAAAAAACTGAAAGGGCGCACGATGAATATTTCACTTTCCGACCACTTTACCTACAAAAAACTCCTGCGGTTCACGTTTCCGTCTATCGTCATGATGATTCTCACGTCCATCTACGGAGTTGTGGACGGTGTTTTCGTCTCGAACTTTGTGGGTTCCGAGGCCTTCGCCTCCATCAATATTATTATGCCGTTTCTGATGATCCTCGGTGCCATCGGCTTTATGACCGGCAGCGGCGGCAGTGCCCTGGTGGCTCTGACCTTCGGAACCGGGAATGAAAAAAAGGCAAAGGAGATCTTTTCCCTCCTCATCTACGTTCTGATCGCGGTGGGCTTCCTCTTTACGGTAGGCGGTGAGATTCTTTTAGCCCCGATGGCAAGACTCTTAGGTGCTGATGAGATCCTTCTCCCCTACTGCGTCCGTTACGGCCGGATCATCCTGCTGGCTCTGATTCCCTTCATGCTGCAAAATGTATTCCAGAGCTTTCTCGTTGTAGCGGAACGCCCGCAGCTCGGACTCCTGATCACCATCGCGGCAGGACTCACAAACATGATCCTCGATGCTTATTTTATCGCTGTTCTGCGTCTCGGCGTTGTGGGAGCTGCCGCCGCAACGGCGATCAGTCAGTCCATCGGCGGACTGATCCCCCTGCTCTACTTTATCTTTCCAAACAGAAGCCGACTCCGTCTCGGAAGGACCCGTATGGACTTTAGTGCCCTGTTGAAGACCTGTACAAACGGCGCTTCCGAGTTTATGACGAACATCTCCATGTCCATCGTAAACATGCTCTACAACTGGCAGCTCATGCGCCTTGCCGGTTCCGACGGTGTTGCCGTATACGGCGTCATCATGTACGTGAGCTTTATCTTTGCGGCGCTCTTTATCGGCTACTCTATGGGAAGTGCCCCGATCGTGGGCTATCACTGCGGTGCAGGAAATAAGAGCGAGTTAAAGAATCTGCTCAGAAAAAGCTTCCGGCTGATCCTGACCTTCCAGATCATCCTGACGATCGTGGCAGAAGCGGGTGCCCCGTTTCTTGCGGGAATTTTCGTCCGCTATAACACGAACCTCTTAGACATGACGGTCCATGCATTCCGCTCATACTCGATCTCCTTCCTGTTCATGGGCTTCAGCATCTACGCATCGTCCTTCTTTACGGCACTCAACGACGGATTCGTCTCCGCTGTGATCTCCTTCTGCCGTACCATGATCTTTGAAACAGGGGCCGTCATCATCCTGCCGTTTTTCCTCGGTGTCTCCGGGATCTGGTATTCCATCATCGCGGCGGAATTTATGGCGGTATGCCTGTCGCTCTTCTTCCTGATCCGGAAGGCAAAGAAGTACGGATACACATAGACTGATAGCCCGTGCAGGCGGATGCAAAGCCCTGCACTGCCCCCATACACTTATATTTTCAGGAGATCTGCCATGTACTCTGCATTTAAAGAATTTTACAACCTGCTCAGCCAGGTCAACAGTGTCTACCATGACGCTGCATTAAAGCTCGGTCTCACGGACAGCGAGCTTGATATTCTCTACTCCCTCAATGAACACGGTTCCGGCTGCAATCAAAGTATTTTTTACAAAGAGACCGGCACCACAAAATCCACGATCAACTCTGCAGTACGCAGGATGGAACAGGCCGGTTATCTGTACCTGAAACCCGGAACCGGGAGGAACACCTGCGTTTTTCTCACGGAAAAAGGAGAGAAACTCATGAAAAATACCGCCCATCGCCTGATTGCCATCGAAAATGCGATTTTTGAGAGCTGGTCTCCCGAGGAGCAGCAGATCTTCATGAAACTGAACCGGGATTTCGCGGCTAAGTTCACGGAGAAGACGAAAACCATATAAGCTCTGATAAAACAGAATTTCCCATTACGCAAAAATCAGCGCCTCTGAAAAATACTCTCAGGAGCGCTGATCTTTTACGTCTATATGATCTGAAATTAGAACTGTCTGTAACTGTTCAGTACCTCACAGTTACGCGCAAAAATCCATTCCAAATCGGCTGTGCCGATAGGATTTTTGCCTTCTTGTCTAAGTTTTCTTACGGTCAGCGCAGTAAATGCGCAGACCTACTGAACAGTTAGAACTGTCTCATAAGATTTACCATCTCGATCGCGGAAAGTGCACAGTCATATCCCTTATTTCCGCCTTTGCTTCCGGCACGGGCGATTGCCTGCTCGATGTTCTCGGTTGTCAGCACGCCGAAGAGTACCGGCATCTTCTCTGCCAGTCCCACCTGAGCGATTCCCTTGGAAACTTCACTGCACACATAATCATAGTGTGTGGTATCACCGCGGATCACAGCGCCGACACAGATGATCGCGTCATACTTGCCGGACTTTGCCATGGCAGATGCCGCAACCGGGATCTCGAACGCTCCCGGAACCCAGGCTGCCGTGATATTTTCTTCCTCCACACCGTGGCGGACAAGTCCGTCAACCGCTCCGCCTAAAAGCTTATTTACGATGATCTCGTTGAAACGGGAAGCTACGATCCCCACTTTCATGCCTTCCGGTGCTACAACTTTTCCTTCTAATACTTTGATCTCTTTCATGATGTTTCTCCTTTTCTTATGCTTACTGCTATTCAGAAGTCTTCATAATTACATGCAAAATTCTATTTCCAATTGCCCATCACTTCCATCCGTGCGGGATGCATGCCGCCGGTGTACAGGACTTTCAGCAATGGACGTTCCATCCTATCACACTTTAATTTTTGTAAAGATATGTCCCATCTTGTCCTGCTTCGTCTTCAGATAGAAGCTGTCGTACTGCTGCGGATTGATCTCGATCGGCACGCGCTCATGGATCTCAAGTCCGAAGCCGGAAAGTCCGTAGATCTTCTCCGGATTGTTCGTGAGAAGTCTTAAGGAATTCACGCCGAGATCCCTTAAGATCTGTGCCCCGATCCAGTATTCCCTGAGATCCGGAGCAAAACCAAGCTTGATATTGGCCTCCACCGTGTCAAAGCCCTGCTCCTGAAGCACATACGTCTTCAGTTTGTTGATCAGACCGATGCCGCGGCCTTCCTGGCGCATGTAGAGGATGATGCCACGGCCTTCCACCTCCACCTGGCGCATCGCGGTCTGGAGCTGTTTTCCACAGTCACAGCGCATGGAACCGAACACATCTCCGGTGAGGCACTCGGAATGCACGCGGCAGAGCACATCCTCGCCGTCCCCGATATCACCTTTCACAAGAGCCACATGGTGCTCGCCGGTAATATCGTTCACATAGCCATAGATCTTAAAGTGTCCGTACTGGGTCGGCATGTCCGCGCAGGCCTCCTGCACCACATGTTTTTCATGGACACGGCAGTAATCCTGCAGTTCCTTGATCGTGATAAATTTCAGTCCGTACTCCTTCGCCAGCTTCCACAGATTCGTGGTCCGCATCATGGTTCCGTCTTCCTCCATGATCTCACAGCACACGCCGCACTCGGAAAGTCCCGCCAGACGCATGAGGTCCACAGTTGCCTCGGTGTGGCCGTTTCTCACGAGCACTCCGCCCCGTCTTGCTACAAGCGGGAATACGTGTCCCGGTCTTCTGAGATCCTGGGGCTTTGTCGCCGGGTCCACGCATTTCATCATCGTGTAAGAGCGCTCCGCCGCGGAAATTCCTGTTGTCGTGTCCACATGGTCAATGGAGACCGTGAATGCCGTACAGTGGTTATCCGTGTTCTCGGATACCATCTGCGGAAGTCCCAGCCGCTCTGCCACTGCCGCGCTCATCGGCGTACAGATCAGTCCCTTTGCGTGGCTTGCCATGAAATTGATATTTGCCTGTGTCGCAAACTCTGCCGCGCAGATCATATCTCCCTCATTCTCCCGGTCTGGGTCATCTGTCACGAGAATGATCTTTCCCGCCCGCAGATCTTCGATCGCTTCTTCGATTGTGTTGTATTGCTCGTTCATATTTTCCTGCCTTTCCAGAGTCCTTTATTAAAAGTTTTTCTTTCAACTTTAAAATCCATATTTCTGAAGAAATTCCATGCTGAGCCCCGAGTTTCCCTTTGCGTTTCCCGCGGCATTTTCATCGTCAGGCATTTTTCCCCGGTCCGCACCGGAATTTCTTCCGATATCCACAAATTTCTGAATATATTTCCCCACAATGTCATTTTCCAGATTGACCGGATCTCCTGCTTTTTTCTTCAAAAGCGTTGTCTCCTCGCCGGTATGTGGGATCACCGACACTGAAAAGTTCCGCTTTGTCACCGCCGCCACCGTGAGGCTGATCCCGTCGATGCAGATCGAACCTTTTTCCACGATCAGATCCAGGATCTTATCCGCACATGCGATCGTGACCCAGACTGCATTCTCTTCCCGTCTCATCGATTCGATCTGACCGGTTCCATCAATGTGACCAGAAACGATATGACCGCCAAACCGACCGTCTGCCGCCATGGCCCGTTCCAGGTTTACATAACTTCCATCCTGCAGTGCTCCAAGGCTGCTTCTCCTCACTGTCTCCGCCATCACATCGGCGGAAAATTCATTATTTTTCATATTCGTGACCGTAAGGCAGACACCATTGACCGCGATGCTGTCACCGATCTTTGTTCCTTCCAGAACTTTTTTCGCTTTTACCGTCAGTGTACCGGAATTTCCGCGCAGGGAAAGTGCCTTCACCTGTCCGAGTTCTTCTACGATCCCTGTAAACATGCCCTTACTTCCTTTCCCATTTTCAATCTACCGAATATCTGAGCATCAGATCATCTCCGATCGTCTCCATCTGTCTCAACGTCAGCATCACGGCTTCCGCCGGATGCGCCACACCGATCCCAGAAACCGGAGTCTTCGCACCGGCACCACCGAAGATCTTCGGAGCGATAAACGCGCAGATCTCGTTTACGATCCCGGCTGACAGCGCCGCGTCATTTAAGGTACCTCCGCCCTCTAAAAGCACGCTGTCGATGCCCTGTTTTCCAAGATATTCCATAAGCTTTCTAAGATCCACTCGCCCGTCTGCGTCCGGGACCGACACAGTCTCTACACCAGCCGCATGAAGCTGTTCCGCTTTCTCTTCCGTTTCTTTACAGCCTTCCCCGGAATGCTCCCCCGCATACGCTACGATGGTCCTGTACTCCTTTGCCGTCTTCACGATCTGTGAATCCATCGGGATCCTGAGTCCACTGTCGCAGATGATCCGCACCGGACTCTTCAGCCCGGGGATCCGGACGTTTAACATTGGATCGTCTGCCAGGACCGTGCCGATCCCAGCCATGATCCCCATATACTGGTGGCGCAGCTCCTGCACCTTTTTCCTTGCGCTTTCTCCTGTGATCCACTTGGAGTCGCCGGTCCGCGCAGCGATCTTTCCGTCCGCCGTCATGGCGTATTTCATGACCACATAGGGCGTTTTCTTTGTAATGTAATGAAAAAATACCGGATTTAACGCATCGCATTTCTCACGCATAAAGTCCTCTTCCACCCGGACTCCCGCTGCTCTTAGGATCGCCGCGCCTTTTCCTGCTACCAGGGGATTCGGATCTCTTGAACCGATCACAACTCTTGCGATCTTCTGCTCGAGGATCGCCTCCGTGCAAGGCGGTGTCTTTCCGTAATGGCAGCACGGCTCTAACGTCACATAGAGTGTCGCGCCCTCCGCACTTTCCGTGAGCGACGCAATGGCGTTTCGCTCCGCGTGAAGTTTTCCGCACCGCTCATGATAACCTTCCCCTATGATCCTTCCGTCTTTCACGATCACAGCTCCCACGAGGGGATTCGGACTTGTCCAGCCAAGTCCCCCTTTTGCAAGCTCAATGGCCCGCAGCATATAATCCCGGTCCGTCATCTTTTTCACTCCTCTTTCCGCAAACCTGCCTTACAGGCGCAATCAGAAAGTTCCATAGGAATTTTCTGTTAAAAAACCTGTAAAGTAGATGCCTACAGGGTTTTCCATATTCGGTCCGTTGTTTCATTCGGAAATATAACTTTTCTGCAATTCACAGCTTTCCCGGATCAATCTCCTGTTACACAAAAAAGCCCTGAAACAGTTTCCTATTCCAGAGCTACTGATCCGATCTTCCGTGATCCGGAATTCCTCGATCCCATCCTCTTTTTCGAGCACCGGATCGCTTCCGCATATCACAAACAAACCTGAAATTCTTCTTTCATCCAGACTATACTGTCGGCCCCGGAATCTCACCGGATCATGCCTCTCGGCTCGCGGGCTTTACCGCCGGTAGGGACTTGCACCCTGCCCTGAAGACTTATTATTGAATTGTCCTATCGCTGACCGTCATTTTCATCAGCGGTTGTTTACAATATACTCCTGTATTTTAAATTTGTAAAGTGTTTTTAACAGGAATTTTTGTCATCCGGGCTTATCTAAAATTTATGTAAAATCAATGCAGAGGATCCCTTTGCTCAAAATTCTTGCAGGGTACCTGATTTCCTAGTATACTTGATATATTAAGCACTGTCTATTTTCGCAGCATAAGGAGGAAATTCGATGTTCAACTTTAATTTCTATACCCCGACCCGCGTCGTATTCGGAAAAGAAACCGAATACCGGATCGGAAAGCTTGTAAAAAATGTAAACTGTAAAAAAGTCCTGCTCCACTACGGAAGCGGCAGCGTGATCCGCTCCGGTCTTCTCGGACGGATCAAAGAGTCCCTGGACGCGTCCGGAGTCACCTATGTGGAGCTTGGCGGTGTTGTCCCAAACCCACGTCTTTCCTTAGTCCGCAAGGGGATCGAGCTCTGCAGAAAGGAGGGCGTTGATTTTCTTCTCGCTGTCGGCGGCGGAAGCGTCATCGACTCCGCGAAAGCCATCGGTTACGGTCTCGCGAACGACGGTGACGTCTGGGATTTCTATGAACACACCCGTCAGGCATCCGCATGCCTTCCGATCGGCGTTGTTCTGACTATCGCGGCTTCCGGAAGTGAGATGAGCAACAGCTCTGTTATCACAAACGATGAAACACTGGAAAAACGCGGCTACAACAATGATATCTCCCGCCCTGTATTCGCTGTCATGAACCCGGAGATCACAATGACTCTCCCGCCGTACCAGACAGCCTGCGGATGCACCGATATTCTGATGCATACCATGGAGCGCTATTTCACAAACGGCGGAAATATGGAGATCACCGACGCCATTGCGGAAGGTCTTATGCGCACCGTGATCACGAACGCGAAGATCCTTGTGGACGATCCAGACAACTACGACGCGAGAGCCGAGGTGATGTGGTCCGGAAGTCTCTCCCACAACGGCCTCACTGGCTGCGGAAACGACGGCGGAGACTTTGCCTCCCACCTCTTAGAGCATGAGATCGGTGGAATGTTCGACGTTGCCCACGGTGCGGGCCTTGCGGCGATCTGGGGCAGCTGGGCAAGATATGTGATCGACAGCTGCACTCCGCGTTTTGCGAAATTCGCAGTGAATGTCATGGGTGTTGAACCTGGAAAAGATGACATGGAGACGGGTTTAAAGGGCATCGAGGCCATGGAAGACTTCTACCGTGCCATCAGTATGCCGACAAACTTAAAGGAACTCGGGATCGACCCGACAGAAGAACAGCTTGAGACTATGGCGAAAAACGCGAGAATCGCTGCAGGCGGCCCGAAGGGATCCGCGAAGAAGCTGGAAGCGGAAGATATGCTTAAGATCTATCAGATGGCTGCAGGAAAATAGCAGAAATCTATCAAAATCGCATGAAGAAAACCGGGATGCCGCCTATCTGCGCAGCATCCCGGTTTTCATATAATACCATGAATCCTTGTTTTTTTTTAAAAAACGTGCCTTGGCACATTCTCGCGTCTCGCGCGGTCGCTTGCGACAATCTACATCTTCGCGCGAGTGCGCATCTTTGGAATTCCTCGGAATTTCCTGTTACATAGAATAAGACTGCCGTCCAGCATAAGCCTACTGATACGGCAGTCAATTTTTTCATCTACACGTAATCTCTGACCAGAAAGACCGGCTTGATCGCCATGATCTCATCGAATTCCTCCTGAGTGACGGATACATCCGCGTTGGTCTTTTTCAGATCATTTTTTACAACGTCAAACGCGTCCTCCACAGACTCAGCGCGCCCCTCACGGACAGCACGCTGCATCCGCTCTACAGTCACCGGATGAAGGTAACAGGCCGGAACCGGAAGTCCGAGATGGAGGCTGTCCACATACCCCGTAACGGCTTCTTCCGCCGCCGCAAGACGTTTTTCGATAGCTTTCCGGTTATTCGTACTCGTCGGCATGACATTCGCTCCGGAGAACAGAAAGATCGCCGCCATTCCAAAGAGGACAAAGTATACAGCAAACGCATCGCGATTCATAAAGGAGACTACGCCATATGCAAGCGCCGCCGCCCCCATGACTACCATGAATAAAGCGAGCCATTTGTAAAACGGCTTTGTCTTCTCATACGTTCTCTTTTTCTTTGCCGCATTGGTGAGCTCTGTGAACAGGGACAACCGTTTCGTGAGAGCTGCTTTTGCCTGTTCCAGAACATTTACCGTCTCCTTCGCCTGCTCAGAAAGCGGAATGAGACATTTCTCCGCCTGCTTTTTCTCAGCTTCCGCAAGGCGCTTTTCTGCCGCTTCACTCACGGTCTTTATCTGCGGGAACCGTTCCTTCACGGATGCCACGAAAGCGTCCACCTGATCCTCATATTTAAAGTTGCACTGCTTTTCCTTACCGTCCTCATAGACAACCACCAGATACGGCATGGTGGCAAACAGGCCTTTTCCGGTAAATCCGCCTTTGCTCATTGCCACACGCTTAAAAACACGGGAGACGGAAGCTGCCGGGACATAATATCGCCGCTCCAGATAAAAGCTGTTGAGGTACAGTGCCTCTTTTCCGATTCCGCAGGGACCGATCTTCTTACAGTGCTTTTTGTCCTCTGAAAGAATACTCTCCGGAATCTCTTTTTCTCCAAGTTTTGCCGGTTTTAAGAACATAACTCTCGCCTCCCAAATACTGAATAACCAGTATAAGCTGCCCTCAGCCTTTCACCGGGGCAGCTTATACTTTCTGCATCATCTGCAGTCAGACACTCCCAGCTTTGCAGCCTGTCTTTCGTGTCATTATAATCTTACATTATGCTGTCTGTTTCTTCGTTGCGCGGATGAAGATTCCAAGGAATACGACCGCAAGTACGATACCTACCGGGTACGCAACTGCAGTACCGAGGTTTAAGCACTCTTTTGCGCAGAAGAAATATGTCATGGAAACAGCGCTCATGAAGGTTGCCGGAACTGCTGTGAGCCAGTAGTTCTTCTTTGCCTTGTAGAGGTACATGCTTGCTGTCCAGAGAACGATCATAGCCAGTGTCTGGTTTGTCCAGCTGAAGTATCTCCATACGATGCTGTAGTCCATATGTCCAACGATAGCGCCGATTCCAAGTAACGGTACGCAGAGAAGCAGACGGTTCTTCCAGTTCTTCTGGTCAACCTTGAACCAGTCAGCAAGTGTTAAACGTGCGCTTCTGAATGCTGTATCACCGGAAGTGATCGGGCAGGCGATAACACCTAACATAGCAAGAGCAATGCCGACACCGCCCATGGTCTTCTGGCAGACATCATAGATGGCCGCGGACTGACCGTTCTTCATGATCTCTGCGAGACCTGTGTTTAAACCACCTGTCACTTCGTAGAGAGAGCATCCTGCTGCTGCCCAGATCAGGGCGATAATACCTTCACATACCATTGCGCCGTAGAATACGAAATGACCCTGTTTCTCAGATTTCATACAACGCGCCATAAGAGGTGACTGTGTTGCGTGGAAACCGGAGATCGCGCCGCAGGCAACGGTGATGAACATGAAGCTCCATACCGGTGTTCCGCTCGGATGCATGTTTCTGAAATTGCTCCAGATCTCCGGGATCACATATTCCGATTTTGTGAAGATACCAAAAGCAACACCAAGTGCCATGATGATCAGGCAGATACCAAAGATCGGATAGATCTTACCGATGATCTTGTCGATAGAAATAAAGGTCGCGATAAAGTAGTAAGCCAGAATGATCCAGAGCCATATCTCTTTGTTTACGACCAGACCCTGTGCTCCGCCATTGCTGAACAGAGTTACGATCAGACCAGCCGGACCAACCGCGAAAACAGTACCGACCATGACAAGAAGTACAACACTGAATACACGCATCACGTTCTGCATCAGGCCGCCGAGGTAGATTCCGCATACCTCTGAGATCGAAGCACCATCATTTCTCTCGGACATCATGCCGGAGAAGAAGTCATGAACACCGCCGGCAAAGATCGTACCGAAGGTGATCCACAGGAATACGACCGGTCCCCACAATGCACCCTGCATGGCTCCGAAGATCGGGCCCAGACCAGCGATATTCAGAAGCTGGATCAGAAAGAGTTTCCATTGGGGCATGACTACGTAGTCGACACCATCGTTGATTCTGACTGCCGGTGTCTCTCTGTCATCCGGGTTGAAAATGTTATTTACGAGGTTGCCGTAGACAAAGTAACCTCCGATCAAAAGTGCCAGACAGACGAGAAAACTAATCATACAAATCCCTCCTTGAATATACATTATGCTTATTTCTTTTTCTTCAAGCAAATGTATTATAGTATATTTTGCACAATATTTAAAGGTGGTCTGCATGAACAGCATGGTTATCTGCACAAACGGCACTCCTTTCGTCATGAACGGAGTGCCGCAGCTTCTCTTTCTGTCAGCTGATCTTCAACAGCTGTTTTAATGTTTTCAGTTTTTCTCTTCCCACCGGGAGTTCCCGGCTCTCATACCCCTTCATATGTACGGAAAGTCCGTTTCCGCTGCCTGCGAAAAGTTCCGAAATAAATGACAGATTTATAAGATAGCTCTTATGGATCCGGAAGAATCCGAAGTCCGCCAGCTTTTTCTCAAGTTCTCCCAAAAGCTGGTTGACCTCATAGGATCTCGATGTGGTGTGGACCACACACCCGTGTCCGTCGGTCTCCGCATACACGATCTGGGCGATCTCCAGAAACAGGATTCCGCGGCTGGCCGTCACAGGGATCTTGCCGAATACCATTGCTTCGCGCCTCTCTTCCACACCTGCGTTTCCCTGCTCTGCCTCCTGTTTTTCTGCTGCTGCCGGTTCCGTTTTTTTCTCCTGCTCCTCCATTTTTCCCGCGGAATCACATTTTCCTTCCCCAATGCATTTTTTCACAACATGGTGCACCCGCTCCGGACCGAACGGTTTTAAAATATAATCATCGATCTCCATCTCGTATGCTTTCGCGGCATACTGGGAATAGGCGGTGGCAAAGACGATCTTCGCCCCGGGAAACAGTCTTTTTGCCGTGGCCGCCAGCGTCGTCCCCTCCATGTCCCCGAGGTCCATATCCACAAAGATCAGATCAAACGAATCCGCCTCATTAAACATCTTTAAGGCGTCCGCTCCGCTCTCTGCTTCCGTGATCTCACAGTCCGGACGCACTTCCTTCACCCTGCGGATCAGCATTTTTCTTGCCGGTCTCTCATCATCGATCACTGCGATCTTCAAAACATCTCCCCCTGTCTCTCATAGTTTCCCCAATGTATAAAATAGTCCGGTCGTAACTGTTCAGTAGGTCTGCGCACTTGCTGCGCTGACCGTAAGAAAACATAGGCTGGAAGGCAAAAATCCCATCAGCGAAGCTGATCTGGAATGGATTTTTGCACGTAACTATGAAGGTACTGAATAGTTACGTCCGGTCACAGTATTTTCCTGTCAGCTCTCTGCCTGATACGGAATACAGAACGAAACATCCGCCCCGTCATCCGTATTCCGGATCTCCAGCCCATAACGCTTTCCGTATGTACTCTTCAAACGTTCATTCACATTTTTTAATCCAACGCTGCCGGTCTTGTTTCCGGTCAGGATCCTCTCTGCCTCTTCCGGTTCAAAACCTTTTCCATGATCCCTGACCCCGATCCGCACCAGATCCTCCCCGGTTCCGCTCTGCACCCGTTTTGCCGAGATCTCCACTCTGCGCACCCCGTCTGCGCTGTTTCCATACCGGACAGCATTCTCCACGATGGGCTGCAGGATAAAAGACGGAACCTGACAGGAGAGACCGTCTTCCACGTTGATCTCCACCCGGAGCTTCTCCTCAAATCTCGCTTTCTCGATCTCCAGATACGTCCGGACATGGTTGATCTCCGTATCGATATCCAGCATGTACTGGTCGTTCTCCAGAGTCTGACGGTAGTAGGACGCTAACGTTAAGATCAGGTCACTGGCCTTTCCCGCGTCCTCATCACAGATGCATGAGATCGTATTCAGCGCGTTGTAGAGAAAATGCGGGTTTACCTGGGACTGCAGCGCCTTAAACTCCGCTTTTTTCCGCAATTTTTTCTGATATTCCACATTGTAGACCCCTAACTGTGTGGAAAACATCTTCGCAAGTTCCTCCAGAAAATCCCCGATGCTCCGTTCCACACGGCGTCTCTTTTTTACGACAATGGACAGACTTCCGATCTTCTCATCTCCGGTCATGACCGGAACTGTCACCGTCACGAGGGAGTGAAACAGCGGCCGTATCTCCTCATCGAGATCTTCCTCCCAGATACATTCTGCTTTCATTCCTTTTGCCGGTCCTGTCAGATGTTCAAGAAACTTTTCCCGGCGGAAACGGCTGTCATCGATCAGGGAGCTCACCGCCAGAGCTTCCTTTTCATCCGTGATGATCACCGCCTGACATGGGATCTCACCGAAAATGATATCGGTGACGGCTTCCATATTTTCCCGCTTTCCGAAACCTTTTCTCAGGTAGACGAGACTCTTGTCCGCGATCCCCATGGAAAGACGCATCCGCTCCGCAAACAGACTGTCCTCGCGCATATATACCATATCAAAGGTCTTGAAAAAGAGCACCATTCCCACAGAATTCATGACGATCATCGGGACGGCAATCTTTCCCACAAGCTCCATGGCCGCGCCGAGAGGCTTCGAGATCATCAGAATGATCACCATCTGCAGGATCTCCGCCTCTGCAGTCAGGAAAAACAGATCGACGCTGTCCATCTCTCCTGCCTTGTACTTTTTATAGACCAGACTTCCCAGCACGCCTTCCACCAGCGTTGAGACCGCGCAGGAGGCTGCTGTAAAGCCGCCGATATCAAACAGGAACCGGTGGGCTCCGGCGATGAGTGCCGTCATCATTCCGACAAACGGTCCTCCCATGATCCCCGCGGTCAGGACGCCGATGACGCGGGTATTGACGATGGCCCCGCCGGTCTTTGTCCCTGTGTAGGTCGACACGATGCTGATGGCACCGAAGATCACTGCCAACGCCATCTTCTGGATGATCGTGCTGCTCTCTCCCCGGAACAGCTTCCGCACCGATGCCATATTGGTGAGCAGCGTTGCCAGAAGCACCAGCAGTCCGATATTTAAAAGCATGTTGAAAAACATGGTTCCTGTCATAAAGCTCCCCCTGTCCCCGCAGACTGGATGTTCTTGTCTGCCTCTTTCACATGTTTTTATCATATCACATTTTTCTGTTTATTTGTTCAGAAAATGTGAAGCGCGGTCGCTTGCAACAGTCTACATCTTCGCGCGAGTGCGCATCTTTGGCACGTCAGTGCCTTTTTATGTAACAGGGAATTCCCCGGGATTTCCTGTTACATAAAAAAACTCCGGAAGACCTGGGCTTCTTCCCTCAGGCCTTCCGGAGTTTTGCACACCGACCGTAAACCAGGCCGGTATTTTCCTTATGAATTGTAGATATCCTCGTTTAACATTCCCTCGGATTTCGCAACGTAGATCGCGGTTGCGGAGTCACCGACAACGTTAAGCGCCGTTACTAACATCTCGATCGGGCGGTTGATCGCAAGGATCAGGCTGTAGGCTAAAAGCGCGCCGTCGTTGATGTAGCCGAGACCGGAAAGGATCGTGAACAGGATGATCGCGCCTGCGCCCGGAGCTGCCGGTGTACCGGCGGATGCGATAAGGGCTAAGAGAGCGATCACGATGAGCTGGGACAGGGTTACATCGTATCCTGCGCAGCCTGCGATGAACAGAGTCGCAACGACCTGCATGATCGCGGTACCATTCATGTTGATGGTCATGCCGAGCGGAAGTACGAAGGAAGCGATCTTCTCATCAACACCGAGCTCCTCTGTAGTTGTCTTCACGTTAAGCGGAAGAGCAGCCGCACTGGAGGAAGTGGAGAATCCGAATACTGCTACACGGAAGATCTTCTTTGCAAACTTCACCGGATTCTGCTTTGTTGTAACTGCTACAAAGATCGGGTATCCTACGAAGAGGAATAAGAGAAGCAGGATAACGGTTACGACAACGTAGGCCAGAGCCGGTTTTAAGTGGTTGATTCCGTATGTCGCGAATGTTCTTGCAAGGAGAACGAAGATCGCGAACGGACCGAACTTTGTAACAACGTAGTTTAAGAATACAACAACGATATCGTTTACTTCTGTGATGAGCTTCTTTAATGTTGCGCTCTTCTCGTCGCCGACTGCCTTCATGCAGAGACCGAGGGAAACTGCCAGGAACACGATCGCGAGAACGGAAGTGTTTGTACTGAATACCGCTGTGATATTGGACGGAACAATGTTAAGGATCACATTTAACGGGTTGGAACCGGTAGATCCGGCAGAACCTTCAAGACCCTCCACCTGAATATTGAACACACCAGCATTGTAGATCATGATTCCGACTACGCACGCCATAAGTAATGCGAAGAAGGAGCAGATCAGGAAACCTGCGATCGTTTTTACGGAAATTCTGCCGAGCGTTCTTGTATCGGAAATCTGTCCGATCGCAAGTGTGATGGATGTGAATACCATCGGTACGATGACAAGCTGTAAAGAACGGATAAATAACTGACCGATAATATAGAAGATACCGAGTGCCTTTTCAGCGCCTGCCGCTGTGATGTCCTGGAACAGGATGCTGTTGATCGTTGCCCATACGGCTTCCTTGCCTGTGCTGTTGAGGTTTTCTCTTAAGAACATTAACAGAAGACCTGCTACCAGACCGCAGACGAGGGAAATACTCATTCTGACAGCGAGTGAACTTTTCTTTTTCTCCATGTAATCCTCCTTTTTTTACCGCGCAACACACCCGGAAACATAAGCTTTGGGGCGGCTCTCCAAAACATTCCTGATATGCAGACACAGGCTTAGACTCATTGCCCGCATAAAAATCTCCGGGACACTGACAGGTTTTTATCGATCCCTGTCAAACTATCCCGGAGATTATATCGTAGTCTGAGCAATTCCGCAAGTAGGAATTTCAAATTTCTTTATGTTTTTTTTACAGAAATTTTATTTACTGGAATCGGCTGCCGGAACAGGCTCCAAAGTCTGTGTATGATCCAGTGCCGCATTTAACTCCCGGAACGCCGCCGCGAGATCCTGCTCGTTGCCGTCCGTGTCATAGATCCTGCCGTACTGCTCGTGGGAATACATTTTAATATTGTCCAGTGTCACGCTTCGGTCTGTCGTGATCGAGAGATTGTAGTTTTCCTGCCACGGAATGGAACACTCATAATTTCCCGCTTCCGTCACCTGGACCGACTTTTTAGCGTCACCGATCTGGAAGGTGACCTTCGCTGCACCGTTCTTCGGTGCCGCCCAGAATTTTACATAGATCTTGTCCCTTTTTCCAAGACGCCCATGGACATTCTGGCTGAGCACACTGTCTTTTGCCAGAGTGACTGCCTTTGATCCGTCATGTTCCGTTTTCTCAACCTTTCCGGTGGTATCCCAGCCTGTCAGTCCCAGAGCGAACTGGCCATTGTATACACAATCATTTACATAATTCCGGTATACCCAGAGACCATAGCCGCAGGTGGTATCTTTTAAGATCGGAGCGGATCTCTTCACAAAGTCCGCCACCTGAGACTCCTCGATCTGGGTATTGTAGGAGAATGCCTCTGTGGAATCCGCATAGAGGAACTGCTCCATAAAATACTTCTTTCCGCTCTTTTCCACCAGACCGTTCATGCTGTCCTGCATGGATGCCAGCGCTGTTTCCGCGGAAATATGGTCTCCTACGTTCTGCTGTCCGAGGGACACGCTGTACATAAGAGCGGAGTACTCGGCATCGGCACACGGATACGTGGCGGAGTGGGAATAGTAGGTATGGCTTCCGTCCAGCTGGTAGATCGGGTCGCCGTCGGACCGGATTTCCATGGACAGTCCCGGGAACACTTCCTGACTCTCGGAGAGGAGCTTATTTAAAAAGCTGTCATAGAATTCAAAAAACAGCTTCGCCTCCGGGCGCTTTCTCTCCGGGATCCAGATCTCGGAATAATCCTGGAATGTCTTTCCGTAGACCGCGCCGACCTCCGCAAGGGAGTAGTGGGCCTTCAGGTAATCCTGATATCCGCATCTGGATGCCAGACGGATACTGAGGGCTCTAGTGAGATCCCGGTCCAGGTTTGACGTATAGTCCCAGAAGTCCTCCCAGGTAATAAATCCACCCTGAAAGTTCCCGTAGTCGGATACCCGGTCATAGATCGTCTTACAGTAATCTATCCACATCTTCCTGTCATTGCTTCCGTCCTGCACCACACCGGCATATCGCTCCGGAAGGGACGCTTCACCGCTGTAATCCCAGCAATAACCGATCCGCAGCGTCACCATAAGTCCGTGATCATCCGCGCACTTCATGACCTGATCGAGCTTGGCGAAAGCAGCCTCATTGTACATATTTCCCATATCCCCAAGCTGAAACTCTCTCCACGGGATCACGAGAATGATGCTGTTGAAGCCGTCCGCCTTGATGCGGGCAAAATTTGCCCCCATGTTATCATCTTCAGTTCCCCAGTAGTTGATCGGCCAGGCATCGCCGAAGTAGGTCACGGATTTTAAGTATTCCGGAAATGCCGCCTGCGCTTCCATCCGAAGTTCAGGGATCCCCGCCATCAGGGCTGCGGCGGCCAAAAGCGCTGCCGCTGGTCTTGCCAGTTTTCTTATGTTCATACAATCACCTTTTATAACTGTTCTTCACAGCTTCCTTTTTTGTTTCTGGTATGCATCGGCACACACCGATTCCCGTTTACTATACCACAATATAAAAATTTCTGCAAAATTTATCCTAAAAAAATTCCGCAAAATTTATCCTTGACTAATTTAAGACTTACGGTGATACTTTTATTAGAAAGATCGTAACGGTTCAGCAGGCTGCGCGCTGACCGCACTGGTCGCGCCGGCCGTACTCGCCGCAGTAAAACGTAGACTTTACGGTAATGGAGCGTTGCGAAGTATTTATTAAAGGAGGACTTTATAAGCATGGAAAAATCAACGGTTTATTTTACCGATTTCCGGTGTTCGGTTGGAACCAGCCAGTTGGACAAGCTGAAAAAGCTCTGCGTTGCTGCAGGAATCAAAAACATTGACATGGACGGAAAATTCGTCGCGATCAAAATGCATTTCGGTGAGCTCGGAAATCTCGCCTTCCTTCGTCCGAACTACGCGAAAGCGGTTGCGGATCTCTGTAAGGAACAGGGCGGCATGCCGTTTCTGACCGACTGCAACACCCTGTATCCGGGCAGCAGAAAAAATGCTCTGGATCACTTAGACTGTGCAAACCTCAATGGCTTCAACCCGATTTCCACCGGCTGTCAGATCATCATCGGTGACGGTCTTCGAGGAACCGACGAGGTGGAGGTTCCAGTCGTAAACGGAGAGTACTGCAAGACGGCCCTCATCGGACACGCGGTTATGGACGCCGACGTCTTTATCAGCCTGACCCATTTCAAAGGTCATGAATCCACCGGTTTCGGTGGTGCCATCAAAAACATCGGTATGGGCTGCGGAAGCCGTGCCGGAAAAATGCAGCAGCACGCAAGCGGAAAGCCGTCCGTCCGTGAGAAGCTCTGCCGCGGCTGCGGACGCTGTGGGAAGGAGTGCGGAAGCGATGCTATTACATATGTAAATAAGAAAGCCGTCATCGATTATGACAAGTGCAAAGGTTGCGGCCGCTGTATCGGTGCCTGCAGCTTTGATGCTATCTACAACCCGAACTACAATGCCAACGAGCTTTTAGACCGCAAGATGGCAGAGTACGCGCAGGCTGTCTGTTATGACCGCCCGTGCTTCCATATTTCCCTTGTGCAGGATATCAGTCCGAACTGTGACTGCCACGGTGAAAATGATGCCCCGATCCTTCCGGATATCGGAATGTTCGCAAGCTTCGATCCGGTGGCTCTGGACCAGGCCTGCGCGGATGCCTGTCTGAAGGCAGCTCCCATCGCCAATAGCCAGCTCGGGGAACATCTCTCCCAACCGGGATGGCACTGCCACCATGATCATTTTAAGGATTCCAACCCAAATATCGAATGGCAGGCGACTCTCGATCAGGCGGAAAAGATCGGTCTCGGCACGAGACAGTATGAGCTGAAACGGATCTGAGCAGGATCTTCCTTGAAATAAAAAGCGGGGAGAAGTTCCATTTTACGGAACTTCTCCCCACTTTTTATGTACAATTACAATGCGTCATTCCTTTCACGTTCGCCGGAAAGATCTATTCACGCTCAATCGCATCCATCAATTTTTTACATCTTCATTCCAAGCGCTCTCGGCTTGCATCCGTCCGGAATCGGGCAGTGATAGGTATCGCCATCCAGCTCCTCCTCCATCTCCGCTTTCGCCTTCGCGATGATCTCCGGATCCTCATACATATCGATCGCTGCGCCCGCCATCGCCTTCGCCGCATAGATCAGTCCCTTGTGTGCCAGTCCGCTCTTACCCTGGGAAACGACCTGCCAGGAGTGGCCCGGTGTTCCAGCCGCCCATGTAGCAACGTAGGCCTGGGCAGTCGGGCAGTTCCAGCTCACATCACCGACGTCCGTGGAACCGAAGGACATGATTCCGTCCGGGTTGAACGGAGCGACAAAGCGGTACATGCTCTCGCCCTTATGGGAAAGGACTTCCGCCTTAGCTGCTTTGTCCTTGCAGTTCTTTGCGATCTTCTCTAAGGACTCAAAACGGCTGTCGCCAACGCCCTCACTGATGGCTTTGGCAAACTTCATCTCCTCTTCCGTGTACTCCGGAGCACCAAGCTCCACAAGGTTATCCCAGAGTTCCTTTGCGATCACTTTGTTGCTCATGAGGTTCGAGCAGCCTTTTACGAAATCGATTTCCACGCGGGTCTCTGTCATATGGGCAGCACCCTCAGCGATCTTGTTGACACGCTGATAGATCTCCTCCACCTGGCTGTTCTTCGGGGCACGGATCAAATACAGAACTTCCGCGTACGGCTGTACAACGTTCGGGGAGTATCCGCCGGTGTTTGTGATCGCATAGTGGATTCTCGCTTCCGGAACCACATGCTCTCTTAAGAACTGGACACCCATGTTCATAAGCTCCAGCGCATCAAGGGCGCTTCGTCCAAGATGCGGTGCGCCGCCTGCGTGGGCGCTCTTTCCATAGAATTTATACGCTACCTGATAGTTTGCGAGGGAGCTTCCCGTGTCGGCCTGCGTTAAATCTCCCGGATGCCATGTGATCGCGGCGTCAAGGTTTGCGAACACTCCGCCTTTCGCCATAAATGCCTTTCCGGATCCGCCTTCCTCACCTGGGCAGCCAAAATAGATCACGGTTCCCGGTTTTCCGCTTTCTTCCAGATACTTTTTGATTCCGATCGCCGCGGAGAGGGACGCTGTGCCGAGCATGTTATGTCCGCAGCCGTGTCCGCTGGCACCATCATGTACAACGATCTTCTCGGTAGCTCCCGCTTCCTGATCCAGTCCGGACAGGGCATCGAACTCGCCTAAGATACCGATCACAGGTTTTCCGGAACCAAACGTGCCCTTAAATGCCGTCTTTACATCCGCAAGACCTGTCTCAACTGTAAAACCTTCTGCTTTCAGAACATCGCAGAGGATCTTCATCGACTTGTCTTCCGTGAAGGCAGTCTCCGCGCAGCCCCAGATCTCGTCGCTGGCGGTAAAGATCTCGCTGGATTTCTTATCAATTTCTTCCCAAGCTGTCTGTTTTCCCATCTCCATATCACCTTTCCTGTACATGATTTCCGGCTGTTGTCCGCACTGCCCTTTCATTTTCCGATCAGGCAGCTCTCAAAATTTAATTTTCGAGTTGTTCTGAATTTTTATATAAATCCCAACCAGTTATCAATAATTATACTATCGCATCCGTCGATGCGCAACCTTTTTCATGTTTTTTGTCTAAAGTAAATGTATCATTTCGGATGTTCGCAAATTTTCCCTCTATTCATTTTGGTTTTCTCAGCTTTCCCTGCCGCACATATTTTCTGTTCTAACTGCGCGAAGAGGGGTGGAATTTAATTTTGCAGGTGGGGCTTCTTACTGTAGGCACATCCTCTTCTTGAAAACTGCTTGCGCTTTTATACCTGCGATGGTATAATTTACAGGTAATGCCCTGTGATACAGGGCGAACGTGAACACACTGGAGGTATCCACATGAACTGGAGTATCGTAGCAAATGTCATTCTTGTCATTCTCCTGATCCTTGTCGTTGTCCTCGCTGTGCTTTACTTCCTCGGACGTAAGATGGAAAAGCGCCAGGTAGAACAGCAGAGCGCGATCGATGCCGCTAAGCAGACTGTGAGTCTGATGGCGATCGACAAGAAAAAGTTGAAAATAAAGGAAGCCGGACTCCCGCCGATCGTTTATGAGCAGACTCCATGGTATGCAAAGTGGATGAAGGTTCCGGTAGTTAAAGCAAAAATCGGTACAAAGATCATGACCATGATCGCCGATGAAAAGGTTTTCCTTCAGCTCCCGTTAAAGACTGAGGTCAAGGTTGAGATCAGCGGTCTTTACATCACAGCGATCAAGTCCGTTCCGCGCGGAGGACTGATCCCGCTTCCGAAGAAGAAAACGATCGGTCAGCGTATCAAAGGAATTTTCAAAAAAGACTGAATCGACAAGAAAAAGACAAAATAAAAAAGCCCCCTCTTCTGATGAATTTAGTTTCATCCAGAAGACAGGGCTTTTTTATTTGATTTTAGATCAGTCCCACAGATTTCATAAAGAAGATCCATAAGAACAGTGTAAACATGGACACCGCCGTACTGATCACGACAAACTGTCCGGCAAGCTCCCCGTCACCGCCCATATTCTGCGCCATCGGGTAGGATGCGGCTGCAACCGGTGTCGCGTAGACAGCGATCAGAAGGAACAGCTCAAGTCCACGAAGTCCAAAGGTGTAAGCGATCGCGATGATGATCGCCGGAAGGATAAACAGCTTGCAGGTAAGCGTTGGAACCAGATATTTGAGGTTTTTCCGGATTGCCTTAAACTGTAAGGTTCCACCGAGTACATAGATCGCTAACGGAGAAGTCATATTGGAGAACGCTGCGATCGGGGTCACAAGACTTCCCGGAAGCTTGATCCCGAGGAAAAAGAAGATCAGACCCACGATGGCACCCTGCAGGAGCGGATTCGCTGCCACCGCCTTCAGTGTCTTCTTAATATCTGATTTTCCCTCTCCGTTGAACATTTCAAGAATAAATACCGATGTGGTATTGTAGATCGACACAACGACCGTAACCATCATAGCCGCGATCGATGCCGCTGAATCTCCGAATACCGCGATCGTGAGCGGCAGTCCGAACAGAACAAAGTTGCTTCGGAAAATCGCCTGGATGATAACGCCTCTTCTGGGGTTTTCCTTTACGATCTTCGGAATGATCACGATCAGGAGCGCTTCCACGATCAGGATACTTGCACCCGTGAAGATCAAAAGCAATGGTCTCGGAAGCGACTCGGCATCGGCTTTATAAATATTGTAGAAGGTCATAAACGGATAAAATACCCGGAAGACCATCTGGTTCAGCTTCTGTAAAAATTCCTCTTTCACAACTCCTCTGATCTTCATCGTATATCCGAGCGCCAGATAACAGAAGAACGGGATGACCGCATTAACCGCGACTAAAAAACTCTCCATACATCGTTTGTCCTCTCACAGCTGTTCTTTCGACCGCTATTTCTCTGAATACGATCTACAGGCCAGCTGCGTCCTTTCTTTTTTGTCATCTCCCTGAGCTGTCAGGAAATGCGTATTTGTGTAACCCTTTCAACATCCCCATATCAAGACTTTTCTCTATATTGAAATTCCCAGCACTTCATCCTTTTTCGACGATGCCAGAATTTCTGTACTGCAGTCAAATGCGTATTCCCCATTCATCTCCATGGAATATTTGATTCTTAGAAGAATGGACTCTTCGTCCTCCTCAACTTCAAGCAGGGAAGTCGTGATTCCCATCAGGAACAGTCCCATCGGCGTCCGGTAGTTTGCTGTCGTCCGTCTTCCGGCTTCAAAGATCATGTGGCTCTCCACAAGTCCGCGTTTCATGACCTCGATCCGGTTCTCCATCACTTTCACCGTATTGTGGGTCGGTGTGCCCGTCTCGTCAAGCGACTCATCATAGATCAGATACTGCTTGCCGTTTTTCACATAATACGTCCCCGGGGTGATCATCTCGACCGTGTCCTCTTCCTCACCGATCGTCTGTACCCCCCGGACACGGACTAAAATATCCTTTGTCATGTAAATCTCCCCTGATATATCATTTTGAACGGTCCGCACGGCTTCAGGCACGGACCGCTGTGAACATTTTTATCTCTCATATCTCCGAAACGCGTGATCGATCAGATCGTCGATCAGCTGTCTCTTGTTTACACCTCTTGCCTCCCATAACATCGGATACATGCTGATGGCGGTAAAGCCAGGAAGTGTATTGATCTCATTGAATACGACCGTTCCGTCTGCTTTTACAAAGAAATCCACGCGGGATAAGCCGTAGCCGTCCACTGCATTAAAGATCTTAACAGCAGCCTCACGGACACGCTCTGTGGCTCCGTCAGGAAGCTCCGGGTCAACGACGGTCTTGGACTCCGCATTGTAGTATTTCGCGTCGAAATCATAGAACTCAGCCGCAGCAAGGATCTCACCCACTCCGGAGGCTTTCGTGGAATCACCGTCACCGAATACGCCGCACTCAATCTCACGGCCCACGATCATCTCCTCAACGAGGATACGGCGGTCATTGTCAGCCGCTTCCTTTAAACCGGTAATCAGCTCTTCTCGGTTGTCTGCTCTTGTAACACCTCTGGAGGAACCGGCGTTAGACGGCTTTACAAATACCGGATATGGGATCTCTTTTTCGATTTTCGCGATAACAGCATCCATATCCTTTAATTCCGCTTTCATAACGGAAACGTAAGCTGCCTGACAGATGCCGAGTCCGCTTACCATGCGCTTTGTGGAAAGCTTATCCATCGATACCGCGGAAGCGAGAACGCCGCAGCCGACGTACGGGATCTTCGCAAGCTCAAGGATTCCCTGTACGGTTCCGTCCTCACCGTAGAGACCGTGAAGGACCGGGAATACCACATCCACCGGAATCTTCTCAAAAGATCCGTTCTCTGTGACGATCAGGCATTTCTCCTTTGCATCCGGGGACAGCACCGCCCCAGCTTTTGACTCTCTCCAGGTATCATCCTTTACCTGGCTTAAGGAGTCCACCTTTACCCAGTGTCCGTCCTCCGTGATCCCGACGAGGATCACATTATATTTCTCCTCATTGATATTTGCTGCCACATTCTGTACAGACATACAGGATACCACATGCTCAGATGACTGTCCGCCAAACAGGACAACGATATTTTTCTTTTCCATGATGTTTTTTTGATTCCTCTCTGATTTTCTATTCAAGTCGAACGTCCGTGAGATTTGGCGCGTGATCCCGGTCAGCAAAGCCGGCAGATTCCTTACAGGACCACTGTGCACCCGAATCATTTCCCCCGATGCACTGGCACTGGACGGGCTGTTTTGACATGTTATCGTTTAGATTATAGCACAACTGGTAATAATTACAAACAGGAAATAACATTTGCCTCTGACATAAAAAGTAAAAAGCAAAGAAGGTGTATCTATGAAACGAACCTGTAAGCTCAGTCTCTCTTTCCTGTGTTTTTTGATCTGTTTTCTTCTTTCCATGTCCGGCATCCGGGCGCGGGACGAGGCTCTGGCGGCGGATATTGCCCCAAAGATCCTGCGGTTCCATGTTCTCGCGAACAGTGATTCCGCCAAAGACCAGGCGTTAAAGCTTCGGGTGAAGGATCTTCTTCTGGAAAAGATCCGGGACGGGGCCGCCTCGGGTCAGATCGCCGGAAAAGAGGAGCTGAAGGCATATATCCTGTCGGAATCTTCCACACTGGAAGCCGCTGCAGAAGACTTTATCCACAGCTTCGGGTATGATTACGGTGTACATGTGGGGATCGAGACCTGCAGGTTTCCGGTGCGCACCTACGGGGACATGACATTTCCCGCCGGGATGTATGAAGCCGTCCGGGTGACCATCGGGAACGGTGCCGGGCACAACTTCTGGTGCGTTCTGTATCCATCCCTATGCTACACGGACAGCATTCATGCATCGATGCCGGAAGGATCGAAGGAGACGTTGAAAAGTCTGATCCCGGAGGATGATTTTCAGGCGCTTTTAAAGGCAAGACCTGCCTGTTTTCTGAAAAGCACCAGCCCGGCGGTCACAGGCGAGGACACATCTCATACAGCTATCACCTCTGTAGCCAACCCTGACAATACAGACAAAACCGCAAGCAAAAAAAGTGAGCAGGGAACATCTTCCCTGCCCACTGTGAAAGTCCGTTTTCGGATCGCTGAACTGCTTTCAGCGCATCCGCAGCTTACTGACTAAGACTTAAGTTTCCCTTAACCGCCCAGTCATAGGTCTCCATCGCCTGGAACAATGAGAGGTCTCCGGTCTTCACCGCGATCTCCTTTGTCTTTAAGGAGTTCTGCTGCTGCATATACTCAAGGCGTCCGATGGTTCCTAACTGCCATTTTCTCTCGGCAGTCTCCATCTTCGTCTTTTCCAGCTCGTAAGCTGCCTTTGCTGTCTGGAGCTCGTTTCTCTTCTGGAGAACGTCGTTGTAAAGGTTTACGAGGGAGGACGCGACTTCTTCCTTCTCCTGCTTGATCGTGCGCTGTAAGTTCTGGTACTCGACGGAGCCTGCGTCCTTGTTGTCGAGATCCAGCACGTTGTATCGGATCGTAAAGTTGTTGTCCTGCGCCGCCTGTTTGTCCTTCTCCGGGTTCATTCCGTCGATCCTTGTGAGATCAGCTGCCGGGACATCCTTGATCTCCGGCTTTGCGTCATACTTCCATCCGAGCATCGTGCAGAGAGTCTGACGGAGCTTCTGCTCACTGGATGTCAGTGTCAGTTTCGTTGCCTGGGTGGACTCCAGCTGCTGTCTCGCAGAAAGGACCTGGCTCTGGGTCGCAAGACCGTTGGCTGCCTGGTTCTGGGTGGACTGGTAGACTGCCTCTAAGAGTGTGAGTCCGCTCTCTAAGCTCTCCTCGTTGAGCTTTAACTGCTTGTAGCCGATCATGGCGCTCTGGGCGCCGGCGGTCAGCGCCGCGCGGGTGCTGTCCACAAGCTTGATATGCATCTGCTCCGGGGATACCTGTTCCAGGCTGTCGCCCTGCAGCGCAATTGCATCTGCCTGGTAGTCCATGAGTTCTGAACTGTAATAGAGCTGTGCGTAGTTTGTCGGAGTCATTGCCGGAACTTTACCGATCATCTCTTTGGCTGCGTCAAGAGAGCCTTTCAGTGTACTTGCCGTATCCGCAAGCTCTCCCGAACTATCCAGTAATTTTGATTTCAGCTTCACGACATCCTTTGCTGCGTCCTTCTTATCGGAATATGTCTCTTTCACTGTCTTAAACGTCGGGCTGTAGACCTCAACAAGCTTCCCGATCTCGTCATATTCCAGCATGTTATCCGCGAGCTTCTTCATCGTCGCGTCATCGTACTCATTTCCCGGCTGGGATATAAATCCGTTCTCATCCGCAACACCGGTCGCCTGAACCGCCTTCGTCGCTGAGAAAGAGTTCACAGGCGCTGCCGCAAGCGCAAGCGCAAGTGCTGCCGGAATCACACGTCCTGTCAAATTTCGTTTCATTCTGATTCTCCTTTAGCTCTGCGATGAGGAACCGATATCGAGAAGTCCCTCAAGCGCCCACTGATAGTTTTCGATTGCTCCTGTAAGATCGAGCTTTGCCGCTGTGTGGGATGCCTCACTGGAAAGCCATGTGGACTCCGCCTGGAGGTATTCCTGGCGGCTCATCATTCCGAGGGCATTTTTCCTGTCAGCAGCTGCCTTGTCGGCCTTTGCGGCTCCGTAAAGCGTCTCAGATGCCTCGTAGGCTTTCTGTTTCTGCTTTACGTCCTGGTACATAAGATCCAGGGAAGAACGGATAGAATCTTCCTGGTCCTTGATATTTCTGGCTTTCTTTACTGCTCCGCCGGAGGAACTGGCCTTTGCCATTCTTGTATCATACAGCGTATAGTTCATCTCGATGGCCTTCGCCTCGTCCTTCTTCGGATCGAAGGAATCGATCACCGTAAGATCCGGTTCCGGGACCTTTGTAATCTCCGGGTCCGCGTTGTACTCCCAGCCTAACATCGTGATCAGCGTCTGCTTCTGGCTGTTCAGACTGGATGCCGCCTGAAGCGCATTTCCGTTTGCGGAATTTAAGGCATCTTCTACGGTCAGAACATCTTCCGTTGACATCATTCCGAGATCTTTTTTCTTCAGTGCCGCCTCATAATTCTGCTTTGCGATCTCCTGATTTAAGACAGCAATATCATACTGATCCTTTAATGTCTCATAAGTGCGCATCGCTTCCCTTGCGGTTTTTGTCTTCTCATTTCTCGCGATACGAAGTCCGCGGAGTGCTGAGCCGCCGTTCTTTTTTCCATTTGCGGTATCTTCCAGCTGCTGCGCATAAGCGCGCAGGGCATGCATGTTTATCCTATATTCTTTATATTCGCTGCGGGTCGAGCTGTCATTTTTCAGATCATCCGCGTCATTCTCCAGCTCATCCGCCTCCGCGCGGAGATCCGCCGCCAGCGCTGACATCTGGTCCTTTGTAAGGCCCGTGGATCCGCCCGGATTGTAATAATACTTCTGCAGCTGGTTCTGATAATCCGTATTATACCTCTCGATCAGTCCCGGGAGCTCCCAGTATTCCAGGGTATTGTCCTTAAACTTTTCAAGCGCTGCTTCGTCATATTCTGTGACCGCGACATCCTTCGTCGCAGCTAACGCAGGAATTCCGGTACCCGCTGCCGCCAGGGAAAGACTTCCCATAAAAACGGCTGAGAGCACGGTCAGGCCTGCCTTTTTCCATTGATTCTGTCTCATAGGTTTCCCTCCATCTATGAGCATAACGATTTCATCGCAGAAACGCAATAACGTTTCTCTTACATTTTCTTTTCAAATACGGCAATCCGGTGGCAATTTTTATCCCCTGGCTGCCGCCTCCAAAAGCAGGAAGCCCCGCAGAGCGTTCCGCATTCCGGCTGACCGCCTCCCGACCGGGCAGCGGCCGTCTCTTGCAGGCTCTGCAGGGATCCGCTTTCAATGTTCAAAGCTTTAATCTACGTCAATGATCTCTTTCTTATCCTGATTCTTTCCGCTCATGATCACATAGAAGACCGGAAGAACAAGAAGTGCCATCGCTGTAGAGACGATCAGTCCACCGACATCCACAAGTGCGAGTCCCTGCATCGTCTTACCGGCATTTCCGTAAGCCGCCGCCATCGGGATCATTGCCACGATCGTCGTGAGTGTTGTCATGAACATCGGGCGCATACGGGTCGCGCCGGCTTCAATGACCGCCTCCTTAAAGTCCATCGTTGCCCGGTACTGGTTCGCCGTATCGACGTACAAAATACCATTGTTTACTACCGTTCCGACTAACATTAAGAAGCCTAACAGGGAGGTCATGCTGATCGGGCAGTCCACTAACCATAAGAACAGGAAGGAACCGATCAGGGCGAACGGGATCGTCGTCATCACCATGATGGAGAACTTTGGTGACTCGAACTGTGCAGCCATTACAACAAATACAAGGAATACGGCTGTGGCGATCGCCTGTCCCAGGGACGCAAACTCTTCGTTCATCATCTTTGTGGATGTGTTTTCCTGCATGGAGATCGTGCCGGATAAGTACTTATCGATGACCTCCTTCTGGATCTTATCCTTCGTGGTGCTGTCCGCTCCCTCTGTCAGCGTACCGGTGATCGTCACCTGATACTGCTTATCACTCTTTGTGATACTCTGCGGGCTGTCCTTGAAGCCGATATCCGCGATATCCATAAGGGCTACGGATCCGCCGGTCGCTGTCGGAAGAACGATTCCCTGGAGCTTATCGATCGTATCGTACTCATCATCCGCGTACTCAACCTTTACATCGATATCATTTCCGTCAACATTCAGGGTCGTTGCCGTCGTTCCGCTGACCATCATGTATACCTGGGAAGCAACGGCGGTCGGGGAAAGTCCCTCCGCTGCCGCCTTGACCGGATCCACATTGATCTTTACAAGGGGAGCACTGTTTTCAAGGGAAGAGTGGATGTTTGTCGCATCCGGGCGTTTCTGGAGCTCGGAAACGATCTCATCCGATGCTTTCTTTAAGTCATCGTACTGTGTGCTGACAAGAATATATTCGAGATCCTCCGCATTTCCCATGGACATCCCACTGCCCAGAGAGCTCTGGCTTTCCAGACTGACCGAACAATCCGACCATTTCTGCATATCGCGTTTCCATTCCTTGAGCACCTGATCCGTCTTTCTGCCTCTGTCATCCTTTAAATATGCCGTCAGGGTCGCTCCGCTTCCGCCCATATTCATGGAAAGTCCGGAACTTCCGTAGGAGAGCATGTAGGAATCAAGATCCGGATCCTGAGTCACATAGTTCTCTGCTCTCTGGAGGATCTTATCGACCTCCTCGATCTTAAGACCCGGCTGGGTCTCAATCGTCACTGCGATCGTTCCCTGATCATCTGCCGGCATAAGCTCTGTCTTTAACTTTGTCGCAAGGAACAGGGAGAAGATCACAAGCACAACGGCGGTTCCCATGACCATCGCTTTTTTCTTTAAAAGCTTCTCCATCAGGGAACGGTATCCATTCTGCAGAGCTCTCATGATGCCGGAGGCCGGGGTATTTTCCTTCTCCTTCGGACGGTAGTACACGTAACAGAGCGGTACAAGCGTCATCGCGGAAATCAGGGACGCAATCATACAGAATACGATTGTGAAGCCTAACGGCTTGAACATCTGTCCGCTCATTCCGGAGATCAGAGCTAACGGGATAAATACGACACAGGTCGTAACGGTACCACCGATGATGGATTCCAGCACAGCTGCAGTACCATCGATTGCGGCTTTTCTCGTTTCAACAAAGCCACCGCCCTTATCCGTAAAGCGGAAGCAGCTTTCCAGAACTACGATTGAGTTATCAACCATCATTCCGACGCCGAGAACCAGACTCGACAGGGTGATGACGTTTAACGTAAAGCCCATGGTCTTCATGAGGATGAGGGCCGCTAAAATTGATACCGGGATGGAGGTTCCGACGATCAGGGATGCCTTGATATCCCCGAAGAACAGCCAGATGATGAACATCGCAATAATGACTGCCATGATCATGGTCTGGAATACGCTCTTTAAGGAATTGCTGATCTGATCACTGTAATCATTGACAACGACGTACTCCAGAGACGGATCCTGTGCTTTTAACGTTTGCATTGTCTCCTGGACTGCCTTGGAAACGGTAATGTGGTCGCTGTCCTGATTTTTCTTGACACCGATCGTCATCGTGTCTTTGCCGTCGTAACGTCCGATACTGTCCTTTGCCTCAACGGTATTGTAGATATTGGCAACATCTTCCATATAGATGATATTTCCGTTGCCCAGTGTGATCGGGATCTTCTTTAAAAGCTCCATCGTGTCAAAGGATGTTCCGGATGTCACGGAAAGATCCTTGTTTCCGACGGAGGTACTTCCGATCGGCATGGAAAAGTCCGCAGACTTTAAAGCCGCAATGATGGTATTCATGTTCACATGATACTGGCTTAATTTTTCCGGGATCAGCTCCGCCTTGATATAGGCCTCCTGACCACCGGATACGTCGACACTGGCTACGGAAGTCAGTTTTTCGATCTCTGGAACGATATCGTCATTTACATAGTTATAGAGGTTATCCACGCTGTCATTGTTGACCGCGAGGGTGATGGACGGCGTACTGTTGATATCCATCTCGATGATCGTCGGGGTATCGACATCATCCGGGAGATCCGACTTGATCCCATCCAGCTTTTTCTTTAAGTCATCGTAAGCTTTATCGATATCCTGGTCATAGTCATACTGGACCAGGACCATTCCGAAGTTTTCCGAAGACATGCTGGTGACGGAATCGACACCGGAAAGCGTTCCGATCTCATCCTCTATCTTACTGATCACAAGCTGATCCACGTCATCCGGGCTTGCTCCCGGGTAGACCGCGCTGACGATCAGCATCGGCATCTCCATTTCCGGGATCAGCTCAAGCTGGGATGAAAAGATCGAGCTGAGACCGAATACGATCAGGCAGAGCACAACAAGAACAGTTGTGACCGGCCGTTTTAAGACCTTTTTGGTAAGTCCCATGTTCCTTGTGCCTCCTTATTTTGCTGCCGTTTCCGCGGCTTCTGTAGTCTCTTCTGCTGTTGTCTCACTACTGTCTGTATCTCCTTCAGAGCTCTCCTCGCTGTCGGCTTCCGTTTCCTCGCCATCATCACTGCCCTGAATATTCACAGCGGCGCCGTCATAAAGCTCCTTGGACCAGCTTGTGATGACCTCGTCGTCGTAGGAAAGTCCGGAAACGATCTGAATCTTGTCAGAATCGATGAGTCCGTCTTCCACCGGAGTCTTTTTCGCCGTTGATGTCGCGGCATCATATGTATACACGTAAGCGTCTCCATTGCTGTAGTTCACACAGTCTGCCGGAACGACCATGACGTTGTCCGCCTTCTCCGCTGTCACATAAACCTTTACCATCGTTCCGCTGGCAAGTCCGTCCGCGTCCCCCAAGGTCGCTTTCACCTTGAAAAGTCCTGTGGACGCGTCCACCATGCTGCCGATCTCGGAGATCGCGCCGCTGTAATCCGTTCCGTTCTTCTCCACCGTCACAGGATCACCGATATTTAATCCCTTCATGACACGCTCCGACACGTTGAAGGTCAGTGTTTTTCCGCCTGCACCGGATACAACACCTGCGACAGAACCGCCCGCAGACATATCATGCACCTGCACGCCAAACTGCTCTAAGACACCGGCGATCGGCGCGGTAACGACCGTGTTCTCGCTCTGGGTATCATAGTTTAATTTTGCGGAATCATACTGGAGCTTCGCCATGGACAGACCGCTTACCGCCTGCTCGTAGGCCTGAGCGGAAATATCCCCGCTCTCGTAGAGCGCCTTCATCCTGTTTACAGATGTCTGGGCATCATTTAAGGATACCTGAGTCGTATTTAACGTGATCCTTGCCGCGTCTAACTGCTTGTTGTCGATGCGGAACAGCTTCTGTCCCTTCTGTACGGTATCGCCCTGATTTACATAAACCTCCAGTACTTCTCCGCTTCCCTTCGGGATAATGTATACCTGATCTGCCGGTTCCACGGTACCTGTCAGTCCTGTGGAAAGTTCAATATTTCCTGTCTCCGGTGTCTGGACGACGACGGTCGGGTTCGGAACGGCCTCGATCGGCTCTTCTTTTTTCGTAAATCTTGTGAACATCAGGACTCCAAATGCGCCGACGCATACAAGTCCGATTACGATCTTACCTGCTTTCTTCATGGTTCCTCCTCATTTTCTGCAACCTGTTGCTTTTTGATCTCTCCTGCGGATTCTTTTCTTTCTTCCGGTCCGCATGTTCTGTTTCGCGGGCAGCTTTTCTATTCCTTACCGCTGCTCCTCTTCCCTGCTGTCTGATCTATATGCACATATGCCATAGTGGAGCATACGGATATGGCGTTTGTAATACTCAGAAGCTTCCTCTTTCTTCTCCCCGTCACGGAAAAAGCGCTTGAGCGACATCATAAATACAACCATATGCATTTCGATCAGCTCATTTAAAGCCTCCCTGCTGATCGGCTCTTTGTCCTGATCGATATTTTCATATAATAGCTTCATAAAGCTCTGATTCTCCCGGCATACCTGCGGGTCATACTCCGGATCACCCCTGAAAATATCCATGAACTTTGCGCTCTTGATCAGATTCTGAAAAATATTGATCAGACCTGCCCGCTCCATAAGATCCAGTCCGCGGTCGAACACATTCTCAAGCATATCCCAAAGGTCGCCTCCGTTTTCCCGGAGCCGCTCGATATAGTTGTTAAAATGCTGTTCTGCCTGGGCGTAGATCAGCCACTTCAACAGATCCTGCTTATCTTCAAAATATGTATAAAAACTTCCTCTTGATATATTCGCGTCGTGAACGATCCGGTTGATCGACGCCTCCTCCAGAGGCACTCTTATAAACTCCTTTGCCGCTGCGATTCGAATTGCTTCAATTTTCTCTTTCGGAAGCCGCAGAAACCGCTCGGTCGGCATAATTCCATCTCCCTTCTGTCGAAATCACAAAACGTATTTCTGACATTTCCCTTCTTTTGTAAAAGTGACAACCTGTCAACATTATAGTGACACCCTGTCATTCTGTCAATATCTGTTTTTCCAGTTTATAATGATTTTATATTTTCGTAAGGTTTGCAAAATTTCTGTATAGAAACTCCTGCCTCCGGTCCGATCCCGTCTGTGATTTCCGCTGTTTTGCTCAGCCTACCATGCCCATGTTTCAGAATTGTTTTCCGATTGTTGCAGTTTCATGAATCCTGCAGATTTTGCCGGAAATATCGGATTGTACAGGAATAAATACCAATTCATAGCATGTTTGTAGGAATTGCTTCTTGCATATTTTTCTCAATACATGTATAATATCATTGAATCACCTAGTAAGTAACTAGGTTTAGTCCCGGCAGACGGAACGTATCCCGGAGATCAGCTCCGGTGCCGGTTCATATCTGTCCGGAAATTGCTGAAACTTACATTTTTACCTTATATAAAATACATGGAGGAATCCGATATGTCAGAACTATTATTAAATGTAAAAAATCTCTCCGTGAATGTGGAAGAGAAATCCATTCTTCACGGGATCAACTTAACGATCAACAAAGGCGAGACCCACGTACTCATGGGACCGAACGGTGCCGGAAAATCCACACTCGGCTGCACCCTGATGGGGAACCCGAACTATCATGTGACAGACGGTGAGATCTTCTTCGGAGGCGAGAACATCACGAAAGAAGCCGCTGACAAGCGTGCAAAGCTCGGCATGTTCCTCTCCTTCCAGAATCCGCTTGAAGTTCCGGGAATCTCCCTCTCCAACTTCATCCGCAGCGCTCTCTCCGCGAGAACCGGAAAGAATGTCCGCATCTGGGATTTCAATAAAGAACTCCAGAAAGCGATGGAGGTTCTCGACATGGATCCGTCCTACGGCTTCCGTGATCTGAATGTCGGCTTCTCCGGCGGTGAGAAAAAGAAAGCGGAGATCCTGCAGCTTCTCCTCTTAAATCCGTCCCTGGCGATCCTCGACGAGACAGACTCCGGTCTCGATGTCGACGCGGTCCGCACCGTTTCCAAGGGAATTGAGGAGTACCAGAAGAGCAAGGACGGCGCGCTCCTCATCATCACCCACAGCACAAGGATCCTGGAGTCTCTCCATGTGGACAAGACCCATGTTCTCGTAGACGGCCGCCTGGTTGCCGAGGGCGATGGTTCTCTCGTCGATGAGATCAATGAGAACGGCTTCGAGCAGTTTATCGCTTCCGCAAACGAGAAGGGAGAGAACGATTAATGAAGGAAAAGACGTATGTTGAGGACGTCGACCGCAACATGTACGACTTCCGCAATGACGAGAAGGACGCTTACCGTATTAAAAACGGTCTCACCGAGGACATTGTGGAAAAGATCTCCGAAGAGAAGCATGATCCGGAGTGGATGCATGATTTCCGGCTGAACTCCTTAAAAATATATCATGAAATGAAGGTTCCGGACTGGGGCCCGTCCATCGAAGGGTTAAACATGGACAACATCGCCACCTATGTCCGCGCAAATACAAAAATGAAGGGTAACTGGTCCGAGGTTCCGGAGGAGATCAAGGACACCTTCGAAAAGCTTGGGATCCCGCAGGCGGAGCGCACCTCCCTCGCAGGCGTGGGTGCCCAGTACGACTCCGAGCTCGTCTACCACAACGTCCGCAAGGAGGTTGCGGAGCAGGGCGTTATCTACACCGATATGGAGAGTGCCCTGACCGGCGAATATGCCGATATGGTAAAGGACCACTTTATGAAGCTCGTGACACCCCACGACCATAAATTCGCAGCCCTGCACGGCGCTGTCTGGTCCGGCGGTTCCTTCGTCTATGTTCCGAAGGGAGTTTCCGTCGAGATCCCGCTGCAGTCCTACTTCCGTTTAAATGCCGCAGGTGCCGGACAATTTGAGCACACCCTGATCATCGTCGATGAGGGCGCGTCCCTACACTTCATCGAGGGATGTTCCGCTCCGAAATACAACGTGGCAAACCTCCATGCAGGATGTGTTGAGCTTTTTATCGGAAAGAACGCAAAGCTCCGCTACTCTACGATCGAGAACTGGTCGAAAAATATGTACAATTTAAACACAAAACGGGCGAAGGTCGAGGAAGGCGGAGTCATCGAGTGGGTATCCGGTTCCTTCGGTTCCCATGTTTCTTATCTCTACCCGATGAGCGTGTTAAACGGTGAGGGCGCAAGATCCGAGTTCACCGGGATCACATTCGCCGGTAAGGGACAGAACCTCGATACCGGATGTAAGGTTGTCCATAACGCACCGAAGACTTCTTCCTATGTAAATACAAGATCGATCTCCAAGGACGGCGGGATCAGCACCTTCCGGAGCTCCGTTGTCGTATCCGCAAAGGCAAAGGGCAGCAAATCCGCTGTCTCCTGCCAGTCCCTGATGCTCGACGATATCTCCCGTTCCGACACCATCCCGGCGATGGATATCCGCACAAAGGACGCCGATGTCGGACATGAGGCAAAGATCGGCCGCATCAGTGATGACGCCGTCTTCTATCTGATGTCCCGCGGAATCTCCGAGGAGGACGCGAGAGCCCTGATCGTCAGCGGCTTCGCCGATAATGTCTCGAAGGAGCTTCCGCTTGAATACGCGGTGGAGATGAACAATCTGATCCATCTGGAAATGAAAGGAAGTATTGGATGATGGAGAACATGAAGATCAACCAGCTCCCTTCAAAGACATGGAACTGGCTGAAAATGAATGAGACTGCGGTCTCCGGAATTTCTGTCTCCGGAGCGCATGAAGGAAACCTTGAGATCCCGGAAGGGATCAAAAAAACTGTCTGCCCTGCCGGTCTTCCGGACCGTTTTAAGGATGTCGCGGGCGGCATGGGATCTGATATGGACACGCTGGTAAAGGAAAGTGCCACGGGCGCGGTACTGCTCTCTGCTGACAGCGATGTCTCCGGGGAACCGGCGCGGATCAGATTTGCCTACGGTGCTTTTGAGCACAGCCTGAACACCTTTGGAATTCTGGCAAAAGAAGGAAGCAGGATGACCGTTATCATGGATATGGCAGCTGAACGGAACGGCGCTCCTGAGGGGACCGGCATCACGGCCGGAGAAAATCCTGCTGCCGTCTCCCAGTCTGAACACACCGGACTTTCCGCTGTGCAGACAAAATTGATTCTGGAAAAAGACGCGAAGGTGACTCTTGTCCAGATCATCCGCAACAAAAACGCGAAGACCGTTTTGAATGATATCGGGGCGAAGGTTGCTGACGGCGCGAAACTCTCCGTGATCCACTTATTCCTTGGCGGTGACCGGGTCTACAACGGCTGTAAGGCTGAACTTATCGGCAAAAAGAGTAATTTTACAGCAGACATCGCCTACACAGTTGCCGATGACTGCGTGCTCGATATGAACTACGTGGCACTCCACGAGGGAAAGAAATCCGTCAGTGAGATCAGGACCGACGGCGTTCTCCATGAGAACGCGAGAAAGCTGTTCCGCGGAACCATTGACTTTAAGAAAGGCGCTTCGGGGGCTGTCGGAAATGAGAAAGAGGATGTTCTTCTTCTCGACGACGATGTGGTCAACCAGACGATCCCTCTGATCCTCTGCGCGGAGGAAGATGTGGAAGGAAACCATGGTGCCACCATCGGAAAGCTGGATGAGGATCTTGTATTCTATCTGGAAAGCCGCGGCATGGCTCTCGCCGAGATCTACAGGATGATGGCGAAAGCAAGGATCGACGCGGTTCTCCGTTTCGTACCTGATGAGAAGACAAAGGCCGACGTTGCCTCCTACTTAGAAAGCGAGGGTTCCAATGGATGTAAATAAGATCCGGGAAGATTTCCCGCTGTTAAAAAACCGTGACATCATCTACCTGGACAATGCGGCGACTTCCCAGAAGCCCGCATGTGTCCTGGACGCGGAAAAGCGGTTTTATGAGAAATATAACGCAAACCCGTTCCGCGGTCTCTACGAGTTAAGTGAAGAGGCGACGGAATGTTATGAGGACGCGAGAAAGACGGTCGCTGACTTCCTTCACGCGTCATGTCCAGAGGAGATCGTGTTTACGAGAAACGCCACAGAAAGCCTGAATCTTGCGGCCTACACCCTCTCCGAGTACCTGTTAAAGCCGGGCGATGAGATCATTGTCAGCATCATGGAGCATCACAGCAACATTCTTCCGTGGCAGCAGGCCGCAAAGCGTTACGGCGCGACGGTAAAATATTTAGAATGCGACATGGACGGAACGATCCCTGCTGAGCGTCTGGAGAGCATGATCAACGACCGCACAAAGATCGCCGCGATCACGCAGATCTCCAATGTTCTCGGATGCAGGAATGATTTAAAGACCTTCGCTGAGATCTGCCACCGACACGGCGTGATCCTGGTCGGCGATGGTGCCCAGAGTGTTCCCCATATCGCTGTTGACGTGCAGGATCTGGGTGTGGATTTCCTTTCTTTCTCCGGTCACAAGATGCTGGCTCCAATGGGAATCGGCGCTCTTTACGGAAAGAAAGAGCTTCTTGAGAAGCTTCCGCCCTTCCTCACCGGCGGCGAGATGATCGAATCTGTCACAAGAGAGGGCGCTGTCTGGGCAGAGGTTCCGCATAAGTTCGAGGCGGGAACCGTCAATGCCGGAGGCGCTTACGCGCTGGCTGAGGCAGTCCGCTACATGAAAAATATCGGTTTCGACGCAATCGAGGCACAGGAGAACAGGCTCACGAGAATCGCCTACGAGGGCATGATGAATATTCCCGGAATCCGTGTTCTCGGGAGCAGCGATCCGGACAACCATCACGGAATCCTGTCCTTCGCTGTCGACGGCGTCCACCCCCATGACGTGGCAGAGATCTTAAACGCTGACAATATCTGTGTCCGCGCCGGTCACCACTGCGCACAGCCGCTGTTACAGTACCTTGGAACCGCCTCCACGACGCGTGTGAGCCTCGCATTCTACAATACAGAGGATGAGATCCGTGCGTTCCTTGAGAGTCTTAGCGGATTAAGGAGAAAAATGGGATATGAGTAATACATTTTATAATGAAATTTTAATTGAACACAATCTTCATCCGACTCACAAGCATGAGCTGCCGGACGCAAACCTCGTCTTAGAGGGCGTAAACCCGAGCTGCGGCGATGATATCTGGCTGAAATTAAAAGTCGAGAACGATGAGATCGTCGACGGAGCTTTCGTCGGAGACGGCTGCGCGATCTCCCAGGCTTCCGCGGATATGATGTTAGATTTGATCATTGGAAAGAAAAAGGATGAGGCGCTGCGCCTCGCAAACCTGTTTCTTGAGATGATCAAAGGAACTGCAAAAGGCGATGAGCTGGAACCTCTGGAGGAAGCTTCCATCTTACAGGATGTATCCCATATGCCAGCGCGGGTCAAGTGCGCGGTGCTGGGATGGCATACGATGGAGGAGATGTTTAAGAAGGCAGCTGAAGGGAAGATTATACCTGGAATGTCGGTGACGACGGAAAATAAATAAAGACTTGAATTCAATTTCCGAATATGCTACACTATAAATACAAAAGGGAAAGTCAGATACATGTGGCCTACCCTTCATAGTTTAGTTTGTTACATTGTAACAGCCGTCACTATTGCAGTAGTGGCGGCTATTTTCTTTTCCCGAAGATTGTGTAACACAATCCAACGAGAGCGACAATGAAGATACCTATCTGGATCAAGTCCGAATATGTAACGTACATTGGCATTTCTACGTTCCACTCCGGTCGTTGCTGGACGAGTGCCACCGGCACTCAGCAACCTCCATTCTTTCGTCTGGAGGGTTAGTCCCTCCGAAACCGGAGGGCAGGCCGCCTTTCATGTATTCTGCTTTCCCACATCACTATTATATATTACGAACATTTGTTCGTCAATATTTTTTCTTAGCTACTATGTGCACCAGCGCCTCGATCGGCCTCCTAAACGACGTCACGACCATGATCCCCGCCGCAAGCGCGATCGCAAGTCCGATCGCCGCCTGCCCCTTTACGATAAACTGCGGCATGTCGCGCCGGAGAGCCGCGTCCATCGCATAGTACAGGGAACCTCCCGGGATCAGCGGGATGACCGTCGGCATCAGGACCGTCGTTGCCGGTGTCTTTAAGATCCTCGCCCAGATCTCCGAGTAGATCGTGATCAGGATCGCCACAACGAAAAATCCCAGATATTCATTATTCACAAAATGTAAAAATACAAGATACACTGCCCAGAAAACTGCCCCGCCGATCGCCGGGATCAGGACTCTGCGCCCGCGGATGTTGTAAATGATCGCAAATCCGAACGACCCGAAAAACGATGCGATGATTGAAAGAACATCCTGACTCATAACATCCCTCCAAGAAGTATTTTAGAAAGAATAAACCCGGCTGCCACACAGATGGCTGTGATCATCGCCTCCGAAAAATGCAGAAGTCCGCTGATCATGTCCCCGCTGATGAAATCCCGGAATGAGTTCGTCATCAGGACTCCCGGGATCAGGAGCATGATATTCCCGATCATGATCATCTCGACATGCTGTCCGATCCCGAGATAGCAGACAAGAATACATGCCATACCTGAGATCAGAGAGCAGAGGATATTGGAGAAGATTGCCTTCAGCTTGATCGCGGAGAGCGCATATAAGGTCACGCGGATCAGCGCCCCGACAAACAGGGACGCAAATCCATCCCACAGATTTCCTCCAAAGAAAATGGCAAACGCCCCGGCTGTCATTGCATAGATCCCGCACTGCACCGCCGGGGAATATGTCGGTCCCTTTAAGATCTTTTCATATTCCTGATCGATCACCGCAAACGACGGCTGCGTCGCGCAGATCCGCCTCGAAAGGTCATTCAGCCGGTCCAGCTTCCACATATCCGTCCCGTAACTTAAAATTCTTCGCGTCTGCGTGATCCACTTCCGCTCCTTCGTCTCCAGCGTCACGATGATACACGACGCGATCGAGAAAATATGGCTCTGCCGGATCCCGTAGGCATTGCAGATCCTCCGGATCGTATCCTCCACACGGCTGATCTCCGCCCCGCTCACGAGGAGCTGCTCCCCGATATTGATCGCGCATGTCAGGACTTCTTCGCTTGTCATCTCTTCATTCTTTTCAGTTGTCACCTTTTTTCCCCTTTTCCTCTGCTTCGGCGGCCATCGCGCGCTGATAATGCTTTAACGCGTCCCGATAGGCAACGATCAGCGCTTTCCAGGAAGAACCATGATATCGGCGCTGGATCGCCTCCTCGATCACCTTCGCATCCGTTTCCAGGTGCTTATGCAGAAAAAGCTTTCGTATAAAATCATTTGTCAGCTCCAGCGTTCTCGAACAGTCTGTCTGTATGATCTCTCCTGTTGATGGGATCACCTCAAATGCGATAAAAAAGCTTCCATACACCTTTGTGATCGCGTTATCCACATTCGTTCTTGATTCTCCTACAATATAATATGTCTCCTCACCGGTTTCAGCCATTCTGCTCTCCTCTTTTCATCAGCTCGCGCGCGGCTGGGTTCAGTCACGCTCTCATTTCCAATACTTGTCCCACCATATTTCAGCATCATAATATAGGAAATCCATTCTGTCAATCCCTGTACGAATTCCAGTACATCTGCGGCCACTACTATATTGTACGGGGTTTTCAGTTCAGAAAATTCCTGCCCATAAAAAGTAATCACATCTGCTCTCTCGTCCGGACCGGCGGCGTGCTTTCCAGAATTTCCGCAATTATTTTTCCACGTCTCCTGTCTTACGTTTCGAAAGATCTGTACTTTTTGTTCTCATTTTTGTATTTTCAGTAATTTTAATATTTTTAACCAAATTTTTATTTTTTATTGACAAACCATTTCCACCTCATTATAATAAACACAAATGAATACGCAATGTTGCTGCTTCATTCTGCAAATGGCAGTTACCGCTGTCTGGCAAGCAATCTGAAATCCGGCAAAAGCGAGAACCAACGACAAAAGCGAGATCAAACCGCTCTTGTCTTCCTGGTCTGCTTTTGGCGGATTTTTTTTGAGAGGAGGATGAGTATCTATGACTCTGAAAGAAGCTGTCGAACTTCAAAAAGAACCACTTCTTCAATCCCTGGCGGAAAGCATCCGGATCCGCAGTGTGCAGGAACCGCCTGCAGATGGCGCCCCATACGGCCCCAATGTCCGCAAATGCCTTGACCACGCCCTGGCTGTGTCAAAGGGACTCGGTTTCCGCACCACTGATCTTGATCACCAGATGGGATGGTGTGAATTCGGTGAAGGCGATGAGATGATCGCCGTCCTCGGGCATCTCGATGTTGTCCCGGAAGGGGAAGGATGGACCTTCGATCCGTTCGGCGGTGAGATCCGGGACGGAAAGATCTTCGGCCGTGGTTCCATGGATGACAAAGGTCCGACAATGGCCGCCCTTTACGCGATGGCCGCCCTGCGTGACAGCGGTCTCCCCTTAAAACGCCGGATCCGGATCCTCTTCGGAACAAACGAGGAGACCGGAAGCAATGACATGAAATACTACAAGAGCCACGGCGGCGAACTCCCTGTCATGGGATTCACCCCGGATGGAGAATATCCGGTCATCAACGGGGAAAAGGGGATCATCAATGTCAACTATGAAGCAGACTACACCCAGACCGGCGATGTCCGTCTCACAAAGATTTCCGGCGGATCCGCGCCGAATGTAGTTCCGGCCTCCGCGAGAGCAGAGATCACCTGCCCGGACGATATGAAGCCGCAGTTCATGGTCCTCGCCGCCGGATGTGACCGGATCACCTGCACTGAAACTGCAGACGGATTCGAGATCCTCGCAAACGGCGTCAGTGCCCACGGAGCTTCCCCGGAACTCGGGATCAATGCGATTGGCCTCCTGATGGATGCGCTCGGAACACTTCCGCTCGATGAACCGTTACTCGGTTTTGTTCACTTTCTCTCCGATCATGTCGGGCTGGAAAGCGACGGGACCTCCCTCGGGATCGCTCTTTCCGATGAACCGAGCGGAAAATTCACATTCAACCTCGGAACGATCCAGGGCGATGAGACAAGTTTCCTGATCCGCATCAACTATCGCTACCCGGTAACCTTCACCTACGATGACTGTGCTCCGATCTGCGACGCGGCATTCCTGAACGCAGGATTCCTGAAGGTAAATGAAACCCACAAAGCATGTCTCTATCTTCCGGAAGACTGCGAGTTGGTCCAGACTCTTCTGCATGTATACGCAGACGAGACCGGACTTTCTGCGATCCCGAAATCCATCGGCGGCGGCACCTACGCGAAAGCGATCCCGAACGTTGTCGCCTTCGGACCGATCTTCCCAGGCGATGAAGTCCGCGAGCACAAGCCGGACGAGTTCATGGAGATCGACCGATTGATGGAAAATGTACATATTTTTGCAGAAGCTCTTTACCGGCTGGCCAGATAGGAGGTGGTTCCATGGAAAAAAAGAAAACATCGATCGTTTTTACCGGAGATATCGGATTTGACCGCTACATGGATCACCGCTGGGAGGATGAACATCTGCTGTCTGCCCCCGTCCTCGATTTTTTCCACAGCGCTGATCACACTGTCGCAAACGTTGAGGGCGCACTGATCGATGCGAAGGATGACGGATCCCGCGGAGTCTTCTTTCACAGCATGAATCCTGCGGCGACGCGCGTCCTGAAAGATATCCATGCGGACATCTGGAGTATCGGGAACAACCACACGATGGATGCCGGGCGGGAAGGTGTTCTGAGCACAAAAAAGATCGCCGAAGAAATGGGTTGTCTCACGATGGGGGCCGGAATGAATGACACCGAAGCGTCCGAACCTGTGTATCTCGACGAGGCAGGCGGGATCGGCATGTTCTGTGTCGCCTACCAGGCAGAATGCATCCCGGCAACTGCCACCGAACCCGGTATTTTCCGCTGGGATGACCTCAATCTCATCGCAAAACGGATCGCCGAGATCAAATCCCGCTGCCGCTGGTGCGTGATCGTCTCCCACGGCGGGAAGAATTCACAAGTCTTCCAAGTCCCTACACCAGAGACCGCTACCTCAAGTTTCTGGAACTCGGAGCCGATGTGGTCGTCGCCCATCATCCCCATGTCCCGGAAAACTACGAGCTCTTTGACAACGGAAAAGCAATTTTCTATTCACTCGGAAACTTCATTTTTGATACCGACTATCAGCGCGTCCACCTGTATACGGATGTCGGAGTCCTGTTAAAACTGATCTTCACCGAAGAAGCGATCGATTTTGAGGCGATCGGGATCCGGATCATCCGCGGAGATGAGCGGATCGATATCGCCCCACTTCCTGCCATCTTCACAGACATCCCGGCTGCGGAGTATGAACTTCTGGCACCGCTCTCCGCAAAGGCCTTTGTCGCGGAGGACCGCAGGAAAATGATCTATCTGGAGCCGGAGCGCTTTACAGATGCCTCCGAAGATGTCTGGAACGGTATCTCAGGAGCAAACTCTGTCTGCCGGTTTGAATCACAAGGCCGCAGAGACTGTCCAGCTGTATGCTCATTCCAGTAATGAATCCAGTTCTTCGTCTCTGCGTGAATTTGAGGTGGGCGTATCTGATGATCTCGCTGAACTTGCCCCGCACATCGTCTTCACTCCGTACATCCGTGCACTCGCCGCAGAACTCTCGAAAGGCTGTGAGACTCCACTCGAAAAAGCCAGAAACTTTTACGACTTCATCACCCTGAACTTCAAATACACCTACATGCCGGCCTACTTCTCCCTGGAGGATATTCCGGGGAACTGCGCCAGAACCTTCACGGGGGACTGCGGAGTCTTCGCACTTCTTTTTATCACCCTGTGCCGCTGCGCCGGAATCCCCGCCCAGTGGCAGAGCGGACTCGCCGCAGAGCCGGACTTCATCGGCGGTCATGACTGGGTTCGCTTCTACGCCGCCCCGTTCGGCTGGATCTACGCGGATCCCTCTTACGGGATTGGAGCTGTCCGCGCCGAGAACGAGGAACGCCGCCGCTTCTATTTCGGAAACCTTGACCCATACCGCATGGTCGCCAACCGCGCCTTTCAGGCACCTTTTACCGTCGAAAAGAAATACTGGCGCACCGATCCCTACGATAACCAGTTAGGCGAGATCGAAACCGCAGAGCGCGGACTGATGTATGAGGAATTTGAGCGCAGGAAAGAAGCCCTGATGTGTGAAGAGATCGAAGAGAACTGATTAAAATGTCGCCATATTCATGAAAATATGCAACAGCTATTCCAAGTAGGTATTTTCGGCACCGAAAATACCATAATATAATGTCCTGGATGCGGATTTTGCCGATTTAGGATGCGAAGCATCGGCAAAATCCCGTTACTGTTTACGCAAAGCGTAAGCAGTAACGCCGGGGTTGTCGGTGACAACTGAAGGGAAATAGTACTTGAATTCACTTTTCGAATATGATAGACTATAGATACAAAAAGGGAAAGTCAGATACACACGGCCTACCCTTTATAACTAGCTTGTTACAATGTAACAGCCGTCACTATTGGGGTAGTGGCGGCTATTTTCTTTTCCCGAAAATTGTGTAACACAATCCTACGAGAGCTACAATGAAGATACCTATCTGGATCAAGTCCGAATATGTAACATACATTGGCATCGCCCTCCTTTCTTTCGTCCGGAGGGGGAAGCCCCTCCTTTTATGGAGGGCAGGCCGCCTTTTATGTATTCTGCTTTCCCATAAATTCATTATATATTGCAAACATTTGTTCGTCAATATTTTTTCTTAGCTACTATGTGCACCAGCGCCTCGATCGGCCGCCTCAATGACGTAACGATCATGATTCCGGCCACAAGCGCGACCGCAAGCCCGATGGCTTTCTGGGCCTTCAGGATGAACTCCGGAGCATCATGGCGGAGCGCCGCGTCCATCGCATAGTACAGGGATCCTCCCGGAATCAGTGGGATGACCGTCGGCATCAAAATCGTCGTCGCCGGTGTCTTCAGAACTCTCGCCCAGATCTCCGAGTAGATCGTGATCAAAATCGCAACCACGAAAAATCCCAGATATTCATTATCCACAAAATGCAGAAACGCCAGATAAACTGCCCAGAAGACAGCGCCGCCGATAGACGGGATCCAGAGCCTCTGCCCCCGTCATCGGGTCCGTCGCCTGTGCGCCTGTTTTCTGGTCTGTCTGCACCTTTTTTCACCTTTTCCAGTGAACTACCCATTGTCTTAAGCCAATGGGTTTCCTGCTTCATCGACCTCGTAACCTACTATCTCCACAGGCGTTAATTTGGGCAGTCCCTGCCCTATATATTTCTTTATGCTATTTGTCTTAATCCTTCTGTCAGTATATTTTTCGCGGCATTGATATCCCTGTCATGTTCTGCTCCGCATTTCGGACATATCCATGTCCTCACTGACAAATCTTTTGTATCTGGATTCTGATACCCGCAAACAGAACATAATTGACTACTGGCATAAAATGTATCTATTTTGATGTATTTCCTGCCATTCCATTTTGCCTTATACTCTAACTGTCTTGTCAGCTCATACCATGATACATCACTTATGGCTTTTGCCAGATGATGATTTTTTACCATGTTTTTTATCTGTAAATTCTCTGAAACTATCACTTGGTTTTCGCTGATAATCTCATGTGAAACTTTATGCAGATAATCTTTTCTCATATTCCTTATTTTCTCATGGCATATTGCTATCTTTTTCTTTGTTTTATAATAGTTCTTACTTCTCTTTCCTTTATGTGACAGTTGCCTTTGCAGCTTTACAAGCTGTTTCTCGCATTTTTTTATAATTTTTTGATTCTCATATACCTTCCCATCGGAAGTAATACATAAATCTTTAAGTCCTAAATCGATTCCTATGTTATGATTTGTATGGGCCAGTTCCTTATGCTCCGTTTCTACAAGTATGGACACATAGTATTTTCCACTGGAAACCTGCGAAACGGTCGCTGACTTAATCTGCCCACGATATTCCCTGTGTAACCTTGCTTTTACCGCTTTTAATTTTGGCAATTTTATCTTTCCTGTCTCAAAATCTACCGCAATATTTCCATTTGTGAAGTTTGTTGTGTATGATTTATGGTTATCGTGTTTGCTCTTGAATTTCGGATATCCTGCATGTTCCTTAAAGAATTTTTGATATGCAGCGTCCATGTGATAGATTGCGTTGGTCAGAGCAAATTTATCTATTTCTTTTAACCATTCATAGTCTTTCTTTAATTCTCTGTTACAGTAATTATTACAATCCGTTTTACTAACTGACTTTTTCTCCTTCTCGTATATTTCTTCCCGATATGCCAATGTCTGATTGTAAACAAAACGGCAACAGCCAAATGTTTTTGCAATCTGAATTCTTTGTTCGCTATTAGGATATATCCTGTATTTATATGCTTTTAACACCCACTGTCGCCACCTTCCTACCCTTGATTTTCTATATATTTTCGGGGCATCTCTTCTGATACATTTCCCACACTGCAGACAAAATATCCGTCCGTCCAAAAAGTATGTTCTTTCCAGAAATGTTTCGTAGATAATCCGGATATCTTTTCCAAATATGATATGTTGTATAACTCTTCATCAGATTTACTATTTTACTGATAGACATTGTTGGTTCTGTTTCTATCATGTAATGAATATGATCTTTATCTGTCTGCATATATCTGATAATGACTTTATGCTTTTGACATATCTCATAAGAAAACTGCTTTATATCATCTGATATTTATTTTGACATCAGCAATTTCTTTCTATACTTGCATACGAAAATAATATGATACCGAAACAAATATTTGTGTCTGTTTTTTGATTTCCACGTTTCCATAACGCAAGTATAGCACAAACCTCCGCTTCCGGCTACCTTAACCCACCGTCTAAAGCCAGTGGGATTGCGGTAGCCCTATTTCAATCCGTTTGACAAACAGCAGCTGAAAGAAAAAGATCATTTCATTTCCAGAGATTTCACCGAAATGACCAATCGGCTGAACTATCTGAAAGATATCCGTGGGATTGGCGTTTTTACTGCCCGCCCCGGAATGGGAAAATCGTATGCCCTTCGCTGCTTCGCCGCCAGTTTAAATCCAAGCCTGTTCCATATGGAATACCTGTGTCTCTCCACCATCAGCGTTGCTGACTTTTACAAGCAGCTTTGCTTCATTCTTGGAGTTCCGGAAAAAGGCGGCAAAACCGGGATGTTCAAGGCTATCCAGGAACAGATCACCTATCTTTACAAAGAAAAACGCCAGCCGCTTCTCCTCGCCATTGATGAAGCACAGTACCTGAATACCGGAATCCTGAATGACATCAAGATGCTCATGAACTACGGCTACGACTCGGTTAATTACTTTACATTGATCCTGTGCGGAGAATCCCATCTTAATGACACGCTCCGAAAACCAGTTCATGAGGCACTGCGCCAACGGATCACTGTCCATTACAACTATGCCGGACTGTCTGACGACGAAGTCTCCAGATACATCCTGCACAAGCTTCAGCTGGCAGGGGCATCCACAAGCATCATTGATCCTGCAGCCCTGGCCGCTGCGCATAGTTTCACTCAGGGAAATCCCAGACTGATTGACAACCTGATGACCGATGCTCTGACAATCAGTTCCCAGCAGGAACGGAAAGTCATTGATGCGGAAACGATCCGGGCTGCTGTCGAAAACCAGGGACATTATTGATGAAGTTTTCAAAGTTCATTTCAAAGGCTATGACCTTCGGGTCATGGCCTTGTTTCAAAAGCAGCAATGTTGCCTTTCAAACAAGGCTACGACAACGTGCCGCCAAGCCGGGAGAAAAGCGCGGTAAGTCCCGGCACGGCACAATCGGGTAGGCGAATCTGGAGAAAATACCGTGCGGTTTGCGCCTACCGCAATGTGCCGCCGGACAGCTAGAATATCTGGCATTTTAAAATTTCATCTGGCGTATATGTCGTAGGAAGCACCATACCTCTCTTATAGTGCGGAACAATCCTGGAAAAATCCATTTCTGTGATGCCTTTTTCAACAAGGTAATTCAGGAACTGACGGATACGTGCATAGGCATCCTTGTTGGAGAATGTAAGCAAGGCTTTTGATACAATGCCAGTGTTTAATTGCGAAAGATCAGAACAACCTGCATTTTCCACAAAGCACAAAAAAGATATACAGGTTCTTTCTTTTGAGCAGATCGTAGCCGGTTTATTGCCATTATCTATGCCTTCTTGAAGATACCCAGTCAAAGTGTCTGCAAACACCAAAGGGATCTGCTCGTTATAATCCCATGATGGCACCTGTAAGGTTTTCTGTCAATGTAGTTATCTAGCCTTCGTACTGCACAGGAATAGGCTACAAAGGTAGTTTTGCTAACATTTGAATCAGCAAGAAATGCTTTGCCTAATTCATGCGTGTATATGTCCGTTCCATGATGATTCAGAAAAATGTGAATGCGCTTGTAGGTTCGTCGATATACGGTCAATGTTGAATCCATATATTTCTGAGATTTTAGTTGCTCCAGAACTGCTTTCATCAGTTCATCGAATGGTAAGATTGTATTTCCCATATAAATCCTCCTTTATAATGAGATGAATAGGTAACATCTTCATTGTAAAAGAGCACTATCGTTATTCAAGAAATATGCTGTAAAAAACAACATTTATGCCACGTGGAAACATGCTTCTGGAATAACAATATTTCTGGGATAATGGACCTTATTCCAGTTCTCGAATAAGGTCCATGCCCGCAGACGCTTTGATGAAGCACTTGCCATGATTCCAAAAGAAGGCCAGAAAGAGTCCGCTTCATTCCTGATCATAAAGCAGATCCAGGCGATCTACCGGGAGGAAGGGAAACTCAAAGAACTTTCATCAGAAGAAAGACTCGTTCAGCGTCAGGTGGTTGTAAAACCACTGGTAGATGCTTTGTTTGTGTACCTGAAACAACACGAAAGTGAAGTCGGTACGGAAAAACTGAGGGAAGCTTTCACGTATGCATTAAATCAGGAAAAATACCTTCGGGTTTTCCTGACCGACGGGGATGTTCCGATGGACAACAACGCATCAGAGCGTGCGATCCGCGGATTCTGTGTCGGCAAGAATTATGCTGTGAGCAAAATTATGTTCTGTAGTGCTGCATAATCCTTTGAATTCACTATACGGCACTGTTCTTACAGAACATAAGTATTCTCTCTGTCCAGTGATTGCTGATATCATGTATCTACCAAATAAAAGGAGGTAGATACATGAAACAGGAAACTATTAACCAATTCCATGACTATCTGAAGGATCAGGGGCATGAAAATACTACAATTGCTGGTTATATACGGACGATTTGCGACCTTGAGGAACCACCTGATACCACCGATCCGCTTATACTGCTTGTTTATGTTGAGCGAGCCATAAAACTTAAAAGACAATCATTAAGTCGTGCAAACTTTGCATCAGCACAGGCCTCTCTCGGTTCTTTTTTCTTTATGAGAGCCGGCATACGAATCAGAGATTTTCGTAAACAGTGTGTCGCAAAAGATCAGTATGATCCTTTAATGGCACAATTCACAAGTTACTGTAGGGATTTCTTACATCTTTCAGAGCCGGTAACGCTAGCAGCGGTACGCGAGACCAAAAAGTTTCTGAAGGCTGTAGTTCCCGATATACATGACATAGCATGGACAAGCATTACCGCCAATGATGTTATCAATTACCTTTCGAAAGAGCGTAATGACCTGTGTACTGCGAGCATTGGAGTTACCGTGACCGCACTTAGACGATTCTTTCGTTTTCTGCAACATCACGATATCGTAATTCATACTTCTGTATTGAATCTGCCTTTATCTGTTCCGGCATGGAGTAAAGGAAGTAGCCTTCCTATCACATTGACAAAGGATGAGCAATCGCGACTTGCGGACTATTCATTTCCCAGTACTCCAATAGGACTGAGAGATTATTCAATACTGCTCTGTTTCACAGAGCTTGGTCTCAGGTGCAGTGAAGTCGCAAACCTACAAATCGGAGATATTGAATGGAACCGGGGAACTATAATTGTTCGCAAAACAAAAACACACGCTGAGCGCGAACTGCCCATGTCAGTTAAACTTGGAAAAGCACTAGAGAATTATGTGTTGCACGCTCGTCCCGTATCTTTAGGATCTCCATTGTATTTCAAATCTGCAAGACGAATGTTGGAGCCAGCTTCTACAGACAATGTAAGAAGTGTGATCCGGCGGTTATACATTAAAGTCGGTATTACTGGCTGGCATGTAGGAACTCATGCATTAAGGAGAACTGTAGGATCTCATTTATATAACGCAGGTAATGATTTAAAGATAGTTGCTGATTTGTTAGGGCATACTTCTGTTTCAACAACAAAAGCATATGTGCGGATTGATGTCGAATCACTTCGTGTAGTAGCATCACCATGGCCAGGGAGGGAATCTATATGAGCAATAAAATCACCTCCTTGGTAACGTCATACTTGGGCTATAAACGTGGTCTTGGCTTTCAGATGACAGCCGAAGCTGTATATTTGAATGCTTTTGCCAGATACACGCAGGATATAGGATACACCGGCACATTAACACGCAAAATAGTCTTCCAATGGTGTGAAAGTGGTGACAATCCATCACTGGTGACGAAGGGACGCCGATTTGAACCATTAAAGGGACTGGCCGACTATGCGGGCGCCTATGATCCAGATTCAGAATTACTTCCTAAACTTCCTTATGGTAATCCTCATAAACGTGTACGTCCTCATATTTATACACTGGATGAAACCTGTAGACTGATGGAACAGTGCGATTATCTTTATTCTCCGGACGGAATCCGTTCACTGACAATGAAGACTGCCATTGGACTTCTATGGGCTACAGGGCTCAGGACTTCAGAGCTTATAAATCTAACAATCTCAGATGTTGACTTTACGAACAACCTGCTTAACGTTTGTAGCAGTAAGTTCAACAAGGACAGGATCGTACCGTTGCTGCCAGAAGTATCAGATCAGTTAAGATCCTATCGAAGCCAAGTGGAATCCCTTTGCAATAAAGTCCGTCTTGGAAATGAGTTTTTCGTAACCACAGGTGGCAAGCCTTTTAAACGAAATGCATTTGAATACGCATTCCAAACGATTCGTGACATCATTGATGTTAGTGATTCTGGATATCCACACGCTCGCCTTTATGACTTTCGACATACCTTTGCTACCAGAACCATAAAGAACTGGCTTGAGCAGGGAATGGATGTAAATGCAAAGCTTCTCCTCTTATCTACATATATGGGACACATCCATCCGGAAGACACTTACTGGTACTTGTCCTCAACACCAGAACTGATGGACATAGCTTCTCGAAAATATGAGAACATATACGGAGGAGATGCCCATGAATAAGAATGATTCGCTCACTGCCGCACTGAAATTTGCCCCACTTTTGGAGAAATATTTCCTGACATACCTGATAATACAGAAAAAATCGTCTCCAAGAACAGTTTCCACTTATCGAGACAGTTTCACCCTTTACCTTAGATTTATGGCTTCTGTATATGGCATAGCTCCTGACAGAATCGAGATGAATCATTTTTCATTAGACCATCTGTCGGCATTTGGAACATATCTGGAGACAAGCCGAAACTGTATCCCATCAACTATTAATCTCAGAACGTCTGCTATAAAGTCATTTTTGAAATATGCTGCGGTAGAGGCACCAGAATACTCTGGGATTATCCGTAAGTCCTTATCATTACCGGCCAGAAAAGCGGATAAACATGTGATGTCATTTATCTCCAAGAATGAGTACGAATCAATGCTTGAAGTATGCAATAACCCAGATGCATTATCGTTAAGGGATAAGATGATACTCATGATTCTGTACAACACAGGATGCCGTGTATCGGAGCTGGTTAACTTATGCGTGTCTGATATATCTATTGAAACAGATGGGACATCATCTATTCGATTTTTGGGAAAAGGCCGAAAAGAACGCATAACTCCAATATGGAAATCAACAGCTGTATTTATCAACAATTATATCAAGCTGCAGAATTTAAACTGCGACAACCGTCTTTTATCAAACAATCGAAAAGGGAATTTAACACGATCAGGCGTCGGACAGCGGATAACCACGATCACAGAAAAAGCTGCAGAACTGTCCCCATCTCTGAACAAGAAAAACGTCACACCCCATACGTTCCGACATAGTGCTGCAATGAATTTGCTGCAGGCTGGTGTAGATATATCTACAATCGCAATCTGGCTGGGGCACGAAAACATTGAAACGACTCATAAATATATGGTGGCTGACATTGAGATCAAACGTCAAGCTATGGAGAAACTTGATGAAACAACAAACAATTCATTCAACTACAAACCGAGTAAGTCCATTCTCGCATTTCTAGCTTCTCTGTAATAATTATGTTCTGTAAAAACAGTGCCGTGTAGTGAATTCAAATGATTATGCGGCACTACAGAACATAATTTTGCTCACAGCATAATTCTTCTTATGTTCTACAGAGCATAATAAGAAAAACTGGCAGATGATCGATACCATCAATGGTGCAAAATCATCCGCTATCATTTACAGCATTGCAGAAACAGCAAAAGCGAACCATTTAAAGCCATATGAGTACTTTGAATATCTTCTGACAGAGATTCCGAAACACATGGGTGAAACAGACCGATCCTTTTTAGACGATCTGGTTCCATGGTCAGAAAAGCTGCCGGAGAGTATTCGAAAACCAAAGAAGAGCAATTAAGCCAAGCCGCAAAAGTGGCTTTTGACTGGTTCAGTACTCGCTATGGAGCGTTTACGATATATAGTAGTAAGAAAATCTTTATTTCGGCTCTTATTTTTGTTTCAACAAAGCTCCAAATATAGCAATATCCTCATCACGGATAATCTTTATATTATTGACGCTACCTTCGATAAAGTTAATATCGTAGCCTAAGTTAAACATCAGCATTGCGCAGCAGCTCTCTGTCAATGCGTGGTGCTGCTGTTTAGCATCATCAAATACTGATTTGATTACGTCAAATCGATAAGCTTCCGGGGACTGAAGATCCACGACATCCTCGCGGTTGATATACTCAGCTTTTCCAGCCTTGTAACTGAACTGTACATAGTCCTTCATGGACTGGCAGATATTCGCCTTACTGTTCTCGTAGCATGCCTGGAGAAGCTTGGATATCATCTCGACATTAACCATGGGGCGGGTGGATTCCTGGAAGATGATGATATCGTCATCTCCGTATTTATCCTTCACATAATCAAGACCGTTTTCCACGGATAAAATACCGCTGGCAGCAGCGGGGATTAAACCTCTGAGTTTGGTAATACCAAACTGCTCTGCATAAGCAGTCACAATGTTCTCCCAACCTTTCAGACACACGACATAGAGGTCATCAATTGCAGGGTGGCGCTGATATGCTTCTAGGCAATACACGATAACCGGCTTACCATTGATGTCAATGAACTGGTTAGGTATGTTCTTGTGGTTGCGTATTGATTTACCACCGGCAAGGATAATGGCAACAGTCTTATTTCTTTTGTCGGAAGTAATGGTTGTGTATGTTGTGGTCAAAGTAGCAGGAGGGGTAGTAATACCCATCAAAGCTTCGACGGTAGTGTCGAGCACCTCTGCGAATTTGGTAAGTCTTTTCTGGGTCACATCATTTTCACCAGACTCGATCTTGGCGATTGTTGACCTGGTCTTATATCCCATTGCATCTGCCAAATCCTGCTGCGACATATTTAACTCGAATCTTCTTTTCTTTATATTTGCTCCAACTGACATTTTCATTCTTCCTTTCTTATCTATCTTCTCCGCGTCTCGTGTGAAACTCAAAATCACCTATATTGATATTATAAATCAACAAAGCGTGATTTTCAAGAGAAAAATGTGAATTTTTCTACAGGAAATTGTAAACAAAAGTGATTTGAGATTGACAAATTACCCACCAGCACTTATAATAATAGTTGTCATCACGTGTTTTAGTGATTCGTGTTGATTTAGAAGAGCGATGGGGTGTTGGCGATTGAAGATTTACATAGTCCGTCATGGAGAAACCAACGGTAACCTCCGAGGTGCTCTGCAAGGATGGATGGACGAACTATTGAATGAAAAGGGCAGAGAACTTGCCATAATCACAGCCCGGGCACTTTCCGATATCAAGTTCGATGTGGCTATATCAAGTCCATTGTCCAGGGCCTATGAAACGGCAGAGATTATTCTAAGAAAGAATAAGAAGGACATACCTCCAATCCAGACGGATGACCGGCTGAAGGAGATGTTCTTTGGAGAATAGGAAGGATTGGGACTTACCAAGGAGAACTTTGAAATACCATCAGAGCATTTCAATGACTTCTATGACAATCCATTCGCTTTTCAAAACAGTGCAAGCGGGGAGTCAATTCAGCAGGTATGTGCCCGAACCGGAGAGTTCTATCAAGAACTGATAAAGAGGTACTGTTATGAGACAATTCTTCTCACGACTCATGGATTTGCTTTAAGAGCAATGCTACAGCAGGTCTATGAAACTGAAAACAAGGAAGACTTCTAGCATGGCAAGGTTCCTGACAATTGTGCTGTGAACATTATCGAAGTCAAGGACGGAAAGAGCGTCCTGGTTGGAGATGATGTCATCTACTATAATCCAAGCCTCTGTGTGAATCCTTATAAGCCGGTGTAGAGAAATGAGCAGGTAATGCAGGTAAAAGGCAGAAGTAGGAAAAGAAGATAAAACCGAGGAGAATGAAATGAACATAGGAGTAATACTAGCCGGTGGAACCGGAACGAGAGTGGGGGCAGGAGTTCCCAAACAATTCATCAAAGTCCAGGGAAAACCTATTCTTGCATATACACTTGAGATATTCCAGAATGACGATAACATCGATGCTATCGAAGTGGTCTGTCACAAGGACTGGGTCGATGAGGTCGAGGATATCTGCCACAAGTACAGGATAGATAAAAAGAAGTGGACTTGTACCGGAGGGACAACCTTCCAGGAATCCACAATGAATGGAATCTTTAATCTGAAGGGCAAAATATCCAAGGACGATATTGTGGTAATCTCCTTTGGTGTAGCACCAATGACACCTCAGGAAGACATCGACGATTCCATTCGTGTATGTAAGAAACATGGAAATGCCATCGCATCAGCTGATATAGACTTGTGCACATGCATCAAAGATGACGAGTATTCTACAACCCAGAATATAATCCGTGAGACCTTGAAAGGATTTGCAAATCCGTGGACCTTCAAGTTCGGAGAGTTGTGTGATGCTTATGAGGAAGCAGTGAGGAGAGACATCCTCAATGACCTTGAGCCGCATACTACATCCCTTTATATGGCTCTTGGAAAAAGACTGTGGTTTTCTCAGTGCACATCACCACAGTGCAAGATAACAAGTAAACAAGATATAGATGTGTTTGAAGGCAGCTTGTTGTTGAAGAGATTCAGAGAGGAAAAGAAGAAATGATTACCTACAAAGAGTTTGAAGTTATAAGAACCCTGCTTAGAGCAGAAGAAACACCAGAGAATATCGCCAACTACGTATACTCCAATAAGCATTATTATGTGTTCAAATCCGAGGATGAGGTGGCTGAACTTGCCGCCAGCCTGGAAAAGAAGGGCTACCTGAAGGATGGAAAAGTAACCGAATCCGCTATGGAGGAACTGGAGCCACTGAAGGTCAACAACGCTGTCATTCTTGCAGCCGGTGGTTCCGACATTTCTGCCAAATCTGTATACAACATGCCTAAGGGCCTGTTCATGAAGAATGGTGAGACACTGATTGAGCGTCAGATTCGTCAGTTGAAGGAAGCGGGAATCAACGACATCACCGTGGTTATCGGTTACAAGCAGGAGCTTTATTTCTTCCTGGTGGACAAGTGGGGCGTGAACATCGAAATCAACCCTGACCTAAAGAAGAACAACATCTACTCCCTTTACATTGCTAAGGACTTCCTTGGTTCTACATATATTCTGAACTGCGACAATTACTTTGAAGAGAACCCGTTCTCTCAGTATGAATATAATTCTTTCCATGCCACTGTATATAAGGAAGATGCCCACAACGAGCTGGTAGTGAAGAAGAACCAGTCCGGCAGAATCCTCGATATTTATAGCTGCGCCAAGAGTGGCGAGTGCATCTATGGACATGCTTATCTGGACGCTGAGCTGAGCAGAAGACTGGTTAATTTCATGGATGAGGAAATTGATGACTTCCGCGTATCCGCCCTGTTCTGGGAAGAATTCATCAACCGCCATATTGATGACCTTGACATGTATGTCCGTGAATATTCTGCCGACTTCCTGTTTGAGTTTGATTCCATTCAGGAAATCCAGAACATCGACGGTCTGTTCCTCGGTAATGTTTCCGGCTGGATCAACGAGAAGATTTGCTCCGTTCTTAACTGTACCGAAGATGAAATCAGCGACATCAATGTTCTGCAGAAGGGACTTTCCAACATTCTCTTCACATTTGCTGTCCGTGGAGAACGTTATATCTTCCGCTATCCGGGAGACAGCACACATTTCTTCATCTACAGAAAGAATGAATGTGTAGCAAATAGACTTGCAGCCAAAGCCCATGTTGATGATACATACATCTACATCGACGAGCAGGGTGCCAAGATTTCCAAGTTCCGTGAGAACTGCATCGACCTGCACGGCAAGTACTATGAAGACGTTGAAATCATGAAAAGGGTTGCCAGAAAGATTCGTGCATTCCATGATGAAGGATATGACCTTCCTGATTGGAAAGAGTACAACTATGATCCGATCTGGCAGTGTGAGCGTCTCTTCAAGGAAGCATCCAAGATGAAGGGTGACCTGTTCAAAATCTTTGAGAAGGAATGGATCATGCTCCGTAAGCTGCAGAAGTATGCGGATATGGACGGGGTCAAACACACCATGTGCCACAACGATATCAACATCGACAATGTGCTCATGACTGAAGATACTCTCGACATCATCGACTACGAGTTTGCAGGATATAATGACCCTGGCTATGACTTTGGTCGTGTAATTGCCGGACTTGATTATGAGGTAGATGAACCAAAGATTAAGGACATTCTGGAAGCGTACTTCGGACGTCCTGCAACTGAGAAGGAACATCTGCACTGGATGGCTTATTCTGCAATCCATAACTGGTATTATGTAGGCTGGGCTCTTTATAAGGAGAGCATCAATGAAAGCAGCCGTGACTGGATGGTATTCTTCTATAAGCAGGCTAAGAAACTTGCTTCCTGGTGCTTGCCGCAGTACGAGGCTATTTACGGTCCGATGGAAGACCCGAAGGCAGCTTGTATAAGAAAAAAATTATGTTAAGCTATTATAAACAAAAGGAAAATAGGGAAAAATGCAGTGAAGTCGGTGCGGAAAAACTGGCAGATGATCTGGTTCCATGGTCAGAAAAGCTGCCGGAGAGTATTCGAAAACCAAAGAAGAGCAATTAAGATTTGCATTTCCTAGCTATCATTACGAAGGGAATTTCTCTGGAAAACAAGTCGTCGAATTAAAAGGCGCTTACTATGAATTAGCTTCATGGCTGAACTGTAACTACGTCTATGGAATTCAAGTATTTCATCTATTATTCATTGCCTTTTATATTATTTTCCTCCTTCTCATTGTCAGGCAGCAAATTATCCTTCCCGCCGACTGTAAACTTTCCGCAAATAAAATTCGGCAGTGTTTCCATACTGTCTCTCTCAACCAAGCCTGCCAGTCAGGTTTGTGCAGGGTCATGCCCTTGTTTCAAAAGCAGCAATGTTGCCTCTCAAACAAGGCTGCGACAACGTGCCGCCAAGCCGGGAGAAAAGCGCGGTAAATCCCGGCACGGCACAATCGGGTAGGCGAATCTGGAGAAAATACCGTGCGGTTTGCGCTTACCGCAATGTACCGCCGGACATTACTATCATATCAGTACGATCATTAAAGCTTTCTATGATTTTAGCTATTGATTTTGAAACTCCCTTTTCAACATAGTTCATTGGCTTTTTAACTTCAACAGATTTTGCAAATGCTACAATTTCATATCGAATGCCTTCACCATCAAGTTGATAAAAGAATCTTTGATTGTCTTCGGCGTTTTCATAACGAACCTCAAAATAATCTGTTTTCCACCAAGGTGCTGGAACATAGATATAGCCTTTCGTTCCCGTAACAATCAACTCACCCTCAGATTTTGCAGCTTTTGCTACTTTGATTGAAGCTACTGCATCACCATAGGTAAAATCAATTTTTGTAAAGGCATCCATATTGGCAGCTTCATCCAAAAATTTCGTAGTTATTACTTTTTTCCTGTACTCCGTTCCAAGTATTTGAAAAACGGGCAACAATGCTGCAGGAGCCCAGCCGCACATACTATTCCATTTCTGGGTTAAATCTGTTCCAGCAATTGAAATACCATCTCGCAGACTAGTACAAACAGCATCAACCGATACAACCTTACCAATTTTTCCAGTCTTAGCTAGAAGGACTAACCGTTCGTATGCCGTTGAGTATGCCGTCTTAATAGCATCCATAAGAACCAGCCCATGTTCTTCAGCAATCGAATATAGTTCTTCACAATCCGCTTCTTTTAAAGCAATTGGTGATTCACACAAAACATGCTTTCCCGCCAAAAGAGCTTTTTTTGTATCAATATAATGTTTCTCTGGTTTGGAAACAATATACACGGCATCCACTTTTTCAAGAAGTTCATCATAGTTTTCGGTATAGAACATCCCATCAAACTCAGATTCTTCACTCTTCTGAAATGCACATACACCAATTACATCAACGCCGTTTACATATTTAGACTCTGCTACAAACTTTGTTCTGAAAGCAGCTTTTCCAACAATTCCCATACGAAGTTTACATTGTTTACTCCGTACTTCAGAACTAGAGATTCCCTCCGTTCTCGGAAGATACACCACCTTACAATATTCATTCAGATAATCAAATTTTCCAGCCCAATCAGAACCCACCGTGAAAATATCCACATCGTACCTACGAATATCATCAATTTTCTGACCCTCGTATTCTTCCACGATGATCTTATCCGCAAGTCCTGTGGCACGTACAGCCTCAATACGCTCCATCAAGGACTGCTGTACATTGATTTTTCCACGGGTTTTATCAAAATCATCTGTCGTGACACCCACGATCAGATAATCACCCAATGCTTTTGCGCGCTCCAGCAACCTAATGTGTCCGTAATGAAGTAAATCATAGGTTCCATATGTAATTACTCTAACCATTCGAATCTCTTTCTCTTTACAGAATCACTTATCAAGTTCCAGAAGGGCGACCATAAACTGCTGCATATATTTCTTCTCTCCTATAGAAACACGCAAACAGTCCCCAAATTCTCCAACATTTTCATATGCCTTAATAAGGATTTTCTTCTCATTTTTCATTCGTTCAACAATCGTCTGTGCTTTTGTTTTAGGTTCAATAAACAAGAAATTTCCCGCTTCACCTTTATGATGATATCCACGATCATCAAGTTCACTAATTAAATAACTTCTTCCCTCTTGAAATTTTCTCACAAGGCTTTCGACCATACCCGGTGTTGTCAATATTCTCTCTGCAAATAGCATTGCAAAAGCATTGGTATTATGCGGCGTGCAGAACTTTTGTACATACTTAATATCATCGGGGTGCCCAACAACATAGCCTAATCGACAGCCAGCCATCGAAAATAACTTGGAAAAAGTTCTAGTCACAAAGACATGACGTTCATTCAACGCATACTGAATAAATGTTTTCGGGTAGAAATAATGATACGCTTCATCAATGAGAACTGTAATCTGTTTTTCCTTACATACCTGCATAATAGTTTTGAATTCTTCGTCTGTATAGACATTTCCCATCGGATTATTCGGATTCAGCAAAATCAAAAGCTGTGTATCATCTGTCAACTGTGTAATAATATTTTCAATGCTCATCGTGAGATCCTTATTATAGGGAACCTTGACAAAGTTTCTACCATACATCTCTGAATAAACCTGAAACATAAAATATGAAGGAACCACGCCAACAATTCTTCCGTTTTCGGATGTAAATGCCTGAATAATGTAGCGAATGCCCTCTGCTGAACCGTTCACTAAGCATAAGTGCTGAATATCTGTGCCCAAATATTGTGCAAGCACTTCTGTAAAATGTAGAGTTTCAGGATATTGTGCAATCAATTGTGGTGTCACATCGCCTAACACTCCATTTACGAACTCTTCCGGCAACCCACCAGGGTTTTCGTTTAAGTCCAGTCGAAGATAGCTCTTCCGTTCATTCTGGTCAAAAATTCTAACCAGATTTTCTATCTTTTGGTTTAGATAATACATTGTACTGATCTCCTTTATATGTTACTTTCTATTCCTTATAGACCACACAAAAACTTTCTGACGATTACCCCAAACGTATTTCTGCCATAATAGTTTTAGCGATGGCTTATCTGCCCATTTTCTGTTAATATCTTCAATATCCATTTCACTTTTCAGATCCTGCATAAATTGTTCTCGCTTAGGGTTCATTTCAATATGTTTACGCATTGGACCTTGATACCTTAAAGCATCTTCAAATCTCAACTCATGCCCATACATCGAACCTTCAGCTTTTTTCAATACAGATTTTCCTTTTTCAGTATTTGCAATTGCCAGAGAAGGGCCACCATTTTTACCATATAATTCCGGACAATAAATATGTACTCCCCATAGGTCGCCGAGAGATATATCGGCTGTCCGTTCCGTTGTCGTAAAGAGGCATTCATAGCATGAAGGTCGGCTCATAAGATGCTTCAACCAAATATACCAAAATGGGTTAAACCAACGGTCTTTTTCAATTACTTTTTTCTTATTATCGTTCATCATAACTGTGGTCCTCATTATCTCGAAGTCCCATTTGTGATGTCCGAGAAAAGAGTGGCCCTTATACCTGTAGTCAATACTTTCGATTAAAGCACCGAATTTCTTTTTTAGTGATTGCTCATATTTCCGAATGTAAAGGGGACTCGGGACGCCTTCGTAAATAACCTCCACGGTTAATAAGTTATCCTGATTCGTATTACGCAAAAACGCCTTTAATCCAGAAATTTGACATGGCGTTCCAGAAAAAAGCACTTTCTTTCCGGAATTCAAAAAATATTTAGCCTGCTGATATGATTTACCCATTTTGCTTTGGGAATATTTTGATTTTCTAAACTTAGCCAAATTTTTCTTGTCGGTAATATAACTGTGCCAAACTAAAAGCCCCTTACTTTCTGCACCAAAAATCACATAATTGTCATCGCAAAAAGTATCGACAATAGCTGAAAATGCACCGCCGCTAGTGCTTTCAAAACGTACTTCTTCATCTTTGATATATCCACCAAAAACATACTTGTCCTTGCCATATCGCACTGGCATATTCTCATAAAGACAGACTTGGTGGCACAAACTACATTTTACACACAAGTCTTTATTAAGAATCGGATAACGAAATCCTTCATCGTCCTCTTCCATCTTCAATGCACTTTTAGGGCAAATCTGAACACAAGCTTCACAGCCGTAACACTTTCCCTTATCTTTGTCTATCAAGTATCCCGCCATATCTCACACCACCATTAAAAGCAAGAAGCTCTTTTATTTTAGTATCACACTGTTCTCTAGAGAATACGCATAACGGCTTACTGTATTGAACAGCAAATATCGTTCCATGGAGCGAATTTGTCACAACACATTCTGCATATTTCGTAAGGGACAAAAACTCTTCAACCCCTGCCTCATAGAACATTCGGCGATTAGTTTTTTCAGCATTTTTTGCGCGCAAACTAATTTCAACGATCTTCCAGCCATTTTCTGCTGCAAGCTTCTCTGCATAAGCCTCCATATGAGGATTATATCTACGCGCATAAAGTAACAGATACTTCTCATTTTCCAGCCGTTCGTCCGCTATTTTGTCGTACTCATTACTTGTCAGCAATAATGTTGGATCAATTACCCTTTGAACTGGAACATCTACATGAGAAGCGACATATGGTATCATTTGATTTTCTCTTAAGCCAATCGCATTAAAATTTTTCAGCTTTTCGTTCAACTTTTGATAATCGTCCTGCTCAAAATGTGAATCTCCAAAACTTGCGGCATACGCAACGCTATTCTTTTTCATACAATCATAATTTGCGAAATATCCATCATCGAAGCCTTCAAACTCATCAATGCAAAAGATCGTATCACTTCCACATACGAAGCCTGTAATGTTTTAAATATCCTCAAAACGCATGAATGATTATCCCCTGTCAATTCTTTTTTTACTATTTTTTAAGCTTCTAAAAGTTCTTCCAGATATTGAATCGGGCGCAAACTAACTACAAACCTTTCCTTTCTCATCGACAGCTTATGCCTTGTTATTTGTGCCGGTTTCAAACATCATGCGTAAAAGTAACATTGTGAGCTTAGATGCTCTATATGCTAGAGGCGACGTGGATACGCCTGTAAGAATAAGGATTGCATTTTAAAGTCTCGCAGATATTTGTAATTATTTCCGAATCAACATTCAAAAGAAACTCCGAATCAAACGTTCGTAGATCGTCGATGCTATCAAATTCCAAAATTGCATTTGGGTTTTTCATATGTAAACGGAGCAAAACGATCAGATTTTCCTGCTGCTAGTATAATCGCATTTTTCATTTTACCTTCTCCCTATCAACGCTTTTACTTTGAACATTAAAGTTAAAACTAGATACAGGAGCATGGGGGGGTCTCTTTTCCTTTGGTGGCAATGTCATATAATCATTATAGAGATATTTCAAAAAAGCATCATAGTCCTTTGTTCCGTAAAATTTATGTCCCTCAAAATCATACTCCGCTCTATCCAAAAACCAACTCTTTGGCATTCCATATCGTATTTTTGCTGGATGTGCATTTTTCATATAGAATTTCCCAAATGCCGGAAACAACAAGGTTCTCACTCTGTTTGGTGTACTATTATTGCTTCTGCTCGCCATCTTTTCAACTCTTCCATATACCCACTTGACCGGAATCACCGAGAGAAAGCTATAAATTGCTTTTTTCATGCCTGTCTCATTAACTTTTCCTACACGAGAATACAATATTTTCCTTAAAAAGAAGCACCATAAATCTTGTAGTTCCATTCCGAGCACACTTTTGGGGCAATCATCAAGAACAAAAATATCTACAAAGACGCCGGTTTTTCCTTTCATGTGTTCCTGTCCTGCTCGGACAAATGAAGTTCCGGTCCTACGCAATTTTCCATATTGCCAAAGATATTCTGGATCATTATAGTGATCTTGAAAGTAGCAAACAGAAGCATCCATTTCATCCGCAACTGCCCTGAATTTCTCATACTCTTCCCGAAGCATTGCAATATCTGAATCGTCATCCCATGGAATATAACCTTTGTGCCTAACAGCACCTAATAATGTTCCGCTAGTAATGCAATATTTAATACCATGCTTTCTACAAACACGATCGAACTCAATTAGTAAATCTAATTCTAACAACTGCATTGTTCTAAATTCTTGTGGTGTAAGTTTCTTAACAGCATCCATCATGTTCTCTCCTCTGCCATGTTATCCCCGCTCAAAAAAATAAAATATCCGCTTCACAAATTAATCTCTTTTCAAAGAGGTGGTTATTAATTGATATTCATTTAATGTTTTCAGATACTCCATGAACTTTTCCTTATTTTCAATAGCTGTTGTTGTTGGTCTACCCAGATTTTGTCTTGATCCAATAGCACACTTCACCTCTATTAAACTCAACTTTTTTCGTTTTCTTGCTTTCTTAAGTTCTCTTTCCAAATCATCAAATGTATCAACACAAACTGCATGTGGATAACCACAGGCTTTCGCAACTTTTGTAATATTAACAGAAGCCGCTGTTGGCATGCCTCCAACTGTTTCATGCGCTTCATTGTTAATGATTACATGGATCATATTTACTGACTACAAAAGCTTCTATCCCCATATCTTCGAGAAGTTTTAAAGTAATCTCTCCCTGATAAATATGTTGAGGTTCATCATGTATTCCCGGTTCACCTCTCCAACCTATGATAAATATCATGGGTATAGCATAGACCTTATCATTTAACAACGATGCAACAGGATTAATAATATTTCCTTCTCCTGAACTCTGCATGTATACTACAGGTATCTTACCTGTGGACAGATAGTAACCAGCTGCTAAAGCTGTACAATTTCCTTCATTTGCCGCTATTATATGATGGTTCTCGTTGATTCCATATGTTGCCATCAGGTAATCGCAAAGTGATCCTTTGTTCCATAAAATTTATGCCCTTCAAAATCATATTCTGCACGCTCTAAAAACCAACTTTTAGGCATTCCAAAATGTGCTTTTCCGTGATTATAGTTTTTATGATATTGAAATAATGGACATAATAAAATTGTTACTCTATTTGGGCTGGTGTTGCTACTTTTTTTGACATTTTCCCAACCTGTTTACATACCCATCCAATTCCTCCAGCATATCCAGCTCTAACAGCTGCATCGTCCTGAATTCTTTCGGTGATAATTTTCTTGGCTCTGCCATTTTTCAGTTTCCTTTCCAACTTTAATCAAGCCCACAACAGAAAATAAAATCTGCTGTGGGCTCATACACACTATCTATTCTTTTTTAACCACAGCCTTAGTATTTGTCATTATCCTCATAAGAGATAGTGGATGACGGTTCTTTTTCTCCTGTTTCTCCTGTTGTCTTGCCTGGCTGTGCTGTATGTGATACAGGATCCGCAGAACCATCCTTCAATGTGAATTTACCTACCAAATCCTTTAAGATCTGTGCCTGGCCGGAAAGTTCCTCACTGGCTGCAGCGCTTTCTTCTGCAGTTGCAGAATTGCTCTGTACAACGCTGGAGATCTGGCTGATGCCTTCATTTACCTGTTTTACTGAAACTGCCTGTGACTCGCTGGCAGAAGAGATCTCCTCAATGGTCTGTGCTACTCCCTGAACGCCTTCGGTCAGCTGCTGCAATGCCTTGGCCGTGTCATTTGCAATCTTTGTACCACGGTCAACTGCGTGAAGAGAACCTTCAATGAGAGCAGAAGTATTCTTTGAAGCTTCTGCTGATTTTCCTGCAAGATTACGAACCTCGTCTGCTACTACTGCAAATCCTTTTCCTGCTGCTCCTGCACGGGCTGCTTCTACGGCTGCGTTCAAAGCAAGAATATTAGTCTGGAATGCAATATCCTCAATCGTCTTGATGATCTTTCCAATCTCACTGGAGCTGTTGCTGATGTCCGTCATGGCAGAAAGCATCTCCTGCATACGCTGGCTGCTTTCTCCTGCCTCTTCTCTTACATTATCAGCCATGTCGCTGGCTGCCTTTGCATTTTCAGCATTTTTTTCAACATTATTGGAAATCTCATTAATGGTAGCTGCCAGTTCTTCCACGGAAGAAGCCTGCTCGGTAGCACCCTGGGATAATGCCTGTGCTCCGGAGGATACCTGATCGGAGCCTGCTGCCACCTGATCAGCTGACTGGGTAACACTCGAAAGCGTACTGCTTAAATTATCTCTCAGAAGAACCATAGAGTTATAGATCGCAACAAAGCTTCCTACATAATCCTTTGACATAGAAGAATACACATTAAAGTTTCCGCGGCTCATCTCTGTAAGGATATTTGTCTCATCTGCCACTACCGCGTTCAGGAACGCTGCTACAGACCGCAAATCATCGGAAAGCTTTCCAAGCTCATCTTCTGCCTTGTACTCGATATCAATATCCATATTACCGCGTCTCATTTTTTCCATAGCTTCCTGCAACTGTTTTACCGGCTCTACTACGGAACGTATCAGGATCGTTGCCATAATAACGGTACAGATCAGGGCAACGATAACAATTATGATCCCTACAATAAACAGGACGTTTCTGGTCTGCATGGAAGAATTGTAATCATTACCAACAAGGGCTGTCACCTGATCGGTAAACTCATCCAGAGCTCCTTCCAGCTTGGACACTTCCGGGTCAAACTCATCGATAAACGTGAGCCTTGCCTGCTCTTTCGCACGGTCAGAACCAGTGGACAGATACTCTAAGATCTTGTTTGTGACCTCAGAAGTTACCTGAAGCTGTGTATGAAACTGGTTTATCAGTGTCATATCTCCATTATAATGCTCCAGGAACCAGCCTGCGTTCTCCTCAAGGCCGGCTCTATACGAATCAATGTTTGAAAGATATGTTTTTGTGGCGGTGGGGTCATCATTAATCATAGCCTCCACCAGATTCTGGATTGTTGCCAGCATATAGATTTTTACCTTGTCTACACGTACGATCGCTTCGTGGTTATTTTTATAGAACTGGGCATATCTTGTACTGATATTAACCATTCCATAAAAAAGTGCACCAACTGTTACAAAAAAACAGATGACCACTGCTCCAAAAGCAATCGTGATTTTTTGCTTCATATTACGGTTCTTCATGTTCCTTCCCTCTCTTTGTTATTTCTTTCGTGAAATATTGTGGAATTTAATCCCTATATTTATTATTCGGCAAGTACCGAAAAATCATAAGGGATGTTTGGTTTTTCATTTTTCTCTTTTCATCCATTTGCAAGCTTGCTTTTTACATAGTCCTTGATCATTTCACCGCTGTGTCTATCATCTGGTACTGGCATCTGGATCCGGTCACAGAGAGAAAGCCATTTGTCCAGCGTAAGGACTTCATTTTCCTCCTCTACATAATACAGATCTGTGGGAAGGATATCCTTATAAATTGCTGCTGACGGAGAATTCCATTCCTGATATTCCTGCTCTGTAAAACGGATATCACAGTTTTTTTCTCCTTCTGTAACTTTCCTAAATCTGCTGCCTAATACGGTCTTTTCTTCTTTCCGTTCCTTTCTCCAAACCACTGTTCCATCCAGGCAAAACTTTAAATAGGTTCCTGATCCCAGATCATCTGCGATCACTTCATTTTCGGATACTGCATATAGCTGTATTTCGTTGCTGTCAATATATAAAAGCTCCTCTATTTTTCCCTCTTCTCTGGTCTCTTTCAGGATGCATCCTGTTCTGGCATCGAAAAATACCAGAGTATCACCACAAACTGTAGCCGAAGCGATTTCCCTTTCCGGATCTGCAAAACTGCACCAGGATACTTTTCCTGTATCCGTGTTCAGGATCAGCCATCGTTTTTTATAAGTCTGCGGACATAAAATGTTTCTGCCTATAGAAACAGCCCCGCCAAATACCCCCGGAATACCACGTACTTTATTCTTATCCACCATTGTATAGGTTACATGTCCGGAAGTAAGATCTATGCAAAGGATGCTGTTGTACCATGCAGGCATACAATATAGTACATTACCTCTCTGAAAGCCTTTCAGGAATAACGGCTGTTCTATAAAATGCTCTGCATCACGGATCTGTACGGACTCAAACTGATCCTTATCTATATGGTAAATGGCCAGGTTTCTGGCAAAATATGGGACAAGATACAGTCTGTCTTCTACCCGTACAACAGAACGGAACAGATCTCCCTTAAATGCCAATTCTCCCGGAATCTTTCCTATGCAGGAAAGTCTGTCCATTTGTTTATCATAATGAAACAGCAGGTTTACTTTTCCGTGAACAAACCACACTTCTTTTTCATCTTCCCAAAAAGCTCCCGGCCAGCATGGTATCTTACATTCCTTTTCTCTTACCAGGGAATTCTGATATAAAACCGGTTTTCCTGTTTCCCAGAATAACTGGGCTACAGAGCTGTAATCCCCGTAATAGCAGTCGCAGGAAGCAATGGCAAGATCAAGATCGTATCCTTTGTCCAGGATTCCCCAGCCTTCTTCTTCATAAGAAGCCAGAAGTTCTCTATATTTCTGTAAAAGCTGGGGCCGCATCACCTCCAGTGTCTGTTCATACAGTGGATGAGGACGAAGCCATAAAGTAAGATCTTTTCTGTTTCTAAAATAAAGAAAGACTTCTTCAATTTTTTTCATCATATCCGGCTGGTTTAAAACTGCGTCAATAGACAGGCTGTAAAATACGGTCTTTTTCCTGACTCCGTCAGACCTATAAAGACATTTCCTCCATTTCCCAGGAAGAGAACTGTCCTGTCTTTTCGTACTTCGGGCACGTTCAATCTTTGGTGATCCAAAGTTCTGTACCTTCTCTTCCCATTGCTCTGTTGGAACTCCTTTGAGTCCGGAACACAAAATATTGATAAACAGTTCTCTTTCCTGCTCTGTTGCTGTAACAAAGCAGTCTGCATTAATAGTTCCCGGCTCAATGACAAACCCGGTGCTTCCCGCCTGGCGTTTCGCAGATTCTACGTTTCCAGTACTTGCTGTAGTATAATAAGGCAGATATACCAGCTGGTCTGCATATTTCTTCAATCTGCTGCTATAAAAATCAGGGTGGACGCTGGTCAATCTATTGTTCTGGTCATAGGGATTGTGGATAAACACCGCATCCGGTTTTTTATCTTCCAGGCGGAATGTGCGGTAATCTGTGACAGGAACATCTTGTGGATACTGATCTCCCTCGTAGTGTTCTACTGTCAGATTCCCATCCTGGTCTTTATCAAAATAGGGGATCGGTACAACATAGGCATCGCAATCCGGATCTTTATCTGCCGCTTTCCAGACGGTTTCCATAGAATCCCACATAGACACTTTATATGGAAGAAAGACAAAACAGAGACGGTCTGTTTCCATATCATTCTCCATACGTTCATATAAAAGTTTCAATTCTTTCTTTATTTTTTTATACAGCCTTGCAATCTGTTTTTTGCTGTGAAGATTCTGACTCATCTCATAAAGATCTTCACAATATACTTCCAGAAGGGGGACCAGATCTGCTTTTCCCACATTTTCCAGCTCTGTTCCCAACAAAAGTGCTGTTTCCTGAGATTGTGAAAGAGCATCGATCATCACTTCTTCTGTATTCTGGCCGAATCCCATGAACACTTTTTCATTTGCCCGCATTAAGAGGGCCGCTGTCTGCAAAAGCCTTCTTTTTTCTTTTCTTTTGATCGCCATTTTTACGGTTTCCTCCAAAAATGATCAGATATCCTATCTCTGATAATTTTATCGGCGTTTTCTTTTTTTTTATAACTGTTTTATCAACTTACTGTTTCTTTTTTGAAATCCCCTTATCCATTTTCAACCACCGCCGATAAAGTTAAAAGAAATACTATTCTGATTATTATGAAAAAAGGCGGTGTACAATATGAGCAGTGGTATGGACAGCAGTATTCTGGATACATACCTTTATGAAGAAAACAATCTTTTAGACCAGTTAGACGAAATGCTGGTTGCTGATGAGAAAAACGGTGATTTTTCCACCGATGACGTAAATGAGATCTTCCGTATCATGCATACGATCAAAGGCTCTTCTGCAATGATGGAATTTAATTCGATCTCCACGATCGCCCATCATATTGAAGATGTATTTTTTTATATCCGTGATAAAGGAATCGAAACTCTGGATCCTGAACATAAGAAAGAGCTTTTCAACCTGATGTTCCGTTCAGAGGATTATTTAAGAAGCGAAATCGAGAAAGTAGAACAGGGAGTACCTCTTTCTACTGATATTGATGCGTTCTCCAATGAGATCAATTCTTTTTTGAAGAAGATCAGCGGCGCTGCACCTGCACAGCCGGAAGCTTCACAGGCTGCACCTGCAGCTTCTGGTGCTGCAGCTTCTGCACCTGCAGCTCCTGCTTCTCTCCCTGATGATAAGGATGCAGCCTGCTTTTTCCATGTTTTTCTGGAAGAAGGCGTGGGAATGGAGAATCTGCGGGCTTATATGATCGTAAATGCAGTAAAGGAATGTGATGTAAACTTCCGTTTTTACCCCAGTGATATGGAAACAGATCAGGATACTTCCCAGACGATCGCAGAAAATGGTTTTTTCCTTGCTTTTGACTCCAGTGAAGACGCTTCTAAGGCTGAAGGGATTTTAAAAACCCAGAACCACATCCGATCTTATGAGCTTGTAAATGTCTCAAAAGCCGCTCCTCCTGCAAAAGCTGAGGAAAAAAAGGCATCTGTTTCCAAACCCACGGCACCAGCACCTGCATCCACAGATACAGCTGCCGGGAAAGCAGCTCCTATGCTTTCCCATGCCCCGGTCAAGCAGAATCTGATCAGCGTCAACCTGATGAAGCTGGACAGCCTGATGGATATTGTTGGTGAGATCGTGATCACTGAATCCATGGTCACATCTTCCCCTGAATTAAACCTGCTGCCAAGGGACAACAGGGATAATTTTATGAAATCAGCACGCCAGCTGCGTAAGCTCACCAATGATCTGCAGGATATTGCCATGTCTTTACGCATGGTCCCGATTTCCGGCGTGTTCCAGAAAATGAACCGTATTGTGCGTGATATGAAGCAGAGCCTGGGAAAAGACGTCCGTCTGACCATTGTAGGTGAAGATACAGAGGTAGATAAGACGATCGTAGACAATATACAGGATCCTATCATGCATATCGTGCGTAACAGCATGGATCATGGGATTGAAGAAACAGCCCAGGAACGTATTGCTGCCGGTAAGGATCCCCAGGGCGAGATCGTACTTTCCGCTTCCCATACCAGCAGTGAGGTTGTTATCTCCGTTAAAGATGACGGATATGGCATGGATCCCCAGAAGATTCTTGAAAAAGCCCGGTCAAAGAACATGCTGACCAAGCCTGATTCTGAATACAGCCAGAAGGAGATCCTGGGGCTGATCATGCTTCCCGGATTTTCCACCAATACAGAGGTAACTGAATATTCCGGTCGTGGTGTTGGAATGGATGTTGTAAAGAAAAATGTAGAATCCTTAGGCGGTATCGTTTCTGTATCCAGTACCTACGGTGAAGGAACTACGATTTCCATGAAGATCCCGCTGACTCTGGCTATTGTAGATGGAATGAAAGTAACGGTAGGTGATTCTATTTTTACTATACCTATCGCCAATATCCGTCAGTCCTTTAAGGTAAAAGCAGATCAGGTGATCAAAGATGAATATGGCAATGAAATGGTAGAACGTGTTGACCATTTTTATCCTATCGTCCGCCTCCATTCCTTCTATCACCTTCCAACTGAGGTTACCCAGATGGAAGACGGTATCCTTTTATGGGTGGAAGCAAATGACCGTTCTTACTGCCTGTTTGTAGATGATCTGATCGGCGAGCAGCAGGTGGTAGTAAAGCCGCTTCCTGCTTTTCTCAGTGAATTTAACCTGAAAGACCACGGCATCACCGGCTGTACCATTATGGGTGATGGCAATATCAGCATCATTCTGGATATCCTCAGCTTATATTCCATAGCTGTAGAGAATGCGTAAACAGGAGGTTTTAAAATGGCTGAAGTAACAGAAACAAATATCCGGACAGACGTACCGGCTGAAAACCAGTCCGTTGAACGCTGTCTTACCTTTGAGTCGGGAGACATGACTCTGTTTTTAAGTATCAATAACGTAACGGAGATCATCAATGACTGTGCGATCACTCATCTTCCACTGGTACCTGATTATATTAAAGGAATCATCAATCTGCGTGGTCAGATCCTTCCGGTAGTAGATATACGGCTCTATATGGGCAAGCCTGCTTTGGAATATAACAGTAAGACCTGCTTTATCGTTTTAAATGTAGACGATCTTCCTGTATGCATCGTTGTGGATTCTGTGCAGCAGGTGATCGATATTGATCTTCAGGATGTACGTCCGATCCCTATCAAACGCAGACAGAAGCTGTTAGATGGTATGATCACACTTGAAAATGGGACTGTGCTTATGTCTTTTGACTGCAAGTCCCTGGTCAGCTCTTAATGTACTCCCGGAATCTTTTTGTACTTGATTTTGCGAGAAGATTTTTTGTCAGCCGCAAAGGCAGGTGCAGGAAAGACTCCGAGAGTACATCCGATTCCTAAGGAGGTCATACAATGCTTACATTAAGTGACGGGGATTTTAACCGTCTTTACACTTATATCCAACAGCACTATGGCATCAATCTGAGCCACAAAAAACAGCTGATCACCAGCCGTCTTACTAATATGCTGCAGCAGAAAGGGTTTCATAGTTTTACAGAATACATAGATGAGATCATCTCAGGTAAAGATCCTGAGATGGTTTCTGTTATGTTAAACAAGCTGACTACCAACTATACCTATTTTATGCGGGAAAAAGAACATTTTGACTTTCTCCAGAAGCAGATTCTTCCTGAGCTTGCAAACAAGCATTCCCGGGACCGTTCTATTGCGATCTGGAGTGCCGGCTGCTCCTCCGGTGAAGAACCTTATAACATTTCTATGTATCTGAAAGAATATTTTTCTGCCCTTCCCGGAAGCTGGGATACCCGTATCCTTGCTACGGACATTTCCCAGCGTGTTCTGGATTCTGCCATGGATCCCAGATATTCCCTTGAAAGCTTAAAAGAGCTTCCGCCTTCCTGGCAGGAACGCTATTTTGTTCCCATGGGAGATAAAACCTATACTGTTTCAGATGCTTTAAGGAAAAATGTGATCTTTCGTTCCTTTAACCTGATGGATCCCATCCATTTCCGCAAAAAGTTTGACCTGATCTTCTGCAGAAACGTGATGATCTATTTTGATCGTCCTACGAAGGCGGCACTGGTAAGGCGCTTTTATGATGCTACCGCTCCGGGAGGCTACTTATTTATCGGACATTCTGAAAGCCTGGATAAGGAAAGCTGCCCGTTTTCCTATATTGAACCGGCTATTTACCGAAAGATCTGATCCCGTAGGTTATCTCATACGTTGTTACACTTATCTTATTAAGGAGGCGTTATGATCATGGATCATAAATTAAAATTAATGGTAGTGGATGATTCACCCTTGTTCCGCACCTGGCTGATCCGTTCTCTCTCTGAGGATGACCGCTTCCAGGTTGTAGGATATGCAGTAAATGCCCTTGACGCCCAGGAAAAGATCCCGCTGCTGCAGCCGGATATGCTTACCCTGGATATTGAAATGCCGGGAATGTCCGGCATTGATTTTTTAAAGCAGCTGCTTCCCGTCCACCCTATCCCGGTGATCCTGGTATCTTCCCTGAACCTGAGGGTTTTTGATGCCCTGGAAGCCGGAGCTGTGGATTTTGTACGGAAACCGGATGAAGCCAATGGACTGTCTAAAGAGATCTTTCTTTCTATGCTCCGTTCCAAACTCATGGTAGCGGCTGCTTCCCACGTACACCTTCCTTCTGTTCCTGCAGACCCTCAGGCAGGTGGTATCCGCAAGGTTTCTTCTTTACCTCCTGCCAGAAATACTTTCCTGCAGAAACCAAAGATTCCTCTGGGTGCTTCCCCTGAAACCGTGATCGCTATCGGGGCATCTACCGGAGGTACAGAAGCCATTCTCGAGGTAGTAAAGAATTTTCCTGCAGATACTCCCGGAGTTGTGATCACCCAGCATATGCCTGCAGGTTTTACAGCCATGTATGCAGAGCGCTTAAACAGGATCTGCAAAATGGAAGTACGGGAGGCGAAAAACGGGGACCGGATCCGCAAAGGTCTTATGCTTTTAGCTCCCGGAGGTCTGCAGATGCGTGTGGTACCTCTTGGAAACTCCTATGCAGTCAGTGTACAGGAAGGAGAAAAGGTAAACGGACACAGACCTTCCGTGGATGTGCTTTTTGACTCAGTTGCATTACATGTGCGGGAACACGCCATCGGCGTTCTTCTCACAGGAATGGGAGCAGATGGAGCTGCCGGTCTTTTGCGCATGCGCAAAAACGGCGCCTATACGATTGGTCAGGACAAAAACAGCTGTGTTGTATACGGCATGCCTATGGAGGCACATAAGATCGGCGCCGTATGCCAGCAGTGTCCTTTAAATACCATTGGTCAGACTGTCCTGGCCCGTGTATCCCTTCGTTAACGGATAAGAAATAAATGGATAAAAAATGAAAGATAGAACTTTAAAGAACCAAAAGAAACATATAAATAAAACCTTGAAACAGTTCCAACTTGCGAAAACGATGATCCAGCTTTCCATTACCGGTACAGTTTCGGTGATCACTGCCAGCCTGAGCTTTTATTTTTGCCCAGGCTTTTCTTCCCAGGTCATAAAAGACGCACGATCCGCTATTTCCTTTGTACAGACTGCCAGTGGCCAGAAATTTCATGAACTGGAAGACTTTCTTAAAAAGCAGACCCAGCCAGAACCAAAAATCCAAAAACAAACAGAGCTTTCAGAGGATACTTCCAGGACACAGGGGATCCCAGATACATCTTCTGTGACTGCAAATACATCTCCTGTGATCCTTGGAAAAGCAGAAAACCTGCATATGGAGGCTCAGACGGGATCAGATGGCAATTCTTATGATGCTGCCATCCTGGATACCAGTATGGGACCGATGTTCTACTATAATCAGGGAGATACCCGCTGGAGCAGTTATCTCTACGGCGGTTCAGATCCCATGCTCCAGTATGGATGTGGTCCTACCGCCGCAGCCATGCTCATCTCCAGCTTCACAAATGGCGGAGAAGCCATTACCCCGGTAACGATCGCGGACTGGTCTGCTGCCAATGGCTATTATGCCCCCCAGAGCGGCTCCTATCACAGTCTGATCCCATCTGTCCTTACTGCCTATGGCTTTCAGGTAGAATCTGTAACAGACCATTCGCCCCAGAACGCGGCTTCCCTTCTTTCTTCCGGTCATATCCTGGTCGCCCTTATGGGTAAGGGAAGCCTGACGCAAAACGGTCACTTTGTCCTGATCACAAAACTCCTTCCTGACGGAAATGTTTCTATCGCAGATCCTAACAGCTTTGATAACAGCACCTGCGAATGGGAGCTTCCTCTTCTCATGGAAGAGTTGAAAAAAGTCTATGACAGCGGCGCCCCGCTCTGGGCCGTTTCCATGGCTGCATCAAACTCTTCCCTCTCCTGAGGAAGGAGGATTCCCCTGAACATCCGCTCCAGATCCTTTCTGCCCATTGCCATAGCCACCCGCAGAAGGATCACCTTGTCTTTTATATCAGAATAATCATAAATCTTCCCTAAAAACTGGACTACCTCTTCTGCGCTGACATTGCTCTCTGCAAAACAGTTGATCAGAGTCAGCAGCGCATTCATATCTTTGTGGTCAGTATTCAGTACGATCACACAATAGCGGACCGCTTTCTGGTAATCTCCCAGCTTTCTGCAGCCTTCTCCCAGACACTCATACATCTGGATCAGCATGGAGGTGGTAATGATCCCCCTGTTCACTGTTCCATAGGTTTCCAGCTTTGCTATAGCCAGTTCATACATCTGTACCGCTTTTTCATATTGCCCCTTTCTCCAGTACCATTCCCCCATAACACAGTCAAAATCAGGCTCTTTCGGAAGCTTTTCCACTGCTTCTTTGTAAATAGCTTCCACCTCGGCTTCCGGTTCGTTCAGGCACTGGGAGACCCTTAACAGGTTTGTATAGGTATAAGAACTTCGCTGATCATATACCCCCAGTTTTTCCGGCATGGCTGCCACCGCCTTTTTGTATGCATCCCTTGCTTCTTCATTTTTTCCGTCTGAAGAATAGGTATCTCCCAGATATCCAAGATAATCACAGTTTTCAGGCTCCTGCTTCAGGATCTCCAGGATGATGTTCAGATTCCTTTCAAATTTGGACTTATCCCTCTTCTCCTGTTCCTGGTATCCGGTATGGAGGAAAGCCAGCTGCTTTGTAGCATCTGTCAGATGCAGTCCGGATCTTCCTTTTCTGACCAGGTGTTCATGTATTTTTCCTACATAGCGCAGGTCCGGCCGGTTTACAAAGAATCGGATCATGGTGCCGCCGCTTGTGATATTGTTATTTTCATCCAGATCTACGATCCCTGTAAGAAGGCCGTCTACATCGTCTCCCACATATTCCAATATCTCCGGAATCTTCGCTGCATCCTCCGGTGTAAAGCTTTCATCCGCGTCAAGAAAGGCGATCCAGTCTCCCTTTGCCTGGTCAATGGCAAAATTTTTGGCAGCAGCAAAATCATTGATCCATGGAAAGGAAAATATCTTTGCCCCCATTTCCCTGGCAATCTCCACAGTACGGTCACTGCTTCCTGTATCTACTACGATCTGTTCACACATGATATCCTTCCCCCAGGAAAGGGCACGGCGGATATTTTTTTCTTCATTTTTCACGATCATACACTGTGATATGGTTTTTTTCATCATCTGTTACCTTCTTTTTAAGTTCTAAAGGACATATTGTAACTGTTCAGTAGGTCTGCGCACTTGCTGCGCTGACCGTAAGAAAACATAGGCTGGAAGGTAAAAATCCCATCAGCGAAGCTGATCTGGAATGGATTTTTGCACGTAACTATGAAGGTACTGAATAGTTACGACATAATCGAGTAGGAGGCGGTGGCTAACCGCCGTCCTCTCACAGCACCGTACGTACCGTTCGGTATACGGCGCTTTCAATAGTTGACGTGCACAGACTGGTAGGCTCTGGCTAAATCATAATAGCCACTGTTTATCAGTCTTTCTTTATTCAGCGCCCAAATCACAGCTTTGTTATTACTGATATACCAATACTTTCTGCGACTGTTTGCTATTGTTGCCGCATAGTGTTCTGGAATTCCCAGCTTGACTAGATTTTTATATTTCGTTCTAGGTTTCTTCCACTGTTTCCATATACACATACGTATTCTGTGATAGAGCCATCCGTTAATGTCATCTATGTTGTTCTTCATACTTGCAATTCCGTAGTAGTTAAGCCATCCCCTCGCATACACCTTGATTTTCTCAAGGCTTGGCTTGATTGACTGACATCGCTTACGGGAAGATAACTCCTTCAGTCTAGACTTAAACTTCTTCCATGACTTCGGATGAACTCGGACATAAATGCCTTTTCCATTCCTTCCCAATGCAAAGCCAAGGAATTTAAAATTTCGGATTGCAAACACGCTGACAGTACGGCTCTTTTCTCGGTTGACTGTAAGTTTCAGCCTCTCCTCAAGATATTTTGTACTGCTTTCCAAGAGTCTCTCTGATGCTCGCTTGCTCTTTGCAAGAAGCACGATGTCATCTGCATATCTTATGCATGGAACACCTCTTTTCAGGAATTCCTGGTCGAACTCATTGAGATAGACATTTGCAAGCAATGGTGATAGATTTCCACCTTGTGGTGAGCCTTCCTCTGTGTCGATGACCACTCCATTTTCCATTACACCGCTTTTCAGATAGCGCTTTATCAGTTGCACTACTCTTTCATCCTTGACATTCTTACGAAGAATGTTAATGAGGATTTCGTGATTTAGAGTATCGAAGTATTTTGATAAATCAAGAACTACAGCAAATGTATAGCCTTGTTCTGCATACTCTTTGACCTTAAGTATTGCATCTTTTGCACTTCTGTTCGGACGATAGCCATAGCTACCCTCTGCAAACAGCAGTTCATAGATTGGCACTAACTGTTGGGTTATTGCCTGTTGAAGTGTACGGTCTATCACTGTTGGTATGCCAAGCTTTCGCACACCACCATCTGGTTTGGGAATCTCAACTCGTCTTACTGGAGACGGAGTATACTTTCCACAATAAATGCGGTCGGTTAACTCTTGTTGATGTTCCTTTAGATATGGAAGAGCCTCTTCAATGGTCATGCCATCAATTCCCGGCGCTCCCTTGTTTGCCTTAACTCTCTTATACGCTCTGTTAAAGTTGTCTTTATACAGTATCGCTTCCAAAAGTCTCGGCTGTGCACTGTCTCTTTCTTTCCATATCCGATTGAATGACCTAGACGCTTTCGCATACCCTTCATGTTCCGCATTATCTCTTTGCGAACAGCCATTGTTTTCAACGTTTTCTGCCATAGACGGTCATTCCTCCTTTCTCGGTCATACTCAAGACTCCTACTGATTCGGTCCTTCACCTCTCGGCTACTATGACCTCTGCTGACTTCTGTGCGTTCAGCATTGCTTTATGCAATGGTTACCTCTTTCAAGGCATTCCGCACAGACCTCCCCGGGTACCACACGTTTCTTTCTCTCCATCCATCCGTTACATTTACCATACATGATTCCGTGTAGTTATCGGGCTTCGGCTTGTAAAGCAGTCTTACCCTCATGCATGGCCTTCTATGTAATTTCTGTTCGTCAGACCGGAGATTTGCCCGTGGTTAGTCTGTTCCCACATCCGGCTTCCTTCAGATTCCACCTCGCGATGGACACCCTTACCTTCGGCTATATCCTTCCCACTACCGGGCGGATTCGGGACTTGCACCCGCTAGAAACGTGCGCCGCCGGGCGCACTTTAAAAAAAGAGGATCTGCACAAAGCAGATCCCCTAAAAGATGCAGAATCAATTTCAAGATTACTGCAGCATACTTAATACACCCTGAGGCATAGCGTTGGACTGGGAAAGCATAGACTGAGCAGCCTGTAAAAGAATGTTGTTCTTTGTATAAGCTGTGATCTCATCTGCCATATCTGTATCACGGATACGGCTTTCCGCAGAGGTAATGTTCTCAGAAGTAACCTTCAGGTTGTTTACCGTATGCTCCAGACGGTTCTGGGCAGCACCAAGGGTTGCACGGTAAGTAGATACTGTCTCAATTGCAGTATCTATAGATTTCATTGCCTTGAATGCATCTGTCGTGGTAGAAACCTGGATATTTTTAACCTTTAATGCATCCGCTGTCATAGTCTGCTGTGCAACAGTCATTGCGTTGGCTTTATCTGCAGAAGCACCGATGTAGAAAGTCAGGTTCGAATTGTTAGGCTTAGGATTTAAAGGTTTCTCACCGTTGAACTCTGTAGTAGAAGCAATACGGGTGATCTCGCTGTTCAGTGCATCAATCTCTGCCTTGATGTTTTTTCTTGCAGTTTCGGTATAAGTACCATTTGCTGCCTGGGTAGTCAGAGTCTTCATACGCTGAAGCATGGAGTGAGTCTCTGTCATAGCACCTTCTGCTGTCTGGATCAGACCGATCGCATCGTTTGCATTGTTTACAGCCTGGTTTAAACCATTGATCTGGGAACGCATGGTCTCGGAAATAGCCAGACCTGCTGCGTCATCGCCTGCACGGTTGATCTTGTAACCGGAAGACAGCTTCTCTAAGTTTTTGCTCAGTGCACTCTGGTTGGTACTTAAGTTTCTGTAAGAATTGATCGCTGCAATATTATGCTGAATTACCATAATGAATTCCTCCTTTTATAAAAGAAAATATGGCAGTGGACTCCTTTCCTCTGTCTTCTATTGTCCCAAGGGCCCTTTCTGGAACAGCAGAATTTTCTTTTCATATATATATATCGTCTTATGTTAAAAAAACATAAGCCTGTTTTTCATTATTTCTTTCATTTTTATTTTAAAAGTTCAAGTATGGTCTGAGGGAGATTATTTGCATTTGTAAGCATCATATTAGAGGACTGTAGGACGATGTTACTGCTGGTGTATTTTGTGATCTCCTCTGCCATATTGGTATCACGGATCTGGCTTTCTGCCGCCTGCATGTTTTCACTTGTAACGCTTAAATTATTGTGGGTGTGATCCAGATGCATATAAGCAGCTCCAAAGGATGCCCTGACCTTAGAAACAGCCTCTATCGCGTTTTCAATGTATCCCACAGATTCTTGTCCCTTTTTTACATCGGAAAAATCTGTCTTATCCAGCTGTAGTTCCTTGCTTCCTATATAATAGCGTTCTACATCCAGAACTTCTCCAGCCTGAGCAGAACCGCCGATCTGGAGCGGGATCGTATCGTCCAGCTCTGGCGGCTGCCAAAGCGGTGGATCTGTATTTGTATTGGCATCTGCCCTGGAAAACAGGGAGATTTCTCCAAATTTAGTGGTAGAACCAATCCTGTCAATCTCCTCAAGGATCTGGTTTTTTTCCATGTTCAAGGTTTCCCTGTTGGATTGATCGTAAGTTCCATTTGCGGATTTTAAAGCCAGAGTCTTCAGTCTCTGGAGCATGGAATGGACCTCTGTCAAAGCGCCATCTCCTACATTGGTAAGTCCGATGCCGTCATCAATGTTTCTCATCGCCTGGTTCAGGCTGTTGATCCTGCTGCGCATACCTTCCGAGATCGCCAGTCCAGCTGCATCATCTCCCGCACGGACGATCCGAAAGCCGGAAGACAGCTTTTCAAGGGACTTTTTCAGCTTTCCTGTTTCGATCCCCTGATTTCTGGCAGCATTTATGGATGCTATGTTATTCTGCACCTGCATGATGTTTCACCTTCCTTTGTATCTTCTATGAATATCATCAAATAACCATTTGTTTTTATTATCGGCAAAATGCCTTATTTTATTGATACCAGGGTCAAAAGGCCGGAATTGCGGGAGTGCAAAGCGCGCGGCAATCCGGTATCTGTCTGTCAGATCAGCGTACCCGTATCCTTACCCATATTCATCATCATCTGAAGACGGAGGATCTGCACCATATTAGACCAGTCTTCCCCGGAAAGGTTCTCTCCCTTTCCTGCTGCCAGAAGTGTACCAAGGCTGCCGGCGCCGGACAGATCTGTATTTCCCGCAAAGCTGCCTAAAAGACTGCCTGCTTTCAGACTGCTTCCTGTAAGGCCACTTCCTATAAGGCTGCTCACTGCTGTACTGCCGGATGTTTTCCCATATGTTCCGGTACTCACCGTACGTCCTGCCAGGATCGTATTGTTTCCCGTATAATCCGCCATGATCTTTTTTACATAATTCTGGGTTTCTTTATATGGTGGGATGCCTCCGTATTTGGTCACACTGTTCGGACCTGCGTTATAAGCTGCCAGTGCAAGGCTTACGTCTCCTCCGAACCGGTCCAGATTTTGTTTTAAGTATTTTGCCCCTCCAAGGATATTTTGTCTGGCATTGTAAGGATCGCTTACTCCAAGAGAACGGGCTGTTCCCGGCATCAGCTGCATCACGCCCATAGCCCCTGCTTTGGATACAGCCTTTGGATTAAACCCCGACTCTGCCTTTGCCACCGCCCTGAGAAGTTTAGAAGGGATCTGATATAAAGCAGAAGCTTCTTCGAAAATAGAATCCATATCTTCTTTTATGGCATTCAGCCCATTTTTCAGTATCCCCTGAAATTCCTGGACCGGTGTTGTCTTCTGTGTCTGATCCGCTGCCTGTGCAGCTAACTTTCCCCCATCTCCTGTTATCGGTGCTAAACTCATATTTCTTACTCCTTTCGGCCTGCGCCGTCTGCTCCAAGGTACCAGCCGTCCTGAGAACGGTTTACTGCCATAGATCCATCGTTATTTAAATAATACCAGATATTTTTATCATACAGCCAGCCGGTCTTCATATCCCCATCCGGGTTTAAGTAATACCATTTTCCATTTCCTGTGTTCACCCAGCCGGTCTTCATATCCCCATCAGGGTTTAAGTAATACCATTTTCCGTTTCCTGTGTTCACCCAGCCGGTCTTCATATCCCCATCAGGGTTTAAGTAATACCATTTTCCGTTTCCTGTGTTCACCCAGCCAGTCTTCATATATCCATTTCCGTCGAAATAATACCATTTTCCACCATACTGGAACCAGCCCCTGGTACGGTTTCCTTCAGCGTTAAAGTAATACCATATACCTCCCACCAGCTTCCAGGTATTGACTGCCAGAGTCCCATCCGGCATAACAAAGTTGTCTCCCTTTAGAGAACCTGCTACGCCTGGACCAGTACTGCAGCTCTGGGAAGTTGCTGCATGTTCTTTCTCCTCTTCCGCACTGTCATCTATATCCTGTTCCTGTGATGTAACAAATTCCCCTTCTTTTAAGTATTTTTTCTGTTCTGCCGTAACCGGGACCGCTTTTACCTGATAATAGTAGATCTTGTCCGGATCTGTCATGTACTCCTTTAAGCTGACAGAGTTACTTGTAACTGTCATCCGTTTCACCACTTTATCATTTCCATATAAAGTCAGGGTATAGCCCGGAGCATAGTCTACCTTCTTCCACACTGCCTTTTCTGAGTCATGTGAACTCCAGCCTGCTAAAGCTGTGTCACCCAGAACAGTGACCGGCGTATAGTTCACTTTTACCTGCATGGTGGTATTATCCAGGGCTTTCGCCGATACAAAATCAGCCCCGGTCACACGGCATTTGGATCGTCCAAGGGACACAGGGAAATACTTTCCCTGTGCAGCATCCACAGTGATCTCCATCCGTACCTTTTTACCAGGTTTCCAGTTTTCATATTCTGTTTTGTAATAAATATCCCCAATGGATACCCCTGATCCGCTGATGGTGATCTGGGGCTGTGGTATTTCCTCCGGATCTCCAAAAGTGGTGTTAAATTTAATACTCATGGTCTCGATGATGCTGCTCTCTGCCCCATAAGCTGTATACATATGAAAGATTCCCCCTGGCACAGACTGTAAGCTTCCTGTGCTAAGCAGCAGTCCTGTTCCGGCACAAAGGAGTATTTTTCTGATCATTTTCATTTCCATTCCTCACATATCTTTACCTGTACCAGATCCCGTCCCCATTAACATAAAATCCATTGATATACTGGTTTTTTGCCATTTCACCTGAATCCGGCCAAAAATAATACCAATTCCCGTCAACCTGATACCAGCCGGCAGCCATAACTCCGTCAGCATCCAGGAAATAAGTTTTCCCTTCCCGGATCAGCCAGCCGGTAAACATGACTCCCTGAAGGCTGTTGTCAAGTGTGTTTAAGTAATACCAGGAACCATTCTGTTCCAGCCAGCCGGTATATAAGGAGCCGTCTTCCCTGAAAAAGTAATAATCCGCCCCTATGATCTTCCAGCCTCCATAAGCCATGGTTCCCTGTGTATGCCCATTTTCCGTTAATGGCCAGAAGTAATACCACTGTCCATTGATCTTTGCCCATCCGGTTGCCATTTCCCCGGTACCATACAGGTAATACCAGTCATTTGCCATCTTCTGCCAGCCGGTGAGCATCGTGCCATTGACATCAAAATAATACCAGTATCCGTTGACCGACTGCCATGTACCCCGGCATATAGAGCCATCCGGAAATCTGTAATTCCATATATTGCCTTTTTTTACCCAGCCTACTTTATCTGTGGTTCCGCGCTTTGCAGAAGGATTTTTTGATTGCTGTCCTTTACCATCTGATACATACCGGTCTGTAATGGAAAGCTCCCCGGATTCTATCCATTCGCTTTTTCCACCATATTTTTTTTGGGAATCCGTTCCCGGTACTGTGCGTACCTTAAAGGTATACTCTCCTGTTTTTGTCATATATGGATAAAAATTATACTGAACCGCACTGGTCTGGGAGACGCTGTAAACTTTCGTTTTTCCTCTGTAAAGCTGCACTTCGTAATAACCGGATGTGTTATCCGGCTTTTCCCATTTAGCCTGTCCCAGGCTTTTTTCATTCCACCAGGCATCTTCCGGAGCAGCATAGTCTCCTTTGATCCCTTTTACCCGCAGGGTAACTACCAGTTCATCTCCATCTCGTCTGGCAGACACAAATGTGCCCCCACTGATCTTTACATTCGCTTTTTTATAGCTGGAAACAAAATAATCTTCACTGACATCTTCCGGTTCCAGGGTGACTTTCATCTGAGGCTCTTCAGCAGCTTTCAGTTCATTGGAGCTTTTATCCGTCCATTCGGCCTCGGAAACGCTGTATTTACCTCCACTTGCATCTACTGCCACTTCTCCATCTGAAACCGTGGTCGTTTCCAGTTTTATATCCGGAAGCTTGCTGCCTACTTCCAGCTTGGATGTAACACGGATATTTACTGTTTTAATCTCTTTTGCTGCTGCAAAAGCATCTATCTTTCCCCATTGGAACAGCAAGACTCCCGAAAGAAGGAGCAGAAACATTTCCCGTCCGTGTCTGGATCTTCTGTCAGGTATTTTCGACTTTTTCTTCATTTTCTTTTTCCTCCGGTGACGGCACATATCCTAAAAAGTAAATATAGATCTCTATGATCGCCTGATATAATTCTTCCGGCACAGCCGCTCCCATCTGTAATCTGCTTAAAAGAGTCGCAAGAGAATCATCCTCATAAACCGGAACCCCTGACTTTCTGGCTGCTTCCGTGATCTTTTCTGCCATATATCCCATTCCGGAAGCAACGATTACCGGGGCAGTGTCCTTTTCCGGCGAATATTGAAGCGCAACTGCCTTTTGCTCTAATAACCGCTCAAACGCTGACATTAATACCATTCTCCTTTTTTCTTATCTTTGGAAAAACATCCAGCAGACGGTAATGAGCTTTCCGTTCCTGCACCTGCATCATTTTCACGCGCATCCCGTTTCTGGTACATATTTCCTGAAGCTTTGCCTGTATCTCTCCGGCTCCGGCAGAAAGATTTTTAGGAACTCCCAGCTCCATGGATATTTTATGATCCTGGAGATCTGCCAGAAGCTGGAAATCTCCCAATCCCCTGATCTCAAAGTCCACCAGAAGGCGTATTTTCCTGCCTCCATCTTTTTCTTCTTCTTTTTTCTCCGCGTCCGGATCGATCCAAAATTCAGATACTGCCTCTTTTCCCTGATATTGAAAAGGAAGGACAAAATGATTCACAGACATATATACGCTTTCGTTTACCAGCATCCCTCGCATCAGCTGATAAAAATCCTGTACATGTTCCAGCCCGGCTTCTCCTTTGGCCCCTCTTTCCACAAGTGAGCCAAAAATATCTCCATAAATATTTCCTTTTTTTCCTTTTGAACCGGTAAGTACAGCATACAGTTCTTCAGGCTCTGTTTCAAAAAAACGTTTAAAATCCCTATTCGCTGCCATTTGTTCAAAAAGGCTTCTGAGAAGGGCACTGCTTCCGTTTTCATAACGTGCCCCATAAAGGATCAGCTGGATCACGCTGCTTCTTACGTTGCCATAATCATGGGTACGGGAAATATATCTTGAAAGAAAGGGGACCAGCTTCTGAAACAGAACCTGGGAATTTTCCTTCGTTTCCCCATTTTCTGCCTTCCAGTCCAGCTGATCCAGAATTGATGCGTATTCCTGTCTTGCAGAGGTGTAAAGCATTCCTTTTATTTCATCTGTCAGTTCCTGCATCTGTTCTAAAAGATGCTCACCGCTGGAATAATTGTTGAATACCTGAAGGAATTTGAGGGCTGTTTCCTGCAGGCCTCTGTTTCCTTCCTGCTGCAAAAGAGTTCTCAGGTTTTCAAAGAAAGTACCGGAAAATTTAGTCTGTCCCTGCATTTTTAAAAAATCCAGCAGCTGGCCAGAATCTTCAAAACTGGCAGAATCCAGCAGCTGCTGCACCATTTTACCCAGACCTTCATCACCTTTAGCGATAACGGCTCCATCCCGGAACAGGATCCGGCCCAGGGAATCCTTTATTTCATTTTCCTGCCCCAGCTTCTGAAGAAAGTCAGTATAATTTCCATTATAATTGCGAACGCTGAAGCCACTTTCATTTTCCTGGTCACCAGCGGTACCGCTTTTCTGTCCATCTGCCCGCACTACACGAGATGGGTCAGAAGGATTCTGGATCTGGGAACTGTTCAGGGCGCTTTGCTGCTCCTGGCCTGTGTGGACATTTCTATTATCTATATATGTAGAAGGATCTGTTACCTGTAATATATTAGACATGTTTTATCCCTTTTCTTTTTGATTCTATATATTATGATGTTGGGGTCAAAAGATTTTGACCCCTCTGATACCGAATTACCCTGCATGCTTCCATATGTATATTTAATCGGCGTTTTCCCGTTTTTTATAATTATTATTTTTCTTATATTTTCAAGAAAAAAGGCGATAATTTACATAGATATAGATTCAGTAAGCATGTGAAAATCACAGGATACTTTTGTGGTCCTGCCGTTTTATTTTAAGGTGAGGAGTAATTGTATGAAAATTCAAAATTTTATCCAGGAGCAAATACACATGGAACATGTATCAATGAGACAAAGCAATATTGCTTTGTCTGATAATATTTCTGCAAAACCGGCTGATCTTGACCGAGCCAGTTTTGAATACACCGAAGGTATTTCGGCTGATGAAACACTTTTCGCACGCTCTCTGGCTCACAGCATTACAGAAGATGTCTGCCGCGAGAAAGGCGTTTCCGTTGAAAAGGCTGCCCAACTGAAAAAACAGGTTGAGGAAGGAACCTACGAACCGGATCCCATGGCCATTGCAAGGGCCATGTATGATCTATGAGGGCGCCTGAAAGCCTGATCCCGGTATTAGAACAGCTGTGTACTGTATTAGAACAGCTATGCCGGGTTGAGGCTGATAAACTAACCGTTGTTTCAGCTGATCATCCTGACCAGCTGGAATCTCTTTTAAATGATGAAAACATGCTTTTACTGCAGCTGCGCGGACTAGATAAAAAACGAAGTGATCTTCTTCGCAGGTCGGGTCTTGAGGGGCTTACTTTCCGCCAGATTTTGATGCAGGAGGACAGCGAGGAGGCTGTGGCACTTCTCTCTCCGATCTTGGAACGGTTATCCATCCAGGCTGAAAAGCTGAAAAAAGTAAAAGGTGGCACAGACCGTCTGATCCGGATCCGCATGAAGCAGTTAGAACAGCGCCTTGCCGGTGCGAAGCAGAGCGATCCTCATGTTTATGACAAATATGTCTGATAAAACTGTGGGGACTGCAGGATATTTATATTTCGGAGGTAATAATACTTTATGGTAAGAGCAACTTTTTCCGGTTTTAATACCGCTCTGTCCGCTCTCCAGGCCAACCAGAAACGTCTGGATATTACAGGACAGAATTTGTCAAATATGAATACTGCCGGATATACCAGGCAGCAGTTAGAGGCATCCAGCCTTAATTATACGAATCCTGTTTCCCATTATTCTAATGGGAATGAAACTGCAGTAGGCTTTGGGGTAAGCATGGACCGGGTCTCACAGATCAGAGATCCTTATCTGGATATCCAATACCGCAGCCAGTCTGCTGACTGCAGCTATACCAATCGTTTACAGACTGCCCTTAATTCTCTGTCAAAGGTACTGGACGAAACAACCATTTCCGGCATCCGTCAGGCATTTGATGATATCCAGTCTACCCTTACAAGCATGCAGGATCCTGCAAAGGTATCCGATCCCATCTATGAAAGTGAGCTGCGAACTAAAATGCAGTCTGTATGTAATCTTTTTAACCAGGCATCCAGACAGATCACACAGGCCGAACAGAATGAATTTCAAAGGCTCACAGGGGAAGGCAGCAGTGAACAGGGCGATGTACAGAAGATCAATGACATCCTCCGCCAGATCGGCGACCTGAACGTGCAGATCAAACGTAACCAGGTTGCCGGTCATCCTTCTCTGGAACTGCAGGATGAACGAAATCTTCTTCTGGATGAGCTTTCCGGTTATATTCCTGTTGAAACCAGATATTACAAGGATGATGCCCATTCCGGGAATAACGCCTATGACTATGATGCAAATGGTGCTGTGATCGGCAAGAAGGATTGGCCTGATGACCTGGAAGTGAGCATGAATTATATTGATGCCCAGGGAAAGAGCCAGAAGCTGATCCTGGTAAATGGATCTGACCTTGGTGCTAACGGTCTCACAAAAAACTACGGTCAGTTAAGTGTGTTAAAAGGCGATCACCAGACAGCTGCTTCTGTTTCTGATCCTGCAAACATTTCCATCAAGTTTGAAAAAGCCCCCAGCTATCAAGGGAATGGACAGGCAGCTGCAGATGTATACGCAGAGTTAAAAGGGATCCATTTTGAAGGCGGCTCTCTTCAGGCAAGCCTGGATATGCTCCAGAAAACAGGTACCGGCACTGTGATAAATGGATCTACTGCTGTGGATGATGTCCGTGGATACCAGTATTACTCAGAAAAACTGGATCAGTTAGCTGACACTTTCGCAAAATCCATGAATGCCAGCAACAATGGCAACAACCACAAGGATCAGAATCTTTTATCTAATTCCACCGATGACTCAACAACTGGTATAACAGCCGGAAATATCGGTATCAGCAAAGGCTGGACCAGTGGAACGATCCATATTTCTACGGACGGCACCAACCGCACAGATACAATTCTTGATATGATCGCAGCTATGAAGGATACCAAGAAATTGAACGGGAAAACATTTGCTGATTATATGAATAACCTTTCCACCCAGCTGGCATCTGATTCCAGCTCCAACCAGACTGCATTAAAGACGGGCACAACTGTTTTAAACAGTATCCAGGACTCCAGAGACTCTCTTTCCGGTGTCAGCCTGGATGAAGAAGCAACCAATATGATGGCCTACGTTTCAGCCTATAATGCTGCTTCCCGTCTGATGACTGCCCTTGATGAAGTGTTGAATACCCTGATCAGTAATACTGGTGCATAAATATAAGGAGGATTAATAAATTATGAGAGTTGTACGTTCATCTGTTTACCGCAGGTATACTTCTTCTTTAAATGATCTTCAAAGCAATCTGAACAAAAGCATGAACAAGGTTTCTACCGGCGCTGCTTATGAAACAGCTGCTGATAATCCTCTTGCTTATTATCAGGGAAAGAAAATGGATCATTTATATCAGGATGCAAAGAGTAAAAGTTCTATTTTAGGTGATATTAAAAACCGTCTGTACCAACAGGAGCAGGGCGCAAGGGATATCCAGAAAACTTTAAGCAACAGTAAGACTTCCATGCAGTATGTGCTGGATTCCTCCCATAACAGCTCAAAAACTTCTGTCCAGACAAAAAGAGATGCTCTTCTTCAGGATGTGCAGAGCATGGTCAGCAATCTGAACAGCCAGTATCAGGATTTCTATGTTTATGGAGGAAATGATATTACAACAGCTCCGTTTTCTTTAAGCGGAGATGGAAAAACCCTTACTTATACCCATAAGTATTCAGACGGTACCACAAAGACGGTCAATATGACCATGGCTTATGACAAAAATAACAATACTTACAGTTATCATTTAAGCGATGATGACCTGAACAACCTTGTGACAGCTATGAGAGAACAAGGCCGGGTAGATATCGGTTATGGCGATATTTCCAACCGCCAGTCTCTTTTAGATACCTATACCGGAGGACTGAATATGCTTACGGGGCTTACTTCAGATTCCCTAAATGCCATGTCTGATGCGGATGCAAAGGATGCGGTCAAAGCTGCCCTGGAAACAACTCCTGTGGCACTTCTGAGCCGTTCGGTTATGGCCTGTGATAATTATACCAATGATACTACGACCGTTGATCAATTTACAGATACTATGGGCAGTGTACTTAAAGATGCAGCTAATACAGAGCATACCATCAGCACCATTTACAGCGACCTTGGCAATAAATATTCCCTGGTAGAAACTACAAAAACCCGTCTTGATACTTTAAGCGACAACCTGACAGAGGAATACAAAGACATTCTCGGAGCTGATCCTTATGAGGCCATCACAGAAATGTTCTCTTACCAGTACTCCTATTCTGCCGCTTTAAAAATGGGGTCAAACCTGATGCAGTCATCTCTTTTTGATTTTATAAAATGATACCGGTACATTGTTTATAAAAAACAAGCAAAAAATAACTTTCTATTTTTAGGTCAGAAGAAGGTGAAAATGTATGAAACCTGTGATTGAAGCAAATTTTAAACCTTTTGAATCTGTCCGTTTCCGTCAAAATGCCAGTCTGGTTTCAAAGGACCAGCTGGCAGCAAGACAGCATCAGGCGATTTCCCAATACCGCCTGAAAGTACGTCAGGCTCAAAATTACGGGATCAGTTCTCCGGAAAGCATGACCTGTATCCAGGATATCAGACAAGCTTTTAATCTCCGGGATACTGTCCAAAGAGTACATGGCACAGCAAACGTCTCTGGATCAGGAAACAGCTTTTGTGATCCATTTTCTGGCAGCCCTGACAATAATGGGCTGTATACCCTTCAGAGAGGTGAATTTGAATTTCGTGTGGCATCTGGCAATCTGGAATACGTACCAGCCCTGGAAATGACCATCATAACCTCTTATCCAAAAGTAGAGTTTGTGTATACCGGCACCCCCAATTATGTTCCACCAAAAAAAGAGCCGGATTCCCCTGCTCTTAATGTTACCATATAAAAACTGACCCCCGGAGGCTTATGCAATCATGAAGATTGATACAAAATATTACGGCGAAATTGATTATACAAAAGATGAACTGGTTGTATTTCCAGATGGTTTATTTGGTTTTTCCCAGTACCATGACTATCTTCCCCTCTCTATGGAGGAAGATGACAGTTCCCTGCTGATATTGCAGTCTGTAGACGAACCTTATGTAGCCTTTTTTCTCATCGATGCAGCAGCACTCTTTCCTTCTTATTCACCGGTTCTTCTACCGGAAGAATTATCCTTTCTGGAAGTAAATTCCAGTGATGAATTATCCTATTATGTCATATGTGCTGTAAAGAAGGATTATCTGGATGGAACCGTCAACTTGAAATGTCCTCTTGCCATTAATCCGGATACCCGCAAAGGAATCCAGGTGATCTTGTCCAACGCTGACTATGATTACCGCCATACCTTACGTTCTCTTCTTGGTAAAGAGATAAAGGAACAGGACACTAAAAAAGGAGATAAATAGCCATGCTGATACTGAAACGTAAAAAAAATGACAGTATCCTGATCGGGAATGACATACGCATCACTGTACTTGACTGCGACAATGGATCTGTCAGCCTGGCTATAAATGCCCCGAAGCATATTTCTATTTTGCGGGAAGAATTGACAGAAGCAGAACGCAGCAACCTGGATGCCTTATTATCTGATACAGATTCACTGCGCTCTATTGAAAAAGGACTGAATTCTTATATAAAGAAATAGACCATAAGCTTAATGACCCGCAAACGGGTGAATACTGATAAAATGACTCTTATCTGCTATACAAAATATCATATAGCTCTTTCAGCTGCCGGCGTACGAGAGAAAAAAACTCTCTCAGACGCCGGTAAAATAATGCTCTTTTTTCCATGCGGTTTTCCCGCTCTTCTTCTTTTAATATGTCTGATCTAAGATCCAGCGCCTGTTCATCTGTTTCCGGCCCAAATTTCCCTGTCATGCCGTAGAATACATTTTTCTCCAGTATATCAAATACCTGGAGTTCTTCTTCCTCTGTCTCCATGCTGGCACATTCTTCCCGTGTTCCAAACCACATATAGCTTAAATGCAGAAGCTTCTGCGCCAGTATATTTACTTTAAATTCCTTTAGCCGGTTCTCAAGCTCCTGAAACTGGTCTTCTTCTGCTGCTTTTCTGTAAAATACATATAAGTCTGCCAGATGGCGTATCTGCAGATGTCCTGTTACATATAGGTAAGCAGACTGGATCATCAGATAGACTAGCTGGTCTATGGCATTCCATTCATAAATGTAGTTACCATTTTCTTTCAGGAAAGCACGCTGGAGCAGCTTTTCCATCCCCCTCTGGTATACCTGGGTTTTAAAAGGAAAGGTATGATAGATCTCCACAGAAAAGCGACCTGGTATACGCATCTTTTCACCCACTCCCGGATAGAGAGTATCCGTTTCGTAGCCTATATTGACCAGATAGCCTTTTGCAAAAAGATAATCTTCCGGGTCAAGAAAAAAAAGCTTCAGAGAGCTTTCCCCTGCCATTTCCTCCCTTGGATACAGCTGTCTGCGGCTGCTGGAGGAAAGGACGAGTACCGGGATTTTTTTTAATTCCAGAAGGACCAGTATCTCCCGTTCTCCTTCTGTGCAGCTTTCGTTAAATTTCAGAATATCGCTGTAGCGCTCATAAAAGCGTGTTTTCCACCGTTCCGGCATTTTTTCATTATTTCCAAGGACCGCAAGATAGATCAGGTTTGAAATTTTGTTATAATCTGCAACCCGGAACAGCCTTTCCCAGTCCAGATTTCCATGAAGCGGCTTTAAATCATCCTGGCGCATAACAGATGCAGCCATATTTACCAGTATGCGGCCTTCATAAAAGTTTTGATTTTCCATTTAACTTCACCTGTTTTTTGATATTCTTCTGTTAAGTCCCCCATCGATCCTGCGTATCTTATCTAAAAGCTTTTCTGTGCGGCAACGCAGATCCTCAATACGCTTCTCCAGCATTTTTTCCTGCTCTGTCTTTCCTTTAAAACAGCTTTTTACATTCTTTAATGGACCTTTAGCCAGATCTCGTAGATACCGGGCCCGAAGGCTGTTTCCCGCAGTCTGCAGGATGATCTGTTCTTCACAGTCTGCATGGCGCTGCAGCTGTTCTCCCCTCATATCTAAAAGAAGAGAAGCGGAGACTGTGTCGCCGCGCTCCACTGCCTCCGCCAGTTCTTCCGTCAGACTACAAACTTCTCTTAATATATTATATCTCCTTTGAAGATATATCAAAATTGTTTCCAAGTCTGCGCTCATATATTCTCCTTTAACCGAAAACACTTCGTTCTCTCACAATATGCTGATCGCCGGAAATCTTTCCTGCCTGGTTAAATGCATCTCTTAATTCAGAAAGTATGTGGCTGATCCTTGGAATCTCTTCTGCCCTGCGTTCCCTTCCTGCTTTAACACGGCTGATATCATAGATCAGGTACTCATAGATACGTTTCAGATCCTTGCTGATGGGATACTGCATATCCAGTATCTGTATTAAATACCGGACGATCCGTCCTGTTTTTTCGAGACATTCTTCAAAAGTCTCATATTTTTTATCCTCAAGTGCGATCTGTGCCATTTTCAGACGTTTCACTGCTTCATCATACAATAAAAGCAACAACTCCAGATTGCTCATAGAATAGATCGTACTTTCCTTGTACTGCTTAAACTTTTCATACATGCTTTCTTACCCCCATCAGCCACCTAACTGTGACAGGTAGCTGGACTGTGAATTCATCTGATTGATCAGCCTTTCCATCTGCGTAAACTGGCTGATATAACGGTCCTGCTCAGTTGACAGCTGGGACTGCAGGTTTGTGATGGTTTCCTGCATATCCTTTAATTCTTTATAAATACTGTTGTTAGTCAGGGTCAGGCTTAGTTTTTCAGATCCTGCCTCTTCAATAAGCACACCATAGGAATTTCCATTCTTGCTTGCATATCTGGTGGCATAAGTAGAAAGAGTACTGTCTATGGTGTTTACAATACCATGCGTGCCTGTGAACAGGTCTGATACCTTTTCCGGATCACTGTCCATGGCAGTTTTAAACTTTTCTTCATCAAATACGATCTTTCCACCTGCTGTGTAATCATCTGAGAAGGAAATTCCGATCTTTTCAAGATCGTCATAAGAAACACCGTTTATCATCATTGAAGAGAAAATGCCCTGGGTAGCATTGTCCAGATCTTTTAAAGCGCTGCTGTTGTACAGAATACCCTCTTTTGCCTTATCCTCCCAGTTTTTAATGGAGGTTTCATTCATTTCATTTTTCTGGTCATCTGTCAGAGGCTTATAATTACTGTCCGGCTTGGTTGTTGCCTGGGTGCGGACCTCATCGATCATGGCATTATAAGCTTCAATGAATTTCTTTACAGTCTCTGTCACCTTTTCTGTATCTGCTGATGCAGTAAAGCTGACGCCTCCTTCAGCAGTTGCCGAGCCTGTATTAAATGTATTAGTGGCTCTAATATCCAGACCGTCAATGGAGAAGGTATTGCTGCTGCTGGTAATGGTGGTCTGTACCCCATTATAGAGAATACTCATCTCACCATCTGTGCCATCTGTGCTAACCCCGCCGAAAATGAGATTTGCTGCATCAGCAGTATCATTTGGATCTGCACCAAGGGTGATCTTACGACCCTCACCTTTTTCATTGGAAGAAAGAACAAATTTATTTTCACTGCCCAGATAGATGGCAGTTACTCCCGCATCTTTATTATTATTGATCGCAGTAAGCAGTCCGTCTACTGTGGTATCTGCAGTGATATTATCTATTTTTGCACCATTGACTGTAAAGTTTTTTAATGCGTCGTTTAATTCCTCTTTTGTATTGTATTTTCCCAGTCCCAGTTTGACCCTGTTCTCCCACAGGCTGCTTCCTGTACTGATCTTATTTGACTGGGTAGATGTGATACCCAGAGCATTCTGGAGTTCCTTTGAGTCTGCGGATATCTGTAATGTCTGTTTGTTGTCTTTTGCAGTAAACGTCAGGCTGCCATTTTGACCCTCACCTACAGTAACCTTTCCTGAACCGAAGGCTTTATCCAGCTTATTCTGTAAGCTATCCTTAAAAGCTTTAAAATCTTTTATCTCTTCCTTATCGCCGATCAGTTCAATATTCTTTGTCTGTCCGCCATAAGAAACAGAGATTGATTTTCCCTTAAGATAGCCGGAAAGGGGCTGCTTTGTTATAGCTGCAGCCTCAAATGAAGATGTATGGTCGTTAAATTCCTTAAGTGAAATGCCGTTATCTATTTCATCCTGATTCATGTTGCCGGAATTAAAGCCAAGACTCTTTAAAGCAGATGATGTTCCCCTGATCACATAGCTTTTTCCTTTATCGGTAATACTTGGTGTCTGACTGATCTGGATCTGATCACCATTCAGTGTAAATTTAATGCCGCTCTTTCCATCTTTTCCGAGAAATCCCTGGGAATCAAGGGCTTCATTCAGCTGTTCTACTATCTTGTCAGAACTAGCCGTATAATCAATGGTAACTGTCTCTGTTTTTCCATTGTCCAGCTTTTTTTCATAACTGGTGGGGAACGTAAAGGTTGCTTCCTCTGTGAATTTCTTATCTGTAATACTGTAGGTTCCAAATGTCAGCTTCGTTCCGGAAAGATTGGAGGTCTTTATTTCTTTATTGCTAAAATCAGACGCACTGATGCCGCCTAAGGTAATAGCTGAATCTGTTTTCTTTTCGCCGGAGATCAATGTGGCAGATGTTGCTAATTTGTTTACTCCCAGAACTGATACTCTGGATGCAGTGTCCGCGTTTCCTGTCGCTGATATATATTTTGTATAGTCAGGATCCCCCTGTACACTGACCTGGTTTTTTGCAAAGAAATCACTGTTTTTTAAGCTCTTTGTTGCTGAATAGCTAAGGTAATTGTCCTGAAGATCTATGATCTTATTGCTGATAGAACGATATGCATCCCGCTTCCATTCCAGTTTTGTCATAGCCTGTTTCTTGGATGTGATCTTGGATGTTGTTCTTGCTGTCATCTGTTCGATCAGTGCATCCCTGTCAATACCGGAAGCTAAACCGCCATATCCTCTTAAAGCTGTATTTCCAAGACTGCTGCTTGTTCTTGATACACTTGACATATCTGCTGCTCCTTTCAGTCATGTGATGTCGCGGAGTACATAAAATGCGCCGCTTCTGTATACTTTATCCCTGTGATCCTATAGATTCTATATACATATTTCGGCGCAGCATGAAAATTTATAAGATATGGCGTGGATGTTCTTTTACTTCCATACAGGCTCTCATGGACTGACTTAAAACAGCCACACGGAATTTATTGCGGTAAAAGGTTAACAGCATCGGGACTGTCGTATTATCTGCTACAATATATTTGGGCGGCAGCCTGGTAAGCATCAGCGCCTTCACATCTGCCTGACAGCGGCTGCAGGTACAGGTATCATTACTTTTCAGTGCGTCAAGGATCAGTTCCGGAGTAAGGATCTCCTCCATGATATTTACGACCCGGTAACTTGGACCATCTTCCTGCTTCTGCTCTTCCTGTTGTTCCGGTTCTTTCTGTACAGGTGTCCCTGCGTTTGTTTTGGGCTGCTCTGTCTGTTCTTCTGTCTGTTCTTCTGACTGTTCTTCCGACTGTTCTTCTGTCTGTTCTTCTGACTGTTCTTCCGACTGTTCTTCCTGCTCCCCGGGCTGTTCTGCCTGCTCTTCTGTCTGTTCTTTTTCCAGCTCCTGGATCAGATTCTTCTGGATCTCTTCTGCCAGCTTTCCTTCTTCTCTTGGATCAACTACAGTCACATTAGCGGAAGGCACTCTTACCGGTTCTTCAGCAGCTGATCCTTCCTGCTGTGTTTCACCGGAAGCTGAAGAAGGCGGCTGTGTTTCGCCAGAAGACGCAACTGGCGGCTGTGAACCTGTGATAAGGTTCAGCACATGTGAGGTTTTATTTGTTTTTTTTGCCATATTATTTCTCCCTGAAACCTATGATCTTTTCTACCTCATCTAAAAACTTTCCATAATCCTTTACAGCTGATGCTCTCGGACTGTACTCAAAAATACTTTCTCCATGGGCCGGTGCTTCCGCAATCGCCACTCCGGACCTTATTTTTGTGTCAAATACCCGGGTTTCCAGCTGCGCGGCCAGCTGCCCGGCCATTTCCAATACATCCCTGCAAAGACATGTTCTTGGATTAAAGCGGTTTAGCAGGATACCCATGATCTTAAGGCCGGGATTGATCTGTATGCGGACAGATTCTACTGTTTCCTTTAACTGTGACAGTCCAACCAGACTGAGGATATCCGATGCCATTGGTATAATAAGATAATCAGAAACTGCATATGCGTTAACTGTGAGAAGATTTAAGGCAGGGGGTGTATCGATCACAATATAGTCATAAAAATCCATTACCGGCTTTAAAACATTTTTTAAAATAGATTCTTTTTCTTCTCCCGGATTATACTCCAGACCACTGCTGCTTAAGGTAATATCAGAAGGAAGGATATCGATCCCTTCTGTGCGGCTGATAGCCTTTTGTATGGATATATCTCCTTTTAATACATCCAGTATAGTAGATCCTCCTTCGGTATCCAGACCAAGGCAGAATCCAAGATTTCCCTGGGGATCCAGGTCTATACACAGAACCTTTTTACCTGCCATCGAAAATCCTGCAGCCAGCGCTGCTGATGTTGTGGTCTTTCCCACACCGCCTTTTTGATTTGAAACCGTAATGACCATTTTATGTATCTCCTTTTATCCTCTCTTCTGCATACAATATTTTCTGAAAGATCTCCCTGTATTATTCTCCAAGGCGTTCCATAGATTCCTCTACCTGTTTTACCAGTTCCTGGATCTCCTGATATACAGCGGCTGACTCATTTGCCATACGTCCGATCTCATCTGCTACAACACCAAAGCCTACACCTGCTTTTCCGGCACGGCCTGCTTCAATGGCTGCATTCAGGGAAAGCATTTTTTCCATCGTAGCCGTCTGCTCCAGTCCCTTTGCCTTATACTTGATCTGTCCTACTGCATCCCGTACTTTCTTTTCCTCTTTTGCAAATGCTTCTACGCTGTCTGCATTGCTCTTCCGGTAATAAAGGGCATTAGCCCACAGATTCAGCATCTCAGCTAAAAGCTGTCCACCGGCACTTACTACTTCCTGGCTTGGGGCTGAATCATCCGGGTAATCTCCAAGGACGATACCGCCGATCACTGTACCTGCACGGAATCCTCCTACTGTAAGATCCTGGGTAAACTCTCGCAGCTCATTATGTTTTCCATTGGTATACCTGCTGTAAAAGCTGGTAAAGGAGTTTCCTCTCGTAATGTATTTTCCTTTCATATCCACTACTGCTGCTGTCATGCCTGTGACCGTTAAAAACAGATCCTGGATCCGCTGAAGTTCTTTTATATCCAGGATCTGGCGGATATCCAGATTTTCTGTACTTTCATCTTTTGAAACGGTATCCATATAGGAAGTTTTCCCTGATACTGCTGATCCTGTTGCCGCTTTAGAAGCTGTATCTTCATTTTTGGTCCCATTCTGGATCCACTGGGCCAGCTTGCGGTCTGTTGCCCGGATATGCTTAACCAGCACGCTTACCATATAGTTGATCTCGCCCAGGGAATTGATCGTCGGACCTTCCTGCTCCATTTTTATAATGGCATCCCCCAGTTTCTGTTTATACCATTCATGAAATTTATGATGTTCTGTATATTCCGGATATTTTGACTGCTTCTGGAGATCCTCCTCATCTGAAAAGTGTTTCGTTACATATTCAACAAGAAATTCTCCCAGACTTGAGAGATTTTCTCTTCCCTTTCCTTTTGAGCATGCATCCAGAAGGGTATTGACTTCGTCAAAAATCTTCCTGTGCTCACTGTCGATCAGTTCATTTCCTGTTACAAGATCCTGTGTTAATACATATTTTTCCATCCTTAGAGTCCTCCTTACTGCTGACTGTACTGTTTTTTAAAACGGGCAAGCAGTTCATCCATTACTGTGATCAGATGCCCGATCTCCGGCTTGGAAAGCTGTTCGTCTGCACCTAATTCTTTCCCCTTCTGCCTCATCTGCTCATTGATCAGGGAAGAGAAGATGATAACCGGGATCTTCTTTAAATGTTCGTCATCCTTGATCAGCTTTGTAAGCCTGTGGCCATCCATTTCCGGCATTTCGATATCTGTAATGACCAGATTGACCTTATCATACAGATCAGAATCATTATGTATTTGTGAAAGGTAATCCCATGCCTCCTGGCCATTGGAAAAATTCTTTACATTGGTAAATCCGGCCCTTTCCAGAGAATCATCGATCATTTTACTTAAAAGAATGGAATCTTCCGCGATCACAATAGGACTGTTGCAGATAGGGCGGTCTCCCATCTTATCTACATCTGTCACCTGTATAGTTGTTTCCGGTGCGATCTCTGCCACGATCTTTTCAAAATCCAGGATGATCACCAGCTCTTTTCCGCACTGGGCAATACCGGTAGCAACACTGTCATCTCCATTTGCAATGGTCTTATCTGGCTTCTGTATATCTTTCCATGAAATCCTGCTGATACCTTCGATACTGTCTACCCGGAAAGCGACCGTCATTTTATTAAAATTTGTTACGATAAACAGATCTCTTGGCCCATTTTCCCGGTCATCTCCTGTAAGATATTTTGCCAGGTTGATCACTGTGATCAGCTCATCCCTTGGTTTAAAGATGCCTTCTACTGCCGGGTTTGCATGAGGCATCGGTTTTACCTTTTCACTCATGATGATCTCCTGGACTTTTGCCACATTAATGCCATAAAATTCACCCAGAACTGTGAATTTCATTACTTCAATCTCGTTTGTTCCTGATTCTAAAAGAATCCCTTCTTTTTCATTTTTGACCATGATCTTCTCTCCTTTTTTCTGTAAACAGGCATGTCACAGATGGTGACACCACCATAAATGAAAGCCCTGGCTATAGATGGCGTTCCGGTCGTCCCACTGTACGCACGATCACATCGCCTGTTGCAAGATCTAAAAGCATGGTACGGGCATAATTTCCTCCTGTATCCTCTGCTGCGATACAGATTCCTTCCTGGGCCATGACTTTTTTTACACTTTCTGCATTTCTCTGCCCGATATTTCCAAAGCTGCTGTTTCCGCTGATCTCAAACATCTTGGCTCCCCCTGCGATCTTAACTACCATCCGGCTTTTTACCATACCGAATATTTTCAGCTTTCTGAGGGTTTCCCTGATGCCGCTGTCTGCAAATTTAAATGGATTAGAATCCTTTCCTTCAAACTGTGCCGGAAGCATGATGTGCAGAAGTGCTCCCAGACGGGTAATCGGATCATAAAAGGTTATCCCGATACAGGAACCCAAAGCATAGGTTATGATCCTTCCTTCCCCTCGTGAAAACTTCATATCACCGATTCCTACTTTTAATTCTGTGCCTCCGATCATTATGAAACTCCCAACCTCTCTAAAATATCGTTTAGAGAACGAATGTCCGGCAGCATGAGCAGCCAGTCAGAAAGTGCTTTTCCGCCGATCACAAAATCTGCATTGCAATACATCAGTTTATCTGTTTCATATCCATACTCAGCAATAGGTACCATTAAGATCCCACCCAGCATGTTGATGGTAGCACTTGGAACAGACAGTTCCACCTCTACATTTACAAGTTGTGAAAAAGCATTTATATAAGAACAGATAATGATGTTTCCTACTTCTACCAGTGCTGATCTGGCCATTTCGTCCATATCCAGAAAGGACTTATAACGGCTTCCAAGCAGTTTTTCCAATACCTCATTTGCAAAATCCAGGTCGAAAAGGAACAGCATCAACCCCTCAATATCACCTGACATTTTTACAAGGGCTGCTGCAACAAGCTCCTCCGCATCACCGATCCGGTTCATGGCATCATTGTATCCAAGGATATTCACAGATGGGATCGAGATCCGGACTTCTTTCTGCAGAAGCTTGGAAAGAGCAGTTGCTGCATGACTAGTACCGATACTGCCGATCTCCCGCATTACATCCAGAGCCTGCAGGTCCATATCTTCATATCGCTTTATTTCCATTTTTTACCTTATCCTCTCAGTGAATTGATCGTTCCCTCTATATCATCTGATGTAGTGATCATTTTTACAGCATAAGAAAAGGCTCTCTGGCATTCGATCACATGGACCATTTCTTTTGCCATATCGGTGCCTGAATTCTCCAGTGCCCCTTTTTGCAGGACCGCATCTGATTTTAAAGAAGCTTCCATTCCATCCTGTGCTTTATATTCATTATCTCCTACGCTTAAGAGACGGCTGGGGTTTGAAAATGTGTATACACTTACCTTAGGAAGGTCAGTATCATCCTCTGTGCTGTCTGTATCATCTGTATCGTAGTCATCGTCTTCTGACTCTGATTCCTCCTGCAGCTTTTCTACATCTGTTACTTCCAGCTTAAGAGGCTGCCGGTTCTGGTCCAGCACCAGCTTTCCATCTTCTGTTGTAAGATAAAATCCATCTTCACGTTCTCCCCTGTGAAAATGACCGTTTCTTGTATAGGTGATCTCACCTGATGCAGGATCCTGTATCATAAAAAATGCATTAGGCTCCATAATTGCATAATCATATTCTTTTCCGGTCTGAGTAGCACCGGCTGTACTAAAATCCGTCCAAGTACGCTCCACTCTGGCTCCTGAACCTGTCTGCAGCTCTGTCTGGGAATTTTCAGAATCATTAAGATTATAGTGGATCAGTTCAGAAAAAGCCGCTGTTTTAGGTTTAAAGCCTGTATTGTTGATATTGGCCAGGTTATTGGATACAACTGACAGTTTTTTTGTAAACTGTCCGGCTCCTGCTGCTCCTGTATAAAATGACATATTCATTTCTTTATCCTCCTTACAGCTTACCGACATCTGACACAGACTTACTCATGATCTGATCATACATTTTCAGTGACTGGGCTGCGCTTTGAAGCGCTCTCTGGGATGACATCATAGCTGTCATCTGCTCCACCATGTCTACATTGGATTTTTCCAGCATTTTCCATTGAACAGTTGTATCTGCAGGCGTTGTTTCTGCCTGTGCAGTAGAGAAAAGTCCATTATCCTCTGCATGAAGCTGCCCCTGATCTGGAAAATCCACTACTTTCAAAGTTCCATAATCCTCTATGGTAACTTCCTGGCTGCTGCTTTCTTCACCATCAGACTGATTTGTAATAGCAGCAGTAATGTGTCCTTTGGAATCAACTGTAAAGTTCTCATTTTTGATCTGGACAGGCTGTCCTTCTTTGTTTAAGACTCTTCCTGCCTGGTTTAAAACCAGATATCCATCTTTATCTACTGAAAATGAACCATTCCTTGTATACCGGATGCCCTGTGATGTCTGGATGCAGAAAAAGCCATTTCCATTTAAGGCAAAGTCATAGATCCCATCTGTCTGTTCCAGACCGCCCTGGTCATAATTGGTATAAACCTGCTTTGCTGTCTTTATTTTTGAAACAGTTGCCAGCTGGGTTGGATTTTCTTTGCTATACTGTCCTGTACGATAAAGCATTTCTTCTTTGAAAGTACTGCTTACCATTGTTTCGTTTTTATATCCAGGAGTCTGGATATTCACCATATTATTGCTGATGGTATTTAAGTTCCTGCTCTGGGTCAGCATGCCTGACGCCAGATTATAAAATCCCTGATACATCTGACTTTATCCCCTTTCCATTTTTTGTTTCTATAAAATGGCGCAGCTTACGCAAGGCGATCGTGTGGATCTGAGATGCTCTGGGCTGGCTGACACCTATGACCCGGCCCACCTGTTCCATTTTCAACCCTTCCATATAATGCAGTGCCAGTGTTTTTTGCTCTTTTTCATTTAGCTGGGCTATGCCTTCTGCCAGCACCCGCATATCCTCTTCCCACAAGCATGCTTCCTCAGGCTGTACCTGGGTATCGTTGTTTGTGATCTGGAGTCCATTGGATGTATTCTGGTTTTCCAGTAAAAAATCAAGAGACTGGATATTTCTCCTGTTTTTCATGGAAATGATCCTCTGGCAGCGTTTTTTTTCTATTCCAAGATGCTTTGCCAGTTCATCAACTGTTGGTGTTCTTCCTAATTCACGCTTCATGTCCTCGCATGCAGATTCTATAATCCCCAACTGCTTGTAAAATCCCCGGGGCATCCACTCCTGTTTTCTTACATAATCCAGCATTGCTCCTCTTACCCGCGTTGTAATGTAAGTGGAAAACTTAATGTTTTTATCCGGATCATACATATCGATCCCTTTTATGATCGCCACCACACCTTCATTCACTGCATCTTCCATCTGCATGGTGGTAGAATAAAGATCATATAGTTTCGTTGCCGTGGTTCTGGCTATGTACAGATACTGCATTGTGATCTCTTTCTTTATTTCCGGATCTTTCGTTTTTTTATAAAGCGCAAATAACTCCTTCTCTGCCTTTTCCTGCTTATCTTCCATAACTTTACTCACTCCTGTTATCTGCTGTTTATATCATTTGACCGTACACTTATGATCCTTTTTTCATTGTACTTATATTTCCAATTGACTGGATCTGCACATTATTTGCGATCTCATTAAATGAAAGCACCCTGATATTAGGATAAAAGGGTTCTACCAGATGGTAAAAATGGATCCTCATAACCTGTGAAGTCAGGATCACCGGATTCTGTGATAAACCACTGAACTTTTTTATCTGCTCTGCCAGCTGCCGGATCACATGCTGGAGCATTTCCGGGTTTAATGCCAGATATAAGCCATTTTCCCCTTTTGACAAGGATGCGACCATTTCCCGTTCCAGCTGGGCATCCAGTGTGATCACTTTCATGCATCCATCTGTACAGTACATGCGGGTAATGGTACGTTTAAGAGCTGTCCTGATCTTTTCTACTGTCTGGTCCAGCTCTCTTGGAGGAAGACCTGTTTCTGAGGCTGTCTGCATCAGATTCTCTACAATGGTCTCCAGGTCGCGGATCGGGATTCCTTCTTTTAGAAGGTTTGTAAGAACTCTCTGGAAATAACTGTAGCTGATCATCTGTGGTATTGCCTCTTCCACCAGTTCAGGAGCTGTTTTTTTCAAATTTTCCGTAAGCCTTACCACTTCCTGTCTTGTAAGCAGTTCGTATGAATGCTGCCGGATGACTTCTGAAAGATGCATGAGCAATACAGACAGAGGATCAATGACCGTATAACCATATAATTCAGCCCGATCTCTGTTTTCAGGCTTGATCCACCTGCTGGGTATACCGTATGCCGGTTCAATGGCCTCAATACCGTCAATTTCTTCTTCCACCTCCTCTGGTTCCAGAGCAAGGAAATAATCAATCAGGATCTCTCCTCCTGCAACTTCTTCTCCTTTTATGCGGATACTATACTGACTTGGTCCCAGGGAAGAACTGTCCCGGAGCCGGATGGATGGGATCACAAACCCCATATCCTGGGCATATTGGCGGCGGAATATAACGATCCTGCTGATCAGCCTTCCGCCTACTGACTCATCTGCCAGAGGGATCAGACTATAACCAAACTCGATCTCCACTGGCTCCAGTGTAAGAAGGCTGTATACATTATTTACATCTTTAAAATATTCTTCCTCACTTACTTCCTCTTTTGCAGCAGCTGCCTGAGCCTGTGGGGAATCTTGAAGCTGGGTAGAAGGAGCCATTGCCATTTGTGACAATGCCTGTGGCTCTTTTTTTATCTTTCCGGAAAGATAAAATCCGCTTCCCATAAGACATGCAGCCACAACCAGAGTCCTTACTGCCGGCATTCCAGGTATCACAGCCATAACCGCCACTGCTGCACCACTAACGATCATAGCATGAGGCTGGGCCAGAAACTGCTTTGATACATCTTCATTTAAGCTGCCTTCTGAAACAGCTCTTGTAACGATCATTCCTGTTGCAGTAGAAATAAGAAGAGCCGGTATCTGGGATACCAGACCATCACCTACTGTCGCAATGGAATAGGTACTCAGCACGGCTGAGATGCTGCTGCCGGACTGTACAATACCGATGATGCTGCCGCCGATCAGATTGATGGCAGTTGTGATAAGTGACATAACTGCATCACCCTTTACGATCTTAGTCGCACCATCCATTGCGCCATAAAAATCTGCTTCTCTCTGAACCTTGGCACGCCGTTCCCTTGCCTGTGTTTCATTGATCAGGCCAGAACTAAGGTCTGCATCAATAGCCATCTGTTTTCCCGGCATGGCATCCAGATTAAATCTGGCTGCCACCTCTGCCACTCGTTCTGCACCTTTTGTGATAACAATAAACTGCATCAACACGATGATCAGGAAGATGATCAGACCTACTACTACGTTTCCTCTTAAAACGAAATCACCAAAGGCAGCAATGACACGGCCTGATGAACCTCCCTGAGAAAGGATATTTCTCGTGGTTGAAACATTGATACCCAGACGGAACAGCGTGGTAATAAGCAAAAGAGAGGGGAATATGGAGAATTCCAATGGCTCCCGAATGGTCATGGTTATTACCAGGATCATCATGGAAAGGGACATATTCAATATGATCGCCACATCCACCAGTCCCGCCGGAAGGGGAATGATCAAAAGCAATATGATCGTGATCACAAACATAACCACTGAGTAACTCAATAACCGTTTCATTCGTCCATTAATCTCCAACTATTATTTTTTATCTTTATTTTTCCCGTTATCCTGTTTATACAGATATACCAGGATTTCTGCCACTGCCGTATAAAATTCTGAGGGGATCGGCCTGTCCAGTTCACAGGAATTGTACATAGCCCGTGCAAGTGGTTTATTTTCAATGGTATAAACATTGTTTTCTTCCCCCACCTTTACGATTCTTAACGCCAGTTCATCTAATCCCTTGGCAAGTACTACCGGAGCATTGTCATGATCAGGATCATATTTTAAAGCAATGGCCACATGGGTAGGATTTCGTATGATCACATCTGCCTGGGGAACCTTCTGCATCATCCTGCTGGATGCCATCTGACGCTGCAGGCTTTTGATCCTGTTTTTAATCTCAGGATTACCTTCTGTCTGTTTATACTCATCTTTTACTTCCTGCTTTGTCATACGAAGCTCTTTTTCGTATTCCCAGCGCTGATACAGATAATCGCCAAAGGCAATGACCATAAAGGCAATACATACACGTATCAGCAGATCAAAGATCATTTTCATCATATAAGCCGCAGATGCTGCAGGACTCATATCGATCATTGATGCCATGGGCTGCAGATCCTGCTTCAGTATGTTGTAAAGCAATACCAGCAGCAGTGTTATCTTGATGGAGTTTTTCACCAACTCTACTGCATTTTTCATGGAAAACAGACGTTTTATACCTGAAAGAGGATTAAGCCTGTTCCATTTTGGCCGGATGGATTTAAAGGATACATTAAAACGTGTTTGTACTCCATGCGCCACAATTCCAAGTAAAAGGGCTAAAAGCAACAGAGGAAGCGCACATTTTAAAAACACAGACAGTGTAACAAAAACAAGGCTGGCTGAAAGCATATCTTCTGAGGACCGGGCTGCTCCATCTATGACCCAGGTCATATAATTTTTCATCTGTCCATATATAAAAGGAAGCCATATGCGGATCCCGAAAAATATGCCAGCCAGGATCACTACGGTAGCTACATCCCTGCTTTGGAAGATATTTCCTTCTTTTCTGGCATCCCGCCGCTTTTTGGCGGTAGGCTGTTCGGTTTTCTCCTGGCCACTCTGTCCCATCTTCTATGACACTCCTTTCAGACTGGTTTCATATTGCTTAAAAGCTTCCACATCATCTGATACATATATGTAAAGATGGTATCTATATAATCTGCCATTGGCGAAAACAGTAGCAGCATCATCAAAAGCCCCATTATGATCTTTACCTGGAAATTTACCGTAAAAACATTGATCTGGGGAATGATACGCATCAGAATCCCCATTGCCAGTTCTGATACAAGCTCAATTGCTATCATTGGAAATGCAAACTGCATACCAGTAAGGATCCCCTGGCAGAATCCAGCTGTGATCACATGGACCAGCATGGGATTAAATGTCACTTTTCCAAAAGGGATCAGCTGTACCGACTGGTAAAACAATTCTAACAGCCGCAAATGACTGTTGCTGGCAAAAAAGATCAGTACCATAAATGCATAATAAATACCGGAACTGACCGTTGACTGGGTTCCATACTGGGGATCATAAACCTGAGCCATGCTAAGTCCCATTGAATAATCCATAATGGAAGAAGCAAACCGGATCGTAAGGAATGCCAGTTCCATTGCAAAGGCTAACACTGCCCCAAGAAAAAGCTCTCCCGCAAGCATTAGGATGTATTCTGCCATTGATCCCGGATATGCCATCTGGGTCTGGTCTGCAGACAGATACAGGAGCAGTGACAGGGCAAAAATAAAATATGCCCTTATTTTTACAGGAAAATTACTTTTTCCAAAAAGGGGATTGAATCCGATGGCTCCGCTCATACGCATCACTGCCATTGAAAATGTGATAAACATAGATCTTCTTTACCCCTTTGCGATCAATTCCACTATGTATTGAAAAAATTCCTGAAGCATGACCAGCATAGAACTTCCTAAAAAACCTAAAAGCACCATAATAGCCAGCAGCTTGGGGACAAATGTCATTGTCTGTTCATTGATCTGTGTGGCCGCCTGAAAAACAGCAATGACCACACCTACGATCATACTGAGCAACAGAAATGGCAGCGACAGCTTCATCGCCAGCTGGAATGCTTCATACATGATATCCAGGATCTGCACTTCTGTCATATTCCCACCTCTTTCCTACCGGAAGCTTTGTACCAGACTGGAAAATAAAAGTTCCCAGCCATTTACTGTAATAAATAAAAGTAACTTAAAGGGAAGAGAGACCATAGTTGGCGGAAGCATTACCATACCCATGGACATAAGGGTGGTAGACACCACTATATCTATAAGCAGAAATGGAAGATAAATCAGAAATCCTGCAAGAAACCCTTTTTTTAATTCGCTGGTCATAAAAGCCGGTACAACAACAGTAAGAGGATATTCTTTCACATCTTTCTTAACTTCCTGTTTTGACATCTGTACAAAATGATCCAGCGTATCCTTCTCTGTATTGCGAAGCATGAATTGCTTCAGTGGATCTGCCATGCGGCTTACTGCCTCCTGCTGTGTGATCTCCCCATTTTTATAGGGCTCGTAGGCAGCCGTATTGATCTGGCCTATAACCGGACTCATAATATACAGCGACAAAAAAAGTGCCATGCCTGTTAATACCATATTAGGCGGTGTCTGCTGGACTCCCATTGCATTTCTCGTAAAAGAAAGTATGATTATAATACGCATAAAGGAACTCATCATAACCACAATGGAAGGAAGCAATGCTGCAAAGGTAAGCAGCATGATAATATCCAGCGCAGGAACATTTCCTCCATTTAAGCCTGTAATCAGCTCATTCATTCGTTTTCTCCTCCTTAAACCGTTCCAGAACCTGGATCCCCGTCTGACTAGTCCCAAGCAGATATTGGTTTTCATCCAGTTTAAGAAGAATAATGTACTGATCATTTCCTACTTTTAGTTGTTCCAGTATCCGCATCTTTCCCCCTTTATTTCCATAAGGGGCGTTTTTCCCCAGGTACCGGCTTGCCTGCCATGCCAAAAACAAAATGACTACAAAAGCAAGCAGCATACCTGTTGTAGAAACAATATCTGTTATCATATTAAGGGCTCTCCGGATTGATATCCCTGGTTACAATATCGGTAATACGGATACCAAAATTATCCTCTACTACTACAATATCTCCCCTGGCAACACACTGTCCATTTACATACAGGTCTGCCTGTTCTCCTGCCATTTTGTCCAGGACTACAAGAGATCCCTGGGTAAACTCCAGAATATCCTTTACCAATTTCTTAGTGCGTCCTATTTCCACTGATATCTCCAACGGCACCTTCATGAGCATTTCCTGGTTGGCGCTTTCTTCTCCATTTTCACTTCCAGAAGATTCAAGACCAGGCGCATTGGCCGGCCGGATCAGGGCAGGTTCCCTGGATTCCTTTTTCCCTTCCTGTTCCCGTTTTTCCATATCCTGCATCAGCTGCATCATCTGCACCTGTGACTGCTGCATCTGATTCAAAAGCTGTAAAATAGCCGGATTCATATCTGCAGAAATACCAGCTGGAATCTGGGAATATACCGGCTGCGATGTAGGTGCTGGCTGCGATGTAGGTGCTGGCTGCGGTGTAGATGCTGGCTGCGGTGTAGATGCTGGCTGTGGGACCGGTGCTGGCTGTGGGGCCGGTTCTGGCTGCGGTGTTGGTGCTGGTTCTGGATCAGGCTGCGTTTTTTCTTTCTCTGCTGCCTCTTCTATTACCTTCTCTGCAGTTTCTTCTGCTGCCTTTGATCCTGACTCCTTATTTTCTGTCTGAACCTCTGCTGCTTCTTCCAGGGATATCTCAAATGGTTCCAAAAGCCTTTTGGCAAGCTTTTCCGGCATAATATTTAAAAACTCACTTTTCAGCTTTCCTTCGATCTCAAGGGTAAAGGAAATGACCACCATAGGAATTGTTTCCGGAAAATACTTGTTTTTAAAGCTTTCTGCGTCTGTGATCTCAAAAGAAACTGGTGTGGATATATTAACTGTAAATTTCAAAAATTCTGAAAGTGCCGTTGCTGAAGCACCCATCATCTGGTTCATTACCTCACAAATAGCACTTCTGTTGATCTCATCCAGTTCAAATTTATCATCTGGTACCTCTTCGCCCAGAAGGGTTCCTACTATGATGCGCACGTCATTTCTGCTGAACATCATAATATTGCTTCCTTCCAGGCCCTCTACATAAGCGATTTCTACTCCTACTGCCGGTTCCAGCTTTTTAAACTCAAACTGATCCCTTGTAAGGATCTTTACCTTTGGAGTCGTGATGTGAACGGTAGATCCCAAAAGGGTAGACATTGCTGTCGCTGATGCTCCGAGGCTGATATTCATCATCTCCCCAAGAGCATCTATTTCCATCTCATTAAAGCTGAGTGCACCCATTCTTATTTTCCTCCTGTTTTCTACTTACCGATTTCCAGTGCTTTCTGAGCCATCAGCTTAATTGCGTTTAATGCTGTTACATTTGCTTCATAAGACCGGGTCGCTGACATACTGTCTACCGTTTCTTTCAGCACATCCACATTTGGCATAGTCACATAGCCGTCTGCATCCGCATCCGGATGATCCGGATTGTAAACTTTCTTAGCTTCTCTGTCATCTTCCACAATGCCAGAAACTCTTACTCCTGCATGACGGCTGGTTATTCCTTTTCCCCGTGCTGCATTTTCCATTGCCTGGGCAAAAGACGTATCTGAATAGCTTTCAAGAAGTACATTTTTCCTTCGGTATGGACCACCTGACTCTGTCCGCGTTGTGTCCATATTTGCTATGTTTTCTGCCGCAATATCCATCCTGACACGCTGTGCGCTCATTCCAGAAGCGCTTATATCGAATGAACCTAAAAATGCCATAACAGTTCCCTCCTTATGGATCATTTTCCTAAAATGTCATTTACAGTTTTTACAATTCTCTGTGCATCAAAAGGCTTCACCACAAAATCACGGGCACCTGATTTGATCGCATCTACAACCATGCTTTCCTGTCCCATTGCTGTACACATAACAACTTTGGCATTTGGATCACCTTCACGAATTTTTTTCAAAGCCTGAAGCCCGTCCATATTTGGCATGGTGATATCCATAATTACCATGTCCGGTTTTTCCTCACTGTATTTTTTTACTGCTTCTGCCCCATCCTGTGCCTCGATAAAATCGTTATATCCACTTGAACTGAGAGCTTTCTTGATCATCATCCTCATAAAAGCAGCATCGTCTACCAGCATTATCTTAGCCATTTCTTATTCCTCTTCTTCCTTCATTCTTATTTATACTCCCGTATTCCGGAGCGTATTTATCCTTGTTCTTTTACAGATCCGTCACTGTTATCAGGATCTTCTTCCTTCTGCGGCATTATATCCGTTTTCTTTTCTTCTATTTGTGACGTAATGCATTTTTCAATCTTCACAGCCACATTTTTCTTATAACATCCCATTTGTCCTGTAAACCAAGGCTGACGTCCTACAAAAAGTCTGACCGGACTGTCTTTTGGCTTTCCAAGATCGATCACATCTCCTACCTGGATCTGATAAAGTCCTTTCAGATCCAGCTGTACCGTGCCAAGCTGTCCTGTAATAGGCAGTTTGGAGTAACGGATATTATCCATGATCTTCTCTTTATTATCCTGATAAGAAAATCCTCTTGCCAGGTGCTTGCGGTTGTCAATACTGTGAAAGATCACCGTAAGAAGATTGCCCGGAAGGCAGATCTTTACTTTTTCCTGTGCCTGTCCAGATATGTCCACATTTAAAATGATAATGGCTACTGTTTCATCCAGACCTACATCCTGGACCATGGTTGGATTTTCTTCTACATGTTCTACGGAAAAAACAATGCTCACATAATTCGAAAATCCATCCTTTAAGGTACCTGTCATATATTCTACAATCCGCTTGTACAAAGCACGTTCCACGTCGGAATACCGGTAATCATCCTCTACTGCTACAACATCTTCGCCCCCCAGCATATGGTTGATCAGTGTAATCACCATACCCGGAGTTACAAACAGCATCAGTGGAACACTCATTTTTTCTTCTCCTGCTATTGATGCGTCTATCATTGTCATGCAGTCGTTTTCGTGAAGGGCATTTACGTATTCGTAATACCTTCTTTCCTGTACATCCAGTACCGTTATGTCCGTCATCACGCGGAAAATACCGTTGATCTGGGAAGTAAGAATACGTGCATAATTCTCAAATACACTCCTGAGGATCTTCATTTTTTCTTTTGTGAATTTCCTCGGGCTGAAAAAGTCGTATTTAATATAGTTCTTTTCTTCTGGTGACAGAGGCTGTACAGATTCGGTTTTCTTTTCCTGTGCTGGTGCATCCGCACTCATGGATTTTAAAAGTGCATCTATCTGGCTTTGTGATAAAACATCTGCCATTCTTCCTGACCTCTCTTATTCACTGGTATTTTGCATTTTCTCCACAGACCCTGCATCTTCTGCACCTGCATCTTCTGCACCTGCATCTTCTGCACCTGCATCTGCTGCACCGGTATCTACCGGTGCCTCTGTATCTGCCGGTACGGTTTCACCACCCTGGGAAGAGCTTTGTGACTCTCCTACTGTTACTACTGTAGTATTCGCATATTCACCGCTCTTAAACTCTTTATAATACTCATTCAGGTCTCTTTCTTTTGCCCCATTATCTAAAAGCAAAAATTCAATCCTGCGGTTTTTTATCCTTCCTTCTTCTGTGGAATTATCTGCTATAGGGCGATATTCACCATAACTTATATCCACCAGCTTCTCCGGCTTTATTACATTCTGCTGCTGAAGATAAATACATACTTCTGCAGATCTCATCGCCGAAAGGATACGGTCTTTTCGTATAATCTGTGGATTGATCTGTGAATTATCTGTTACTTTCGCAGTGTGGGACATGATATTAACCTGTTCAATCCCACCTGCTGCAGGAGCTATGGCTTTTGCAAATGTATAGAGGACTGCCTGTCCTTCCCGTGTAAGCACGGAGCTGTTTGCACCGAAAAACACATTATTTGCAAAAGAAACATAAGTATAATCATCTCCCCTGATGACCGTAGCCTCCTTTACACCCGCCTGATTCAGGCTTTCAGCGATCGTAAGATACAGCTTATTTACATCTTCTGCCTGAAGAGCTTCCTGGGCAATCTCCTGGCCGATCTCCTGGCCTTTGCTATCCACCTCTGGGGTATCTGACATCTGGGAATTAATGGTAATATTCTCTGATCCCTGGTTCTGTATGCTTGGGATGCTTTTCACAAAAATAGTCCATTTCTGTGCGTCCAGGTTAGACATGGAATACAGCATGATAAAAAATGTAAGCAGCAATGTTACCATGTCTCCATAAGTATCCATCCAGTTGCCGCCGCTGTCTGTGGGGCGATTTTTCTTACTCATTTATCTTCCTGTTCCTTCCCCTGAGAATCTCCACCTTCTGTTTTTGCAAGGATCTTCTGCTGCTGTGACTGTTTAATCGATGCAAGAAGATGTTCCCTCAGGTATTTTGGATTTTCTCCTGCCTGTATGGCAATGATCCCTTCAATGATAGTAGAACAATACAGTTCTTCCTCATCCTGCCGGATCCTCAGTTTCTTTGCGATCGGATTGAAAATAACATTTGCAAGAATACAGCCGTAAAAGGTTGTGATCAATGCTACTGACATGTCACTGCCGATAGTAGATGAACCGCCTGCATCCATATTCATTCCCTTCAGCATGTTGATCAAACCGATCAGGGTACCTATCATACCAAAGGACGGTGCATAAGATGCAGCTTTTTCATAAAGACCTGCCGCCTGGTCATGACGGACCATCATATTATCCAGTTCTCTTTCCAGAACCAGCCTTACTTTGTCCGGATCGTTTGCATCTACGATCATCAGGACACTCTGCCTAAAGAAAGGATCCTTGATCTCCGCCGCTTTATCCTCCAACGCCAGAAGGCCGCTCTGCCTTGCTATGGTTCCCAGATCTACAAGCTGTTCGATCAATTTGGGGATATTATAGCGGTTTCCCCTTATAAGTACTGCAAAATGCTTTGGGATATCCTTTAATATCCCTAATGGATAGCTGGACAAAGTTGCTGACAGAGCCCCACCAATTACAATGACCATACTGGGGATATTAATAAAGTTACCAATCTTAGCAAAACCGATTCCGTTTACAATTAAAGCAAAACCCAGGATTATACCTAGTAATGTTGTAGGATCCACCTGCTTTTCCTCCTAAATCTGCATCTCTTTTTTTATGCTGACACATCTTTGAAAGAACCCGGCCACCTGATCTTTGATATTTTCTACACTGTCTTTTACCAGATAGTAATCTCCATTCATCATACGGATCTTTGTTTCCGGGATCTGTTCGATCAATTCAACCTGAAGCCAGTTCAGATATAAAATTTCTCCGTTAAGTCGTTCTACACAGATCATATTCCTTACCGCTTCATGTTGATCAGATCAGACAGGATCTCATCACTGACTGTGATGATCTTTGAATTGGCCTGAAAGCCTCTCTGTGTTGTGATCATATCAGAAAATTCCTTTGCAAGATCCACATTGGAAGCCTCCAGATATCCGGTCATTAAAGAAGAGGTGCTTCCTCCTGGGATCGTAGCGGAAGCATTACCACTGTTATCGCTTTCTGCTGCCCCATAGTAAAAAGAACCCTTTTTGCTTAAGCCCTCCGGATTCTGGAAGGTGGCAATGGCAACCTTACCGATGCTGACGGTTTTTCCATCCTTATCCGGATCCGTTGACTTTACTGTACCTGAAATCTCTCCCAGACTGTTGATCTTTACATTTGTCAGCTGCAGCGGAGCATCACCAAAATCATTGCCTGTTACATCACTAGGAACCTTGATGGCTACAAGATCTCCATCAAATCTCGTTGGCTTATCTACCTCATCCGGACGGAAACCATAAACAAAATTTCCGTTGGCATCTGTAAGATATCCGTTTCCGTCAATATTGAACTGACCAACTCTGGTATAATCAAAGTCCGTTTTCTTCATATCCGCTACTGTAACCGTTTCTGTGCTCTTTGGGAATGTAATAAAGAAGCCTTCTCCGTCTACACTTGCATTAAGACCACCTACATAGGTTGGTGTAGAGGCACTCATATCCGTACTGATGGAACCCATCATGGAACCATATCCATACTGGGCTGCATTTACACCACCGGCATTCTCGCTTCCCTTTGTGGAGGTGGTGGAAGTCTGGTACATCGCCTCTTTAAAGCTGTAGCTCTGGGACTTAAAACCAAATGTATTTACGTTTGCAATATTGTTGCCGATGACGTCCAGTTTGTTCTGATGCGCCCTAAGACCTGATACTGCTGAATCCATTGCTCTTAACATATTCTTTTGCTCCTTTTTACATTTCTTCTGTTTCTGTATCTTCAGATCCTCTGTCTTTCAGATCTGCATTTGCTAACTGTTCTGTGATCTTATCTGTTTTTTCAGATCCTCTGTCAGGATCTTTTTCATCTGCTTTCTCTGGAAGCTTTCCTACTCCCAGGACACTGGACATCTTATAGCTGGTATCATCACCTTCCAGACGTACCACCGGATCTCCCTGGGTAAAATCAACAGAAATTACCTTCCCATATTTCACGCCATTTGCTGCCCCGGTATCAGGATCCGTAACCGCCACAGTTACCTCCTGACCGATCAGGCTGCCTGCATATGTCTGAGTTGTAACAGCAGCTGATGTATTTAATGACTCTGTCATGGCAGTAAGTGACTGGACCATTGCCATATTTGTCATCTGGGACATCATTTCGCTGTTATCCATAGGGCTTGTCATATCCTGATTGGAAAGCTGTGCTGCTAACAGCTTGATAAAGCTGTTTACATCCATCGTGTTCTTGCTGTTGGATCCGGCACTGTAAACACCTGCCTGATACGGGTTTGCAGTGCTGCTGACTGTTATTTGATCTGCCATATCACTTTAATCCTCCTTCTAGGTCAGTCCCAGCCTTAGCTGTTGGGCAAAGCTGTCATCCTGCTTCTGGCGCTGCTCTTTTTGATCCTGCCTGCCGTTTCTGCCATGACCGGTATCCTGATCCATGTTTTGCCTGTTTTCAGTCTGTTCCGGTGTGTAAATAACAGTAGGAGTTCCTGTTTTTTCTTCCAGGATCTGTGCCAGATGCCCTGCTTCTTTGCTTAATATCTCCAGTGTTTTTGCACTGGTTGAAAAAATAGTGACCTCTGTTTTTCCTTTTTCATACTCCAGCCGGATAGTCAGCTTTCCAAGCCTTTCCGGCTCCAGGGAAAGCTCCAGCTTTCCTTTTTTTTCACTGATCTTTGTATCCAGGTAGTTTCCCAGATCCTCTGTCAATGTATCCTGGGCTGTTGGCAGCCGGTCTGCCGGTCCTGTATCAACAGCAGCTAATTTTGCTGCTGTGCCAGCTGAACTTTCAACAGTTCCTGTATAACCGGGCGATGCCAGGGCTGTCATTTCCTTTCCGGAAATATGTTCCTTCTGGTCTGGTATTTCTTCTTCCCGGTTCATTTTGGCAGTTTGCTTTGACTGCCCGGCTTCTTCTGCCTCTCCTGATTTTTCTTTCTCTCCAGTCTGGTCCGATCTGTTCCGGAGCTTTAAGTCATCTGCATGGACAGCTGTTTCTGTGTGGGGGGATTCTGTCTGCTGTATGGTACTGACAGCTGCCGACTTGTCCTCCATTCCTGTTTCCACCGTTGTCTGTACAGCCAGATCTTGTATTCCATTTATTTCATTGTTGTAAACAGCAGGCGTTTTACTATTTTCTGCTGTTATCTGTACAAAGGTCCTGTAACAGGCTTCAGAAGCATAGGCAGCTGCCAGTTCCTGCTCCTGCTCTTTTTCTCCATCCTGGCTGTTCTTTTCGTCCTGTATGTCCGTTACTTTTATTTCTGCTTTTATTTCAGCTGTTTTTTCGTTTTCTCCGGACTGCCTGCCATTAACCTGTTTTTCATTTCCCCTGTTTTTGGTTTCTTCTGGCTGTGTTTCTTTATTTTTTGTTTCCCCTGTTTCTGCTTTTTTTGTTTCGTCATCCTGGGCTGCTTTTTTCTTGTATTTTGTCAGCATCGATGCAAAATCTGACCCATTCTCCACTTTTTCTTCTGGGTTCGTACCTGACTTCACAGAATATCCTGTTTTTATCTGACCGGTATTTTCAATCCTGCTCAACCTAGATTACCTCCCTGTTTTGAGAATATCTGGCTGTTCTTGAAGCAAATTCTTCTATAAACAGCTCCTGTGCCTTTTTAGCAGCTTTTTCATACTCACTCTGCCGCCTGTCCTTTAACTTTTCATAACGGGACGTATCTATCTTTGCAGCGATCACCTGTACTTTTTTCTTTTCTTCTTGCTGCTGTAAAAGCTTTAACTGTTCCTGTTTTTTCCGGATCTGATCTTCCATTTCACTGATATACATACCATAAAGACAAATATCTTTTATCTGTACATCCTGTTTTTTCAAATCATCCATCTTATTCTGGGCAGATACCAGCTTGTTCTCCAGTTCCTGTATCTCTGCTTCTTTTTTCCGGATCTGTGCCAGAAGTGTACCATGTTCTGCCTTAATGCTGTCCAGAATCTGTTCCTTATAATGAAGTACATTTTCAAGACTGTATTTAAATCTCTTCATCTTAAGTATCATCTCCTATAACTGCTAACCCACGATTTTTTCCATTCTCCTTATGCTTTCCTCATAAGGGATATTTTCATTTGTTTCCTGTTCCAGAAATTTATTCATATCACCTATGCGGTCAACTGCTTCATCCAGAGCACTGTTTGCACCTTTTTTGTAAGCGCCAATGGAGATCAGGTCTGCATTTTTCTGATAAAGACTTAACATGTTCCTGAACCTTGAAGCTGCTTTCCTGTGTTCTTCCCCGGCTATATCATTCATAAGACGTGAAATACTCGCACTGATATCAATAGCCGGAAAATGGTTTGCATTAGCCAGCTGCCTGCTTAAAACAATATGACCATCCAAAATACCTCTGACTGTATCAGCCACCGGCTCATTGGTATCGTCTCCCTCCACCAGTACCGTATAAATCCCGGTAATGGAACCTTTTGCAAAATTCCCGCTTCTTTCCAGAAGCCTTGGAAATTCTGCATAAATAGAAGGTGTATAACCTCTGGCTATAGGCGGTTCTCCAATAGCAAGACCGATCTCCCTCTGTGCCATGGCATATCTGGTAAGAGAATCCATCATCAGCAGCACATCTGCTCCCTGATCCCTGAAATATTCAGCGATCGTTGTTGCAACCAAGGGACATTTCATACGCAGCATTGCCGGCTGGTCTGATGTGGCTACAATAAGGACAGAACGTTTCATGCCCTCTTCTCCCAGATCCTTTTTAACAAATTCCAGAACCTCCCTGCCTCGCTCTCCTACCAGGGCGATCACATTGATATCTGTTTTTACATTCCGGGCGATCATTCCCATCAATGTACTTTTTCCAACACCGGAGCCTGCAAAAATCCCCATTCTCTGACCTTTTCCAATGGTATTTAAACCATCAATGGCCTTAATCCCAAATTCCAGATGTTCCCTGATAGGAGGACGGTTAAGAGGGTTGATATAGGCACTGTCTACTGTATAAAGCTTCCCTGGGGGAAACTCTCCTTTTTCGTCAATGGGATGCCCCAGCGCGTTGATGATACGGCCTTTCAGGAAGTCTCCCACCGGTATCTGCAAACGGCATCCGGTATTGCGGACAAAACTTCCCGCTGTGATCCCGCTGATATTTTCATAGGTCATCAGCTGTATTTTGCCATTTTTGAATCCTACCACTTCCGCAGGAACCTGACAGTTCTCAGCTTCATTGTAGATCATAACAATATCACCAATACCGGATCTGCCTCCGGAAGCTTCCATTGACATTCCCACTACATTTTCAATTTTTCCAATGCGGTCTGCTGTTTCTGCCTGCTGTATTAACTTCAGGAGATTTTCATACATGGTTTTCACCTCTGTGTACTTTATGTATCCATAAAATCTTTATGTATTGGCGTTGTCTACAAGTCTGTGTATATTTTCAAGCTGGGTATCTACACTCATATCTATAATCCCGTCCGGCATTTCGATGATACAGCTTCCGCATTTTCCGTCCTCCATTACTATAAATTTGACGTTGTCAGAGAGCCGTGACAGTTTCTCTGCCAGATGTCCATCTGCCTGAACCATGGTCTCATAGTCTTCTTTTTCCATATAGATCTTGACCCAGTCCATTTTCTGCAGTTTTTCTGTTTCAGCTTCTATCATCCTGCTTATAACAGAACCGCTGGATCTCAGGCTGATATGGATCACTTTTTCAGCCACTGCCACAGCAATATCTTTTAATTCTTCCAGATATTCTCTGAGGCATTTTTCTTTTTCTTTGTTGATCTCTATTAAGGCTTTTTCCAGGCTTTCTTTAAAAAACCGCTGATTTTCACGATGTTTCGCCTCATTTTCCTCTTCTGCCCTAATCAGTCCCTCTTCATAGCCTTTTTGTCTGCCTTCTTCAAATCCTTTCATCTGGGCTTCCTCAGAGATCTGTTCTGCCTTTTCGTTTGCTTCCTGTTCAATGGCTGCCGCTTCTTTCCGGGCTTCTTCTAATATTTTTTCTTTTTCCCTAAGCACCAGCTCTATTTGTTCCTGACTGCATTCCAGACCATTGCATGTATCATTGCCCGCATTTAAAGAAGCTTCCGTTTCTTTTTTATTCTGCTTTTCTGTTTCTGGTTTCTGTGCATCCGGTGCCGTAAATACCTGTAAGGGAAGCTTCCGGACTCTGGCTTTATTTTCAAAGCCTGTATCCTGATCAGACAACAATGTTATCGTCATCTCCTCCCTTATTGATTATTACTTCTCCTGCATCTTCCAGTTTACGGATCAGATTAACAATACGCTGCTGTGCCTCTTCCACTTCCTTAAGCCTTACATTGGTAGTGATCTCCCACGAAAAACGCATGAGTAAATAAATTGTGAACATGCCCCTTTTCTGGTAAAATTAAAAGAAAAGGGGCGTTGGTATATGCAGGAATTATTAGATTGGCTGGAATACATAGAAGATGATCGCCAGCAAAGAAAAATTCGTCACACATTAAAAGATATTCTTGTTATTGTGTTGTTCGCAACGTTAGCGAATGCGGATGACTGGGTAGAAATGGCATTGTTTGCGGAAAATTATCAGGACTATCTTCGTAAGTATATCGAGTTAAAGAACGGGATTCCATCCCATGATACGATCAGACGTGTTATGGGGATGATATCACCAGAAATCTTACAACAACTCTATGGAAAATGGCAGGACCGATTAAATCAGGATGATGGAGAGCTGCTGAAAAAAATCATCTGTATTGATGGAAAAACCATGCGTTCCAATAAAAGGGGAGCTGGAAAGGCAGCTCACATTGTATCCGCGTGGAGTAAAGAGGATGGTTTTTGTCTTGGACAAAAAGCTGTTGAAGAAAAAAGCAATGAAATCGTAGTGATTCCAGAATTGTTGGATAAGATCCAGATAAAAGGCCAGACCGTAACGATTGATGCAATGGGAACACAGACTGCAATAGCGGAAAAAATAAAGAAAAAACGGGCAGATTATGTTCTTGCATTGAAGAGAAATCAAAACAGCCTGTATGAGGATGTGCAGGAATACTTTTCGGATGAAGAGTTTCAAAAAAGAATCCGTGCGAGCGGTAATTACAAAAAGACACAGGAAAAGGCACATGGTCAGGTTGAAATAAGGGAGTATTATCAAACAGAAGATATTAAATGGTTAAGTCAGAAAAAGAACTGGAAAGGGCTGTCCAGTATCGTGATGGAAAAGAAAACGATAGAGAAGGATGGAAAGAGAAGGATAGAGTATCGTTATTTTATCAGTAGTTTAAAGGCAGATATAGAGCAGATCAGTCGTGCAGTCAGAGGACATTGGAGTATAGAAAGTATGCACTGGCATTTGGATGTAACATTCCGGGAAGATGCAAACACAACGTTAGATAAAATGGCAGCACAAAATTTGAATATCATAAGAAAATGGAGCCTAAGTATTTTGAAGCCGGCACAAATGACAAGGCATAAGTTGTCGATGAGAAAGAAAAGGTTCGTAGTTAGCATGCGTCCAATTCAGTATCTGGAAGAACTTTTAGAAGCTTAAAAATAGCTGAAAACAGAATTGGTGGTAGACAATCATTCATGCGTTTGTCGTGAGTGATCTCCAGGTCTCCCTTGACTGTTTCTGCCATACGCTTGGACATATTTGCAAAGAATACGTTCTTCATATCCTCTGATGCAGTCTTTAATGCATATACAATATCCTTGGAATCGCAATCCCTGATAAAACGCTGTACAGATCTTGGATCCATATCGATGATATTCTCGAACATGAACATCTTGTCCCTGATGCTTTTTGACAGTTCCGGATTATCTTTATCCATTTCATCAAAGATCTGTTTCTCGTTTCCTCGGTCAACATGGTTCATCACATCTGCCACATAATCAATACCGCCCAGGTTCATATTATCCTCACTGGTAATGATCGTAGCGAATTTCCTCTTCATTTCCTCTTCCACAATAGCTATTGCCTCAGGAGATACACGGCTCATATTTGCCATGCCTTCCAGTACCGGTATCCTTTTTTCATTTGGAAGCTGTTCCAGTATCTGGGCCGCCTGCTGAGGATCCATATAAGCCATGATCAGAGCGATCACCTGGGGCCGCTCATGCTGGAGCAGGGCAAGAAGGGATTTGGGATCTCCCTTTGTAAAAAAGTTAAATGGCTTGGACTGGAGAGTCTTGGATACTTTTTCCAGAAGATTTCTGGCTGTGGTTTCTCCAAAAGCTTTTTCCAGTACACTTCTGGCATAATCCAGACCTCCATCTGTCATCATCTTGTGGGTAAGGCACATTTTATAAAACTCATCTAATGCATTCTCCACCTGGGCATTATTTGTTTTTCCAAGCTTTGCTACCTCATAAGTCAGGTCTTCGATTTCCTGTTCACTGAGATATTTATAAATCTGGGAAGCGCGGTCTGCTCCTAAAGACACAACTACCACTGCTGCTTTCGCCCGCGCATCCATTTTATCCAGTTCGGATCCCCCGGTAATATCTGTTATCTTACTTCCCTCTATTTCTGCCATCGTTTCCTCCACCAGTAAGCAGCCAATTCTGGATCAGTTTTGCTGCGATCTGCGGATTTTCATCCACAAAGGAACCGATCTCCTGTTTTAATTTCAGACTGTGCTGCATTTTCAGATTTAAAATTTCTTCATTTTTCTTAAGTTCATCGTCCTGTCCCTGAAGCGCCGACTGTTCCTCTTCAGTTAACAAGGATATATTCCCATCATTTTTAGTTTTATTGTCGGCGGCAATGGCATTTTGAGAATCTTCAGTAATCGCACCTCCATCCGGTATCTGTTCCAACAGTGCCTGTCTTTCTTCTTCTGACGCTTTCAAATGCTGCCTGCTGAGTATCAGCAAAGCAATCAGCAATACCAGAAGCAGCCCACCTGCCCCTATGGCGATCAAAAGAGGCAATGGAAGCTTTGCTTTCTGTGCCGGTGCTGTTACCGGCACTGCATCTGTGTTTTTACTGGCTGCTGAAAGGGCTCTTATAACCGTGATCTTTGAAGGAGCGTCCTCCTGGGTAATACCTGCTGAATTAGCTACAAGACTGACCAGATCTGCGTCTGCAATAGATGTATCATCTGTATCAATAGTAACGCCTACTGTTGTATTTTCCAGAACACCCGGATCGATCTGGCGCTGTTCTTTTGTGGAATTATACAGCCACTCTCTTATTGCGCTGTTGTTGGAATATGTATCTGAACCTGCCTGTGTGCCTGTCTGGCCCGTATAACGGGGTGTATCTGCATTAGCATCTGCGCCTGCTGCGCCTCCATTTCCCGAAGACGTACTTCCTGTATTCTCCCCTGCTGTTTCTTCTTTTTCCAGCAGTCCTGTTTTATCATTCTGGTCAACCTTATCCGGAGTGGTATACTGGACTGTTTCCTGGATCAGCTTCTGCATATTCAGTGTGCCTTTTACAGAAACTGCAACTTTTCCCTGACCATACATTAATTCCAGGACACGGCGCACATTTCCTGCTATACTTTTTTCTACCTGACTGGTAAGCTCCGCTACATCTTTTCCTGTACCGGCAGTATTACCTGCCTCATCTTCACCGCCGACTTCCATCATGGTAGCAGCATCAAATACAGAAACATTGGTAAAATTCATTCCCTTTACAGCTCTTGCGATCAGGTTCTTGATAGCAGCTGCCTTTGTATCTGTCAGATCCTGTCCGGGATCCATTGTCACCACAACAGAGGCTGATGCATCTGTCTGCTGTGTATCATCCAGTGCATATTTCTGGGTTCCGCCTTCTGCTATGGTCACTTTTGCATCACGTACCCCTTCAAATAATCCGATCTGGGCACCAAGACGATCCTGAAGTTCATACAATGTATATTTTTCCTTATCCTTTTCAGTGCTCATGATTCCCGCATTATTACGGTACATATCATAAGTAAAGCCGCTTTTAGGATATCCTTTGCTTAGCAATTCAGCCCTGGTCTTATCTACTGTATCTGACATTACCTGGACAGAGCCGTTTTTGTCATTGTATCTGTAATCAACACCTTCATCCTGAAGAAGACTTACAACTGCCTGGGCATCATCCGAGCTCATTCCTGTAAACAAGGTACTGTATCCTTTTTTCGTGCCTATATTCAGGACCAGAAGTCCGGCTGCCGCCAGGATAATCGTCCCCGCTGCAATGACTGCGATCATTTTTTTTGTTTTCCCTGGCATCTTCTGCCATGCTTCTTTTAGATTCTGCACTGTTCCATTCATCCTTTGCATTTCCATATATAGCAAATATTAAAAATCTACTGTTCCATTCCATGGCCAGCAGTATTAAACACTCATCTTTAAAATTTCGTTATACGCTTCCATTGCTTTATTTCTAAGAGAGATCATAACTTCCAGGCTCAGTTCTGCTTTTGCCTGGGCGATTGGAAGACTGTGGGCATCTTCTAACTGCCCCGTTGCCAGAAGATACTGTTTCTGTTCTACATCCTTCTGTGTGTCGTAAACATTTTGCACTGTATCTTCAAGCACTGACTGGAACACAGATTTTGTGCCATTTTCTGTTCCTGTTATTTTTTTATCATTCTTTTCAACAGCATCCCACCCTTTCATAGGGGTAATAAACCCATTCACCTGTTCAATCATTTTATATTTTCTCCTTAACTGTATAATTTGTATGATTTAAAAGTTTTTAGCTGCGCTGCGCAGACGTGAAAGGTCGCTACTTACAGAACTGATCATAAACTGGTATTCATAAGCTGTTCTTGCCAATTCAACCTGTTCCTGATCCATATCCACATTATTCTCATCCAGTCTGGTTGATTCATTTAAGGTTGTATGGACAGACGGTCTCATATTTTCAATCCCTCTTGCCACATTTTTCATAGAAGTCTTCTTCACAGACAGAGCTGATTGGATCTTCCGTGCCAGTTCATTCTCAAAGGTCATATATTGTGACTTAAAACCTGGCGTATCAACATTTGCAATGTTGTTCATAGTCAGGTTCTGTCTCATCCATAAGCTGTCCAGGGTTTTTTCTCCAAGTAATAATCCATTTCCATACAAGTCCATCATAAATGTTCATCCTCCTGTGTGGCCGATATAATTTTCTTCAAAAAATACATACCGTTAATATCCCTTGATGGAAGGGGTTACAATTTTCGTATTTTTATCATTATCTATATAATATATAATTCTTATGTTTTTTTCAAGTCTTATGTTTTTAGCTGCCGCCTTTTTTGTATTGGTAATTTGTCACAAAGTTTTATAGCAATTTACATTGTCTTTTTATTATATCTATTTATTTTTTTATTTTGCCCATACAATTGTGATTTTGCATAACTCCACCGTTATTTTGCACGTTTTAGATGTTATATTTTGTCAATAAATATACTTTGTTAAGTTTTTTTAATTTTGCTACTATAAATGAGCAAATTTGAAAAATGAAATTTATCAAAAAGCACTTTTGCATATTGACGAATATCGATGTGCAAAATTTGCATGCTCCGCTTTCATCATATGCAAAAAGAGGACAGCCACCCATCCTCTTTTCGCCAAGTCTATCTATTTCCTATCCTTAGAAATTCCCCGGCAGGATCTCCTTACCCGCAAGAACCTCCTCATAATCCTTCAGGTTTCTCTGCAGCAGCTCCGGCGTATTCAGACCATACGGGCACTTGCTCATGCAGTGGCCGCAGTGGAGGCAGTCCTTGATCTTCATCATCTTCGCCTGTACCTCCGGTGTGAGCTGGAGGTGGGACGGGGATCTTCTGAGAAGCAGGGACATTCTCGCGCAGGTGTTGATCTCGATCCCGGCCGGACATGGCATACAGTAGCCGCAGGCACGGCAGAAGCTTCCGAATAACTGTTTTCTGTCATTCACGATCAGGGTGCGGATCTCGTCGTCCATCACCGGCGGATTGTCGATATAGCTTAAAAATTCGTCAAGCTCATGTTCCTTCTGGACACCCCAGATCGGAAGTACGCTGTCGTACTGTGCCTGAAACGCGTAAGCGGCTCTTGAATTGTTGATCAGACCTCCGGACAATGCCTTCATGGCAATAAAGCCCATATCTGCCTTTTTGCACTTTTCCATGAGCTCCAGATCCTTCTCGCTGCAGAGATAGCAGAACGGGAACTGTAACGTCGCGTACAGACCGGAAGCCACCGCCTCGTTTGCAACCGCAAGGCGATGATTCGTGATGCTGATGAACCGGATCTTTCCCTGTTCCCTTGCCTTTAAAGCAGCGTCATAGAGGCCGGATTCATCGCCCGGCTTCGGACAGACTGCCGGGTTGTGGAACTGGTATACATCGATACAGTCCGTCTTTAAAAGACGAAGGCTGGTCTCGAGATCCTTCCAGAAGCCTTCTGCCGTCGTTGCCGCTGTCTTTGTCGCCAGATAGATATGGTTTCTGACATCACTTAAGGCATATCCGATCTTTTCCTCACTGTCAGAGTATGCTCTCGCCGTATCGAAATATGTAATTCCGCCGTCATATGCCTTTCTCAAAAGCTTTGCGGCCTCTTCCTTCGTGATTCTCTGGATCGGAAGCGCGCCGAATCCATTCTTGTTCACCGTGATCCCGGTCTTTCCAAGTGTAACTGTTGTCATGAAGACTCTCCTTTCTTACTATCCGTTTGCCCGTAACCTTTTCACATATCTGTGACCTTAAGCTACGGGCATACCAAAGCTACTGTTTTCCGGCGTCCAGCATCTCCTTCAGCGCTTCATCCCCGTCATCGATCCACGCGTCCTCTTCGTCCGCGTTGAGACCGAGGAATTTCGCCAGCGTTCTCTCGTCATCGCTGTTGTTCCACTCATCCACATAGTCATCGATGGCTTCAAATTCAATTTCTCCTGCCAGGTACTTTTCTTTGAATGTCATTTTCCTGCTCCTTCAGATTCTTGAGAATCGTGATCTCCTGATTGTCGATGTGTTCCCGCACAGCCATCTTCGCCTCCTGGATGTGGCGCAAGGTCAGTGCCTTTAAAATATGTTCATGCTCCACCATAAGGATCTGGCGCTTGTCCGCGTCCTTAATGTATTCCAGGCGGTAGCGGTACATCTGCTCTCTTAAATTGTTTAAGATCTGGACCAGCTTCTGGTTCTTCGTGCTGTTGTAGATGATCTCATGGAACTGCTCGTCAGTCTGGGCGATCTGCATCGCGTCCCCGTTCCCGATGGCTGCCTTGAAATCAACTTCCGCTTTATTTAATGATTCCAGCTCTTCCGCGGTGATTCTCTGGCATGCAAGGTCGATGGCAAGCTCCTCTAAGGAACGGCGCACCTCCAGAACATCCCGCAGATTGTTCTCGGAGATTTTCGCGACCTCCGCTCCCTTTCTCGGGATCATTAAAACAAGTCCTTCCAGCTCCAGCTTTCTGATCGCCTCACGGATTGGGGTACGGCTCACGCCAAGCCGCTCCGCAAGCTGGATCTCCATCAGGCGTTCGCCCGGCTCCAGCTCTCCTTTTAAAATTGCCTGGCGCAGGGTCTTGAACACAACATCCCGTAACGGCAGATATTCATCCATATTTACTTCAAAATGATTCGTCATCGTGTCTCTCTCCTCTATCTGGCTTTCTTCCGGTTGTAGAATTCAGTCAGGTACACCTGACGGGTCAGACGTCCGCCGTCCGCTTCCCTGAGGGCCTGACAGGCCTTTTCTGCCAGTTCCCTGCCCTTGTATATACCGAATACCGTCGGCCCGCTGCCGCTCATCAGGGAGCCGCAGGCGCCGTTCTCCACCATTATTTCCTTGATTTCCGCGATCTCCGGATGATCCGGGACCGTCACGGTCTCCAGGACATTTCCAAGACGTTCGATCACACCGTCCAGGTCACCATTTTTGATCGCCGCCATCATGCCATCGATATCCGGGTGTTCCTCCGATGCAAGCTCATTCACGCGCAGTTTTCCGTATACCGCTTTCGTTGACACGGAGATCTGCGGCTTCGCGATCACGAGATGGCACTGCGGAGGTGCCGGGAGCTCTGTCAGGATCTCACCGATTCCTTCCGACAGGGCCGTTCCACGCATGATACAGTACGGAACATCCGCGCCGAGCTTTACACCCCGCTCCATAAGCTCTTTTTTCGTGAATCCAAGATCAAACATCCGGTTCACACCGACTAAAACGGCTGCCGCATCGGTACTGCCTCCGGCCATGCCGGCCGCAACAGGAATATATTTGCGGATCTTTATGGTCACGCCGTCCTTGATTCCCTTTTCATCGAGAAGCAGCTTCGCCGCGCGCCACGCAAGGTTTCCCTCCCCGTCCGGAACGAACGGGAGATTCGTCTCCGTCCTGATCACGCCGTCTTCGGTCCGGTCCATCTCGATCCGGTCGTACAGGTTCACGGTCTGCATGATCATGCGGACCTCGTGGTACCCATCCTCTCTCTTCCGGACCACATCCAGGCCAAGGTTGATCTTGGCATATGCTTTGAGGTCTAAATGGTCTTTCATGTTATCACCTTCTATATTTTCTACACGCGAGTCCTACCATCGGAATGCTTCGCATTCCCAGGAACAAATTTAAAGCTTCTCCTGCAGGCAGGCTTGAGCCGAACCTTTAAGCTTGTTACCCTGGTATCATCAAATTGTATTTGTGTTGTTTGTATACAATGTTTAATATACATGATTGATACACCATTTGACAAGAGAAATCTTGCGGAATTAATGACTTTTTTCCTCAATAAACCTTTATTCCGTCCGCACGAATCCCAGGCTTTCCGCGACCTTCTTTGACACGATGTTTTCCTTCCCGATCCTGACGATAAACTGGACAGTTCCAAACTCTTCCTCAGCGTATTCGATCGCCGCCCGGCATGCCTCTTTCGCGTATCCTTTTTTCCGGTATTCCGGGAAAATATGGTAGCCCAGCTCCAGCGTGTCATCAAGGATATTCTCATCATCCAGGGACAGGACATAATAATCCACATCCCCGATGCCGTCATCCTGCGGGATCCGGAACCCCACAACACCTGTGAGATTTCCGCTCTTCTTTTCCTCGACCGCCCAGAATCCAAACTCAAACACCTCATAATGGTGCTTTGTGTAACCGGCTACCTTCTCCACCGTGTCCAGGTCGGCATCCACATGGTTCTCCACGATCTCCTCATAATCGCCTTCCGCGATCTCCCGGATCTTAAGCCGCTCCGTCTCGCAGATCGCCCACGGCAGCCCAAGGTGCCTTCTCGCGATCCGCCCCAAAAACTCTTCGTCCGCATCCTCCACATCCGCGATCAATGTGTCCGCCGCGCACCACTCATCCCCCTGTGTGTCTTCTCTCCATAAGCCAACAATGGCCCTCCCGGCAGCCTTTGCCGCCAGGAGAGCCTCGTTTTCATCGGAGAGCAGGACAGGAATTTTCTCACCGTCTACAACTGCATAACGGGTCTCCTGCATAGCACGTCTCCTTTTTTATATTTGCGGCAGTTGTTCCTGCTCCGCCTGCACACCTGCCGAATCTCCTCCGGCAGCTTCTTCTGAATGCATGACAGCTCAAAAACAGTGCTTTTCCATGTCTGGAATCCAACTGCCATTTTTATCGGCACTTCTCCGGTTCCGGATACTCTACGCCGAAGGTCTCTGCTGTGATGGATTTGATCTTCTGCTCCTTCATCGGACGGTCGCTGTAATCGGTGCGGACCTCAGCGATCTTGTTGACGATGTCCATACCGTCGATGACCTGACCAAACGCTGCGTATTCACCATTTAAGTATGGAGCGTCCTTGTGCATGATGAAGAACTGGGAGCCTGCGGAGTTCGGGTTCATTGCACGGGCCATGGAGAGAACGCCCTCGGTATGCGCCAGATCGTTCTGGAAGCCGTTGTGGGAGAACTCGCCCTTGATGCAGTATCCCGGGCCGCCCATTCCGTTGCCGTCCGGGCATCCGCCCTGGATCATGAATCCCTTGATCACGCGGTGGAAGATCAGTCCGTTATAGAATCCCTTATTTACAAGACTTAAAAAGTTATTTACGGTATTCGGAGCAACGTCCGGATAAAGCTCTGCTTTGATGATATCGCCGTTTGTCATTTCGATGGTAATGACCGGATTTTTCTTTTCTGCCATTGTCTTTCTCCTTTTTAACTTTGGGCTTTTACCGCCTGAACAGTAATTTATGTGGCTGCCAGGATACTGGACAGCCACTTGGTCGTATCCTATATTATACAGGGCATGGTCCCGGATGTCCACTGTTTTCCGGTCCATGCCCTGTGAATTACCTAGTCTCCCATGGAGAACACGATCTTAATATTCGCGCTGACTTCCATCTCTCCCGGCATCACGTTCATATCTGCCGCGGTGTCCTCTGCCCCGGCTGCCGCCATTACAGCGCTTTCCTTTTTCAGGTTCACGCCGCCGTCCACATATCTGCCGTACTGGCTGTCCGAATACTCTTCAATACTCACCACATATCCGAGTGTCCGTCCGCTGGCCTCCGCAAGTGCCTCCGCCTTCGTCCGGGCAAGATCAACTGCTTTCTTTAACGCCTCCGCATACGCGTCATCATATCCGCTGGAATAGTAAGACACGGAATAGATCTCATTCGCCCCGTTTCCGACACCGTTGGAGAGCAGCGTGCCGACCTGGTCCACCGCAACATCGGAGACGGTCACCTCGGTCTGCATCTCGTATCCGATGAGCTTCCTCGTGTTGCTGCTCCAGTCATACCGTGGATTCAGGTAATATCCGGAGGTCGTGATGGACTTTTCATCGATCCCCTGTCCTTTCAGGTATTCGGTCAGGGAATTTAAGCACTCCGTATTCTTCTGCTGGCACTCATCCGCTTTAGTTGCCTCAGAAGTAACCGCAAACACGATCTTCGCCATATCCGGCACGATCTTCACCGTCTCACTGCTGTCCATGGTGATCTTTCCGCCCGAACTGTCTCCCACATTTTCGACCTTCACGGTATCCGGCACAGACACGCTCGTGCTGCATCCCGCAAGAGAAACTGCCATTATCATCGCCAAACCTGCCGCCGCCAATGTTCTTTTCTTCATACTGGATTCCTCCTTATCCCTGAATGGTATGGTTTCACACTCCAAAACATGCCTGCAGATATGCGTATTTCCTGCGTTGACTGCGAACCATACGAAAACACGTCTTTTATATTAAGGAGTATAACAGAAAAACATTGCAGCGTTTTATCTTTTCTCTTACTTTTTTAGGACATTTTCCTGTAGAAAAAATGGCATCCGATAATCGATCTTTCCTTCTGTTCCATTGAAGCGATATCCGCATACTGCTGACCGATTTCACCATATTTATACACAACCTTATGCCGTTATTTTCGAGAACTATGTCAACAAAATCTGGAACAATGTCATTTGAATTCGGAACAATATCAATCATATTTGATATTGTTCTTTTGTACTGTGCCTTTTCATTATTCTTTGAAGCTTGGTCTTCTATCAACGTATGCAGGATCTCCGGCAGCTCCACAAGCAGGCTCTTTCGGTTTACCCGCTCTGTTCTCCTGTGGATGTCCTTTCCCCATGGGCCCATGAGGACGGCTGGGATATTCAGCTTTCCGATCTCTTCAAAGTCTACCTGGTAGCCGCCGCCCCAGAGCGGAGTCTCGGCGGCGTAGCCGGAAAAGTCCATATCCCCGCAGGTGCCGCAGTAGCTGAGGTCGGAGATTCCTGTAAAGTAGTGGACTTTCTTCACCATGCATCCGGCTGCCTCAGACGCTTTCTTGATCTTTCTGAACTGCCAGCTTCCGGCGCCCTCTTTTCCGGTCATCTGATCGCTGTGGTATGTCGGGTAGAGCGGCGGGGCGAAGCTGATGACCATCACCGGCTCTGTGAGTCCGGACCAGTCCAGGATCTCCGTCATCATGTCGATGGTGGCCTGGGGATAATTTGTCTCTCCGCTGCGGATCCGCGCTTCTGTGCGGACCTTTAGCCCCTCCAGGAAATCCTCAAAGCCATCCGCATTTTTCTTGCGGCATTGTTCGGAGAGTTCCTCGAAGGAGAGGACATTAAACTTCTGCGGAACGACATCATTCGTTTTTTCACATTCTCCAACATTGTCCGCATATTCTTCCGATACCGGATCTGCACGATCCACACTTTCTGCATTTGCCGCCTGCGGCTTTGCAGTCTTTACGCACTTTTTCTTTCCCTGCATCGCCCTGCCGGAAAGCTTCTCCTCCAGCCTTCTCCTCTCTGCATCCATCTTCTCAATGTACTCCGCAAACGCCTCAGACCCAAGCTCCCGCATTTTCTCCAGGATCTCCCCCGGACCGGACCGGAAACTCAGCACACTCAGATATCCCGCCGCTCTCGCCGGAACCGACACATCGTATTCCTTCTTGAGATCCTTGAAATTCAGCCATGTCGGCGGCATGCACACCTCGCCGTCAAAGACTTCCGCAAACTCCGCCGAGAGCTCCGTCTTCTCAAACATGCGTCCCAGGACACCCACCGCATTGAGTCCGTCAAAGCACCGGCTCACATGGGCGGTACGCCCCTGGACCAGCACCACCGGCATGCACTTTCCGACGGATCCCAGGAATACCTCCTGTCCATTTTCATCGCGGCTCATGGGCTCCAGATCGATCAGGAGTTCATAGGAGAGTTTTTCCTGTTCCCGGAGCTCTGCGAGAAATCCTGCTCACCATACGCTTTTTCAAGCTGAAAACAAGTGCCGGACACGGCGCTCATAAACGCGAAATGGAATTTATCATGGATCCTTTTCGAAAAAAAGACATGAAAAAAAGCACCCCGCCGAGTGCTTTTCTTCGACAAAATAATTATTTGAAAAAGGGAGGAGAGCTGATAATCACTTATCAGCTCGAGTATTATGAAAAAAATCTTATAAGCAGCATCTATATCAGATGTCTCTCTGTTTATGGTTATATGATATCCATAAAACATGAAGAAATCGTGTGAATTGTGTAAAAGAATTTTGAAGACTTTTTGAACAAGATATGAACACGAAAAAGGGCAATTGTTCCCATCCCAACAGCATCATTTTCATCATCCCACCGAGAACAGAACGCACCCTTTTCCGCCTTCTTCCAACCTGATCCTTTCTTTCCTTATTGAGGAAGTGCTGTTTTTATGCTATGATAGGAACAGGAAAACACCCATGACAGAAATGGCTGCTTCTCTTTTCATTGCCCGGCTTGCCCGGAGTACATAGGAAAGGAGGCGGTGCCGATGACAGCATACGAAATTTTATCCGTTGTGATTGGGATAATCGGATTACTTATCTCATTTGGCGGTTTGCTCATCGCATTACTTTCCTTTCTCGATAAGAGAAACAAAAGAAAGTAAAAAGCCCACCCTGTCGGCCAACAGGATGGGCGGTGTCCGTTAGGACATTAGCTCACAACTGAAGCATCCACTTTTGGAGTGGGTGTTTTCTTTTCTCTTTTATTATAGACAATTCTCTATGCGATTTCAAGTGATTTCCTTATAAATTCTCAGATTTTCCTCAGTTTCAGCGAGATTCAGGCAGCTTATCCTCAAAATTGTAAAATATCCCGGCTATCTGCGTTAGAAAATCTGATTTATAATAATATCAACGACTGAATTATTCCTGATTGTTTTGTTCCCATCCCAACAGCATCATTTTCATCATCCCACCGAGAACAGAACGCACCCTTTTCCGCTTTTTTCTCTCTTTCTTTTCAACCAGAAGAAAAGAGAAACTGAAACGAAGCAGAAAAGTCTTTTTTTCGTTGTTCCTGATTTTCAAAAGAAAAAAGGAAAGAAGCCTGAAAACTATTGTAAATAAAGGAAAAAAGAAGGAAAAGACAAAAGAAGAGGAAGGCGGAAAGCCTTCCAGGAAAGAAGAAGGAAACTATAAGAATTTCAAGGGAGAATCAGCCCCGGCCAAAATGACGATTTTGGACGGGACTTCGATAGCAATTTTGCACCGCCGCAGGCCGTATCGCACACCCCTCTCCGGCGTGAGGCAGCAGCTATGGATCCCGCTTTTCCCCCGGCGCATAGATCTCCCCCGCCAGCAGCACCAGCGCCGCCAGGTTCGGCACCGCCATCAGTCCATTAAAGATGTCCGAGACCTCCCACACCGTCTCCATCGCCCCGAGGCACCCGAGGAACGCCGCCAGAAGATATCCCACCGCATAGACTGCCGGGATCTTTCCCGATATCTTCCCGCCAAGGTACTCCGCGGCCTGCCGCCCCATATAGTACCAGGCGATGACCGTGGAGAACGCGAACAATACCACGCAGACCGCCACCGCGTATCCGCCCGGGCTTCCGAGAGCCGTAAAAAAGCAGAGGCTCGTGAGCGATGCCCCGTTCTCCGCCCCGGACTCTGCCGCCGTCCCGCTTCCCGCCACACATAGGATCACGAGCGCCGTCAGCGTGCAGCTCACAATGGTATCGAAAAACACCTCAAAGATCGCCCACTGCCCCTGGAGCTCCTCAGCCGCGCTCTCTGCGCTTCCGTTCAACACTGCGAGACTCCCCAGCCCCGCCTCGTTGGAGAACACGCCCCTGGCGATCCCATAACTCACGCACTGTGAGATCCCATATCCCGCGACACCCCCCGCCGCGCTCCGAAAGGAAAACGCGTCCACCATGATCTCCATAAGCACTCCCGGTACACGCCCCGCATGTAAAAAGATCACCGCAAGTGATGCCGCCATGTAAAGCCCTGCCGATAAGGGGACAAGCCGCTCCGCCACGCGGAAGATCCGCTGGCCGCCCCCTGCCAGCACGGTCCCCACAAGAGCCACAAGGATCACCCCCACGGCTGCCTCCGGAATCCCGTAAACATAGGACACCGTCTCCGAGATCGCGTTTGCCTGCACCATGCTTCCCATGCCGAAAGCCGCCGGAATACAGAAAAATCCGTAGAGGACCGCCGCCCTGGGACATCCCAGCCGCTTTTCGAGATACATCATCGGTCCCGCCATCCATCCGCCGTCCTGTCCTTTTTCCCGGTACCGGATCCCGAGAACTGTCTCCCCGTAAGCCGTCGCCATTCCGAGGAAGGCGGACACCCACATCCAGAACACAGCACCGGGTCCTCCGGCGATCACAGCCGCTGCGACCCCCGTGATATTCCCGGTCCCTATGGTTGCCGCCAACGCCGTACATGCCGACTGGAACGATTCCCGGTGGTTCTTCCGATCCCGTAAAAGATTCCCGATGGTCGCATCCCACCAGCGCGGGATCTTCCTGAGCTGAAAGAACCGGATCCGCACACTGTATACGGTCCCCACCATCAAAAACAGTACCGGTGTCCATGGTCCCCAGACAATATCATGGATCTCCCCAATCATATTCATTCCATATCACGCCCTGCAGCCTGACGGCCTCATTTTCTATCCCGCCGCGCATTACCGCCGCCCGCCGCGTTTTTACCTTTTCTATTTCTTACTACGTTTTATTCCCATTTCCACACATCTATGCTATAATAAACACTGTGTCTGCCCATGGCAGCTTTTATTTGCACAAGCAGAAAGCCAAAGTCCGCGCCGGAACAGGACCTTGGCATTTTCTTTCAAAGGAGATGATTCTTGTGCCGGGATTTACGACCCACTACCTGTTCGGTGTAAAGGCCTACAATGATCTGCCGAACAACTATTTAAAACATGTGATATCCAAATACCGCTGGCTCTACCAGCTTGGTCTCCAGGGACCGGATATCTTCTTTTATAATGTCCCGATCCTCCGTCACAGGGACTACCGCAACGTCGGCTCCCATATGCATGAGTATCAGGTAAACGACTTTTTTAAGAACAGCCTCTTAGAGCTCACCGAGATCCACTCGAGACAGCAGAAAGAGGAGGCGGCGGCATTCCTCGCAGGATTCATGTGCCACTATATCTCTGATTCGATCTGCCACCCCTTCGTCTACGGGCGGATCAAGTACCGCACCGATAAGAAAAAGACCGAGTGTCATGGACTCCATGCCGCCCTGGAAAACGATATCGACGCGATCCTGCTCTGGAAGTTCAAGCACAAAAAGCCGTCCGAATTCAACCAGACCGCTTCCCTCTGTTTAAACGCCCAGGAGAGCCAGTTTATCTCCAGATATCTCAGCCGGTGCATCAACCGCACCTACTACCAGATCACAGAGAAAAACAACTTCCAGGTCACAGACGGAATGGTTGCCCGGTCGATCTTCGCGATCCGCTTCGGAAGCCGGATCCTGTCCGATCCTGCGGGACATAAGACCCATGTGATCGGCTCCCTGGAATCAATCTTTCTAAAGCATCCGATCGCTTCTAAAAAGCTTGTGACGGATAAGCTTTCCGCCCAGGTCCGCGATATCCTGAACCTGGACCATGAGGTCTGGACGAATCCATGGGATAATTCCATCGCCTCGACGACGTCATTCCCGGATCTGTACCATCAGACCTTGAAGAAATGCAATGCAGTCTACTATTACCTCAATGCGTTCCTGATCGCGAATGTCTCATCCGGGCCGCCGGATATGTCCGCGCTGTTGGCGGAGCTTGGAAACTATTCCTACCACAGCGGGCTTGATGTGGGATGACCTGCATCATCTGATGCCAGACACGGATCCTGGTAGGCTTCACTTTCCGGGGCATACCGCTTAAAACGGATGATTTCTGCCCTGTGCTGCAGAATTATCATATACTATCATAGCTGTTTCACTTTTTAAACAGCTGCCATCTATCAACTTCCGCTCTGTCTGTATGAGAGACAGCCGGATCCATTCCGGCAGATTTCACTACGGGGACAGGCAGACGGGCAGAAATGGAAAAGGAGAATTACATTATGAAACCATTGATCTTACTGACCGGAGGAACCGGCGCAGCAGCCAACGGAACACCGACATGGGCATTAAACCAGAACTATGCTGAGAATATCCGCCGCGCAGGCGGCATCCCGATCCTTGCAGTCAACAACGACTGTGCTGAGGAGTACGCGGATCTCGCTGACGGACTTCTCTTAAGCGGCGGTAAAGACGTTGAACCAAAGCTCTACGGTCAGGAAAAGATGTTTGACTTCGTCATCACAGACCCACAGCGCGACGATCTGGAATACAAGATCATCAAGGCCTTCGTTGACCGCAGGAAACCGATCTGGGGCATCTGCCGCGGAATCCAGATCTTAAACGTATACTTCGGCGGTACTCTCACCCAGGATATCCCGACACAGCTCGGCGGTGATCACTCCAAGGGTGTCTGCCATCAGGTGACGCTCAAGAAAGATTCCATCTTAGGAAACCTTTACGGCGAGTCCATGGAAGTAAACAGCTACCACCACCAGGCCCTCGACAAGCTCGGCGAAGGTCTCCAGGCCATCGCATGGGGCGAGTCCAACGGACACACCTTCACAGAGGCTGTGCAGCACGAGACTCTTCCGATCTGGTCCGTACAGTGGCACCCGGAGCGCATGACCGGCCCGGTTACAAACCCGAAGGAATGTGCCGACTCTCTTCCGATGTTTGAGTACTTCGTGAAGCAGTGTGCAAAATAAGCCGCGTCAATAAACGCAGGTCTGAAATTTAAAACTGAATCCATACTATAAACGCCGCATTTATTCTGCCGTTAAGAATAGTGCGGCGTTTGTTACTGTTCAGCAGGTCTGTGCAGACCATAAGAAAATATGACAACAAAAAATGGCAGGACGCTTTCTGAATCACATTGAAAAGCATTCTGCCATTATATTGTCTTAATTATTTATTCTGTTAAAATTGTTCCAACTAATTACTTGGAAGCCTTTGTCTCGTCAAGCTTCTTCGGTGAATCGTCTGCAACGTCCTCCGGACCTTCTGCAACAGCCTCAGTGCTCTTGAGGTCGATCTTGTCACCAGCCTTGTAGCTCTTATCTACAAGTGCCTTTCCTCCCTCAGTAACAACTTTTACATCAAGGGAGAACTGGTTCCAGAGTGTTCCGAAGGAATCAGTGCTGGAATTCTCAAGATCCATGCTCTGTGCAGCGATGATATCGTTGAACTGCTTAACCATTGTCACAGCATATTCCATAGCGTCATCGTTTGTTGTGTCGTTCTTTACTGTCCATGTGAGACCGATGTTTAATGCGGACTCATCATAAGTGAACTCCATCTTTACAGACTGCGGGAATGCAGATGTGTCGTTGAACAGTCCGTCGCACTCGCTCTGTGCCTGCTCCCAGTCGTACATTGTCGTCTCTACCGTCTCATCCTCTACAAGGAAGTTCTGGTCTCTCGGAAGTGTCTCGTCATCGTCATCAGACTCCATCTTTGCCGGATCCACTTCTTCACTTCCGGATACCGGTGCATCTGTTGAAATGCTGCTCTTTGTACATCCGCCAAGGGCAAGAACTACTAAAGACAGCACAGCCATTCTCTTTAATAATTTCATGATAAAATTCCTCCTCTGAATTCAACGGATCTCCCATTATGCTAAATAGAATTTTCCGGGAAATCGGCATACTCACGTATTATATACGATTCCCTTTTATTTTTGAAGTCCTTTTCTCAAATTTACACAAATAATTCATGATTTTGTAATGTTTTTCCATTTGTTCCGGTGGGAGTCCGCCGATCACAGCTGAAAAAGTTCCTGCCAGGATCATTTTCCATGCATAGAACCTACCGGGCATCCTGTCCATCTGTATCTTTGCTTCATTTTTTTTTGATATTAGCAGTATCTTTCACGATATACACCGGCCTGTCCTTGATCTCCGCAAACAGGATCGCGATATACTCGCCGATGATCCCCACGATCACAAACAACACGGAAAACATAAACGAGATCAGTACCACGATGGTCGCATAGCCGTTCGGCGCCCCATAAATTTTCCAGGTATAGACCGTATAGATCACCATGATCAGTCCGAAAAGCGCTGTGATCACACCGGAATAGATTCCAAGCTTTAACGGCAGATCAGAAAAGCACAGGATCGTGTTGATGGAAAACTTGAACAGACTCTTTAAGCTGTACTTGCTCTCCCCTGCAAAACGCGGTCTCGCCTCGTACTCGATGGTGGTCTTCTCAAAACCGATGCTCTGGACATAGCCCCGCAGGAAGCGGACCTTCTCCCGGTAGTTGTTCCTGAGAACTTCCGCCGCGTTTTTGCTCACCGCAAAAAAGTCCGAGGCGTTGGCCTCAAACTTCACATCGGAGAGATGGTTGATCAGCTTGTAGAACGCCGCGGATGTGACATTCTTCACCAGCCCAGCCGTCTTATTCCTCGTGCGGACCATGCTGATCACTTCATATCCCTCGTCAAATTTTTCCACGATCTCCGGCAGGCACTCCGGCGGATGCTGCAGATCCGCGTCCATGCAGACGATACCGTCACCGCCCGCATAGTCCAGCCCTGCGATCATCGCCGCCTCATGCCCGAAGTTCCTGGAAAAATTGACGATCTTCACTTTTTCGTCCGACGCCGCGAACTCCTTTAGGATCGAAAGGGACTGATCCCTGCTGCCGTCGTTCACGAACAGGAACTCATAGTCCCAGTTTCCCGGCAGCCTTTTCAGGATCTTCCCTGTCTCTGCATAGAATTCTCTTAGCGCCAGCTCCTCGTTGTATACCGATACAACGACCGAAAGCAGTTTAGTCATAAATTTTGATCTCCATATCGGAATGTTCCGGAATCTGTTTTTCCTTCGGCGGAAGCTTCATGTAGTCGCCGTAAAGCTGCGTCAGAAGCTCATCCCAGCCGGCCGGAGCGTAGAACCTTGTGTCCTCAAAAGGCATCTCAACGACCTCATCGTCCCACTCTCTCTTCATCTCCACATAGAACCAGTTCGGCGCGTAACCCGTGTAGAAATATAACGGGCGCTCTTTCCTGCTGTCCATATGGCACAGGGCATTCCACAGCTTCCAGATCACCGGGAATGGGATCAGCTTTCCGATGGTCGCGAGAACTGCCACAAAAAGCTTCATAACGCCCTTGTAATCGCTGTAATCGATCTCATACCGGTGTCCCAGGGCAAATCCGTAGAGAACGCAGTGGGAGAGCTTTGTGAGCTTCTTCGCGAGCTTTCCCTCCGGAAGTCCGTCCACGATGAATAGGTCCACGTTCAGGCGGCTGATCTTATCGTCATAGAACTCCATCTTTCCGGAGTCCTCGAACTTCTGGCTCTTATTGTATGTCACACGGGAGATAAAGTCGTAGAACGCCTTTCCGCCATGGTACTCGTTCGGCTCCACAAAGGACATGTCCTCCGGCAGCTCCCGTCTTACGACCTTCGCGAACATCTCGTAGTTCTTTCTTGTGAACATGACGTCCACATCGTCATCCCACGGGATGAAGCCGCCGTGGCGCACCGCGCCCAAAAGCGTGCCGGAATCCAGTGCGTACTTGATCTTGTACTTTCTGCAGATCCGGTCGATCTCCTTTAAAAGCTTTAAGTTGACCTCATGGACTTTCGTCAGGTCAAAGGATTTTTCTCCGCTCACTGTAACAGCCCCTCTTTAATCACTTTTGCCATATAGTCGATCTTTTCGTCTGTCATTCCCGGATAAACGCCAACCCAGAAGGTGTCACTCATGATCCGGTCCGTATTTTCCAGGGTTCCTACTACGCGGTAGCCCTTTTTCTCTGCTCTCATCTCGTCGAAGCACGGATGCTTGATGAGGTTTCCGGCAAACAGCATTCTCGTCTGGATGCCTTTTTTCTCGATGTACTGGACGAGTTTATTTCTGTCAGTTCCCTCTTTACATGTGATCAGGAAGCCGAACCAGCTTGGTCTGGAATTCTCAGCCGGTACCGGAAGGATCAGACGGTCCTCTGTCTCAGCGAGAGCTGCTCTCAGGCGGTCAAAGTTGTGGCGTCTGCGCTCCACGAAGGTCGGGAATTTCTCGAGCTGGGCACATCCGATGGCTGCCTGGAGGTCTGTGGCTTTCAGGTTATATCCGAAATGGGAATATACATATTTGTGGTCATAGCCAAGCGGAAGCTCACCATACTGTCTGTCAAAGCGGTGTCCGCAGAGGTTGTCATGTCCGGACGGGCAGACACAGTCACGGCCCCAGTCGCGGAAGGAACGGATGATCTTGTTTAACAGCGGATTGTCCGTGTAAACGGCTCCGCCCTCACCCATGGTCATGTGGTGCGGCGGATAGAAGCTGGATGTTCCGATATCGCCTACGGTTCCGGTGAATTTCTCCTCACCGTTGATGGTGTATCTGGAGCCTAACGCGTCGCAGTTGTCCTCAACGAGCCACAGGTTATGTTTCTCACAGAATTCCTTCACTGCCTTTAAATCGAACGGGTTTCCGAGTGTATGGGCGATCATGACTGCCTTTGTCTTATCGGAAAGTGCCGCCTCTAACTTTGTGACATCGATATTGTACTGCGGGATCGTCACGTCAACGAACACCGGGACAGCGCCATACTGGATCGCCGGAGTTACGGTGGTCGGGAAACCTGCCGCAACAGTGATGATCTCGTCCCCACGCTTTACACGACGCCCGCCGAGAAGCGGGGATGTAAGTGTCATGAATGCGATCAGATTTGCGGAGGAACCGGAGTTTACAAGGGCGCAGTAGCGCACATGAAGGTACTCCGCGAGTTTTTTCTCGAACTCATCCGTGTAACGTCCGGATGTAAGCCAGAACTCCAGGGAGCTGTCCACAAGGTTTACCATCTCCCTGCTGTCGTACACACGGGACGCGTACGGAATACGGTCTCCCTCATGGAATTCCTTTTTCTGGTTATGGAATTTATCGGCATATTCGGCTACGAGGTCAAGGATCTCTTTTCTTGCCTCCGCCTCTGTCTTGTTTTCAAACATAACTTTTTCCTTTCCTGATGATACAGCAGACCAATTTCTGAACTCGTTCCTGCTGTATACAATGTTTCATTTGCCGGGAAGTTTCTGCACGCACCTCCAGGTTTCCTGTCTTTTTCAAATAGTGGACGATTTTCTTCTGTTCTACTGGAACATCTCCTTGATCTGTCTGTCCATGACAGCCACAACATCGCCGTTCTTCTCATACTCCTGGCACCACTCAACGGTGAGTCCGATGGCTTCCTTCACGCCATAACGCGGATGCCATCCAAATGTGGTCTTCAACTTGGAGCAGTCGAGTTTTAAGAAGTTTGCCTCGTGAGGACCTCCGTCGCTCTTGTTTTCCCAGGAAAGTCCATTTCCCCAGGCGCTGCAGAACATGTCCACAAGCTCACCCGTGGTCACGCAGTCCTTGTCATCCGGTCCCACGTTGTAGTATCCGGAGTATTTTCCGTCCTCATACTGGGCCTTCGCAACCATGAGATATGCCGCTAACGGCTCCAGCACATGCTGGTACGGGCGGGTAGAATGCGGATTGCGGACAACGATCGGCTTTTTCGCCATCGCCGCGCGGACGCAGTCCGGAACGATACGGTCATTCGCGAAGTCGCCGCCGCCGATGACATTTCCCGCACGGCAGGTTGAGATCGCGCAGTGTCCGTCCGCAAAGAAGGACTTCCTGTAGCTGTGTGTCACAAGCTCGGAACATGATTTGCTGTTGGAATACGGATCATAGCCGTCCAGGCGGTCCACCTCGCGGTAGCCGTACTCCCACTCCCTGTTCTCGTAGACCTTATCCGTCGTCACGTTTAAGAAAGACTTCACGCACGGATTCAGGCGGACACACTCCAAAATATTGACGGTGCCAATGACGTTCGTCTCGTAGGTGTAGACCGGATCCTTATAGGAGTCCCGCACGATAGGCTGTGCCGCCAGATGTAAGACGATCTCCGGTTTTGTATCCTCGAATACCTGCTTTAAATGGGCGAGGTCCCTGATGTCACCGATGACAGAATTCATCTTACCCTCAAGACCTGCCATGTTGAACAGTGCCGGGTCTGTCGGCGGGTTTAAGGAATATCCTGTGACCTCCGCCCCCGCGTTTACAAGGATCCTGGAAAGCCAGGTTCCCTTAAAGCCGGTATGTCCGGTTACGAGGACCTTCTTTCCTTTATAAAAGTTAAATACTTCTTCCAAATTCATTTTCGTATCTCCATTTACGGATTTTTGCTCTCCGCGCAGCCGTTTTCTGCGATCCTCACAGCGGCTTCCGGAAAGCAGGCGTGTGAACCTATTCCCAGATCTTCCACGGCGCGTTTCCTGACTGCCACATCGCCTCTAACTGCTGTTTCTCGCGCTGGGTATCCATGCACTTCCAGAATCCCTCGTGGCGGTATGCCATGAGCTCGCCGTCCTTTGCGAGGTTTCTTAACGGTGCCTGCTCGAATACGGTGGAATCGCCCTCAATGTAGTCGAATACGCCCGGATTTAATACCATGTAACCGCCGTTGATCAGGCTGCCGTCATCGTCATTCTTCTCGCGGAAGGAATTGATCTTTCCGTTATCCTCGAGGTCGAGGACACCGAAGCGCTGTCCGATATTGACTGCCGTGATGGTTGCGAGCTTTCCATGGCTTCTGTGGAACTCTTCCAGTGCCTTTAAGTCGATGTTTGCGAGACCGTCGCCGTAGGTCAGCATAAACGGCTCATTTCCCACATACTCTTTGATCCTCTTTACGCGTCCGCCGGTCATGGTGTTGAGTCCTGTGTCGATCAGAGTCACCTTCCACGGCTCCGCATAGTTGTTGTGGACCTTCATGCTGTTGTTCGCAAGATCGAAGGTCACATCAGATGTGTGAAGGAAGTAATCCGCAAAGAACTCCTTTACCACATACTGTTTGTATCCCAGACAGATAATAAATTCGTTATACCCGAACTGGGAATAATATTTCATGATATGCCACATGATCGGCTTCTCACCGATCTCGATCATCGGCTTTGGTTTTAAATGACTCTCCTCGCTGATCCTTGTTCCGAATCCTCCTGCCAGGATTACTACTTTCATAGGTTTACCTCCATATATTCCAACCGTTTTCTTTGAGGACCGTAAGTGCTTCCCGGCATCCCGGTTTGTGATACTCCAGCGCGTCCTCCAGTGTTTTGTCTGACTCGTTTTCAAAATTTAATAAGATCTGTTTTACCTCGTCCCGGTTATGTTCTTTCCGGTACTTTCCGAAGCGGAATTCCTCCGCCGTCGTCATCACGTTTCCGATGAGGAACATGGCGGCGAGGGCGATCGATAATCTCTTTACCAGCTTTGGCAAAGGATCCTTTTCAGTCCTGCTGATATGCTGTGCCCCTTTCGGCTCTGTGCCTCTGCTTTCCCTGCATTCTTCCTTTTTACAGAATCCGCACTTCGCAGCCAGAGCGAACGTAAGAAAGATTCCGATCACACCGATCTGATACTGCAGCGCATACCGGGAACTCATCCCATACTTGTCATTCGGCATAAAGATATACCGGCTCACAAGCACCATCAGGTGGTTCATACCACCGCCTGCCAGGAGCATCAGCGGCAGGATCGTCTGTTTCTCGATCCGGTAATAAAAATTCATCCACAGCGCAAAGAAATACGCAAACAGGACGATCACGCCGACCGCGCACCAGACCTTCCCCGGAATCCCTGCAAAGCTCCTGTCAATCAATTCTACTCCAAAAACCATGGAAGCAAAAGACTTAAGAAGAAATTTAATAAAAAATTTCGGATCCTGTCGGAAAGCCGTAAAGAGCGGCACATTTACCGCTCCCGAATACTCGTAAACCGCCTGGGAGTTGCTCCAGAGGTAAATGAGAAACGGAATGACTGCCACTGCGATCAGGGCGATCACGCGGGCGGTTCCGATTCCGGCAAGATCATCTGAAATTACACCGATCACGCCAGCGTTTTCCCTGCCTTTGCCCGATACGTTTTTCCTATCCGTGCTGCTTAAATTCTGTCTGTCGGCCTTTGCCTGATATTTTCCAGATAAACTCTTTGCAATTACAATATCGCGCACGTAAATAAACAGGTACGCCATCACGATCGTTACCGTGTAGATCGCGCAGTACGGTCCCGCCGCCCCTATGGTGATCACAAACGGCAGTACAAAGAGAAGTACAAGCTCCGATTTCTTCGCGTTTCGGAATCCCTTTTCGTACACCTGATCCAGCAGGGCATAATTCCAGAAAAACAATCCGAATGCCAGGAAATGCGCCCATCCGGTTCCGTTGTACAGCATCTCCCACTTATTAAGGCTGAACATAACGATCATCATCGCCGCGTACCAGACCGGGCAGAGTTCCTTTTTCCTGCTGTACCGGCCGATGACCAGGGCGGAGAGTCCAAATCCGAGGATGCCCATGATCCGGTCCACAGTGACGCTGTATCCAAAGATCATGACATTCAGTCCGCGCTCTAAGAAGTTCACCGGAATTCTTGTGAGCAGATCTGCCACAAAAAACTTATCCGGGTTCCACACGTCCGGCAGATAGGAATTGATGAGCCGGATATAATCGGAATACACCATGTCAATGGCGGAGCGCCTGATATATGCCAGATAAAAAATCATCCCCAGAACTGGAAGTCCGATATAGACATAGCTTTTCTTATTCTTCATGATCTCCTCCGCCTGCTGCGGTTCTTCCTACGTTATTTCCTGCATGTTCCGCTGCCGGTCTTCTTTTCGGTCTGCGGCGGCGTCTCGCTGTCGGATCTGCTGTGCCTTCATTCTGTGTCTGCCTTGCTGCAATGTTCCCCTGCGTCCGCTTTTCCGCTTCTCCACTCTTCCGCTTCAATTGCGGTGCTGTGTTCTTCTTTGACTTTTCTGACTTCACTGTCTCTTTCTTATCAGTTCCCGCTGTCCATCCGCCGGTTGACTGGCTGAGTGTCACGATCCTCATGGAAGTCTGGGGCTGTACCTGGCGCGGTTGGCGATCTGTCTCTTTCCCATGACACACAGTGCGTTTTTCTGTCGGCTTTACCGTTTTTTCTGTCGGCTCTGCTATTTTTTCTGTCGGCTTTGCTGCCTTACTCTGCGGTGCAGTCCCGCGAACCATTCCTGCTGCCTCAGCCTGCTCTCTGGCTGCTTTCGCGCGCTTTCTTCTCTGACGCCTCTTTGCGGAAGAACTCAGCTTCTCCGGCTGGGCATTCTCTGCGGTCTTCTCTACAATCTTTACCTCCCTGCTCTGCTGGGCTTTATTGACCGCTGTTTTTACTTCTCTCTTCTGCTGAGTTCTCTCCGACGTCTCATTCTTTCCAGCTGCCTTCCCATTGCTGCCGTTCTGCGGCTTTCTCAATGTCTGCTTATTCTCAGTGCTTTTCTGTTCCGCCGTTTTCTTTCCCTCGGTCTTCTGAACCACTCTCTGATTGCCGCTTACCTTTGCGTCCTGCCTCGCGTTCCCGCCACTGGTCTGCTTTCCGCCTTCACGCTTCTGAACATGTCCCTGTCCGCTGTTCTTCGCCTGGCTTTTTCCTGCCTGACTCTGTCCTCCACTCTTTGACTGCCCCTGTCCGCGTCCTTTCATCTGTGCCACGGACGTCTTCTTCACGCTCGCCCCATGGCACCCCGTCTGGCTCTTTTTAACCGCCGGTCCTCTCTGTTTCCGCCGGTTTGCGTGGTGGTCAGCGACGATCCGCAGAACATCTTCCATATAATTGTACTGATTCCAGGCATCTTCCTTAGAAACATAGTTCTCATGAACCGCCTTGTTTCCGATCACGCGGATCTCGTTCAGTTCCCACTTTCCGACCCGGTCCAGATACCCATTCTCGTCGAGCCACCATCCAAACTGCTGGAATGTCATGACTCTCTGACGCTTTCTCCCGTTCATCCGGTAAGTTTCGCGCTGTCCTCTTCCATCCGGACCGCTCTTGGCGTTCGCCATTGCCTGGGCAGAATTGTCGAGCTTGATCCCATTAAATTCCGCCACCAGCTTCAGAAACAGTTCCAGATTCTGGCGGCCCTTTACCATAGCCGCATTATACTCCCCGCGCCGCAGCCATTGCTTTTCCTTCTTGAGTTCCCGCTTTACGGGAGCAAGATGGGCAGTCATGTCCCTCTTCCTCAGGAAATACCCGAGCACAAGGAACAGGACCACAGCAACGGCAAAGCCCGCGCACATTGGAGCCCACTGCTGTCCATTCATTCTTCTGATTCTCCTTTTTTACTGTCGCAGCCTTCTCCGGCTGCCCTTTTGCAGAAAATTTCATTCCTGCGTTTTCCCGGCGGTCCGCAAAAATTTCTGCGGACCTGCCTCTTTTACTGGTCTACCACCTTCACGACCATCGCCAGATTTTCCTCCCCGCGGTGTTCCTTCGCCCCTTTCACATAGAAGTTGCAGGAAAATTCCACGGTAAATCTCTGATACGGCGCAGCCGGGATCTCGTAGTACATCGTGTTGTCCGTAAATACAAGATCAGCCATCTGCCGTCCGTTCACCTTGATCTTACAGGTCTCACCGCCTGTAAGCCTGCCCGGGTAGTAGCACTTTAAGGTCAGCTTGCTGCTCTCCCCGTTTGTCAGAACGATCTTCGCGTGCTCATCGATCCATCCGTCCGAATAGCTGCCGAAGGGCGTGTCGAACCTCTGCCTCTTCACGATCTCCGTCACATCGTTGTATGCGTTGTGCTCCGGATCCTCACACAGGATCACCATGTCATCCGTGATCTCCTTGAGATCCATGTCACTGTCGATAAGCTGGAGCTTCGGAACATTTGTTTTATCTTTTGCATATACTTTCAGGAATGTTTCAGCATTAAAATCACTGATCTCAAAATCCTTCCCGATGATGTAGATCTCCTTGTCGAAGATATCGTCCCCGTATGTTCCGTATGTCTTCTCCGCCAGGGAATTATACTGGCTCTGGGGCGCCCACAGATACAGGTTGTCCCAGTTGTCCCGGTAATATGTCTCCACCGGGAAGATCAGGCAGCCGTACAACAGCACCAGGATCCCCGCCTTCCCCATCACCCGTGACAGGTAGGCAAAGAACAGAAGCGCCGCCGCGTAAGCCACATAGACCCAGCGCATCTCCACACGGATCGTCACGCTGGAGCTGCCGATGCAGAGTGTGATAAACACAAGGAACAGCACCGCGTTCTTTAAATGGCAGACGATCTCATCCCGCGCCCGGATCATACCGATCACAGCCGCCAGAACGCCGACACCCAGAATTGCCTCCGCCGCCAGGATTAGATTTTTGATTCTATCCGGGCTGTCCGCAAACGGTTCGATACAGAGGTGGAGCGGTCCGGAGTTTCTCCCAAACACGAGTCCCACCTGGTTCAGTGCCTGTCCAATGGCGTCCGTGAACTTAAAAGTATCTGCCACGTCAGTTCCGCCGGTTCCCGCCGGTGAAAGCGTTCCGATAGTGTAAAGGCGGATCATCTGGATCGCGCCGAACACGAAAAGCGTGATCACGAAAAGCAGGAACTTCGGGAGATGGAAACCAACCTTCTCCTCAGCCGCTGCTGTGCGGGCCGCCGCCTCTTTTTTATTCTGCGCCCCGCGGCTCTGTCCTCTTCTTCGGCTTCGTCTCGGCTCCGCGGCGCGGTTCGGTTCACTATTTCTCCCTGTCTCCGCTGTCACAGTCTCCGGCGCCAGTCCCTTTCCAAATCCGAGGGCTACTGCCAGAAGCAACAATGGAAGAAGCGCCATATACCGTTCGTGAATGAAGCAGACTACAAAATACAAGAGGTTTGCCATGAGAAAGGCCCCCGTTTTTTTCTCATTCACATACCGATACAGAAACCACAGTATCCCCAGCGCTGCCCAGAGCGCCAGGCTCTCCATCAGACCGTAAAACTGACCGATCTGATAATATGCCATTCTGGATGACAGGTAGAGAATCCCCACAGCGAAGCTTATGATCCTTCGCCCGTCGCTGAATGACACCGCCATCCTGTAAATGCTGTATGCGATTCCCGCGTTCAGGATGATGTTGAATGGAACCATCCATTCCACATGTCCCCCGATGAAGAAAAGCTCCAGCCAGGACGCCAGATAAAACAGGAAGCGGAAGCGGCTGCTGCCCATTGGGAATACATACTCTGTAAATGACTGGTTCCCGTAGCAGGACCAGAGATACAGGTCATCCATGTAAAGTCCCTTTAATTCCACTCCCCGGTTGATCCAAAATCCAAATCCCAGAAAGATCGCAAAGATGAGGAGCTCCGGGCTCCACCTCCTCCACACTTTCAGGATCTTCTCCTGTAAATTCATGTCTTATCCCCTTACTGCTGTTCTCCGGGCCAGTATTTTTCAGTAAACTCCGCTAAAAGCGCCTCACTCTCCTCCTCGGTGAGGTTCTTCGGATCAGACGAGAATACCGCAAGCCCGTTTCCGTTTTCATACAGGAGATCCATAAGATACCCCTGTTTTAAGAGACCTGTCACGTTCCGGAATCCATCCGTTCCAGGCTTTAAGTATCCGCTTCCGAGATAGATGTAATCTACTCCCGCGAATGTAAAGAAGTCCGCCAGCGCCTCCGGGCTGGATGAGAGATTAAAGTTTCCACCGCTTCCCTCAATGTCCGTGTAACTCTGGGTGCTGCACGGGAACCTCAGCATTTCCGGCTGCTCACCGAATACGACGACGCGGTTTCTCGGGTTCTCCGCCAGGATATCCCATATCTTCTCATTTCCGTAGAAAGCAAGCAGTTCATGGGACTCTTCCATATGATCATAATATCCCTTGTGGATGAACTTCACCGGTGTCAGTCCCAGGGTTCCGCCCCAGTTGCTGACCGCCGTGATGGTCACATTAAAGAGAATAAACGGTACCAGCATCCTGCATATGGATCCGCGCAGGAAACCGCTCTCTAATTTTCCTACCACAATCACCGCCATGATCGCTGACAGCGCATAGAGAAGCAGGAAATAGTTGCCGTCCACCTGCCATAACAGGTAAAGAGCCATGAGACTCATGAGTCCGTTCGTCACAAATACCAAGGCCAGACAGATCAAGGTATTTTTCTCTTTCTGCCTCGATCTTCTCACATCCGCCAGCACCGGCAGACAGACGAGAAGAAGAAAGAGCAGAAGCAGCGGTGTGCCCCAGGCAATCCGCACATGGGCCATGTCCTCGCCCACAGGGGCCATGAGGACACCATAAATTCTCTTTAAAATGTGCTTTAGTCCCTCGATTGAGATCATGGATCCGCCGTTCGACGGCAGACTTTCAAACCGGTACGGGTACCTCACGGTAAATCCGAGGGCCGCCCAGATCGAGTTGAACACGGATGTCAGCGGAAGTCCCGTATGCAGCCATGTCCGGTACCAGATGAGAAGCCACATCGGGATCATATAAATACAGGAAGGAAGAAAACTTCCCTTCAGTCGAAATTTCAGCTGTCTCGTGAGCAGGATATAAAGCCCCGCCGTTCCAGCGGCCACCGTTGAAAATACAAGTGCCGTTGGCTTTAACACGAGTGTCATCAGGTAGGCATCCACCGCCAGCACAAGATACGCGCTCCTCTGTCTGCGGATATAGAGCAGAAGAAACAGCAGCATCACAAGCTGCATAAACACCGTCATGGAATCCGTCTTTGCCGTGATGGACATGTTCATGATTCCCGGAATGCAGGAGAGAAGTGTCATGCATCTCACCGCATACCTTCTTCCGACAAACAGCTCCACGATCTGTCCCGCCGCGATCAGAGTGCCGACGGTCATCCAGATCTGGAAGCTCAGGAAAAATCCGTAGGACGGCAGCCCGGAGATCGGTAAAAGCAATGTCTCAAGGCCTTTCGAATAGGTGTACACCACATTGACCATTCCGAGATTTTCATAGATTCCGCCGCCGTTGTCCAGAACATACTCATTCCGCAGTCCGTAATGGAGGGAATCGTAGTCGGCACAGATATTCATTCGTCCCGCCTGCAAAAGGATCATGGCGAACATGAGCGCGATACAGATGGACATCTCCAGGGAGATCCTGGTTCTCTGCGGCACGCGTTTCCACGGCATTCCGCTATCTCCCGCCGCCCTCAATTCCATCATCCGGTACCCAGCCAGAAGTCCAGCGATGACCACTGTGAGAAACCGGAAGCTTGTAATCCCACATCCGAAAAACAGGGATCCCAGGCAGAACAGGCATATCATAAATCCACTTCCAAGAAGGAAGTCCGCCAGCCCTGTGATCACATGGTACTCCCTCCATCTGTGCTCACGGTCCATCCCTCTGCGGATCCGTGCGCCGAGCATCAAAAGCACCAGCACATACGCGCCTGACAGGATCATCGCCGTGAATGCCTGATGGATCCAGAGAAATCCGGCTGTGATGAGAAGTACCGCACCTGTCCGGATCCGGTTCGATTCAATTTTCCAGATCGTGAACAGATATAAAAAGAACAGCACCGCGATCTCCGTCAGAAGGTCGATGGTCTCCGTTCTTCTGAGCCTGATCCCGTCTACGCCTGTCACATAAACCTGTCCGATGGCGACTAACAGTGCGGTTACCGCCGCCAGTGCCAGAATAATTAACGAGGCCCATTCCCGTCTCTTCATAATTTTCCCCCGGTTGCGGTTCTTCTCCGGCATGATTCCTGCTGTCTGCCCATTCGCACATCCGGATATCGTCCGCAGGCATTCATAGGATTTTTCAACATCCTGCTGACATGTATTATCATATCGGTACTATTCCGCATAAAATCTGTCTTCCAGCATCAGGCAGAGCGCATGGTAGATCGGCAGGTGGAGTTCCTGGATCTTATAGGTCTCCTGCTCCGGCACGATAATAGCGACATCTGCGAGCTTTGCGAGCTTTCCGCCTGTCTTTCCCGTAAGACCGACAACTTTAAGTCCCTTTGCCTTTGCGGTCACTGCGGCGTACATCACATTCTCAGAGTTTCCGGAGGTGCTGATTCCGAGGAACACATCCCCTGCTTTTCCGTAGCCGTTTACCTGCTGTGCGTAAGAGAGCATTCCATCCACATCGTTTGCGAATGCGGAGGAGAGAGCCGTATGATTTGTGAGGGCGATGGCCGGAAGCCCACCCTGAAGCTTTTTCGCCAGTTCTTCCCCTCTCTCCGGGTCCGCCTGCTTTAACGCCTCGGCGAGTTCCGTGGATACCGGGCGGCGCTTTACAAAACCTTTCATCAGCTCCCCGACGATATGGTCAGAGTCTGCGGCGCTTCCGCCGTTTCCGGCGATCAGAAGCTTTCCTCCATTCTCATAGCATGTCTCCAAGATCTTGTATGCATTCTCGATCTGGCCCTTTACGGATTCCAGGACCGGATATCTCTTTACTAATTCTTCAATCATTTTTTCTCCTTTTTGTCCTGCCCGATCATTGATACGCATAATGGGCAGGCAATGCCATTTTCATGCTATCCATTTTAACACATAAGCGCCTGTCTTTCCACCGCCAAATTACTTACAATCGCCCCAAAATGAAAAGAATGTGCCTTAGCACATTCTCGCGCCTCGCGCGGCCGCTTGCGACAATCTACATCTTTGCGCGAGTGTGCATCTTTGGCACGTCAGTGCCTTTTTATGTAACGGGGAATTCCTCGGAATTTCCTGTTACATGAAAAAATCCGCAGGAAGTCATCTTCCTGCGGATCAAAACATTCAAAGTATAAAAGTTGATTACTTAAGAGTAATCTTAGCGCCTTCAGCCTCAAGTTTTGTCTTGATGTCGTTAGCTTCGTCTTTGGATGCACCCTGCTTAAGAACCTTCGGAGCGCCGTCTACAACGTCCTTAGCTTCCTTGAGGCCAAGACCTGTTACTTCACGAACAACTTTGATAACTTTAACCTTGTTCGGGCCTACCTCTGTAAGCTCAACGTCGAACTCAGTCTTCTCTTCCTCTGTTGCTGCGCCAGCGCCTGCTGCTGCAACTACTACGCCTGCTGCTGCGGATACACCGAACTCTTCCTCACAAGCCTTTACTAATTCGTTTAACTCTAATACGGATAATTCCTTGATAGCTTCGATAAACTCAGCGGTTGTTAACTTTGCCATTATAATTTACCTCCATAATAATTTATATTTCACGTTTGTTTTTCACAACTTTTATACAGCATCTATGCTGCCTTTGACGGGATCACGCGATGCGTGTTTCCGCCTGCAGGACCGGGATGAGGATTAAGCCTCTGCCGGAGCTTCTGCGCCTTCGCCGTTCTTCTCTGCGATCTGGTTGAGAACGCGTGCGAAGTTTGTGATCGGGGACTGCATGCTTCCAAGAAGTCTTCCAAGAAGAACCTCTCTGGACGGGATGCTTGCGATCACACCGATACCTGCTGCATCGTAGTATGTTCCCTCTACAACGCCGCCTTTTAATTCAAGCTTGTCAGCTTTCTTTGCGAACTCAGCTAATACTCTGGCCGGAGCTGTTGCATCTTCTTTAGAAACAGCAAGTGCTGTCGGTCCTTCAAGATGCGGCTCAAGTGCTTCGAACTCAGTTCCCTTTGCAGCGAAGCGGATCATTGTGTTCTTATATACTTTATAAGAAACACCAGCTTCTCTTAACTGTTTACGAAGAGCAGTATCCTGCTCAACAGTTAATCCACGGTAGTCAACGACTACAGCAGACTTTGCTCCGTTGAGGACTTCAGCGATCTCAGCAACAACCGGCTGCTTTAATTCAACTTTTGCCATGAATGGTTTACCTCCTGTTTTATTTAGTATTGGATTCGCCGTCACAGCATTTTTTCGCTTATCAGAAAAACCTCTCTGTCCGCAGACCGAGAGGTTTACAAAATTCTGTGTGAGTTTTGTACGTCCCTCGGCAGGTGTTTTTACCTTACGCCTTACGGCACCTGCTGTCTTCGGCATTCAATACTCAAATAGTCTATCATAATATATTTGGATTGTCAATCACTTTTTTAGTTTTTTGCATTAAAATACTGCCAGACGGTCAATCCGGCTGTGCGCCGCTGGGGCGCAGAACCAGATCAATGTCTGACAGTTAAAATGACACAATCGACTAGTTTGTTAACTTAGCTACGTTTAACTTAACGCCCGGGCCCATTGTGGAAGTAAGAGTAACGCTCTTTAAGTAAGCGCCCTTTACTGTGCTCGGTTTAGCTTTGTTGATTGCATCCATAAGCGTCTGGAAGTTGTCCGCTAACTGTTCTTCTGTGAAAGAAGCCTTACCTACTGGCACGTGGATGATGTTTGTCTTATCGAGTCTGTACTCAATCTTACCAGCTTTGATCTCTTTGATAGCCTTTGTAACGTCCATTGTTACGGTACCAGCCTTCGGGTTCGGCATTAAGCCCTTCGGTCCGAGTACACGGCCAAGACGTCCAACAACGCCCATCATATCCGGTGTAGCAACAACTACATCAAAATCTAACCAGCCTTCGTTCTGGATCTTCGGAATTAAATCCTCTGCTCCAACGAAGTCAGCGCCTGCAGCCTGAGCCTCATCAGCCTTCGGTCCTTTTGCGAATACAAGGATACGAACAGTCTTACCTGTTCCGTGCGGCAGAACTACTGCACCACGGATCTGCTGATCAGCATGACGGCCATCACAGCCTGTTCTTAAGTGAGCCTCGATTGTTTCATCAAATTTAGCAACAGCAGACTTTTTAACTAATGCGATTGCATCTGCTGTATCATAAAGAGTAGCGCGGTCGATAGCTTTTGCCGCTTCTACGTATCTTTTTCCTCTTTTCATTATAAAAAACCTCCTGTGGTAGTGTCGGGAGTCCTCCCTCCCACGTGATTGTTGCTGTATATGGAGGTCCGTCCTCCATTCAGTCGCTTACGATCAGTCTGTTACGGTGATACCCATGGAACGAGCAGTACCAGCGATCATGCTTGTAGCAGCCTCGATGCTTGCAGCGTTTAAGTCTGGCATCTTGAGCTCAGCGATCTTCTGTACCTCAGCTCTTGTAAGAGTAGCTACCTTTGCTTTGTTCGGTGTTGCGGAACCGGATTTGATCTTTGCAGCCTTCTTTAATAATACAGCAGCCGGCGGAGTCTTTGTGATGAAGCTGAAGCTTCTGTCAGCGTAAACTGTGATAACAACCGGGATGATCATATCGCCCTGATCAGCAGTCTTAGCGTTGAACTCCTTTGTGAACTGTACGATGTTTACACCGTGCTGTCCAAGAGCCGGTCCAACTGGCGGAGCCGGTGTTGCCTTGCCGGCAGGAATCTGTAATTTAATATAACCTGTAACTTTCTTTGCCATAATTAGGCACCTCCTAAATAATGTGGTAATGTCGGGGATTTCCCTCCCACGCGGGCACAAAGTCCGTTTTCCTAAAAAAGGTACGGACGACCGGTCCGGATCTTAGTCCGTTTACGGTCACATCTTCTTGATTTCAGAAAAGCTCAGTTCCACCGGTGTTTCACGGCCGAACATTTCGACGTTGATTGTAATGGACTGCTTGGACTCATTGACGGTTCTAATGACACCGACTGTATCCTTCCATGCGCCGGCCGTAACAACGACGGTATCTCCGACGGCGAAATCCACAACGACATCCGGTGTCTTAAAGCCAAGGCTCATCATCTCTTCTTCTGAAAGCGGCACCGGCTTGGATCCCGGTCCTACGAATCCGGTCACACCTCTGGTGTTCCGTACAACGTACCATGTATCATCATTCATGATCATATGAATCAGCACATAGCCCGGGAACATCTTACGCTCGACCTGCTTCTGAGCACCGTTTTTAAGCTCGATGACTTCTTCCAGCGGGACGGAGACCTCTAAGATCTGATCCTGAAGACCTCTGTTTTCGATTGTTTTCTCAATGTCAACCTTTACCTTATTCTCATATCCGGAATAAGTGTGTACAACATACCATTGTGCTTCTGACATATCTTCACCTCATCCTTAACCAAGTACAATATTGAGACCAAATTTGATGATCAGGTCAAGGGCTGCGATAACAATCCCCAGAATTACTGTTGATACGACTACTACAGCGGTCTCTTTCGTAAGCGTATCCTTATCCGGCCAGATGATCTTATTGAATTCAGCTTTTAAGCCTTTGATAAAGTCCGTTTTAGGGGCTTTCTCATTACTTGCCGTTTCTCCCATAAATTCACGTCCTTCTTGCAAACCGGATTACTTAGTTTCTTTGTGCATCGTATGTCTCTTGCAGAATCTGCAGTACTTCTTTGTCTCCATGCGGTCCGGATGAGTCTTCTTATCCTTCGTCATGTTGTAGTTGCGCTGCTTGCATTCTGTGCATGCCAGTGTAATCTTAGTGCGCACGACTTCCACCTCCGTTTAATTTCTTTGTAAGGCGGCCTTTTCTCTATTCATTGCTATCGTTTTTTGAGCATAAAAAAAAGACCTATATCTTCCATTCGCCCGAACATTGTAACATAAGAATTGCGGCGCGTCAAGCATTTCCTTGAGAAATAAGAGTTTTCGTGGAGTTTTAGTTGATTGGCGGGGCAGGGAACTTTCAGAAAGCAGTGCTTGTGGGATTCAGGGAAGGTTCCTCTAGGCTTGCGGGTGACTGCTAGGGACGAAAAAAAGATGATGCAACTCGCTTCGCTCAGACAAGCATCATCTTTTTTCCAACGCATTCACCTGCGAGCCAAGAGGAACCAGATCCCTGTATCCAGGCACTGCTTTCTGAAAGTTCCCTGCTGCTGTGTAGTTGGCACGCCAAGGAGAAGGGGCACTATTGAGAACAAGATTTTGCGCAAGAGCGGACTTTGGTCAGTTGTCGCGTAAATAAAAAAAGCCTCTCGTTTCCATCTTTCAGGCAACAAGAAGCTTTTCATTATCTAATATTTACAGGACCTTCGATAAAAATTCCTTTGTTCTCTCATTCTTCGGATGCGCGAAGAATTCTTCCGGTGGAGCTTCTTCGAGAATTTTTCCCTGATCCATAAACAGCACGCGGTTTGCAACCTCTCTCGCAAAGCCCATCTCGTGGGTTACAACGACCATGGTCATTCCTTCGTTTGCAAGCTCCTTCATGAGATCCAGTACCTCACCTACCATCTCCGGATCGAGAGCACTCGTCGGTTCATCGAAGAGGATCACATCCGGCTTCATCGCCAGAGCGCGGACGATGGCCACACGCTGCTTCTGTCCGCCGGAAAGAGTGGACGGGTAAACGTCTGCTTTATCCTCAAGACCGATGCGGCGTAACAGCTCAAGGGCTTCCTCTCTCGCCTGTGCCTTGATCTCCGCCTTTGTCTTCGGCGCATCAGGTGCCAGCGTTCCTTTTCTCTTTGCCTTCTTTAACTCTTTACAGCGCACATAGACCGGCGCCATCATGATATTCTCGATCACAGTCATATTGTTGAACAGGTTGAAGTGCTGGAATACCATGCCCATATGGCGGCGGTGGATATTGATGTCCACGCGCATATCGGCGATATCTACGCCGTTAAAAATGATGCTGCCGGAGGTCGGATCCTCCATACAGTTCAGGCATCTTAAAAATGTACTTTTTCCGGAGCCGGACGGACCGATGACTACAACGATGTCACCTTTATTGATGGTCACATTGATTCCCTTCAGGACTTCCAGATCACCAAATGTTTTTTTCAGATCAATGACGTCTATCACTCTTCTTCAGGCTCCTTTCCATCAGTTTTACAAGAATTGAGATCACCAGCACGAGAACGATGTAGATCGCCGCCATGACAAGATACGGGACCATGAACTCGTAGCTGTTGCTTCCGATATAGTTGAAGGCAACGTAAAGATCCGCCGCGCCGACGAAGCTGACAACGGAGGTTTCCTTGATCAGGGCAATAAACTCATTGCCCAGAGTCGGAAGAATATTTTTTACTGCCTGCGGGATCACGATCCGGATCATCGCAGGGCCAAAGCCAAGACCGACTGCACGCCCCGCCTCAAGCTGTCCCGGATCAACGGACTGGATACCGCTTCGCATGATCTCGGAAATATACGCGCCGCTGTTTAATCCAAAGACCACCATGGCAACACGGACGCCCGGCAGCTTGATCCCCATAAGGGGCAGCATAACGTAGTAGAAGATCAGAAGCTGCACGACCATCGGGGTTCCGCGGAAGAGACCCACATAGAAGCTGCAGACCGCATTCAGCGCCCGCGGAAGTGTCTTATATTTCGGCAGGACGCGGACCGTCGCGATGATGGTACCGATTAAAACACCGATGAGCATGCCGACTACCGCGATCAGAAGCGTATTCTGCAGACCCTGTACGACCTTGACGTAACCGTTTTTCTCAATAAATATCTGTACAAACTTGTTCCATTTGTTCCCGAAGTTTCCCATAATACCTCCAGATAGCAAAAACACAGCGTTTCCAGCCATGTTCCGGTACAGTCAAAAACGGGAGCGAACCGTATCCTGCCCCCGCTTTTATGACCAGTATTTCCAATATTTTTACTGCATTGCGTTGATTGCCTTTGTGATGCTTGCTGCCGGAGCCGCATCAATGAGCACATATTTCAAGTTGCCATTGATCATATCCTGAACTGCAAGAGATGCGCTCTTATACGGTACCCACTCAGCCGGAAATCCTTCAAAGCCCCAGTCATCACTGCCCTCAATGAAGTACTGGGCTGTTGTTCCCTGCTGTCCGCCGATCTTGTCGCTCGCACTTAAGCCCTTAAGGATCTCTTCTACGGAAGCTGCGTCCTTGCAGTCATCAAAAGCCGTATCATCTGCCAGTGTAACCAGTCTCTGGGATGCTTTATAATACGGATCGGAGAAAGTTACATATTCTTCTCTCTCCTCGTTGATCGTTAAGCCGGCCATTGCGATGTCGCATTTGTGCTGACCAACGGATAAGCATACGGCATCAAAGTCCATGTTTTCGATCACAAGCTCCTTGCCAAGCTCCTGTGCAAGAAGAGAAGCAATCTCCATATCGATTCCCTTGTAGCTGTCGCCGTCTACGTACTCAAACGGCTCAAAGGATGCGTTTGTCGCAACAACAAGCTGATCCTTGGAAGCATCATACTCTGCGGATTCTACTGCAGCCGGCTCGCCATCACTGAAGTATTTATCACAGATCGTATCGAAGGTTCCGTCCTCCTGGATCTTTGCGATGAATGCATTTACCTGCTCAAGCAGCTCCGGCTGGTCTTTATCCACGCCGAATGCATACTGCTCATCTGTGAGATCATATTCGATCACCTTGACAACTCCGGCTGCCTCATCTTTCTTTTCTTCTACAGCCGCACCTGCTGTTGTCTCTGTCTTGTTCTCTGCTGCTGCCGTTGTCTCTGTAGTTTTGCTGCCGCAGCCTGTAAGAAGTGATGCTGCCATTGCAGCGGTCAGACATAATGCAATCGCCTTTTTCATAATATTTTCCTCCTCTAACCCAATACGAATTTGCAACTTTTTCGACGGAACCCACTATACCACAGGCCTATACAAAAAGCAAGTGTTTATGCATATGCTTTTGCATATTTATGCAGTATCTCTCATTCTATAACCTATATGCATATCACTTTTTTCCTGTCCTATCTGCCCCCGGTCATGCAGATCACAACGAAATAGACCCGGCTGATTCCCGATGCCCGCAGGGCTCTCGCGCACGCCTCGATGGTACTGCCTGTTGTATAAATATCATCCACAAGGATCACGCTCCTGATCCCCTCCGGGATCTCCCCCGCCGCGAAGGCACCGGAAAGGTTCTTAAGCCGCTCTGCCGCCGAGAGATCCTTCTGCGGCAGCGTCTTCTTATTTCTCACCAGCATTTCCGGCATCACCGGAATCTCAAGCTTCTTTCCGATGACCCGAGCCAGGATCTCTGCCTGATTGAATCCCCGGGTCTTTTTCCTCGTGGCATGGACCGGCACCGGAACCAGGGCATCTGCCTGCATCCGGCGGATCGTCCGTCCGTACCGTGCCGTCAGGGCTGTCCCGTAAAAATCCAGGTACTCTCTCTTATTATTGTACTTGATCTGCGCCATGGAATGCCTCGCCGTCTCATCGTAATTTAACAGGGCGATCCCGTACTCAAAGGCACGTGGATGGCGCATGCAGTCCGGACAGAACTCCAGACTCCCGTCTTCAATCTCTTTTCCGCATTTTTTACATACCGGCGATCTTACAAACGATAGTTTATGAAGGCAGTCCGGGCAGATCATCCGCCCGAAGCCGCCTGTGATATCCCCGCATACCGGACAGCGGCGGGGATATAGAACATCAAGAATTTTATTAAATTTCATATTAAATATAAATATTCGAACAAATAGTGCAGGTCTATTTCTGCATCATAGATGTACCAATCTCCAGAATCCGGTCCTTCAGCCCCGAGTACCGTTTCTGCTCCACCTCATTGTCCACCATCGCCTGGAACACCTCCGGGATCCCGACCAGGCAGACACACGATTTTGCTCTCGTGACCGCCGTGTAGATCAGGTTTCTCGTCATCAGCATCCGTGGTCCCGAATGGACCGGGATCACCACTGCCGGATATTCGCTTCCCTGGGACTTGTGGATCGTGATCGCATAGGCAAGTTCCAGCTCCTCCAGCTGCTTAAAACTGTACTCCACCATCTTCCGCTCATCGAACTCCACCTCCAGAGTTTCCGCAAAGCTGTTGATGGACCGGATGATCCCCGTGTCTCCATTAAAGATGCCTTCCCCTTTTTCCACCGGGATCCCGTACCTGTTGCGGACCTCCCACTCGATCTGGTAATTGTTTTTGATCTGCATGACCTTATCGCCGACCCGGAAGATCGTTCCGCCGGACTCCTTTTCCGCTTTCTGCGGTGCAGGCGGATTAAACCGCTCCTGAAGCTGCTTATTTAGCGCCTCCACTCCGAGAGCACCTTTCCGCATCGGCGTCATGATCTGGATATCCGACATCTCCGCATGGACGTAGTTCGGCAGCTTATCCTGTACAAGGACCATCATATCCTTCACGATGTCCGCCGGATAGTCACGGCGAATAAAAAGGAAATCACGGCTCTTCTTATTTAAGGGAACCACCTCTCCGTCATTGATCTTATGGGCATTGACAATAATGTCACTCTGGGCCGCCTGGCGGAAGATCTTTGTAAGTTTTACAACAGGGAACGCCTCAGACGCGATCATATCCCGCAGGACATTTCCCGGTCCGACGCTCGGAAGCTGGTTCACATCTCCCACAAGGATCAGCCTCGTTCCCACATTCACTGCCTTTAGGAGCGAGTGGATCAGGCTGATATCCACCATGGACATCTCGTCGATGATGATCACATCCGCGTCCAGAGGATTTTCCTCATTTCGCTCAAAATGCATGCCCTCCAGCCGGTTCTCGCCGGTATTGCCGTTGTTTTTCGGATCAGCCATCGGCGCGCCCGTAAGCTCCAGAAGTCTGTGGATCGTCTTCGCCTCGTATCCTGTCGCCTCCGTCATGCGCTTCGCCGCGCGGCCCGTCGGGGCAGCCAGAAGAATATCCATATCTTCCTGTTCGAAATAATGTATGATCGTATTGATGGTGGTCGTCTTACCCGTTCCCGGACCTCCGGTGATGATAAGGAGACCATTGCCCACCGCCTCCAGAACTGCCTGCTCCTGAAGTTCGTCCAGCTCGATCTTCTCCGCCTCCGTGATCTTTTTCAGGCGATTTTTCACGTCATCCTCATCGATCTTCGAGTGAAGATTCAGGTCATGCAGCATTCTCGCCGTATTGAGTTCCATATAATAGAACTGTGCCGGGTAAACGATCCGTTTCTCATCCTTTTCCTTCACCACCAGCTTCTTCTCCATCTGGAGATCCACCAGATGCTTTTCCATATGCTCCGGTTCAACATTCAAGAGTGCCGACGCATTGGCAAACAGCTCCTCCTCCGGCAGATATGTATGGCCGTTTCCCGTCGCCTGGAGCAGGGCGTAGAAAAGTCCGCTGCGGATCCGGTAATCGGAATCCGTGAAGATCCCAACCTTCGCCGCGATCTCGTCCGCGATCTTAAATCCCACCCCCTGGATATCGTCCGCCAGCTGGTACGGATTCTCCTGGATCACAGAGTACATTCCCGGACCGTAATGCTGGTAGATCTTCACTGCAAGGTTCATGGAGATCCCATACTGCTGAAGGAACACCATGGCCTGACGCATATCTCTTTTTTCCTCCACCTGGCTGCTGATCTCCATCGCCATGCGCTCGCTGACGCCCTTAACCTCGGCGAGACGTTCCGGCTCCTCTTCCATGATCCGGAAGGTGTCCGCCTTGAACTTCTTTACGATCCTTTTAGCTAAAGCAGCTCCGATGCCTTTGATAGCACCGGAGCCGAGATACCGTTCAATTGCCAGTGTGTCCTCGGGAGCTTTTATCTCATAGCTCTCCACCGCAAGCTGTTCACCGTAGATGGAGTGTTCCACCATCCGGCCCGTCGCCTCGATCCGCTCTCCCTCACTGATATAGGGAAATGTGCCGACGAGGATATATTCTTCTCCCCCGTCCGCCACGCTTAAGACCGAGTAACCGTTATCCTCGTTGCGGTATTTGATTCTTTCCACATAGCCTGTTACAGTTGCCATTTTTATTTTTCTGCGCCTTTTCCGCCGTGTGCGAACTCGATAAACTTACCGGTTCCGATCGCAACCGCGGTGAGCGGCTCCTCAGCGATCATCGTCGTGATTCCTGTCTTCTCCTCGATCAGAGCGTCAAGTCCTGAGATCAGGGATCCGCCGCCGGTGAGAACGATTCCGCGGTCAAAGATATCTGCCGCAAGTTCCGGCGGTGTGCGCTCCAGTACGTTGTGTACGGCGTCAACGATCTGCATTGCCGGCTCTCTTAACGCCTCGAGTGTCTCGTCAGATGTAACAACGATGGTCTTCGGGAGACCTGTCACAAGGTTTCTTCCGCGGACTTCCATCGTCACAAGCTCCGGACGGCGGTAAGCCGCACCGATATTGATCTTGATCTCCTCAGCGGTTCTCTCACCGATCAGGAGGTTATGTTTCTTTCTCATATAGCGGACGAGAGCTTCATCGAAGTCATCTCCGGCAGTCTTAATAGAAGTACTTACTACAGTACCTCCGAGAGAGATCACTGCGATATCCGCAGTACCGCCTCCGATATCTACGATCATGTTTCCGCATGCCTTGGAGATATCGATTCCGGCACCGATAGCTGCCGCAACCGGCTCCTCGATAATGCAGACCTCACGGGCACCTGCCTGATAAGTTGCATCCTCAACGGCCTTTCTCTCAACCTCTGTCGCTCCGCTCGGGATGCAGACAGCGATACGCGGTTTTCTTAAGGTTCTCTTTCCGACCGCTTTGTTAATGAAATATTTTAACATTTTTTCGGTTACGGTATAATCGGAAATTACACCTTTACGGAGCGGTCTTACCGCAACGATATTACCCGGAGTACGTCCGATCATCAGACGCGCCTCCTCACCGAAGGTAATTACTTTATTCGTCTCTCTGTCCAGTGCTACTACGGACGGCTCCTTTAAAACAACGCCTTTTCCCTTAATGTATACAAGGATGCTGGCGGTACCTAAGTCAATTCCAATGTCGTTGGACATCATCATTGTCGTCTTCCTCCTGTCTCTCTAACTGAAAATCTCCTGAATCCATTTCCACATCCCATCGGTGGGATGTGCCTCGCTTATCTCTCTATCAGAAAACCCTGCTTTATTCAGGGCGCGAAATATCAGTTTTTATTATATACGAAAGACCTTTGTTTTTAAAGGGGTTTTTGAAATTTTTATTCTACTGCACCCAGACGCCATTTTTATCAACATAATACTGTCCGCCGATCATCTGGCTCGTGAGCATCGCGCCGTCAGCTCCGCAGTAGTACCATGCGCCGTTCGTCTGTACCCACTGGCTCTTGACCAGCGCGCCGGACACTCCGCAGTAATACCACCGGTTGTTGTTCATTACCCACTGGTTCTCTGTCATATATCCGGACTGGTTGAAATAATACCATACGTTGTTGATCAGCTTCCAGTTCGCCACTGGGTAAGTCTTATCCGGGTTGCACCACCACCAGCCGTTGCCGTCGCGGAGCCATGCGCCGTCTGCGGTGCTGGAGGAGCTGGAGCTTGTCTGATTGTTTGATCCTGAGGAACCGCTGCCGTAATACTTCGCTGCTGCTGTGCGGTTCGCGTAGATTGCGGATGCCTCGCTGCTGTTTACATCTTTGGAGTCAGACTCCTGCCAGCTGGTCTCGTTGTTTCCCCGGATCGCTTTTACCTTAAATGTATAACTTCCACTTTTTGCGAAGGAACCACAGAAGTTGTAGTAATCATTCGTTGTCGTATATGTGGAGCCCACTGCGCTTCCGTCCCTATATAAACGAACCTGATATTTCTTTGCGGAATCAGATCCCTCCCAGCATGCAACTCCACCGTAGCTGTCATCCCAGAAAAGATCATATACTTCCAAATCATCATCAGAATCATAGTCCGTGTCGATATCTTCGATCTTCGGGAGTGTCACATAGACAGACAGCTTTGAAGTACTTCTCGAAACAGATGTCACCGTCTGATCATCATTTCCGAGATATACATCGGATCTACCGAGTCCGGTGGAGAAAGTATATCCGCTCTCCGCGCCAAGAGTAACTTTTACCTTCGGCTTTGTGCTGTCGTTCCAGTCTCCGCTCGGTGTATTTGTGACTGTCACCTCATCTACATAACAGCCGTCATCCGACACTTCCGCCTCAACTTCAAGGTTGTCGGAATCTGTCAGGACTGCACTGATATCGATCGTGACCTCCTCGATCCTTTCCGATGCCATAACCGGAAATGCCAGCATTGCTGTCATAAGAAACGCTGCGGGTACTAATATCATTTTTTCTTTCTTCATTGTGAACCTCCCCGTTTTCTTTTTCTCTTATCTCAAGATGTTGGGATCAAAAGCTTTTGGCCTCTCTGATACCAATTTATTATATAGTATATCAGATATTTATGGACAATTTATGTTCAAATTTCCTGCCAAACTTCGGCAAAAATGCGGCAGATCTCCGGGAAATCCTCGGCGCAGGATTTGTTGTCTGTCTCTGTGCCAATTTTCGCCATATTTCGATACGGCTCTTCATTATTCGTTAAGTAATTTTACTTTCTTTTAATTTTTTACTCACAGTTTAGACACATTTTGTCTATATAATATAATTACGTTATCCGAAAGGATAACCTGCCTTTGTTTCAAGTGTTACACTTGAACACACAAAGCTTTTTCATACTCATACCTGTCGGAGGCAACTCTGGCAGGTCCCCCTAAAAAATTGATACTTTCCATACTCCCCTTAGGGACTGCAGGAACGGCTGCGGTCCCTATTTTTTGCTCTGCCAGCTTGCCAAAGTTCTTTTTTCCTATATCCTTGTTTTTAACTTTTATTTCCGGACATAATTGTTTCAATTTCAAATTCCGGCATTTTCCCCTTTTCACCAGTTTTACGTCCCTTTCCATTGACTTCTATTCCGCCTCACGGTATAGTAAATATATGAACATTGCCAACAGTGCGGAGGAATTATTTTCAGGAATCAATGCTCCGCAAAAAATGGCTCATTCCACAAAGGGGAAATCTTATGAATTCACTGAAGCGCATCGCAGCTGCCGCGCTGTCCGCAGCGCTCTGCTTTTCCATTGCCGTTCCGGCCTACGCCGACCACTACCAGACTCCAAAGTCCATCAAGGGCGTTCTGATCAATGAACATGCCCAGATCCCGGACGTTCTCGAGGTCGGTGCTTCTCAGGTCGTTTTAAATTTTCCGATGTCCTGGGCATTCAGCAGCCAGTTGTCTGTCTGCCAGGATCTCTACACAAAGCTTGACCAGGCAGGCGTCACTGTGACGCTGATCGTCTTAAACGACTGGGCAGCAGCGAGCTACAGCCCGTCTCTTCTTCCGGTATCCCAGCCAACCGGCGCAAGCTACTACGCGTTCAACACCTTAAACGATGCCGGCGTCCAGGCCACAAGAGAGGCCGCGAAGCGCGTCACAGAGGCATTCAGGGATTGTGTCTCCAACTGGGTCATCGGCAATGAGATCAATGATGGACAGGCGTGGAACTATATCGGGCAGATGGATATTGACACCTACTGTTCCAACTACGCGACCGGATTCCGCACCTGGTACGACACCATCAAAGGTTCCAACAAGCTGGCAAACGTCTATATTCCGTTCGACTTCCGCTGGAACTGCGGACAGGTCGAGGGCTTCAAGTACGGCGCTATGGACATGATCCCGCGGTTAAACAGCCGCCTGAAAGATACCGACTACGGTATCGCATGGCACGCATATCCGGAGACCTTCGAGGATCCGGTCTTCTCCGATGACAAATATACACTGGAAAAAGCAGATACTTATATCATCAACCTGAAGAATCTTCATATTCTGACCGATTATATGCAGCAGGCCGACATGCTTTCCCCGTCCGGAAAGGTCCGCCACCTGATCCTCTCCGAGCAGGGATTCACTTCTGATTCCCCGGTCCACGGCGGCCAGTGCCTCGATCTCCAGGCCCAGTGCATTAAGGAAGCTTATGAGACCGCAAAGGCAAATCCATACGTTGAGGCATTCCTGTTGAACCGCATGAAGGATGAGCAGGGACTTCTGGGTGCGCATTATGCGTTCGGTCTCATCGATGTGAACGGAAATAAGAAGCCAAGCTTTGAGGTTTATAAAACCCTTCAGTAATTTTTCCAATGCCTGACCGTCCGTGTTAAGAATACAGCAGACAACCAGATATTTTTACAATAAATCAATTGACAAAACAGCCGCCCCGGTCATATCCAGGCGGCTGTTTTCACATCTGTTTTCTTTTTCCAGGCCTGTTCTTTCGTTACACCTTGTTATTTCCCTGTTCCTGTCGTATGATATGGATAAGCTGAATTTACAACCGAGAGGAGACTTATGTATACTTACACCTGGTATCAATGGCTTACGTTTTTTTATCTATACTGTTTCTTTGGATGGATCTTCGAGTCCACCTATGTTTCCTTAAAACAGAAGCGATTCGTGAACCGCGGCTTTCTGCGGCTACCGATGCTGCCGTTATACGGAAGCGGCGCAGTCATGATGTTATGGGTATCTCTCCCGTTTCAGGACAGCCTAATCCTCACCTATATCTCCGGCGTTATCGGTGCCACGGCTCTGGAGTACGTGACTGGATATGTGATGGAGCGGCTTTTCAAAGTCCGCTACTGGGATTACAGCAACCAGCCCTTTAATCTCCACGGTTATATCTGTCTCAGCTCCTCCATCGCCTGGGGATTTCTGACGATCTTTATGACGCACCTGATCCACAAGCCCATCGAGCGGGCTGTCCTCGCAATGCCGCTCTACTGGGATCTGTTTTTTGTGTTTTTTGTGACGGTACTCTTTGTTTACGATTCCATCATCTGTACGAAGGAAGCACTTGCCTTCGGAAAGTCCCTGGAAGCTATGCAGAAGCTCCGTGCGGAACTTGACAATCTTCAGGTACAGCGCGCGCTCCTCAAGATGAATGCCGAAGACCGCTTGCAGGCCGCCAAAGAAGAACTGCTGGATCAGATCGAGGCAAAGAGAGTTCAGGCTGCCGCTCTCACCGGAATGAGTATAGAAGAATTCCGGGAAAAAGCCGGTACAAAGTTCAAATCCATCAAGGAAAAACCGGCTGCCGGTATGTCCCTGATCCAGGAAAAAGCCGGAGCTGCCGCAGATTCCATCCGCGATCTCTCCAATGTCAGCCTTGAGGAATTAAAGGCAAAGGCCGGAGGAAAGCTCGACAGTCTGAAGGACCTTACCGGAATCCATCTGGAAGCGCTCCGCGGGAAATCTGCGGAACAGCTCGCCGAGATGTTAAAGGAACGGGAATCCCGCCTCGCTGCACTCCGAAAGGAACGCCGCCGTTTCCGCAAAGAAAGGATCCACTCCAACCCAACCGCAGTTTCCCCGAAGTATGCGCGGGAATTTGAAGAATTGAAAAAGTACTTCGAGGACGAAGGAAGAAATGCAACGCCGCAGTAAAAACAGGAAGTTTCTTCCCGGCTCACCCAAAAAAGAATGTGCCTTGGCACATTCTCGCGCCTCGCGCAGTCGCTTGCGACAATCTACATCTTCGCACGAGTGCGCGTCTTTGGCACGTTAGTGCCTTTTTCTGTAACAGGGAATTCCTCAGAATTTCCTGTTACATAAAAAAGAGGTTCATCTCCACATAATCGGAAATGAACCTCTTTCTTTTCTGTTTTTCAGGTCTTACGCCTCCGGTTTTTCAACCTGAACGATCGCCTGTTTCTGCATCGGGATACGGCAGTTCTTATTGTTGCCAAACTCAACGATAACAGTATCGTCTGTCATATCAATGATCACTCCGTAGAATCCGCTGGATGTCAGCACGCTGTCACCGACTGCGATGCTTGCCATCAGTTCCTGCATTTTTTTCTTTTCCTTCTGCTGCGGTCTGATCGCAATGAAGTACATGAAAGCAAAGATTAAAACAATATATCCAATCAAAAATGCCGGGCTGTTAGTCATATCCGTTGCACCTCCTTTTCTTATACCTTGTCTTTATAGTTCCCTGTCACGCCCTCCAACTTTTTCTCTTTGTACTCGGCGTAGCAGTGGTTCTCAATAGCTTCCCTGATCTCCGTCATCATCGTGTTGTAGAAGTAAAGATTGTGGAGCACGCATAAGCGCATTCCAAGCATCTCTTTTGCCTTCAGGAGATGGCGGATATAGGCCCTGCTGTATGAGCGGCAGGCCGGACACTGGCATCCCTCTTCGATAGGGCGCATATCCTTTGAAAACTGCTCATTAAACAGGTTGATCTTTCCGTGGTTTGTATATACATGACCATGACGGCCATTTCTTGTCGGGTAAACGCAGTCGAAGAAATCAACGCCGCGGTCCACCGCCTCAAGGATATTCGCCGGGGTTCCGACGCCCATCAGGTAAGTCGGTTTCTCTTCCGGGAGATGCGGAACCACCGCATCGAGGATGCGGTACATCTCCTCGTGGCTCTCACCGACCGCAAGTCCGCCGACCGCGTAGCCGTCGCAGTTCATCTTCGAGATCGTATCCGCATGCGCGATCCGGATATCCTCAAAGGTTCCGCCCTGATTGATGCCGAACAGAAGCTGTTCCTTATTGACGGTATCCGGCAGGGAATTTAATCTCGCCATCTCCGCCTGACATCTCGCCAACCATCTTGTCGTTCTCGCGACAGAATTCTCCATGTATTCTCTGGTACACGGATGCGGAGCGCACTCATCGAATGCCATCGCGATGGTGGAACCAAGGTTTGACTGGATCTGCATGCTCTCCTCCGGTCCCATGAAGATCTTATGACCATCGATGTGGGAGTTGAAGTAGACGCCCTCTTCCTTGATCTTTCTGAGTCCGGCGAGGGAAAATACCTGAAATCCGCCGGAATCGGTGAGGATCGGACGATCCCAGTTCATAAACCTGTGGAGACCGCCGAGCTCCTTGATCAACTTGTCGCCGGTCCGGACATGAAGATGGTAGGTGTTGGAAAGCTCCACCTGTGTCCCGATCCCGCGAAGGTCATCGGTGGACACAGCGCCCTTGATCGCGGCGACAGTTCCTACATTCATGAATACCGGCGTGTGGATCGTGCCATGGACTGTCTCTACGTCAGCCCGTTTGGCACGTCCGTCTTTTGCCAGAATCTTATATTTCATATTTCTCTTGCCTTATCGTTATTTTCGAAACGACGTTCTTCCGGTTATTTTCCGGATTTCTTCGCTTCCTTTGCTGCCTTCTCAGCATCCTTCTTTGCCTGTTTTTCAGCTGCGTCCTTCTTCTGCTTCTTTGTAGTCATAACATACCACATAGCGCCTGTCAGGCATACGGAAGAGTAGGTACCACAAATGATACCTGCCATTAACGGGAGTGCGAACTCACGGATGGAGGATACGCCCATGATGAACAGAACAAATACCATGACAAAGGTCGTCAGGGATGTATTGATGCTTCGTGTGAATGTCTGGGTGATACTTGTATTTACGATATCAACGGTGGATGCCTTCGGTCCCATGAGCTTAATGTTCTCACGGATACGGTCGAAGATAACGATCGTCGCGTTGATGGAGTATCCGACGATAGTAAGCAGGCAGGCGATCGCTGTGGAACCAACGGACCACTTTGCGAGGGCGTAGCATGCAACTACAACCAATACGTCATGGACAAGGGCTAAAACAGCACTTGCAGCGAAACGGATATCCTTGAATCGTACCCAGATATAGAGAAGCATAAATACGGTAGCGATCGCTGTAGCCATAACCGCGTCGCGCTTCATCTCAGCACTTACCGCACCGGAGATGCTCTCGGCAGTGATCTTTGACTCATCAACACCGAAGTTCTCAACAAGTGCCTCGTCTAATGCCTGACGCTCTTCCACGCTTAAGGTTCTTGTCTTGATGATCACCTCGTTTGTTCCGGCAACCTTCTGTGTCTGCGTATCCGCACTGTTTGTGATGGATTCGACTACCGGAACGACCTCGCTTGAGATTCTCTCCAGAGACATGTCCTCATTGAAGGTCACGCTTGTGGAGGTACCGCCCTGGAAGTCAAGGGAGTAATTGAACGCGTTTCCGATGGAGGACTTGTTCATTACCATTCCCGCAACGCCTGCGAGGATCATAACAGCAGAGATGATAAAGCAGATATTTCTCTTTCCGAGGAAATTGAGCGCCTTCTTCTCTTTTCTGATGCCGTAGAACTTCTGATCCTGGAATCCAAGGTTATACAGGGTGTTCAGTGTGAACTTTGTAACGAAAAGTGCTGTGAACATGGAAAGAACGATACCAAGGGCAAGTGTTGTAGCGAAGCCCTTAACTGTACCGGATCCTCTCCAGTAAAGAACAGCCGCTGCGATCAGTGTTGTCACGTTACCATCGACGATGGCGGATAACGCTTTCGCAAAACCTGTCTTGATTGCGGAATGAACGGTCTTTCCGAGACCGATCTCCTCCTTGATACGGGTGAAGATGATGACGTTCGCATCAACCGCCATACCGATGGAAAGGATGATACCGGCAATACCCGGAAGTGTTAATGTAACCTCAAAGGCCGCGAGCAGGATCAGCATCAATGCCACATAGAGGCAGAGTGCAAGGGATGCCGCAAGACCCGGGACGAGGTAAACTACGATCATGAATACGCATACGATTCCGAAACCGATTGCGCCGGCCTTTAAGCTTGTAGTGATCGCTTCCTGACCAAGTTTCGCGCCTACCACGTTGGAACGGAGCTCCTCCAGTTCCAGGGAAAGGGAACCGATACGGATCGTGGACGCAAGATTCTCAGCCTCTTCATAGGAAGTCATGCCAGAGATAGAGGCCTGTCCGCCTGTGATCGCCTGCTGTACGGTCGGGTTAGAGTACATCACATTATCGTAAACGATCGCGATCTTCTTGCCGACGTTCGCTGCAGTCACATCTGCGAATTTCTTAGTACCTTCATCGGTAAATGTAAGCGCTACTTCATAGTTATTGTTTCCTGTCTGCTGGTCTTTATAGATCACAGCTTTCGCAGAAGCTACATCGGTTCCTTCCAGTACAACATTCCAGTTCTCATCATAGAACTGTAAGGATCCCGGCTTACCAAGCTCTTCCAGGATCTTGTTCGCGTCTGTGACGCCCGGAATATCAACATTGATACGGTTTCCGCCTTCCTGATAAACCTCTGCCTCAGAGCTGTAGTTCTGTACTCTCTGCTGCAGCTTGTACTGGGTATCGGACATATCCTCGGCGCTCGGATTCTCTTCCTTCGCCTGGTAGGTAATGCTGACGCCGCCTGCCAGATCCAGACCGAGCTTGATTCCGCCATTCTGGGAAGTTACTCCGTTCTCATCGGTGACCAGCTTACTCTTCTGAAGAGTATCATAGCCGAAAAATCCGAAGATACCGAGCACAACGAGCAGTCCCAGGAGGCCGAGCAGTCCCTTTCCTTTGTTGCTCTTCATGATAAAATCTCCTTCTTGATATGATTTCGAGGTTCAAAAGGCTTTTTGTCCCTCTTGATTCCGGAGTCCGCCGTAATCACCGCCTCCGTCATCCTTACAATAACAATCCGGGGTTTTCTGCCCCTGACCGCTATGATCGATTTAGTTGTTTTCCTCGTCCTCCGCTAAAGCAGCACGGATCATAATCGCGCACTCGATACGTTTTTTCTGCATTTCGCAACCGATATCGTAGGCATCCGTAATGCTGCCGTGGAAGTTGAAGGAATTTGCCGCGCATCCGCCGCTGCAGTAGAATCTCGCAAAGCAGTTTTTGCATTTTTCTTTCGCGTATACATTGCAGAGTTTGAATTCATCGCGCACCTTCGTGTTGACCACGCCGGTATCCACGTTTCCAAGCAGGAACTCTTCATTTCCAACGAACTGATGGCACGGATATAAGTCTCCCCACGGAGTTACTGCAAGATACTCGGTTCCTGAACCGCAGCCAGACAGACGTTTCGCAACACACGGTCCCTGACTTAAATCAAGCATGAAGTGGAAGAATTTGAATCCTCTTCCCTCTTTCTGACGCTTTACAAACTCTTTTGCGAGTCTGTCATACTCATCCATAATCTGCGTAAGGTCTTCCTCACGGATGGAGTACGGCTCTTCCGGAGCTGCAACTACCGGCTCCATGGAAAGCTTCTCAAAGCCGAGGTCCGCATAGTGGAGGACATCGTTTCCGAAATCCAGGTTGTTTCTTGTGAAGGTTCCACGGACGAAATAATCCTTCTCGCCGCGTGATTTCGCGAATTTCTGGAATTTCGGAACAATAAGTTCATAGCTTCCCTTACCGTTTCTGAACGGACGCATCCGGTCATTGACCTCCGGACGTCCGTCAAGGCTTAAGACCACGTTGCTCATTTCTTTATTGCAGAACTCCATGATCTCATCGTTTAAGAGTACGCCGTTTGTTGTCAGCGTAAAACGGAATTTCTTATTGTGCTCCTTCTCCTGGGAACGTCCGTATTCCACAAGCTGTTTTACAACGTTCCAGTTCATAAGCGGCTCGCCGCCGAAGAAATCAACCTCAAGGTTGATGCGGTTTCCGGAGTTTGCGATCAGGAAATCCAGTGCCTTCTTTCCGACCTCAAAGCTCATGAGGGCGCGGCGTCCATGGTACTCGCCTTCCTCTGCGAAGCAGTACTTGCAGGCAAGGTTGCAGTCATGGGCAATATGAAGGCAGAGTGCCTTCACGACCGTCTGACGTTTCTTGAAATCGATCACATAGTCTTTGTAAATATCCGCAGCGAACAGCTCCTCCGCGTCGATGAGCTCCTGAATATCGGAGAGCGCATCCTCAATATCTTCTGCAGAGTACTTACAGACCAGTGCTTCTCTCACTGCTTTTTTCTGGTCATCCGTGAGAGGCATCGGTTTTTCCATATCCGGGACGATCTTCGCGAGAACCTCCACGGCATCGTAGAGCAGCGCATCCACGGAATGAACCGATCCACTGTTTACGTCCAAAACAATATGGTATCCATTATTTATATACTGATGTATCAAAGCTAACTTTCTCCTACTGTCTTAATTTTCAGGTGACTGTTCCGTCTCTTCCCGATTACAGTCACGATCTGATGGTCTCCTGACTTCTTTCTTACCTGCCCTTTGTGGTCTGTCAGTGGCGGCTTTCCCGGCATCGTTGTCCGGGAAACCCGTCACCGGCAGATTCTTTGATCAGACAAGAAATAGCCCCTACAATCATACGACCGTAGGGGTCTCTTTAAAAACTTCCGTTTATTCGAAGCCCCGCATTAGCGGTTGCTGTTTTCACAGCTCTGGTTTCCTACTGTGCAGGATGTTTTGCACGCAGACTGGCAGGATGTCTGGCATTCGCCGCAGCCGCCCTTCTTCATGCTGTTCTTTAAAGTGTTGGAACTTAAAGTCTTTACATGCTTCATGGTATCATTTCCTCCTGTTCTCTTATCGTGGGCATAATACCCCGAATTTAAATGAAATTATACCATACGATTTTCTATTATGCAACGGATTTTATTGCCGTGATGCAGGAAAATCCGGTACAGAGATCCACTTTTTGTCTGCATAGCATGCCGCAGGCAGCTTCCAAATTGTGTCCGGCAGCCGCAAAGAAAAATATCCGGGGCGCTTTTTTCAGGCAAACAGGCGCACTGGTAACAAGATCAGCCGCGCGATGCATATGCATGGCCTTTCCTCACATATCCTGTATAAAGCAAACGCCCACACCATGATGTCCTCTCAGAATCTTTCTGTTCCCGATTTTATGAGTTCCGGAAAGACTCCCGGAGTACATCCTTCAAGAAAGGAGTTTTCTCATGCAGACAAACCCGGTATGGCGCATGGTACGCGCCCTGATCGCAACTTATATCCTCTCCGGAATTCTTCTGGCGATACTGTCCTTCGCCCTTTTTAAGTTCCGTCTCCCGGAAAACCAGGTCAATCTCGCTGTCTGCGCAGTCTATATCCTCTCCTGCTTTTTCGGCGGCATGATCGCCGGAAAAACAATGAGGACCAGGCGTTTTTTCTGGGGCCTGGTCCTCGGAACTCTCTATTTTCTGTTTTTATATCTCATGTCCCTCGCCCAGAAGGACGGTGTCACGGAAGACACCAAAAGACTTCTCTCTGTCCTCGCCATGTGCACATTGAGCGGGATGGCGGGCGGGATGGTGAGCTAACGGTCTCCCACCTTCGTGAGGAGATAAACAACGAGCGCCAGGATCCCCATCACAACGAAGATTCCAAGCATTCCCTTCCACATGATCCCTAAAGCAAGCATTGTATTTACATTCATAGTCCAGACCTCCTACATAAAGAATCCAAGGACGATTCCGCCGGCAACTGCAGATGCGACCTGACCGGATACGTTCGCTCCGATGGCATGCATCAGAAGATGGTTTGTTCTGTCCTCCGCAATTCCCATCTTCTCAATGACACGGGCAGACATCGGGAATGCGGAGATTCCTGCTGCTCCGACCATCGGGTTCACCTTGTTCTTGCTGAACAGATTTAAGAATTTCGCAAACATGACGCCGCCGATGGAGTCGAAAATAAAAGCGAAAAGTCCAAGTCCCATGATCATCAGTGTCTGTAAGCTTACGAACTGGTCCGCTTTCATGGAGAAAGAGATCGTGATTCCGAGAACAAGTGTGATCAGGTTCGCGAGTGTCGTCTGTGCTGTTTCGGAGAGGCTGTTTAAGCAACCGCATTCACGGATCAGATTTCCGAACATCAGGAATCCTACAAGAGCAACCGATGCCGGAGCGACAAGTCCTGCGACAAATGTTACAATGATCGGAAAAGCGATTCTTGTGAACCGGCTTACTTTTCCCGGCTCATACGGCATACGGATCATGCGTTCTTTCTTTGTCGTAACCGCTTTGATCGCCATCGGCTGGATGATCGGCACAAGTGCCATATAGGAATATGCCGCCACCGCAATCGCTCCGATGTAGTTTGACTTCAACACCTGAGATACCAGGATCGAAGTCGGACCATCCGCCGCTCCGATGATTCCGATAGAGGCAGCGTCCTTGATATCAAAGCCGAGAAGTGATGCCATAAAGATCGTAAAAAAGATGCCGAACTGGGATGCTGCACCAAAGAGGAACATCTTCGGGTTCGAAAGCAGCGGTCCAAAGTCGATCATAGCTCCGATACCAATAAAGAGCAGCAGCGGGAAAGCCTCCGATGCCTCAATGCCGGATTCAAAGAGCCACTGGATGATTCCATGAGTCTCACCGGCGCCCTCCATAAACTGGTTTAATACACCGCTGGCCGGGAGATTCACAAGGATCGCACCGAAGCCCATCGGCAGAAGAAGGGCCGGCTCATAATTTTTCTCAATTGCCAGGTAGATCAGTAAAAGCCCTACCACATACATGACGACCTGCTGCCAGGTGATCGATAGTAATCCACTCCATAAAAAGTCCATAAAAACTCCTCCTTGAAAATAGTATGCGCAGGTTTTTCTCTTTCCCTGCCAATGGATTCCATGAAATTTTACAGACCGTCTTTTTTTGCCGCCATATCGGATCGCTCTCGGATCCTCAGAGCAACAAAAAAAGACTTTCTGCAGAAATTTCTCTCTGCAAAAAGTCTCGTTACCATTTTACCGGTATGCACCACCAGACGTTTCCGCCGCGATTGTTGACAGTGCATTTCAACTACTCCCCTTTTGGATAGTTTCATATTAATTGGTTTGAAAAAAATTGTCAAGACCGAAAGCTGTACATTTTTCGCTAATTTTGTCGCGGTTCAGTAACTTCACCGTTCGGGTTTGCTCTCCTGCTCACTTTCTTCACTCTTCTGCGGCGCATCCAAAATATACAGATGCACCTTGTCAATCCGGTTTCTCTCCACCGTATCCACCACAAACCGGAGATTTCCGCTTGTGACTTCCTCCCCCGCCTGCGGGAGATGGTCTAAAAGGCCGATAATATAGCCGCCGACGGAGTCGTAATCTTCTGACTTGAGATCCAGACCAAGCTGGTCGTCGAGATCATCAAGTTTCATGGCACCCTCAATCACATATTCCTTCGGATTGATCTTCCTGATGCTGTCTTCCTCATCCGCATCGTACTCGTCGCGGATCTCTCCGACGATCTCCTCAAGCATATCCTCCAATGTGATAAGCCCGGCCGTCGCGCCATACTCATCAAGAACGATGGCAACGCTGTTCATGGTCTTGCGGAGTTCCACCATAAGCTCCGTCGTCTTTTTAAACTCGTAGGTGTAATACGGCTCACGCAGGTAATCCCGCAGCTTAAATTCCTTGTCTTTCGGGATCAGGAACAGGTCCTTGATATTCACGATGCCAATGACATTGTCCGTCGTCTCCTCATAGACCGGATATCTCGTATACTTCTCCTGTCGGAAAATATCCATGATCTCCTGATAGCTGGCATTCACATCGAGGAATGTCATATCAATACGCGGAACCATAATATCCTTCGCGACAGAATCCCCAAAATCGAACACGTTGTAGATCATCTTCTTCTCGTCGGACTCGATCACACCCTCTTCGTGGCTGACCTCCACGATCGTGCGGAGCTCATCCTCTGTGATCGCGTCCTGTTTCTTGTTCGGATCCACATGGATCATCTTTAAAACGCCCTTGGAGAGGACATCGACGACCACGATCAGTGGGGTCAGGACCTGCATGATCAGGTAGATCGGTTTCGCGAACTTGAGTGACAGGGTCTCGGAATAGATCGTCGCGGAAGTCTTCGGTGTGATCTCACCAAAGATCAGGACTAACAGCGTCAAAACGCCGGTTCCGATACCGACATATTTATTTCCAAGCACGTCTGTGACCAGCACAGTCATCAGAGAAGACGCTGAAATATTGACAATATTGTTTCCTATTAAGATTGCGCTGAGCATTTTGGGCTGATTGCTTAAGATCTTCTCCAGCACAACGGCATGGCTGAGTCCCGCCTCCGCGAGATTCCGCACACGGATCTTATTTACCGTCATCATTGCCGTCTCCGCCGATGAGAAAAACGCGGATAACGCCAGAAGTCCAATTACGATCAGTCCCTGCAGGGCTTGCCCTGAATCCAAAAAAATCAACTCCTAAATCTTTATAAATTTGACGCCGCCCGATTTCTTCCGGGGCTTCGTCCATGATTTGTCTCCCCGCACGCTCCGCTCTGTGTCCGGACCGGTCGAAGATTTACGAATGATTGTACAATACTCTATATGCCGTGTCAATGGTTTCGGGACGTTTCCGCGGCGTTTTTTTAACGGCAGTTACAGTACACGGGCACTCCATGCCCGCGCACTGTAACTGGATTTTGCCGATGCTTCGCATTCCGAATCGGCAAAATCCGCGGTCATAACGGTATCATACGGAATTTTCAGTTCAGAAAATTCCTACCCATGAAAAGTAACTAATGGCACCGTTCCGTTCCCTCAGGCCTGTGATCTGCTGCGGTCAGCGCGAAAGATCTTAATCATCCTCATTCTTCTCGATCAGACGCATCCCCGCCGTCTCCGTCACCGGCAGAGAGAAGACGATCGCCCCCGCCTTGCTTCCGATCCCGGCTTCCTTCATGATGCTCTGCATGATGCCGTTTTTATCCTTTGTCTTCGTGACCATAAAGATCATCTCCTTCTCCTGAGCAAGGGAAACGCCTAAAAACTTTTCCGCCTTCTCCATTCCCGTTCCCTTCGCATGGATCACGGTTCCGCCGGTAGCGTTGGCCTTTCGCGCCGCGTCCATGATCACATCCGTATATCCCTGATTTGCGATCACTACAAGAAGCTCGTAGTCTGTTCCTTTCAAGCTGCTTTCCTCCTCTTTCTCAAATCCACGGTCCTCGGTCAAAAAGCGAAGCTGCCGCTTTCCGCCGATGCTGCTCAGGGGAGTCACAAAGGCGATCCCCGTTCCCGGAATATCGATCTTGATCTCCTGTTCCAGGCCCTTTTTTACCTTTTTCCATTCCGCCGCCGTCACTACTGTAAACTGGACGGCCTTTTCCGATGCCTCTAACCCGAAGGCGTCCAGTACCTCCGACGCCGCGGTTCCCCGGCCTAACGTCAGGAATGTGACGGAAATCCCATATTCTTTATAGAAGGCGAGGAATCTCCGGCTCTGGTTCCGGTCGCTGATCGTCGCCATCAAGTATAATTCGCTCATAAAACCTCCTACAATTCAATAATCGCGTCATCATCCAGCAGCTCAAACGCCGCGTATGCCTCGGACTGTCCATGAGCCGCGGACATTCCTTCCTGCGCTCCGCGCTTCGCTCTTATTCTCGAAGCCAGCCCCATGACCTGGATCGTGATAAGCGGTGTCATGGCAACCATCGCGACCACACCGAAGGCATCTGTGACAATGTTTCCTCCAAGAGCGGAGCAGGCTCCCTGTGCCATCGGAAGCAGAAACGCTGCCGTCATCGGTCCCGATGCCACGCCGCCGGAGTCGAAGGCGATCGCTGTATAGATCTTCGGCACAAAAAACGAGATTCCCAACGCGATCGCGTATCCCGGAATGAGAAACCACAGGATCGAGATCCCTGTAAGTACCCGCACCATCGCAAGTCCGAGAGAAACCGCAACACCCAGGGAAAGTCCCATTCCCATGGCCTTCGAGGAGATCGCTCCGTCCGTAATCTCCTCAACCTGTTTATTGAGAACGTACACGGCCGGCTCTGCCTTTACGATGAAGTATCCCATGATCATTGCGATGGGAACAAGAAACAGCGGGTGGGCAGACTTCGCAAGCACCTGTCCGAGATAATTTCCCGCCGGCATGAAGCCCACGTTCACTCCCGTAAGGAAAAGCACCAGCCCCGCATATGTATAGACGAGACCGATCGCGATCTTCTTTAATTTTCTTATTGTTAATTTTAACATGAAAATCTGGAAAATCATGAAAAATAAGATAATAGGCAGTAAGGAGACCGCGATCTCCTTCATGTAGGCTGGAAGTTCCCTCGCAAAGAGCAGGAACAGTTCTTTTGAATCACCGATCTCCGGGATCACCGGCGGTGTGTAGGCGCTGCTGTCCGCCTTGAAGATCATGCTTAAGATCATGACTGCGAGGATCGGTCCGATGGAGCAGAGCGCTACGAGACCGAAGCTGTCGTCCGCCGCGTGGCGGTCGCTTCGCGTTGCAGAGATTCCGACACCGAGAGCCATGATAAACGGCACCGTCATCGGTCCCGTCGTAACGCCGCCGGAGTCAAAGGCCACGCTTAAAAAAGCCTTCGGCACGAACATCGCCAGTACAAACACCACGCCGTAAAAGACAAGCAGCAGCGGCGGAAGTGCCACGGAGAACAGCATTCGCATCAGTGCCACAACAAGAAATGCGCCGACTCCGCATGCTACGGACAAGATCAGCGTCATGTTCGGCACAGCCGGAACCTGATTCGCCAGAACCTGAAGATCCGGCTCCGAGATCGTAATGATGAAGCCTAAGAGAAAGGACAGCCCGATCACCACCGGAAGCTTCCTGCTCTTCGTCAGGCACGTTCCCACTCGCTCGCCCATCGGTGACATGGCAAGCTCTGCGCCAAGTGTAAAAAGCATCATTCCCGCAAGCAAAAGGACTGCTCCCAAAAGGAAACAGAGCAGGATGCTGGAGGAGATGGGCGCGATCACAAAGCAGAGCACCAGCACGATCGCGATGATCGGCAGTACCGCCTGCAGCGCCTCATTCCACTTCTCCCGCAGTTTTTTTGTCATTCCCAAATTTTCACTCTCCTGTCTTTTTGAGGCGGACATTCCATTCTCTCAAAATCCGCCCTGTTACTTGGTTTTTTTCCACATTCGTGTTCTCTCCGCCAGGTATTTCACGAACAGGGGATGCCGTTACAGGATATGCGGGCTTTCAGCGCCACGATCCTGTAACCGGCGAATTATGTTTAGTATAACATGGGAATTGTGAGAAAAGTATGTTTTGAGAGGTTAAGATTCCGCTAAAAAAAGGCAGATTTGTTCAGATAATTTACTATAAAAAGGGGATCAGGCGGTTAAACAGCCCGGAGCTTTCCCTGCCCGCCTGCTCACAGGGAACATCAATAAACGTAAACCGACAATGCTATAAAAAATACCTGCAGGATCGTCATGATCAAAAACAGAGGTGTAATAAATTTATACCATCGCTCAAGAGGGATTCCCATCAGACCGCATTCCAGTGAACAGTTCGTTGGCCAGAACATGTCCGAAAAGCCGTCGCCAAAACAATATGCCAATACCGCTGTCTGGCGGCTTACGCCTACAATGTCAGCTACAGGTGCCATAATCGGCATAGTGATCGTAGCCTGACTGGAAGAACCATTAATGAAAATATTAATGATGCTCTGTAAAAACAACATTCCAATAGCAGAAATGACGGGATTCCCGATATCCAGAAGAGAAGAAAGGTAGTAAACTATTGTATCGGAAATAAGTGCTTCTTTCATGACAATAAGAATACCCCTGGTAAATCCAATCACAAGGATCGAGGATACTACGCTCTTAGTTGACTCAATAAAAGTAAGACAGATCTCATTCAGACTGCTTCCTCCCACGACTCCCGCCACTACCATCATTGCTAAAAATAATGAAGATATCTCATCGATATACCATCCAAGCATGCTCGTTCCGTAAAGCAGGATCCCTATCGTAGCAAAAAACAAAATCGTACACAATTTGCGGCGAAATGTAAAGTTCACCTCTTTATCATACTGCTTTTTGTCCGATCGCTCCATTTCATCACAGCCATATAAAACTGAACGTTCAGGATTCTGCTTTACTTTTCTGGCATAGCGCATCACATACCAAATAGATACCATTTCAAATACTGCAAAAATCACGGCGCGATAGGCAACGCCGGAATTCAGCGGTACATCAGCGATGGTCTGGGCAATTCCTACTGAAAACGGATTTGTCATAGCTGCCGCAAATCCGGTAGCCACGCCAATATAAACGACGGCACCACCTACAAGATTGTCATAGCCTAATGCCAGCATTATGCTTGCAAACAACGGCACAAGACCATAGGTTTCTTCAAATATACCCAATGTTGATCCAAGCAGGCCAAACAACAGCATTCCCACAGATATCAACAATTCGGTACGTTTCCCCATTAATTTAAGCAGCGCAGACACCGCAGCATCCAGTGTGCCGTTGTCTTTCAATACATAAACAAAGCCATATGCAAAAACAATAAGAAACAAGATATCTGCAGCACTTACATAGCCACGAGACACCGAAAGAAAAATATCAAAGAAGTCTGGGCGGTTTCCTTCAACAAAATGGAAACTGTCAGGTAATACGATCGTTTTTCCATTCGCAGGATCAATTACCCGATCATATTCTCCTCCGGGAATGATATACGTCAATCCTACTACGACCAGTAAAATAATCGTTAAAATTACATATGTATGAGGTAATTTCCACCCGATAAATGACTTTTTACACTTTTCAGTCAAGTTCCTTTGTTTTTTTAACATTCCTGTTTTCCTTCAATAAAAACATGTTCTGCTTTCGCATGAATATCAAATGGATGATGACTCCAGATAACGAGATCCGCATCTTTTCCGCTGACAAGCGCACCTTTTCGATCATCGATACCCAAAATCTCTGCAGGATATGATGTTACTGCGCGCAATGCTTCCGCATCATCCATGCCAAAGCGAACAGCCATAGCAGCATAAATAGGCAAATAATACAACGGTGTTACATCATGATCGGCTGTGATGCAGACTTTAACACCTGCCCTATTGAGGATGCCGGCAGTCTCAAAGCTCTTATTCCAAACCTCCTGCTTGCTGCACGGGTTCATGCTTGGACCGACAATCGCAGGAAAACCACTGGCTGCTATATGTTCAGCAATGTCGATCCCATCCGTGCAATGAACTATAACGATCCTGATATCGTACTCCTTGGCAATACGGATCGCTGTACAGATATCATCCGAACGGTGAGCGTGAATATGCAACGGTATTTCTTTCCTCAGAACCATAGCCATATTTTCCTTGCCGGGATCGCATCGGAAATGATCACCATTCTTTTCCGCTTCTTCCTTCTCAAAAAGATATTCCTTCGTATCTTCCAGACACTTACGTAAGTGATAAGCAGTACCCATGCGTGAGGCGAATCCATGCTTAGCTGCCTTCGGGTTTTCTCCAAGGCTGCCTTTCACAGCAGCCTTGCGGGTCACGATCATCTCATCTGCAATCTTACCCGTTAACCGGATAACCGAAGCAACACCTCCGATAACACCATCACTGCCCGGACAAACACAGGCACAGGTTACCCCTGCCCGGACAGATCGTTCCACCGCTCTGTCAAAAGGATACAGACCGTCCAGCACTTCTAACTGAGGGGTAATCGCATCCGAGTAATCGCAACAATCATCACCCACTTCTCCCATACCTTCTTCGCTGATACAAATATGACTGTGAGCATCAATGAAACCTGGCGTTATATATTTTCCCGCCGCATCTATCACTTCTTCATTTTCTTTTGGAGAAATATTGAAATCCACTTCCGTTATTTTCGTATTTTCGATACGAATATCCAATTTTTCAAAATCATTTGTACAAGTAGTAAACAAATATCCGTTTTTAATAAGCATCAGTGCTACCTCTAAATATAATATTTTTTATTCCTATATATGGGATATATGGGATCTGCTAATAACCAATCATTACAGCCGCCGTCATAAATACAAACTCCATAATAAACAGGATGCCAAACAACGGAGTAATAAATTTATACCATTTGTTAATCGGCACTCCCATCAGACCACAACAAAGAGCACAGGAAGTCGGCCAGAATATATCTGCGAAGCTGTGTCCCAACTGGTATGCCAATACGGCAATTGAACGGCTCATACCAACCAGTTCGGCTGTTGGTGCCAAAATCGGCATTGTAATCGTTGCCGCACTTGTTGAACCATTGATAAAGAGTTTTACAATGTTCTCAATTATGATCATTCCGTAGGCAGAGAGGTATGTACTTGTATTTTTAAGCAGGCTCACCAGGCCGTATACAATCGTATCTGTGATCATGCCCTCTTTCATTAAAATCAAGATTCCTCTGGTAAATCCGACAATTAACATAGAAGAAACCATGCTCTTAGTAGACTCAATAAATGTCTTACAGATCTCAGTTGCAGAATAACCGCTGATAATACCTGCAACCACCATTGCCATTAAGAAAAATGCTGATATTTCATCTACATACCAGCCCAGGTTCAAAATAGCATAGAATAAAAATATAATGACTCCAAAGAAAAGGACTAAACATAATCCCTGACGGATATTCATGGATGCAGTCTGTAATTCATCCAGGGATTTTGCCTTGACTGCATCCAGCTCAGTGCCATAAACCACAGACTTTGTCGGATTTTTTTTGACTTTGCGGGCATAGTACATCACATAAGCAATGGCAATGATCTCTGTGACAACAAAAATAAGCCAACGGAATCCCATGCCTGAGTAAAGTTCAACACCTGCAATATCCTGTGCAATAGCGATGGTATAAGGATTCGTGGTGCCTGCGGCATATCCGATCGATACGCCTAAAAAGATAACTGCGCCGCCTACGACAGCATCATAACCCAGGGCAACAAAGATTCCTACGAAAACCGGAAACAGTCCATAGACTTCCTCATAAATACCCATGGTAGATGCCATTAAACCAAGAATCAGCATTGTGATCGGAATCAATAGCTGGACACAATTGCCAATCTTCCGTACTAAAGTTCCAAGCGCAGCATCCATCGTTCCATTTTTGGTTAAAACATAAACAAAACCATACGCAAAAATAATGAGGAACATAATATCAGCAGCGTCCACATAACCAGCTTCCAGAGCCTGAAACAGACCAAACAGCCCCGGCGCCTGAGTGTCTACATACGCGTAAGAGTCAGGCACAACGACCATCTTTCCTGTAACCGCATCCTCTACACGCTCATAAGATCCGGCAGGAATGATGTGTGTAAGAATCAGCACGATGAACATAATAGTGACAAGTATCACATATGTATGCGGCATCTTAAAGTTTTTGATCCTTTCCTTTAAAGTTCTCATAAGTACCTCCTTAGTTTATAATCTTTGTAGCAACACTGCATGTTTTCTGAATGCTTATCCATCACCTTGCAGCACCACACTATAATACACATTCAGTCCCTTCAGCATTGCCTTTTCTTATATTTAAATCCTTAAAGTTACTTGAATGTCAAGTGTGAAATTGTTATAATAATAACAGTTGCTTTTTGATCATTATCCACATTCACCGGAGTTCTAAAAATGGGCAAAAAAAATCTTACCATCGGAGAAATATCCGAAATATTGAACATTACCCCTTCAACTCTTCGTTTTTGGGAAAAGGAGAACCTCTTTCATGTCAGCAAAAAGAGCAATCACTACCGAACCTATACCAATACAGATTTAATCGACATAGCCGATATCCTGTATTATCGGAACCTTGGAGTACCGGTTAAAGACATCCGTGCATTTTCTTCTCTGGAATTATCTGAATATGATCAGTTCCTGGAAAATCAGGAACGGGAACTCAACAAAAAGATTGAAGAATATCAGCAGATGCTGCTAAGATCGCAAAGTCTGAAGAGGAACTATTATCGGTTGCTGAGACTGCTCGTCAATCCCTTTATCCTTGAGACTCCGGACTTTCATCACGTCATCTCATGGGATTTCCGTGAAAAAGAACGGATCCGGCAATACGTATCCGATCCTTCATACTACGTCTGGTGTAAGGATACCAACTCAGAAATTTCTGGACGTAAAGGACTCATTGTATCTGAAAACAGTTCTTATTCCCGCTCGGATCTCATATGGGAAAACAGACCCGGCAGCCGCTACATCAGTTTTCCCGTCAAAGCCATGATTGAAAATGATTATTCCGGACTTGAAGCGCCAAAGATCGTAGCTGAAGTACAGCGCCATACCACTACCGGTTATTTAATTACTCGTCACCTCTTAAACTGCAAGATCAATGGCGAAAATGTCGAATATCTGCAGGCTTATCTTGAAATCACTGGAGCGTGGGATCATTCATTTACGAAAAGATTAATGTTAGATTAATGTTTTGGTGAATATATCCTTTTTAGACAAATGAAATTATGCATGATTTTTCACAAAAAACACTCTTTAGATTTGTAAAATAACTCCCTTTTCGGAATTGTGTACCCATGGGAAATGAGTTTATAAATATACAATGCAAACAGCAGACATCTATTTTACAATCAAATATATAAAAACTAGTATTTATAGGGGGGTAAATCAGCATGAAATGTCCATATCGTGGTGAAGAAATGATGAGAGGATACCTGATGAGCTCACGAGACATTACTTTTACAATTGATAATCAGACAAAAGTTTTTCATACAAAAAAATCGGACGATTTGGAATTGAGTAAAAGTTCAGGAGGAATCCCTCATTGTGAAGCTTATCGTTGTAGTAGTTGTAAAAAGATTTTGATTGATTATGCAAATAGATAACTTCCAATCTTTCGGTGAGATTGAAACTCAGCGACAACTCGGAAGTTGTCGAACTGACACATTAGAAAGGGTTATATATGAGTGAATTGATTAAGGCTGATAATGAATATAAAGAGTGGATTACCGGAATATCTACTGATTTTAGAAAAAGCCAAATCAGAGCTTCTATGAAGATAAATGATGAGATGCTAAGGTTTTATTGGAAGCTTGGTAAGGGTATTTCATCTATGAGTGAACAGTTCGGATATGGAATGGGATTCTATAAAACGGTGAGTGATGATTTGAAATCCATTTTGCCAGATGCATATTCCGCAAAAACAGAGCACTCGCTCCGCATGAGCGGAGCGCTGTTCCGCTAGGAACGGATCATTGCCCTGTTGGTTAATAAAGTTACTTGCTTTCTACACGTCTATCGCGACCTGGAAAGTCTAATCGATATGCTTTAGAGGTCATGCGGCTGAGACATGCATCTGCATATGTGTTATCACCAAACAATTGGTACCAGTTCGCTACTGGCATCTGCGAGATGATGACTGTTGATTTTCGGCAATCTCTAGCTTCGATGATTTCAAAGAGATCACGGCACTTGTCAAGATTTAAATCCATCAATCCAAAATCATCTATAACAAGAAGATCATAACCGGCCATCTTGTTTGAATACTCATAGTAATTATCTTCACTATGCGCATGGGCGGATTCTTGAAGCAGATAATTCGCACGGATATATTTAACAGTCCTCATTTGATGTAATGCTGTGACACAAAGTGCACATGCAACATGTGTTTTGCCAGCTCCTGCTCCACCTGTAATCAAAAGATTGTTCGGCTCATCGATCCAATCACCTTTGGCCAGTAATTCAATGACATGTGTGTTTAACTGCCTCTCTGGATCATAAAGAGAACTATCAAGGTCAGCTGCCGGATATTTTAGTGTTGCTTGTTTTAAGAGCCGATTGAACTTCTTGTTTTCTCTCCCTGACCACTCATGGTTGATGATTTCAGAGAACCTTGTTTCAAAGCTCTCTAATCCCGAATTCGGATTCATAAGTTGGTTTTCAAAAGCTTCTGCCATGCCGGACATACGCATCTTATAGAGTTTGTCCATAAGAAGATTTTGATCCTTTGTAAGTTTGTCGTTATAATTGTATTCTTTCTGTCTGTATGCCATAATCATTCACCTTTACTTGTAGTAATCCTTTCCTCTGATGTTTTCATGAGATGGAAGTGATTCCGGTGATGATTCTGGATGCTCATCGCACTCCATCTTTTTAAGCACCTGCCTGTACGTCGAGTAGCGACAGGAGTTCATTTCAATGCATTTACGAGCGGCTTCTTCTGCAATGCCTTTAGGGATTGCTTTTACTCGATGTAGTATCCCGGCACATGCATTGAATGCTTGCTCTTCGTGCTTAGAAGATTTTAGGATTCGATCAATCAATTCAGACATGGAAGGACCGAACACAGACGCCCAGCGCCTGTAATAGTTTCCATCTTTCGAATTGATTTCTTGATAATAAAGGTGTTCCGGAGGCATATGCTCATCCGTAGTTATGTACAACGGAAAATCCTTATAAGATCTTCTATGAGTGCAGATCAGACGGTTGTACTGATCACAGATACGAATCTCAGAAGGTGTAGCCTTAAGGATTGCTGGTTTTCCGCAGTAAGTATACAATACAGAGTAGTAGTGGCCGTCATAATCGATGTGATAATTATTAGGCACCTTCAGTACCGCTTTGTAATCACAAGTTGTGTATTCTCCGCCTGGCAGTGGTTTCATACAGGGTTTGTCATACTTGATAAACATTTCTTGTCTGGAAAAAGCTTGATTCTGAAAAGGTCTCGCATTGAGGACGGCTACTATCTTTTTGATATCAGCATTCAAATCCTCAAAGGATGTGTAAATCTTTTCTTTTAACTTTTCTATAAGATGTGTTTCAAGGTAACGCACATGATTCTCGACCGTTGGCTTTCCCTTAGGCTTATGAGCCGGTGGTGGAAGCACAATCGTATCATAGAAGTCTTCCAAATCAGAGAAGGTTGACTGTAATACAAGATCATCTTTTGTATGCTTCGTAACAGCTGTTTTTAGATTATCTGGGACAAAGTGTTTAGCAACTGCACCATAGAAGGATACCGCATGTACACAGCCTTCGATAAAACAAGGAAGTTTTTCATTTGGAAATGCCTCTGCATAGATCATACTGCTCACGCCTAATGTTGTGGAAAAGATATGAACTCTCATGATTTCACCGGTTGTAACATCCGTCAGAAGTCCAGGCTGGTCGCCAACCCAGTCGATGTACATCTTCTCACCAGGCTTGCGATTTACCGCCATTGAAATTTTTGTGCCACCATAGTTTTCCTGAACAAAACGTTGATAGTATTCATAAAACTGAGATTTTTCATATCCATCTGGATTCTTTTCTTTGTAGTCCAGCCAACAGAATGAAATATTTACTCTACTGTTTGGGGCATGAATACGATCATAGTAATACTGAAAATCTGGAAGTGGAACTTCTTTGCGTTGAAGATTTTTCTGTGGGTAAAAGAGGTTCTCTACTTTTTTTGGTGACATAGCTTCAAGCTCGTCAATGGTAAGCTCAAGAGCCTTATATCGACTCATGATCAAGTTAAGAGTGCTTGATCCGATTCGAAAACGATCCATAACAGATCTGGTTGGGCACTTATTCAGACGCATCTGAATAGCACCAATAATAGTGTTGTAGTCCTGCATAAAAATGCCTCCTTTCGTAATCTAAAAATAATGACTACGAAAAAACTATAACACTTTATAAGAATGCGTGATCCGACGAAGCGGAAAAGTGTTCCGTTACGACCGGAAACACTGATCCGTTGCTAGCGGAATCGATGATCCGATGAAGCGGAATTTGCAGCCAGATGTGAAATCATTTTCTCCAACTAATTTGAAATATATGAGATACTTTTATGAGATGTATTCTGATGCAGTATTTTGTCCTCAGGTTGAGGATGAATTGATTGCAGATGCAAATCGTCCCCAAGTTGGGGATGATTTACAAATCATTTTTAGAATTCCATGGGGACATAACAAAATAATACTTGATAAATGCAGAGGAAATTCTGCAAAGGCATTGTTTTATATCAGAAAGACTATTGAAAACAATTGGTCAAGAAATGTTTTACTAAACTTCTTAGGAACGGATTTGTATGAACGCCAGGGCAAAGCAATAACTAACTTTTCTAATACACTTCCGATAGAACAGAGCGATTTAGCGCAAGCAATTACGAAGGATCCATACAATTTTGATTTTTTGACTTTGCGTGAAAGGTATGATGAAAAGGAACTAAAGGATGCGCTTATAGAGAAAGTTAATAATTTTCTTATGGAGTTAGGTACTGGCTTTGCTTATATGGGCAGGGAAGTGAGAATTGAGGTAGGAGATACTGAAAAATTTATAGACATGTTATTTTACAATACTCAAAGGCATTGCTATGTAGTTGTAGAAATAAAGACAGGAAAATTTGATTCTTCCTATGCAGGTCAATTGGGAACTTATGTTGTAGCTGTTAATCATCAGATGAAAACAGAAGCTGATAATCCTACTTTGGGACTTCTGATTTGTAAAGATATGGATAAAGTAGAAGCCCAGTATGCATTAGAATCAACTAGCCAGCCACTTGGTATTTCTAGTTATGAATTATCAAAACTTATACCAGAAGAGTTCAGAGGTAGTATGCCTACCATTGAAGAGATTGAGGCTGAATTAAATGAATAACTTCCAGGTTGTCGAGCTGATAACTTATATCCTCGAAAGGCAGAAGAAACAGAGCTAAAGCATTTTGGTAAAATGTTTTTTGAAGTAAGGACTCAATAAAAGCACATGACCTTGACGGAGGCTGGTATTGTCCAAATTGCAAGAAGGTAATTGTGCTTTGGAAGCAAACGAGCAAAGGCAACTCCCAATTTATCGAACCCATACAAACGGGGAGTTGGAGGAGGTATCTATGATAAAGCGATTTGATAAAGTTGATGGCAGTTATGTTGAAAAAATATATGGGCAAGATAGATATGGCTATTCCAAGAGTGATACGATAGATTTCTATGATTTAGTCGAGTTAGCAAAGGAAGGAATTAGTAGAGGATCGGTTGTACTTATCTATGATTTCGAAAAAGGGAAGGTATACACTCCATTTGAAAAGCAGAATAATATTGTTTATGGAGATCCGGTATATGTAGAAAAATTCATATATTTTTTGCAGTGTGATTATAACAAGAAAAGAATTTCTTTATATCGCTATTTACCAGAGAAAATACTGGAAAAAGTTGCAGAATTAAACCTCGATGATTTGAATCCATATAATTTGCATATTGTAGGTAATCCACTATATATCATAAGTCAGGAAGCTGGAGAAGGATTTCGATGTTATTATCCAACGGAATTTTTCTTCCCATTAAAGCACAATGAATCGGTGATTTTTATAGAGGATGGCAAGGTCTATATTGAAGCTTGGATAGAAGAAGGTTGGGATGACGAAAACAACTGTGCAACAGATGATTATAAATATTACGACAAAATCATAGTAAAAGATTTTGCAGGTAATAAAATTTCCGAAGAGGTAGGTTGTTTGAACAAAGGTCCTGATGGAAATTGGTGGATTTCATAAATACAAACAACTCGATTGGTCGGAAACTGGTGAATGATAATGGCGATAAATGTAGAGCAGACAAAAAAGTATTATAAGGATATTAAGCAAGAGGATTTGTGCGACTGTAATTACTGTAAGAATTATTATTTGCAAGTAAAAGATGCATATCCTAAGGTAGCAGAGTTTTTGGACAGCATAGGAATAGATATTGAAAAGCCATTTGAAACAAGCCCATTAGAGCCTGATGAGCATGGGATGCTGGAGTATTGTATATGCCAGTATATAGTAATTGGTTCCGCTCCAAGTGAATTATCAAAAGAAATAGAAAATGTGAAGATTGATATTTCAGAATCGCATCCGAGTACAGATCTGATTCAGGAACATTTTGTGATAGACATTTATCCAATCTGTTTAAAATGGATTCTGTAATGCGGGCAAATTCCAGTTTGATGAAATAAAGAAATTATTGGAGAGGGAAAATATGGTTGGAAGTATTTCGATTTCAGAGCAGATGGATTTGGGAAAAGCAGAGCGTTTTATTTCAGAGACCCGGATGGAATCATTCTTGAGATGATGCAACCGTTATAAAAGGAGACTAATCAAAATTTGTAGTATGATTTGTGAATCAAAGTGACAATGATGATAATTTCCAAAATAACTTGACATGATAAGAAGTCAGAGGTATTATTGAAACCGTTAAAGGGAATGAAGTTCTCCCTTGGGAAACCTAAACCGCTTTTTAAGCTGATGACTTCTGCGATTATCTGTTCGCAGAAAGGCATCAGCTTTTTTGCGTCCAAAGGAGGAGAATTTTATGTTAACATCACTGGCTTTCATTTTTCTTGTTGGTCTGTTCATGGCTGCAATTTGTCAACGGCTCAAGCTGCCCCGCATTATTGGTATGCTGATTACGGGTATTGTGCTGGGACCTTATGTCCTTGACCTGCTCGATCCCTCTATCCTGTCCATTTCCGCTGACCTACGGCAAATGGCTCTTATCATCATTCTGCTCAAAGCAGGGCTATCCCTCAATCTGGCTGATTTGAAAAGGGTAGGACGACCCGCCATTATGATGTCCTGTGTCCCGGCAAGCTGTGAAATATTAGCCTTCTTTCTGTTTGCGCCTGGCATTTTAGGCGTTACCAGAATAGCGGCCGCTGTCATGGGCGCTGTCCTCGGCGCAGTTTCTCCGGCAGTCGTTGTGCCACGCATGGTTCAGTTGATGGACGCAAAATACGGCACAGACAAAAGTATTCCCCAGCTCATTCTGGCAGGGGCGTCCTGCGACGATATTTTCGTTATTGTGCTGTTCTCTACCTTTCTCGGCATGGCACAGGGCGGTCATGCAAATTTGATGGATTTTATCAATATCCCGGTTTCCATCGTCCTCGGCATTGCCTTGGGCGCAATCACCGGGTATCTGCTCAGTTTGTTTTTTGAAACTGCCTACGCACATAACCACTGCGTCCGAAACAGCATAAAAGTAATCGTTGTTTTGGGCGTGTCGTTCCTGCTCATGGCGGTTGAAACATGGTTGGAGGAGAGTATATCTGTCTCCGGTCTGTTGGCCGTAGTAAGCATGGCTTGCGTTCTCAAAATCAAAAGTGTTACCTTTGTATCAAAACGATTGTCTGAAAAATTCGGAAAACTCTGGCTGGCGGCAGAAGTGCTCCTGTTTGTGCTGGTCGGTGCGGCGGTGGATATTCGTTATACACTGAACGCTGGCATTGCGGCGATATTGATGATCTTCCTCGCCCTTATTTTCCGTTCTGCGGGTGTTGCTCTTTGTTTAGTCGGCACACCTATGACATGGAAAGAGCGTCTTTTCTGTATGATTGCCTATCTACCCAAAGCCACTGTACAGGCAGCAATTGGTTCTGTGCCACTTGCAGCAGGTCTTGCATGTGGGAAAATCGTTTTATCAGTTGCCGTTATGGCAATTGTTACTGCTGCTCCTGTGGGTGCTTTTGGAATGGATGTCTTGTATAAGAAATTATTAAATAGAGATTTAACAGATTGATATATCGAGTGTAAATCCAAGTTTGAAGAACCGTTAGGTAAGTTCAGATTCAATAAACCCATGTGTAAATATGCATATTGCTTAGAATTTTAAGTAAGGGGAACACTTTTCCGAAATAGGAGTAAAATAATACTTTTTATGAGCTATCTATTGCATCACATTCACTAAGAGCAGCGGATAGCATTCCGCTGCTCGTAATAGCTTCTTCTTTTATTGGAATATTGTTTTAAAAACCGGCTGCATGGACGAGATCCATGTATTCTCTGCCGCATTATAATACTTTGTATCTGCATTTACCGCAAACGGAATTCCTGCATCACTCAATGCTTTCGTCATAAATCCTGCAAATACTGTCTGCTCTTCTACATTGTATGTATTTCCTTTATTATAGTTTCCCGGCATCCAGGCTCCAACCCATGTCGGAATCCCCGTCTGCTGCTGCCATGCAAGCGCCGTCTGGATCTTATCTGTAATCAGCTTTTTCTCAGCATCCGTTCCCGTAGTCCACAGCTTCTTTTCGTTTATCTTATCCGGCCCGGATGCATAAAAATGCCATTCTGCCATAAGGTATCCATTGTGTGCACTTGGAATTTTCAGCTCTGACAAATTTCCTCCACTTATTGCCCGGAAGAAAGAAGATCATCAATCTGTTTCCAAATGCTATTGATCTCTTTCAGCATTTCCAGACGTTTTTCCTTTTCTTTTTCTGCTTCTTTTAATTTTAAGATTGCTGTATCAAAATCTTTGTTCTCGGCAGCCGCCTTCGCTTCTGCGCGAAGATTCTTTACCTGGGAATCCCCGTTTTCCTCACGGATCGTTTTGATTTTCCCACGAAGTGTTTTTGCCTCTTTCCACACACTCTTATCAACCGGAAGCTCTCCTGTCTCCTTTTTGTTCTGATGAATATTTTTGAAATGTTCCATGAAATCTTTATTGGATTCCCTGAGAGCATCCATCTGCTCCTCCATCACTTTCATCTCAGTACGGATCGGCTCCGCTTCCGCCCTATATTCTTTTTTTGTCTCAGCCGCAAACGCAGAGAAGGACATGATTGCAGTAAGCGATAACGCCGCGCATAAAATTTTTAAACCTTTTTTCATCTTGTTACCTCCATCAGTCAAGCGGATATTCGCAATCCGCTTCGCTACTTGCTCATAACCGAATAACTGCTCCGCAGTTTATCAGAAGGAGCTTGCGCTCCTCCTGATACAAGCAAGTCCTCACCCACTGCTAATTGCTTTTCGCAATTAAAGCAGGGGACTTACTTGATTCGGTTAAATTATTTTATGTGTTTATCATACCGCTATCCCTGTGTGCATTACCAGTTCACCTGTGTGGCAAAAATGCGGCAATCATTTACGGTTTTAAACTTTCCTGTTAATATGAAAACATAAATACAAATGAGGTACTTTATTATGTCAAAACTGATCTATGTAGTAGATGATGAGTCAAATATCCGTACAATGATGCAGCTATTTCTTGAAAATGAAGGCTTTACAGTAGAGACGTTTAAAGATGGTCAGGAAGCCTGTCAGGCCTTTTCCGCAAAAGAACCCGATATGCTTATCCTCGACATCATGATGCCCGGAATCGATGGTCTCAGTCTATGTACCTATTTCCGTCGTCAAAGCCACGTTCCCATTATTTTTGTATCTGCCAAAGATACGCCGCTCGACCGTGTTATGGGAATCACTCTCGGAAGCGATGACTATATTACAAAGCCCTTTCTTCCATTAGAGTTCGTTGCGCGGGTAAAAGCATTATTCCGCCGGTCTGATCCACACTTTTACGATGCCAGCATGACCGATCCTGTCACTCGGTTTATATGTGGAAATCTGGTCCTTTTTCCTGTCAGCCACAGAGTCACAATTCAGGAACGTGATCTCAATGTAACTCCGACAGAATTTGATTTTCTGCTGTATATGATACAACGGGCAGATAATGCTGTTTCTAAAAAAGAATTAGCCGAACAGATCTGGCATTTTCAAGGTCCTAATCCTGAAGCAGATATACCGGAGGATTTTATTAAACGGCTTCGAAAAAAACTACTTTCGTTCGGATCTACTGCCCTGATCGAGACGGTATGGGGCTTTGGTTATCGAATGAGCGAACGAAGGCCAGAAGGGATCGAATCAATATGATTGGAAAGAGTATCCAGACACGTTTATTTTCTGCAGTTTTTCTCGTGATTTTTATGATGACTTTCGGAGTCGGAATCACCTTTTTCCTTTCTTCCCGCTGGTATGTACAGTACACTGCCAGGAAAGAAACAGAGCATCTGATCAGGATGGTTCAGTCGGAGTCGGATCGTTTGAGCACTGACCCGGCTTACACTTCCTCAGATTCTAAGGAAAATACGCGCGAATCTTCAAAAGCTTTGCTTCGTTCTGTCCGGCGGCAGCTCAGAGATCAGCCTTATAATGGTATATTTCTGGTTTTTAATTCCAAGCAAAAACTTGTCTTCCCTAAATCCGGTAATGACCAGAATATTTATCCGATATCTGCCTTAGAGGAACAGTGCCGACAGATGATCCAGGCAGGTGAACTGATTTCCGGAAAAACGTCCCGGATTTTACTTTCTGAAGACTTCTGGTACATCAGTATGTATGTGTTTCCGTCCAGTACACCTGTACGGGCAAAGTATTTTGTTTCTGTTGTCCAAATTCCGGATTCATCTGTTTTCTGGAATTATACATGGAAATTGTATCTTGCGATTTTAATCGCTTCTGTGTTTTTATCATCTTTTTTAGTATGGGGAATTGCAAGAACCATCTCTGTCCCGCTCCAGCATCTTTGCCTCCAGATCCAGCGGATCAATGGAGAAACAGCCGCACAGATCCAGGATTCCTATTCTTTAAATGAACTGGAAGCTTTAAAACGCTCCTATAACCAGATGGAAGAAACGATCCGAAGATCCGAGGAAGAAAAAAGGCAGTTTTTTCAAAACGCTTCCCATGATCTGAAAACGCCGCTTGCGTCTATCACCGGGTATTCCCAGGGGATCGTTTCCAATGTCATAAAGGATCATCAGAAAGCTGCCAGTATCATTCTTTCTGAAAGTCTGCGCATGACTGACCTTGTAGAAAGCATTCTTTCTCTCTCAAAAATGGACAGTCACACATTTGACCTTCATCCGACAGATCTGGAAGTAATGGAGTTTCTTGATGAGTGCGTGGATATCATGAGTACGATCCGAAAGGACTGCGTGATACATCTTGAAGCCGCACGTCCACTAATGATCCACACGGATCCGGAATTGTTGAAGCGGGTGATACAAAATATTCTTTCAAACTGTCTGCGATATGCCGAGCACGAAATTCTGATCCGTATGAGTACAGATGGTAACTCGCTGATCCTTCTGATACAGGATGATGGTCCGGGATTCCTGGAGAAAGATCTCCCTCATATTTTTGAACGTTTTTATAAGGGTAATGGTGGAAAAAATGGAATTGGTCTTTCGATTGTATGGACCGGCATCCACTATCTTGGCGGATCCATTACCGCCGGAAACCGCGCTGTACCGGAACACGGGGCTTATTATCAGCTTTTATTGCCCCTGTCTTTTTAACCGAATCAAGTAAGTCCTAGCTTCAATTGCGAAAAGCAATAAGCAGTAGGTGGGGACTTGCTTGTATCAGGAGGAGTGCAAGCTCCTTCTGATAAACTGCGGAGCAGTTATTCGGTTATGAGCAAGTAGCGAAGCGGATTGCGAATATCCGCTTGACAGTTGCCAATCTCTCGTACAAACACAGGCTTTAACTCGGTACCCACGTATGTACGCAAAAAGACCGGCATATCAAATTTCTTCTTGATACACCGGTCTTTTTATTGCTATTCGGTCTTTTTATCTATTAACGGATATTTTTTTACCATTTCTGTTGCTTTTACAGGTTTCTCTCAACCAGATTCTTTAAGGTTCCCTCGAACGGTTTGAACGGGATTTCCTTATCGTAATTTAAGAAATCTTTCACATATCCAAGTGCTGCTGCAACACCGTAGATCATGCCGCGCTCATCCACATCGAATTCCGGTGTGTGATGGTTTGCGCCGGTGCCGGCCTCCTCGCTCTGGATACCTGTGAAGGTGATGATACCCGGCCAGAGCTTTAAGCACGCCTGCATGCTCTCAGATGCCATCCACGGCTGTGCAACCGTAACAGCATCCTCACCGATGTACTTTCTTACTGCGTTCTTCGCGATCTCGCTGCAGACTGCGTTGTTCTGGCACTCGAACAGCGGATCCGGCATATGAAGGATTTCATATGTACACTGACAGAGCTCGCACTCTTTCTCAACTACATCCATCAGCTGTTTTACAAACGGTGTGCCTGCGCCGTCAACATTGAAGGTACGGATCGTACCGCCGAAGGTCAGCTCGTCCGGAATAATGTTGCGGACGGTTCCGCAGTTTACGAAACCAACGGAGCAGGTCAGGATATCCGTCGGAGCCACATATTTCATGCGGATCATATTGATATGGTTATAGATATTGTTGAAGCAGTCTAAAACACTGTGGGCAAGATCCGGACGGGATCCGTGACCAGCCTGGCCGTGAAGCTTGATGATAAATCCATATGCACCGGAGAATACCGCGCCCGGCTCCGCGGAGATCGTTCCTGTCGGAACATCCCATTTTACATGTGTTGCCATACAGGTATCGATCTTTAATTTCATTGTCTCAACGGCATACGGAAGTAAATTTCTGATATTTCCGCCGGCTTCCTCGCCGCGCTCAAAGAGGAGGACGATATTGCCGTTTAGGTCTTCCTTATTCTCGTTTAAGATCTTTGCCTCAGCGAGAAGCATCGCTGTGTGGGCGTCATGTCCGCAGGCATGGGAGATTCCATCGTTCTTGGAGATGCAGACCTTTTCCTTTGTGAGGTTTGTCTTGCTCTCCTTGATCGGAAGCGCGTCCATATCGGCACGGAGAAGAACGGTTTTTCCCGGTTTTCCGCCGTGGATCTGTCCGATAATACCACCTTCCGGAACGACTACATACTCGATTCCCAGCGCATCGAGCTCAGAGGCAATATATTTTACTGTCTCGTACTCAACACCGCTGTTTTCCGGATACTCGTGCATGTGTCTTCTGATCCTTACCATATAGTCGAAATTTTTCTTAGCTTCGTTTAAAATATCCATATTTTCTCCATTCCGGCGGAACCGCTTTGCCATTTACCGACAGCGCAGTTTGTCCGTCTCTTCAGTTTTGGATTTTCAATAACTGCTGATATCTTCACAGTCATGATCTGAAAATATCCGTTTCCAGACGTCTCTATATTAACACGCGCAGGGAACTAAATCCAGTCCCCTGCGCAGCTTATTTTTTTATTTAACGTTACAGTACACGGGCACTCCATGCCCGCGCACTGTAACAGGATTTTGCCGATGCTTCGCATTCCGAATCGGCAAAATCCGCGGTCATAACGGTATCATACGGAATTTTCGTTACAGTTCAGCCATGCGCTGGTTTGAATGAGAAAGTGTGTTGCAAGCTTGCTTGCATAAGCACTTTTTCATCCAAATCAGCATATGGTGGAACCACCAAGCTTCTTGTTTTCATGAATATGAAAACAAGAAGATGTAATGGCTGAACTGTAACGAATTTTCAGTTCAGAAAATTCCTACCCATGAAAAGTAACTATTTAACTACAACGCGTCTGAAATTCTTCTTACCGCGCTTTACAACGATTCCTTCACCGGAAAGCTGCTCTTTCGTGTATACAGCCTTAATATCCTTCACGATCTCACCGTCTACGGAAACACCGCCCTGCTCTACGTTTCTTCTCGCCTCAGAACGTGACGCGCAGAGGCCGGATTTCTGTACGATGGAAAGGAGGTCGATCGAACCATCAGAAAGATCCGCGTCGGAAAGCTCTGCTGTCGGCATCTCTGCCGCAGCGCCGCCTGCGAATAATGCACGTGCGCTCTCCTGTGCTTTCTTTGCTTCCTCCTCGCCGTGAACAAGGCTTGTGAGCTCGTATGCGAGGATCTCCTTCGCCTGATTTAACTGGCTGCCTTCCCATTTGTCCATCTCATCGATCTGCTCAAGCGGAAGGAATGTGAGCATCCGCAGGCACTTTAATACGTCTGCGTCGCCGACGTTTCTCCAGTACTGGTAGAACTCAAACGGAGTCGTCTTATTCGGATCCAGCCATACAGCGCCGGACTGGGTCTTACCCATCTTCTTGCCCTCAGAGTTTAAGAGCAGTGTGATCGTCATTGCATGAGCGTCTTTTCCGAGTTTTCTTCTGATAAGCTCTGTACCGCCGAGCATGTTGCTCCACTGGTCATCGCCGCCGAACTGCATATTACAGCCGTATCTCTGGAACAGCTCGTAGAAGTCGTAGCTCTGCATCAGCATGTAGTTGAACTCTAAGAAGCTTAAGCCCTTCTCCATTCTCTGCTTATAGCACTCCGCGCGGAGCATGTTGTTGACGGAGAAGTGCGGTCCGATCTCTCTTAAGAAATCGATGTAGTTTAAGTTCATAAGCCACTCCGCGTTGTTTACCATCATGGCTTTTCCTTCGGAGAAGTCGATGAAACGGCTCATCTGCTTTTTAAAGCAGTCGCAGTTGTGCTGGATCGTCTCAACCGTCATCATGGTTCTCATATCGGTACGTCCGGACGGATCCCCGACCATTCCGGTACCGCCGCCGATCAGCGCGATCGGCTTGTTTCCTGCCATCTGTAAACGTTTCATTAAGCAGAGTGCCATGAAATGTCCGACATGAAGGCTGTCCGCGGTCGGGTCAAAACCGATGTAGAATACGGCCCTTCCCTCGTTTACCATTTTACGGATCTCTTCTTCGTTTGTGACCTGCGCGATCAAGCCGCGGGCCTGTAACTCTTCGTAAACTCCCATTTTGTTTACTCCTTTTCTGTAATTTTCTGCGGATATTCGTTTCTTCCGCCTGTGTTGGTCTTTATATGAAGACCTGCTATCCGGACGAAGCGTTCTTTCTCCTGCTGCCTGACTCTTTCAGTCTCAGTCCAGTCCGGCAACTCCGGCACTGAACATTCTCCTTGCAGGTACAAAAAAGCCCCGTCCCTTGTTTCCCAAAAGGACGAGGCATACGCTCGTGTTACCACCTGATGTTCCCGAAACGCTCACACGCTCCGGCTCATGGAGTCCTCATCATAAAAGACCCCGGCATTTCTAACGGGTACCAGTTCCGTCACAGCCTACTCACATTTTCCGGTTATCTCCGTTCACGCTTTCGGTGTGCAGCTCCGGGATGTATTCAGAAAAAGAAGTCCGCGCGCCTCTCATCCACCGGCAGCTTTCTGTGCGGAGCAGGTCATTTTCCTACTTGTTCCCTTCATCGCTTTTCCATTATATACCGCATGCTTTAACGCGGCTATATGGGTCATTATATGGAGATTCCAAAGCTTTGTCAAGAGCGGAAGCCCTGAAATTCGTTAACTTCATATCCTTTCCTGCGATTTCCCCCTGATTTTTCTGGACAAATAACAAGAATGTGATAGAATAGAAAAAATGCCTGAAACCGGGAACGTCCGGCGCAGGCGCAAGTACTAAAAAACCAATTATTCTCAAGGAGGTCCCGTATGGAAAGCCATAAGATCATTCAGGTGGACGAAAAGGTTCCCTTTAACCTTCTGATCCCCCTGAGCATCCAGCACATGTTCGCCATGTTCGGCGCATCCGTTCTCGTTCCGTTCTTATTCGGAATCAATCCCGCGATCGTTCTTTTCATGAACGGTGTCGGAACTCTCATGTTTATCTTTATCACAAAGGGAAAAGCTCCCGCCTATCTCGGTTCCAGTTTCGCATTTCTCGCCCCGGCCGGCATCGTGATCGCAAAATTCGGTTATGAATATGCCCTCGGCGGATTCGTTGCCGTCGGTTTCGTCGGATGTATCCTCGCATTCATCATTTATAAGATCGGATATAAATGGATCGACGTCGTTCTCCCGCCTGCTGCCATGGGGCCGGTCGTAGCCCTGATCGGATTGGAGCTCTCTTCCAGCGCGGCAAGCAATGCGGGACTCTTGGACGAGACCATTGATCCGAAGAATCTGATCGTGTTCCTCGTAACACTTGGCTTTGCCGTTTTCGGTTCTGTCCTGTTCCGGGGATTTTTATCTGTTATCCCGATCCTGATCGCCGTGATTGCCGGATATGTCGCTGCCGTTGCATGTGGGATCGTTGATTTCTCTGCGGTTGCCGCTGCCCCGATCTTTGCGATCCCGAACTTCACCGCTCCAAAATTTAATATGGAAGCGATCATGATCATCATGCCGGTCATCCTGGTCATCACCTCCGAGCATATCGGACATCAAGTTGTAACAAGTAAGATCGTCGGCCGCGACCTCTTAAAGGATCCGGGACTTCACCGCAGCATCTTCGGTGACAACTTCTCCACCATGGTCTCCGGACTCATCGGTTCCGTACCGACGACCACCTACGGTGAGAACATCGGCGTTATGGCTGTCACAAAGGTTTACAGTGTTCAGGTCATCGCCGGAGCAGCCGTGATCTCCATCATCTGCTCCTTTATCGGGAAATTATCGACCCTGATCCAGACGATCCCGGGACCGGTCATCGGCGGAATCTCCTTCCTGCTCTACGGTATGATCGGAACCTCCGGTCTCCGTATTCTGGTCGACTCCAAGGTCGACTACGGCAAAAACAGAAACCAGGCCCTGACTGCCGTGATCTTTGTAACCGGCCTCTCCGGGATCAAGGTGAATTTCGGCAATGTGCAGCTCACAGGTATGGTCCTTGCATGTGTTGTCGGCATGATCTTAAGCCTGATTTTCTATATTTTTGATAAGATGAAGTTTACAAATGATCAGTAAAAGTAACTAAGTGTAACCATCTGGAATAAAACGTAAACTTGCAGGTTCTGCTCTGGTATGCGGTTCATCTCCGCTATCGTTTCAGAACCTGCTTTTTATTTTTTCTACAGCCTGTCCCGCACACATTTCCCCGTCCTTTTTATTTTTTACTCCCGGCTCATTCAAACCGATACTTTTTTCCTGCCCTCTTTTTCCTTTTGTTCTCTGACGATATTTCCTATATAAACTATATTTACAGAATTATTAGTTTTCTCTGTTTTATTTACAAATTTTCTTTTCCGCGCTATGATATTTCTATCATATACAAATCGAAAGGATGGTTCCCACATGAAAGAAGCGATTCAGACACTTATAACGTCCGACAAGATGGCTCACGCCTTCGAATACCTGAAACAGGATGAAGCGCACACCATCGACCAGCAGATCGAGCTTGTTCAGATCTCCTCCTTCAGCCCATTTGAGGAGAAGCGCGCGATCCGTTTTAAAGAGCTTCTGACCGAGGCAGGTCTCGATCCGGTGATGGATGAGGTCCATAACGTATACGCCCATATCCATGGAACCGGTAATGGTCCGACTCTCTATGTCTCCGCTCATCTGGACACTGTATTCCCGCCGGAAACTCCGCTCCCGGTGAAACGCGAAGGAACAAAGATCTACGCACCCGGAATCGGCGATGATACCCGCGGACTGGCTGAGATCCTTACGCTGGCAAGAGCCATCAAAGAATCCGGCTTAAAACCGGTCGGAGATATCATTATCGGCGGCAACGTCGGTGAGGAAGGTCTCGGAGACCTCCGCGGCATGCGCCACTTCTTCTCACAAAATGCCGACAAGGTTGACGGTTTTATCTCCGTTGATGGAGCAGGCTGTCTGATCTGCCACGGCGGCACCGGAAGCCACCGCTACGAGGTAACCTTCCGCGGACCGGGTGGACATTCCTTCGGTGCCTTCGGTCTTGTCAATCCAATCTTTGCCATGGGGCGTGCTATCTCCTATATCTCCGAGCTCCGCACCCCGAGAGAACCGAAGACTACCTTCTCCGTCGGTGTCGTAAACGGCGGAACCTCTATCAATGCCATCGCATATGAATGTTCCATGCTTGTCGATATCCGTTCCAATGGCTTAAAGGAGCTTGAAGAGCTTGATGCAAAGCTTCAGGACTGTATCAAACGTGCGGTCAAGGATGAAAATAACCGTTGGGAAACCGAGCGTTCCTACGAAGAATCTAAGGACAGCTTTGATCACAACGGACGTATCACTGTGGAAGTAAAACAGATCGGAAACCGTCCGGCGGGAAGCCAGCCGAAGGACTGTGAGATCGTGAGCGCGGCGGCAGCAGCTTTTGAGGCATGCAATGAGACTGTAGAATATGAAAGCGCAGGAAGTACGGATGCAAATATCCCGATCAGCCTTGGAATCCCTGCGATCTGCGTCGGCGGAGGCGGAAAAGGCGGTGCCTGCCATTCCGTTGACGAGTGGTATGACAGCAAAGACGCCTATAAGGGATCTCAGAGAGTCCTTGCGGCGATCTTCGCGCTTGTGGGACTTGATGGGGTAAGTGAGCCGCTGCTTTCCATAAGAAAGAAGTAAACTCTACGAAATTTCTTAACTACATATCACTTCAAGCCGAACATCTGTGAGACTTGGTGCATGATTCCGGTCAGCAAAGCTGACATATTCCTTACAGGATCACGGTGTATTCTTGCGGAGTGTTCCTCTCGATCAAAAACCAGGCTCCCGCTTCTTTCCATCACTTACCTCTGGAAAGAAGCGGGAGCCTTATCTGACTAAAATAAAACAGCATGTTTAAAGAATCACCTTTAAGCTCTGCTTACAAAAGGATTCAAAACATGCTGTTTTATCGCTGTAATAAAATACAGTTCTGTTTTATTTTTCATCCACCAGCGACAGTCTCACCAGCGCCCGCTTCAAAGCGGCTTCAGCGCGGTCAATATCGGTCTGTGGATTTTTTTCCGCCAGACGTCTCTCTGCGCGGATCCTGGCTTCATTGGCTCTCTTGCCATCGATGTTTTCCGGCCACTCGCAGGATTCTGCGAGGATCGTTACCTTCTCCGGCAGGATCTGTAAAAATCCGGAAAGCAGCGCCGCTTTTTTCACGCCATCTGCCCCGTGGATCTTAAGAACGCCCGGTGCAACCGCGACGACCATCGGGATATGCTTCGGATAGATTCCGGCTTCCCCGTCTGCCGTGTTGAGCTCCACCATCGAAACCTCTCCGTCGAAAAACGCCTCATCCGGCGTAACGATCTGAAGTCTCATCATTTCCGCCATGTCCACACCCCCTATTTCACGCGGGCGAGAACATCATCAATATTTCCTGCGTTGAGGAACAGATTCTCCGGAATATCGTCATGTTTGCCTTCGAGGATCTCCTTAAAGCCCTGGATCGTCTCGGAAAGCGGAACATAGCGGCCTTCCAGACCGGTAAACTGTCCGGCTACGAAGAACGGCTGGGATAAGAATCTCTGGATCTTTCTCGCACGGGATACGGTAAGCTTATCTTCCTCGGAAAGCTCATCCATACCGAGCATTGCGATAATATCCTGAAGCTCCTTATATCTCTGCAGCACTTCCTGTACGCCACGTGCAACCTTATAATGTTCCTCACCAACAATACGCGGATCAAGGATACGGGATGTAGACTCAAGCGGATCTACAGCCGGGTAAATACCAAGCTCTACGATAGAACGGCTGAGTACGGTCGTCGCGTCCAGATGGGTAAAGGTATTTGCCGGAGCCGGGTCTGTTAAGTCATCGGCCGGAACGTAAACTGCCTGTACAGATGTGATGGAACCGTTCTTTGTGGAGGTAATCCGCTCCTGAAGGGCACCCATCTCTGTCTGTAAAGTCGGCTGGTAACCTACGGCTGACGGCATACGTCCGAGCAGCGCTGATACCTCGGAACCAGCCTGACTGAAACGGAAGATATTGTCGATGAATAACAGCACATCTTTTCCGCCTTCGTCACGGAAATATTCTGCCATGGTAAGACCGGTAAGGCCCACACGCATACGGGATCCCGGCGGTTCGTTCATCTGGCCGAACACCATGGTTGTCTTATTGATAACGCCCGAATCGGACATCTCATAGTAAAGGTCATTTCCCTCACGGGTACGCTCGCCAACGCCTGTAAATACGGAATATCCGCCGTGCTCTGTCGCAATATTTCGGATCAGCTCCTGGATCAGGACGGTCTTACCTACACCGGCACCGCCGAACAGACCAATCTTTCCACCTTTCTGGTACGGGCAGAGGAGGTCAACGACCTTGATACCTGTCTCAAGGATCTCTGTCTCTGTGGACTGTTCCTCAAAGCTCGGGGCTTTGCGGTGGATCGGGAGCTTTTTCTCCGTCTTCGGAGCTTCTTTATTGTCGATCGGCTGTCCCAGAACATTGAAAATTCTTCCAAGTGTCTGCTCACCGACCGGCACCATGATCGGTCCGCCGGTTGCTACGGCATCCATGCCGCGGACAAGACCGTCGGTGGGACCGAGAGCGATGCATCTTACCGTATCATCACCGAGATGCTGGGCAACCTCAACCGTGAGGACCCCGCCATCCTTTGTGGTGATCTCAATGGCGTCATTGATCTCAGGCAGCCCGCCCTGGGGAAATTTGATATCCAGAACGGCACTGATGACCTGAGTAATTTTACCAATGTTTTTCTCTGCCATCTCACTTCTCCTTGTCTCTATCATAACTATTCAGCCACTCAGGCCAGCGGTAAAAATCTATCCCAGCACATCATGCCGACTGATTTCTGTCTCCTGTATGCTGTCTATTACCTCCAGCACCGCAAGTATGCAAGTCTGCCAAATAATTACTCATATTTCTTTTTAACCATCGATGGCATTCGCGCCCGCGATGATCTCTGTCAACTCCTGAGTGATGGATCCCTGACGTGCACGGTTGTACTGCAGCGACAGTTTTTCGATCATCTCTTCCGCGTTGTTCGTCGCCGAATCCATTGCAGTCATTCGCGCGCCGTTCTCACTGGCAACGGCCTCTAAGAATGCCCCGTAGATCAGGCTGCTCACATACTTCGGAATAATTGCATCCAGAACTTCGTCCTCGTCCGGCTCATAGTTCATAATGAGAAGATCCGGCTTTTCTTCTTTTACTTCGCCCTTTGGCCCTGCTGCCGCAAGATCCACCGGAAGAAGCTTTAAGAACGTCGGGATCTGGCTTACGGTATTTTTGAACGCCGTGTACGCCAGATAGATCTCTCCGATCTCATTCTTCTCAAACATGGCTAAAAGCTCTTTTGAGATCTGCTGCGCGTCGGAGTAGAGCGGCTCGTCGATCACATCGGAGTAATCCGCTTTGATCTCATAGCCTTTCCTTGCGAGTCCGTCGCGTCCTTTCCGTCCGATCGCGAAGATGAGGGCGTCCTCTTTCGGGATCCCGCTCTCCGTCACGAGACGGATGATGTTGGAGTTATATCCACCGGCAAGTCCGCGATTGGAAGAAACGACGATAACTGCCTTTTTCTTCGAATCCCCGCTCTTTAAATAGCGGTGCCGGATCCCGGTGGATTTCTTCAGCATCTCCTGGATCGTCTGGTACATCAGATTGAAGTACAATCTCGAATTTTCCGCCTTCGTTCTGGATTTCTGGAGTTTTACAGTGGCAACAAGTTTCATGGCTTTGGTAATCTGCTCGGTACTCTCAATACTGGATTTCCTTCGTTTAATATCTCTCATGGTTGCCATGATACATCACCTGCCTTATCTTGCTGCCTTGCACTCTTCAATAGCTTTTTTCAGCAATTCTTCAGTCTCCGGTGTCATCTGCTTCGCCTCGCGGATGCTTGCCGGGATCTCCGGATACTTTGTATCGATAAACTTAAACAACTCTTTCTCAAAATCAAGAACCTGATTTGTCGGAATATCGAGGAGATATTTCTTCGTCGCCGCGTAGATAATGATGACCTGATACTCGACCGGCATCGGCTGATACTGCGGCTGCTTTAAAACTTCACGGATGCGTTCGCCCTGGGCAAGCTGTTCCTTTGTGCTGGCGTCAAGCTCGGAACCGAACTGGGCGAAGGAAGCGAGCTCGCGGTACTGGGCAAGCTCCACACGGATCGGGGCAGCGATCTTCTTCATCGCCTTGATCTGTGCCGCGCCGCCAACTCGGGATACAGAAAGACCCGCGTTGATCGCCGGACGGAAACCGGAGTTGAACATCTCGGTCTCTAAGTAGATCTGTCCGTCTGTGATGGAGATGACGTTTGTCGGAATGTAGGCCGATACGTCACCCGCCTGCGTCTCAATGATCGGAAGTGCGGTAAGGGAACCGCCGCCAAGGTCATCGGAAAGTCTGGACGCGCGCTCCAACAGTCTGGAATGCAGATAGAAAACATCGCCCGGATATGCCTCACGTCCCGGCGGTCTCTTAAGAAGCAGGGACAGGGTACGGTACGCCGCCGCATGCTTACTTAAGTCATCGTAAACGACAAGCACATCCTCGCCGTTCTCCATCCACTCTTCACCGATTGCGCAGCCGGAATACGGGGCAATATACTGTAACGGGGCAAGGTCAGAAGCTGTGGATACGACAAGTGTCGTGTAATCCATCGCGCCGAACTCCTCAAGAGTTTTCACGATTGTCGCAACTGTTGATGCTTTCTGTCCAATTGCAACATAAATGCAGTGAACTCCCTGTCCCTTCTGGTTAATAATCGTATCGATCGCGATCGCCGTCTTACCAGTCTGACGGTCGCCGATAATAAGCTCACGCTGTCCGCGTCCGATCGGAACCATGGCATCGATCGCCTTGATACCTGTCTGAAGCGGGGTATCTACGGATTTTCTCTCGATAACACCGTGGGCAACACGCTCGATCTTTCTGAATTTATCCGTAAGGATCGGACCTTTTCCATCGATAGGCTGTCCTAAGGCATTCACGACACGTCCTGTCAGGGCATCGCCCACAGGAACCTCAACGACACGTCCTGTCGTCTTTACGGTGTCTCCCTCACTGATGCTTGAGGAATCGCCGAGCAGAACCGCTCCGACGTTGTCCTCCTCAAGGTTTAACACCATGCCGTAAACCTCTCCCGGAAATTCCAGAAGTTCTCCCTGCATGGCATTCTCAAGACCGTGGATTCGTGTAATGCCGTCCGCTACCTGGATGACAGTACCCACGTCAGAGACTTCCAGCTTCGTCGAATATCTTTCGATCTGCTCTTTGATGACCGAGCTGATCTCTTCTGGTTTTAAATTCATTTGAGGTCTGCACCTTCTTTCTTTTCCATTTCATCACGTAACTGTTCAGTATTATTTCTGCTGCCGGACTGCTGTTTCCGGTCCCGGATCCGCCGGGATCACGCCAGCTGCAGCTTCATTAAGTCTCTCCGGATCTCCCCGAGTCTTGTCCTGATGCTGCTGTCCACCACACGGTCACCGATCCTGATCACGAGTCCTCCAAGGATCGCAGGATCGACGCTATAGGTAACTTCCAGACTCACAAAAGCTGTGGTCTCCAAAAGCTTTGCCTCCGTATGGGCCTTCTGCTCCGCGGAGAGTTCCACCGCGCTTGTGACAGTTACAATACCGATCTTTTTATATTCCTTTACACGATTCACAAAATAGTCGAGGATCTTCGGGAGCTCCTTCTGCCGTCCCTTTTCGATCACGGTCTCAAGAAATCCCATCAGGTCATCGGAAACTCTTCCTTTAAAGATATTTTCCACGACCTTTAACTTCTCTTCTTTTATGATCTGCGGATGGTTCAAAAATTGTACAAGGTCTGCATTCTCCATGAGGATCGTCTGCAGTGACTGTACTTCCTCATATACGGGCGACAGCATATCCCGCTCCATGGCAGCTTCAAACAGCGCGTCGCCGTAGACCTTTGACACTAACTTTGCCATGTGCTCTCACCCATTTCCTTTAAAGTCTCCTCGATCAGGGAATCCTGGATCTTTACATCCATGGAAGCGGCAACCGCCTTCTCTGCCATCAGGGACGCAATGGAAACGATCTCCGTCTTCATGTCCTCAAGCGCTTTCTTCTTCTCCAGCTCGATCTCCCGGTTTGCCCGGTCAACGATGCGGTTTGCTTCCTCTCTCGCTTCCGCTAAGATATCAGCTTCCTGCTTTTTCGCTTTTTTCCTCGCTGCGTCGAGAATTTCCTGCGCCTCTTTGTCGATGGACTTTATTTTATCCTCATACTCCGCTTTCAGCGCGAGCGCATCTTCGCGGCTTGTCTTTGCCGTTTCCAGATCACCCGCGATCCGTTTTCTTCTTTTTTCCAGTACTTCACGCGCCGGATTAAAGAGGAAATACGACATTACGAAGAACAGGATAAAAATATTGATTCCCGTGATCACAATGTCGTTGATCCATTGAGGGTCAAAATTTATTAACCGTTCCAAGGTCTCATCTCGCCTCCTTTACAAACTTCCGCGCATACCCGGAAGTTTTTTCCTGTTCCCATATCCGGATCAACCGAACGGCTTAACGAACATAAGGATAATGGCAACAACAAGACCATAAAGACCGGTCGTCTCGGCAACGGCCTGTCCAAGAAGCATGGTCGATGTAATATCAGATTTCGCGCCCGGGTTGCGGCCGACTGCAGATGCGCCGAAACCAGCGGCGATACCCTGTCCAACACCAGGTCCGATACCGGCGATCATCGCGATACCGGCGCCGATTGCTGAGCAAGCATGGATCAAATCCTGTCCTGTAATATTCATAGATAAAACCTCCTGTAAAAAAATTTTATAGCTGTCATTCACAGCTACAGGCAAAATCCTTTCCGATCGACTGCGTCGATGGGGTCCTGCCTTCCCTGTTCCGCCCTGCGTTCCTACAGTTTATCATTTACATAGACCATAGTCAGCATGCAGAATACGTATGTCTGGATACATCCGGAAAACAGGTCGCAATACACATGAAGTGCGGCCGGAATACCGATTTTTAATAAGACCGGCATCATTCCGTACCAGAGACCCATGATAATAACTCCGGACAGCATGTTCGCGAACAGACGAAGGGAGATCGAGATCGGATTCGCAAATTCACCGATCAGATTGATCGGGAACAGCACCGGGAGAGGTTGAAACAGTCCCGTAAAGTGTCCGACACCATGATTTTTGATTCCCTGGTACTGTACGATCGCAAACGTGACCAGACCAAGAAGGAACGTAACACCAAAGTCGGCAGTAACCGTTCTCAGGCCGAACAGACCGCTCAGGTTGCAGAACAGAATAAACAGAAAAATCGTTCCGATATAGTTCGCAAACCGGTTCGCTGAACTGCCAAGAATCCCCGTGGTCATATTTTCCAGCATTTCCATACCGAATTCGATGATATTCTGGAATGTTCCAGGTACATCCGTTGCATGTTTTAATGCACGGTTCGCGGCTATCACCAGAATCAGCAGAACGATCGTAACGATCGTCATTCCGACCGTTGTTGTCGTCAGCCAGAGTTCATGACCGAAGAGATGGTATTTCACGATCCCGTGGATCATGAAATCAGCACCACTGCCACCACTCATTCTTTTTCCTCCTTTCCTTAAGACTCCTGAAAGACTGCTGTCTGTTCCAAAACAGCAGCGTATAAGGCTCTATCCGTCAAGCCTGAAGCTCAGGCCTTACGGTCGGTTCGTTTCTGAAGTACCGGATACACATAAGCTCCGGTCTTCAAGCCCAGTGCGCCGAGAACGACTGCTAAAAGGTTGATCGTCGTAAATTTCCATAAAAGGCACACCAGTATTACCGCGCACAGGCTGCGGATCAGCGAATGGATCACCATCTTTTTGCTGCTGTACGCCCCATCAGCCGATTCCACACAGAGTTCCGTGGATCTCGCGATACTGATGAGCAGTACCTCCGCCGCCGCGGCTCCGATCAGCACTCCGGCGATCACCGGAACGGTTCGGAAAAAAATAAGGCAGATGAGAAGCAAGATCATATTATGGATCAGAATCCCGATGCTCATTCCCACTACCTGCCTCTTTGTCTTATCACTCACGATTGTTCCACCCTTTCAATTACCCTGCCGAGGCTGTCTTCTGCCGGACAGTTCCCTGCTGCTTCATATTCCGCTTTCGTTTACGGGTACCGTCTTCTTTGCCGTCCCTTCGGCCGTCACCGCCATCTTTTGGGACGGTCAGCACCGTCTCCGGTTCCGAAACGGCTCTCCCACTGCTTTACCTGCTCTTTCTTTTCCCTGTCTTCGTCTTCTTTCTCTCTGTCTACGATATGCTTCGCCATCTTATATGCACTCAGGCCGCCCGAGAGAACCCCCAGGATCAGAAAGATCAGAACGGTATGAAGTCCGGTCTTTTTATCGATCCAGCTTCCGAGAAGCACACAGATAAGGACCGGTGTCACAACATTGAGTCCGAACTGGGTGATCAGCACCAGGTTTTCGAGTCCGTTTTTTTTCTGACGCATTTTCTCCCACCTCACTTACCGCGTAACGCATACCGCCATTATACTAAATATTTGCGGATTTGTCCATTTCTACGCATCAACTTTACAGATATTTCATGAATTCTTTTGTCAATAATTTGCTATATTTGGACACAGTTGGATAATTGTCCTAAAATCGTCAAATGGCTTTCCGGGCAAATCCAGATCTGATTCATATTTCTTCTATATTTATATATAGAAAAAAGAGACACAGATACTTCTATGTCCTTTCATTTTTCTTCAGACTTTATTTTCTTATGTAGAGGATCCATCGGTCCGCCCATGATTTTCAGTAATTCATTCCTGTGATCGCAAGTTCTCCGTCCACGGTAATGCCGAGGATGATATTCGGAACACCATCGCCCAGAACGATTCCTGCCATAACCGGTTCAAGGGTATCAACATCCACCTTTCCGATCGCTGCCTCCATCTCATCGGAGAAGATCTCCGCCGGGTCCAGCTTCATGAAATCTTCCTTTGTATCCACCATTCCGCCGTTTGTCTTCACACAGGAGATAAACGCCGGAAAATCAATATGGTCCGCGAGGCCTTCCATATCCTTATTCTTCACGATCTCGACAAGCTCCTTTGCGTAAGACTTGTAATCCGTTTTTTCAAGCTTTGCAGCCACCTCACTCTGGAGCTTCGCCAGCTCCTCACCGGAGATCTCCTCCACCTGTACACCTTCAGAGCTCTCATCTGTCTCGAACGCTCCCGGACCTTCCGCCATCTTCGGATCCACATTGGAAAGATCCGGTTTTGTCGTGTCCGCCGCTTTCGTTTCCGCATCGGCAGCTTCTGTCGTTGTCTCTGCTGCGTTTTCCTGTGTCTGTGTATGTTTTGATCCGCATGCGGTCGCCATCACCGCTGTCATGCAGAGCGCCGCCAACAGTAAAACGTGTTTCTTCATGATTAAAAGTTCCTCCTCTGATCTTATATGTGCTCCCGGATTCTTCTTTTATATGTGCTCCAGGAATCATCTGCTTTTCCGGTATCTGCCTCGCAGACATCTCCCCGGGTACTCAGGGGATTTTCCGGCATACAGCCACCTGTTATACTGCATCAGAACTATACCACGGCTCCTTTTTCCTGACAATAAACAATTTCTAAAGAAATGGTTATTTTTTCGTTAGAAAATCTCCACTTATTTTATTTTCCTTTTAGAGTTTCTCCATACTTCCGTCACATTCTTCCTGTATACTTTGTATCATAAAAGATACCAATCAGCAAAAACATCACGAAGCGTTTTATAAAAACGAAAGACGAGGCGTGTAGCGCCTGATCAGGTATATATAAAAATGGGGCCGGCAGGTAAATGAAATGCGCGCACATTTATGCCGGACTCGACTAAACATAATTCTCGGATCCACAAGGATCCGGAATTGACATATATTCGATACTCATACATCCCCCTTTTTTAGTATTTGTGTGAAAAAACTCCGGTATGCCAGAACCGGAGTTTTTTCATGTCTGAAAATCAATCGACGTGTTCTCTCACCCTGCACAGGTATTTGCTACAATCTGCATCTTCACGCGAATGCGCATCTTAAGTCACGTTAGTGCCTTTTTATCTGGTCGTTCCATCGTAATCTCCTGTTAAACCTAAAAACAGGGCAGCCCTTTTATCGGCTGCCCTGTAATCTATTTGCCTTCTTTTTATATATTCCGCAAATCTTATTCTATTATTCATTAGTGTGTCATCAGATCCAGAACAAGCTCCGCGCACTTATTGAGGTTCTCGATCTTCAGCGTCTCGCCCGTAGTATGTACCTTCGTCATACCGGTAGAGAGAACGATCGGCTTGATTCCGTGAAGGGCCATTACGTTCGCGTCGCTTCCGCCGCCGCCCTTTGCAGTCATCGGTTCGCAGCCGATGCGCTTGCAGGACTCGAACACTCTCTGTACCATCGGATCGTCGTTCGCAACATTGAAGCTTACATAGTTTGTCTTTAACTCGATCTCAAGCTTTGCGCCCATCTCGTCACAGGCATCCTGTAAATAGTTCTGCATATGGGCAGCCTGCGCGTTTAATTTATCGAGGTTGCGGCTTCTCACCTCTGCCACGAACTCAGCCTTTTCCGGAACGATATTGGTTGCGTACTCAGCCTTTAAGGTACCGATATTGCAGGTCGTCTCCTCATCAATGCGGAGCAGGTTCATCTTTGCGATTCCCTTTGCCGCTACCTGGATCGCACTGATTCCCTCTTCCGGAGCAAGTCCTGCATGGGAGGAACGTCCGATGATCGTCGCGAAGATCTTGATCTGGCCAGGTCCGCAGGTTAAGATCTTTCCAACATCACCGCTGGCATCGAATACCATTGCCTCTTTGCCTTTGATCATGGACAGATCCATATTTTTAACGCCGTTCATTCCGCCCTCTTCACCGATGGTGAATAAGATCTCTGTGTTGCGGCACGGAAGATTCTGCTCTTTGATCACCTTGACAGCCTCCATGATCGCCGCGATTCCGGACTTGTCATCACCGGAAAGGATCGTAGATCCATCTGTATGGATAATTCCGTCATCGATCAACGGTTTGATCCCGTTACCCGGAGTCACGGTATCCATGTGCGCACACATAATAGTCGGCTCACCAGGAATCGTTCCCGGAAGATATGCGCATACGTTAAATCCGTTGGATCCGAACCCCTCTCCGGCCTTATCGGTCTTTACTTCCAGACCGAGTGCCTTCAGATCCTCAACTAACTTTTCCCCCATCGCTTTCTCATTCTTTGTCTCGCTGTCGATCATCGCGTAGCCAATGAATGTGTCGAGCAGTCTCTTTTCGTTAATCATCTGCTAACCCCTCCTGTTTTTTCCTACTTCAAGGACCTCTTTTTTAGTCCCCGCATCGCAAATCTTACTCACTCATCTTAACATGGATCTGCCATCTCCGCAAGAAAATACCTCAGCTTTATCCGGTTTCCTGGCCGGATCTCTCCTGATCTGCTTTGCTTTTGTCTGAATTTTCTAAATTATTCGTTTTGTATTAATAATATAAGTTATAAAAACATTTAGCTAAATAAAAAAATGTGTGGACAGCCATTTACAAAAGATATATAATCGTTTTATAAAAAGTTAATATTTTTTATTCTTAGCAAAGAATTAACTTTTTACTTTGTCGGCGAAATTGCTGGAAATCTTCCTGTTTTTTCAGTTATTTCGTACTTTTTACTATTACAGGAGGTTTCTGTATGAGCGAAAACACCAATACTGCATCAAAACAGACCTGGCTCGACAAGGCATTGACCGTAGTCGAAAACGTATGTAACAAGCTTCCCGATCCGGTAATCCTGTTCTGCTGGCTCTTCCTTTTCACAGCGATTATCGGTACGATCGCAACGGTAGCTGGTGTAAGCCTGATCAACCCGGCATCCGGAGAGGCCGTTGTTTCCCAGAACTTCTTCTCGGTAGACGGACTGCACTGGTTCCTTGAAAGTATGGTAAAGAACTTCACCGGTTTCGCACCGCTCGGTCTGGTAATCACCATGACACTCGGTATCGGTCTCTGTGAGGAATCCGGACTGATAATGTCCCTCTTAAAGGGATGTCTGAGCGATGTTCCTCCGGCTCTTATTCCGTACCTTATCGCATTCGTGGGAACCATCGGAAATATCGCTTCTGATACAGCAAATATCATCGTTCCTCCGCTTGCTGCACTCCTCTATATCGGTGCAGGAAAACATCCGGTCGTTGGTATGATCTGCGGATATGCCGGCGCAAACGCGGGCTTTACCGCAAACCTTATGGTTGCCGGTACAGATTCCCTGCTTCAGGGTCTTACAAACGACGCGATCAAAGGCTTTTTACCGGACACAACCTTCCAGGTAGACGTTACCTGTAACTGGTTCTTTATGATTGCTTCCACCTTCCTCTGTTCTATTGTTATCGGTTTTGTTTGTACAAAGGTCGTAGAGCCGCGTTTCGGTAAATATGAGGGCAGCGATGATGAAAAGCTCGAAAAGCTGTCCGGTGAGGAAAGCAAAGGTCTCCGCTGGGCCGGTATCACTGCTGTTATTTATATCATTCTTCTTGTTATCGGATTCTTCACAGGCCCGCTGGCAGGCGAGAATGGTGCATTCGTCGGTTCCCCGCTCTTAAAGGGACTGATTCCGATCCTGTTCGTATTCTTCGCGCTTTGCGGCATTATGTTCGGCTTCGGCTCCGGTAAATTTACAAAATCCGGCGATATCAGTAAATCAATGAACAAACAGATGGCAGCTATGGGATCCTACGTTTCCTTCTGCTTCTTCTGTGGACAGTTCCAGGGCTTATTCAACTGGACAAAGCTCGGTACACTCCTTGCGATCGGCGGCGCTGATCTTCTTCAGTCCGCAGGTTTCACAGGTGTCCCGTTATTCATCTGCTTTATCCTCGTTGTAACCTGCGTAAACATTTTCATGTCATCCGGTTCCGCAAAATGGGCGATTTTCGCGCCGATCTTCGTTCCGATGTTCATGCTCCTTGGCTATCATCCAGGCTTCACACAGCTGCTTTACAGACTTGGTGATTCCCCGACCAACGCAGTTACACCGATGGGCCCGTATATCTGGATGGTTCTCGCAACCGCACAGGCCAAGTACATGAAGGATATAAAGATCGGTACTCTTATTTCCAACCTTCTTCCGATTGCTGTTATCCTTGAAGTGATCTGGGTGATCTTCTTCATCATCTGGTATCTCATCGGTCTTCCGATCGGACCGGGTGTTGGTTCCGCTCTTCCGGTTGGTATCCTTTAAAACTTTCGGCAGTACATAACAGATTTGTCAAAAAACGGGCAGCTCCATTTCGGAACTGCCCGTTTTATTCATCTTCAGTTTTCTTATTTTGCAAGTTCTTTTATAATAGAAGAAACCTTATCGTAATCGTACTGGACTTCTTTTACTCCCGACTGTTTTTTATACCAGTTCTTTAATTCCTGATACGTTGTGGAGAAAGAACCATATCCGAGATACAGCTCCGGAGTCTGGAAGTTGTCCGCGAATACGACCATCGGCATCACCTTCAGGTTCTGAACTCCGTTTTCTTCCATCACCTTTGTGATCTCCGCCGCGCCTTTTTTCAGCTCCAGAAGCGGATTTTCAAACTCTTCTTTTCTCTTTGCGTCCTCTCTCCGCCACATTGCTCCGTCCGGAGTTCCGTATATCTTAATTCCCCAGCCGTAAGTTCTTACAAGGTAAACGCCTCTCTTATCCATAAGGACCACATCAAACGTCATTTTTCCTTCCGGCAGATTTAAAGTCGCGTTCTTTAAAACCTCACCGGGCTTTCCGCAGATCTTCTTCAGCCGTCCGGAAACCTTTTCCACTGCCTTCTCGTGGTTCCGCTGTTTGTTCATGTGTTTCGCGATCAGCCAGAACACCAGCACACCGGCCAGTATGTAAGCAAAGAACATAAAGTAGTCCTGCGCCGAATGAAGTTTCCATGTCTGAAAGTTTCCACCAAACATATTTTATCCTCCCAGGTATTCAATTAACCGCACATTGGCAGTTGCTGCCACCGACAGTCTCTTTTGAATCCATCAGGCAGGATTCCTTTATTATCTGTCATCACGTTTCATGCACGATACTTTATCTTAACACGAAACCACTATAAACGCAATAATCTTCTCATATTCGCCATTTCCTGATTTGTGCATTTTTACCAAATATTTATCATTCCATTTAGCGAAATCTCCGGCTTTTTTTTCAGTTTTCTAATTTAAAAATAAAAATTATAAACACTTTATAAAAAACATATAGCTTTTTCGAACCCTTTATAGTATAATATCCATGTAAGCGGGATCTCGGGGGTTTAGATCTCGTAAATTAAGTTTACAGGAGGTTTTTCAAATGAGTGAAAACACTACCGCTAAGAAAACCGGCGTGGACAAACTGATTGATGGTATCGAAAAAGTTTGTAACAAATTGCCGCCGCCAGCGATTCTGTTCTGCTGGCTTTTCCTTATCACAGCCATCATCGGCTGCATCTTCAGTGTAATGGGCGTTGCCCTTACAAACCCGGCTTCCGGAGAGGTCGTAACATCTGCGAACCTGTTCTCCAAAGACGGCGTTGACTGGATCTTAGGCAACATGGTAAAGAACTTTACCGGTTTCGCTCCGTTAGGTCTGGTTATCACAATGACACTCGGTATCGGTCTCTGTGAGGAGTCCGGAATGCTGATCTCCATGCTGAACAGTTCCTTAAAGAACGTTCCGGCAGCTATGATCCCGTATGTAATCGCATTCGTCGGTACAGTCGGAAACATCGCTTCCGATACAGCTATGGTCGTTATCCCGCCGATGGCTGCCATCGTTTACATGGGCGTTGGCAAACACCCGGTAGTTGGTATGATGGTTGGTTACGCAGGTGCTCAGGCCGGTTTCACAGCGAACCTGATGGTTGCCGGTACTGATACTCTGTTACAGGGTCTTACAAACGATGCGATCAAGGCATTCATCCCGGATACAACATTCCAGGTTGACCCGACCTGTAACTGGTTCTTCATGATCTTCTCCACCTTCCTCTGCGCAGTAGTTATCGGATTCTGTTCCGTACATATGATCGAGCCGCGTTTCGGAAAATACGAGGGTGCCGGAGAAGCAAAACTTGAAGAAGTTACTCCGCAGCAGAAGAAAGGTCTTAATGCTGCAGGTCTTACCGCGATCATCTACATCATCATCATTGCAATCGGATTCTTCACCGGTCTTCTTTCCGGCGAGAACGGTGCATTTATCGGATCCCCGCTCTTAAAGGGCCTGATCCCGATCCTGTTCGTTCTGTTCTGTCTCTGCGGTCTTGCATACGGCTTCACTGCAGGTACCTTCAAGAACGCTGTTGACGTTAACAAAGCAATGTCTAAGCAGATGGCCGGCATGGGTTCCTACGTTCTGTTCTGCTTCTTCTGCGGACAGTTCCAGGGCTTATTCAACTGGACAAAGCTTGGTACACTCCTTGCGATCGCAGGTGCTGATGGTCTCGAGGCTGCAGGTTTCACAGGCATTCCGCTCTGTGTAGCTTTCATCCTTCTCTGCTCCTTCGTCAACATCTTCGTATCCTCCGGTTCCGCGAAGTGGGCTATTTTCGCTCCGATCTTCGTTCCGATGTTCATGCTCCTCGGTTATCATCCAGGCTTCACACAGTTACTTTACAGAATCGGTGACTCCCCGTTCAACTGCTGGACACCGATGTCCGCATATATCTGGATGATCTTAAGTGTTGCTCAGACAAAGTACGTTCCGGATCTCAAGATCGGTACTCTGATCTCCAACATGATCCCGATGTCCATCGTTCTTCAGATCGCATGGATCATCGTAGTTGTTATCTGGATGTCCATCGGACTTCCGTTCGGACCGGGCGTAGGCGTTGCTCTTCCGGCTGGAATCCTCTAATTCAGAGTATAGCAGCTTACAAAGCTTATTGTGTAAAATATAACGGCAGAATGACCCGTCGCTTTTGCGGCGGGTCATTTTTTGTTGCCATAATGATACCTCAGAGATGAGTTCTTTTCTTCTCAAGATCGGAAATTCAATTCTATTTCTGTAGTTCTTCCAAGTGTCTCTCCAGAATATCCGCTGCACAGGCTGCAAGCTCTGCACATGGGCGCTTTTTATAGTAGCTCTCCGTTCTCGCCTCCGGAACCGGAGTTGTATCCGAATTGATCCCCGATAAAAGTTCCCTGCAGATATAGCTGCCGTTCTCGTCTTTAAACGTCGTTACAAGCTTCTGAATCCTTTTATAGTGATCCTGCTTCTCCGCCGCCGCTTTCGGGTCTGTATAGCCTTCCAGAGCCCCACAGACCAGTGCCATTCCGCTGACACAGCCACATACCTCCCGAAGGCTTCCGAGGCCGCCGCCAAACGAGGACGCCAGGCCTGCCGCCATCTCTCTGCTGATTCCGCGCGTCTCCAGTTCATCCGCAAACGCCAGTGTCACCGCCTGAGAGCAGTTGTAACCTTCCCGGAACAATTCTCTCGCCAGCTCACCTCTCGATTTTAAACAGACTGATCCGTTTTTTTCTGTGTTTTCCACAACCTTTGCTGTTTTTTCCTCTGTCATTGCTATATTCCTTTCCTGTCAAACCATAGTTACAGTTCTGCCATGCGCTTTCTCATCCAGATCAGCATATGGCAAACCAGATGGCAAGTTGCCAATCCTCTGCTTGTTTTTTTTTCAGTCTTATGATAGAATACTAATGTTATGGCAATGGGCCATCGCCAAGCGGTAAGGCACAGGACTTTGACTCCTGCACTCGAGGGTTCGAATCCCGCTGGCCCAGCGGAAAAAGGCTGAATTTCTATTATGGAAATTCAGCTTTCTTCATTTTCGTTGAGTTCATTTTCTATTTCCTGAATCATCTTCAGAATGCTTTCCCGACAATGTTCCACCGCATCCGCGCACACGTCCAGATCTTCCTTCAAATCTAACCTTTCATAAAATACAAAAAAGCCCCGGGAACTGCTTCCCAGGGAAATACGGGTGGATACAGGGATTCGAACCCTGGGCCTCCAGAGCCACAATCTGGCGCGCTAACCAGCTGCGCTATACCCACCATAATATAAAATTCGAAATCACACTTGATTTCAAATGAGCCTGAAGGGATTCGAACCCCCGACCCACGGCTTAGAAGGCCGTTGCTCTATCCAACTGAGCTACAGACTCATTATGCTTTTTCGCAAAAGCAAAGCGGGTGATGGGAATCGAACCCACGTATCCAGCTTGGAAGGCTGGTGTTCTACCATTGAACTACACCCGCAGGAAAATTTTTCTTTTTTCGCTGACCAGTAGATTATATCTCATATCCACTCATTTGTCAACAACTTTTTATCTTTTTTTCGATAAAAATCGGGGTGACAGGATTCGAACCTGCGACTTCCTGGTCCCAAACCAGGCGCTCTAGCCAAGCTGAGCCACACCCCGGGGATTTCGCAAAGCATTTAAAAACAAAAGTTCACTAAATGCGTTTAAAATTATACCGTAGATAGGTTGGATTGTCAACCACTTTTTTTATTTATTCGAGGCTTTATTCGAGGCTGAATCCTCCACTATCTCTGTTCCGGCGGCATTTCTTCTACAATTGGCTGCATACGCACTTTCTGCGCAGGCAGCTATCTGATTTCATACAAAAAGCAGTTCCGAACTTATTCTTCGAAAACTGCTTTCTGATTTTATCTGTTTTGTGCCAATTATTTCCGGTCCCGCCTAGTAAAGTCCCGACGGAATATCCCTGTCCTGATCCACATAACAGACCGTATAATGTGCCTCACCGTTCCGATCAAGCTCCATCAGCATGTAGGACGGCTTTCTTCCGTCCTGTCTCGGATAGGAGAGACTTCCCGGGTTCAATACAACAAGCCCGTCCTCACAGTACTCCAGATGCGGCTTGTGGGTATGTCCGAACATGACGATATCGGCTTTTCTGGCTCTCGCCTCTTCCTTGATCGTCTCCAGCTCGAAAGATACGCCGTACATATGGCCATGGGTCAGAAATGCCCGGTATTTTCCGATCGAGATCTCCTTCTCCCTGTCTGTCTGGGAGAAGAAGTCATTATTTCCGCGCACCACGCGGATCACGCAGTTATCATTATTTACCCATTCCTTAAAATATGCCTCGCTGCCCTCGGTATCGCCCAGGTGGATCAGCATATCGAACGGGGACTGTTTCTCAATAATTTCCCTGAGATTTCCATCTCTTCTGTGGGTATCGCTCACGATCAGAATTTTCATACTTTATTCTCCGATCTCTTCTGCAAGACGTTTCTTCATCGCCCGAAGCGCTTTTCCGCGGTGACTGATGGCATTCTTCTCATCCATGGTGATCTCCGCCGATGTCTTTCCGTACTCCGGCAGCATCAGGATCGGGTCATAGCCGAATCCGCCTGCGCCAGCCGGTTCATGGGCGATCACACCCTCCATGGTTCCCTCCGCTGTCAGGGTTCTTCCATCCGGGAGAACTGCCGCGATCACGCAGACGAAACGCGCCGTGCGCTTTTTCTCCGGAACACCATCAAGGCGGTGGATCAGGTTCCAGTTTTTAATTTCATAGGAAGTCTTCTCTCCCATGTAGCGCGCGGAGTAAACGCCCGGCTCCCCGTTCAACGCATCGATCACAAGACCGGAGTCATCTGCCAGAACGATCCCGCCTGTCTTCTCCCACACGGCTTTTGCCTTAATTAACGCATTTGCCGCGAATGTATCTCCATCCTCAACAATATCAATATCCACACCGGCTTCCTTCATGGACAGGATCTCCGCCCCGAGGTCTTTTAAAATCTCGCGGATCTCCCGCATTTTTCCGGCATTTGATGTTGCAAAAACAATTTTATGTTCCATGTATCTCTCACTTTCCAATTTTCCGGCTGTAGGCCTTCAGGCACACGTTGCATCTCTTGGATGTCTCCGTCCGTTCCCACAAAGAGCCGTCGAAACTAATATACCCCTCGCCGTCGCCTATGTCAATATTTCCGGTCCGTCCGCCCCCAGCATACTCCACCGCCACCGGCTGCGTCGTCCCAGGCGTGCGGATCCTTACCGCCACAACGAACATTTCGCCTGCATCCAGTTCCTGGGACTTTGCCAGGTTCACTGTATAAAATCCCGTATCCGGCAGTGTCCCGGATGCCAGGACTTTTCCACTGTCCGTCTGGAATTTCACATTATTTTCCACATGTTCACGGAAGCTGTCCCCGTCAAACACATACACTTCATACTCCGTGTCCGGTGCCGTAGCGTAGAAGCCCACCGCCTCCAGCGTCTCGTCTGACTCCGCTGTATACGCGTTCGCCATCCAGGCCTCCGGCTCGCCGAATCCCATCTGCCCGGTCCAGCCGCAGAGGTCGCTCTGGTAATTCCTGTCGAAATTGTCCGCCGGTCCGATGCCGCAGTAGGAGATTCCGCTCTCCGCGATCCAGCTGTCCTCGTAGGACACATGGAAAAAGCCGCCGTCTCCGAAGTTCTCTCCCCAGCTGTTCACGCAGAGGAACGCTCCGTCCGATTCCGGGTTCGATGCAAATTTTTCTTTCGGATAGTTGTCATCCCATCCGATGATCACCGCGTCATGGTTCGGTTCTTCGCTGCCTTTGTAGCAGACATCCTCATCACTCACCCGGTTTTCTGACGGGAGGTAGAGGGACGTCTGGACACCGCCATATAAATACACCGCCCGTTTTACCGCGTCGTAATTCCGTTCCGGCAGGATCCGGATCTCCTGGACGTGGCAGACAGGTGCAAGGCCGTCCGGCGAAGTGCTGTCCCCATAGGGATCATCCTCCTCGGAGACAGGTCCCTGCCAGGCTAAAAGATACGCCATCGCCATACTGTAATCGCCGCCGGAATTCTGACTGATCCCAAAACTGTTGTGGATCGACATGTGGTCCGCCGAGAGCGGCACCGCCATGGACTCCGGCATAGAGGTCTCCACCGCCTTTAACGCCGCGAACGCCCAGCATGTGCCAAGATCTCCCTGGTCGGAGACGGAGACGGTCCGATGCTCACGGATGTCATAGGATGAGGGGAGTTCTATGGCTTCCGGATCCGAATTTCCGCTGCCGGAAGCCTCCGTTCCTGCATCTGTATTCTTCTGGTCAGGATCAGCTCCCGCTTCATCTGTTTCTGCCAGATCCACGCCGCCATCTGTCAGCGTTTCCTTACCCCCGTCCGTGCTTTCCACACGCTCCGCAATATCCTGGTCAGATTCTTTCTCTCCGCCTTCCTGTTTCGGATCCAGCACAAAGGCGATCTCTGTGGTTACCAGATCCAGGATCTCTGTCCTCGCTGTAAAGACAGCCCCGGCTGCCAGCACCGCGATCCCACAGATCCACAGGCCGTCTCTGTTTCTGCGCCCTTTTCTTCTTCGACTTCTCATATCCGCTTACCTGCGTTTCTGCCTGCAATCGGCTTTTTTGTCATCTCTATGTGTCTGCTGCCGGTCTGTTATCTCTCTTCTCTTCTGTCCTCACGCTTTCTCGGCGGTTTCGGTCCTAAGAACTGGTAGAAGTAGGTCTTCATCATACCATTGTAGATCTTCCGATTCTTATCCGCCTTGCGACCGAAATACCGCTCGGTGTCTTCGTAAGCCGTAATGATATAGGCAGACCAGGAATCCAGCGCCGCGAAGCGCTCGCCGATGGTCTTATATAACTCCGGCAGGTTCTTTTTATCTTCAATTCGCTCACCGTACGGCGGGTTCGTGATCAGGAAGCCGTACTTTTTCGGGTGGCTCAGGTCGCTGACGGATCTCTGCTGGAAATGGATCAGCTCATCCACTCCTGCTGCCTTCGCGTTCGCTCTCGCCGCACGGACGATATCACCGTCGATATCATATCCTTGAATATCCGTCTGGACGGAGAGGTCCACGAGATCGTTCGCCTCGTCCATGGCGTCATACCAGCATTTTCTGGGGATCAGGTGCTTCCAGTCCTCAGACAGGAACTCACGATTCATTCCCGGTGCCATATTTGCCGCGATCATCGCCGCCTCGATGGGGAAGGTGCCGCTTCCGCAGAACGGGTCCACGAGGATCCGGTCGCTCTTCCACGGGGTCAGCATGATGAGAGCCGCCGCCAGCGTCTCCGTGATCGGTGCTTTACTCGTCAGTGTGCGGTAGCCGCGCTTATGCAGGGACTCGCCGGTGGTGTCGAGAGCCACTGTCACCGTGTCCTTGTGAAGGAAGACACGGAGCGGGAAGCTCGCGCCGTTTTCCGGGAACCAATCGATCCCGTACGCCTTTTTCATCCGCTCCACCATGGCTTTTTTCATGATGGACTGGATGTCAGACGGGCTGAAAAGCTTGCTCTTGATGGAGGACGCCTTTGCGACCCAGAATTTCGCGTCCTTCGGGAGATATTCCTCCCACGGGATCGCGCGGGTTCCCTGGAACAGGTCCTCGAAGGTCTCCGCATGGAAGCTGCCGACTTTTAAGAGCACGCGCTCTGTCGTTCTGAGGAAAATATTGGCGCGGCAGATCGCCTCCGCATCGCCGATAAACGTCACACGGCCATCCTCCACCTGGCTGACCTCATATCCGAGATCCAGGATCTCCTTTTTCATGACTGCCTCCAGGCCGAAATGGCATGGGACGATTAATTCAAATGTATTCAATCTGATTTTCTCCGTTCTGATGTGTCATGTAACTGCCTGGTATCTTAGCAGTTACTGTATTTTCATAGTTTCGCGCCATCCATGACTCACGCCAAATGGTCATATTCCATTTAATTTTAAGGGTTTGCAGCGTCCCTGTCAATCCCTGCCAAACCTCAAAGCAGACTTACATTCCGCATTTTTTCCGAACTGCTTATACAATAAGCCTGGCTCCCGGATGCAGCTTATCACTGATAGCCGCGTTCGGTGCAAGAATGTGCTACTCTTTACATCTCACATAATACTTCCCTCTATAATAATGAAGTCCCCCAAGTGCATTCACCGCGTCATACCCGCACCCTGCAAGCTTCCTCGCCGCAAGCAGGCTCTGGCCCCCGTAGGCGCAGTAGATGACCACAGGGCGGTCTTTCGGAATCTCCGCCTCCACTTCATCCAGCCGCTCATAAGGCAGGTTCACAGCCCCCAGGAGATGTCCTGCCTCATATTCCCTCTGCTCCCGCACATCCAACAAGGTGAATGTCCGCTCCCCGTCCAGAAGATACTCCAACTGCTGCACCGAAATCGTCCGAAACATATACCTTCTCCTGAAACATATCCTTAATGTAAGGTATGCCGGGCGGTCCGGACAGGTTCTATGTACACTATTACACAAAAAAAATGTGCCTTGGCACATTCCCGCACCTCGCGCGGTCGCTTGCGACAATCTACATCCTCGCGCGAGTGCGCATCTTTGGCGTGTTAGTGCCTTTTTATGTAACAGGGATTTTCTAGGAATTCCCTGTTACATAAAAACAGCGGCAGGTTCTGCTCCTGCCGCTGCTTTCATCAGATTCTACAAATGTGCGCTGTCTTCACAGCCGCATCTTTTTTATCTCTTGCAATTTCTGCCATTATCCATAGAGTCCCTGGAACTGTTTCTTGTGCGATTCTGGCTGCTGTTTTCAGAACGGTTCTGGCTGTTTCTGCTCTGGTTCTTTGTCTTGTCGTAGGTCTCAGACTCGCTGCTCTTCATGTTGTCGTCCATATCATAGCTGTTTCTTGCCATTTTTTCGTACCTCCTAGAGTGGTTTTCAAGCCGCGGACATTTTCCGCCGCTGCATCCTCTAGTATGGTCCGTTCCCGAACGATTATACAGCTTCCCCGAAAAGAACTTTTAATTTTTTCATACAGTGGAAGAACGCTGGGATCAGGAAAGCATCCGCGAAGATCCACGCTAACGGGCTCGCAAAGCATGCCGGAAGGAAGCCGAATACCGGAACGAGGCAGAAGCCCACGAGAGATCGCGCCGCCATCTCGCAGACACCCGCGAGGATCGCGAATGTGGAGAATCCCATTCCCTGGATCGTAAAACGCACCACATTCACAAAGGTAAGCGGAATGTAGAACATGCTGTTTCCGATAAGGAACATCGCCACGCGCCCGATGATCTCCGTCTGGTCCGCGTCCATGAAGAGCAGCGCGATATACTTTCCACCGAAGAACAGGATCACAAATGCGATCACAGAGTAAATGATTCCGATCAGACTCGCCGCCTTCAGTCCCTCTTTCACGCGGTCAAGCTTCTTCGCACCCACGTTCTGTCCCGCGTAAGTCGCCATAGTTCCACCCAGAGCATCAAACGGACAGCAGAAGAACATGCTGACCTTGCTCCCTGTGGATACCGCCGCAACCGCCATGGAACCTAAGGAGTTTACCGCAGTCTGGAGCACAACGCTGCCGATGGCCGTGATGGAATACTGGAGTCCCATAGGGATTCCCATACTGCAGAGGGTGCCGAGCATTCTTCCGTCTGGCTTCCACTCGCCGTTTTTCATATGAAGGATCGGGTAATGCCTGAGCATGTAGACCAGGCACAGTACCGCGGAGATTCCCTGGGAGATGACCGTCGCCAGAGCCGGTCCGCCAACGCCCATGCCAAGGACCAGGATCGTAAAAAAGTCGAGACCGATGTTCATGAGGGAGGACAGGAGCAGGAAGTAGACCGGTGTCTTGCTGTCGCCCAGACTTCGGATGATGCCCGCCAGCATATTATAGAGGTATGTGACCGGGATTCCAAGGAAGATCACAAAAATGTAATCATAGGCGCCCTGGATAATGTCCTCCGGCGTGTTCATCCACTGCAAAATGTTCATGCAGAGCAGTCCGACGATCGTCGTCATGACCACCGCAAACACCGCTGAGAGCCATCCGGCGTTCGCCACGAACTTCCTCATTCCCGTATAATCACCCGCGCCGAACTTCTGCGCCACCGGGATCGCAAATCCGCTGCAGGCACCGGTACAGAAACCGATGATCATAAAGTTGATGGAACCCGTCGAACCAACTGCCGCCAGGGACGATACCCCCAGGCATTTTCCGACAATGATCGTGTCTACCATGTTATAAAACTGCTGAAAAAGAAATCCCAGCAGCATCGGAACCGCAAAGCTTAAGATCAGCTTCATTGGCGATCCGACTGTCAGATCCTTTACCTCACTTTTCTGCATATGTAACTCTCCTGTGTCATTTTACTCGGTTTGTAACTATTCAGTACCTTCATAGTTACGCGCAAAAATCCATTCCAGATCAGCTGCGCTGATGGGATTTTTGCCTTCCAGCCTATGTTTTCTTACGGTCAGCGCAGCAAGTGCGCAGACCTACTGAACAGTTACCTCGGTTTTTATATTCTATAAATCATGGTTCCGGTTGAATCTTCCTGACTCTCTGCCATACGTTTCCCATGGTCTACATGTTTCAAACGAACTTGCTGTATTATAAATCAGTGTTTTCAAAAAGTATATATATCAAAATACCGAAATTACGGAAATTTTTTCCACATTCTTTCGTCAAAAAAGCATTTCGGCCGTATAGTTTCGTCCCGCCTGCGTTTTCCGGGTACATGTTCCGTCTGATTTTCGCCTTTCTTCCGTTTTTTCCTTATTTCACCCTTTACATTCCGCACCATTCATGATACTGTAATTGCATCAGAGGCGCTGACCGCCCTGAAAATCAAACAAACATGCAGAGTAGACGTGTGCGCGTCAAGTGCCCGCCAGACAGGGAGTTGCTGGCAGGACGAAGGGAATTTCCCGCGGTGCACATATCGCATCCCGCTGCATCAGAAGATAGCTCCGTATATTATCTCCTGTTGTGGTCCGAGAATCTGCAAAGGAGGTATTTTTTTATGCAAAAAAGCTCGAACGACCTCTTTTCCAGGATCTTTGAATCATCCCGTGAATTCAAGAAGGTCACCACTATCACTACCTGCGCCATGTTCGGCGCGCTGTCCGTTGTACTTGGATACTACTCCTTTAAAATCACACCAAACTTAAAGATCGGCTTCGGTTCCATCCCAAATATGCTGGTGGATTATCTGTTCGGCCCGGTCGTCGGCGGATTATTCGGCGGCGCTATGGATGTGATCAAGTTTATGTTAAAGCCGGACGGCGGATTTATGCCGGGCTTTACGTTCAACGCGATGCTTGCGGCGTTTATCTACGGCCTGTTCTTCTATAAAAAGAACCTTTCCCTGCCGCGGATCCTCACGGCAAAGCTCGTGGTGATCGTTCTCTGCAACATCGTCCTCGGCACTTACTGGTTGACGCTCTTAAACGGAAAGGGATTTTTAGCAATTCTGCCAGCCCGCGCCATCAAGAACCTGATCCAGTGGCCGGTGGACTCCCTGATCTTCTTCCTCGTGGCGAAAACCTTGGAACAGGCAGGAGTGTTTAAGCTTATTCTTCATGCTGGGAACCGTCAGAGAAGATAGTATAAATCTGCTGCTGACGACCTCTTTCGAATGTATCGCAGTAAAAAAATGCTCTCTGCAGCAATCCTAACGATCTGCTGTAAAGAGCACTTTTTTAATCCCTTTTATCCTTTATCCAATTTTCAGGTTAATCGCCAAGTACATTTACGATTCTCACCGGTGTGCGGTAGTTCCATCTGGAAACCTTGATTCCGGTTCTCTCTGTGGAGGCATGTACGATCTGTCCGTTTCCGATGTAGAGAGCAACATGGTTGATCCTCTTTCCGGATCCGTAGCAGATAATATCGCCCGGGCGCATCTCGGAGCTGCTTACCTGGCGGCCCATACGAGACTGTCCGCCGGAAGAATGCGGAAGTTCCACTTCTGCTGCGTGACGCATTACATAGGAGGTAAATCCAGAACAGTCAACACCAGTATTCGGGTTTGTTCCGCCGTATTTGTAGCGGTTTCCTACGAACTGGAGCGCATATGTAACAATTTCGGAACGGAGATCATTCTCAACTTCGATAGCTGCCTCAAGTTCTGCCTCGTCGGCTTCTGACTCAGCCGCTTCCTCCTCATCGGAGTCTGCCTCATCAGCATTTGCTTCTTCTTTATCTGTCGTCTCTTCAGAACTCTCTGTTTCTTCTGTCGCTGTCTGCTTGTCCTCTTCCAACGGGTTTCCGTTTTCATCGAAGTGGATGATTCTTACGACCATCTTGTCCTCTTTTACAGATGCCGTTGTCTCGTCCGCGAAGGAAACGATCGGAAGGGCTGCTGTTAAGGCCATACATAAGCAGGTGATTTTTAAAGTTCTGAAAAGTTTATTTGTCATTGAAATCCTCTTATTATTAAACTTTAATGGTTTGTAATGTTTGTTACAAATATATTACGTTTTGTTACAAACAAATTATATTTCCTAAGGCTCCTTTTGTCAATAAAAACAAAGGAATTCATAAACTCTTAATAATTTAGGCAAAAACCGCCAACAATGTGGCAAAAATGCGGCGTTCCATACTGAGAGCGCCGCACATGTTTACATAACTTATTTCAATTGTAACATCCTGTAATCTGTTGATTTTTTCAGTAAAATCAGGGTTTTTCGGACATTTTCGTCTTTAAATCCATGAACTGATCCGCCATTTTCTGTGTCCGTATCTGCAGCTCACATTCACGGTCGCCTGTTCATTTCTTCCTATTAACATCTGTTTTATTACCTGCCCCGGAAGTTCTTAACAAGCCAATAAATAATAAGGCACATTAAGATAGGTCCGGAGAACCGGATCAGCAGGTAAAACACGCTGCCCATAATGCTGAACACAACAGAGATCACAAGGAACAAGAGCACAACAAGGGCTAATTTCCAGTACCACTTATTCAGATCGAAATAATGGATATTCGGCGTGGAGCCGTTCTGATAACTTTCCTGGCTGTAAGTGCTTCTTCTGTCATCGCCCCGCGGGGACGCGTCCTCAAAACTTCCATAACCGTCTCCAGTCTCTCCCGCCGCCTCAGCGGAATCGATGATCGTTCGGGCCACGATATTCGGCTCGCCGATCTCCTCAATAATTTCATCCATGGTACGGCCTTTTCCCAACTCCTGGGAAAGATAATCCGCGTAATAATTCAGGTTGTCGCGGATGACCGACGCCGGGACCTCACCCGAGAGTGCTTCCTCCAGGCGTCTTAAAAATTCGTCCTTGTTCATGTAATTTTACTCCAGTTTTTCTTTAATGATGCCGCCGCGGTACACTGCCACGAGCTCCTTGAGGTCCGCGATCTTCGCCGCAAGCTCTTTTCCTGTATCCGTATCCGCAACCATCACACGCTTTTTCATCTTCTCTACGATCATGACTTTCGGCGTGTTTTCATGGTTCCGGTCAAAAGGCTTGTGCTCCGCCAGGGCAAGGTGGTGGGAATTGAAGATCAGGGTGTAGCCCGCGATTCCCGTCTTCGGCTGGTAAGACTTGGAAAGACCGCCGTCAATAACGAAGAGCTTTCCATTTCCCTTGATCGGACTCTCGCCGTCCTTTAATTTAACCGGGACATGGCCGTTGATGATGTGGGAGCCTTCGATCGGAAGTCCGAATTCCTTGAGGATTTTATTACAGAATTCCTCTTTTTCGCACAGTTTATAATACGGGTTCATGTTTTCCTTCGCGGCTGCCTTGTCAGCGACAAAGTAATTCTCGAAGGTCGCCATATTGTCCTTTCCGTATACCGGGGACTTCGGTCCGCACCATAAATACCACATAAAATCGCGGTACCAGTCCTTCGTCGGATCGTCATCCGGCAGGAAGTATGCCATCTTCACCACGTCCTCGAGATAGTCAAGCAGACGTTTTCCGGAGTAGATGATCCCCTTGAGCTTCAGTTCCTCGAAGGTTCCATCCTCTTTCATCGGGATGCAGCCGTGATATAAAAGGTTCGAGTTGCACCGCTTGTACATCGCGCCGTGGGAATACACAAAGCGGATATGGCGGTGAAGCGTCTCGCTGTGGCGGAAGGAAAGTGCCAGGCTGTTGATCAGCTCCTGCTCTTCCTTCGTGAGCTTTAACGGGTCCTTCGGGTCGATCGTCGGGAAGTTCATATCCAGCATCTTGTAGTCTTTTCCGTGGATATTTACGGTTCCCTTCTCAAAATTGATATGTTCCAGATGGATCCGGTCATTGATCTGGTAATCCGGGTGGCGCTTCGTGATCTGGCCTTCCACCTTGAACTGGATCACTGTGATCGCCTTGTGCATCTTCGCCGCAAGTCCCGGGTCTACCGCATCATAGATATTTTCATCCAGAATCTTCGGAAGGAACCGCTCACACGGGTCATCCCGGTAGACCTTCGCCGCAAACATGGACAGCGGGCGGAGATTGATTCCGTAACCGTCCTCAAGAACGTCGAATCCGTTGTAGCGGATCGCGATCCGGAGCACATTGCAGATGCAGGCCAGATTGCCTGTGGCTGCGCCCATCCAGGAGATATCGTGGTTGCCCCACTGGATATCTACATCGTGGAAGTGCATGAGCTCGTCCATGATAATGTCCGCACGCGGTCCACGGTCGAAGATATCACCGATGATATGCAGGCTGTCCACGGTCAGGTTCTGGATCAGATTGCAGAGTGCCATGATGAACTGGTCACCCATCTCGATGTCGATGATGGAGTGGATGATTTCATCATAATAAACTTTCTTGTTGTCATCGTTGTAGTCCACATGAAGGAGCTCGTCGATGATATATGCGAATGCCGGGGGCATTTTTTTTCGCACTTTCGATCTTGTAAATTTTGAGGATACTTCCTTACAGATGCGTACCAGGCGGTAGATCGTAATTCTCTGCCAGTCTTCTGTAAATTTCCCCTCTTTCTGGATCCGGCGGATGTTCCGTTCCGGATAGTAGATCAGATTCGCTAAAGCGATCTCCTCCTCGTCTGAGATCACGTAGCCGAAGGTCTCCGATATTTTTTCACGGATGATACCGGATGCGCTGCGGAGCAGATGAATGAACGCTTCATATTCGCCGTGCAGATCGCTGAAGAAATACTCGGTTCCCTTCGGAAGTCCGCGGATCGCCATCAGGTTGATGATCTCACTGGATGCCGCTTTCACTGTCGGATACTCTTTTGCAAGCAGCTTCAGGTAGTCCAAATCTCTCATTGTCTCTGTTTTCCTCCCTGCGTTTTCCGGGCGCGTAAATTTTCTCCTGCCGTTCCTGGTCCCGTTTTCCCCGCATTTTTGCTGAGTTTTTCGCGGGATCCTTCCGCTTTGCCGGTTAAAAATTTAACCGCCTGGGAATTGCTTTTCCATTTATTTTATAGTAACATATTCATATTCAAAACTCAACAAAAGAATGGATGACACCGGGGACCGGACCTTCACTTTGGTTACTGTTCACGCTTTGCGCAAACAGTAACTGATTTTGCCGATGCTTCGCATTCCGAATCGGCAAAATCCACTACCACCACTGTATTGTACGGAATTTTCAATTCAGAAAATTCCTACCCGTGTACAGTAACCCACTTTGGATTGCCCCGGAAGCAGATTCTGCGCAGTCAATGTACTCTTCAGAAGGGAGATTTTTCTTATGAACAGCGAACTTCTCTACGTTTTTGGGACCGGAAACGCGACGGTCACAAATCTTTACAATACATGCTTCGCCCTCAGAGACGGGGATGAATATTTCATGGTGGACGCCGGCGGCGGAAACGGGATCTTAAAGATCCTGGACAACATGCAGGTTCCGTTAGAGCACATCCACCACATTTTTGTGACCCACGCCCACACGGACCATGTTTTAGGCATCGTCTGGATGGTCCGCATGATCGCCACAAAGATGAAAAAGGACCAGTATGTCGGAGATGCCTATATCTACTGCCATTCAGAACTTATCGAGACGATCAGGACGCTCTGCCGCCTGACGATCCAGGATAAATTTTACAACATGATCGGCAACCGGATCCATTTAGAGGAAGTGAAGGACGGCGAGACCCGCCATATTTTAAGCTACGACGTGACATTCTTCGATATCCACTCCACGAAGTTAAAACAGTTCGGATTCACGCTGACATTAAATAATGGAAGAAAGCTCACCTGCGCCGGGGATGAACCGTACAATCCGGTCTGTGAGAAGTATGTCCGCGGCAGCGACTGGCTCCTCCACGAGGCGTTCTGTCTCTATGCGGAGCGGGATATCTGGAAGCCGTATGAGAAGCACCACAGCACCGTGAAGGATGCCTGTGAACTGGCGGAGTCCCTGGGGATCCCGAACCTCGTACTCTGGCACACGGAGGACAGCAATGTTGCCGGTCGGGAACGGCTTTATAAGAGTGAGGGAAAACGCTATTACAGCGGAAATATTTATGTGCCGGATGATGAGAGCTTAATCGCATTATAGTGAGGCTGATCGCAGTATGGCACTCTGTTCTCCGTCATCTTTTGTCTGCCTGGGCATTTTGCCGGTTCGGCAATTCGTTAAATTAGTCTGTCCCTTTGCGCAGGCTGGATTTTTGGGTATATTTGTCCTGTTTAGGAGGAGTTGTTATGTCTATTAAACCGTGGATCTGCAACGGATCCAGGACGATCGTCAAGGATCGTTGGATCGATCTTCACGCCGACGACTGCGCGCTGCCGGACGGAACGAAGATCTCTCCGTTTTATGTAAATGATGTGCCGGATTTCGTCGTTGTGGTTGCCGTCACCGTGGACGGGGACTTCGTTTTTGTGCGCCAGTACCGCCATGGAACGAGACAGATTCTTTTGGAGCTTCCTGCCGGATGCATGGAGCCGACAGATGCGAATCCCGCAGCCGGGGCTGCAAGGGAACTCTTCGAGGAGACCGGCTATGCCGGAAGTGAGCCGGTATTTCTCTGCAAGGTCGCGCCGAATGCGGCCTGTATCAGCAACTTCGCCCACTGTTACCTGATCAGGGACTGCAAAAAAGTCAGCAGCCAGCATCTGGACGCCACCGAGGACCTGGAGATCGTTGTGATGTCTGCCGAGGAGACGAAAAAGCTTATGGCGGAAGGCGGACTCGTGCAGGCGGTGCATGTGGCGGCGATGTATTATGCGGAAAAAATTTTAAATAAGTAGATCTCTCCACTGCTATTTATTTTTGCTGGCTGGCATTTTCCAGTGCTAAGCACAGCAGTAACGCAGCATTGTCAATCAAGCTCCATTGATCATTAATGATTTTGTTACAGTTCAGCCATTACATCTTCTTGTTTTCATATTCATGAAAACAAGAAGCTTGGTGGTTCCACCATATGCTGATTTGGATGAAAAAGTGCTTATGCAAGCAAGCTTGCAACACACTTTCTCATTCAAACCAGCGCATGGCTGAACTGTAACATGATTTTCTATCCAGCCATACTTTCATTTTCTATTGCTTTTACAGTTAAACGGATGATACTTTATGGCTGGTATTTGTTTGAAAAGGATACGCATTATGAATAAACGTGAAATTTCAGAAATTAAGAAACAGTTTAAGAAGGACAACAACGCCATCACCCGCATCTGCGGATGCTACGTTGATGCCGAAAAGCAGATCAAGACGACCTTAAAGGAGGCGTTCTTTGCCCTGTCCGAGGAGGAGATCTTCAAATATTATGAGATCTTCAAGAAATCCCTGTCCGGCGGAATCGGAAAAAACCTCCACAACCTGGAGTACTCCATCCATGACGAAGGTCCGGACAGCGCCCACGAGCTTCTCATGAAGCTCCGCGACGAGAAGCTCGCCGACGATGAGACCGTGGATACCTTTTATAATAAGGTAATCGAAAATTACGAATATGGTGAAAACTACTATATTATCCTGATCCACAGCGCCTACGATGTACCGGGAAAGGCGTCCGACAATGAGGAAATGTTCGACGCATCCGAGGAAGTCTACAACCACGTCCTCTGCTGCATCTGCCCGGTAAAGCTCTCCGAGCCGGGTCTCTCCTACAATGAGGCAACCAACGCCATCGAGGAGCGTCCCCGGGACTGGTGGGTACAGGCTCCGATGACCGGATTCCTGTTCCCAGCTTTCAATGACCGCAGCAGCGATATCCATGGTGTCCTGTATTTCTCCAAGAATCCGGAGGAGCTTCACTCCGAGTTCATTGATGCCTGCCTCGGCGCGCCGACACCGATCTCCTTCAAATCCCAGAAAGAGGCGTTCCAGGAGATCCTGACGGATACTCTCGGCGAAGAGTGCGACTATGAGATTGTCCGCCAGATTCATGAGAATCTCACGGAGCTTGCGGAGGAACATAAAGAGGATGAGATTCCGTTAACGCTCACAAAGCCGGAAGTCAAAGATCTTTTGGAAAAGAGCGGCGTGGAGCCGGAGCGCCTGGAGCACTTCGATAAAGTCTACGAGGAAGCCGCCGGGGAGAACACCGCGATCCTCGTTCCGGCGATCACCGGAACCGGAAAATTTGCCGTGAAGACACCGGATGTGGATATTAAGGTCAACCCGGACCGTCTCGATCTCGTAGAAACCAAGTTCATCGGTGGACGCCGCTGCCTTGTAATTGCCGTTGAGGACAACGTGGAAGTCAACGGCATGCCGGTGAAGATGTGGGAGGAGCAGAAGGAGGTGCAGTAACATGGCACCATCCGCCCGTTTTACTGAAGATTTCGCATACGAGGTCCTGTCCGTAGTCGGGGAGATTCCCGGGGGAACCGTCGCCACCTACGGCCAGATCGCCCGTCTCATCGGCAGGGACAAAAACTCCCGCCTCGTGGCCCGGGTCCTCTCCCACGCCTCAGACTACGGAGATTTCCCCTGCCACCGCGTCGTAAATCACGCCGGCCGCCTCGTCCCCGGCTGGCCGGAACAGGCTTTTCTGCTGCGGCAGGAAGGCGTGGCGCTGAAAGACGCGATGCATGTGGACCTCAGGAAATATCAATGGGAATGCTGATTTGACAAATTTCTCCATTTTTGCTATAATTTCTTCGTAACAATTTTGTAATATTCGAAACAATTCCCGCAATATAACCGGGACATTCAACTGATATGAGGAAATTTTGCATGATAACATTACAGAATCTGATTCCTGACTTTTCAAAGAAGCTTCTTTTAAAAGCGGCTGCCGCCGCATCTGTCCTGTTCCTTTCCGTTACACTCTCGGCTATTCCGTCTTTCGCTGCATCCGCCTATAACAATCTCGCCGTGGCAAATGTGACAAGTGAACCGTTAAATATGCGGACGAAGCCATCTACCGCGGGTGAGATCGTCGGGAAGTGCTACCGCGGAGCGGGCGGAACTGTGCTGGAGAGAAAAGATGGCTGGACGAAGGTCCGTTCCGGAAAAATTGAGGGATGGATGAGTGACAAATATCTGCTCTTTGGGACAGATATCGAGCCATTGGCGAAGGAACTCGGTCTTCTATCCGCGAAGATCACCGCGACGACCTTGAACGTCCGCGAGATTCCGTCCACAGATTCCGCAATCTTAAAACAGGCGGCCGAAGGCGATTCCTTCCCTGTCTTAAGTGAATCCGACGGCTGGACAAAGGTTCAGCTCTCCGCCGACACAAACGGCTATATTTCCAGTAAATATGCCTCCATCGGCCCGGTTCCTGCTGCCGCTGTTGACGCAAAGGAAGAGTCCGCGGCGCTGAGCGCATCCGGAAACGGAACCTCTGCGGCACCGTCCTATGTAATCTCCGCCACCGAAGATGAGATCTACCTGATGGCAGCCTGCGTGGCCATGGAGGCCGGTGACGATTCCTATGAAGATCAGCTCGCTGTAGCAAGCTGTATTGTAAACCGTGTAAAATCCGAAAAATGGGGCAAAACGATCTCCGATGTGATCTACGCCGATGGCCAGTTCCCCGGCGCGTCCTCCGGCCTGTTGGACAAATACCTGGCAAAGGGTCCGTCCAAGTCCTGCATCAAAGCCACCAAAGATGCTCTGTCAGGTTCCAACAATATCGGCGACTATCTCCACTTCAAATCCGCCAAACACGCCTCAACAGGCAGCTACTCTTCCTACAAGATCGTTGGCGGGAACTGTTTCTACAAAAAATAATATTTTATCTGCAAGACCTGCCATCGGCAGCTTCTTTCAGATGCATTGCAGCAAAAAAACAGGGAAAGCCTACCTTCTCCGAAGGTGCTTTCCCTGTTTCCGTACACATACCCCATTTCCTTTAAGAACACTTCAAATAAAAATGTTTTTCTTAGAAATCAATACCACTCTCCTACATTTCTGTTACAAGCCATTTCTTAACCCTGTCTGTACTGAATCCAACGATTTCGGCAATCTCTTCAACCGAAATTCCCTTTTCGCTCATTCGAACCGCCGTATCCTTAGCTTGGCTTTCACGCCCTCCCGCATAGCTCTCATTTCTCAGATCTTCCATCGCCTTACACATTTCTCTCACTCCTCTCTATTCCTCAATCTCCCTGCATCTCACCGCAGCCCGCGCCTTCCCCTTATTCGTGCAGGTAAACAGTGTCAGATCCCAGTCCCCGGCTTCCATCTTTTCGATGTCGTAACCGCCAACCGTCTCGATCTCCGCCACTTCATAGGAAAAGACATTTCCGTCCGCATCTGTGAATACTACGGAATCACTTGGATTCAGGCGCTTGATGCCGGAAAAATGAGTGCGGTAATTATGTCCGGCGATGATCATATTCTTTAAGTACGCGGAACCACTGTAGCGACACGGTGCTTTCTTGAGCTTCGCGTCGCTCCACTCGCTGATAACCGGAAGCTTGAGCCCCAGCGCCGGAATCTCGATCATCCCCACACATTCCTGTCCGTTTACCTCCACAGTCGGCATTTCCATCTCTGGATTCTTCTTATATTCCGGTACCAGTTCCTTTTTCTCCGTCTCCAGCCGCTCCGGCAAATCGGCTGTCAGTGACTCCATCCGGACCACCATCTCCTCTGATTCTGCTCCGGCCCGGTCTGATTCTCTTATATTATAAACAGTAAGAAGAAGAGCCGCCGCGATCAGCAGCAAACCCACGCCTGTTAAAAGCTTCCCTTTCATAGTCTTACTATCCCGTCCTCCATATTGCATATGCTGTCTGTGTTTTTTTCAATTGTATTGTTTTTCTGTTCTGCAAGAACTCTAAAAAAGGATGTACCTTGGCACATTCTCGCGCCTCGTGCGATCACTTGCGACAATCTACATCTTCGTGCGAGTGTGCATCATTGGCACGTTAGTGCCTGGCAGAATTCATCCGTCTCGAAATCTCAATTTTTCTCAGTCCTTAAATATCTCCTTCAGCCTCTTCAGCAGCCCTTCCTCATCATTCTTCCCGATCACCATCGGTGCCCGCCTCTGCACATTCTCCGGCGCATTTCCCATTGCCGCACCAAATCCTGCCGCATGCATCATGGAAAGATCGCTCTCGCCGTCACCGAAGGCCGCTGCCTCTTCCGGTGAAATTCCGAGTTTTCCACAGAGCGTCTTCAAACCTTCCGACTTTTCCACGCCCGCTGCCGTGATCTCCAGATATTCCGGGTTGGATGCCGCGGACTGAAGATCAGAGAAATCTCTTGCCAGAACCGCCGCCAGCTTTGTCATCACGTCCGGATCTCCCATGAGGAGAAATTTATGAATTCCGCCTTCTGTTTCAAATGTATCTTTAATAGATCCAATTTCAGCCGGAAATCCCACGATCTTTTCTTCCCGCTGCTCTCTCCAATCGTCCCGGTCATCCACGATCCACTTCTCGCCGCCGAAGGTATTGCAGGCAACAGCCGGAAAATCCTTATCCAGCATCGCCTTCAGTTCCAGTGCCCGTTTTAACGGAATCATCTTACTGTAGATCTCATGTCCGTCGTTATCGAGGATCAGTCCACCGCAGAACGCAATGATCGGTGCATGGTTCCCCAGCATTCTCTTAATGACCCGCACGCCTTCCGGTGACCGCGCGGAAGTCAGGATAAACGGGATTCCCTTCTTCTCAAGATTCAGGATCATCTCCTTCGTCCCCTCCGTGATCTGTCCGTCCGACGTCAGCAGCGTGCCGTCGATGTCACTGAATACGATTTTGCAAGTTTTTTCTTTTTCCATCTTTATCTCCATATTTTTGATGTTTATCCGTTGTATTTCCACACCAATACGACCGCCTGACGCAGTCCGCAGCTTCTCGCGAATGCGCCTTCTCCTATCCCCGCTGCAAAATACTCCTCTCGTTCTCCCGCACTTTCCGTGCCAGCAGCGTATACTGTCTGATCTCTTCCTCTGTAAAATTTCCAAACTTCGCCTGATAGTAATCGTTCTCCGCCGCCTCAAGATCCGGGATCACAACTTCTGATGCCGGAAGAAGTTCCAGTCGGATCTTTCGTTCTGTTCCCCGCCTTCTCGGAAGCTCCGTTACCTCCACCATCTTTTTCGCGGACAGCCGCTGGACCGCCACCGCAAGGTCTCCGCGGCTAAGATCCATAAGATCCGCAAGATTCTTTCTGCTCAGCTCATGTCTTGCATCCTTCAAATATAAAAGCAGGGAAAGTTCCTCCATTGTCATATCATGCTTCAATGCCGCCGACTCCAGATATCTCTCCAGAAGTTTCCGGTCCCGGTATTTATCCACAATGATCCCATCATCGGAGATCACCTCCTGCAGCGCACTGCTCCGCTCCTCTCCGAGCTTCCGGTTTCCCGGGATCGATGCCGGAAAAACAAAGCCGTCCTTCGCTGCGTCCACCAGAAAATGGTACACTTGAAGCCGGTTTTTCTCATAATCCTCTTCGTCCAGCACATGCTTATAAAAGTTGTTGTAGTACTCAAACATCATAAGCTTCATCTTCACAGTCTTCGTGATGCTGATCTTCTGGTTCACCAGCGAACCTTTTGTCTTTACATAATAATACACCGGTGTCCGCAGCGCATAGAATGTCTCTGCATAGCGGACATACTCCAGATTGAACATGAAATCCTCACACCAGCTGATCTCCGCATCCATCCGGATCCCGAAGCGGTTTACGAGATCGCGCCGGTACAGCTTATTCCACAGCACTCCATAGTAATAATCCGCCGGATTCTCCATCATAAAGGACGCGAATTCCTCCCGGTCGATCACGCAGTCTGACTCGATGTCCCCTTTTCTGGATACCATATCCCCAACGACGCGGTAAAAATCGGAGATCACCATATCACAGCCATGTTCCTCTGCCGCCCGGACCATAAGCTTTGTCGCATCCGGCGTCAGCCAGTCATCACTGTCCACAAACTGGAGATATGTTCCCTTTGCCCTTTCAATTCCCTGATTTCTCGTGTCTGAAACCCCGGAATTTTCTTTGTGGATCACCACCACACGCTCATCCGTCTTCGCATACGCATCACAGATCGAGCCTGACATATCTCTGCTCCCATCATCTACGAGGATCAGTTCAAAATCTCTATATTCCTGTCCGAGAATACTGTCCACACAGCGGTTCAGAAATTTTTCCGCATTGTAGACAGGAACAATTATACTGACGGTCGGTTTCATTCTCCTCCTCCATTCTCTATAATAACCTATTGGAATATCTCCTATGAAATAAATTTACTATACGATCTATCATATCATATTTTTCTCACAATACGCGATTTATTTTTTTAAATTCTCTTGACTTTTGAAAATCTGTGACTATAATAAAGGGCAGTTTTAAATATTCCGTGCGATGATGGGAACGCTCTTAACGAAGGTCTTTCAGAGAGCAGCTGGCTGGTGAAAAGCTGCAGACACCGCGTTACAGACAATCCTCCCGGAGCTAACCACTGAAAGTGTTCCAAGTAGGCTGGTTCGGTTTACACCCGTTAACGTGTTGCCTGTTAATTTTTCATATTTGAAAAACGACGGGATCGAGAGGCTGTTTTTTTGACAGCAATAAGAGTGGTACCGCAGAAGTTTCGCTTCTGTCTCTTAAAAAATAAGAGACAGGAGTTTTTTTTTGCCCCGAAAGTGTTGTCAGGCGGACAGACAGACCGCGTGCTTGCACGCAGAGCTGTCTGTACATCTGACAACCAAGCCAGCATGAGTAAGCAGGGCGACAGCCCGGATTACGAATGCTGGCGGAGATTGCGGGAGCACGCAGTGCGGAGCAATCTCCTTTCGCACACCGTGCGGGGCAATCTCCTTTCGCGCACTTTGCCAACACCACCATCAATTCCTTAGTTTCTTATCTGCGAGGGGCAGTTAAGATATATACTTATCATCAATCTATTCTTAAAAGACTTTAGGAGGTCATTATGAAAAAAAGTGCAAAATTATTATCCGCCGTTATGGCAGGCGCTATGGTTCTTTCCATGGCAGGCTGCGGCTCTTCCAGCAATTCCACAGAGACAACTGCTGCTGCCGCTGAGACAACAGCCGCTGCTGATTCTTCCGCTGCTGAAAGCAAGGAAGCGACTTCAAACACAGATGCAACCGTAATAAAGCTTGGCACAACCGTAAACGAGCAGGACAGCTTCCAGGTATGTGCTGAGAAGTTTGCTGAGCTCGTAAAAGAGCGCACAAACGGCGCTTACGAGATCGAGATCCATCCGAACGGAGCTCTCGGCGACGAGCGCACCATGCTTGAGAGCATGCAGATGGGTACTCTTGATATGGGTATCATCACAAGCGGTCCGTTCGTAAACTTCTCCAGCGCTATGGGTGTTCTCGATATGCCGTTCCTGTTCGCAAACAACGAGGAAGCTTACAAAATCCTCGACGGTGAGATCGGTAAAGAGCTCCTTGGAACACTTGAGGATGCTGACTTAAAGGGTCTCGCATACGCAGAGCGTGGCTTCCGTAACATCACAAACAGCAAGAAGCCGATCACAAACGCGGCTGACGTTGCAGGCTTAAAGCTCCGTGTCATGGAGAACGACGTTTACACAGCTACCTTCAAGGCTCTTGATGTAAACGCGGTTCCGATGGCATGGTCCGACGCTTTAACAGCTCTTCAGCAGGGCACCATCGATGGCGAGGAGAACCCGATCAACGTTATCTACTCCTACAAGCTCTGGGAGTCCCAGAAGTATGTAACCCTTGACCGTCATTCCTACTCCACAGCGATCATCACAATGAGCAACGACCTCTTCAAGTCCTTACCGGAAGATGTTCAGAAGATCTTCGAGGAATCCGCACAGGAAGCTGCTGAGTACGAGCGCCAGTGGGTTGCAGATCAGGAAGCTGACCAGCTCCAGGAGATCAAGGATCATGGTATGGAAGTCGTCGAGAACCCGGATGTAGACAGCTTCCGTGCAGCTGTTCAGAGCGTATATGACGCTTACCCGGATTACGCTGATTACATCAAAAGAATCCAGGACGCATTAAAGTAATTTCGCAGCTGTTTGATTTTAAAGTTCGGTGCTAAAATCCGTTAACATTGCCCCGGCAATGGGATTTTTAAAGCAGGTTCTTCGGCTGCCCAGGGAAACCCGGGCAGCCGGAACTGTTACCACTGATGTATTGTATGGAATTTTCAGTTCAGAAAATTCCTACTCGCGTACTGTAAATCAGAACCGCTTTAGCACTCTCCATGTAATTGTTTCGGTTTTCAAAGGAGGAAACACCGTTGGCTTTCGTTAAGGGATTTCACAAACTCAGCGATGTTCTGGACACCATCTGTTCCTACATCATCGTTGTCATGCTCGGCGCCATGGTCGTTATCACCGGCGCACAGATCGTCTGCCGTATGGCATTCACCGCACTCTCCTGGAGTGAGGAAGCAACCCGTTACCTTTTAGTCTGGTCATCATTTTTAGGCGCAAGCTGTGTATACAAGCACAGCGGCCATATCTCCATCACATTCATTCAGGATATGGTTCCGGCGGCGTTAAGCAAAGTCTTAAAACTTCTCGTCCATGTGATCTGCGCGATTCTCTTTGTTGTCGTGATCATCTATGGTATGAAATACTTCGGAAAACAGGGAAACCAGCTGTCCGCAGCGATGCGTCTTCCCATGAAATATATTTACCTCTGCATTCCGGTAGGATGCGGATTCATGCTCGTACACGCGGTTGACGCGGTTCTTGGACTTTTATTTGGAAAGGAGGAGGCATAACATGGCAGCTTTATTATTCATTTCCTTTATCGTTCTGCTTCTGATCGGCGTTCCGGTCGCATTCGCGATCGCGGCGGCAGCTCTCCTCGTCCTCTTAAAAGGCGATGTAAAGCTCCTGATCCTCGTGCAGCGTATGTTCGCCAGCACCGACTCTTTCTCCCTGATCGCAGTCCCCTTCTTCATCTTTGCCGGCGACCTTCTCGCAAAGGGAAAAGTTTCCAAGGTGCTCGTTGAGTTCGCCGAGTCCTTACTTGGTATGTTAAAGGGCGGTCTTTCCATCGTATCCGTCCTCGCAGGCATGTTCTTCGCGGCGATCTCCGGTTCCGGTGCCGCCACAACAGCCGCTGTCGGTGCAACACTGATCCCGGAGTTAAAGAAACGTGGATACCGTGAAGATTCCGCCGCTGCCCTGATCGCAGCTGCCGGGACCATCGGTGTCGTTATCCCGCCGTCCGTTCCGATGGTATTATACGCCGTGATCTCTGAGGACAGCGTAAACACTCTTTTCAAAAACGGATTTATCCCGGGAATTTTAATGGGTGTGATCCTCGTTGCGATCTCCCTCTATCAGGCACGCAAGTTCAACTACCCGAAGGGAAAAGCGTTCTCTGTAGGAAACGTGCTCCACACTTTCAAGGAAGCGATCTGGGGAATCTTAATGCCGCTGATCATCCTCGGCGGAATCTTCTCCGGTTACTTCACACCGTCTGAGGCGGCTGCCGTAGCGGTTATCTACGCGATCTTCGTCTCCTTCTTTATCTACCGCGACCTTGATTTCAAGGGTCTCGTTGAGATCATGAAGGGAAGTGCAAAGACATCTGCCGTTATCATGATCATCATCGCATGCAGCGGTCCGTTTGGCTGGGTTCTCGCAAACTACAAGATCCCGGAAGCCATCGCAAGCGGAGTATTGGGAATCTCCACAAACAAGTATGTGATCATGTTCCTGATTTCCCTGATCATCCTGCTCGCAGGAGTCTTCATGGAGACCTCCTCCGCGATCATCATTCTTTCCCCGGTGTTCCTGCCGCTTGTCAAGGCCATGGGCATCAGCACCGTACATTTTGGAATCCTCTTCGTAGTTGGTATCGCCATCGGCATGATCACACCGCCGGTTGCCATCAACCTGTTCGTTGCTTCCGGTATCACGGGACTTCCGATCGAGCGGATCTCCAAATCTGTTATCCCGTACCTGATCGGACTGATCATCGTATTCTTCATGATCGTATATGTTCCGCTTCTGATCCCGGGACTTATGTAATCGTAGAAGAAATCATAATACGCAAAAAAAGTCCGCCAAACCTTTCGATTCGGCGGACTTTCTATTTCCCCATTCACAAGCCGCTCTCTGCGGCTATATCTTTTTGCAGGACCAGCGTCAGGAAATCACTCCGAACAAGTTTCCCGGAGAACTAAACTGCCTGCGCTTCCTCCAGTGTGGTCGTCTCGTACTTGTCGAGGATCACTCTCTGGATCATGTCCCGTGTTCCGGAATTGATCGGATGGGCGATATCGCGGTATTCGCCGTCAGCAGCTTTTCTGCTCGGCATCGCGATAAACAGGCCTTTCTCCCCTTCAATGACCTTGATATCGTGGATCACGAACTCGTTGTCCAGTGTGATGGACACGATCGCCTTCATTTTTCCCTCTTTCTCAATTCTTCTCACACGTACATCTGTTACCTGCATAATAACCTCCCCCATCTGCGCTCCCCGCAGATTTTATGTAATATACCGGATAGTCAAAAATGAATGCCCGTTTTTCTGTCTTTTACCGCACTGTCCCGAATCGTTTCGGCATGCGGCCCCCTTTTCCCCTTACAGGGTATATCTCTCGTTCTTCTCGATCACGATCTTCACATCGTCCGGCTTTCCGATATACGTCGTATTCGCGCGGATCGTATCACGGCTCTCAACGATGCAATTCTCGATAACGGTATTATCCCCAATATACACGTCATTTAAGATGATCGAATTCTTGATAATACAGTTGTTTCCGATATAGACCTTCTTAAACAGAACAGAATTCTCTACCGTTCCGTTTAAGATACAGCCGCTGGATACCAGGCTGTTCTTCACAACTGCGCCCGGATTGTATTTTGCAGGCGGAAGATCATCCACCTTGGAATAGATATCCGGATACTCCTTAAAGAAGTAGCTGCGCACTTCCGGTTTTAAGAAGTCCATATTGGTCTGGTAGTAAGCATCGACGGATGCGATATTGCTCCAGTATGTATTTAACTTGTACGCGTAGATCCGCTTGAGACCTTTATAGCGCACCAGAATGTCCTGTACGAAGTCGTATCTGTCCTCGTTCGCGCAGCGCTCGATAAGTTCGATGAGCTGGCGGCGGCGGACAACATAGATACCGCAAGAGATCGTGTGGGAATCAGCCACCATCGGCTTCTCCTCAAACTCAACGATCCGTCCGTCTGCGTTCGTCTTTATCATACCGAAACGGGTCACATCCACATCGCCCGGCATGTCCTTGCAGACAACCGTGATATCGGCTTTCTTTTCAATATGATATTCCAGAACCTTATTGTAGTCCAGCTTATAGATACCGTCTCCGGCAGCGATCACTACATATGGTTCGTGGCTTCTCTTTAAGAAATCCAGATTCTGGTAGAGCGCGTCTGCTGTTCCGCGGTACCAGTCGCTGTGCTCCGCCGTGATCGTCGGAGTGAATACATACATTCCGCCCTGTTTTCTTCCGAAATCCCACCATTTGGAAGAGCTTAAATGTTCATTTAAGGAGCGGGAATTATACTGTGTCAGTACGGCAACGCTCTGGATATGAGAGTTGCTCATATTGCTTAACGCAAAATCCACGCTTCGGAAACTGCCCGCGATCGGCATCGCCGCGATCGCTCTCTTATTGGAAAGTTCGCGCATCCGCTTGCTGTTTCCGCCTGCTAAAACAATACCGATTGCTCTCATACGATTCCACCTGCCTTTATAATGTAGCCGCCACTCTCAAGCTCGCCGTTCGGATAATCTTCCGCAGCCGTCGCGCCTGAAATTGCTGTATTCTTGCCGATCTTTACGTTTTCCGGAATTACGGAATGTTCGCCGACCGTAACAAGATCAAACTGGTAAACCTTCTGGTCGTATTTGCTCGGTGCGTATTCGCCGACGCCAAGGTGTGCCCCAGCTCCGACCTTTACGTCCTCGGCAATGATGGACTTTTCGACCACAGCACCTTTTCCGATCACGCTGTCCTGCATGATGATCGAATCCTTGACCACGGCGCCCTCCTCGATCACAACTCCGGAACCGATCACGGAATTCGTCACCTCACCGTAGATCTCAGAACCCTCTCCGATGATACATTTTGTGATCTTTGCGTCAGAAGAGATATACTGCGGCGGGATACGGTCGCTCTTTGTGTAGATCTTCCAGTATTCCTCATACAGGTTGAACTCCGGAATAATATCGATGAGCTCCATATTTGCTTCCCAGTAGGAACCGAGGGTTCCGACATCTTTCCAGTAGCCATTGTACTCATATGCAAAGATCCGTTTGCCCTGCTCGAAGCAGTACGGGATCACATGCTTTCCAAAGTCACAGCCCGGTTCTTCCGAAAGCTTGATAAGAGCTTCCTTTAATGCCTTCCAGCTGAAGATATAAATACCCATGGAAGCGAGGTTGCTTCTCGGATTCTTCGGTTTTTCCTCAAATTCCGTGATCCGGTTGTTGTCATCCGTGATCAGGATTCCGAAACGGCTTGCTTCCTCGATCGGTACCGGCATAGCGGCAATCGTGACATCCGCATTATTCGCTTTGTGATATTCCAGCATGACCTCATAATCCATTTTGTAGATGTGGTCACCGGAAAGGATCAGAACGTATTCCGGATTGTAGGACTCCATGTACTCCAGATTCTGGTAGATCGCATTTGCGGTTCCAGTATACCAGTCGCTGCCTTTGCTTCTCTCGTAAGGTGGAAGAACCGTAACGCCGCCGACGTTGCGGTCTAAGTCCCACGGAATACCAATTCCAATGTGCGCGTTTAAACGTAAGGGCTGGTACTGGGTCAATACTCCCACAGTATCAACACCAGAGTTGATGCAGTTGCTGAGCGGGAAATCAATAATTCTGTACTTTCCGCCGAAGGAGACGGCCGGTTTTGCCACTTTCTGTGTTAACACACCGAGACGGCTTCCCTGTCCTCCTGCCAACAGCATCGCTATCATCTCTTTTTTTACCATGATATCACCTCTTGCTGCTCTTTTTGTCCCATACACTAGTTTCTTAGATGGTGACTCTATTATAACATACTTTTTAGAAGATGTGAACAAACTTTTCATCCTTTCAATCCCAATTTTGTGTATATTCTGACATTTTTTTCTTTTTGTATGATACGCAATACAATACCTATGTTCCTGCTTGGTTACATAAGTACCAAAAATGCTGATTCAAAATTGTATAAACCTATTAATATGCAGGATTAAAGGAAAAGAGTGATGACGTATCACAGAATCTATGTTAATATAGTAGATACACTACCTGTGCGGGGGATTTCACAGGGAGAGAATACAATTATGGGGGGATAAGCCATGGAGAAAAAAAAGGGCTTCCAGATGCCGCACACTTACATCATCATTTTTGGTGTCATTCTGTTCGCGGCTCTGCTCACCGTATTTATCCCGTTGGGTAAATACGACACAAAAGAAATCACGTATATGCAGAACGGCGTGGAAAAAACAAGAACCGTTCTGGATCCGGAAAGCTTCCAGTATATTCTGGATGAAAACGGAAACAAGGTGACCAAAGCAGCTCCGATCTTCGGAACCGAAGACTTTGGCGGTCAGGGAATTTTAAACTATGTATTCGAGGGTATGACCGTCGGCGATAAGAATGGTACCGCTGTCGGAATCATCGCCTTCATTCTGGTCGTAGGCGGTGCCTTCGGCATCGTTCTCCGGACAGGCGCGATAGAAAGCGGCATTATGCGGGTCATCGCTTTGACAAACGGACGCGAGATCCTTCTGATCCCGATCCTCGTAGTCCTGTTCTCCCTCGGAGGCGCAGTCTTCGGTATGGGGGAGGAGGCAATCCCGTTCGTTATGATCCTCGTACCGATGTTTATCGCAATGGGGTATGACGCAGTTGTCGGAATTATGTGCTCCTACGTATCTACACAGATCGGCTTCGGTTCTTCCTGGCAGAATCCGTTCGGTCTTGCTGTCGCCCAGGGTGTTGCCGGTATTCCGGTCATGTCCGGTGCATGGTTCCGTATCCCGTTATGGATCTTCTTCACAGGACTTACGATCGTCTTCACAATGCGCTACGCAGTAAAGATCAAGAAAGATCCGCAGCTCTCCGTTGCGTATGAATCTGACGAAGAATACAGAAAAGAATTCGCAAAGAACGGCAAAGAGATGCCGCCGTTCACTCTCGGCCACAAGCTTGTTCTCCTCACGGTCGCTGCCTGCATGGTATGGACGATCTGGGGCGTTGTAAGCGAGGGCTACTATATCCCGGAGATCGCTTCCCAGTTCTTCGTGATGGGTCTCGTTTCCGGTATCATCGGCGTTGTATTCAAGCTGAATGACATGAAAGTAAATGATATCGCAAAATCCTTCGACCACGGTGCCGCCGATCTTTTAGGCGCTGCAATGTGTGTCGGAATGGCGCAGGGTATCATCATCATCCTTGGCGGCACAAGCGCAACCGACGGTACAGTCTTAAATACGATCCTTCACAGCATCAGTGACGGAATGCAGAATTTCCCGCCGGTGATCTCCGCATGGTTTATGTATATCTTCCAGTCCGTGTTCAATTTCTTCGTTGTATCCGGTTCCGGACAGGCTGCCCTTACCATGCCGATCATGGCTCCTCTCGCCGATCTTGTCGGTGTCGAGAGACAGGTTGCTGTTGTTGCGTACCAGCTTGGTGACGCCTTCACAAACTTCATTGTTCCGACCTCCGGCTGCCTCTTAGGCGCGCTGGCCGCGGCAAAGCTCGACTGGGGCAAATGGGCAAAATTCCAGATCAAATTCCAGGCTGTCCTGTTTGCATTCGGATCCATCGCTGTGATCCTTGCCGTTGTGATCGGTCTCTCATAAAAACCGGTCTGCCTTCGGTATCAGCCATCTGAAGCTCATTCAGATATAACACAAACTCCGTATCATCCGCGTGACTCGATCGCGGATAATACGGGGTTTTTTTGAACGCTTCCCGATGATATCCGAAGAAGGCGCTAACCGGCTCAAAAAGACTTTCTCCCTTGGGAAAAATATGATAGAATTTACTGAATACGATAGCACCGGTCGCGATACCGGAGAAAGGAGCTTTTAATGATCGAATCCAGCACGCCTGCCATGAAGGGGGAAAAAACAAAATACCGTCTCGCCGCAGCCATGAAGGAATGCATGAAGACAACTCCGGTCGATGCGATCACTGTCCGCCAGATCACAGAGCGCTGCGGCGTCACCCGCCAGACCTTTTGCCGGAATTTTCTTGATAAATCTGACCTGATCAACTGGTATTTCGACAAGCTCCTCGCCCGCTCCTTTGAACATATGGGGCGCGGGACCACGGTCCTTGACAGTCTGGAGAAAAAATTTACATATATTCAGGAGGAAAAGACGTTTTTTGCCGCCGCCTTCCGCTATGACAGGCAGAATTCCCTGCGGGAGCATGATTTTAAGCTGATCCTCGCCTTTTATGAAAATCTGATCCGGGAAAAAAGCGGCAGACCGGCCAGCCCTGAAATCCATTTTCTTCTGGAAATGTACTGTCAGGGCTCGATCACCATGACCGTAAAGTGGGTTCTCGGCGGCATGGACCTGACCCCGTCCCAGTTTGCCGGGCTTCTCGTCCGCGCGATGCCGGCAGCGCTGCGGGATCTGTTTCTTGAGCTTCATCTGCTATCCTGATCTATTGTTATTTTGCACAATTTTTCTATGTCTTTCTTTTGCAATATGTCGATTTTTCTTGAAGTGTTACACTTGGCCTTTTCTGTAACTTTCTTTTTGCCCTTCGGATTTGTTAATATAATAACAAAGGCACAGAAAGCTTTTGAGTTCAAGTATTCATGGAAGGAGTTTTTTATCATGGCAAATCGTATTATGTTAAATCAGACATCTTATCACGGAGCAGGCGCGATTCAGGAGATCGCGAACGAGGCGAAAGCCCACGGCTTTAAAAAGGCATTCGTATGTTCCGACCCGGATCTCGTAAAATTCAAGGTTACCGCCAAAGTAACCGACATTCTGACCGCAAACGGTCTTGACTACGAGCTCTACTCCGATATTAAAGCAAACCCGACGATCCAGAATGTCCAGCACGGTGTTGAAGCATTTAAGGCATCCGGCGCTGACTACCTGATCGCCATCGGCGGCGGCTCCTCCATGGATACCTCCAAAGCGATCGGCATCATCATCGCTAACCCGGAATTTGAGGATGTAAGAAGTCTTGAGGGTGTTGCACCGACGAAAAAACCGTGTGTTCCGATCATCGCCGTTCCAACAACAGCCGGTACTGCTGCTGAAGTTACGATCAACTATGTTATCACCGATATCGAGAGAAAGCGTAAATTTGTATGCGTTGACCCGCATGACATGCCGATCATTGCGATCGTTGACCCTGATATGATGTCCTCCATGCCGAAGGGACTTACCGCTTCTACAGGTATGGATGCCCTGACCCATGCCATCGAAGGCTATACAACAAAGGCTGCCTGGGAAATGACCGATATGTTCCATCTGAAAGCCATCGAGATCATCTCAAAATCCTTGCGCGGTGCTGTAGCAAACACAAAGGAAGGCCGCGAGGGAATGGCTCTCGGTCAGTACATTGCCGGTATGGGCTTCTCCAACGTTGGTCTTGGTATCGCCCACTCCATGGCACACACCCTTGGCGCTGTCTATGATACCCCGCACGGTGTTGCCTGCGCGATGATGCTTCCGATCGTTATGGAATATAATCAGGAATGCACCGGCGAAAAATATCGTGAGATCGCACGTGCAATGGGCGTTGCAAATGTTGATTCCATGTCTCAGGACGAATACCGGAAAGCTGCTGTTGACGCTGTCAAGAAGCTTTCCGCGGATGTCGGAATTCCGTCTGTCCTTGAGGCGATCAAAGAGGAAAACCTTCCGTTCCTTGCAGAGTCCGCACATGCAGATGCCTGCGCGCCGGGCAACCCGAAGGATGCCAGCGTAGAGGACCTGAAAGACCTGTTCCGCAAGATCATGGCATAAAAATGCCTTCTCGCATTTCTGAAAAGAGCTCCGGCAAATTGGCCGGAGCTCTTTTTATCTGTCGCTTTTTATCACATGCACTTCTCACCCATTAGTGCATAATGTCATAAACCACACCGCAGAAGATCTTTACTGCATTCGGAAGAACCTGTTCGTCGATATCGAAGATACGGCTGTGACCCGGGCCGGCTTCGTGAGTGAGGACTCGCATGAAGGTCGCCTGTCCGCCCTGTTCCTGGACGCGGTTCATCATGTAGGAGACATCCTCGCTGCCGCCGTTTTTGCTGCTCATTTCCTTCGCAACCGGCAGATGGAGATCTTCCTCGCAGACTCTCTTCACCCGCTCCATCAGCGCTTCACTGCTCGTCAGGGAGTTTGCCGCACCCATAAGCTTCATCTCACAGGTGCATCCATGCATTTTTGCCGCGCTCTCAATAATGTTCACCGCGTATTCTTTCATGTACTCGTTGATCTCTGTGGTCTCACCGCGAACCTCGATCTCCATCTTCGCCTCGTCCGCGATAACATTCCGTCCACTTCCGGCAACAACGGTTCCCACATTTACTCTGGACACGCCGCCGGAGTGACGCGGAATCGCATAAAGGTTTAAGATCGCCGTTCCGACTGCCAGCATGACATTCCGTCCAACCTCCGGTGATCCGCCCGCATGGGCAGATTTTCCGTGGAAGATCACATCATATTTTGTTGTCGCGAGAGAGCCATAGCTTCCCGGAATTACCACTGCCGGATCGTCCTCTTTCTTATTTGTCACATGAGAGCCGATCAGGTAATCCACACCGTCAAGATGCCCGTTATCAACGATGGATTTCGCACCGCGGACACCCTCTTCTGCCGGCTGGAAGATCAGTTTCACGGTTCCATGGAGCTGATCCTTAATAGACATCAGGACTTTCGCCACACCAAGACCAATGGTGGCATGTCCATCATGTCCGCAGGCATGCATGAAGCCTTCATTTACGGAGTTAAATCCCTCTTTCGCCGGTCTGTGGCCCGGATCATGCTCCTCGAATACGCCGAGGGCATCGATATCAAACCGCATGGCAACCGTCGGGCCCTCGCCGCAGCGCAGGATTCCGATCACACCGGTCATTCCTCCCTTTGTGTACTTAACAAACTCCGGATCCGCTCCCTGGGCAACGGCACGCTCATACTGTTCCTCTAACTTTTCCTCAGACGGAACGCCCATTCTGGAATCCTTTTTGCAGACCTGATCTCCGACAAGCACTTCATATCCAAGCTCTGTCAGTTTCCGTGCAATAATGGACGATGTCCTCATCTCAAACCAGCCCGGCTCCGCGTACTTATGAAAGTCACGTCTCTGTGCTGTAAGGTCACCCGCCATCTCATCGCTCATGGTCTTGATCTGATCGTAAATATTCATTCGTTTGCCCTCCCGTGTGCTATTTTATTATTATTATAGTCGATATTCCAGGATTTTTCTATAAAAACTTATTTTTCTATTTCTATTTTACTTACAAATCTTGATGGACTCTGTAATTTCTGCCCGGGAAGCCTTTAAAAAACTCCCGAAAACCCCCGTGTTATGCCCATTTCACCTTGAATCCCCATAAAAAATACGCTATACTAATACCAGATTGCACATTTATCTAAGCTAAGAAGAGAGATATAAGGAGAAGGAAGAATCATGCAGTTGACAACAGTCAAAGAGCTCTTTAAAGAGCGTGAGAAATATTTAGATAAGGAGATCACTGTCGGCGGATGGATCCGCAGCATCCGTGATTCCAAGGCGTTTGGTTTTATCGTATTAAATGATGGTACAAGTTTCGATACCTTACAGATCGTTTACCACGACACAATGGCAAATTTCGCAGAGGTTTCCAAATTAAATGTCGGCGCTTCCATCATCGTTAAAGGTACTCTCGTGGCAACACCGGAGGCAAAGCAGCCGTTTGAGATCCAGGCAACAGAAGTTACCGTTGAGGGTGCTTCCAGCGCAGACTATCCGCTCCAGAAAAAGCGCCATACATTCGAATATCTTCGTACGATCCCGCACCTCCGCGCACGTACAAATACATTCCAGGCTGTATTCCGTGTGCGTTCCCTGATCGCTTACGCGATCCATCAGTACTTCCAGGAGCAGGGCTTCGTCTATGTCCACACTCCGTTAATCACCTCCAGTGACTGTGAGGGTGCCGGTGAGATGTTCCAGGTAACAACTCTCGATCTCGATAACGTTCCGAAGACTGAGGACGGCGCAGTTGATTACAGCAAGGACTTCTTCGGAAAACATACAAGCCTTACCGTAAGCGGACAGTTAAACGCTGAGACCTACGCAATGGCATTCCGCAATGTTTACACCTTCGGACCGACCTTCCGTGCTGAGAATTCCAACACGACCCGTCATGCTGCCGAGTTCTGGATGATCGAGCCGGAGATGGCATTCGCAGATCTCGATGACAATATGGCTGTCGCTGAAGGCATGTTAAAGTACGTGATCCGCTACGTTCTCGAGAACGCTCCGTCTGAGATGAACTTCTTCAACCAGTTCGTCGACAAGGGACTTCTCGACCGCTTAAACAACGTATTAAATTCCGAATTCGGTCACGTTACCTACACAGAGGCTGTAAAGCTCCTTGAAGAGCACAACGATGAGTTCGATTACAAGGTATTCTGGGGCTGCGATCTCCAGACAGAGCATGAGCGCTATCTGACAGAAAAGATCTTCAAGAGACCGGTATTCGTTACCGACTACCCGAAGGAAATCAAGGCGTTCTACATGAAATTAAATCCGGACGGAAAGACCGTTGCCGCTGTGGACTGTCTCGTTCCGGGCATCGGCGAGATCATCGGCGGAAGCCAGCGTGAGGACGATTACGAAAAGCTCCTCGCCCGCATGAACGAACTCGGATTAAAGCCGGAAGACTACGGTTTCTATCTCGATCTGAGAAAGTACGGCAGTGTCCGCCACTCCGGTTTCGGTCTCGGCTTCGAGCGCTGCGTAATGTACCTCACAGGAATGGGCAATATCCGCGACGTAGTTCCATTCCCGCGTACCGTTAATAACTGCGAATTATAATGAAAACAGCAGCCCGCCGCGTCCTTTCGATGCAAGGCAGCCGCAAGGGAGCGCACAGAGATCTGTTGCGCTCCTTTTCACATTTACGCGACAGCAATCCTCTGGTGACCGAACTGCCGCGGTAACCTGAGAAACACGTTTTTGCGGACTTTCACAGTCCACTACCTTGATACTGGAGCGCAGTGTATCTGCAATCCATACACCATGGAGGAATGTATGAAATTTATTCACACCGCCGATATCCACTGGGGCATGATCCCGGACAGCGATAAGCCCTGGGGGAAAAAACGGGAACAGGCGATCCGTCTGACCTTTCAGGGCATTATCGAAGACGCCAGGGATTCCCGTGCGGACCTTCTTCTGATCTCCGGTGACTTATTCCACCGCCAGCCCTTAGCGAGGGATCTCAAAGAGGTCAACTACCTGTTCTCCACGATTCCGGGAACCCGCGTTGTCATCATCGCCGGAAATCATGACCGGATTCGGAAAAGTTCTGCACTTCTCAGCTTCACCTGGGCCCCGAACGTCACATTTCTGATGGGCAAGGAGCTCTCTTCCGTCTATTTCGAGGAACTGAACACGGAAGTTTACGGTTTCAGCTACCACACAGCCGAGATCATCGAGGCGAAGGCTGACAATATCTCTCTGCCGGCGTCCAGACGCACCAGAATCCTCATGCTCCACGGCGGTGACGCGAAACATGTTCCTTTTGACCGGAATGCACTGGCCGCATCCCCGTTCTCCTACATCGCTCTCGGACATATCCACAAGCCGGAAATCCTTCTTGAAAACCGCATGGCCTACGCCGGTTCCCCGGAACCGTTAGACATGACGGAGACCGGACCACACGGATATTTTATCGGTGAGATCGACACCACCAGCGGACATGTGACCTCCCTTCAATTTAAGGAAGTCTGCCAGGCCCAGTACATCCCGCTCGTGGTCAATGTGACACCCCAGACTACGAATACCGAACTTTCCCAGATCATCGCCGACGAGATCCGCAAGCGCGGTGCCAACAATATCTACCGCTTCCGGATCCGCGGTATGCGGGACCCGGATATCAGCTTTGACCTGGATTTTCTCTCCGGTCAGTGGAATATTATCGAGATCCTGGACGAGTCGGAGCCACAGTATGATTTCCACGCACTGTTCGCGGAACATCCAAGCGACATGATCGGCTTTTATATCCAGGCACTCATGAAGGATGATATGAGCCCGGTGGAGAAGAAAGCCCTGTACTATGGAATTCATGCCCTGCTTATGACAAAAGATGAAAGGAGCCAGCCATGAGATTACTCGAATTACATATCGACGGTTTCGGAAAATTTCATGACCGGACCATCTCCTTCAACGACGGGATCAACATTATCTACGGAAAGAACGAAGCCGGAAAATCCACGCTTCACACCTTCATCCGCGGCATGCTCTTCGGCATCGAGCGCGGGCGCGGACGGGCGGCAAAGAATGATCTGTATACAAAGTACGAACCCTGGGAGAACAGCGGAACCTACGAGGGATGGCTGAGACTGGAAAAGGACGGAACCATCTACCGCATCGAGCGCCGGTTCCGGAAGGAAAATAAGTCTTTAAAGATCATCAATGAGACGAAAGGACTGGAGGAAGAGGCGACACCTGCATTTGTCTCCAGCCTGCTTGACGGTCTCACCGAGACCATGTACAACAACACCATCAGTATTGGTCAGTTAAAGAGTGCCACCGAGGACGGGATGGTGACGGAATTAAAGAATTATATTGCCAACATGAACACCACCGGCAATATTTCCTTAAATATCACAAAAGCGACTGCGTTTTTGAGAAACCAGAAACGTTCCCTCGAGGCGGGTCTGATCCCAGAGGCGAGCCGGGAGTTTACCTCTCTTCTCGCGGAGATCCGGAATGTGGAGGCGGAGATCGCCGGTCCGGAGTACGAGAACCAGCTCGCCTCCTACCAGAATATGCGGACCCAGGTCAAGGGCCTGATCGACAACACCCAGACACAGAAAAAGGATCTGGACGAGAAACTGGCAAATGGGAAAAAGGTGCTGTCTGACAACGGCTTTACAGACCGGGCATCCGTGGATGCCATGTCTTCCGACGCGGAGAGGCTTTACAGCGAATATAATACTCTGAATGGGGAGTGTAACAAGAAGTCCAGGAAGGTTCTTTCCGGTCTCACAGCGGTTCTCGGAGTCGCAGGACTGGGGGCTGCAGCGACACTTGGATATTTCAACCTCACCGCCTATCTTCCGGTCTGTGGCGCGGCAGCCACGGCGGCTGTGATCTTCTTTATCATCTCCCTGTTCATCCTCCAGAAAGATAAAGAATACCACAGATTGTTCGACAATACTTCCTCTGAACTTGGCGCGCTTCTCGCGAGACATCTCGGCGATTCCGCAGTGTCTGAGGATGCCATGAACGCGTTCCGGGCGAGAATGGGAGAATTTTCAAAGCTCTGCGATATGGTTGCCCAGTCTGAGGCAGAGATCAGGAAGTTCTTAGAAGATTTAAGCAATCTCCAGACGAAACAGGCCGGCTGCAGCGAGATGATCGAGAAACAGCAGCGGACCCAGTGGGAACTTGAGAAGAAATTAGAGCATTTGAGCAACTGTAAAAATAAGGCGAAGGCATTGAAGCGGACACTGGCGGAAAACGACAGGATCCACGATGAGATCGTCGCCATCGATCTTGCCCAGGAGACTATGACAGATCTCTCCTCCTCGATCCGTGATTCCTTCGGACTCTACCTGAATAAAGAAGCGTCCCAGTACATTACCGGAATCACCGGCGGGATCTATGACAGCATGAGCATCGACGAGAATCTGAATGTCTTCTTAAACACGAAGACAAAGCTGGTTCCCCTCGAGAATGTCAGCAGCGGAACCATGGACCAGGTCTACCTAGCCCTGCGTCTCGCCGCCGCAAAGCTTCTCCAGGGATCCGGCTCCGGCTTTCCGCTGATCTTCGACGACAGCTTTACACAGTATGATGATGAGCGCCTGAAGACGGCACTGGAATGGCTCGCCTCCGCCTATGGCGGCCAGATCATTATTTTCACATGCCATCGCCGGGAAGCACAGATGCTGCGGGCCAGACAGGTGGAGTTTCAGTTGATTGAGATGTAAAAAAACGGCCGACAGTTTTTTCGCTGTCGACCGTTTTTATGTTCTTATTCAAATATGAAGTACTTTCGTAACTGTTCAGTAGGTCTGCGCACTTGCTGCGCTGACCGTAAGAAAACATAGGCTGGAAGGCAAAAATCCCATCAGCGAAGCTGATCTGGAATGGATTTTTGCACGTAACTATGAAGGTACTGAATAGTTACGTACTTTCTTAAAAAAGCCCTCTTTTACTTATATGGATTCGGGCTCTGAACGAAAGCTTTCGCTGCCTCTGCTGCTTACTTTCATTCTCGGATTTTCCCACTTTTCCACGTATGATTTCCTCTTAAGCGTACTTTTCCACAATCGCCTTAAATTCATCCTCATGTCCCACGATCCATGTCTCCCAGTTCATGTTCCGGCTGGCAACGGCTTTTCCGAGGTCCACGAAAAATTTCGGCAGATCGCACTCTAAGATCACGGCTCCGGCCTCCCCGAACTTTGCGGCACCCAGCTTATCGCTTCCGCCCACAAACATCTTAAACGCGGACTCCGGCTTTCCGTCAACGGTCTTTGCCGCACCCTGGAAACCAAGGGCGGCCGCCTGGTGTCCGGAACAGCTGGACGGGCATCCGGAAATACAGATCTTCGGGAGTGCACCGTCCGGGATCTTCGCCTCACGGACTGCCTCCACAGCCGCTCTGAGCGCCTTCTGACTGTCTCTTACACCCTGCTGGCAGATTGCAGCACCGATACAGGCTACACTGTTCTCAAAAGTGCTCTGGGCGCCGTCGTTTGTCGCTTCAAGGACTTTCTTCGCCTCGTCAGCAGTGAGGTTGATGATGTAGATCGTCTCGTGCGGAGCGATCCGGCACTCCGCGTCCGGAATCTCTCTTACAAGAGTAAGAAGCTCCGCAGGTTTTCCTGCCGGAAGACATCCGCCGATCGGATGGTAAGCTACCGCATAGAGCCCCGGCTGCTTCTGCGCGACTACACGCTTTCCGGAAATCTCGCCGCTGCCTTTCTTTGTTACCGGCTTTGCTTCCACATGAAGGTCAAGACCGCCTTTTTCTTTTACCTTTGCCACATTCTCAAGGAACGCTGCCTTTAAACCGTCAACGCCCAGAGTCTCCTGCATAAAGCGGGTGCGGGCTTTCGCGCGGTTCTCATAGTTTCCGTGCTGGCAGAATGTCTCGATCATGGCACGGATGTAGTAAAGGATCTCCGTCGCCGGAACATGTTCGTCCACGAGGACGCCCATCTTATAACCGCCGCCAAGACCACCCGCGATGCGGAGTGTAAAGGTTCCGTCCGGATTTGCCATAAATCCCATATCGCGGAAGGCGCTGTGTACGGAATCATCCGCACCGTTGCAGAATGCGACCTTCAGCTTTCTCGGCATGTGGATCTCACCAGCGATGGAAAGCAGATACTCTGCCGCTGCCTCCGCATACGGTTTTACATCGAATGCCTCACCTTTCTGCACGCCGGAGAGAGGACTCATCATGATATTTCTCGGATTGTCTCCACCGCCGCCTCTGCTGTAAATTTCACTTGCGATGGCTTTCTCCATGAGAACCGGAACCTGCTCTGCTTTCAGGTTATGGAGCTGTACAGTCTCGCAGGTGGTGAGCTTCATGAACTCCACGCCATAGTCTTTTACTGCCTCAGCGAGGAATTCCAGGCGCTTTTCTGTCAGGTTTCCGCCTGCCATTCTGAGACGCAGCATATGTTTTGACGGATCACGCTGCGCGTAGCTTCCGAATCCGCCGGAGATTCCCTTGTACGCCTTACGGTCGATCTCTCCCTTATCGAACTTCTCGATCGTTTCGACAAATCCATGGATCTGTTCACGGAACTGTTCTTCCCATTTTTCATTCATCATAATTGTATTCTCGCTTTCCCCTTTTTATAAAACGCTTATCTCTTCCCCAGCTGTCTCCAAAACATGCCGGAAATCCACAGCGGAACTGCTTCGTATCTTGTATACAATAAGCGCTCTATCATTTTTCAATTATTCTTTCCAGTGTAAATGATGCAGATGTCCTTCCGTCGTCATCTTCTCAAATCCATTCTGCCGTAACGCCTCATAGAGCACGATCGCGACTGAATTCGAGAGATTCAGCGACCGGATATCTCCCCACATCGGGATCCGGATGCAGTTTTCACGGTTTTCAATCAGGATCTCCTCCGGAATCCCACGGCTCTCCGGCCCGAACATGATGTAGACATCCGGGTCATAAGGAACGTCCGTGTATACATGCTCGCCCTTCGTGGTCGCCATATAGATCTTCGCCCCCGGATTTCTCTTTAAAAAATCCTGATAATCGCTGTACACTGTTACGTCCAGCTTATCCCAGTAATCCAGCCCTGCCCGGACTAAATGCTTCTCGCTGAGCTTAAATCCCAGCGGCTCGATCAGGTGCAGCTTCGTGTTCGTCGCCACACAGGTGCGCCCGATATTTCCTGTATTGGCCGGCATTTCCGGCTCGTATAATACGATATTCATTGTTGATCTTCTCCTGTCATGTCTGCCGCTTTCCGCTTTCCACAATCACTCAGAACTAATGTCGGCAATCCGGATTTTCTCACGAAATATGAGGTGCAGACATATAAAACCCCGGCCCGACCACCTTCATGATCAAGCCGGGGAACTGTATTTTACATGACCGTCCGCTCAGCGCACAATCACAGCATCCATTTATTTCGCATCATTCAGATGTCTCTTCACGAACCGCTCCATCCTCTCGAGGGCACGTTTCAGATCATTCAGGGAATACGCGTAGGAAATTCTTAAATATCCCTCGCCGCAGTCACCGAATGCGGTACCCGGAACAACGGCAACCTTCTCCTCCTCCAGAAGCTTTAACGCAAACTCATCAGAGGTCATTCCGAACTTCTTGATGCTCGGGAACACATAGAATGCGCCCTGCGGTTCATAACAGTCAAAGCCCATATCACGAAGTGCCTTCACGAGATAACGTCTTCTCTGGTCGTATGCGCTCCGCATCTCAGCTACATCTTTGTCTCCGTTTTTTAATGCCTCGACCGCAGCATACTGGCTTGTCGTCGGTGCACACATGATCGCAAACTGGTGGATCTTTAACATCTGCTTCAGGATCAGCTCCGGCGCACACGCATATCCAAGACGCCATCCGGTCATCGCGTAGGATTTTGAAAAGCCGTTGATCAGAACGGTGCGCTCCTTCATTCCCGGGAATGCGGCGATCGTACAGTGCTGTCCCTTATAAGTAAGCTCTGAATAGATCTCGTCGGAGATAACAAACAGGTCTTTTTCGATACAGATCTTCGCGATCTCCGCCAGATCCTCCGGCTCCATGATGGATCCGGTTGGGTTATTGGGGAACGGAAGGATCAGAACCTTCGTTTTCGGTGTGATCTTCTCGAGTAGTTTTTCCTTTGTAAGACGGAATTTATCTTTTTCTTCGAGCTGGATCGTAACCGGCACACCGTCAGCCAGAACCGTACACGGAGTGTAGGAAACATAGCTCGGCTGAGGGATCAGAACCTCATCCCCCGGATTTAACATGGCACGGAGAGCAATATCAATGGCTTCACTGCCGCCGACCGTGACCATAACTTCCTTATTATAATCATACTCTACATCAAAACGTCTCTTTAAATAATTACAGATCTCGATCTTTAATTCCTTTAAACCTGCATTTGAGGTATAAAAAGTCCGGCCCTTTTCCAGAGAGTAGATTCCCTCGTCACGGATGTGCCACGGAGTATCAAAATCCGGCTCACCGACACCAAGGGAGATCGCGTCCTTCATCTCGCTCACAATGTCGAAAAATTTACGGATTCCGGATGGCTGGATCGATACGATTTTATCTGATAATGGGTTTCTCACGGTGTAATCATCATCCTTTCATCTTCTGCCTTACCGCACATAACTGTTCCATGATCTTTATATTTCTTGAGGACAAAGTGTGTCGCTGTGCTGAGGACCGAATCCATCGGTGACAGCTTCTCCGATACGAACTGCGCGACCTCTCTCATCGTTTTGCCCTCAATGATCACGGTAAAATCAAAGGCGCCGGACATCAGATATACAGAAGTCACCTCACTGTACTGGTAGATGCGCTCCGCGATCTTATCAAAGCCCATTCCTCTCTGCGGGGTTACCTTCACCTCGATCAGAGCGATCACTTTCTCATCACCTGTGTTATCCCAGTTGATCATCGTGTGATAACCGCAGATAATGTTCTCCTTTTCCATCTCCGCGATCTCATTCGCGACGGCTGCTTCACTCTCACCCAGAAGGGCGGCCAGATCCTTTAAATCAATTCGGCTGTTCTTTTCAATGATCGCCAAAATTTTTTCACGCATAATTGTTCCTCCTCATTGCATCTATCATTCTTTTCCAGAAGCTGCATCCGTAAGCTTCCGGATCTCATCTGGTGCCGGTCGTTCCAGAAATCCGGTCGTTCCGATCCCGACCATTTTTCTGGCGATCCCTTTTTCGACTTTACCGATCACTGCAGACGGGATTCCGGCTTCACTCAGGAGCTTCACGGCATCCCCGCCGTTTTCCACTGCCATCAGGAGACATTCCCCCGATGAAAGTCTGTACGGATTCAGGTCAAAGAGTTCACAGATCTCGATCGTCTCCTGAGCCACCGGGATCTTCCTCAGTTCAAAGGAAATCCCCTGCTCGTAAGCTCCCGATATGGCCCAAAGGGCGGCCAGTATGCCGCCCTCCGAAATCTCTTCCCATTCTCCTGCACCGCAGGCGTTCAGCATCTCCGGAGTCAGCTCTGATTTTTTATCTGCCTGCTCCCGGATCCGTTTGACAAACCACTCCGGGAATCGGGCTGATATCTCTTTTTCTTTTGCCGACAGAGCCGCCTTCACACCGTTTTTTCCGACAGTTCCTGCAACTACCAGATCCTGTCCCGGCTTAAAGATCCCAGCTCCGTTGGGTTCGCGCTCAATTTTTCTCATGATTCCGGTCTCTTTTCTATGCGGCCTAAGCCGCGTTCTCTCCCGCCTGGGCACTCATTCCCGGGCCGTAGTTCTCACCCGGCTGCGGTCCGGCTGTCTCCGGGGCCGCGGTTTCAGGCGCCTGTGTCTCCGGCGCTGCTGTCTCTGCCGGGGCCGCAGCTTCCGTTTCCGCAGGTGCTGCCGGGGCCACAGGTGTTGTCTCTGCCGGAGCCGCGACTCCTGTACCTACGCGGTAAACAGTCTTTGACGCGTTGTATGTGTCAGAATTCAATAAAGTGCGTTCCTGTAACTGTCCATCTACATAGACGCACTTATATAATTTCGATTTTAATCCCGTATGTCCGGATTCCACCTTCACGCGCTGGCCTGCCGGGAGACTCGGGTCCTGGATCTCCTGGGTAGGGGACGGTGTCGTGGAAAGCGTCTCAGACTCAAATGCCAGAGTCCTGTTCGACGGTCTCGTCTCTTTTCCGTAGATCGTAAAGGTCAGGGTCTTTCCCTTGGTATATCCCTCAATGTAAATCGGGGTGTCATACGGGTTCTTTACCTTAAGGTCTTTATAAGTTCCGGCGATCGCCGCGTCCATGGACGGCTTTACATAGCTGACGGACATGGAGTGGTTCTGCCTCTGGACGATCTCAAGCTCCGCGTATAAGGACGCGTTGTAGAGTGTCGTTGAGATCTGGCAGACACCGCCTCCAATGCTGTCAACGGACTTGCCATTTTCGTAAGCAGTTGCCGTCTTGTATCCATTTTCCAGTGTAAACGGGTGCATGCACTCATATCCGGAGAGCACTTCGCCCGGCATCAGCACATGTCCGTTGATCTTTCCTGCACCCACCGCAAGGTTTGTGGAACGGGACGCACCACTTGTCGCAAAGCTGGTGGAGAATGTTCCGAGAACATCCTTGATCGTCGCGAGATCTTCCTCTGTCACCTTCGGCTTTTTAACGGTCACAGACGCCTCCACCCGGATCGCATCCGTATTTTCGCTGTTTAACGCCTCGTTGAGAGCCGCTTTTGTCGCATCCATATCGACAGTCAGACCTTCTTTTGAAGGAGTGATCTCAAATTTTCCGTCTTTTCTTATGATCGTCGCGTCAACGGCACCCGCCACCGCGGAACCGCATTTCTCGGATACAAAGGAAGATACCTTATCCTGGTCCACGGAGAGATCCAGCTCGATCTTCACCGGATTTACCTCCAGGTCTTTCTTTTTCATATACCGCTTTACAAGGTTTCCCTTGAGCTCCGTCCCCTGAATGGCCTCAGCTACCTCATCCTGGTTATCCCAGGCGACGCCAAGGGTCTGCGCGTCGGACTTCGCCTCCGTGCCGTTTACCACAAGCGTGATATCCTGATTTAATTTTTCATTTACATAACTCTCAATCTGCTTTTCGGCTTCCTCTTCCGTAAGTCCGGAAAGACTGACGGCTCCAACAGAGACCCCGTCCGGGATCCGTTCATCTGCCAGTGTGAAAACCGGGGCAAGCCAAACAAGTCCGGCGCTTAAAATCGCCGTCATGCCTGCGATCCACACATTTTTCTTCATTCTTTTCTCCTCACTGATATCTTCCTGATGCCTGATAGATTTTGGGGCTTCAGCCCGTCACGATTAAAAAATAGAAAGAAGGGAGCCGAGGATCATCGGCACTACCATTGCGAGTACAACTAATACGATTACGATGGTAGAGAAAATCTTTCTTGTCTTTTTATCATTCATGTTAAACACAACATTCACCTCTTCTTGCTTTCCATTCCGGTTACAGCCCATGCCCTGAGCAAACTGCATCAGATTTTACCGATGTTCCGCATTCCAGATCAAAAAGTCCTGGCTGCCATGCGCTGTAACTCATTCCGAACTATATTCACTAATATTCATTTTCTCAGGGTTCCGAAAAACTATCCCTGTTTTTTCGCATTTTCCGGGATTCTTCCATACTGGAAAATGATCTTGTCGATCATCCGGGATATCTCATTTCCGGACATGTGATCAATCTCGACAGTTATGTCTATTCTATGATATTTTAGTAAATCCTGCAAGTGTTCTTTTTGCCTTTTCGACGCCGTCCGTTCCTTTTTTGCCTTATATTGTAGCATTTTGGCAGTGAAGAGTTCCGGGCGTTCCCCGCCAAACCTTTTTTTCAGTTCCTGGTATAGATCGTGGGCGGCATAGGCGTCGGAAAGTGCCCGGTGCGCCGTATCCTGGGTGACCGCAAAGTACGCGCAGGCGGCACTCAGATTCTTCTTTTCCTCCCCCGGCATCAGATACCGGCAGAGTTTCAGTGTATCGACCCCGTATTTCTCGAATTTCCGTTTCTGGTTCACTGCGGCCTGTACGAGGAAGCCGTAGTCAAAAATGATCTGGTGGCCGAGAAGCGGGAGGTCTTCGGTGAAGGCCAGGACCTCATCCAGGATCTCCTCGATTCCCGGTGCATCCTTCACCATATCATCAGTGATCCCCGTCAGCTCCACGATCCGCTTCGGGATCTCCCGGTGCGGATTTACCATAGTGTGGTAAGTGTCCGTCGTCTCACCGTCGATCACCTTCACCATGCCGATCTCCGTGATCTTTTCGTGACGGGCACCGATGCCCGTCGTCTCAAGATCCAGGGCGACATAAGAATTTATCATTTCATCTGCCATGTCTGTTCTCCATCTTTACTTTCACTGCATCATCACATATCTTCACAATTTTCTTCATATCCGTGCTGGTTTTGCTGGCACCATCCGGCTTCCCTTCTGGTCATACCGGAAGCGGACTGCTCTGGCGTTTCCTGACAACGGATCCCGATTTTTATAATCAAACAACACAAACGTTCCATCTTCCATATGTTCCAGATGAGCCATTTTCGCCATCTGCTTCGAATCAAATCCCGCATAGTCCGTAAGCCACTGAGGACTCTCTTCCTCCGCCATGAAGAATTCCCTCACTTCTTTCTTGTATGGGGACTGGTCACTGGCAAAGGACGGGCGGCTCTTGATATTTTCGCGGACATAGAGGTCGTACATCAGGCTGTCGCGGAAGTCAGCTAGTGTCAGTTTTACTGCTGTTTCTGCAGCTTTCGCGCCGGTTTTCTGCTCCATTCCTGCCGGTTCTTCTGCCGCAGGCGTGCTCTGTTCCACTTTAACCTCTTTTTCCTCTAAAAATCTATAAAGAATCTCATACCTTGCCAGCCTGCTGTGACTGATCCCTGTCAGTCCGTTCTTCTCATAATATTCCGCCAGACTCGTAAAAATTTCCGACGGCCGCGCAAATTTCTTTTCCAGCAGTTTCATGGTTGCCGGGAACTGTCCGCTGTTGTAGTAGACCTCCACCATGTCCTCCACGCCCTTCAGCCGGATCACATCGCTGTAGGGCAGCCACTTCGTGGAAAGGACTTCGTATGGCGGAATTCCCCGGTATTTCAGATCATATGCCGCGACCTGCTCTTCCATGTAAGAGCCCTTCAATACTTTTAAGAATCCCATCTGAAGCTGGTCCGGACGCATCCGGTAGACATCGTCGAAGGAGCGCATGAAAGACTCATAATTCTCATAGGGAAGTCCCGCGATCAGATCCAGGTGCTGATGGGTGTTCCGGTAATCGTAGACCCGGTCCACCGCCTGTTTTAGTTTCACAAGGTCCATGTGTCTGTGGATTTCCTTGATCGTATCCGGGTTTGTGGACTGGACACCGATCTCAAGCTGAATCAGCCCCGGGCGCATCTTTCCGATAAGTTCCAGTTCCTCCTCATCGAAGATATCCGCGGAGACCTCGAAATGGAAGTTTGTGATCCCATTGTCATGTTCCACGAGATAACGCCAGATTCCTAACGTGTGATCCCGCTTACAGTTGAAGGTTCTGTCCACAAACTTGACCTGTGGAACCTTGTGGTCCAGGAAAAACTGCAGTTCCGGGAGTACCAGGTCCAGACTCCGGAAACGCACGGTTTTATCAATGGAAGACAGGCAGTAGCTGCAGGAGAACGGGCAGCCGCGGCTGCTCTCGTAGTAGACGATCCTGTTCTCGAATCCAGCCATATCGTCATAGTAGAACGGGATCTCATCCAGGCTCAGAAGGCGCTGGGGACCACGTTCCACGACCTCGCCGCTCTCAGCGCGGTAGGTAATTCCCGGAATGTGATCTAAGTCTAAGCTTGCTGCGCACAGTTCTTCCCTTTTCAGATACGCCCGCACAAGCTCCGTAAACGTCAGCTCGCCTTCCCCGCGCATCACGCCGCAGACATCCGGCTCCCTGGTCAGCACTTTTTTCGCGTCATAGGACACTTCCGGTCCGCCGAGCCAGATCTCCACCTCCGGCAATACTTTCTTCACGTCACGGACGATCTCCATGATGTAGGAAATATTCCATATATAACAGGAAAAGCCGATAAAATCCGGCTTTCTCCTGTAGATATCCTGTAAAATTAAGTCCATCTGGTGATTGATGGTGTATTCTCCGATCTCGATATCCGCCCCCGGGATCTTCGTCCTAGCAAAGGCGCGCAGACTGTAGACACCCGGATTCGAGTGGATATATTTGGCGTTGATCGCCGCCAGCAAAAATTTCATTCGTTCCTCCGTTATACCCGGTACTCGATCTTACGGCCTGTCGGGTTGTACTGGTAATAGCGCACACCCGCCGCATTCAGCATTCTCTTGGATGCCCGTGTGGACGCGTCGTTCGCGTACTTATCGCTCTCGTAGACGATGGTCTGGATGCCCGCCTGGATGATCGCCTTCGCGCACTCGTTGCACGGGAACAGTGTTACATAGAGCTTGCTGCCTTCCAGACTGCCGCCGCGGTAGTTTAAGATCGCGTTCAACTCACTGTGTGTCACATAGAAATATTTTCTATTATACGGATCCTCGTCTATCTTATCCCACGGGAACTCGTCGTCGGAACAGCCCTTCGGGAATCCGTTATAGCCCATGGACAGGATCTTGTTGTCCTCGCTCACGATGCACGCGCCGACCTGTGTGTTCGGATCCTTGGAGCGCATGGCAGAAAGCTTTGCAACTCCCATGAAATACTCGTCCCAGGTAATGTATCCGTTTCTCTTTTCTGACATAGATCGTCCTCCATTTCATATATGTAACTGCCCAACGCTCTCACAGTTACGGGTAAAATCCATTTCTCATTTTAATTGATCGTACTTTTGCCTTTACTGCAGCCACCGCAGCAAGCGCAGGCCTTCCTGCAATTTTATATGTTCACAATATGATATCCGGCTGCCTTGCACAGGCGGTTCATGATCGCCTGGCCGAGCTGGTCTTTGGAAAAGCTCTCAGAGAAAATGCAGTCAACCTTTCTGGCATCGAAATCACGCAGAACTGCAAACAAGTTGTGGGCCACCGTCTCCTCGTGTTCCCGGCTTCCGATCACCTCAAGGTTTCCGCCCTGGTACATGTCCTGACTCTCCTCGGTGCAGATGATGCCGACTTTCTTTCCCTCTGCTTCCGCTTTCTTTGTCTGCTCATTGATGTAGGCAACGACCTTGTCCATGTCGCCTTCCACCAGTGTCATGTCCGCCTTCGGGGCATAATGGCGATACTTCATTCCCGGCGCCTTCGGCTTGATATCGCCGCTGACCGGTCCTAAGATCACTGGATCGATATCCACCTGGCCCAACGTCTCACGCAGCATCTCAATGGTGATCGCGCCCGGGCGGAGAAGTGTCGGGATCTCGCCGGATACATCCACGATAGTGGATTCCACGCCGATTCCCACAGCGCCGCCGTCGATGATCATCTCGATCTTTCCGTCCATGTCCTCGATGACATGTTCCGCCTTTGTCGGGCTCGGTCTTCCGGAAGTGTTGGCACTCGGTGCCGCGATCGGAACACCTGCGAGATAGATCAGGCAATTTGCCACCGGATCCACCGGCATACGGACCGCAACGGTATCAAGACCGCCGGTGGTTCCGTAAGGTACGATGTCCTTTTTCGGGAAGATCATGGTCAGCGGACCCGGCCAGTACTTTTCAGCCAGTTTCCGGCCCGCCTCCGGGATCTCCTTCACGATCGCCGGAAGTTCTTCCATACAGGAAATATGGGCGATCAGCGGGTTGTCGGACGGACGTCCTTTTGCCGCGTAGATCTTCTTTGCCGCTTCCTCATTCAACGCGTTGGCACCAAGGCCGTAAACGGTCTCCGTCGGGAACGCCACGAGACCGCCGTTTTTCAAGATCTCAGCCGCCTCTAAAAGCCCTGGATTCTTTTCCAGCGTCTCTCTTGTCTTCTCTTCCTCTTTGATACGAACTACTTTTGTATTCATGTTCTGCACTCTCGATTCTATTACTCAAATGTCCAGAAAACCTGTGTTTCTTCTATACGGTTTCCCATTTTTACGCTCATGCGGCGGTATCGCTGTGGCCTGCCGCGTAATGATAAAGGTGCTGCATAAAACCGCAGCACCTTACTTTGTTCAATTGCGTATTCAGTTTAGCACATGAAAGTTATGGTTGCAACAGATTTCCGGCGGATTTACAGGCTTTTCCGGCATCGTTTCCATTCATTTCAATTTTTCTGTTCTTCTTAATATTGCTGTAATAATGATCTGTCCACCGGTTTCTCAGCACTTTTTCACTATTTTCTGAAACAGTGCCTTAGTCTTTCCACTTTCTGATCTCTTTCAGCCCTGAAAGGATCGACTCCACAAAGCTGTCGTAGATCTGGCTGCCCTTCTCCGCCGTCGCCCCGCTTGGATCGCCGCCGATTCCGATGGGCTTTCCGTCCTCGGTCTCCCACTCTTCTGAAACCCAGCCAAGAGTGATCGGGCCATATACGGTGAATGTCTTGTTTCCCATGAACTTTCTCGGGATTCCCGCCTCGGAGGTCTCCAGCTTTACTGTCTCCGGGCGCTCCGCGAGAACCATGGATGTCTCCATCTCACCGCCGTGGAAATCCCAGATATTTCCAGGTGTCACAGTGTCTTTTACCGCCTGGTTTCCGAAGAATGCGCCGCAGTTGATGATAAATACGGCGATTCCGAGCTCACTTCTTACCTCCCTGCTTAAGACCTGGATGATCGGGGAGTTTCCGCCATGGCAGTTCAAGATTGCGATCTTCCTGAATCCGTGATGCGCCAGGCCTTTGCAGATGTCGTAGAGAACATGATAAAAGGTATCCGGCTTTAAGGTGACAGAACCGCAGAAGTTCACATGTTCCGTGCTAAGTCCCACCGGGATCAGCGGAAAGATCAGCATCGGATAGTCCGGGATCTCCCGGTCTAAGGCCTCTTTGATCCGTCTCGCCGTTCCCTCCGCGATGATCTCGTCTGTACCCAGCGGACACTGGTTTCCGTGCTGTTCCAACGCTCCCACCGGGATCATGACCACCGTCTCGTCCTTGTCGACCTGTTCCATTTCCAGTCTTGTCAGTTCATTATAATATCTTACCATTTTATTTTCTCCGTTTCTTAAGTCATTGCCGCTTCACTATCTCATTTCGGTCGTTATCCGTCAAGTACTGCTGCCACCTGCCAGCGCTCACTTTTGTGCCTGCGCAGGCTTTTGCTCACTTCTCACATAAATTGTAAGTCCCCCGAGGCAGACACGGCTTTCGCCGTCTCTATCCCGGGGGAATCTCCCATTTCAGGTGTTATGCCGCCGTATTTTCAGTTTTCTTTTCTCTGTGAACCCCTGCATGGATGATCACGCTGACATGCTTATATACAAGTGCTGTTACGATCGCGTTCAGTCCGCATTTTACAAGGTTGAACGGAACGATCATGAAGATCGCGAATGTATACAGGTTTGTAACTGCCGGGTTGATCTTTGTTCCCATTGCGATGATGTTCTCGATTCCGCCGAAAGCAACTTTTGCGTAGAACGGAAGTGTGATCGCGCAGTTTACGAATACAGCGCCGACGATAGCACAGATGACACCGGCAGCGAGAGCGACCATAGCGGTCTTTTTCGTTTTATGTCTGCGGTAGATCAGGGCAGCCGGTACGGAGAACATGCAGCTTCCAATGATGTTTCCGAGCTCGCCGACATAGTAAGTGCTTGTTCCGTTTAAGAGCAGCTTTAAGAGGTTCTTAACGATCGCGATCAGAGCTGCCTGGGCCGGTCCCATGGCAAAGCCGCCGATCAGTACCGGGAGCTCCGCGAAGTCCAGCTTGTAAAACGGCGGTGCAAACGGAACCGCCACCTGGATCGTCTCCAATACGGCTGCGAGTGCGCTGAACATGGCGATCAGCACGAGATTTCTGACACTTAATACTTTGTTCTGGTTCATAATGTTCCTCCTTGTACTTGTTGTTCTTCTGTTACAAGGAATTGCTGTGCAGGATTGCCGGCTCACACGGACTCGGGGGATGATTCCCTGTCCATGTAAATAAAAAGACCCCGGACCATTGAAAAAGTCCGGGGCTTGAATGAACTACTCCTGTCATACAATTTCTTCTCTCATCCAGACTATACTGTCGGTTTTGGAATCTCACCAAATCAGCTGCTTTCGCAGGTCGCGGACTATACCGCCGGTGGGGAATCGCACCCCGCCCCGAAGAACGATATTTATTTGTTCGTTAACAGAATATCACATTTTGCTTCATACTGCAATATTTTTTATTCTTAGCGGAAATGTCCATAAGACTGTCCTGCCGCCATACCACCGCGGAGCTCTGCCATCTCGCTGACTGTCACGAGCTGGTAACCTCTTCTCGTGAGTTCAGGAATCAGCGTCTCTGCCGCAATGACGCTCTGCTCATAGAGGTCATGCATCAGGATGATATCTCCATCCTGCACCTGTCTGAGAACTGTGTCGATGGTGTGCTGCGCGTTTCTCGTCTTCCAGTCCAGTGTATCCACGGACCAGATGATGGACGGCATTCCAGCCTTTGCGAGGACCGCCTTACTGGCATCATTGATCTTTCCTCCCGGCGGGCGGACACCTTTCGGCGCGTTTCCGCCTGCTGCCACAATGGCATCGCGTGTCTGATTTAAGCTCTGTAATATCTCTCCCTCAGACATTCCTGTCAGATATGTATGTGCCCAGGTATGGCTGTCTGTCTCGCATCCGAGATCTGCCATGCGCTTTACGGTAGACGCATAGGACGCAACTCGGTTGCCCACCATGAAGAATGTGGCTCTTCCGCCGTTCGCTTCCAGAGAATCCAGGATCCGGGGCGTATACTTCGACGGGCCGTCATCAAAGGTCAGGGCAACCATCGGTCTTGTCGGGTCAACGCTCTTTCCATTCGGGCCTTCCGGTACCTCCGCACCTTTTCCCGTCACCGTTACCCAGAGACCATCCACACGGAGTCCCTGTCCTTCGGTTCCCGCAGTCTCCCCGTTCTTCACCGGAGTTGTCCAGGAGCCATTCTGATATACAGAGTAATAAACATCATAATTCTCCGCAAGCTGTCCGGTAAATGCCATGCGGACCGCTTCTAACGGCATATCTGTCTCGGTGCTTCCATTCGGAGTCATATTTTCCTGCCAGGAAAGCCATCCGCTTCCGCTCAAGTTCACCTGGTAAGAAAGCGTGCCGCTCATTCCCTCAGGTTGTCCCAGAAGGCTGGCGCGGATCGCCGTCACATAGCTTCCGGTTCCAGCATGCGCTGTTTTGCTGTCACCATGATACCCACTCCAACCGGTTCCATGCTCATAAATTCCGTAAACTGCGCCCATATCCGCCGCATATGCCGGATCACCGGTGATTCCCACCGATGCAGCGCAGATCAATACAGCCGCCAGCACCGTGCGGACTGCCTGTCTGATCTTCTTCCAATCCATAAGTTCCCCTCTTTTCCCAGTGATCTTCTCACCATATTGATCGTATTTGTAACTGTTCCATACCTTCGCAGCTACTCATGCCCATATTTTAACATGAAACCGAGAATAAAGGTACCTCTTCCAGACCTTTTTCGTAAATTTCAGAAAAACGTCAGAATTATAACAGAAATCATATTTTAACACTTGCGCACATCATAGCGCGAGCTTGCCTGATCTGCATTTTTTTTATATAATGTAGTATGACTTACAGGGGTTATTTATCGAAAGGAGTAACAAAAACATGATTCAGAATCTGAATGAGGAATTATTTTCTTTTATCAAAAAGAGTCCGACCGGTTTCCATGCTGTTCATGAACTGGCAAACTACCTGACCGAGGCAGGCTTCGAGCGTCTCGCTGAGGGCAATACCTGGAATCTCGCTGAGGGCGGAAAGTATTTCGTAACCCGCAACCAGTCCGCGATCATCGCATTCAAGGTATCCCGCAAGGATTATTCCGGCTTCCATATCGCGGCAAGCCACAGCGACTCCCCGACCTTAAAGATCAAAGAGTCTTCTGAGATGAACATCGAGAACCAGTATGTAAAATTAAATGTTGAGAAGTACGGCGGAATGCTCTGCGCACCGTGGTTCGACAGACCTCTCTCCGTTGCAGGACGCATCATCGTAAAAGACGGCAACCGTCTCACAACAAAACTGATCAACGTTGACCGTGATCTTCTCATGATCCCGAACCTCGCAATCCACATGAACCGTGAAGTAAACGACGGTTACAAGTACAACATCCAGAAAGATATGCTTCCGTTATACCGCATGAGCAATTCCGGAAAGGCATTCAAAGAGATGATCGCTGAGGAGGCAGGCGTTTCCGTTGACCAGATCAAAGGAATGGACCTCTTCCTTTACAACCGTATGGAAGGTACTGTATGGGGCTGCGACGGCGAGTTTATCTCCGCTCCGCGTCTTGATGATCTCCAGTGCGCATTCACGTCCACAATGGCTCTCTTAAACAGTGAGAGCGACCGCTGCATCCCGGTCGTTGCCGTATTTGACAACGAGGAAGTAGGAAGCGGCACAAAACAGGGCGCCGGCTCCACATTCCTTTACGACATTCTCCGCCGCATCAACCGCAGCCTTGGAAGAACAGAGGAAGAGTACCTCACGTCCCTCGCTTCCAGCTTCATGGTATCCGCGGATAACGGACATGCCGTACATCCGAACTACGCTGACAAGACCGACCCGACAAACCGCACCTACTTAAACGGCGGTCTCGTAATCAAGCACAGCGCAAACCAGAAGTACACAACAGACGCTGTTTCCGCAGCTGTTATGCGCTGCCTCTGCGAGCGCGCAGGTGTTCCGTACCAGGAATTCTTAAACCGTTCCGATATCCTCGGCGGCTCCACTCTCGGAAATATCTCCAACGCGCAGGTTTCCTTAAACACTGTAGACGTCGGACTTCCGCAGTTAGCTATGCATTCCCCGTATGAGACTGCAGGCTCCAAGGATATGGCCTACCTGGAGAAAGCATTTGAGGAGTTCTTCAAATCCGCGATCCGTGCTGAGGGCGACGGTACGCTTGTACTTGAGTAATTCTGATAGTAAGATCCGCCGGAATATTCGTGTCTCCGGCGGATCTTTTATCCTTCCAGCCCAGATGAACGTACAGAACGTTTCTTTTTGCCTTCTGCCACCTGGAAAAACAGTTTTTCCGTATATCTCCGGGTAACTGCCTCCGATTCTGAAATTTTTCTGCCCAGATTTGTCTCTACCGCGTCGAATCGCTTAGGCACTGCGTCCATTTCTGCCCGCATCGCGCTCATATTCTTATCCATTCCATCCATCCTTGCAAGCATACGATCCAGTTTTTCATTTGTTTCAACCCATTTGGCATTCAGCTCCTGCATATGCCTTGTCATGCTGATACGATTCTTCTTTATTTCTGCACTCAGATTATTTTCCACCCTATCGATCTTTTCTCCTGTCCGCGCCTCCGATGCTACAATCTCCGCTCGCATCCGGCCTTCCGATGCAATAAATTTTTCATCCATAAGGTCTGAAATCTGTTTCATATCTTCTTTCGTCAAAGTATCCCTCCTTCATTTTTTTCGTCCCCATTGGTAAAAGAATCATAGCATATTGACCTTTTAAATGCCATATCGGATAGTTAAAAACAGGTGGACCTTTTTTGTATAATATGACGATTTTATTTCTCTTCATTTGTACATTTTCCTATCTCATTGCTTCTTATTCAGGTACTCTATGATCCCCATATGAATCGTATATGCCAGCTTATCCTGGTACTCCCCGCTGTTTAAAAGCGCTGCTTCCTTCCGGTTGCTTAAGAATCCGCACTCCACGATCACGATGGGGCATTTCACATGCAGAAGGAGGTAGTAATTGGCATTCGCCTTCGGAAGTCTCCGGTTCTGGTCCCCTAAAACATAGTCAAACCGGTCCTGCAGGATCTCCGCCAGCGCCTTTCCCTTTGACGAATCCCGGTAATAGAATACCTGTCCGCCAGAGACGGATTCCTCGTGATAGCTGTTCTGGTGGATGCTGACCACAAGGTCCGCGCCGCTCTCCTCAATGATCTCACACCGTTTCTTCATGTCCGCCATCTTTTTCCGGCTGTCCGTTTCGGAATAAAGTCCCGTGTCCGTCTCCCGCGTCATAATGACCTTCACATCATCCTGTTCCAGGTACGTTTTCAACCGCTCCGCCACAGCCAGGTTGATATCTTTCTCCAGGCTCCCGTCGACTCCAACCTTGCCGGGATCTGTTCCGCCGTGTCCGGCATCGACCACCACCACCGGTGTCTCTTTTATGTAGGCGTCACCGCTCCCCGTCACACGAATACTCCCATATTTCACCGCCATGACCACCATGGCGAGCAGGCATATGCCGAGAACCGGCTCTATCACTTTCTGCTTCATGCTCTGTTTCCCCGAAAATCCGCTCTTCATAATACTCTATTTCATGGGGAACCTGTTTATGTGCGGATTTTCCTATCTCCGTTCAATCCAAAAAAAGTTCTGGATTCTGGCTTCCGCTCTTATCGCCATCATCAGCTGAATCCCCATATTTCCCTCAGTGTTTTCAGATTTTTTCATACACTTTCCTGCATTGACACATCAATATGTCATCTGTATAATAGAGTCAGACAACACGAAAGGTCAGGTTTCTAACATGGCAAATGAAAAACTGAAATTCGTCTGCGATTACATGGAAGGCGCCCATCCGGCTATCATGAATGAGCTGCTCTCCACAAATATGATGCAGACCTCCGGGTACGGTCTCGATGAGTTCTCCGAATCTGCCCGGGATAAGATCCGCAAAGCCTGCGGCGCTCCAAACGCGGAAGTCTATCTCCTCGTGGGCGGCACCCAGACAAACGCTACCGTGATCGACGCGCTTCTCCGCTCCTATCAGGGCGTTCTCTGTGCGGAGACCGGGCACATCGCAGTCCATGAGGCCGGTGCCATCGAATTCGGCGGACATAAAGTGCTCCCGCTGCCCCATACATATGGAAAGATCACAGCCGCCCAGGTCACCTCTTATATGGATACTTTTTTATCTGATGATAATCATGAGCACATGGTTATGCCGGGTATGGTCTATATCTCCCAGCCTACGGAATACGGAACCCTGTATTCCCTGGAAGAACTGACCGACCTCAGCGAGGCATGCCGTAAGTACCATCTCCCTCTCTATGTGGATGGTGCGAGACTTGCCTACGCTCTCGCTTCCCCGGAAAATGACGTGACATTAAGGGATCTTGCGAGACTTTGCGATGTCTTCTATATCGGCGGAACAAAGTGCGGAGCGTTCTTCGGCGAGGCGGTCGTAATCCCGGATCCAGCGCTGATTTCTCACTTTTTTACAATCGTAAAGCAGCATGGTGCACTTTTCGCGAAGGGCCGCATTCTTGGGATCCAGTTCGATACTTTGTTCACGGATGATCTATACCTTCATATCGGGGAGTCTGCCCTCACCCGCGCAGCCGCGATAAAATTGGCGTTAAAGGAAAACGGTTACCAGTTCTTCCTCGAGACTCCGACAAACCAGATCTTTATTATTCTGGAGAACGAAGTTCTGCACCGCCTGGAGGAGCAGGCGGAATTCAGCTTCTGGGAGAAATATGATGACTCCCATACCGTGATCCGGATCGCCACAAGCTGGGCGACAACGAAGGAACACACTGACGCGCTGATCGAGCTTTTAAAGATGAACCGGACTTGACCTGATGCTCCCGTACAGCGTCTGGTTCCGTCCAATATTACATACTTCAGGAGGTATTTCCATGACTGACAGGCAACAGCTGATCGTAAACAACGTAGATACCGCAAAACAGCTCATCCTCGACGCGGAGCGCTGGATCTGGGCTCATCCGCAGACCGGCTACACCGAGTGGCAGGCTCACGACTATCTCGTAGAGAAATACGAGGCACTTGGATACACACTCGTCAAAGCCGGAAACATTCCGGGCTTTTACACCGATGTTGAGACAGGAAAACCAGGCCCGAAGGTAGCGATCTTCGGTGAGCTGGATGCCCTCGACATCGCGAACCATCCGGAATCCGTAAACGGAATGACCCACTGCTGCGGACATAACGCCCAGTCCGCTGCACTTTTAGGAATCGCAGCCGCATTGAAACAGCCCCACGCCCTCGACGGTCTCTGCGGATCCATCCGCCTCGTTGTCGTTCCGGCTGAGGAAATGATCCAGCTGGCATTCCGTGAAGAACTCCGCCAGAAAGGCATCATCAAGTACAACGGCGGTAAGACCGAGTTCATGTACCGTGGTCTCTTAGATGGTGTCGACATGGCTATGATGGTTCACGGCATGACAAAAGGCTCTGGTGTCAATGAGGACGGAGATACCGACCTTGACTTTCAGGCACTGCTCGGAATGAACGGATGTATAGCGAAAAATATCCGCTACAAAGGAAAATCTGCCCATGCAGGCGGAGCTCCTCATATGGGAGTCAACGCGGAGTATGCCGCTATGCTGGGTCTCCAGGCATGCAACGACCTCCGTGAGACATTCCAGGAGAAAGATACGATCCGCTTCCATCCGATCCTCATGGGCGCAAACTGCGCCGTAAACATTATCCCGGATGAGATGAAGATCGAGAGTTATGTCCGTGGAAAATCCTTAGAGGCGATCAAACGCGAGAATATCAAGGTAAACCGTGCGCTGACCGGTGCCGCACTGTCTATGGGCGCAGGCGTTGAGCTGAGCGACCGCCCTGGTTACGCTCCGGAGTATCATGATCCGACATTCATGAAGCTGGCTGAGGACTGCTGCGTGGCACTTTGCGGAAGAAAGAAAGTTGTCTTCGACTATAACGGCTGGAGCACCGGTTCCTCCGATTTCGGCGATGTCACCTGCGTAATGCCGGGCGTGCAGATCAACGCGGGCGGCGCTGTCGGCACACTCCACGGCATCGACTTCCAGATCACCGATCCGAACCGCATGTGCGTGAACGCCGCAAAGGTTCAGCTCTTCCTCGTAGATGCCCTGCTCTCCAACAATGCTGTGGCAGCAAAAGAGATCATCGCAAACTACAAGCCGCAGTACCCGTCTATCAAGGCATACCTTGATGCCATCGATGCACTGACACTTGATAAGGATGCTGTTCGATATGATGAAAAGGGAAACGCGATTGTAGATTTCCAGAACTAAGCAACCCAATTTCCTTCCGGGCAGCGCAATGCCACCGAACATTTCCCAAAAGCATTGTCTGTTCATTTCCAATCATATACAGCTTATATAAACGTCCGTCGGAGATGTCCCATGTCTCCGACGGATTTTTTGCTTTTCCTCCTTCCTTTCCCCATCAACAACGTATTCTCCAGTTTTCTCTTGCTCTTTTTGTTTCCTGCGATAAAATACTTTCAAAAACAGAAAGGTATGATAATACTATGAGAAAAACTGCTCTTCCCACAGACCGTCTTTCTGAAACGGCCCGTCAAAAACTCTCCAGGTTCGAAGCGTGGCTGCTCCGGAATGGAAAATCTTACCAGACGATCCGTTCCTATCTCTATACTGCCAGGCATTTTCTTTCCCTGTACCCCGAAGTCACACATGACAATCTGATGCTCTATAAATGCTATCTCATCGACAGGTACAAGCCCAACACCGTAAATTTGAGGATCCGCGCAATGAACTGTTTTATGGAATTTCTCGAGCTTCCTGACTCCAGGGTCCTTATGGTCCGCCTTCAACAGAAACCATTTCTGGAAAATGTGATCAGCCAGGCCGACTATGAGTACCTGAAAAAATGTCTTCTGCGTGACGGAAAGCCTACCTACTACTTTGCCGTGCGGATCATGACCGCCACTGGCGTGCGGATCAGCGAACTTCTCCAGATCCGTGTGGAAGATATGATCCGCGGTCAGATGGACCTGTACTCAAAAGGTGATAAGATCCGGCGGATCTACTTCCCGCAAAATGTCCAGGAGACCTGCCTGCTGTGGCTTCAAAACGAAAAGCGCACCAGCGGCAGCTTATTTTTAAACCGTTTCGGAAATCCGATCACCACAAACGGGATCCGGGATCAGCTTAAGGTTTTTGCACTTCGATACAATCTGGATCCATCTGTCGTACATCCCCATGCATTCCGGCATCTGTTTGCCAAAAATTTTATAGAAAAATGTGATGATATTGCGCTCCTGTCCGACATTCTCGGACATGAGAGTATTGAGACTACCCGCATTTATCTGCATAAAAGCAGTACCGAACAACAGAACCTTTTCAATCAGATCGTAAACTGGTAAAATTCCTGCTGCCCTGTTATTATTCAAAGGATACACTATGAAAGAACTTCCAAAAGACCAGGAAAACCTGGCAGAATCATTTAGATTATATTTAAGAAAAAAGAATATGTCTGGAAATACCGGAGATGCATATGGGAGGGCTATCAGACAGCTTCTGTCCCTCTACCCCGTTCCAACTGAATCTCTTCTCCGAAAATACCGGAGTCTTTTAATTGCCAATTACCGCCCTGCAACGATCAATTAGCGTATCTACGCCGTAAATCATTTTCTACTTTTTCTGGAAGAAGAACAGCCGGAGCTCTCCCCGGATCTCTCCGGCTTCCGTCTTCGCTCGGTAAAGATTTCCCGGGACACCTTCCAGGATTCCATCATCACAAACGAGGACTGTGAGACGCTCCAACGGAACCTGAAAGCAGAACACCACGACTTCTGGTATTTCATCGTCCGTTTTCTGGTGACCACCGGTGCCAGGGTCAGTGAGCTGGTGCAGATCAAGGCGGAACATTTAGCCTGCGGGTATCTTGATCTCTACTCCAAAGGTGGGAAGATCCGCCGCATCTACATCCCGGATTCCCTCTGTCAGGAGGCAAAAGCCTGGTGTGACCGCCGCGGTATCACCTCCGGCTTTCTTTTTGTGGGAAAAAATGGACGCCCCGTGACGACCAGAGGCATCCATTCCCAATTAAAACACTATGCAGTCCGGTATGGCATCGATCCTGATACCATGTACCCTCATTCTTTCCGCCACCGATTCGCGAAGAATTTTCTGGCTCGCAGCAGCGATATCTCTCTATTGGCGGATCTTCTCGGGCATGAGAGCATCGAGACCACCCGCATCTATCTCACACGTTCCAGCAAGGAACAGAAACTCCTGCTGGACAAGATGGTGACCTGGTAGGTCCGGCGTAAAAGCGCCATTATGATCTTAGTTTCACTGGATGGAATCCCACGCGGCAGAATCCTCAAACCCAAGTTTCCAGCACGCGACTCCCGCCAGATCGTTCTGACGGACCACGTTCATCTTTTCTTTCAAGGACCGCTCCTCCTCCATCCAGAGGAACCAGGCACCGTCATTTGTCTGTTTCTCACCGTAATATTGGGCGGTATCCGCCTGCCAGGTGAGTTCCACCTGGTTATTGTCTACCCACTTCTTCGCATCCGCGATTCCCATCGCCTTGGAGGTGATGGATCCGTCCCCGGCTTCGATCCAGAGTCTCGTGTAGAACGGAACGGCATTGATCAGCTTCTCCTTCGGGACATCCTCGAGCATTCCGGAGATTCCATTCTTCACGTAGCTGATAGAGGACACAGAGCCCGGCTCGCCGCCCGCAAAGTGCTCATCATATCCCATCATAATCACATAATCCGCAACAATTCCCTGTTCTTTCAGGTTATAGAAGCTGTTGTATCTCGCCGGAACATAGTTGTCCACGGACAGGACAATACCTTTCTGGCGGCACGGGATCGATAATTCCCGGATAAATTCGATATAGTGGACGCCCGCCTCTGTTTTCAGGCTCTCAAAATCAAGGTTCAGACCATCCAGGTCATATTTTTCCGCATCCGCGATCAGGCTGTCGATCAGCCTGCGGCGGGTGGCGGTGGATGCTAACAGCGTCTCCGTCTGGACATCGGCACTGAAGTTATCGATCAGCGCCCATACCTGGAGCCCCTTTGCATGGGCCTTCGCCACATAATCTTTGCTCGCCAGTGACCTATAGTTTCCGTTGTTGTCTGTCAGGGAAAACCAGGTCGGGGAGATCACGTTCATCCCTTTTGTCTTTGCCACAATTCTGTCAAAGGTATTGTTTCCGTCCTGGCTTGTTACCTGGTGCCAGCCGAGAACGATCTTTCCGCTCATGCTGGTATTCTTGTATACAGGAGCTGTGAAATTTCCGGAAAATTTCTGGCTCTCCGCGGCTGCCAGGCGCTTATTTTCCACATATCCGATATTTCCGTCGGAAGATGCGACCTGGGACCATTTCTCCATCGTATCGAGAACGGTCACCGTATCGTCCTTTGCGAGGTCTGTGAGGATCTTACTCTTTACGCCGCCTTTTACTCGCAGACTTCCAGCCTTTTTCACCCGCGCGATATTTCTTGTTCCCCAGTCATTGATCAGGACACGTCTTCCATCCCCGGAGTCAAAGGTCTGGATCTGCACATCCGTATAGTTTGCGATCAAACCCAGCGTCAGATAGACCTCATCATCTTTTACAAGAAGCAGCGGAGCGCCGTTGGACCCCTTTGTCTCCGCGTCCGCATAGACGATCTGGTCCGGGAGCGCGTACACGAGAAGGTCTTCCGTGCTGTCCCAGTAGAACCGCTCATTAATATGGTCATTCACCCAGGAGACCGGCAGATACGTCTGTCCATTTTCATAGATTCCTGTCTGCTCCTGCCGCTCATAATTATAAAGGATCGCAGTCTCATCCCCGGACACATCATAGACTTCCGCGAGATCCGCCCGCTCTTTCGTCGGCATATACCGGTCCAGTACCTGGAAACCGACAAATCCCACGGCGATCAGGATGATCAGACCGACAGCAACCAATACAGGAACTACTTTTCTCATTCGTTATCACTCTTTCCGCACGCCGGTTTCCAGAACTCTGCGTTCATTTCCGTCTCTCACCGGCGGCATGCTGAATCGTTATTTATTACGGATGATCCGGCAAGGTATACACAGATCGTATACTTTGCCGGATCTTCAAGATAGCTTAAGTATACCACAACGCGGAATGTCTGTCTGTTAACTTTTTGTAACGAATTGTTGTCAGCAGTCTTACGAATCATCTGGCAGAACGATCCCCCAGCTGTTGAATCTATATTACTTCGTACATATAACCTGGTTCATTTCCGTGCGATTTACTGCTATCCAGTACCGCCAGATCCATTCTATTCGGTATCCTCCGTCTTTCCTTATTTTCTCATTCTTCTCCTCCGACCTTTCGTCTCCATGATATCCGCTTCGCTCAGATAGACCTTATCAAACCGTATCTCCTTCAGACCGCCGCCTTCCGTCTGGACATAATCTCCCATATAGAACATTCCATCCTCACGAACTTCAAACAGTTTCTCCCATTCTCTCTGCCCGGAAAGTTTTCCGTCCATGTAGATCGGGATTCCTTTTTCCGTGTACCGCTTAAGTCCATTCAGATAGCGCGTCATCTCCTCGACACTTCGATTTTCCGAGTCATACGTTCCACTTGCTGTTTCCATACCCATATACACCTTTCTTTTCTTCGTGCCGCATATCTATGGCATGCACGGTCTTATCGATGCTCTTCATTGAACGTTCTCCCCTGTGCTGTCGATTTTAAGTTATTTAAATGCCTCTGTTCCCGGCTTTTCCGCGATGACTGAAGAAGGTTATACTGTGACATGTTTTTCCCCGCTGCTGTATTCTTAGCCGGTCAGATCTCATTTATTGTGACATTTCTGAGTATCAGGCTTTTCCCTTTATAACGGTTAGGGAAATCGTCCTTTTATGTCATTTTTACAGGATACGCTGAAAAAATTCCCCGCACTCCTTCGTGACCGAGAAGGCGTCCGCTGAAAACGGAATCCGTTCTGCATTGATCCGAAATCTTCTCGAGAATTCTCTTCTGGTCTCCTCGCTTCCAAATACCGCGAGACTCTGCCAGCTTTTTTTCTGTTTCGCTCTCTGTTCCATCTCGAATTCCCGGAAACTCTCCTGCTGCCACTCCGTAAAGGAACCCACCAGGAACTTTTTATCGCATCTCCAATATAATTCGTTTGCGCCATCTTTGACCGATCCGAAATCGATCAGGATATCGTCATATCCCCTCTGAAGCACCTCCTTCACAGCCTCCGGCCCTGCATACTTATAATAATCCGCATCCAGTACCCTGTATGGATTTTTCTGTCCCATCTGCCCCGTGCAGACGTATTCAAGCTTTTCTAAGTCCCCCGACTCATTAAATTCCAGCAGTATGGCTTTCCTTCTGAGGTATCCTGCGAGATAGTTTGTCAGCATAATCGAAAAATGGGTGCACCCCACCCCGGTATTGCTCCCAGCGATTCCGATCATTCTGCATCGCTTCTCCTGAGTCTCTGTGATAATTTTTTTCTTTTCCATCTGGTTTCCCCTGTACCATCGTTCCATAGATCCCGGTAACAGGTGTTGGCAGCTTTATCTTCTCTGAATGGATTTGAAAAGAACGGAAGAAAGAAATAATGAATATCAGATAAAACTTTTGGAAGTTTCAGACGTGCTTTTTTCTCCATATGATTGAAGAGCAGGATCACATTCCCACGGCTTTTTAAGATCTTCGCCGCATTCACAGTCCTGTCGATCTCCCACCATTTTCCCCCGCATACAAGAACATAAAAATCTGCTTCCGGAAGTTTCTCTTCCGGGCGGATCACTCCCACATCCTTTATGATTACTGGAAAATAAAGATATGGCAGCTTCACAGCTTCGCCATAATAAGGCCGGATGCTTCCGCATCCGATTCGATATACGCCGGTCCGGTCCGTTTTGATTCCCATATTTTTCGCAAGTGTGCGAACCGCAGACGTATCGTAAGCTTCCTGATATAAAGCCGGACACCCATTCCGGGTCAGAAAATGAGACATTCCGAGAGCCGCATGGGTTGTTCCGATCCCCGCTGCCGCCCCGGCAAAAACAACGATTCGAGATTCTGCTGCCTGTTCCTTCAGTTGATTTTGCAGCTCCTGCAGCGTTTCCTGCAGTTCATCCGCACTCTGGTAACGCGCTTCCTTCTCCTTTTCCATACACCCGCGGATGATCCGGTCAAACATCCTATATTCCGGTTCATTCCTGTATTCCGGAACACTTCCCGGCGCATCCCCACGGCTCATAAAGTAGAGCAGCGCACCGATCGCGTACACGTCCGTCCGGCAGTCCAGTGGTTCCCCTGTGTACTGTTCCGGTGCCGCAAAACCGATCGTTCCGTACCGCTCACCAAACGCAGCGGCATCTGACGCGTATTGTGCATGATCAAAATCCGTCAGACGAAGGACTCCATTGCACACCAGCAGATTTTTGGGCTGCAAGTCTAAATATAAAATAGGATTTTCTGCTGAATTCATAAACTGAATGATACGGCAGATCTGTATTCCAAGATCAGCTGCCGCCTTAACCGACAAGCTGCCCAGGCGTTTTACCAGGGCATATAAAGATTCGCCTTCCAGATATTCTTCGATCAGATAACTGTATCCGGTATCTTCCTCCACATCGTAGACGATGGGGATTCCCGGATGTCTCAGTGTTTTCAGAAAAAGTGCTTCTTTTCTAAAAGTATCATAATCCGCCAGGGATTTCGGGACTACTTTTACCGCCCTGTATTCTTCCAGCTCAACGTGATACGCCAGATATACAGTACCGGATCGCCCGTTTCCCAGCTCTCTGCACAACCGATACTTGCCAAACAGAACGCGCTCGATAAACCGTCACACCTCCTTCCGGCAACACAACCTCTTGCGACTATTCTAATATACACACTCCCGCTTCAGACCATCTTGTAGATGTCAAACTGATTAAATTTTAATAAATTTCCCTCATACGATTGCAAAAACTGAATAGGATATAGTATATTATAAATGTAAAAATGCGGTTTTTTGCCCTCTTATAATGGGAATTACAGCATACCGCGAATATTTTGATTTTAACCAGACAGGAAGTGATCCTATGAAAATAGAACGTATCAATGAAAATCAGATCCGCTGCACCCTCAGCAACTTTGACCTGAGTGTCCGGAATATGAATCTCGGCGAGCTGGCCTATGGAAGCGAGAAAGCCCGTAATCTTTTCCGCGAGATGATCCAGCGCGCCGCAAATGAGGTCGGTTTCGAGGCCGAGGATATCCCGCTTATGGTCGAGGCGATCCCGATGGCGAACGAGAGTGTTATGCTGATCATCACAAAGATGGAAGATCCAGAGGAACTGGATACCCGGTTCTCCAAGTTCTCACCGGAAGAGGACGAGAATGATAACGGATGGGGGAATCTCACCGCGGAAGTGCTGGAAGGCGCTGACGGCCTGATCAATATCCTGACCCAGAGCGGAATTTTAAAGCCGGAGGGAGAAAAAGCTCCTGCGGCACCAGCTGCAACGGCAAATGGACCGCAGGGAAAGGAAGAGTCGAAGAATCCGGCTCAGTTTACAAGGATCTACCAGTTTTCTTCCCTCGACCTCGTCTGTGAAGCCGCACGGCAGACCGGTGCTGTTTTTAAAGGAAACAGTGTTCTCTACAAGAATCCGGAAAATGGGGTCTTCTACCTGATCCTCAAGAAGGAAAATGACAGTGAGAGTTCCTTCAACAGAGTCTGCAATACTCTCTCCGAATACGGAACAAGATTAAAGGGCGATGCCGCTGCGTCCGGCGCTTACTATGCGGAACATTATGATCTGATCGTAAAGAAGGACGCGCTGAAGGTGCTGCAAAACTTATAATCTGACTTCCCAATTGATCAATATTTAAATAGAGCATCTGTAAAAAGCTGCATTCCACAGATTTATACAGATGCTTTTTTATGTGCAAAGTCTGTTTCCAAAATGTCCCCATGTTTTTTCAACATACAGAATTTTTATGGCACATTGCTCCATATATGTCAAAATGGAAAAAGGACCGCAGCCGGGAAAATTCTCCCTGACCGCAGTCCTTCTTACATTCTCCGACTTTTCGCACAGTCAGCAAACCAAAACTCTCTCGAGCAGTCACATACATTACTGCTGCTTCTGAGCCAGATACTCGTTAATTACACTTACAAGTTTTTCTACCGGAATTCCGTGAACCATGCAAGCCTCTTCCAGAGACTCCATCTGAGAAGACGGGCATCCGATGCAGTGCATTCCGGCGCCCATTAAAATCTGAGCCATATTCTCATCAACCTGAAGAAGCTCACCAATGAGCATTTCTTTTGAAATCTGCATGATAAATCCTCCTTTCACCTTCGAAATCTGCCGAGGGCAATTTTCTACGATTGTTTCCGGCATAACGGACATATCGCCGCATTTGCCAGCATATCGAGAGTATAATACTTTTTTCGTTTCTTGGCAAGGTGGTTTTGCAAAATCTGCTGGTACAGCCGCATCATGCAGTTACAGTACACGGGCACTCCATGCCCGCGCACTGTAACAGGATTTTGCCGATGCTTCGCATTCCGAATCGGCAAAATCCGCGGTCATAACGGTATCATACGGAATTTTCAGTTCAGAAAATTCCTACCCGCGTACAGTAACCATCATGCATTCCTGTATGATATGGTATTTCCAGTTTAGAAAATGCCTGTCCGCATATGGTGACCATCATGAAATGCTTTCAGCTGAATGACAGCCGGGTTGATTTTTGTCTGCAAAGGTAAGAATAGACTAACTCGAGTTGTGACTGTCTAACTGCATGTTTACTGGATTTTTGTTCCTCATTAGGTACATTTTTTCACAATTTTCCCCTTGAATAATTTAACCGTTTATTATAGAATGAAAGAAATAAACAAAGGAGGTATTTTGTTATGGCATATGTAATTAACGATAGCTGCGTTAGCTGCGGTACTTGTGCTGGTGAATGTCCGGTAAACGCTATTTCCCAGGGAGATGGACAGTACGTAATCGACGCTGATACTTGCATCAGCTGCGGTACTTGTGCTGGTGTCTGTCCGACAGGCGCAATCAACGAGGGTTGATCGCAAACGCAAACCAATACATAAAAGCCGTTGTTCTATTCGAACAGCGGCTTTTTGATTTCTGTGGATTCTGATCCAGAATCCGGATCTTCGCGAAAGGGGTTCTCATTTTTGCTCTCATCAAAGCTTATTCCCATTTCTTCCAAACTTTCTCTTTCTGAAGATCGACGGCAAAAACGGTGCTTTCGCCGCCGCGGCTTCCGCCCTCCCTTTATTCTCCTTCTGGTAGAGACGGATCGTCTCATCCAGCTGCCGGAACCGCTCTTCGTCCCGCTCATCTGCCACCCGCATCAGGTAATCGATCTCCTTTAACACTTTATCGTTCACCATCCGGCTGATATCCTGGCTCAGCTTCTCGTTGTTCTCCTCGATAGCCTGTCCGATCATCTGGGTAAGAAACTCCCTGAACTGCTCCGCTTTTTCCCGGTTCATGAGTTCCGCGGCTTCCCCTGGATCCAGCTTTTCCAGATCTCTCTTCTCCTGCTCCGTGCATTCCTTCAATGCCGTCATAACATCCTCCTCAAGAACATCCGTGGGCGCCACCGATTCCCCCTCCGCGTCCAGCGTTTTCGCCAGCGCTGTCTTGATCGCCTTTAACTGATACCCCTTTTCCTTCAATTCCTTGATCTGTTTAAAAAGACGGATATGAAAATCCGTATAATACCGATGTCCCATCTCGTTGCGAGGAATGTTCATCTCCAGTTCCTCCTCCCAGTACCGAAGTACATGAGATTCCACATCAACCTTTTTCGAGGCATCGGAGATCAGATAATGTGTTTCTGACATGGTCGTCCTCTTCCTTTCACTTGATTTTCGTCACAGTTCGAAATTTCTGACATGAACCGCAACGATTGTTCGACTCTGTTTGATCCAGTTTCTCAGCATGTCCACAGACTGCCGCATGCCTGCAAAACCGTTATCAGATTGCTAATAATATATGTGAAGCCATGTCCCAATATGACAAAAACGCCCGCTTCCGATGAAATTCCTTCAAATTCCATTCGAAAGCAGACGCTTGACCATGCATTTACTGCTGCTCCTTCGCAATATTCACAAACCGGGTCAGTTCCGGTTTCCAGCCGAGATATACGGTTCCGATCGGGCCGTTACGCTGTTTCGCGATAATAACCTCCGCCGTGTTCGGGTTATCCGTATCCTTATTATAATAATCGTCACGGTACAGGAACATAACAACGTCGGCATCCTGCTCGATCGCTCCGGACTCTCGAAGGTCCGAAAGCATCGGCCTGTGATCCGTTCTCGTCTCGCAGGCACGGGAAAGCTGGGACAGGGCGATCACCGGAACGCTCAGCTCCCTCGCGATCGCCTTTAAGGATCTTGAGATCTCGGAAATCTCCTGCTGGCGGTTGTCCCCGTTCTTTCCGCTGCCCGACATTAACTGCAGATAGTCGATCATAACGAGGTCGAGACCATGTTCCAGCTTAACCTTCCGGCATTTGGAACGAAGTTCCATGATGGAAATACCCGGCGTATCATCAATTACAAGCTTGGAGCTTCCGATCGTACCGATTCCTTCCACGACAGCGTCCCAGTCCGCATCCGTCAGGGTACCGGTACGGAGCTTCTGGGAATCCACGTTGGACTCCATGGACAGCATACGGTTTACCAGCTGCTCCTTCGACATCTCCAGACTGAAGATCAGGCAGGTCTTCTGTCTCCGGACCGCGATATAGTCCGTAATATTCAGTACGAACGCCGTCTTACCCATAGACGGGCGGGCAGCGATCAGGATCAGATCCGAAGGCTGGAGGCCGGACATCCGGTAATCCAGGTCGATAAATCCCGTCGGAAGACCCGTTACCGTGGATTTTGAGCGGGTCGCCTGCTCGATCTTATCAAGGACGTTCAGCGCGACCTGACGGATCGGCACGAAATCGCCGGAAGCGCGGCTTTCCAACAGGTTGAAGATCTGCTTTTCCGTGTCAGCCAGGATCACTTCCAGACTGTCCTTTCCGGAATAACAGTTGTTGGCGATCTCCTCGTTGATTTTGATCAGGCGGCGGAGAACCGCCTTTTCATGGACGATTGTGGCATAGGAGCGCACATTCGCGGAAGTCGGAACCGTTGCCAGGATATCGCGGACAAAATCCAGACTGCACACCTCCGGCGGGACATCCTTTTCCTTCAGCCTGTCCTGAAGCGTGACCAGATCCACCGGTTTTCCCTCATTGAACAGCTCCACCATCGTATCAAACATGATCCCGTACTGACGCTGATAAAAGTCGTCCGCAACCACGATCTCCGATGCCGCGATGATCGCATCCCTGTCCATCAGCATGGAACCGATCACCGACTGCTCCGCCTCAACGCTGTGCGGCAAAACCCTTTTTACTAACGCTTCTTCCATCTGTCCGATTTCCTCTCTGTACGTCTCTGTCTATAACTTCGCACGGCTTCTGCATATATTTCTGCAGAAGCCGTTTTCTTTCTTATTTGCAAGCCGGAACCTCTACCTGGTTTCCTGCCCTGAATTAAAACTGCTGCTGTCCGCGTATTGCACACGCGGCAGGCATTCCGTCTTTACGCCTCAACGACCTTCACGCTGAGTCTTGCTGTTACTTCCTTGTGAAGCTTGATCGGAACCTCAAAGCTTCCGATGCTCTTGATCGGCTCCGGCAGAACCATCTTTTTCTTATCGATATCAAGCTTTAACTGATCCTTCGCCGCCTTCGCGATCTCCTTTGTGGAAACGGAACCGAACGCGCGTCCGCCCTCGCCGGCTTTGATCGAAACGGTTACGGACATCTTATCGATCTCTTCCGCAAGCTTCTTAGCCTCCGCAAGCTGCTCTGCCGCAACCTTCTCCGCGTTTGCTTTCTGGAGCTTTAAATCGTTTAAGTTCTTGGATGTCGCCTCAACACCAAGCTTTTTCGGAAGGATAAAGTTTCTCGCATATCCGTCATTTACCTTTACGACCTGACCCTTTTTTCCAAGTGCCTTCACATCCTCTAATAATACAACTTCCATCTTAAATTTCTCCTTTCTCCAGCATCATATCGATGACGCCTTTCACCTTCTCCTTGGCCTCCTCAACGGTAGCACCCGGGAGCTGCGCACCTGCGATCGTTCTGTGTCCGCCTCCGCCCAGCTTTTCCATCATGACCTGGACATTGACCTCGTCGATCGATCTCGCGCTGATATAGATCTTGCCTTCATATGGGGTAAGAACGACAGATGCCTTCATTCCCACAATGTCAAGAAGCTCGTTTGCAGCCTGTGCGCCTACTACTGTCGGGCTCTCCACGCCCTCTGCCGGGCACACGCTGATGGCAAAGCATTTCTTATAGACCTCTGCCTGACGGACTGCCTCGGCTCTCGCCTTGTAGTCCTCCATACTGTCACGGAACAGCTTCCGTACTCTCGTCACGTCCGCTCCGTTTCTTCTAAGGAACGCCGCCGCCTCAAAGGTGCGGACGCCCGCCTGATTTGTAAAGTTGTTCGTATCGATCACGATTCCCGCGTACATAGCGTCCGCCTCCGGGGATTTGATCCGGATACTGTCAGCAACATACTGTAAAATCTCCGCAACCAGCTCACAGGCAGATGACGCGTAAGGCTCCACATAGGACAGAGTCGCGTTTGTGATGATCTCGCTGGACTGACGGTGGTGATCGATGACAACGATCGTCTTCACGAGTTTTAAAAGGTCCGGTTCTTCTGTGATACTCGGGCGGTTGACGTCAACAACGACAAGCGCCGTATTGTTATCCACGATATCCGCAGCCTCACTTCCCGTGAGGAACAGGTCCTTCGGATAATCGCCAGTCTCAAAGCGTTCCATCATCGGACGCACCGAGGAGGTCACTTCATTGATCACGATATGTGCTTTTTTGTTCAGGGCAGACGCGATCCGGTACATTCCGATCGCCGCGCCGAAGCAGTCGATATCTCCGATCTTATGTCCCATGATCAGAAGGCAGTCCTTTGTCTCAAGAAGCTCTCTGAGGGCATGGGCTTTGACGCGGGCCTTGACACGGGTCGTCTTCTCTAACTGCTGGGCCTTTCCGCCGTAATACTGGATCTTCTGGCCGCATTTTACTACCGCCTGATCACCGCCACGGCCGAGGGCCATATCGATCGCTGTACGGGCATAATCATAGTTCTGGCTGTAGGTATCGCCGTTCATTCCGATACCGATACTTAAGGTCACCGCCATCTCGTTTCCGATATTGACGGTCTTTACCTCCTCAAGCAGTCCAAACCGCTCTTTTTCCAGACGCGGCATATAGCACTGCTTGATCGCAAAGAAATATTTGTCCTTCTCCAGCTTCTTTACGATACCGTTGACCGCAGAAATGTACTTGTTGATCTTTCGATCGATCAGGGCCGTTAAGAGCGATCTGCGGACTTCCTCGACGCTCTCCAACGCCTCATCATAGTTGTCCAGATAGATCAGGCCCGCGACCATCTTCTGGTCTGTGATCGCCTGCTTGTAGTTGTAGAGCTCTGTCTCATCATAGAGATATACCGCAAGGATCTGCTGCTCCGTCTGCTTCTCCGGGATTCCGGAGGCAAGTTCATCCGGGCGGATCGTCACGCGTTTCATACTCACGCGGTATTTCGATTCCCCATAGATCACATGGACTTCCATCGCATTTTCCATCTTCTCGAGGGATTCCACTGTGATCTCCTTGAAGAGCATTGTCAGGCTTTTCCCTGCGCTCTTCTCTTCTTTGGTCACCGCCTCAAAGGCGCGGTTCATCCAAAGGATCTTACCCTCCGTGTCCGCGATCGCGTATGGCAGCTCCAGGGACGCCAGAAGCTGTTTCTGACTCCAGCTGTACGCCGACGCAAAGGACACCAGACTGCCGAGAGCCCGCTTCTTTCCGTACATATACAGGGTTCCGGCACACGCCGCGTAGATCACCGTAAATGCAAGCATCACGAATCCCGCCTTGCGTGAGATCAGGTTGACCGCAGCTCCCGCAAGGATTACCAGTGCCGTTAAAAATACCGGCCACTGAAGGTAAAGCTGCAGAATATGGCTGACCTTTTTATCATCTTTCATTCTTATCTCCTATCCGCCGCCCGGTAAAATGGGCATAGCAAGACCATAAAAAGAATGTGCCTTGACACATTCTCGCGCCGAGCGCAGTCGCTTGCGATAGACTCTTCTTGCGCGAGTGTGCATTTGACACGTTAGTGCCTTTTTATGCATGGAGAAATTCGGGCAGAATCTCTCCATGTATCAGAACCGACTTTGGGGATAGTATACCATAGATACAGGCATTTGTCCATGATCCGCTTGGGGCGGACATGGCACTGCGGTCTATGAAATTCCTGACGTGGATAGCAGCGACGCGGCTTCTAAAACCACCAGTAGCGTAAAATAGACTTTATAGATCAAAGAATTTGTGATAGAATAATATAGGTGCCACCATAACGGTAGGCGGTTTGTCCCTCTTCGCAGAGGGCATGCGTAACCCTCTGATACATCGAAAAAAACGCAAAAAAATAACCGCCCAGTCCTCGCAAAACTAGCGGTTATTTTTTAATCCATATTTTCGAGGGCCAAGCCGTCTATCGGTGGTGCTTCTCTTATCTATAATATAACACCACATCTTTAAATATTCAAGAGGTCTTTCTGCGATTTTCCTGTAATACTTTTCCATGCTATTTCCGTTAAAATCTTGGATATTTTCAAAATCAGTTGATAAGAGGACGGGATTTAAGTATAATATAAATGAACCAGAAAGGTTTCCATGTGGCGACACGTTGAAGCTATACTCCGGCTGGGGAGGGTAATTACCAGCACTTTATGATACTCGGCAAGGCATCGAGGCTGACAGCCAGCATAAAACTCGCAATCATAAAAAATGCGTCGGATAACTTTGGTTGTCCGGCGTTTCTGTTACCCAAATACCGTTGATAGGAAAAATCTAATGAGGAAAAAGATCGATAAGAAAGAGATTGCAAAAGAAATTTGTAAAGCCGCGAAGTTATACAAAACCTCTTTCCTGCAGGAAGTTCGCATTTGTGTTTAATGAAGAAAATAAAGTTATAAGGCAACTATCAATCAATACTTTACGAAAGGATTTTCATTTATGAAAGCAACCGTACTCAGCGACAACATCCCCGCCGAAAATCTCGGCTGTGAATGGGGATTATCAATTTTTATTGAATATCATGGGAAACATATCCTTCTCGATGCCGGGGCATCCGGACTTTTTCTGACGAATGCTGATGTGCTTGGACTGAACATGAAAGACGTGGATTTCGGAGTTCTCTCCCACGCGCACTATGACCATGCAGACGGAATTCCGGAATTTTTCAGGGTAAATTCGTCCGCACCGTTCTATTTTAGGGAAACCACCGGAGAAAACTGCTGCAAAGGTGTCTGGAACTATAAGAAATACATCGGTATTCCAAAGGGCATGTTAAAAAAGTATCCGGACCGGATCAAGCTCGTCTCCGGGGACTTTTCCCCATGTGACGGGGTTTATCTGATTCCACATAAGACTCCGGGACTGGAGAAAAAAGGAATCCGGGAGCACATGTACCTGAAGGAAAAACGGCGCTGGAGACCGGATTCCTTCTCCCATGAGCAAAGTCTTGTCTTCGACACACCGGACGGTCTTGTGATCTTCAACAGCTGTTCCCACGGCGGCGCCGATACCATTATCCGTGAGGTCACCGCGACTTTCCCGGATAAAAAAGTAAAAGCCCTGATCGGCGGCTTCCACCTCTACAATAAGACCGACGCAGAGATCCTTGCCCTCGCCGAAGGGATCCGCTCCACCGGTATTTCTGAAATCTACACCGGCCACTGTACCGGAGATCATGCCTTTGATCTCCTGAAAGAGACGTTAGGAGAATCCGTTCATAAGCTGCATGCGGGGCTTGTGATGGAAATCGAGTAGGAGGCGGTGGCTAACCGCCGTCCTCTCACAGCACCGTACGTACCGTTCGGTATACGGCGCTTTCAATAGTTGACGTGCACAGACTGGTAGGCTCTGGCTAAATCATAATAGCCACTGTTTATCAGTCTTTCTTTATTCAGCGCCCAAATCACAGCTTTGTTATTACTGATATACCAATACTTTCTGCGACTGTTTGCTATTGTTGCCGCATAGTGTTCTGGAATTCCCAGCTTGACTAGATTTTTATATTTCGTTCTAGGTTTCTTCCACTGTTTCCATATACACATACGTATTCTGTGATAGAGCCATCCGTTAATGTCATCTATGTTGTTCTTCATACTTGCAATTCCGTAGTAGTTAAGCCATCCCCTCGCATACACCTTGATTTTCTCAAGGCTTGGCTTGATTGACTGACATCGCTTACGGGAAGATAACTCCTTCAGTCTAGACTTAAACTTCTTCCATGACTTCGGATGAACTCGGACATAAATGCCTTTTCCATTCCTTCCCAATGCAAAGCCAAGGAATTTAAAATTTCGGATTGCAAACACGCTGACAGTACGGCTCTTTTCTCGGTTGACTGTAAGTTTCAGCCTCTCCTCAAGATATTTTGTACTGCTTTCCAAGAGTCTCTCTGATGCTCGCTTGCTCTTTGCAAGAAGCACGATGTCATCTGCATATCTTATGCATGGAACACCTCTTTTCAGGAATTCCTGGTCGAACTCATTGAGATAGACATTTGCAAGCAATGGTGATAGATTTCCACCTTGTGGTGAGCCTTCCTCTGTGTCGATGACCACTCCATTTTCCATTACACCGCTTTTCAGATAGCGCTTTATCAGTTGCACTACTCTTTCATCCTTGACATTCTTACGAAGAATGTTAATGAGGATTTCGTGATTTAGAGTATCGAAGTATTTTGATAAATCAAGAACTACAGCAAATGTATAGCCTTGTTCTGCATACTCTTTGACCTTAAGTATTGCATCTTTTGCACTTCTGTTCGGACGATAGCCATAGCTACCCTCTGCAAACAGCAGTTCATAGATTGGCACTAACTGTTGGGTTATTGCCTGTTGAAGTGTACGGTCTATCACTGTTGGTATGCCAAGCTTTCGCACACCACCATCTGGTTTGGGAATCTCAACTCGTCTTACTGGAGACGGAGTATACTTTCCACAATAAATGCGGTCGGTTAACTCTTGTTGATGTTCCTTTAGATATGGAAGAGCCTCTTCAATGGTCATGCCATCAATTCCCGGCGCTCCCTTGTTTGCCTTAACTCTCTTATACGCTCTGTTAAAGTTGTCTTTATACAGTATCGCTTCCAAAAGTCTCGGCTGTGCACTGTCTCTTTCTTTCCATATCCGATTGAATGACCTAGACGCTTTCGCATACCCTTCATGTTCCGCATTATCTCTTTGCGAACAGCCATTGTTTTCAACGTTTTCTGCCATAGACGGTCATTCCTCCTTTCTCGGTCATACTCAAGACTCCTACTGATTCGGTCCTTCACCTCTCGGCTACTATGACCTCTGCTGACTTCTGTGCGTTCAGCATTGCTTTATGCAATGGTTACCTCTTTCAAGGCATTCCGCACAGACCTCCCCGGGTACCACACGTTTCTTTCTCTCCATCCATCCGTTACATTTACCATACATGATTCCGTGTAGTTATCGGGCTTCGGCTTGTAAAGCAGTCTTACCCTCATGCATGGCCTTCTATGTAATTTCTGTTCGTCAGACCGGAGATTTGCCCGTGGTTAGTCTGTTCCCACATCCGGCTTCCTTCAGATTCCACCTCGCGATGGACACCCTTACCTTCGGCTATATCCTTCCCACTACCGGGCGGATTCGGGACTTGCACCCGCTAGAAACGTGCGCCGCCGGGCGCACTTTTAAAAACAAACTCCGCACAGTTTCCCGTGCGGAGCTCTTGTACTACCCGTTTCAATTGTTGTTCTCTACCCGATCAGGCTCATTAAGTATCCTACAAATGCGCCGCCCGGTGTTCCAATAATATTGCCGAGAAGAGCCATCAGGATACCGATCGGAACCAGCGCACTGCTGTATGCGCCTGCAAGCACCGGTGCTGTCGCAGTTCCTCCGACATTCGCCAGAGAAGCAACCGCACAGGTAAAGATATCCAGTCGGATCAGCTTTGCAAGGATTACCATAACCGCTATATGGATCAGCAGGATCAGGAATCCGGCAGCCAGCCATACCGGTGCATTTCCCATAGCAGAAATATCTGCTCTGGAAGCGATCATCGCGATGACAATGTAAAGCATGATATTGGAAACTTCTTCCGTTCCCTTAATCTTTCCAAAAGGAGTCATTGCTACGATCAGACCTACAGCTGTTACAAGAAGAACTGTCCAGGTTGCCTTATCAAAAACAGGCAAAACAGACGCAACCATAACACCGGCATCCTTGGACAGAGAGGATATAAAGAAGGATACGCCGATTAAAAGAAGCATGTTTTTCCAGGTAAGAGGTCTCTTGTCCTCCCTTGCCTCTTTTTCCAGAGATGCTCCTACTTCATCGATCAGACGTACATCTGCCTTTGTCCAGGAGTTGAATTCCTTAGAGAAGTTGATCACCCACAGAAGGAACATAACATAGATTACTGCACAAACCGAATCCATTACCAGAGAATATGCCAGACTATCTTCACTTACATCCAGAATTGCCTGGATCGCCAGCATATTACTGCCGCCGCCTAACCAGCTTCCGCACAGTGCTGCAAGTGCTTTCCAGCTTTCCGGGCCCAGTAATTTATGGAAAATGCCATAGCTTACTACAAAACCAACACCGATTGAAATACTCGCCGAGAAGAAACCGATCAGCATTTTCGGTCCTAATTTAATGATCTTTTTCAGATCACAACGCAGCAGCATTAAAAACAGCATTGCGTAGAGTAACGGATTTTTGATCGATACGTAAATGGCTGACGTATCCTGCAGATCCCATACTTTCATAGTACATAAAAGCATCATGCCTAAATAGATCAGAACGATCGGCGGTGCAAATTTAAAAAAGGTCTGTGCGCCTTTTCCCCGCAGGTACACGGGAAGATTGACCAGAATTGCTGCTAACAGCATTAAAGTGGCCAGATAGATAAATCCATCATGAATCATTTGAAATGCTCCATTCCGCCACCGGATATCGGTGGGCTTTATTTTCTTATTCAGAACAAGCCATAACGAGCGGTTGAAATTTTCAGCTCCCCCTTCCTTCTCCCTTTCGATACCTTTTCACGAACCGCAGAGCAATGTGAGACTGGCATAGCAGTGTACTGTTTCTCCATAGAATTTCCTCAGAAGGCTAAAAAAAGAGTCCAGAATAATGTTCTGGACCTTTCAATGACTTCTCAAATAGTGTACTGCCCTTCCACATTGCTGTTTCTTTTTTTGACTTTTCCTCTACGTAGTATAAAGGGTGTCAGCAAAAAAGTCAATTTTCAGACATAAATATCCTTAAATATCTTTAAATGCAATTTTCATGCAGTTCCTTATTGTAGCTTCTTATATTTCCCAGTTTTCGGGGAAAAATTTCTTTTTTTAACAAATCACCTGACATACTAATGGATGCCTTAATGGTGAGACTTCAGGAAATTTTAAATCTCAGCGATGAACAACTGACTGTATTTACATATTATTTGACATTGATTCCGAAACCATCTTCCATATCGGTAGAGATGTAAAATACTTGTTTGACATTTATGCCGAAAACAAATATTGCAATTCATCGAGGATCGCTGGAAAATATAGTAGACGTAAATGGAATTATTAAGTGCTCTTATATATTATATGCCCGTAAGAACACCCACGCTGCTTTTCACACGGGATTCTGACGAATTCTCCCCTATCTATTGACATAGAGTCCTAAATTAAGTTTGAAAAACGGCACTGCCTCTTTCTCAGATGTAAATACCGATGAAGCAGTGCCGTTCCTATTTTTATTCCATCCAGGCTCCATTCGAATCTACTTTGTATCCGTCTGGAGTGACTGTATTCACGAACAAATGTCCCTTATTCTGGCCAGAAACTGGTTCTAAATAATACCATTTTCCATCAATCTTCTTCCAGCCTGTTTCCATTCTGCCAAACCAGCCATCAGAAATCGGATTCAGATAGAAATAGCATCCATTCCATTTCAACCAGCCAGTAACCACATAGCCATTCTTGTCAAAATAGTACCACTCTTTTCGTCCCAAATATTCCAGTTCGCACCATTCATCATGTGGCCATGTACCATCTATTCTCTGATACCACCAGCCTTTTTCATTCTTTATCCACTTTCCTGTTACTCCTCGTTTCGGTATATAGGAGGTATCATCACTGTCATCTGAACTATCCGATCCACTATCTGATGCCCCTCTTACCGTAAATTTGGCAGTAAAGTTCTGCTCTTCCAATACTCTGAATCGGAACTCAAGTTCTTTTGATACACAATTGCCATCTTTATCATACCAGCCGACAAAACGATATCCACTATCTGGCTTTGCTGTTAATTTTGCAAAATCACCACGAATTGCAGCTTTGCTTCCTTCAACAGTGCCATGTCCTTCTGCCGAAGCATTGATCAGATAACTTGTCAATGTATCCTGATATTCAGCCAACTCAATCTCTGTATTTTCTTTCAGAAGACGATATGAATTATGCTCTTCACCATTATAGAACATTGATTCCGTAATTCCATAGAAATGATCCGCCTGGTTAAGTGTCACAGCGCGATAGTCCGTCTTTCCAATCAAACCCGAACCATCTGACGCAAACTCAGCAACAGAATAATCCATAGTTCCTGCAGCACGGGCAATAATCTCCAGTTTATATTTGCCACTCTGTGGAACGCCAACGATCTTCTGTCCCGCAGAATCAACATATACGTCGATTTCATCATCCGTCACATTTTGCACCTGATCATTTACAATTTTCCCGACCATATTGTCGTTTTCATCGTAAATAATAATATCTACCGGGCAGTTGGTTGCGTATCGGATTCCGCCTTTATCATAGAACTTATGGTTTGGATCTGTATCCGTAACTTCCGAAAATCCACTCTTTTCTCTGTCGTAAGCACCATCAGGTCCATAATACCGGTAGTCTTTTGGTCCAATTTCGATCCGGCTGTTTATTACTTTCCGGCCACGATTTACTCCTGAATTTGAATCATAATAATATTCTTTGCCATTGATCTCAATCGGTCCAGTCTGCATTGCTCCACGATGATCCTTGTTATGTTCTGAGCCATCACCGGTGCTGAAGTAATATTCCCCTTCTCCGGTTTCATCCGTGATCTTCTGTGTTCCGACTAAAACCCGACCATTCTGATCAAAATAGTACCGTTTGCCATCAATGTAGGCCCATCTGTTTTCTATGTAAAATCTCTCATCCCCATCTGTTGCATAATAATATTTTTCTCCAGATTCATCCCATGAACCGGCAAATGTCAGTGAAGCAAACTCATCTTCAAAATAATTTAATGGCGTGATTCTCTGAAGCTTGTCAATTTCTTTCTGTAAAAAATCCACTTTAAATTGCTTCAGACCATCTCTGCTATATATAGAGTCATACACTTTTTTCATATTCTGATATCTCAAAATTGTTATGCATCTCATAAATTCAAAAGCATTTAAATAGTCTGCTAAGCTTTCTGAATCTCCATCTATTAAAAGTTTTTCTTCCTTTTCCCGCAGAACATCATATGCTACAGTATAAAGCATCTGCGTTTGTGCAATCGTATTAACTGCTTCCGGTCTTCCGTCGATAGTCTGGATCGTAGTGATAGCTTTGCTAAGTCCCTTAAGTAACGGTAAACTTCCTTCGCCGAGATCTTTTATAACATCTGCTACAACCTTAGACATATTGTATTTTGTATTTTCTTTGAAATCCCAACCTGTCAACGGTCTTTTTTCCCCGGTCAAAACTTCATTCCATGAATTTCCCTGCTCTATTACCGCAAAGCAGGTATCAAATACTTGAAGTTTTATCCGTTCTTCATAATTATTTCTTAATTCTGAAACAGCATTCTTTAAATTCTGGATATTTTTTATCTTGCCAGAATCAATCTTATCGATTGACGCTTCCAACTCATTCAGATAACTTATTTTTTCTGAATGATCCCGAAGCGCATCTGACCAACCGTTTACCTGTTCCATGATTGTATCAAATAATTCATAATTCTTTGCTGCAACAATGCCTAAAATTTCTTCAGCATCTTCTCCATTACTCTCTTTTTTCTTTACTTCTTTCGCCAATTCATTAAATGAATCCGAATATTTTTCTTCGTTTTTCAATGCATCACTAACTTTTTCTATTATGAACTTGATATACCCCCTCTCATCTTTAACTTCGTCCCAAGCTTTAGCAACCACCTTCGGATCCGTCCACAGTTCTATACTGTCGTCTATCTTTTCTCCCTCTACCGCAAACTTTACGTCCAGTACTTTTGCCAGAATTTTTCTGTTATTTGACTCTGTCATTAAATACTCAACATTTATGTCATCAATATCTATAAAGCCGAGTTGTTTTGCCAACCTCAGGAATGCATCCCCCGTCAGTTTCATCCAACCATCATCGATCTTAGCTGAAAGAATATACGAAAAATAATTCATATCATCCATATATGTTGAAATGAACGAATATCTGCTCAGTACTGTCGATGGACGGATATGCGACTGATTGTATTCTTCTTTCAAGATTCCGTCTAATCCTTTATCTGGAATGCACATTCCATATGGATATAATCCATCTTCATCTTCGCAATAATACAAGCCATCATGCATGCCCGTCATAACATAGCCATTTTCATTAAATTTCCATCTACCATTGAAAATTACACCGTTCTGATCCGTGTAATTTAACTTATAAATGCCTGATTTCAGCAACTGGCACTGATTATTCTCAAGAATATAATATCCAACTTTACCATTTTTAAATTTTACCCAGCCTAACTGCTCATCGCTGTCTGGTATATCTGGATTGTCTGGCTGTTGCGGAACATCATTTTGGAATTGAAGGACTGGATATGGGTATGTTTCCTCCCCCATTACCCAAACATTATCAAAATCAAATTCCTCAAAAGTGCTCTGTTCTTCCATCTCACTCAAAGTTACTTTTACAACATTGTCCATCCGTTCATTTTTATTTCCTACGGCTGTATTAATATAATAACACTTCTTATCGACTGCACGTAAAAGTAATGCAACTTTTCCATCTGTACCTGTCACTGCAGATACACCATTTTGGGTATATCCAATAATATCTCCAGCATAAGATTTTTTGTCATTTGATTCAGTTTCTACGCTTCCAATATTATAGCATCTGCTAATAGATCTGGTTGTCTGATTATCATATCCAATAATTCCACCCGCATATCCTGTTACCACTTTTACGTTGCCTGCATTATAACAGTTTTCAACGAAAGAGCTATAAAGCTCACCAACAATTCCTCCTGCTACACCCCTATCAAGTCTTGAGTCTGTATATACCGCTTCATAATTGACACACATGCTAACTGGTAATGCCATTCCAGATGCTCTGCCTGTAATTCCGCCCGCAATAATTTGAGATGAAGCAGTTGCCGTTATATTTCCAGAATTAACGCAGTTCTTCATCTGGTTCCTTGTTATTCCTGAAATTCCTCCTACATATGATGCACTCGAAAAATTCCCTGATGAAACAACATTTACACTACCTGCAAATATACTATCACTTATTTCATATGCACTGCCGGCAATTCCGCCCAATGTCAGCCTTGAATATGTACTACCCTTTATCGTAGAATTATCGGCTTTACAATTTTTTATAAATGATGTTCCTGAAGTCTTTCCGGCAAAAGTACCCACATTCATAGCAGGTATTTCCAAAGTTGTTCTTAAATCTATTTCACAATTCTGAGCTACGCAATTTTCAACTGATCCGCCCGTCAAAGAAGCCGCTAATATACCAACATCAATAGACGAAATAGCATTATTACTTATATGATCATCGTCTACCTCAAAAACAGAATCTGTAATTTTCAAATTCTTTACAGTTCCCAATAATTCTGTAAATATGCCATATCCAATATTTAAATTAGAATCCCTATAGCTTTTCCCAGCTTTCAAGCTTAAATTTGATATGCTAAAATTCTGTCCATCCAATGTTCCTGTAAATCCACGGAGTTTTTGCTTTGTGTCTTCACCAATCGGTTTCCAGCTAAAATCAGACATATCAATATCATTCATTAATTTATAGTTGCCCGCCAGATCATTCTGTATGTTCTGCAAATCTCCTGCCGTATAAATCGGAATCCATTCCTCTGCCTGCGCCACCGCAATTCCATAAACCGAGAACCCTACCGATTGGCAGCTAATTTCCTGATCTCCTTCTACTGTCTTCGGAACAAATTCAGCAACATCTTCCCCATCTTTCACATGGAAAATTTCTGATTCATCGACTTGTTCTCCAGTCATGGTATCCGGGAGTTTAAATGTTACCTTCACTCCATCAGACGGTTCAAACTCTTCCCCATCATTCCAGAATGAAATATCATAGGCATAAATCTGTTCAAGTTCTTTTTGATTTTCCTGCATTGATGAGCGCACAGAATCTGTGATCTCAGATCCTAAATCGACCTTTTTCACCTGGATCTGTGTGTTTTCCGGCAGAATGACATCCTGTGAGTCTATCTCAACAATAATTCCATCTTCTGTCGTAAACTGTTTTTTTAATCCTGTTGTTTCAGTTGGTTTATTTGTTGTATTTTCTGTTGCCGCATTACTTGATGTCATAAGTTCTATCGCATTGCTGGGCGTCAATAATCCCAACTCATCCCACAAGCTGCTCTCTTCCTTCTCCACATTGGCTGTTTTGTCCTGATTCGTATTTTCAAACGCCCAGGAAACTCCGCTGTTTCCAAATATGGTTCCTATAGACAAGCTTATTGCCAGTCCCCATGCCAGATATTGTTTCTTCATACAATTCCTCCCTGTAGTCCACTTTTTTTGTTTAGACACAAATTGTAATGTAACAATTGAAGAAACTAAAAAGCAGGGGTGCAAAGATTCCACTTCACACTCCTGCTGTCATTTTCTGTACAACAAATAAACTCCTACCCCATTTCCATCTTGTCTATTATTATTATTTCGACTATAATGGAATGGCATAGTAGTGGCGCAACCATTGTGAGAAGTGTCCCTTAAACACTTTTCACATCTGCAAGGGTGTTGGTAGCACCCTTGCAGATGCTATGCTTTTTAGTTTTCTATGTTCATTCTAACACGGACGTAAAACATATTCAACTATATTTATCTATGTTGCTTTCCCGATTATTTATGCAATTTATGCTAAATTGGCAATGCTGGAAACGAAATGTCCCATACGAAATACGCCAATAGAAAAAAGCCCCTGTGTGATCTCTCACATAGGGGCTCGAATGATGCTTCAAATTAATTAGATAAAACCTTACTTTATCCGTGAAAATCCTTATTCTAAGGAATTATTCACATGTGTACGGCATAAGAGCGATATGACGTGCTCTCTTGATAGCTACTGTTAAAGCTCTCTGGTGCTTTGCGCAGTTGCCTGTGATTCTTCTCGGGAGGATTTTTCCTCTCTCGGATACGTATCTCTTTAACTTGTTTACGTCCTTGTAATCGATCTCGCCGTTCTTATCGCCGCAGAATACGCAAACTTTTTTTCTTCTATGCATGCCGCCTCTTCTTACTCTGGAAGAATCGGACTTGTCACCTTTATTGAATGCCATTTTAAATTACCTCCTGTTAGTTTCGTTGTCTGTAACCGTCCAACGCTTGTCCGGTCACGTGCAAACTCAGTCTACTCACAGCGAATTAGGAGTAACGCACTGTATTGTCTCAGACTGGTATTTAGTTGAATGGAAGTCCTTCGTCCTCGACTCCATCCGGGATATTCATAAATCCGTCGCCGATGGCACTGGACGGAGCAGGTCTTGTCCCCTGCTGATAGCCGCCGCGGTTTCCGCCGCCGTAGCTGTTGCCGCCGCCAAAGCCGCTGTTATCGCCGCCCTGACCCTTGCTGTCAGCGAATTCCTGGTCATCTACAATAATATCTGTTGTATAGACCTTCTGGCCATCCTTATTTACATAGCTTCCGGTCTGGATTCTTCCGGAAACCAGTACACGCATGCCCTGACGGAAATATTTCTCCGCAAATTCACCGGCACGATCAAAAGCTACGATGTTGATAAAATCGGCCGTCTGACCCTGATCGCCGTCCTGGCTTCTTCTGCCTCTTCTGTCAACTGCAAGCGTATATCTTGCGATTGCCATGGAGCGCTCGCCCTGGGAATAGCGTACTTCCGGATCTCTGGTTAATCTACCCATAAGGATAACTCTGTTCATATTCTCACTCTTTCTTTATTAAGCGTCCTGTCTTACGCAAAGATAGCGAACAACCGGCTCCATAATACGGATGTGAGCCTCAACCTCGTTCGGGCAGTTTGCCTCACCCTCGAAGTGGATGAAGTAGTAGAATCCCTCTTTGCTCTTCTGGATCTCGTATGCAAGTCTCTTCTTGCCCCATTCGTCCACATCAACGATATTGCCGCCGAAACGTGTGATATAGCCTTTCACTTTCTCAAGTGCGGCTGCTCTCTCGTCATCTTCAAGTTTTGCGCTAAGAACAACTGCTAACTCGTATTTGTTCATAGTTTCATAAACCTCCTTCTGGTCTTCCGGCCCCCGATTTTCAGTATCAGGAGCAAGGATTTTTTACATGTCACAGGTAATAATCTTAGCAAAAAAGAGCAGGAAATGCAAGCACTTTTTGCCTGATTTCCTGCTCTTTTTATACTTTTTTCATTCCTTACCATCTTTCGCACCGGTGAGAGATCCTGCGCCGGTCGAAATTTGGTGATCCGGCCTGTTTTTCAGAAGTTTTATCTGAAATTACGCCGTTTTTCTCGAAAAGATCCCTTTTACTTTATCGATATATGGCTTCGTCCACGGAATATTTCCAAGAAGGACGAATAATGTACAAATCGAAAGAACGATCGTGATCGGATGTCCGAACATCGCCATAAACGGGTTGTCGGAGGACGATGCCAGGGACACTGCCTGACGGAAATTGGAATCCATCATCTTTCCGAGTACCATCGCAAGGATCAGCGAGGCAACCGGATAATCGAACCGGCGCATCATGAATCCCATCAGTCCGAAGAAGAACATGAGTCCCACATCAAACAGACGGTTGTTGCACGCGAAGGAACCGATCACACAGAGGCTCGTTACCACCGGGATCATGATATTCTTCGGAATCGTAATGACCTTACAGATCCTCGGGGCAACAATCAGTCCTAACAGTAAAAGTGCAAAGCACGCGATGATTCCCGCTACTACGATCGAGTAGAAGGATTCTTTGTTCTGGGTGATAAATAACGGACCCGGCTGTAAGCCATGGACATAGAATACGGAAAGGATGATCGCGGTAACTGCGTCGCCCGGAACCGCCAACGTCAGCATCGGGATCAGTGCACCGCCGATACATGCGTTGTTGGAGGACTCACTGGCCACGATTCCTTCCACCGCACCCTCACCGAAGGGAACCTCCGGCTTCTTTACGAGACGCTTCGCCTCATTGTACGCGATAAAGGATGCCACCGGTCCGCCTGCTCCCGGAAGAGCGCCGACTAAAAGACCGATCGTGGATGTATATAAGGAAAGCTTCCAGCTTTTTAAGATCTCTTTCAGGCTGACTTTCGTCTTTTCCATCGCAAGGACATTCTGCTCCTGCTTCATGTTGTATACAACAGAGAGCACTTCTGCAAAGCCGAAGAAGCCGACAAGCGCTGGGACTGTGCTGACACCGCCCGCGAGGTTCTGGATCCCGAAGGTCAGGCGCTTTGTCCCCATCAGCGGATCCAGTCCGATCATACTGATCACAAGACCGATCATAACGCTGATAAGTCCCTTCGCGTAGTTCTTCGTGCTGACGGAGCCAACCGTCGCAAGTCCGAAGAGAGCCAGAAGGAAATAGTCCATCTTTGTAAATTTGATCGCAACTCTGGATACCGGCTCCGCTAAGAGTCCCAGAGCCAGAAGACCAAATAAGCTTCCGATAAACGAGTAGATCGTTGCGGTAAAGAGTGCCTTGTAGGACTGACCCTTTTTCGACATCGGGTAGCCGTCCAGTGTCGTTACGACCGATGAAGGCGCGCCGGGGATATTGATCAGGATCGCCGATACCGCACCGGAGAAGACTCCGACTACATAGACACCCATGATCATCGCCAGGGCGTCTGAATGTTCCCAGGTATAAGTAATGGATACAAGAAGCGCGGTCGCCATGGACACGGAAAGTCCCGGGATCGCTCCTACGAACAGACCAGCCACAGAACCAAGGAGAACCATAAGGATAAACCGCGGATCGACCACGGATAACATCTGCATCATTTTCCTTTCTCCTTTCTATGGCAGAAGCACATGTAAGAATGTGCGGAATGCGAGGCTTAAGAACAAGGTGGTTCCGATCGGCACGAAGACAAGGACCGGAATTTTTCTGACACCCATGAAAATCATCATGGCGATCAGGAATACCACCGTCACAACCTCAAATGTCGAAAATGTATACGCAAAAGATAAAATTCCGATGGTGATATACGGAATTTTAATGAAGGCGAGAGCCGCATAGTAGATCGCACAGAGGATCAGGGCGATCACGACCCAGCGCCTCTTTTCTGTTTTTCCTGCCTTTTCCGGCTTCTTGTCATCCGGATTTGCGGCAGCCTTTTTCATCGCCGTAACTCCCTCTCCGACGATCCATAAGGACAGACCGATCATGGCGATCGCCACGATCAGCGGAAACAGGTACGGGGACTGTGCCCAGCTTTTGTTAAACCCTTTCGCGTAGGATGAAAGAGAATACGAGAGCAGCACAAGGCCGCTCCCGCAAAATACAATTCCTTCGACGATCAGCGAATGAATCTTATTCTTCATTGATTATTCTCCAATTCTCTTGATGCCGAACTCTTCCGGACTCTTCTCGGCAACACCGTTGTCATACTGTAACCAGCATATTACGGATTTCCAGTTGTCATAGAATGCCTGGATCGATGCGTCATCTTTGTACTCGTCATATACCGGATCCGCTGCGTTCTGTTTTACGAAGTCGGTCCACTCCGGATCTGCGAATACCTTCTCAGATGCTGCCTTTAATACATCAACAACCTCCTGCGGTGTATCGTTATTTACAGCGAAGGAAAGGAGTGTGTACGGGATATTTAAGTACTTTTCAGCTTCCGGAACTGTCTCTGTAAACGCCGGGATATCCGGGTAAGCGTCCATTCTCTTATCGGAGAATACTGCTAACGGTTTCACATCGCCGCTCTCGATATAGCCGCCGAGGGTGGAGATATTCGGGTTTGTGAAGTCAACCTGTCCGCCGATGACACCGAGAAGCGCGTCGTTACCGGAGTCAAAGCTTGTCATAGCAACTTCATAGCCAAGTTCTTTTAATACAAGGCCCTGATTGTGTCCGCTTCCTCCAGGACCGGAGTGGGACATTGTGATCTTTCCCGGATTTTCCTTGATCGCATCAAGAAGCTCCTGAAGTGTGTTGTACTTGGAGTCTTTTCCGACTACAAGAACCTTCGGATCACCAACCAACGGAGAGATAACGGTGAAATCATCGTATCCGAGGTCGCAGATATTCATGGTTCTGTAGGTTCCCATCGTCTCTGCGCAGACAAGAAGTGTGTAGCCATCAGACGGCTGCTCTTTTACGAACTGGCTTCCGATGGATCCGGACGCGCCACCCTGGTTTGTAACGGTAATCGGCTGTCCTAAATATTTTTCAAGCAGAACTGCAAGCTTTCTGCCCCATGTATCGGTTGTTCCGCCTGCACCGTAAGGAATGATCATTGTGATTGGTTTTGTCGGATAATCTGCGGTCGCAACAAGATCGCCGGCAGCCTCTGCGGTTGTCTCGCTGTCTTTTGCTGCTTCTGCAGTTGTCTCAGCTGCTTCTGTTGCTGCTGCGGTCGTCTCGGTCTTGGAAGATGTGGAGACACTGCATGCAGTCATGGACAGGCACATCATAGCGGCCATGCCCAGTGCAATCATCTTTTTCATTGTGGTACTCTCCTCTTTTTTGTATTTGCGATGATTATTATAACACAGGTTATTTCGATATTCAACATAAAAGCTTTTACGCTTTAAAGTTTTTATGTGTATATCGCGTTAAACCGATATGTTTTTCATAAATTCCTGTCTTTTTATGAATTTCGTGCATATCAGACAGCCTGTTATCCGATCAGTCCCTGGATCAGGATCACCAAAATCAGCACCGGAAGAACATACCTGAAATAGATCTTCGCCCAGTTCGCCCCCGGCATCTTAAGTCCCGCTCCCTTGTTTGCCTCCGCGAGATACTTATCATATCCCCATCCCCACTTGCTCACGCAGAATAAGAGATAAACAAGGGATCCAAGCGGTAAAAGCAGGTTACTGACTAAGAAGTCCTCAGAATCCAGAACATCTCTCGCGCCGATGATGTGAAGGCTGCTCCATACATTGTAGCCCAGAACACAGGGCAGGCTGGCGATCAGAACGAAAATGCAGTTGATCACGGAAGCCTTTCTTCTGCTCCATCCAAAGTTATCCATGCAGCTGGAAAGCAGATTTTCAAACACGGCGATAACAGTTGAGAAGCTTGCCGCCGACATAAATAAGAAGAACAGCATGCCCCAGATCCGTCCGCCTGCCATGTTTGCAAATACATTCGGAAGTGTGATAAAGATCAGCTGTGGACCGGCATCCGGCTGTACGCCGAAGGAAAAGCATGCCGGGAAGATAATCAGTCCGGCGGAAAGGGCTACCAGCGTATCAAGGCCGCAGATCCGTACCGCCTCACCTGCAAGCGTATGCTCCTCGGACATGTAGCTCCCGAAGATCTCCATTGCCGCAATGCCAAGGCTTAATGTAAAGAAGGACTGGTTCATGGCCGCCATGATCACCGATCCGAGCCCGACCTCCGACGCGCGTTTGAAATCCGGGAGAAGATAAAAGCTCAGTCCCTCTTTCGCGCCCGGAAGGATCAGGCTGTGTCCCGCAAGCACCAGGATCAGCAATAACAGCGCCGCCATCATCCATTTTGTGATCTTCTCAAGGCCATTCTGAAGACCTCTGCTGCAGATAAAAAATCCGACAACAACAGTCACAGCCATCCAGAATCCCATCTCTCCGGGATTGCCAAGCATATCCCCAAATACTCCCGCAACCTGATCCGTATTCATTCCGGTGAATGTTCCCGTCGCGAACTTCACAAAATAGCTGAGCATCCAGCCGGATACGGTTGTGTAATACATCATTAACAGGTAACAGCCAAGGATACAGAACCATCCGTGTACATGCCATTTACTGCCCGGCTTTTCCAGTGCCCGATACGCGCCGACCGCGCTCTTTCGTCCCGCACGACCCACCGCAAGCTCCATCGTGAGGACCGGGACGCCCATACACAACAGGAACAGCAGATAGAACAGGACGAACACGCCGCCTCCGTTCTGTCCCGCTACATACGGGAACCGCCACACATTTCCAATTCCGATCGCACAGCCCGCGCTTACCAGTAAAAAGCCTAAACGTGAGCCAAAATTTTCTCGTTTCATAAGCATAACTCCCCTCTTACAGCTGCAGCCCGCGCCTGTCTTATCCGCAGCTCTTATCCTGCTGCCTTCACTGTATTCGGTATGGTACAGCATGCTCCGTTTGAAACATATCTGCCCTTGTACCGCCATCCAGCATCAGTAGTCTTATGATACCGCCCGGTAAAAGGATTTGCAACCGCGCATTTTGTATGATATCATAAGAAAAACTTATGTTTTACGAAGAGTAACGATCCTTCCCACAGAGTGGGGTGATTTATTCCTATTTTTAGGAGGAGCTTATGAACACAAACCAGCTGCGCTACTTCGTGACCGCCGCTGAATGCCGCAGTTTCACAAAAGCCGCAGATCAGTTTTATATTACCCAGACTGCCATCACCCAGCAGATCCGCGCGTTAGAAGACAGCCTCGGCGTCCCGCTCTTTGACCGGTCGAGCCGCCCGATCTCCCTGACTCCGGCCGGAAGCGCATTTTTAAGTGATGCAAGGTCGATCCTCGGCCGCATTGATCAGGCGGTAAACCGGATTCAGGAGGTTTCAACCGGTATGGTAGGAACCCTGCGGATCGGATATACAAAAGGCTTTGAGCGAAGCAATTTTTCCAACTCCCTGCGTTTCTTCCATAATAAATATCCAAATATTCTTGTCTCCTGTTACCGCCGGAACACCGATCTTCTCGCCGCGGGGCTATTGAAGGACGAATATGATATTATTTTTACCTGGGACAGCACGGAGCTTGTGAAAAACGAGTCCATTGAATACCGGCTCATTGAGCGCAGTCCTCTGATGGTAGCTGTTTACAGCAATCATCCACTTTCCAGGCGGGAATCCCTTCAGCGGTCAGAGCTCCACGGCGAACGCCTGCTATTCATGACCCCGTCCAGCACCGGGGATTCCGTCAGTGACCTCCGCTTCTACGAGATGTATGAGCAGGCCGGATATCATCCGGACATCTTTTTCCGTTCCAACGATGTGGAGAGTATTCTCATGATGGTATCCATCGAGGAAGGGATCTCCATTATTCCCTCCTATGTGACGCATAAGCTGACAAATGCGGAAAACCTTGTGTTTATCCCGCTGATCGGTGAAGAGGAGGTCGTTGAGATCATTGCGGCGTGGAAAAGATCCTCCGGGAATCTGGCGCTGCAGCAGTTTTTGGGGCATTATCCATTGCTGAAGGCGGAGTAATATATGTGTCGGCAGACTCGCCCGCCCACGTTTTAGGAAACCGCTTCTGCTATTCCCGGAAACTTTGTCCTCACTCTTATTGCCTTTCTTCTATATTTATGGTATTTTATATGTGCTTTTCATTTACAGGCCGACATTGCCGGCTCATTTGATACCCGGTGCGGTCTTATCAAAAACGCAGAATACTTTCGCCAGAATCAGCAGACCTTTCGAGAGGAACCAGACATGACACCAGAACATCCAATTATTTTATGCGGCTTCACAAGCAGCGGAAAGACCACTATCGGGAAACTTCTCTCCGAACAGCTCGGTCTCCCGTTTTACGATACGGATCAGATGCTGATCGAACATTACAAGATGACGATCCCGGAGATCTTCGCAGAAGGCGGGGAGTCTTTGTTCCGGGACTATGAACATGAGATCGCCCGTCAGGTATGCGGCCTCGGCCCGTCCGTGGTCTCCACCGGAGGCGGAATGCTGACCTTTGACCGGAACGGGGAGATCCTCGAAAAGAGCGGCACAATCTTCTATATCGACCGCCCGTTCGAGGACTGCTACCGGAACCTTGCGTTACACCCGGAACGACCGTTATTTAAGAACCATACAAAAGAGGAAATCGAGAATACCTATCTCACGCGACGCGGGTTATATAAGAAATATGCAAAGTACGATATCCCGAATACCAAGGGGCCGCAGGACGCGGTTGAGAAGATCTGTGCGCTTTTATAGTTGCCTCCGAACTCAAAAACCAGCCACATGTTTTCCATTACGCTTCCCGCTCTAATGGATCCCATGTGACTGGTTTTTGTTTTTCAAGTTTCCTTTATTTTACTTCTGTCCCATCCGGTTTCCTGAGTCCTCTGGTATTCTTCTCCACCAGCCGTCTCGTCACCATGACCATATGGCCGCAGCCCATGCATTTTAAGCGGAAGTCCGCGCCCACGCGCAGGATTTCCCATTCCTGACTGCCGCAGGGATGCGGTTTCTTTAATTTTACGATATCGCCTACTTCATATACCATTCTCTATGTCTCCTGTTGCCTGAAACCTGTCTTCTCAAACGATCTCTTATTTCTTACAAATTTTCTCGCTTCATATATTTTCTGCGTGTTGAGCCTGTTCTAAGTTCTTTTATGCCAGGATCTCGTCGATCTTTTTCAGCTCATTCTCCGAAAATCCCGTGCACTCAAGCGCCGCAAGACTGTTATCCAGCTGCGAAACCCTGCTGGCGCCCACCAGGACCGTTGTCACCTCCGGGCGGCGTAAGATCCAGGCGATAGCCATCTGCGCCAGCGTCTGTCCACGTTCTTCCGCAAGTTGGTTTAATTGTTTGATTTTTCCTAATTGTTCATCAGAAAGATACCGCTGTGCCACCGTCGTTCCCTCACGGGATGCGCGGGAACCTGCCGGAATCCCCTTCAGGTATTTATCTGTCAGTGCGCCCTGCGCGAGCGGGGAAAAGCAGATACAGCCCACTCCGTTTTCATCAAGCGCGGAGAGAAGTCCGTCTTCCACCCAACGCTCCAGCATATTATAGCGCGGCTGGTGGATCAGGCACGGCGTTCCGTTTTCCTTCAGGATCTTTACTGCCTTTCTCGTCTCTTCCTCTTTATAATTGGAAAGTCCGACATAAAGCGCTTTTCCGCTGCGGACGATATCGCTCAGTGCTCCCATCGTCTCCTCGATCGGTGTCTCCGGGTCCGGTCTGTGATGGTAGAAAATATCGACATAATCAAGCCCCAAGCGCTTCAAACTCTGGTCGAGGCTCGCCATCAAATACTTTCTGGAACCCCAGTTTCCGTAAGGTCCCGGCCACATATCATATCCGGCTTTTGTTGAGATCACAAGCTCATCCCGGTATGTACCAAGACAGTCCTTAAGCGCCTGACCGAAATTTTTCTCCGCAAGGCCGTTTGCCGGATGTCCGTAGTTGTTCGCAAGATCAAAGTGTGTGATCCCGCGGTCGAAAGCATGGCACAGGATCTCCTCCTGTTCCGCGATTGTCTTCTCCAGCCCGAAATTCTGCCAGAGTCCCAGCGCGATCCGCGGAAGCTTTAAACCGCTTCTTCCACAGCGTTTATACTCCATAGTCTCATAACGATTCTCTGCTGCCTGATACATAGTTTCTGCCTCCCATATTTCCGCCTGTTGCAGTATTCCGCATTTATCCCGGCATAGTCCGCTATTTCCTGCCCTGATATTCTTTCCGGAATCACACTCCGACTGCGTCCCCAAGCACTTCACCGATCGGCCCGCTGATCACGAGATCCGCGCGGTTATCCATCGGTGTCACGGATTTATTGATGAGGACCAGCTTATGTCCCCGGTAATAATCGATGAGCCCCGCTGCAGGATATACCGTGAGGGACGTTCCGCCGATGATCAGCACATCCGCATTCGCGATATATTTCACGGATTTTTCGATGGTCTCCTGATCCAGACCTTCCTCATAGAGGACTACATCCGGCTTGATCGTTCCGCCGCAGGTACATTTCGGGACTCCCGTAGAATTTAAGATTGCATCCAGTCCATAGAACTTTCCACAGCGTGTGCAGTAATTCCGCAGTACGGAACCGTGGAGTTCCAAAACCTCCCTGCTGCCCGCTTTCTGATGCAGTCCGTCGATATTCTGTGTTACGACTGCCTTTAATTTTCCCATTTTCTCTAACTTTGCAAGTGCCTTATGAGCTCTGTTCGGCTCCGCGTTCGGAAACAGCATCTTGTTCCGGTAGAATCGGTAAAATTCCTCCGGCTTTCTCATATAGAAGGAATGGCTTAAGATCGTCTCCGGCGGATAATCATACTGCTGGTTGTACAGTCCGTCCGTACTCCTGAAATCCGGAATATGGCTCTCCGTGGACACGCCGGCACCGCCGAAAAATACGATATTGCTGCTCTCATCCAGCCACTTTTTTAATGTTTCCCGCTCTGTCATGACAGATCTCTCCTTTCTGTATTCAAGAACGTCTCGGCATTCTTGCTGCTCGCCACCTAAAGAGGTGGGAGTCATCTCATATCTGATATCATGCGCTTTTCTGCTTTGCTGTCAGCGGATCATGCACCGTTTGACCCTGATATCATTTACACAACTTCATCTAAGAACACTCCGCGAAACGGCTCAATATACTCCCCATACGGGATCTTCGCCACCTGCTCCGGGGTCCGGTACCCGAACAGCCACTCAGTGAGCTCCGAGATCGTCAGGACCTCCATTTTCCCCTTCGCGATAAACCGGGATTCCTGGATCATCCTCGAGCCTTCTTTTGTCAGCTGCCACAGCCATGCACCCTGATTCTGCGGTACAAAGAGATCGTTGATCCCGATCTCCACCGTCACTTCATCCTGCGGGCAGTCCTCCGCCAACCGGATCGTCTTTACGAACTCCGGCATGCAGACGATACGCGCCATGATCGCCGGCTTCCGTCCCGCCTCGCTCCGGTAATGTTCTCCGGTGTAGAGATAACGCATCTCCCGTTCCTTTAAGCCCCACTCACTCTGCATTCCGATAAACCAGTCATCGTCATAGAGCAGTGTGCAGGTTCCATTTTCGCTGGCAAGCTCCTTCTCCATCCGCTGTAAATATGCCTCATCGCGGATCGCAAAGACCTCATATTGTCTCTTTAACCAGGCAGTCTGCCACTCCGCCAGATCTGCACCCAGCGTCTTCAGGTTACAGGGCTCTCTGTGGATGTGGGGATTATATTTGAGGACCCAGCGCGGCTGATCATAAATATACCGGAAATCGTAGGGACGGTACAGGGACTCCCTTGCGGGCATCAGAAACGTAAACGGCATCTGCTCTTCCTGCATATCCCGCAGCATGGCTAATATGAGACTTCTCATGTATCCCTTGTGGCGCTCGGCAACCAGGGTGGAAACGCCGACGATATAATCGCATACGGCCTCACTTCCCCGCATATAGATCTTATAGGGATTCCGGTGGATCATGGACACGATCTCGCCATTCTCCTCCCGGACAAGTACCTTGTTGTCCTTCATTTTTTCTTTAAAATAATAATCACAAAATTCCGTGGAATCTTCCGGGAACGCCTCTCTCCAGAGATCCAGGCACCTACCCTTTTCTTCTGTCTCCAAATACCGTATCATACTTTACTCCGCGCTCTGTGCCTCAAAATCTAACTGTTTAATCCGATACTTTCTCGCGAAATCCATCGGCGCATAGGACATCTTCGCCTGACGAAGTCCCGGGAGTCCCATATCATCCTCACGGTTTACGATCTCCGCCTCCGGGAATTCATGGATCAGGAACTGTTGGTTGATCATCTGGTAAAGGCCTCGCATTTCCGGGTTCGCCTTTTCGATGTGGATGATCGCCATCTTTTCCTTATTATTATAGCTTCCGATGGAGAACGCCTCCAACCGGTCATCCACATAGATCCCTCCCATGCGGACTGACAGCATCGAGCAGTTCCTTAAGATCTCGTGGATTCCTTCCACTTCATAATCCAAGTGTCCCTCGACCTCCTGGCCTTTTCCCTCTCTCCATTGATCCAGAAACTTCCAGATCTCGCAGCCGTCCGAACAGCAGAGCGTCCGGTACTCATATCTTCCATCATATGCTTTCTTAAATGCGTTCAGGTTGTTTTTCTTCTTATGAAGTGCTTTTCCGGACAATGTCTTCAACGCCTCCGCACTGTAAAGGTAGTCCTTTGCATCCGGAAGCTCCGTTACGGAGTAGCGGTCCGCCGGAAGCTTTAAATAATCCACCGCCTCCTGGTCCGCCAGGTAGATCTCAAGCGGCAGATGAAGATTCTCGTTGAAATATTGTTCGATCTCTTTAAAGTAGTGGGGCATATCCTCGATGGCGCACACAGGAAGAGATGCGTACATCTTTCCTAAAATCTTCATAATCCAGAGAACTGCCTTGCCATCTCTCTCGCAGAAGTGGACATGATAATAATCCGCCCAGAGAAAATTGTCAAGCATCACACTGTCACATGTATTGTCGTGGCGTCTTCCATAATACTTACTGAGTTCCGCAAAATTCTCGGCGCCCAGCTTCTGAAACTGTATATCCATATAATTGTTTTTTCCTTTCTAACTGCCGCTCATCTCCGGCAGCCGTTCCCGGTCTTTCACAGGAAATATTTTCTGCTCTTATGGTTCCCTTGTTTTTTACTTTTTATAGTTTACCACACTTCCATAATAAAATGAAGCGATTTGTTTTTCGGCAGTTTTACTCAGAAAATCCAGTAAAATTAGGCTTTTTCGCTATTGACAATTCGAATCTCATGAGTATAATCTAATTTAGATGATACCGCAATGCGAAACTTAGTTCCGCATTATGAAACCAGGTATTAAAACTCAATATGACTTGATTATTGACTAAAACTGAATTTCCTAAATTTATAAAGCAAAAAAGGAGACAGGAATCATGAACGAAGTTTTAGAGAAGATCCAGAAAATTGGTATTGTTCCAGTTGTTGTACTTGACGATGCAAAGGATGCAGCACCGCTTGCAAAGGCACTTTGCGAGGGCGGTCTTCCGTGCGCTGAGGTTACATTCCGTACAGCTGCAGCAGAAGAGTCCATCCGTATTATGGCAAAAGAATTCCCGGAGATGTTAGTTGGCGCAGGTACTGTTCTTACAACTGAGCAGGTTGACCGTGCAGTAAACGCAGGCGCAAAATTCATCGTAAGCCCGGGCTTAAACCCGACCGTTGTTAAATACTGTGTAGATAAGGGAATTCCGGTAACTCCGGGTACTTCCAATCCGAGCGATGTCGAGATGGCGATCTCCCTTGGCCTTGATGTTGTTAAATTCTTCCCGGCTGAGCAGGCTGGCGGAATCAACATGATCAAAGCTATGGCAGCTCCGTACACACAGATGAAGTTCATGCCGACAGGCGGAATCAACGCCAAGAACATCAACTCCTACCTCGCATTCGACAAGATCCTTGCTTGCGGCGGAAGCTGGATGGTTAAGAAAGACCTCGTAGCTGCCGGTGAGTTCGATAAGATCCGCGACCTCACAAAGGAAGCTGTTCAGACAATGCTCGGTTTTGAGCTCGCTCATATCGGAATCAACTGCGACAGCGAGACAGAAGCTGAAAAAACTGCTGACGCATTTGACGGTCTGTTCGGATTCACAAAGAAAGTCGGCAACAGCTCCGTATTCGCAGGAACCGCTGTTGAGGCTATGAAGTCCAAGGGACTTGGCTCCAAGGGTCATATCGCCGTTGCTACAAACTCTGTAGTAAGAGCTAAAAACTACCTTGAGATGATGGGCTACAAGTTCAACGAAGAGTCCGCTAAGTTCAAAGGCGACAAGATGACAGCAATCTATCTCGCAGACGAGATCGGCGGCTTCGCAGTACACCTTGTACAGAAATAAGTAAAAATTTCGGGACCGAAATTTTTACGCTGTGCAAACGAAACGAAGTGGAGTTCGCACTTCCCGTCACGCTACGCAAACGTAGCGCAGCGGAGTTCGCGGTTCCCGTCGCGCTGTGCAAACGAAACGAAGTGGAGTTCGTACTTCCCGTTTACGTGCATTACTTGATCATAAATTATATTAAATTTTAAGGAGAATCCTCATGTCCAAGAGAGTTATTACATTTGGTGAAATCATGCTCCGTCTCGCTCCGGAGGGATACTATCGTTTCGTTCAGGCTAACAACTTCGGCGCTACTTACGGCGGCGGCGAGGCTAACGTAGCTGTTTCCCTTGCAAACTACGGTTTTGACGCTGCATTCGTTACAAAGCTTCCGAAGCACGAGATCGGTCAGGCTGCTGTCAACGAGTTAAGAAGATACGGCGTTGATACTTCCACTATCACACGCGGCGGCGACCGTGTAGGTATCTACTTCCTTGAAAAAGGTGCTTCCCAGAGACCGTCCAAGGTTATCTATGACCGCGCACATTCCGCAATCTCCGAGGCTGCACCGGAAGATTTCGACTGGGCTAAGATCTTCGAGGGCGCTGACTGGTTCCACTTCACAGGTATCACACCGGCATTAAACGACACTGTTGCTGCTATCTGCCTTGAGGCATGTAAGAAAGCAAAAGAACTCGGCATCACTGTTTCCTGCGACTTAAACTACAGAAATAAGCTCTGGACAAAAGCTAAAGCAGGCGAGGTTATGGGTGAGCTCTGCAAATATGTTGATGTCTGCATCGCAAACGAAGAGGATGCTTCCGATGTATTCGGTATCAAGGCTTCCAACACAGACGTTACAAAGGGTGCTGTAAACCACGAGGGTTACAAGGACGTTGCAAAACAGCTTGCTGACCGTTTCGGTTTCCAGAAGGTTGCTATCACACTTCGTGAGTCCATCTCCGCAAACGATAACAACTGGTCCGCTATGTTATACGATGGCAAGGACTACTACTTCAGCAAGAAGTACGCAATGCACATCGTTGACCGTGTAGGCGGCGGCGACAGCTTCGGCGGCGGACTGATCTACGCTTGCTTAAGCGACATGGATGCTCAGAGCATCATCGAGTTCGCAGTAGCTGCTTCCTGCTTAAAGCACTCCATCGAAGGTGACATGAACATGGTTTCCGTAGACGAAGTTAAGAAATTAGCTGGCGGCGATGGATCCGGACGTGTTCAGAGATAATTGATCCCGCATTTCATATAGTTGCCCCATTTGCCAATAAGGGCAAGTTTATTCCTCAATATATACCATAAAACAAGGACCCCAGCGGCTGCCAATCGCTGAGGTCCTTGTTTTATGTACAAAATGTTGAGTTAAGTCTCTATTGTCAAATTTCTCTTACTAAACAATACTGCTTTAGTCCCATCCCCTTCTCGACAATCCCAAACACCTTAAATCCAAAATGCGCATAAAACGCCACATTCTTCTCATTATGTGTCTCCAGCGAGATCATCATCCGATGTTCCTCTGCATAGCGGATCGCGTCATCCATAAGCTTCTCCGCAACTCCGTGGTGCTGCACATTCGGGCTCACCGCGAGATAGATGATATGTAAACGGTTCTCCTGGTGGAGCTGGGCGGTCCAGTGGGAGTTTAAGTAATCACGTCCCCTGATAAAATTCCACAGCGTCTTTAAGCTCTTATCCTCCTTGATCAGATACTCATCTGTCTTCAAGGATGCCCACGCCTCCGTTAGGTAAAAGCGGACCGGATCATACTCCTCCGCCTCATCGGAGACGACCAACAGTCCGTTTAACTCCGGGCTGTCCGCAAAGATCTCACATGTCTCATAAAATTCATTCAGATCACACTCAAAAAGCTCCGGCATCAGCCGTTTTCTCGTCTCGGCATCCGGGATCAGAGTCTCATAGAGCGGGTCCCTGGCAAAACATTCTACCAGCATCTTCTGGAGCCTGGGCAGATCTTCTCTCTGTACCCGGTACAATATCTGGCTGTCCATAACTAAAAATCCAACACCTCTTTCGCTTTTTTTAACCCCGCCGTCAACGTATCCACGGCCTGGGTCATATATCGTATATCATCGTCAAAGCAGACAAGCTGCTCTTCTTCCATTTTTCTGAGAGCGGCAAGTTCCTCCGACACGTCATTTCTGCCTTCCGCGATCTTCTTTTGGAGGCTCTTGACCTCCTTCGAGAGATCCACATGGTGGACGATCCGTCCGGCACCCCACTGTAATCGGTCACAGTCCTGGTTCAGGACATATTCCGTAAAGTAGTGGTACACTTCATCATCGAACTGGAACGCGTACTGGTTGTTGTCCACCAGGTACAGGGCGTCCAGGGCCCCCTGCACATCCCTCTTCTCCAGGCTTCGGACCGCGTCGCAGATATGGCGCAGATTGCTCTGGGCGGCCTCGTGGGGGAACAGGACCTCATCGTGCCAGTTCAGGCGGACAAAATAGTCCTGGCATTTGCGGAATAAGTAAAGAAGCTGTTTCTGGAGCGCAGCGTTTCTATCATTCGCTTCTGTATCCGCTGCATTTTCGCCACGTTGAACAGTCGCACTTTCCGCTTCATCCGCCCCATCGGCCTCGGATTTTTCTTCTATATGAGATTCTTGACCACCTTTATGTATACAGCATGCAGCATCAGCATTCTTCACATCATTAATTTCTTTTACCTTCCGGTACACCTCATCCGCGATCTTCTTCGCCTCAGCCGTCCGCTCCAGCAGAACCCGGATACTCTTCTCGTCCTCCCGTCCCGTAACCGGTCTGACGCTCTCCTGGAGCGCCTGGAGCGTTCTTCCAACATTCACCGGCGCAACTTTCACCCGGTCGAATGCCATGACAAGAAGTCCATACAGCTCATGGTGGAACCGGAACACATCCGCGTTGTAATACTCGTCGTTGTCAAACTGGGAGTGATAATGGGTCTCCATAAACTCCGCGCTGCTGAATTCATTCACCATGGACGGAATTCCTGAGATCGCAACGGAGAAATCATCCGACCACGTCTCGATCGGGCACTGGACCCCGAGACCTTCCGGGTAGACCTTTCTCGCGTCCACAGGAAACTCTTTCACAAATTCTGTCAGGAAGTCTTCATATTCGTAGGTGGACCGGATCGCGTCCCAGGGATTGTGGGCGTAGGCCGGGAGCTCGAAATTCAGGTCCGCGATGACCTTTCCCTGCCATTCCGGCCGAAGCTTAAATACCTGCTGCCATGCACCGGTGGACCAGTCATACTTGGAGTTCTCGATCCCCCATTCTTCCGCCGCCATACAGCAGAAAACGATGGTCTTCTCAGGTTTATATCCGATCTCTAAAAGTGTTCTCGCAATGCCGAACATCAGCGCGATGGCGCAGTTGTCATCCTGAAAACCGTCAAAATAAGAGTCATAATGGCCGCTGAGCAGGATCATGTCCTCCGACCTTCCGGGAATGGTTCCCCAGACATTATAGGACGGCATATTTTCCTTCACTACGGATTTCGCATCAAACTGTACCGTGATCCGCGGTGTCTCCTTTAATGCCGCTTTCAGGATCTCCGCATCCTTTCTCGACATGGAAAACGCCGGGGCGTCCTTCGGTCCTGCGATATCCTGGGCATTTAACGCCTCACTGTCGATCTCCCCATAGCCGTTGTCCTGAACCGCGATCACCGCCGCCGCGCCCTTTAAGCGGGCCTGATATACCGGATAGTTGATCCACCACTCATCTCGCTGATTGATATCCACCATCACAAGGCATCCTGTCACATCCACGTCGTCATAGTCCGCTTCCTTTCCGCGTCCGGCGTAGACAAGTGGATACTCTTTCCATCCATCCGTCACAAACTCCGTCTGATAAGCGCCGAGCTGGATTTCATGTTTTTCTCCGTCTCGGTCCGTAAACCGCATGACCGCCTTCTCAAACTCCCAGGAATCCAGACAGATCTCATCTTTATGGATATCAGAGAGCCCGATCCGCTCCATCTCCGCCTTCAGGAATTCCCCGGTATCAAATTCCGCCTTCGATCCCGCTGTGCGGTAGCCAAGGACCGGATTGCTCTTAAATTCCTCCATCTTCTTTGCGAGGCGGTAGGAATATCCGATATCCACTGCCTTCAAATATATTTCTTCGATCTTCCTTCTGTCACTCTCCAAAGCTGTCAACCTCCTTATCCCACCTCTGCGGGCCTGTTCCCTGAGACCGGGAAGTATTACAAACTCCGCCGTATCCTGCTCACTGTTTTCCGTGATGCGGACACGCCGGAGTTTCATAATTTTTCTTTAGTTCTCTGCCTTATTCCCGGCTCCGCTCTCTTCCTCAGCGCCTGCTCTCTCATGAGTCGCATTGACCTCGACCTGAGTTGCCTGAACTGCCGCCTGGGCATCCGCATGTGCAGCAGCTTCCGGGTTCGGAACAGTACGCTTTGTGATCGGCATCTGGAGATTAACGCCAAATGGGTTTACAACCACTCCCTTTGCCTCTTTTACGAGGATGCTCGGGATCTTATCTGCGGTTACCGCGATCGCCTTGAACTGGTTCTTCGAGTTAAATTTTCCGAACTCAATGATGTCCGTAAAGATCGGCTGGTACGCATCACCGTTTTTCTGTTTTAATAACGGAACGCCCGCACCTTCCTGAAATGCGGTGATGTATGTTCCGCGGGTAAAGTCTGCAAGGATCTCCTCCTGCATCTCCTTTAACTCATCCGGCATCTTCTCGAATTTCTGTTTGCGGAGCTCCTGCATGAAGTACAGGGCTGTCAGGTGAAGACTCGGGTTCTCGATCCATGTCTTCTTCTCATCTTCCGGCGCGTCCGGCTTATTCTGGCCCGGACGGCTTACAAGCTCCGGAAGCTGGATCCGGCACTCGCTCTCCATATACTGGTCGACCATCAGGCAGTTTACACCCATCGTGTAAAGATTTCCATAAAAGTGAAGCATCTGGTTCGCGTCGACTTTCGCGATCTGTACCGGGATCTTCTCCTCGATGAGGCGCTTGCCCTCACGTCTGATATCTTCTTCCTTAAAATAGAGCAGAACTTCGTCATCGAATGTCTCTTTGTCGCATACCACATACGGCATTTTTGTGCACAGAGACATGATAACATAGATCTCCTTTGCGTTTCTTAACTGATTTAAAACCTGCTGTTTATCCATTTTTTCTTTCCCTTTCGGTATTCATGCTGCGGCTTTTGTCACCTTTTCCGGTGCATATCTCCCTCTGATGAATATTCTTTCCATAATTATTTTTCGTAAATGCGCAGCCATACTGAACAGTTACTTTTCATCCTTTTTGAGATCCGTCCCCGCTTTAATTGCAGCAGATGATCGGAATTCCCTTATATGCGTTCTCATACACCTGTGCTGCTACCTTTGGCGGCAGGTTGATGCATCCGTGGGAACCGTTTGTCTGGTAGATCGTTCCGCCGAACTTGCTTCTCCAGTCCGCGTCATGAAGTCCGATCCCACCGTTGAACGGCATCCAGTATTTTACAGGAGTCGCATAATCTTCTCCCTTTAATACACGGTCTTTCTGTTTATAATACAGCTCAAAGAGTCCCGGAGGTGTCGTGTAGTTCTTTGACACGTTTCCGGATACGAACGGGCTGTCGATGATCACTTTTCCATCTTTATAGAAATAGAGATGCTGTGTGGCAAGATCCACCTCAATATAAGTCTGTCCGAAATCATAACCATCGTGGGTCGCGCCGCGGCTCTCGTAGATCGGCTCGCGCTCCGTTGTCTGGCACGCTTTTACTGCCTCCACGAGGGCGTCTGTCTCGGCTGTCTGGTTGATCTTCCAGCCATATTTTCCGTATACAACAACATCCCGGCCGGATGTCGTCTTATACTTATGGTTTCCGTAAGTGTCATACTTATCCGCTAAAGACTTCACATATGCTACTGCCTTGTCACGGTCTACCTGGATCTCGGTGCCGTTCGTCCCGGTCACCCATTTTGCCAGTTCCAGACCATCCAGGGTCTCTCTGCTGGATCCAAACACATATGTAATCTGGATATCCTTGTATGCGTTTAATGTTGTGCAGAGCTGTACCAGGTTCGCGTCATCAGATTTTACGGTGATCTTTTTATAGCAATCCTCGTCTGCAAGCCGGATCTGTTTTTTCTGGTTTAAAAGTGCTGATTTAACGGCAGCCTTCATTTTATCCATATCCAGTTCATTTCCCTGCACCTCCGGGATGATCGTAAAAGGCTTTCCCTCTTCGAAAGCAGAGATACAGGCATCGGAGGTCGGTGTGGCCGCCGTCACGCAGTGCAGGTTCGCAAGCGCCGCGGCAAGCTTCTCATCATCGAGCGTTGCCGCCACTGTCACAGTATAGGACTGGTCAGAGCCGGGCCCCGTCTTTCTTCCTGTGTCATTCTGCTCCTTTAAAATATCATCGACACTGCCGGTAACGTTTAAGTGGTAACCGACATCGGTTCCCTTTAAGACTTCCAGGTTGCCGTCCGCGTCCTGTATTTTAATCTCGTAGTGTTCGTTGAAATAACCTTCCAGATATCCTTTCGCCTGCTGTGCCGTCTGCTTGGAGACATCCACCGCATTGATCGTAGTCCCGCGTACAAATTTTGCCGTATCGCTATCTGCCGCTGCCATCGCAGGAAACGCTGTTCCCACCACCAGCATGCCGATCACAGCGCCTGTCGGAAGAAGCATTCTTAATTTTTTCATGATTCCATCCTGCCTTTTTTATTTTCAGTTACCGGATTGCTCTCTTCTTGTTCGCCTCCGGCGCCCAAGAAGCTCCGGGCGTTGCCCTTATACCGCTTTTCATTCAAAAGCGTTTATGCGAGCAAGCTTGCAGCACGCTTTCGACTGCAGATCGGCACAATCCAACTGTCATTCTCTATTTTATCCAACGCACTACATAGTGTCAAGGTGATTATTTCTTGCTTTTTCCTTGATTTTCTGCGGCAAATCTGCGGCTTTTCACAAAACAGAATGTGCTTTGGCACGTTAGTGCCGCCAACAGCTTCATTCGGACACATAGCAAACCAAAAACGACACACACCCGCCATTTTCCTGACAAGTCTGTGCCGTTTTCATGTTAAGCCTTCATTTTGCCCTGCTATTTTTCGATAATGCTCTCCACATCATCCATGCCCGCGCAGAGCAGCGCAAGCAGCAATGTCTGCTGGCAGCCCTTATATGCGCCCTCGACCTTAAACTGCTCGGAAAGCATATGCGCATGGATATCATAATCCGCGCCCATGCCGAGGCACACTGCCGGGAGTCCTGCTTCGAGAGCACGGTTGCAGTTTGTGGAACCACCGTTTCCAAGCTTCGGCTCCTCGCATCCAAGATACTCTGCCGCCGCCATAGCGCCCTCTACGATCGGCGCATGGGCATCCTGATGACCGGCATTGACATCACAGATATGTTTTACATCGTATGTGATCGTATCCATGCCCCAGCGCTCTGTCTCCTCCTTGCATGCCTCATCAATGGCATCAAAGATCTTCTTGCGGAGCTTCTCAAGCTCTTCCTGAGAGTTCGAACGGAAGTTGAAGCGGATCTGTGCGGCCGGAACGATCGCATGGACAGCCTCGAAGCTTCCTGCCTGCATGGTAGTCACCGCAAATGTGGTCATCGGCTCCTTCGGAACCTGGATCTCGGAGATCTTCGCAATCGCACGTCCGGCCGCATGGATCGGGTTTGCTACCTTCGCGAAAGCTCCGCAGGCATGTCCGCCGATGCCGTGGAAGTTGATCTCATATGTCTGGATTCCGGTCGCCTCATAGGTGATCTCCTGAAATCCCGGGCCGTCAACGGAAATGCTGGCATCCAGCTCCGGATGATGATTTACATAATACTGCATTCCTTTTAACGCGCCGGTTCCTTCCTCCTGAACCGTTCCGACGAACTGGATATCGCCCTTTGTCTCAATTCCTGCCGCGTTTAAAGCGCGGATCGTAGACAGGACGGTCGCGCATCCTCTCGTATCGTCCACAATTCCCGGGCATTTGATAAATCCGTCCTCACGGACGATCTCAAGCTTTGTATCAAGCGGGAATACCGTGTCCATATGTCCCTCTACAAGAACCGTCTTTCCGCCGCCGGTACCTTTTCGGATGCCGACGCAGTTGCCGTACTCGTCGATATGGCAGTCTGTAAGCCCTTCCTCCTTAAACATTTCAAGAAGTCTCGCTGCCTTTTTCTGCTCATGGTTTGTCGGTGCCGGGATCAGGGTAAGCTCGATCTGTCTGTCGATGACCTCATTCTGGTCATCTTCCATAAACTGAAGGGCTTTCTGAACCTTTGCGTCCTTTGTCAGTGTGTCGAATTTCTTCTGAATCTTATCGGAAACCTTATATTCCATCTGTCATTCCTCCGTTTTTCAGTACTGAGTAACAGAAGCGGTCATCTCAGGCTGCCTCCTGTCTGCTATTTTACCACAAAAAAGATGTTTTGTGTATTTTTTATACGAACAAAAGTTTTTATGTCACGAACACAAAAAAAGAAGAGACCTGCCCGTGGCTTTCTTCCACTTTGGCAGGTCTGAGTCGATGTATATGCTTTTACAGACGGATCACCATCTCATCTATCGGCATTCTGTCGGCGTGAAGTCTGGACGGATGCGCCGTCTCTGCCGGATATCCGAGCGGCAGCATCGCTGTCGCGACAAGTCCCTTCATCTCCGGGAACAGCTCATGAAGCTTCTCCTGGCTGAACATGCCGACATAGCAGGTCCCAAGACCGAGATCCGCCGCCTGAAGCATCATCTGTGTTGCCGCAATCGTCGCATCGATCTCGCCGTGGTTCTTCATATCTCCCTCGCGATTCCAGGCCTTCGCCGGATCATATGCAACAACGATGATCACCGGTGCATGGAACTTGCATGCGGTGCACTCCTCTGCCTTCTCTAATGCCTCTCTGCTCTGCATCACAAGAATGCGCTGCGGCTGGAGATTGTGGGCAGTCGGTGCATTGTGGCCTGCCTCCAGCACCTTTTCCAGCTTTTCTGCCTCCACCGGGCGATCTGCATATTTTCTAAGAGAATATCTTTCTGCGCATAATTTTTCGAAATCCATAATTGCCTCCTGTTTTGCGGTATTTCAAATATCAGCTCAGTGAAATAAAACGTCCCTGATGAAAACGCCTGCCTGATACCGCATATTTTGCGCTCATTATAGCCCACATCCGGTATTTTTTCAATAAAATAATAATAAGAGCCATCTGCCGGAGTTCCGATGAGATCGACAGGATCTTGTCATCCAGAAGACCTAAAACATGCGGTCCCAGAATAATTCCCGTGAACAGCATGCCGATGATGCGCGGCAGCCGCAGCCCCCCGCAGATTGCTGCGGCGGAAAGTCCCACTAAAAATATTAACGCAAGAGAGGTCAACATAATTACAGGATCTCCCCATATCGTCCCAGAAAGCTCTTCATTCTCTCATTATCGGATGCGAACACCTTCTCCGGCGTTCCCTCCTCGACGATCACGCCGCCCTCCATGAAGATCACGCGGTGGGAAATATCCCTTGCAAACGCCATCTCATGGGTAACGATCACCATGGCGATATTCAGATCTGCCAGAGAACGGATCACCTTTAACACCTCGGCTGTCAGCTCTGGGTCCAGAGCTGATGTGGGTTCATCGAAGAACAGGATCTTCGGGTTCAGCGCCAGAGCTCTCGCGATCGCCACACGCTGGCACTGTCCTCCGGATAACTGGCAGGGATAATAGTCTTCCTTGTCCGCCAGTCCCATCTTCTTTAACAGCTCTCTCGCTTCCTGATATACCTTCTCCTTGTCTCGCTTCTGCACATGGATCGGCGCGTCAACGATATTCTTCAGCACAGAATAATGCGGGAAAAGATTAAAATTCTGGAACACGAGACCATACTGGCTCCGGATCTCCTTCATGTCCTTCTTATCCGCATAGACCACATGTCCGTCCTTGTCCGTCCATGCCGCCTTTTTCCCAAGATATACGATCTCGCCGCCATCCATCTTCTCAAGCATTGTCGCGCACCTGAGCAGCGTTGATTTCCCGGATCCGGACGGTCCGATGATGGATACGATTTCGCCCTCGCCGATGCTGATGGAGATATCCTTCAGCACAGACAGGTTCTCAAATGATTTTTCTACATGATTTAACTCTAACAGATTCATGATCCACAGACCTCCAGTCCTACCGGTAATAATCCAGCTTTTTCTCGATCCACTCCATAACGACAGCCACGATGAGGTTGAACACATAATAGAAAATTCCGGCTGCGACAAACGGGATCATATTTGTCTGGGATGCTGCCAGAGCTTTCGCGATCGTGAACATCTCAGCGACACTCAGGGTGAATGACAGGGACGTATCCTTTACAAGTGTGATCACCTCGTTTGTGATCGACGGCAAAATGCGCTTGATAACCTGAGGCAGAATGATCTTGAAAAAGGTCTGAGCTTTCGTGTATCCAAGGATCTGTGCCGCCTCATACTGGCCGATCGGCATCGACTGAATGCCGCTGCGGTAGATTTCTGCAAAATATGCCGCGTAGTTGATCACAAAGCCGATAAAGGTCGCTGTCAGGCGGTAACCGCTGCCGACTTTAATATGAAACAGATAGTATGGTCCGAAATAAACGACCATCAGCTGCAGCATTAACGGAGTTCCGCGCATGATAGAGATGTAAAATTTTACGATCATGCTGATCACGCGATTTTTCGATAAGCGTCCGAACGCCACAATAAGTCCAAGTGGAAGAGAAAACATCAGCGTGATCACGAAGATCTGCGTACTGATCAGCATACCACTGGCGAGCTGTGCGACCATCTGCCCGATTGTCATTTTACCCATACGATCTTTACCTGCTTTCCTTCATATTCAAGTCGAACGTCCGTGAGACTTGGCGCGTGATTCTGGTCAGCAAAGCTGACATATTCCATACAGAATCACTGCGCATCCTCGCGGAGCGTTTATCTCAGTCAGAGACCTGACTCCCACTGAGACAAATTTGCTATTATTCACCATCTAAAGAGGTGGGAGTCTTCTCGACTGAGATAAATAACACAAATTACGGGAACTGTTTTCCGGTTCCCGTAATCAAAATTCTTTTACTATTTTAGCCGATATGGAAATGTCTGTCAAACAACATTTCCGTATCCCGCAAGATTTCTACAGCTCCGACACGCGCTTACTTTCCGATCGTCGTAACGTCCTCGCCGAACCATTCATCAGAGATCTTCGCTAATGTGCCGTCGGCAGCCATCTCCTCTAACGCTCCCTGTACTTTATCTCTTAACTCTGTGTTGCCCTTCTTAAAGCCAATGCCATATTCTTCCTCAGAGAGGGAATCGTCAAGGATCTTAAAGTCCGCGTTTCTCTGCTTGATCTGGTATCCTGCAACGATCACGTCCATTGCGACTGCGTCAACCGCACCCTGTTCGAGATCCATAAATGCGGTATTATAATCCGGTGTCGTTAAAAGCTGGCCGAATGTATTTGCGAGATCCTGATTCTCCTTCAACGCAGCCTCCGCGGAGGAATCGGCCTGTACTTCCACGACTTTTCCCGCAAGGTCAGCCTGACTCTTGATATCGGAATCGTTCGCTACAACGAATACCTGCTTGTTTGCCATATACGGTGTAGTCCAGGTATAATCATCCTCGCGGCCTGTGATCGTAAATCCGTTCCAGATACAGTCGATGTTGCCGGATTCAAGCTCCATATCCTTGGAGTCCCAGGCGATCGGCTGTGCCTTGTATTCGAGACCGAGACGGCTTGCGACCTCTTTCGCGAGATCAAGGTCAAAGCCTGTGTATTCGCCGTTGTCACCAACAAATCCCATTGGCGGGAAATCCTGATCGAAGCCGACGATCAGTGTGCCTCCTGCTGCTTCTGCCGTCTCCGCAGCTGTCGTACCTGCTGTTGTTGTCTCCTCTTTTTTCTCGGCAGTTGTCTCTGCTGCTGTTGTCTCTGTCTTTGCTCCGCCGCATGCTGCGAGGGAAAGTACCATTGCGGATGCCATAACTGCGCTTAATAATCTCTTTTTCATCATTATTTCCTCCTCTTATCTGTCCGTGATCCGGCTGCCCGGACCAGCTTTTCGTCGTATCCGAAAACCGCCCGCATTTTTCTGTCCGGTTTCATTTCTCTGTTTTCATCGTGTTATCATGTTACCATACTAAAGTGTTTTTGTAAAGCTCTTTTTAATGAATTTTTCCAAAAAATGCGGTATAATCTTTTTTATGCAGAAGAAACTATATCCGTATTTATCTCAGGCGAAAAGACTCCCGCCTCTTTCAGGTGGTGAGTAACAGCAAATTTGTCTCCGTGGGAGTCAGGTCTCCGAATGAGATAAACGCGCTGCGAATTTACTATTTTTAAGGAGGTTCCTGTCTTATGTGTACAGCAGCAACTTACAAGACAAAGGGCTTTTATTTTGGAAGAACCCTGGATTACGAATTTTCCTACGGAGAGGAGATCACGATCACTCCCCGCAATTACCCGATCCCGTTCCGCCATATGGATACGCTTGCATCCCACTATGCCATCATCGGCATGGCGCACGTTGCAGACAATTATCCTCTGTATTATGATGCCATGAACGAAAAGGGACTCGGCATGGCAGGACTCAACTTTGTCGGAAACGCCGCCTATGCAGAGCCGACGGATGGAATGCAGAATGTTGCCCAGTTTGAATTTATCCCCTGGATCTTAAGCCGGTGCGCAACTATTCCGGAGGTCCGCGAAGCGCTTGCCCGCATGAATCTTGTCGGAACACCTTTTAGTCCGCAGATGCCTGCCGCAAGCCTCCACTGGATCATTGCGGATAAAAACGAGGCGATCGTCGTGGAATCCATGACCGATGGACTCCATGTCCATGATGATCCTGCCGGTGTTCTCACAAACAATCCGCCCTTCGATCTGCAGATGTTCCATTTAAATAACTATCTCGGGCTTTCCCCGCGCCAGCCGGAAAATCATTTTTCTCCGGAGCTTCCGCTTGCCACCTACAGCCGCGGCATGGGCGCTCTCGGTCTTCCGGGGGATCTCTCTTCCCAGTCCCGCTTTGCCCGCGTGGCATTCACCCGCGCAAACTCGATCTCCGGTGACAGCGAAGAAGAAAGCGTCAGCCAATTCTTCCATATCTTAGGCTCTGTGGACCAGCAGCGCGGCTGCTGTGAGGTTGCAGAAGGAAAATATGAGATCACGATCTACACCTCCTGCTGCAGTGCCGAGACCGGAACCTACTACTATACGACCTACGAAAACCACCAGATCACCGCGGTGGATATGAAAAAAGAAGCGCTTGATTCCGATGCCCTGATCCGCTACCCGATGATCTTAAAAGGCGAGATCCGAAGACAAAATTGACGGAAACGTCTGAACGGTTCCGTTACAATAAATTCAAAATATATTTTCAGGAGGAATTTCCTATGAATCCCTATGCTTTGATCGATCTGCACTGTGACACTCTCACAGACTGTATCCATAAGGGGCTGACCCCGGACACGCTTGATGATCCGAACCGTGTGCTCTCCCTGACCGCGATCCCGTCTGACGTTCACTGGGCACAGTTTTATGCCATCTTCATCCCGGATCAGCACCGTGGACAGGCTGCCATCAATTACTACGAAACAAACCGTGACAATTTTAACCGCCAGATGGAAAAATTTCATGACCGCATCTCCCCCTGCCGTTCCGATTCCGATATGCATGCTGCATGGGAGGCAGGAAAGACGGCCGCTTTTCTGACCATCGAGGGCGGAGCAGCTCTCGCCGGTGATATCACCCGCGTAAAAAAACTGGCAGATGACGGGATCTGCTGCATGACACTCACCTGGAACGGCGAAAATGAGATTGGTTCCGGACACGCCACCACTCACGGAATGACAGATTTCGGACGGCAGGCAGTCCATGAAATGGAAGACCGCGGGATCCTCGTTGATGTCTCCCATTTAAACGACACCGGCTACGCCGACCTCTTTGAGACCGCCCGTCGCCCGTTCGTAGCGACCCACTCCAACGCGCGCGCCATCTGTTCCCACAAGCGGAACCTGACGGATGATATGATCCGTGAGATGGTCCGCCGGAACTGCCTCATTGGTCTGAACTACTGCAAGAGTTTCATTACCGATGGAGGCATCGGCGATTCTCCCGACGACCTCTACCGCCACATCGAGCACTTTTTCAGCCTCGGTGCCTATGAAAACATCGCCCTCGGCTCCGACTTCGACGGTGCGACACTTCCTACATACCTGAACACTCCGGCAAAGGCTGCTGATCTCTACGAATATTTCCTGGAAAAGGGAATGTCAAAGGATCTGGCAGAGGGAATCATGTTCCGGAACGCAGAAGAATTTTTCAGAAAAAATCTGTAATTTGCATCCGTCTGCCCGCAAATGCGCATCATCGGCACGTTAATGCCTTTTGTGTAGCAGGGAATTCCCCGAAATGTTACAAAAAAAGGGCGTGTGAAAAATGAAGCTTTATTCTTCACACGCCCTTCGCGTCCGATCCTGTTTTGTTTCAGGATCATTTTTTTAATTTTTTCAAGGCTCCCTCAATTCCGCCTTCTACCAGAATTCAGGCATCCGAAAAGCAGTCCAGATCCTTTGCCTTCATCCCATTGCTGACCCAGTCCAGAAACAGACCGACAAATACTCTGGAATACGCCCTGCAGATAAAGTTCTGCTTCTCAACCGACATATTCGCGATTCCCGGATTGCTGTGCAGAAGATCTGTCTCCGGATATCATATAGCTCTACGATCTCCCGCACGGTAATATCATCGATCGCCTTCTTTGCCAACAACGTCGTCAACGCCGTCGAAATATCTACCTTTGTCCGATCCTTCATTGCTTTTTCTCCCCCCAGTAATGCGAAAAATTCATTCCGCACCGACTCCGTCGATGGAATCTGTCAGAAAAAAGACCGTCCTATTTCACATAATGGATCCTGCTCTGATCGAACCGATCCTGCTGGGTCCGCTCCTCATCCGGGTAACCGAGAGCAAAGATGCCGAAGGCCCGCTGTCCCGCCGGGATTCCGACGATCTTCTCTACATCCTTCATCCGTTCCTCTCTCGGAGCTACGCCGAGCCATACGCCGCCAAGTCCGATCTCATCCGCTGCAAGCCACAGATTTTCCATCATGATGCTCATATCGATCTGTGCAAATTCCGGCAGATCGCATTCCTCACGGTATGCAGTCACGATCGCCACCGGTGCTTTTCCTGCCGGGGCGGAGAACGGGCTGGACTCTCCGAGCTGTTTTAAGACTTCACGATTTTCTACTACATAAAACTCCCACGGCTGCTGATTCTTCGCGGATGGCGCTGCCATCGCTGCCTCCAGAATATAGCCGATATCTTCATTTGATACAGCCTCAGCTTTAAATTTACGAATACTTACACGGTGAAATAAATCTGCCATTTTTAAACCCCATTTTCTTTCTTGATATATTATAATTCTCAAAAACTTTGCTATTCCCGGACAGCTAAACTGAAGACCGTTATAGCCAGCTATTTTCCGGGAAAAATTCCCATATTTATATTTTTTACTGCAATTTCTTGATCTCCAGCGGGAAACTTACATCCTCGGAATCCATATATACAACGCCAATCTTCGCTCCGCTGTCTCCGCCCAGAGCATCCTCATCCATCGGACAGCCATCCTTCATGAACCCCATCTCAGTTCCATCTGCTGTCACCATCATAAACGTGCTCATCGCATTGGCCGTCGTCGTTCCCTCTGCGTATGCGATCGTCCAGTCATCATCTCCCGGTGCCGCGATCACCATATTGACTTTCTCCAGATCCATATTGTCATGGATCTCGACACCGATATATCCAATCACAACAAGACTGTCATCCGCGATCTCGGTCTCCACGTCACCGATATTACCGGTCGTGATCACATATTCTCCACCGTCATCTGCTTTGAGCGTAAACGTTCCTTTTTCGTCATTCGTCCCCGTCACGATTCCCTGAAGCAGGTGATAATCCGCAAGTCTCTCATCGTCCTGCGCCGCTGTTCCACTGGTTTCAGAAGACTCACTCTCCGCCATCCCTGTCCCGGTTGACTCAGCCACTGTCTCTGCTGCCGCAGTTGTCTCCGCCGGTTCTGCCTTCTGGCATCCGGCCGCCAAAGCTGCGCTCATTGCTACTGCTGTCATGTACAAATACGTCTTTCTCATAGCTGTCTCCTCTCTGTAAGCCGCATTTCATTATAGCATATTTCTTATATCTTATCAATCAGACTGCTGACGCACACATTGGTCACGCACATCAGCCTTTCTGTGCCAATATCATACCACATCCGGACAGCGGAAAATCCTAAATTTCTGTTAAATTTATTCCACCTCCTGACATGCACCACCTGATAAGCTACAAGTCATAAGAAACCCTCCGGTCACCGCATTTTGCGATTCCCGGAGGGTTCCTCATTCTCAATTTGGCAGGGTTTTCTCTATTTTCTCATAAACTCCCCATGTGCCCTCTTCTCGAGAAACGCCGTCGTCGCTTCCAGATGATCCTGCATTCCAAAGCAGGAAGCGAAGATATCTGTCTCTGTTCCAAGGCTTTCCTCCAGTCCGGCGCTCATAGCGGTGTTGATGGACTTTTTCATATTTTCCACTGCAAGTGGTGCCATATCCGCGATCGTATCCGCTAATTCAAAGGCTCTCTTTAACAGTTCATCCGGCTCAACGACATCCTCCACAACACCAAGCTTCAGCGCTTCCTCCGCAGAGAGGCTGCGCCCCGTATATAAAAGCTCCTTGGCTCTGGAAGCGCCGACCGTTCTCGGAAGAAGGACTGTACTGCCCCATCCCGGAATCCCACCGAGCTTGATCGTCGGGATTCCGATCTTCGCGTCCGTGGCTGCCACAGTGATATCTGCCGCCAGGATCATCTCCATTCCACCACCAAGGGCATAGCCGCGGACCGCGCAGATCACCGGAACTCTGTGATTTAAAATTGACCGGATCATCTTTTTCCCGCGTCTTGAAAATTCTGCCGCTGTTGTTTCATTCAGCTGAACTTCTTCCTTGATATCTCCGCCTGCCGTAAATGCCCGCTCCCCTGCTGCCGTGAGAATCACGCAGCGGACTCCTGTATCCTTCTCCGCCATCTCCAGCGCCTCTGTGAGCTCGTCCAACATCTGGGAATTAAACGCGTTTAACGCCTTCGGACGGTTGATCGTGATCAGTGCTGTTGTGTCTTTTTTCTCGTAAATCATGAATTCCATGGCAATTTCTCCAATTCTTTGTAGATCGTTTTTCCGGACTCAGTTTTCGGTACCTTGTCGATGGGAAGAACCCGGACACCTCCCGGGTAAAGTCCTGTTTTCTCTGTCAGGAACTCCGCTGCCTCCTCACAGGATGCCGGATCCATTCCTTCCATATAGATCCGCATCCGGTCATCCTCGCCGGTACAGGCGAGCTCCACGCCCTCATAGCGACCGCGAAGAAGCTGCTCGATCTCGTCCATATTGACGCGCTTTCCATACATCTTCAAAAACCGTTTTTTCCGTCCGGTGATATAGTAATATCCCTCTGCATCGCGCTTTGCCATGTCTCCGGTAAACAGAACGCCTCCGCGCTCGTCTCCCTTTTCAAGATCTGCCGCACATTCCGCATATCCCATCGTGACATTCGGACCGCTATACACAAGCTCCCCCACCGTATCCGGCTCTTTGATCTCTGTCAGGCCATCCTCCATGATCCGGAATTTTCCGCCCGGGATCGCGATTCCCATGCTGCCGCATTTTCTGATGGCATCCTCTGCGGGAAGATAACTCATTCTCGCCGTCGCCTCTGTCTGTCCGTACATGACAATGAATTTTCGTCCTGTGGACATCGCATATTCCGCAAATTCCCGATGCAGATTCACCGGAAGCTTGCCTCCTGCCTGCGTCATCGTCCGTAAGGACGGCAGCTCCATTTTAAAGAAATCAAGTCGCTTCAGGATCTGATAGGTGTAAGGGACGCCGCCAAAGGAAGTTGCTCCCTGCTCCCGGAAAAAATCCCAGAACTCCCGCTCAAACAGCGTATGCTCTGTCAGCAGCACAGCTGCTCCCACCTGAAAATGGCTGTTCATGATCGAAAGCCCATATGTGTAGTTCATCGGCAGCGTTGTGATCGGACGTTCTGTCGGATCAAGTTCCAGATATTCCGCGATCGACTCCGCATTTGACGTAACATTTTTCCGGCTCTGTCTTACAAGCTTCGGGCTTCCCGTACTGCCGGAGGTCGTAAGGAGAAGCGCAAGCTCCGGATTCAGCCCCGTTTTCCGTTTGGCGTCCCGCTTTGCAAGCTGATAACCAAAGCACTCCGAGCCCTCCAGTACCGTTCCATCCGTTCCTGTAAGGTCCTCCGGCATTCCGATCAGATAATCCGGCTCATAGGTTCCGATCAGTGTCCTTAAAAGCTCTCGGTCCATTCGATGCTCTAAAAGCAGAGGAACCACATGATTCCTAAGACAGCTCCTGTAATAAAGAACTGCTCCGACGGTATTCCTGCAATACAGGAACGCAAGCCTTCCCTCCTCCAGAAATTTCGATCGTTCCTCATATATCTTCTCAAATTCTCCGTAGGTGATCCGGTTTCCCTGATCATCCGCAAGCATCAGATTCTCTGAAAATTGATCATTTCTTTCAATAAAATCCATCCGGCACTCCTTTCTGCCCTACCGGATCGTCCGGGACAGAAGTTGGATCATATCCTTTCCGTCCCAAACCAGATCCATCCATAGTGTCTGCCCCACAGGGACGATCTGATGGGTACCGCGAAGCCTGTGATGCAGAACACATTCACGGAGTTCCTGCTTCTCCACGCCGAAATAAACCAGGGCCTGTGTTTTTTCGGACACGGCAGAGATCCATTCTTCTCCGTTTTTCATATGATATTCCAGAAAGCTTCCAAACCGCATCCTTTGTTCCGAGGCTGTTCCGGGGATATCCTTCATTTCCGTGACATAAAGTCTGTTCTCGAATTTTCTGACCTTCACGATCCGCGCCCCGCCTGCTGCCAGCTCCCACAGATCACCATATTTCACGCTGACCTTGTGCTCTGTGAGCCCATACCGCTTCGCAGTCTGGGCAAGTGCCTGCCAGAATCGCCCGGCCGCCGCTTCTCCCGTTTTTGGACAGCTCTCCCTCCAGAATACTGCCCGAGGACACGCGCAGGCGTTCTGATCCATGCTGAAGGTATCGTTGTAAAAACGCATTGCCGTCTCTGCCAGCCCCTCTTCCGACAGGGCAAGAACGGCATCCGCGTCAAACACAGCTATGGACGCGCGGTCCGGAAAGACGACCTCCGACGCTGACGGGCCGATCGGAATCTTCCGGATCTCTTCCACAGTCATATCACCGCCCCAGATCACCCGGCCGTCACACTCTCTGCTGAATTTCTCCGTTGCCTCCCGGTTTTCCCTCCCGTATGTGACGATGGAGATCCGTCGTTTCAGAACTTGAAATTCCGGCAGTCCCAAAAGCTCATCGATCAGCTCACAGACCTTTTCGCTTTCCGTGTTTCTTCGCGCCGACACCCGCACCCGGCAGGAATTTCCTGCCAGCAATCCGATCGCCATCGTGTATACAAACAGAAGCGGAACATTCGATGGTGCAATATGAAATGTTCGTCCCAGCCCAAGCCGGAAACCACAGTTTTCATACCGTTTTTTATAGCTTTCAAGGTTGGAACGCCTGAGCCAGAATCCGAGAGAATGCATTTCCTCTCCGGACAACATTCTCGGAAGTTCCCGGATCCGCTCTGAGAGTGCCGATAGAAACTCCATGGTGGTCTCCTCAAACGGGATTTCCGGTACCGATGTGATCTCCATCTCACCTGCTAAAAGAGTGACCGCCTCATTCTCCCCACGAAGCTCTTTTCCTGTCTCAAACGTATCGCTGCAGCCCCGGATTTCCGCCTGTGGGATCCTGCCCGTGATCTTAATATATTTTCCTTTTCTTCCGCATGGGCAGTCATCCTCTCCAACAATCATGCCCTTATCTTCCGTCAACACCGAATGGCCCGGATAGGACCAGGCCATCGGTGTCAGAACCTGGATCACGCCCTCTGTTCCATTTTTGCAACAGGAAAAGTCTTCCATATTTCGGATCAGGACATCCGAATAGCTGCTCACATGCAGATGACCGCACTCGCATTCCATGTAGATGCAGCCGGTCTGCTCCGCCATTCCGTAGTAATTCCGTACATCGAGGATCCCGCAGACTTCCCGGAGTCCGTCCCGGAATTTCTCTGCGGACACCGCCTCCTTCGCCAGCTTCTTCCAGCCGCCGCCATGGATCAGGAAACCATGTTCCAGATGAAGCCTGTGACCCGATCTTTTTAACGGCTCATAAAAATATTTCCAGATCATATAGGTAAACCCAAATACAAGGACCGGTCCGTCACCGGCCTTCTCAAGAAATGCCTCCACGGTCTCAAGATCCAGAGACATATCTTCCTTCAACGCGTAACAGCGTTTTGACCCGAAGATTGAAAATCCCAGAATCCCGGCTCCCCTCGCGGAAAACAGTGCCCGGTCCCGCAGGACATTCGGCGCGTCGATGATCAGCATCGGGATCCGCTTTTCCCCGATAAAATCGGCCATGATCCGCTGCAGCGTCTGCTGCTGCCAGGCTGCGGTCCGCTCATCCAGAACAATCTTTGATGTCTTCTGTCCCGTAGTCCCCGAAGAAGTCACTGTCTTAAACACAGCTCCTGTGGGAACACTTCGAAGCTCCATCTCCTTAAACATGGAGACCGGGACCATGGGAATTTCTTCTTCTCTCCGTTGGCTTCCCGACACATCCCCCAGCGCGCTGCAGCACCGGTCATAGATCAGGCACCGCTTTCTGTGGCTGTCTGTCAGCTCACTGAGCATGTCCGCGTAGATTTTTTTCTTCTCCTCCGCTCCCAGCTCATAGGGGCCGCGTTTTAAAAGCTCTTCATAATTCATGAAATTCTCTCACCTCCCTGTTCATCCGGAACGGCTCTCCGTGTCCCGGAAAGATCCATGTCCCATCCGGGATCGTTTTCAGCCAGGGTTTCGCGTATTTTTCATATGCGTCCCCATCTCCTCCCGGCAGCCTCGTAACGACCCTGTCCCCAGGAAGAAGATAGTCCCCGCAAAAGATACATCCGTCATATCGGATCACCATACTCCCGGGGGTATGCCCCGGAAGCGGGATCAGCTCCAGCTGCCTTGTTGCAAATTTGCAACGGATCCGGTCCGTAAATGTCAGATCCGCCTTCCGGCACTGAAACGGCGGATAATGTACAAGTTTCTTTTCCCCGCTTTTAAAGTACAAAAATGTCTCCATCATGCGGGACATATTTCTCGTCTGGTTCCCGATTCCCGCGCTGCAGGCCTCCGTTGCCGCCACTGTCACCGGATATGTCCTCCGGAGTTCATTTAATCCGCCGATGTGGTCACAATGTTCATGGGTCAGAAGGACCAGCCCCGGCATCAGGCCCCATTTCTGCAACAGCTCCCGGATCGCTGTAAAATCGTTCGGATCGATGATCATACATTTGTCCTCTTCCCGGATCACATAGCAGTTGCTCTCCGTCACCGGTTCCACGATCCGGAAGATCCGGTCCGGATATGGATTATTCAATCGTTACCCCGTAACGTCCAAGAACTTCTTTTCCCTTTTCATAGGACGTGAAGTCCAGAACATCCGGCGTATCCATATGAATATCAAATGCCTCTTCCAACTCCCCTACGAGATCCATATGTCCGATCGAATCCCAGAGCGGAATTCCGCGGTACTTTAAGCCCGGAAGCTCCTCCTCTGTCTTGTGAAACATTCCGATAAAAATTTTGTTGTATTTTTCAAGATTTGTCATTGTATTTGCCCTCGCTTGATTCTTTATATTTTTGATCTCTGCCATGAAATATCTCTTGTCTCATTGCATCAAAAAGATTGTGCCTTTTGTGTAACAGGGAATTCCTCGGAATTTCCTAATTACATAAAAACAGCTCCTTCGACATGAACTGTCTGCATTCTGCCCATACCACCGTCTCATGATCCTGGTTTTCACACACTCCTGAAAACGTCCCGATGTAACCGTCCTCCCGTTCCTTACAGGCTGTAAATGTCACCTTTGCGGTGATCATATCCCCGTAAAAAACAGGCTTCAAAAACCGCACCTGCTCTTCGACAAAGACAGTCCCCTCACCTGGAAGCTTCGTGCCCATCACCGTTGAGATCAGGCTTGCCGCCAGAACACCGTGAACCATCGGCTTTCCGTAAGGCGTTTTTTTCGCGAATTCCGCATCCGTGTGAAGTCTGCTGTAATCTCCGGTGAGCGCTGCAAACCTGTCCACGTCATCCTTAAAGAACGTCTTTGTAACCTCTGCCGTGTCACCGATGCGAACATGGATTCTACTGTCTGTCTCTTCTTCCGGCACCGCGTCTTTTCTGCCGCAAACTTCCGCGTTCTTTTTCGCTTCCCTGTCCTGCTCCAGATACGTCTTTACCTCAGAAAAGCTCCGCTCCGTCGGGAGAAGAAACAGCTTTTTCTTTGGTGTAAGCCCATCCACTGACGCACAGGCCCGGACGCAGCCGCAGACAACAAGTCCGATCTCGCATTCTTTCATGTCCCCGGCTGCAAAGTCAAACTCATGTTCCGGATATTGTTCCTGCAGGCGTTTTACCTGCCGTCCCCTGTTGTATACAGGATTGCAGCCGCCACAGTATTTGATGCCGATCCTCATATGCATTCCTGCGCTTCATGGTTATGATTCAGAAGCTTTCTCGCGAAATCCAGAAGCTCCGGGCTGATCTCATTGACGAGAACAACCTCCTTCACCTCCGGGATCTCTTTCTGGACCTCTGCCGCAATCAGTTCCTCCGTTGTCAATCTCGCTGACGGACATCCGGAACAGTGTCCGGTCAGGCGGATCTTTAAAACTCCATCTGCGTACTCTACGATCTGCACGTCGCCCTCATGGGATAACAGCGCCGGACGGACCTTCTTTTCCAATACTTCATCGATTCTTTCTATCATTGTGATACCTCCTGATCTGCCCTCGAAAGACCGGGGTCTTTTTCGTTGTTCCGAATCCGGAACACACACAGCGCTCCGAATTCTTTGTCCTTAGTTATGAGCAATTTTTATGCCAATCACCCCGGTTTTCAGGGAACCGGATCGTCCGTCCACGAACTGCCCGGTTTTCAGGCCTTTCATCCGCGTGCCATATTCCATTTTTCTTTATCTCAGTGATTCTCATTCCATATCCCGGTGCCTTTCTGTTGCGTTTTTGCAACAAATGACAATTTATTTCATTTATGCAACAGATTTTTCCGGAAATTGGGGAGAAAATCCCTGTTCTGGTCCCGGATCTCCGGTTACTTCCGTCAGGATTCTGTTCGATCATATTTCATTTCTTTTTTTATTTTTATTTCCTGTCATTCTTTTCTTCCTTAATATATTCTTTCTGGCTATCTCCCGAAAAAAATAAATTTCCCAAAAATCTCCCTCCCGCTTTTGTAACTTTGGCACATGGATTGCTTTATAGTAGGTCAGTTCCGAAAACGGAACACAAGAGCTTATGAATTCCAAAAAGGACCTGCAAACCAGAAGTCCTTCGGATGTATAGCAGCTACTCACAAAAACTTATCAGGAAAGGATGCAGCCGCAACGAAAATGGCTGCGAAGGGAACATGTGTTATGGCATTAATGACAGGTGAACAGTATGTAGAGAGCATGAGAAAATTGAATCTTCAGGTTTATATGTTTGGTAAGAAGATCGAAAATCCAGTTGACGATCCGATCCTCCGTCCGTCCTTAAACTCTGTAAAAGCAACCTACGATCTGGCTCAGGATCCGGAGTACGCAGACTTAATGACAGCAAAATCCATTCTTACAGGTGAGACCATCAACCGTTTCACACATATCCATCAGAGCACCGATGACCTGATCAAGAAGGTTAAAATGCAGAGACTCTGTGGACAGAAGACCGCAGCCTGTTTCCAGCGCTGTGTCGGCATGGACGCGTTCAACGCCGTTTACAGCACAACCTATGAGACAGATGAAAAGTACGGAACACATTACCATGAGAACTTCAAGAAATTCCTCCAGTACGTTCAGGAGCATGACTACACCGTTGACGGCGCTATGACAGACCCGAAGGGTGACCGTTCCCTTCCGCCGCACTTACAGGCAGATCCGGATCTTTACTTAAGAGTCGTTGAGAGAAGACCGGACGGAATCGTTGTCCGCGGCGCGAAAGCTCACCAGACAGGTTTCGTAAACTCCCACGAGGTTATCGTAATGCCGACACAGGCGATGGGCGAGGACGACAAGGACTACGCAGTTGCATTCGCAGTTCCGACAGACGCAAAGGGCATCTTCATGATCGTCGGCCGTCAGTCCTGTGATACAAGAAAGCTTGAAGGCAGCGAGATCGATGTAGGAAACTCCCAGTTCGGCGGAACAGAGGCTCTCGTAATCTTCGATGATGTATTCGTACCGAATGACCGTATCTTCTTAAACGGTGAGAATGAGTTCGCAGGTGTTCTGGTTGAGCGTTTCGCAGGTTACCACAGACAGTCCTACGGCGGATGTAAGGTTGGTGTCGGTGATGTCCTGATCGGTGCTGCTGCCGTTGCCGCAGACTTCAACGGTGCTCAGAAGGCATCCCATATCAAGGACAAGCTCATTGAGATGACTCACTTAAATGAGACACTTTACTGCTGTGGTATTGCATGCTCCGCAGAGGGCCGTCCGACAAAATCCGGCAACTACCTGATCGACCTTCTTCTCGCAAACGTCTGCAAGCAGAATGTTACAAGATTCCCGTACGAAATCGCTCGTCTTGCAGAGGATATCGCCGGTGGTCTTATGGTTACCGCACCGTCCGAGAAAGACTTAAAGGATCCGTTCCTGGGCAAGTATGTTGACAAATATTTCCGTGGTGTAAACGCTGTTTCCACAGAAAACCGTCTCCGCATCATGAGACTCATCGAGAACCTGACTCTTGGCGCAGCCGCTGTCGGATACCGCACAGAGTCCATGCACGGCGCAGGTTCCCCGCAGGCTCAGAGAATCATGATCTCCCGTCAGGGCAACCTCGCAATGAAGAAGAAACTTGCGAAAGAAATCGCGAAAATCACAGAATAATAACGGGAGGTATCTTCCATGAGTTGGGAAAACGAATACAAATCTAAGTTCACCACTGCCGAAAAGGCAGTGGAGCTTATTAAATCCGGCAACCGCGTCGTGATCGGCCATGCCTGCGGAGAGCCGTCCTATCTGGTAGACGCAATGGTTGCAAATGCGGAAAGCTACCACGATGTGGAGATCGTCCACATGGTCGCTATGGGAAAAGCCGGTTATGCACAGCCGGGAATGGAATCCCATTTCCGCCACAATGCTCTTTTCGTTGGCGGCACTACAAGAAAAGCAGTCGCAGAGGGCCGCGGTGACTATACTCCGTGCTTCTTCTACCGCATTCCATCATTATTTACAAACGGAAGTCTCCCGGTCGATGTAGCGCTCGTTCAGGCTACTCCGCCGGATGAAAATGGAAACATGAGTCTCGGAATTTCCATCGACTACACACTTCCTGCAGCAAGAGCCGCAAAAAGCGTAATCGTTCAGGTAAACCATGAGCTCCCGAGAACCGGCGGTGACAGCTGCATCAATGCATCAGATACGAATATCGCTGCGATCGTGGAGCATGATGCCCCAATCATTGAACTCGCTCCGCCGAAGATCGGCGATGTGGAGCGCGCCATCGGAGCGAACTGCGCATCCCTGATCCACGACGGTGATACCCTTCAGCTTGGGATCGGCGCGATTCCGGACGCTGTTCTTCTCTTCTTAACAGAAAAGAAAGATCTCGGCATCCACTCTGAGATGTTCTCCGACGGCGTTGTGGAACTGGTTGAAAAAGGTGTTATCACGAACACAAAGAAAAAGACCCATGTCGGCAAGTTTGTCGCAAACTTCTTAATGGGTACAAAGAGACTTTACGATTTCGTCAACAACAATCCGGATGTTGAGATGTATCCGGTTGATTATGTAAACAATCCGGTCGTTGTCATGAAGGAAGACAACATTGTCTCCATCAACTCCTGCGTCCAGATCGACCTGATGGGACAGGCCGCTTCCGAGACTATCGGATATACCCAGATCTCCGGTGTCGGAGGTCAGGTGGATTTCGTCCGCGGTGCTGCCATGGCAAAGAATGGCCGTTCCATTCTCGCCTTCCCGTCCACAGCCGCGAAGGGAACCGTTTCCAAGATTGTTCCGCTGCTTGACGAAGGCGCAGCCGTTACAACCTCCAGAAATGACGTGGATTACGTCATCACGGAATATGGTATAGCAAAATTGTCCGGAAAGACCTTAAAACAGCGTGCGCATGCTCTGATCGAGATCGCCCACCCGAATTTCCGCGACGAATTAAAGAAAGTTTACGAGGAGCGGTTCCACTGTTCCTATGAGTAAACGGCGAACTCCCTGCCGTTAATCCGGTGCCCTCGGGATACGGCAGGATGAACCATCAGTCCTGTACCGGCCTTTCAGTTTCTGATCGTCTTCCAGTACGGGACTGCACTTCCATAATGTATGATAGGAGTTACACATATGGCCTTACATCGTGAAAATGGCAAAGAACAGCCCTTTATTCCGGCCGGTCCATTTAAGATCCGGATCCCGTTTATCCATTATCGCTGGGAAATTTCCGAATGTCTCCAGGCGATCTTAATGTGTGCGACCTGTCTCGGTGCGATCCCGGTTCTTCAGGAGCTCTTAGGGGTTCCTTACGAAGTCGCATGGAGCATGGTCATCATCAACGGTTTCTTCTACAATCTCCACTCCCTGTTAGGTGACCCGGTCGTTCCCGGATGGATCACCCCGGCGATCCCGCTTGTCACCGCTTTTTTAACGCTCACAGAGCAGGGACCTGAGCGTGTCCAGACTATGATCGCCTTACAGCTCGTTGTCGGACTGATCTTCCTCTTCATGGGAATCACCGGTCTTGCAAGTAAGATCATCGGTGCGATCCCGAATGCGATCAAATCCGGAATTCTCCTCGGCGCAGGCTTCTCTGCGATCATGGGTGAATTCAAAGCAGGCGGACGTGCCGGTCTTTATCCGGTAACCGTTCTCGTCGGTTCCATCTTTGCATACTTCCTTCTCTTCTCTCTTTTATTTAAGAAGATGAAGGCAAAAAATAAACTCTGGTACATGGTCGGCAACTTCGGCATGCTGCCGGCGGTCATCGTAGCCGTGATCGTAGGACCTCTCTCCGGTGAGCTTCCGGCACCGAATCTGGTTCTTGGTTCAATTATCAAGATTCCGGATTTCGCAATCATCTGGAATACCTTAAGCCCGTTCGCGATCGGTTTCCCGAGCATCGGAAAGATCATTTCCACGATTCCGACAGCCATCGCTGTTTATATCATCGCATTCGGCGATTTCGTTTCCAGTGAGCAGCTGATCCGCAGCGCTGAGGAAGTCCGTACCGATGAGCACATCGACTTCAACGCGAACCGTTCCAACATCATCAGCGCGATCAGAAACATCATTCAGGCGTTTATCTGCCCGTATCCGAGCCTTTGCGGTCCGCTCTGGGCAGCCGTTACAGCCGCTGTTTCCGAACGTTACAAAGACGGCAGAAAAGCAATGGATTCCATTTTCAGCGGAGTCGGTACCTTCCGTTGGTCCACCTTTATCTGTGTTGCCCTTGTTCCGGTTGCATCCTTCGTACAGCCGATCCTTCCTGCAGCTTTGTCTCTGACTCTTATCGTGCAGGGCTTTGTCTGCTGCCAGATCGGACTCAGCATGATCCACACAGATTCCGAGCGCGGACTCGCCGGTGTTATGGCAGCTGTTCTCGCGATCAAAGGCGCAAGCTGGGGACTCGCAGTCGGCGTTATCCTCTACGTTCTGATCTACGGACATTTCAAGAGCGTTGAGGTTCCGGAAAAAGCATTAAACACACAGACAGAATAAAATCTCCTTTTATAGTTGAAATATTGAAATAACCTCCAATACCCCCTTTTCCCGGCAGACCACCCACAGGTCTGCCGGTTTTTTGTTGTCATACCCTCAAACACGTATCCGTCAACACCTGGTTTTCGGAACGTAAAGACCATGCTAAGAACATGTTCAGCTGCCTTTTAAAGCGCTGCATATGAGTTTCTGTATAGATATTTATTTAACAATATGGTATAATGAAAGTTGGAATTTCCAATCAATACTGATCAAATTAGGTAGGGGAATTACATATGGGATATACAAAAACAAATGAAGCAGTGTTCAGCAACGAACTGCTGGACACTGTAATTGAACATTCCTTTGACGGGATCTACATCACGGACGGTCAGGCAACTACCCTGAAAGTAAACCGCTCCTATCTTACGATCTCCGGACTGAAGGTATCCGAGGTATTAGGCGTCAACATGAGGGAGCTTGTAAAAAATGGAACGATCTCCGCTTCCGGAACGCTGATGGCGATGGAGCAGAAGCGGCCGATCACGATCCAGCAGGAATTTAAGACCGGAAAACGGGCGCTTATCACAAGCAGTCCAATCTTTAACAATAAGAATGAGATCGTTCTGGTGATCACGAACGTGCGCGACATCACTGAGCTCTACCACCTGAAGGAAGAGGCCACACATCTGAAAACCGAGGGAAATCTCCTGAGGGAAGAGCTTTTAAGAATCCGAACGAGCCACCGGAATCAATGCAGTATGGTGGTGGAGGACTCCAGAACCGAAAAGGTCCTGTCCATGATCGACCGGGTAGCGCCCCTTGATACAACCGTGATCCTGTTCGGTGAAACCGGAGTCGGAAAAGAAGTCTTTGCGAAATATATTTATCAGCACAGCGCCAGAAAAAATAAACCGTTTATCAAAGTAAACTGTGGCGCGATCCCTGCCAATCTGGTAGAAAGTGAGTTATTTGGATATGAAAAAGGTGCATTCACGGGAGCTGACAAAAATGGAAAAATGGGTCTGTTCGAGCTGGCGAACACCGGAACGATCTTCCTCGACGAGGTAGGAGAACTGCCCCTCGATATGCAGGTAAAACTTCTGCGCGTCTTACAGGAGCAGGAATTTGAGCGGATCGGCGGAAGAAAGCCGGTAAAAGTGGATGTCCGGGTCCTTGCCGCTACAAACCGTGATCTCGAGGAGATGGTAAAGCAGAAGACGTTCCGCCAGGATCTCTATTACCGTCTGATGATCTTCCCGGTCCATATCCCGCCGCTCAGGGAACGTCCGGATGACATTCTTCCATTGGCGCAGCTCTTTTTACAGACTTTGAACCGAAAATATGATTTTAAAAAATACCTCTCCCCTCTTTCCGCCAAGATGATGCAGGACTACAGCTGGCCCGGAAATATCCGTGAGCTCAGAAACATTATTGAGCGGGCTGTCATCATCAGCAACGAGGATGAGATCGGTCCCGATGCTCTCCACTTATTCACAGTAGAAGATCGCCCGGAGACAAAGTCCAGAGTCCTCGACCCTGTAAAGGACTTAAAAACCGCTATGGAAGAGCTGGAACTGGAACATATCAACCATGCCTACGAAAAGTACGGAAACGTCCGTGAGGCCGCAGAGAGCCTCGGAATGACACCGTCAACGTTCGTCCGGAAGAGACAGAAATATACGAAAGATGCGGATTGATAGATGGAAAGCCCAATGTTTATCTGGCTTTGAGGCTGCAGATGTGATATATTGATGATATCTGAACAAAGGTAGCATGTACATGTGGACTGTCACTGACAGCCCTCAAACCAATGATTCTGAAAGGGGTATCACTATGAAAAAAATCGGCGCGATTACTGTCGGCCAGTCTCCCAGAGTTGACCTGATTCCTGAGATCCAGCCCATCCTCGGAGACTCGGTTGAGATCATTCAGGCAGGAGCACTGGACGGACTTTCAAAGGAAGAGATCGCAAAGTTTGTTCCGCGTCCTGGTGAAAATGTCCTTGTGTCCAGGCTTACGGACGGAACCTCAGCGACATTCGGAGAATCCTACATTCTTCCCCGCCTGCAGCTTTGCATTGACAATCTCGAACAGCAGGGTGTTTCCCTGATCCTTTTCCTCTGCACCGGAGAATTCCCGGCTGAATTTCGCTCTAATGTCCCCCTTATCTTCCCTGACCATATTTTAAAGGGACTGATTCCGGCCATCGGCGTGAAAAATCTGTCTGTCATCATTCCTACAAAGGAGCAGGAGGCACAGATGCCCGGAAAGTGGAAAGACTGCTGTGACTCTCTCCACGTGACCTCTGTATCCCCCTACGGCGATCCTCTCGCTGTTTTTGCAGCTGCAAAGGAGATCCCCGCCGATACAGATCTGATCCTTTTAGACTGCATCGGATACACCATCGAAATGAAGGAGCGTATCCAGGCTCTGACCCAAAAGCCAGTCCTTCTTTCCCGTACGCTCGTAGCACGGGTGATTCGTGAATTAGTCTAATGTTTTTCCCCTGGCAGTTTTTCTCACTTCATTTTCCAAGGGATTTTCAGCATCTCCTGTTTCCAATACTGTTCCGGTTATCGGGCCAAAACAGCCGAATATCCTGGCATCTCAAGGCGCTGCCTGTAATATAAGATCAAAGAGTACCATATCTCATCGCAATGTCACTATGATGAAAGCTGAATCTTTCATAAGAGTCCCAGAAATAAAGAAGTGCCTGTCCTTCTCCGGAAAATTTCCGGTAAAGGACAGGCATTCTTATATGGTCACATAATTTCTAATTCACTGCGGTTCGTTCACTGCCAATATTCTTATCTCTCCCCGGCGCGGTACTTCGCCAACAGGCGGTTGATCCTTCCTGTCGGGTTTAAGAGATCGCTCAAGGACGCGTCGTGGTTCAAGTTGTCGATGATAAGAGCAATGTACTTACTCATGTCAACATTGATATAGTACGGTTTTGAGAGCAGCTCCGGTGTCTGGTAAACAAGGTTCGTCGTCAGGACGCGGTCGATGATGCCATTCTCGTAGTACTCATCAAATTTCTTTAATCCGCCTGTAAAGAGACCGAATGTCGTGCAGATGAAGACCTTTCTTGCCTTCATTCTCTTTAACTCTTTTGCGGTGTCGAGCATGCTCTCGCCGGAGGAGATCATATCGTCAACGATGATCACGTCCTTGCCCTCCACGCTTGCGCCGAGGAACTCATGGGCAACGATCGGGTTGCGGCCGTTGATGATCTTTGTGTAATCACGCCTCTTGTAGAACATACCGAGATCCAGTCCGAGAACATTTGCGAAGAAGACTGCGCGTCCCATACCGCCTTCATCCGGGCTGATGACCATCATGTGGTCACTGTCGATCTCAAGCTCCTTCTCGTTCTTTAACAGGTATTTGATAAACTGGTAGATCGGCTGTACCGTCTCAAAGCCCTTTAACGGGATCGCATTCTGGACGCGCGGATCATGCGCATCGAACGTAATGATGTTCTCAACGCCCATGTCAACGAGCTCGCGGAGCGCCATCGCGCAGTCTAAGGACTCACGACCGGTTCTCTTATGCTGGCGGCTCTCATAGAGGAACGGCATGATCACATTGATCCTTCTGCCCTTTCCGCCTACGGCTGCGATCACACGCTTTAAATCCTGATAGTGGTCATCCGGAGACATGTGGTTCTTTAAGCCGTTCATCGTGTATGTCATATTATAATTGCAGACATCTACCATAATATAGAGGTCATCACCGCGGACAGACTCTGTCAGCTCTCCCTTTGCCTCACCAGAGCCGAAACGCGGAGTCTTTGCGCCGATAATATAGGAATCTTTCTGGTATCCAGCAAAAGCGATCGTGGTCTTATGCTCGCTCTCTCTTCCTTTTCTCCACTCGACCAGCCAGGCATCTACCTTTTTACCCAGATCCTCACAGCTTTTCAGCGGAATCAGACCTAAAGGTCCAACCGGTATTGTCTCAATCTGCTTTTCTTCGTACAGCATTCCTGTTCCTCCCTGTTTTTTCTACTCATTATTTGATATTTTTATCCGCCGCTCTCCGGGCTGCCTGTTCTTCACGGCATTTACCCGGTTCCCCATTTTTGCAGCGTACATACATTTCATTTATAGCACCATCCACCCGCCCCGTCAACCGGATTTCCGGCCGTCTCCGACGAGATTTTCCTTTTTTCTCCGGCTATCCCGGCACGTTTTATTATCCTCTGCGCATAAATCCTCTGCGCACGAGACGGAGGTCATCCCCGATCAATGGTATGATCTTATACCGGCTCATGATCCTTGAGGTCACGCGCTCCGTGAACGCGTCCTGAAGCTCGCCAAGTGTCAGGTTTGTGGAGATGATCGTTCCCTTATTTCGGTTCAGCCGCTCATTAACACAGTAAAACATCTGGGATGCCGTGAATGTATTGATCAATTCAGTTCCAAGGTCGTCGATGATCAGAAGGTCACAATCCAGAATATAGGACGCCCGGTCCTTCGCCTCATCGTCATCGCCTCCATTGAATCGGCTTCCTGCCAGAATGTCGAACATATCCGTTGCCGTGAGATAGACCACAGAAAAATATCTTCGGATCAGCTCCCGCGCAATACAGTTGCTCAGAAATGTCTTTCCACAGCCAGTATTTCCGGTGAACAGGATACTTCCTTTCTCATTTTTGAAGTTTTCCACATATTCCCTACATTCCCTGATCACCCTGGACATATAGTCGTAGACGGTCATTCCTGTCTTTTCGTCCACATGATCTCTGTCATAGTATGCCATGGAAAGTGTGTCGAAATTCTCCCGTTCCAGAACTTCGCGGATATTCGACTGGTCGTACAGGATCTCGATCTCCATGTGCTTGAAGCAGTGGCATTTTTTTCCGTCCGCGTATCCCGTATCCTTACAGTCCGGGCAGACATACTGGAGCTCCAGATAGTTTGCCGGATATCCGTTCTGTTTTAAATAGATCGCTTTCTGCTCTTTTAAAAATTCCGCGTCTTTTTTTAACTGATCCGCCGCCGCACGGTCACCGGCAAGAATCTTTCTCGCCGCCTGAGCCATAGTCGCCGCGATCTCGTCGGACAGCGCCTCTACCTGCGGGACTTTCTCGTACACTTCCGCGATCCGCTTATCCTGCTCGCGCTTGTCCTGAAACTGTCTCTGATTGTAGACACGCATGATCGCGTCGTACTGGGAATTACTGAGTGCCATCCGCACTGCCTCCTTTTTTCCTGCATTTTTTACGAGTTTCCATTCAGAGAACTTATTCCCCGTACACAGTAACTCTTGCGGTCCATGCATCAAGGTGCGGACCGACTGACCGTTATTTTCTGTTCTTTATGTCATCCCAGACATAATCATCGTAATTGTAGGACCGCTGTTCAAAGTTGTTGAACCGGTTTGTCGATGTGTTCCGGGTCTGTCTCGATGCCGCGCCGGATTTTTTCGCCTGTTTCTCCTGACGAAGTTTATCTAAGGCCTCAACGTCCTGTAAGGTCCGCACGCCGTTTTCCTTCCAGCCTGTGAGGATCTTGTCGGCATATGGGAAGCTCGCCGCTCCCGTGGCTGTGAGTGTCCTGTTGCATGCCTCCGTGACGATCGCAGCGTCGAAGCCGAACTCCTTGAACCAGCGGCGCATAAACTCCTGCTCCGCGGTTCCGGCGTTCCGGCCCATGATGCCGAAGGCTTTCATGACGGCGGAGGTGTCTTTTGAGTATCTCGTGGAGTGCTCTCTCGCCTCGTCGCGGGTATGGATCCCGGCCTGATACCAGTTCAGCGCCACTTTTTCTATGTAACGGATGCTGGTGTGGCCGCCCTCAGCGCAGTATTCCGCCAGGTATTCCAGAAGCTCGCAGGACATGTGGAGAACGTCATAGAAATAGGCGAATTTCTCGCACTCGATGGCGCTGAACGTCTTTCCGAGGTACTGTTGGACCGCGTAGAGGAGAGCAGAGAATTCTTCATCTGCCGACAGACGCTTCATGCGGTCGTAGCTGTTGCCGGCGTCCGGGATATCCGGGGTTCCGGATTGCTGCTTCGCCATGCCGCGGTCGCTGCTCTGCGGCTGTTTTCCGTTGTCCGCCATAGTCTCTTCCGGCATTCTTCCCTCCACATCAGTATCCCCGTAATTTCTCCGTGATTCCGGTGCCATGTATCCGGTGTCTGTCATGTTTTCTCTCGTAACCGCAGATTCACTCACCACCGTTTCCTCTTTCTCCGGTGCAAGCACACCGGCGCGCTCCCAGTATGCCAGGGCACGGCGGACATCTGCCTCTGTGTGGTTCAAAGCGTCCGCGATGTCCGGGATCTCCACGCTTTCTCCGGCGTGGCGCAGAAGATATAAGTACACCTTTACATATTCTCCGCTGGCTGTCCCCATGTATTCGTCAATAAATGTATTGGAAACGGCGGTCACTGCCGCATTTATGTTGTTTTTGTAGCCTAAACCCATTCTTTTTTCACCCTTTATGTTCACGTTCCATTTCAAATCTGCCTGATATATCCGCCTTCTGCCCTATCGGTCGTTCTCTCCATCGGCCACTTACGTCTCACATTTTCAGTTTTCCGGGCAGCACCGCACTTTCCGGCACACTCGTTATCTCTTCTCATCTTGAAATATCATAACATACCCCCACAAAAAATGAAATAGCCGGAATTATCCACTGCGCTGATTGTGGATAATGTGGATAACGTGGATAAATGCGTTACATAATTATCAATGAAACTCGAAAAATTCCCGTTTTTCCTTATTTTTCCCTACTTTCCGGCATTTTCAAATTTACAGTTATGTAAATCAAAAAATCCACAGGGTATTCAACAGGATTCTGTTGAAAACTCTGTGGATAATGTGGATAACTTACTGTCCAAGGAGCTTTTCGCCCACTTTTACAATATCTCCGGCCCCCATAGTTATCAACAGGTCGCCGTTGACACAATTTTCAAGAAGAAATGTCTCGATCGCATCGAAACTCGGGAAATAGTGGGTATCCGTCCCCAGCGCAGCGATCTTTTCCGCCAATGTCCCGGAGCTGATTCCCAGATTATCCGTCTCCCGGGCTGCATAGATGTCCGCGAGAACAACATGGTCCGCTGTGGATAACGCCTTCGCAAAGTCCTCCATCAGCGCCTTGGTTCTCGTATATGTATGCGGCTGGAAGACGCACCAGATCTCACGGTGTGGGTAATTTTTCGCCGCTGCCAGAGTTGCCGCGATCTCCTGCGGATGATGCGCGTAATCATCGATGATGGTCACACCGCCGATCTCGCCCTTTTTCTCGAATCTGCGGTGAGTACCTGTAAATCTAAGAAGTCCGTTCTTGATTCCTTCTCCGCGGATTCCCAGCTCATGAGCCGCCGCGATGGCCGCCAGGGAATTGTATACATTGTGGATTCCCGGAACGCCCAGTGTAATTGTATCAATTGCTTTTCCGTCTTCTAAAAGTGTGTATGTCGCGCAGGCGTTCTCGTTGAATGTCACGTCCGCGGCACTGTAGTGGCTCTTTGCCGGATCACTTCCGACGGTGATCACCTTGATCGGAAGTCCGTCGCAGATCTCCTTATAGTCGTGGATATCGCTGTTGATGATCAGGATGCCGTTTTCCGGAAGAAGCTCCGCAAATTTGCGGAAAGAATGGCGGATATCTTCGATGTCTTTGAAGAAATCGAGGTGATCTGCTTCTATATTTAATATGATCTCCATGTTCGGGAAGAAGGACAGGAAGCTGTTTGTATACTCACAGGCCTCTGTCACGAAGAGCTCCGGACCGCCGACACGGATGTTGCCGCCGATAGAGTCCAGCATTCCGCCGACAGAGATCGTCGGGTTCTTCTTCTCGTCCATAAGGATCTCCGTCAGCATGGAGGTCGTCGTTGTCTTTCCGTGGGTACCGGATACGGCGATGGATTTCTCATAGTTTTTCATGAGCTGTCCGAGAAGCTCTGCTCTGGAAAGGATCGGCAGATTCTTCGCCGCTGCCGCCGCGTACTCCGGGTTATCCGGGTGGACTGCCGCTGTATATACAACAGCGTCGATATCGTCAGTAATGTTCTCCGCCCGCTGCCCGTAGACGACCTTTGCGCCGTGGGCGGTGAGCTTATCGGTGAGCTCGGATTCATGGGCATCGGAGCCGCTTACTGTGAATCCTCTCTCCAGCAGGATCTCAGCCAGTCCGCTCATGCTGATTCCGCCGATTCCGATAAAGTGAATGTGTTCTGGTTTATTAAAATCGATATGATACATCGTTGTCTCCTTTCGGATGTTTGATCTCTATTTTAAATGTTTTACACTGTATACATTTAAGCACGTATAAAATATGTGTTTAAATATACACAGTCTTTTACACATGATATCACAAAAATTAAAGAAAATCTATCCTCGAGGAAAAATTAACATGAGGCGAAATTCACGCAGATCTTTTCTTTTCTGTGCAGCACTTTCTATATAAAAAGGGCGTGTGAAAAAATGAGAAATCATTTGGCCCTTCTTTTTTATAGGCTATGTTTTTTCACAGCCCCTCGCGCGGTCACTTGCGACAATCTACATCTTCGCGCGAGTGCGCATCTTTGGCACGTTAGTACCTTTTTATGGAACAGGGAATTTCTCGAAATTTCCTGTTCCATAAAAAATCCCGCATCTACTGGATTTTTCATCCAATAGATACGGGATCACTAATTTTACGCTGCAGCTTTTCCAAAAATCACATGCTGATACCGGATCAGAACGGATAACAGGATCTGACCAAGAAGGCCGATAGCCAGGATCTCTCCGATTCCGACTGTGATCGTGGAAAACCAGATCATGTCCTCAGAACCGTATGCGAAGCGGAGCACCCACGGAACAATGATCATGTTCGCGAGGATCGGCGGAACAGATACCAGATAGCGGTTTTTCCGGAGCAGATAAGAACCTACCGCACCGATCAGGGTCGCAATACTTCCAAAGATCACATCGAGAGCCGCCGCGCCGCCAAGGAAGTTGGCAAGCAGGCATCCGATAAAGAGTCCCGGAATTGCCGCCGGGGTAAAGTACGGAAGTACGCAGAGAAGCTCAGAGATCCGAAACTGGATCGGTCCAAAGCTGATCGGCAGGAACACCATCGTCAGCACCACATAGATCGCCGCGATAGCCGCCCCGTATACAAGTGTCAGTACCGGGCTGTTTGTTGCGTTGTTTTTCATATTCAGTTTCTCCTTTAGTTTTGTTTTACGAGTGGAAGGTCACGAACACTCGATTCATTTTCGCGCAGCAATGAGTCAGGCGGACATGCTCGCATGTACATCTGACGAATGCCGCGGAAGGCATATACTGCAAGTATATGACCTTACGCCGGGAATCGGCGAAAGCCCTTTAAGACCTTGGTTTTTGTGGGCTTAGCAACGTTTGAAAGTATATCACTGCCTTTCTAAGATTTCAAGTTAAAAATTCAATTTTTCCAGAAGATAAATGGGTACGGTCTCTATTTTTCCTTCCTGCCCCCCTAACGTATCACCTTTCAAATACAATAAACAATCAGCTTTTCCCGATTCCAATACTTTTTTTGCCGTATTTCCAATGTGTTTTCCAGTTTTCACTTCTATTGCATATCTCCGGGAGGACTTCAGACCTTGTACCACAAAATCTACTTCTCCACCCTTAAAAGTCGCAAATGCTGGCATTTCAAAGGCAATTTCTTCTGGAAAATCCTGCCGCTTCTTCAAATTAATATATACAAAGTTTTCACTCAGCATGCCTGCAATTTCTGTTTGTGCAGCCCCAACTCGCGCCATATAATAACTTGCTAATCCCAGATCCATAAAATAACATCTGCATCCTGGTTTAAAATTTAGAATGTCCATTTCTATAATTTTCCCACAAAATCCAATTACGCCGCAAAAACGTAACCAACTAATTGCCCGGTTGCAGACTGCCTTGCTAATATTGCTGGAATAGTCTCTTGTTACCAATTTTTGAAGTTCTTCACTGATACTATCTTCTTCAAGTCCCTTTTTTTCTCTGCCAAGTATCCTGCAAATTGAAAGAAAAATATCCGTAAATACCTGAGTGTCAAGAACATCTGTAAAATAACGAATTGATTCATTCATAAAGGTATCAATGATTCTAATCAATTCACTCCGTGCTCGCTCTATACTTTTCGAATTTAAGTATTCACGAACAACAGATGGATAACCACCAATTTGACAATATATATCATACCATGATTTTAATTCTGCCCCTGTCACTGAATCCAGTTTTTTTCCATGCAGCTTATATTTTTCATATAGATCCGTATCTGCTGCTTCCAGAAATTCTTCATATGATAAGGTATAGATTTGAATACTTGTAACATCCCCACTTGAATACCGAAATTCCGGTTCATAGATCCTTCCAAGATAGCTGCCTGTAACAATAAAGCGGCACCGAAACTGTCGTGTGAATTCACGAATTCGGTTATAAATTTCTGCTGACTCTTGAATTTCATCTATGATAATAACGGTGTCCTCTGTGTCTGAAAAATTTTCATCAAACAGACGAAATGCATCATGTAGCGGAGCTTGAGGGCGCGGTCCTTCTCCCGGCCGCCAATTGCATGCTTTTTGGTAGCAGGAAATGAACTGTTCTCCGCTCAGTTCAAATAAGTTTATATACACTTTATGACTAAAATTTTCATCTGCAAATTTGTTAATGATATACGTCTTTCCTACCTGTCTCGCACCGTTAACTTCCAGTGTCGTATGACAATTATCATTTTTCCATTTGAGTAATGTCTGGTAAACATGCCTTTTTATATCCATACGTTCACTTCCTATTTTGATTTTATTGGTTTTTTCCTTCTTCTTTCATATTTAGATACCATTTTTCTTCTTCCTCCCATAGCCAAACCACTTAACATTAAAACCGGAACATAGCACCATTTCATAATAGCTTCACATTCCGGTTTTCTTTTCTAAGTTTAAAAATTTTCCTGTTGTATCTAAAATACCATCGGAGATTCTACGGGCCGCTTGGGGATTTTTAAGATTTGTAAAAATATAATACTCGATGTCCAGCAGATCATGCTCTGCTGATCCCGCGAATATTACTTTAGCCACGTTTTTCCCTTGCTTTTTCTAATTTTTCCCTCACTTCGCTGATTGTACTTGTTCTGCCAGCCTGTATATCTTTAAATCCTTCGCCAATCAGACGATAAAATTCCAATCTTTCTTTATTAGACAGTTCAACCGCTTTCTGCGCATTCGCCATTGCCATACAATCACTTCTTTTCATTTCTTAATATCAGAGTATCATAATTTTTAACATCTAACAATCCCTTTGAACCATATCCCCTCGATTTCTTTTGTACTCTATATCGTTCCTCCTGTTAAAATTATTATACCCTATCGAGTACCAATTGTAAATATTTTTTCGAACGTATGTTCTTTTTTGTAGGGCATATATCCCACTCTCTAAGTACTTCTTATCTTCTTATCAATACAATAAAATCCTCCACTTAGTCTCTCTAACAAGCGAAAGATTTTATTTTTAGCATATTACATAATTCCTCTTTTTCTGGCTTCTCGCTTAAGTTCTGTCCAACCATCTCTAAAATCTAACGATTTCAAACACTTTAATATTTCTTCATTGCTCAACTTACTTAGGTAATTTTCTCTTATCTCTTTCTTCTTTTCCTCAAGTTTCGGCTTTAATATTTCTTCTCTTTTATACTGTCCATAAGATTGTTTTCGCTGGCGAAGATCCACTTTAGTCTGACTCATGTCATTTCCCTTTGAGCGATTACAATGTTTACATAAGCACTGTAAATTTTGCGGTTGATTTCCTCCACCTCTGCTTTGCGGAAGAATATGATCAATATCGATATCACCTTTTCGAAACTTTTTATGGCAATGGACACATTCATACCAGCCATAATTAGATAAATTTGTGTTTAAACCTGTCTTCCGATAATTTGTCAATGAAGCATCTTCTTTATTTTTCTTTAGACCATCAAATAAACCCAATTCACTCTCCCTTTCCGTTTTTGACGATAGATTTATCTTTATAAAAGTCCCTCATCAAACTCTTTAGCCAATGCCCATCCAAGTGCTTCAGTCACTGCTGCCGCTGTCGCACCATTAATTACATTACCAATTCCTGGCCACCAACCAATTGCTATTTGAGAAATTGTTCGTCCCACTTGCGAGGCAAGTGCCGATCCCATCGCTGCTTTTGCTGAACTTTCCGTTAACGATTTTCCAAATACTTTACCAAGTGAAATAGTCATCGTTAATTGAATTGTTGCTAAAGGAACTGAATCACTTCCTGGAATTTGGGCTAATCCCCCTCCAACAGCTGCTGCTGATGCACTTGCCACATTTATAATTTTCTTGCAGTCTTTTTTTGCTTTTCCGTCATAATATCCTCCCTAATCGTCTAATTTTAACGATTTATAGTTATTTTTGTCGTAATTATTGTACTATAATCATAACTATTTTACAACGATAAATCCCACTATAATTATGACAATCACAAGCAACAAGGGAGTATTTCATCATGTTTGACGTTCTTCAGAGAATCACCGATTTGCGTTTAGCCAGAAACTGGTCTGAATATCAGTTATCAGTCCGTTCAGGTCTTCCGCAATCTACTATTTCTTCCTGGTACCGTAAAAAAATGCTGCCTACTATTCCATCTTTACAAAGAATTTGTGATGCTTTTGACTTGTCTCTTGCGCAATTTTTTGCTGTAGAGAACTGCACCGAGCTTACTGATGATCAGCTGTCCTTAATCAAACAGTGGGAGTTATTAACTGCTGAGCAAAAGCAGGCTATCTTAAATCTGATTCATTCTATTATCTTTCAATAATTTTGTTTTACTATCTTCATATATTCCCAATTGACATTTCCCTACTAATCTGCTATGCTAAACAGCGTTGGTTAGTTATAGCTAATTGAAGGGGGGTTTTACTTTGACATATCTATGGATCAATCCGGTATCAGAGAGGATGATCTCGGCGGCGGCACTTGAAAAGCTGCTTAAGAAGCATGACCTGACGCAAGTGGTCTGTCAGGAAAGCTGGGGCGAGATCGTGCTTCGGAAGTACCGGGAGCTTTTGGAACATGCAGATGGAACTTTTGCGGACGCGAGATGTCCGGCAGCGGTATCTCTGGTACATTCCCTGCAGCCTGGGATCAGGATCGCGGATATTGAGCCGATCCTGATCCACTGTGCGAGAGAGCTGGCAGAACGTCCGGATCTCGCGGACGGTGAAAAGATCATCACAACTCCATGCCGGATCTTAGCCGACATGGGAAATAAGTTGGAATTAAAAGACACACATTTCGTACCATGGAACCGCTTTCTCGCTGCACTTGGCGAGCCAATGGAACCCGCGCCGGACGCAAGTCCGATCCCACCAGGATTCTTTAAGGATCTGCCGTTTTCCGTTGTCAGCCGATCCGGCCGTCCGGCTATTGAGTCCTATGTGACCGGAAATGACTGGAAAAACGCAAAACTGATCGAGCTTTTATACTGTGTCCAGGGCTGCCACAGAGGAGATGGAGTGCGATGAATCAGAAATTTAAAAAATATTTCCCACCGCTCATCGGTATCCTGGCGGTCTTCACCGTCTGGTATATCGTCTGCCGCGCGGGCATCTTAAGTTCCTATGTGCTCCCGTCCCCGGGGCGGGTCTTCCAGAGCTTCTGCAAAATGCTGCAAAGCGGCGAGCTTTTCCGCGACTTAAGGATCAGCTTCCTGCGCGTCGGAAAAGGCTTTGTGATCGCCTTTATCCTGGCATTCGCCTTCGGCATGCTGCGGGCGATGATTCCGGCCTCCGCAGGTTACTATGAGTACCTGGTGCAGTTCTTCAAGAACGTACCACCGCTCAGCATGATTCCGCTTCTTATTTTATGGTGCGGAATCGGCGAAACTACGAAGACGGTCATCATCGTTCTGGCATCTTTTTTCCCTATGTACTTAAACATCGTCAAGGGATTTACGGGCTGTGACCGGAAGCTTCTGGAAGTAGGAACCATGTTCGGCTACACGGAACGCCAGAAATTTTTCTGCATCATGCTGCCCTATGCCATGGCAGACATTCTTGTGGGAATGCGCATCGGTCTGGGTTACAGCTGGCGTGCCATCATCGGTGCTGAGATGGTCGCGGCATCCACCGGTCTGGGGCACATGATCCTGTTTGCCCAGCAAATGTCCCGGACCGACAAGGTCATCGTCGGCATCTTCGCCATCGGCATCGCAGGTTATCTGACAGACCGGATCTTCGGTCTTCTCATCAGCATCTTTCTGAAAGGAGCCGGTGAAAATGGCTGGAATTAGATTAAAAGACATTCATAAAACATATCAGGTTGACGGCCGGATGTTTCCTGTCTTAAACGGCGTCGATCTCGAGATCCCGGAAGGAAAGATCACCGTGATCTTAGGTCAGAGCGGCTGCGGAAAAACGACTCTGCTGCGGCTCACCGGCGGTCTGGAATCCGCCGACAGCGGTGAGGTTCTCTGGGGCGGCGCTCACAAGACCGCCTTTGTGTTCCAGGAACCGCGGCTCATGCCATGGCTCAATGTCTGGAACAATATTATTTTCGGTTTGAAGAAAAATCAGGTCGATCAGGAGAAGATCCAGGACATCGTCTCCACGGTGAACCTGTCTGGCTTTGAAAAGGCATACCCATCACAGCTTTCCGGCGGCATGCAACAGCGCACGGCTATCGCGCGGGCACTGGCATATGAACCGACCTTCATCCTGATGGATGAACCATTTGCGGCTCTCGACTATTTCACGAGGGAACAGATGCAGAGGGAACTTCTCCGCGTTCAGCAGAAAGAACATTCCAGCATCATGTTCGTGACCCACAGCATCGACGAAGCACTGATCCTCGGTGACCAGATCGTGATGATTGAAAAAGGGCTTGTAAAGCATGTTTATCCGGTGAAGACGCCATCCGGGGAGAGAAATCTGCTGAATGAGGAGTTTATTGCACTCAAGAGGGATATCATTGAGAATCTGAATTTTATAAATTAAATATATTTTATATGTAATTCAATACATTCTAATTTTTATGATATTATTCTTACGCTATTTCCAGCAGATATAACATTCAAAGCATAAACATAATATTATGAGCTGTCCCACAAAAAATTTTAATAGATGGTTTCCTTATTTAAAGGATTCCTACATTTCGTTAAGTTCGGATATCTGCCTATTAACTTAGGCGTATCATACACTTATTTTTTCAACTTACATGAGGAGGACAAAACAAAATGAAAAAACTGATCGCATTAGGACTCGCGGCATGCATGACATTTTCCCTTGCAGGCTGCTCCGGATCTGCGGGCAAAGAGACTGAGGCTGCTTCTGCTGCCGAGACAACCGCTGAGACTTCCACTGAGGCTGAAACTTCTGCCGAGGCTACAGCTGACGCTGAGACATCCATTGACAAACTCACAGTTACCTATGTAACGTCCCCGTTAAATGTACCGACTATTCTCGAGAAAGATCAGGGAATCTTCGAGAAGGAGCTCGGCGTTCCGGTTGAGTACGCAGAGCTTACTTCCGGCGCTGACCAGACACAGGCTCTCGCTTCCGGTGATGTTCAGATTCTCTACGCAGTAGGCGCAACTTCCGTGATCCTGTCCGCAGCAAACGGCGCAGATATCAAGGTTTTAAACATGTACAGCCGTTCCCCGAAGGCATTCTGCATGTACTCCAAGGATGAGTCCCTCACAACTCCAGAGAGTTTAAAAGGAAAGACCATCGCAGGCCCAACCGGCACCAACCTTCATGAGCTCCTTGTCTCCTATCTTGCGCAGGCTGACATGGCTCTTGACGATGTAAATTATGTAAACATGAGCATTCCTGACGCAAAGGCAGGTCTTGATGGCGGCAGCGTTGACGTTGCCCTGCTCGCAGGCGCAACTGCTTACAACGCAGAACAGCAGGGCTACCACCTTGTTGCAGACGGCGAGGGCCTGATCAGCGCACTGATCGCAGTTGCAACGACCCAGAAGTTCTACGACGAGCATCCGGATGTCATTAAAAAATTAAACGCTGCACAGGAAGAGATCGCATCCTACATGGCTAATAACCAGGAGGCAACCATGGAGACTGTTGCCGCAACACTTGACCTTGATGTTGACGCGGTAAAGGAAATGTACGGTTTCTATGACTTCTCCACAGAGATCACTGACGCTGACAAAGAAGGTTTCCAGAAGACAGCCGATTTCATGTATGAATCCGGCATGATTGAGAATGAGCTTGATGTAAATACACTGTTTATTCAGTAATTTCGATACTCAGAAACTTTTCGCACTGACATTTTTCGGTGGAGCAAAAGAGATCCAACGCATTCTATGCCTGGATCTCTTTTTTATTTCAAATTGCATTTTGAGTTATTACATAATCATCTCTATTATTTATTGAGGCTGCAAGCAACTCTGTCAGCATATATCCGAAATCAATAAACTCCCTTTCTCACAGAAATACTTTCTATTACTGCAATTTTACGGTATACTAATCCATGTGCGCATTCCGCCATGCCCGTCGGATACCCCAATTTTCCGAACCGCGGCACAGAATTTACGGATGCTGCACTGCAAAAGCCTGTCGCGAAGCCCATTCTCAATGGTTTTTCACTTGTAATTTTATCTTTAGAAAGGACACGTACATGACAAATTTCCACCCTATCACAAGACTCCAGAAATTCCGCCTTCTGTCCCTGATCCCACTCTATTTCATGATCGTGGGACTGTTTTTACAGCCCATCACTGAAATCCTTCCGGGACTCTGGACATTGATCAAGGAGCCGGACTTCCTGATCACGGACTACTTCCTGGTCGGCGGCATCGGAACTTCCTTTATCAACGCCGGACTGCTGACGCTTTTATGCATCTGGACCATCTATTTCCTTGATATGGAGATGGACGGACATACGATCACATCCAGCTGCCTGATGTTCGGCTTCTCCCTGTTCGGAAAGAACCTCTTAAATATCTGGGCGATCCTGTTTGGTGTGTACCTCTACTCCCACTACCATAAAACACACCTGTCCCGTTACGTTTACATCGGTTTTTACGGCACCAGCCTGTCCCCGATCATCACGCAGATCATGTACATTTCGCATCTTCCTTATGCGATCCGCCTCATCACAAGTCTCGCGGTGGGACTCATGATCGGCTTCGTACTGCCACCGCTGTCCACGCATGTTCACTACGCCCACAAAGGTTACTCTCTCTACAATGTCGGATTTTCCGCCGGAATCATCGCCACCGTCGTGGTCTCCGTGCTGAAGTCCTTCGGCATCACCACCGAGTCCCGCCTGATCTGGTCCGAGGGCAATAACCAGCTGCTGTTTGCGATCCTCTGCGGGCTGTTTGCCGCCATGATCATTGCGGCATTCCTCTTCGGCGGAAAGGAAGTCGGTGAATCCTACAGAAAGATCTTATCCTGCTCCGGAATCGGCGGAACCGATTATCTCAGGGATAACGGGGGCGCGGCAACGATCCTCAATATGGCAGTCAACGGTTTATTTGCAACGATCTTTATTCTCGGCGTCGGCGGCGAGTTAAACGGACCGACTATCGGCGGAATCTTCACGATCGTAGGATTTTCCGCCACTGGAAAACATATCCGGAACATCGCTCCGATCATGTTTGGCGTCCTCTTCGCGAGCTTCACAAAACGCTGGACCATTAACTCCCCGTCACCGATGCTGGCACTTTTATTCTCAACGACACTGGCGCCGATTGCGGGGGAATTCGGAGTTCTCATGGGACTTCTCGCCGGATTCCTGCACTCTTCCGTCGCCTTGAATGTCGGAATTGTGTATGGAGGCATGAATTTATATAATAATGGATTTGCAGGTGGAATTGTGGCGATTTTCATGGTTCCGGTGATCCATTCCATCCGCGACCGGAGAGCGAGAGCGAAAGGTGAGATTTCGCTGTAATGCATGCAGTATCTACCCCCTGCTTTTCAATACACTGCCCCAGTTAAAAAGACCATTTTTTGAGATTACTTCAGTGGATTTTTCATGATTGTAAAATAATAGATTTCTACAGATTTTTAGGAGCTTTTAAGATATGGACAATGCAAGTGTATCTAAAAAAGGAAATATGAATGATAAAAAAGAATATCCTACTGCCGCAAAGCTGCTTTCCTGGCTCCCAGCGATCTTCGTCGCAGCCGCCATCTCCTGGTTCTCCGCCCAGCCGGCGGCGGAGTCCACGGAGATGAGCGACACCGTAAGCCGCTTAATTCTTTTACTCGGCACAAAGCTCGGCTTTTTCCACGGAAATCCGGCGCAGTACGCTGACCTCATCGAACTCATGAGCTTCCCAGTCCGGAAAGCCGCCCACATGACTGAATATCTGGTATTTTACTGCACCGTCCGTTTCGGACTGCACTTTACGTATCGGACCTCCAACATGAAACTCCGTCTTCTCATCGCTCTCGCCATCGTCTTCCTCTACGCCTGCACCGACGAATTCCACCAGCTCTTCGTCCCGGGCCGCGCAGGGCGGTTTACGGACGTGCTGATCGACTGCTTTGGGTGCGCAGTCGTAACGCTGATCTGCTTACATTTTTATCAGTTAGATAATAAAAATAGCTCCAGTTAATATTTTTGTTCACTGGAACTATCTTTATATCTTCTATCAACACAAAAAAGCTACCTAACACGGTAGCTTTTTCGATATAGGGTTCGTTGCCGATTGTATTTTTCTCCATACTTAGCTTTTGGCTAATCCAACGATTGTCTCTTGTGCAAGCACAAAACGTAGTTGGCATCTCCCAATCCCTACATGTATTTTATTATATGTAACGCTTCTTGTCAATATACTATTTTTCTTTTTACGGCATATATTTTATTCCAAAACGTTCTCTATTTCCTGCATTTCCATCATATAAGTTATAACGAAGTGTTGTGAAAATATTCGGATTAGGCTGATTAATTCCTGCATGATCTCTAGCAAATGCGTTGGGAATAAAATCAGCTATTTGAAGTCCAGCTTCATTCTTTGCTTTATCAATGAAATCTATTCCCAAGAGTCGTTTTTCTGCAGCTTCTTTAGTCATATACATCGACCCCATAAGTTTCATATGATAATACTTGTCTCTAAGCTTTTCATTCCCTATTAGTTCTCTATGCTCATATACAATATTTCCCATTGCATTATTCATGCACAAAAAATGGCAATAATTTTCTAACAATAATTGCATTGCCACTAGATATTGATCTTGCGTATTTTTCTTCTCAACCCAATAATACCGTTTCAAATCGTCTTCATTAATACTACTTCCAACTATCGTCAACTTATTATTAACGAAAACTTTTTTAAGTTCATCGTAAAATTTTTTTCGTTCTGATCGGCGATTGAATTTCGAATACTCTGGGTATTTTCTGACATCCAAACGTCCCTTTTCTGCTTCTATTAATCGCATTTGATGCAAAACTACACACTCTGGATTATCCAATTCTGACCACACATTACGTTTTAACTGGTTAACACTATTTTTTAATTGAGCGTAATCATCCTCTGCAACAATAACTCCAGCCATACAGAAATGATAGTCACTGTCACTATGGGTCATCGGATCATGCTTATGTGTTTCACTTTCATCTAAAAACAACGTATATCTCTTTGTCACTGATGTTCTCCTTACTTAAATTTCTCGCTCAATCTCAACAAGACATCGGCAGCATTAGGATTTTTTATCAGCTCTGGCATTAGTATCTTCATCATTTCTGTTTCAAGAGACTCTGGCTCTGGCTTTTGAGCATTAAAAGTTTCAATTACCGTTTTTATGGTTTCATTCTCTTTCTTTTTGATTTCCTCAGTTAAAACATCAATTTTATATTGGATATCATTTAAAGAAGCAACAATCATATTATTTTCAAAGTTATTGCCTCGTTTAGACTCCTTATATTCATCATACTTAAAATTTCTTATTACCTGCTCTAATCTATCTTTTGTTGCAGTTACCATATCCAAATCAGTTAAATCATATTCAAACGTACGAATGGATGATACATCAAACGGTATTGTTTCATCTTTGCGTTTTAAATGAATTATTGGTTTCTGACTTTTTGTTCGATATCCAATTTCAAAAAACACATTTGGGTTGTGTCCTGTTAAATCTGCAATAACCAAATCATAATCATTTAACGCATCCAATATCTCTTGTGTTATTGAATTAGACGTATTAAATTCATCTACTCTCTGTGCAGCAAATCCGCATTTTTCGCATACTGGTTTAATTATATGCTGATACAACTGATCAGCATTTTTCCTGATATCTGTACCTGCATCACCTATGGGTGAAACAACAAAACATTTTTTCATAACGCTCCCCCGCCCTTCTCCTGTCAAATTTTCACCGGCAATTTTATATGTGCCTCGATTAACCTTCTCTATTTTTTTATTTCTTAGCAAATTATTAACAGAACCAGCAAACTGTCCTTCTGAATAGTCTTCTAACCCTTTTTCAAATAAATAATCTTTCATCTCTGAGACAGAGTGCCCTGCCCCATCCGATAATAATTGCATTATCATTTCTTTTATCATATAACTTTTTGTCATTTTTATCATCCCCTTTACATGTATGATATATCTTGCTTGCAATATTGTCAAGTTTTATCGCTTATAAATCATTTCTTGTTATTTTGTGCGCATTTATTGCTATTTTATTTGTTTTCTTATTATTTTTATACATTAAAATATTGTGAGCTATTTCGCAATCACTTATATTTTTTACCGTGACATAAAAAGGCTCCCAAGGATAGCCTTGGAAACCTTGAATTTACTATAGTGTACTTTTCGCATCCACTTTTCTTACAGCATCGGCACCACCACATTCCCCCAGAACCAGCTCACCGGCATGACAAGCACCATGGCGGGGATCATATCAGCAACCGGGAAGTTGTGGATTTTTGCGATGCGGAAACCTGTGGCCAGAAGAAGGAAACCGCCGCAGGCCTTGAAGTCCGCGATCATATCCGGTGTGGTAAGCGGAAAGATGAACTTCGCCGCAGCGAAGATCGCGAGAAAGATCACACACTGCGGGATCGCAACAGCTGCGACCACCATTCCCAGGGTTCCTCCAAAGATCATCGCGGTAAAGAAGTCCAGAATGGACTTGGAGATGAGGATCGTGTGGTCACCGCTCATTCCGGAGTCCAGAGAACCATAGATTCCCGTTCCGCTGGCACAGAACAGCACGATGATCGTCACGAGCATGGTCATGTACTCTTCTCTGGACATGGACGCATTCTTATTCGGGAAGATCTTCCCCACCGGCTTCTCCATGCACGCCGCGCCGTGGTTGATGATCCCGCCGAGATTCACCGCCAGCCCAAACGCGGTCCCAATGATCACCGCAAAGATAACGGCGGGCATATTTTTCATAAGACCGATGGAGCTCACGCCCATTCCCATGGAGCAGACGCCGAAGATCTTCGTGAGCTCCGAATTGATCCTTGTGGGCAGTTTATGTCCAAATAAAGCCCCGACCACACCGCCGATGGCGACGGACAGGGCATTGATGAAAATTCCTACTGGCATACATCCTTCTCCTTTGCAAAAAGGAATGTGCCTTGGCACATTCGTGCATCTCGCGCGGTTGCTTGCGACAACCTACATCTTTGCGCAAGTAACACAAACAACTGCGGTGCAAAGGAATCCCTGCACCGCAGAATTGACAGTTCGTTATTTGATTTTAGCACAAAGCATGGTACAATGCAAACACTTTACCTTGTAAAAGTGTATGTCTCCAATTACCATTTCGACAACATTCTTTTTCATTTAAGTCGAACGTCCGTGAGACTTGGCGCGTGATTCTGGTCAGCGAAGCTGACTTATTTCTATCAGAATCACTGCGCATCCTCGCGGAGCGTTTCCCGGCCGATTCTTAGATGCCATGCACCGCGTCACACATCGACTTTACATATTCCTTCACATACGGAACCGCGTCTTTTCCATGCTTTCCGCAGAGCTTCACGATTGCGGAACCAACGATAGCACCGTCGGAAAGTTCTGCCATCTTCTTTGCCTGCTCCGGTGTGGAGATTCCGAAGCCGACCGCACACGGGATATCTTTCGCCTTTTTCACGAGTTTCACCATCGCGCCGATATCCGTTGTGATCTCGTTTCTCGTTCCGGTAACGCCAAGAGAGGATACGCAGTATACAAAGCCGGACGCCTCTTTCGCGATCATGCTGATTCTCTCATGGGAGGTCGGGGCAATGAGGGAGATCAGATCCATATCATACTTTTTGCATACCGAATCAAACTCTTCTTTCTCCTCATACGGCACATCCGGCAGGATCAGTCCGTCCATGCCAAGCTCAGACGCCTTCTTAATAAAGCGCTCTGTTCCGTAGGAGAACACAACATTCGCGTATGTCATGAATACCATCGGAATTTGTGTATTTTTCCGAATTTTTTCAACCATTGCAAAAATTTTGTCGGTGGTCACGCCGCCGGACAGGGCGCGGATATTTGCCGCCTGGATCACCGGTCCCTCTGCCGTCGGATCGGAGAACGGGATACCAAGCTCGATGAGGTTTGCGCCTGCCTCCTCCATTGCGTATACAAGCTGCTCCGTGACCTCTAAGGACGGGTCACCGCAGGTGATAAACGGGATAAATGCCTTTCCATTTCCGCCTTTGAAGGCGTTTGCGATCTTACTCATGAATATCCTCCCCTCTGTATCTTGCGATTGCTGCACAGTCCTTGTCTCCTCTTCCGGAAACATTGACAACAATGATCTTATCCTTTCCCATCGTCGGTGCGAGCTTCATTGCGTATGCGATGGCATGGGCGCTCTCGATCGCCGGGATGATTCCCTCGATTCTGGAGAGATACTCGAACGCATCGACTGCCTCGTCGTCAGTGATCGCCACATACTGGGCCCGTCCGGTATCGTAAAGGTTCGCATGTTCCGGTCCGATTCCCGGGTAATCAAGGCCTGCAGAGATGGAATATACCGGGGCAATTTGGCCGTACTCATCCTGGCAGAAGTAAGATTTCATGCCGTGGAAGATTCCGAGACGTCCTGTGGCGATGGTCGCCGCTGTCTCTGCCGTGTTCACACCGCGTCCTGCTGCCTCACAGCCGATGAGCTGAACGTCTTTATCTTCAATAAAGTTGTAGAATGCGCCGATGGCATTGGATCCGCCGCCAACACAGGCAAGAACTGCATCCGGAAGACGTCCCTCTTTCTCTAACATCTGCTCCTTGATCTCCTTGGAGATAACCGCCTGGAAGTCACGGACGATAGTCGGGAACGGATGTGGTCCCATACAGGAGCCGAGAACATAGTGGGTGTCCTCGATCCGGTTCGTCCACTCTCTCATTGCCTCCGAAACAGCATCTTTGAGGGTTCCTGTTCCGGTTGTCACCGCATGCACCTTTGCTCCGAGAAGGCGCATTTTGTAAACATTTAATGCCTGACGTTTTGTGTCCTCCTCGCCCATGTAGATCTCGCATTCCATGCCGAAGAGCGCTGCCGCTGTCGCTGTCGCTACACCGTGCTGGCCTGCGCCTGTCTCAGCGATGACACGGGTCTTTCCCATCTTCTTCGCGAGAAGCACCTGTCCGAGCACGTTGTTGATCTTATGGGCGCCGGTATGGTTTAAGTCCTCTCTCTTTAAGTAGATCTTCGCTCCGCCGAGATCCTTTGTCATGTGCTCCGCATAGTAGAGTCTTGACGGTCTGCCCGCGTACTCATTTAAAAGTGTTGTGAGTTCTTTCTGGAATTCCGGGTCATTTTTGTAATGGTTGTATGCCTCTTCGAGTTCCAGTACCGCATTCATAAGCGTCTCAGGAATGTACTGACCGCCATGCGCGCCAAATCTGCCTTTTGACATATTTTTTTCCTCCTCGTATAAACTGATATATCATCGGTAACTGCCCGATCTCCGCATGATCGCGGGCTATTTTGCTTTATAAGTTCTCCCGGCAACAGGAGTTTCTGAACAGTTACTGTAATTTACAATCTGCTGCAGGTAAAATTTTTACTATTATCTGCTCTTTATCTGCTGTAAAACTCTCTTACCAGCGGATAAATGTTCTTATATTTCTGATAGATCCCGTGATACTTCTCCGAAACTTCCAGATCCGGCTTCACCGTATCACAGTGTCCCTGGCTCTCCAGTGTCTCGATAAAGGACTTGTAATCCGGGATCACGCCCTCCGCCAGGAACACCGCCGAGGCGATGGCCAGGGCCGGTAAAAGGTCCGGATCCTTGTATACAAAGATCTTCTGTCCCATGACATTGCTTAAGATCTGGCACCATCGCCGCTCCCTCGCTCCACCGCCGATCAGCGTGATCTTTGACGCCGGATGGTCAAACAGCTCCAGTCCCTGACGGATGGAAAATGCCACGCCCTCGAGGACACTCTCTGCCATGTCCGCCGCCGTGGTCTCCTGGGAGAGACCTAAGAAGCTTCCCCGGACGCTGCTGTCCATGATCGGGAACCGCTCACCTGCCACATAGGGCAGGAAGAACAGTCCATGACTTCCGGGTTCCGCTTTCTCAAGAAGCTCTGAGATATATTCAAAATCCGGTGCCCCGTCGGGATTCCTGGACAGGATCTTCGCGATCAGCCGGTGGGCGTTTCCGCCGTTTAGGAACGGGACTACATTGATGAGCAGGTCCTTCTGCATCGCCGCCAGATTGAATCCGCCGCCTTCACTCTCCATCCTTCTGTTGGATACGGCTGCCACCCAGCCGGAGGTTCCGAGGTTGATGTTGTACTCCCCCGGTGCCAGGATGCCGCTGGCAAGTGTCGTTGCCCCGGCATCCCCGGTTCCGGCATAGACCTTTGTTCCTGCCGGATAACCACTCTCCATCGCTCCGGTCTCCGTGATCGTTCCGACGCACTCGTGAGCGTAAAAGAGCTTCGGAAATTTCCTGATATCGATCCCCGCTGCCCCGATGAGCTCCTCCGACCAGACCTTATTGTCCAGATCCATGGCCCCCGCCGTGGAGCAGGCGGTCATGTCTCCGGCGAACACACTGGTAAGTCTACCTATTATATAGTCCTTCGAGCTGATGAGAAAACATGCGGTCTTCTCATAAATCTCCGGCTCATTTTCTTTTAACCACAGGATCTTCGCAAGCGGCATCGATCCGTCAAAGTGGTTTCCCGTAATCTCCGCAATATACGCATCCCCGAGAGGCACCACGTTTCGGCTTGCCGCCTCTCTTATGACCATCCGTGCCTGCTCGTCCGCCCGACCGTCCGAATAGAGGATCGCGTTCCGGAGCGCTTTTCCCTCGGCTCCCACAGAGATCACGTCCTGCATCTGCCCGGAAAAGATAATAGCCCCGATCTCCTTTGGCGGGATGATCTCAAACATCTCTTTTGACAGCTTACAGAACGACCCGTACCACTCATCCGGATCCTGTTCCTTGAAGTTTCCCGTTTCGATGGTGTGGATCACGGAGCTTCCAGTAAAGATGGGCTCTCCATCTTCGTTCACGACTACCGCCTTAACGGCTGTCGTCCCGATATCAAAGGTTGCTGCTAACATCTGCTCCCTCCCCGCTCAGTACTGTTACACAGTACCTGGGATTTTACCAATGCTTCGCATCTTAAATTGGCAAAATCCGCTCTCTAAATATTATTTTACTATATTTTCGGTGCCGAAAATATCTACCGTGAACCATGACCCGCGCCGAGTTTTTGGAGCACAACTGCGAGAATGATGATTCCGCCGGTGATAATGTTCTGCATGAAGCTCGGCATCTGAAGGATCGTAAGTCCGTTCGCCAGAACCGCCAGAATGATGGTTCCGACTAAGGTTCCGATCACACAGGGAACACCGCTCTTTGAAACGGTGCATCCGATAAATACCGCTGCGTAGGACTGTAAGAAATATCCCTGCCCCGCTGTGGTATTCGCGGAACCTACACGAGATGCCACGAGAGCGCCTGCAAGACCTGCCATTGCCGCGCTGAGCGCAAAAGCGAGAATTCGGTAACGGAAGATCCGGATGCCTGCCGTCTCTGCCGCCTCTTTACTTCCACCGATGGCATAAAGCTTTCTTCCGGCTGACATATGATTCATAAACATGTGGAATACGATGTAAAGCATTGCCGCCACGATGGTGATAAACGGGATGCCCGCGATTTTTAAGATCCCGGGGATCGTAAATGCCTTCGGGATCCCATTAAATACGGTCGTTCCACCGGTAAGTCCGTAAATTACACCGTCCAGCACGGTTCCCATGCCCAGTGTTGTGATGAAAGAGAGGATTCCGAACTGTGCTACGATCACTCCGTTCACGCAGCCGACGATCAGACCGGCCACTACCGCTGCCAGAAAGCAGACCGGGATCGGAACGCCCTGAATCGATAAAAGCGCCGCGACCACGCCGCCAAGGCTCACGATATTTCCGATGGAAAGATCGAATTCATTGATGGTCATGACAAATGTCGCTCCTAAAGCGACCATGGCGAGGGGCGCTGACTGACGCGTTATATTAAGGAAGTTTTTCAGTGTAAAAAACGACGCAGGTCTAAGGAGTCCGAAAATTCCGATGATGATGACTAACGCCGCCACCGTTCCGTAATTCTTTAATGCTTTTCCTCTCATCTGTCGGTTTCCTCCCTCTCCGCCTCATAACAGCACGCCAGCACGTCCGTCGGTTTCAGGTCTTTATTCTCAAATGTCTTTCGTACTTTTCCGTATGCCATGACGGCAACCTCATCGGCAACCTCTAAAAGTTCCGTGAGATCGGATGACACATAAAGGACGGCTTTGCCCTTTTTTGCCTCTTCCTTCAAAAGCCTGTGGATCTCCTGTCGTGTTGCCACATCCACCGCCTGAGTCGGCTCATCACAAAGCCAGATCGACGGCTCCGTAAGGAGTGCCTTCGCGAAAACGACTTTCTGCTGATTTCCGCCAGACAGCTCCTTTGCCGGCTGGCTCACACCAACGCATTTGATCTTTAATGCCTCGATCATGTCCATCGCCTTTTTGTCGGCCGCCCGCTTTTGAAACCAGCCGCTTTTCGTGTAGCGGTCGATGGAGGAAAGCATCATATTCTCCTCAACGGAAAACGCGGGGATCATGGCTTTTCCTCTCCGGTCTTCGCAGATAAAGGCCATTCCCTGTCGGATGGATTCTGACGGAGTCGGACGAGTCATGGTCTTTCCGTCGATCGTGACCTCACCGCCTGCCAGCTTTCTCGTTCCGTAGATGCATTCCAGGAATTCTGTCCGCCCACTTCCGCATAGGCCGAACATTCCGGTGATCTGACCGGACTTTACGTTCAGGTCGACGCCGCGGACGATTCCGTCTTTGGAGCGGATCCCGTGGACTTCCAGAGCTGTTTTTCTGATCTCTCCGTCAGCACCTGTTCCCAACAACTCAGCTCCCTGAGTATCCGTCTTTTCTGCTTCACTGCTCACTGGCTGCTTCACTCCGCTTTTACCAGATACCCTATCTGCCGCTCCGCCCTGAAGCTTCGACTCGGCATCCTTTCCCGTTTCCGCATCTTCAACGCCGGACGCAGCCTCATTCCCGCTCATCAGCCGTACCAGCTCTTTTCTGCTAGTTCCTGCCGTATCCACCGTGGACACCAGCGTTCCGTTTCTCAAGACCGTGACCCGGTCTGTCAGCTCCATGATCTCTTCCAACCGGTGTGTCACATAGAGGACCGAGGTTCCTTTTGCCTTTAAATTTCTCACGATGGAGAACAGCAGGTTCGTCTCCTTATCAGAAAGGGACGCTGTCGGCTCATCGAGGATCAAAAGCTTACAGTCACTCATCATCGCCCGGACGATCTCCACACATTTTTTCTGTGCCGGGGTCATCATGGATACCGTTCTCTTAAGATCAAGATGGATCCCAAGCTCCGCCGCCTTTGCTTCGATTTCCCGTTCCATCTCTTTCCATTGGATCAGCCCGCCTTTTACCGGATAGGGTCTTCCGAGACAGATATTTTCCATTCCCGTAAATGCCGGGATCAGGACGTTGTCCTGAAAAATAATGTTGATCCCCAGCTTCCGGCTCTCTTCCGGTCGGATCACCTCCGGAAGATCTTTTCCGTTCCACAGGATGTTTCCGACATCTCTCTTATAGATACCGCCGAGGATTTTGACGAACGTGGATTTTCCGGCTCCGTTCTCACCGATGAGACCATGGATCTCCCCCTCACCGAGAGAGAAGTCCAGACCTTTTAATGCGTACACACCGTTAAATTTTTTATCTACGCTCTTTACATCCAACAACATCCTGTTTACCTGCCTTAATTTTTGTTTCTATTCTCCGTTTTATGCCTGTTCAGCGTTTTTAGTATCATGCCCGTTGAAACAGCGCTTCTAAAATTTTTCGGCATTTTTGTCCGGATTCATTTGCTTACTGTGCATTCTCCTGTGTGATCAGCTCAGCTGGTGCGTACATCTCACCTTTTTCGATCTCTTCACCGTCAAAGTACTTCTCCATCTGCTCACAAACGATATCTGCCATTCCTTCAAAATTCTGTTTTACTGTCGCCTTTAAGTTTGTTCCATCCTTGATCATCTCGACTGCCTGCTCGTTTCCGTCAACGCCTGTGACGATGACCTCGTCGCGTCCTGCTTCCTGAAGTGCCTTTGCAGCGCCGATAGCCGGTTCATCCCATGCGGCAAATACGGCTGTGATGGAATCCTTGTCCGGGTTTGCTGTTAAGAGGTTTGCCACGATATCCTGCGCGTCATTGATCGGCTGCTCTGCCGGAACGTGCTGCTCTGTGATCAGCTTGATATCCGGATATTCTTTTATGATGTCATCGAATGCCTCGCAGCGCTTTACAACACCCGGATGCGGTCTGTGGGTCAGGGCGATCACGGTTCCCTTTCCGCCCATCAGATCGTCAAATAAGTATCTCACAATAAGCTCACCCATCTGGTAATTGTCGCTTGTCGCATTGATCTGCATTCCATCGATAAATCCACTGTCGCATCCGAATACCGGGATGTCCGCGTCAAAAGCGTCCTGAAGCTGGTTTGCTACCTGGTTCGGGTCAGCGCTCACAAGGACGATCCCATCGGTTCCGGAAGAAACAACATCCTCGATCCGGCTCGCAAGCTCCGCAAAATCGTTTGCCGTATCGATCACGAATACTTCCGCGCCCTCAGCTTCCAGGTCTTCCTTAATATAGCCTGCCATCTGGTTTGTCGTGACAGATGTGAGATACGGGGTCATAACGGAGATCTTCTTTCCGGCAAGTGCGCCGCCTTCCGTCTTTTCTTCCGTTGCTGTCGAACCGGCTGTCTCCGCTGCGGTCGTTGTTGTCTCTGTCACTGCCGTCTTCTCATCCGCCTCTGTGGAACATCCGGTAAGCAGAACTCCTGCAAGAGCTGCGGCTGCAGCAAGGCTCATGATGGTTTTCATTTTTCTCATAATCATTTCCTCCTCGTTTTTGTCGACTGCCTCTTGCGGGAATCAGTAAGGGGTAGAACAGCACGTTGAAAATAAGTAAAAAAGAATGTGCTTTGGCATGTTAGTGCCTTTTTATGTAACAGGGAATTCCTCGGAATTTCCTGTTACATAAAAAAAGTCCCGGACATAGTTCTCACTATGCCGGGACGAAATTGTTCGTGGTGCCACCCGATTTCACAGATCAGTCTTCCTCGAAAGCCAACTGCTCCGTGCCTACGGCACTCCCACAGTTTCCGCCTCCATTCGTAATCCGGGCTATTGCCCTACTTACTCATGCAGGCTTGGTTGGCAAATGTCTATCCATCCTGACGTGCAAGCACGTCATTCTGGCTATCCGCTTGACAACACTTTCAAACAAAAATAGCAGCTATCCCACATCGGAATATCTGCCACCAATCTGTCTCATTTCAGAGTACGGAAATCTCTTTCGATACTCTTATCCTTTAACGCAGGAATCACGGCCGCAGCTACTCGGATCTCTTTCACCTGGCGTCTCACAAACCCATTCCATAGGGAATTCCATACTGTCTTCCACCACCGACAGCTCTCTGTGATTTCATTCCGAATGTACTCTCTTTGCTCATCGACTTTTTGTTTTTAATTTTTATGGATTAAAGATTAGCACACTTCTTTCCATATGTCAATTTTATTTTCAGAATCTTTGCTATTAAAAATTCCTATATCCAGTCACTATTTTTTCCAATCATATCCGGTTCGAACAAAAATCGGCTCCTGAAAGACTTTCCAAGATCAGATCGATCATCTCTTTGTTGACAGTTTTTTCCATTTTGTAGAAACAAAAGTTACATAATTCTTGTTTTTTGATTATTGTGCCGAATTAAGTAAAGTGAATTCAAAAAATACTTGACTTTTTTAAGTTATGGTTTTATTCTTTAGCACATAATTTTATTAACGATCCATTCCAACTATCAAAGGCGATAACTTCTGACAAAAGTGCGCCTTTCTTTTTTACCCGGACTTCACTGTAAGAATATTGAGCAGTTCCTCCGGTTCTCCGGAAGCGACTGCCGGATACCCACCGGCACCGGAGATTCCCCACCCGGATCGTTCGTAAAAGGAAAGAGAGAGGAGAGATTCATTTATGAAGAAGAGACGACTTATTGCACTTGCAGCTGCAGCCGTTATGGCAGCATCTTCCCTGACGGGATGCGGCGGTTCCCAGACATCCTCCACAACAGCAGCCGGTTCCACCGCTGAAACAGTAGCGGCTTCCTCCAATGCGGTATCCCCGGACGCAAAGTCCACAGATCAGACACTCGGCGGAGGTATCGCGGTCGGCTCAAGTGACGGCGAAGCAGTAAAAGGCGGAACGCTTGTTGTGTCAATGCCTTCATCCCCACGCACTCTTGATCCGAAAGCCTACTCAACCATGTACGAGAACCACATTATGTACAATGTTCTCGATACCCTGTTTGTCTGGGATAAGGATTACAAAGAGGTGATTCCGAGTCTGGCAACTGATTACACTGTCAGTGATGATGGCCTGACCTACACCATCAACCTCCGTGATGATGTATACTTCCAGAAAGGTAAATTCCAGGACGGAAGAAAGATGACCGCGGATGATGTTGTATACTCTCTTGAACGAAGCAAGGAAGAGAGTACCACAGACCGTATCTGCCGTGATTTCTTCGATTACTGCGAAGCTGCAAGCCCGACACAGGTCGTTATCCATATGAAATCTGTTGCAGGACCGTTTATCTCCCAGTTAGCCGGTATCGGAAACGCAATCCTCCCGAAAGAGGAAGTTGAAGGCTGGGGAGAAGACTTCGGTTCCCACATCGTCGGCACAGGTGCTTTCACACTGGAAGAGATCGTAACCGATGAAAAAGTCACATTAAAGAAAAATGAGAATTACTGGGGCACAGAGCCGAACGTAGACGGTATTGAGTTCCGCATCATCTCTGATTCAAATCAGGCGATCAACGCAGTCCAGACCGGTGAGGTCGACATCGCGATGTATCTTCAGGGTGAAGCTATCAAGCGTGCGCAGGACGCGGACCTCTTACTTCAGGCCCCGAGTTCCGCTGTCACCTATGTCCGCTTCAACATGCAGAATGGACCGACCGCAAACGCTGATGTCAGAAAAGCACTCACAATGGCTGTCGATATCGACTCCATGGTAGCCGGTATCTATCAGTACGGAGAAGGCACAAGAGCTTATCAGCCGCTTCCGGTATACTCCTTCGCTTATGACACTGCATACAATGATCTTGTACCATCCTACGATCCGGAAGGTGCAAAGAAGCTCCTCGCAGAAGCAGGCTACCCGGATGGCTTTACCATGAGCCTTTACATTGGTTCCACTACCTATCGCGAGAAAATGGCACAGATGTTACAGTACTACTGGAGCCAGATCGGTGTAACACTTGATATCAAGTCTTCCGCCATGGCCGACTGGTCCGCAGCGGTTGTTGATTCCTGGCAGTCCGATGTTGTAAACAGCTACGGTGTAAGCTGGAACAGCGATCCGGATCCTTACGGTTTCCTCGGAAAGTTCTTCAGTTCCCAGACACTTCACGCCTCCTCCAACGCAGGCGGCTACAACGATCCGGAGATGGATGAACTCTTAAATGAAGGCTTTGGCTCCACAGACACCGCAAAGCGCGCGGAGTCCTATAAGAAAGTCATTGAGAAGGTTATGAACGAATACACCGGTATCTACTACGCATATGAGTGCCGGAACTGGGCAGTATCCCCAAAGGTACATGACGCGGTTCTCCGTGCTGACAACCAGATGTTAGTCGCAACACCATTCAACAATATCTGGGTTGAAAAATAGAATTTGACGACCAAACCGGTTTGAGTAAGCAGGGTGATAGCCCGGATTACGAAAACCGGCGGTCGCTGCGTGAGTGCTAAAGACACAAAGCAGCTGGATTTCACACATAGAAAGGGGGAGGCAAATCCTAAGTTTGTTTCCCTTTTTCTGTACACTCACAGAGATTTAACTGTTCCATTCTCTTCACATTCTTCCCGGTGAAGAGAACAGGACAGCTATGAAAGGATTGGATTTATATGGGAAAGATCATCATAAAACGATTATTGCAGACGATCCCCACACTTCTGGTCGTCGTCACACTTACCTTCTGCCTCACACGAATGCTTCCGGGCGATCCGGCAGTGGCGATCTTAGGTATCGAGGCAAATGCGGAGGACATCGAAGCTATGAGAGCCGAGATGAACCTCGACAAATCGCTCCCTGAGCAGTACGCCCTCTACCTTGGCGGACTTGTCCACGGTGACTTTGGTTATTCCTACAGCTACCGTCAGGACGTTCTTCCACTCATCACTTCCAGAATTCCGAATACATTGACCCTGACGCTGACAGCACTTCTCTTCGCTTTCATCATCGGAACCAGCGTTGGTATCATTGCTGCATTAAAGCAGAATACGATCTTCGATTACATTGTCATGGTCATCACGCTCGTAGGTGTGTCCATGCCGATCTTCTGGCTGGCACTCATGCTGGTTCTTCAGTTTTCCGTTAAAATGAATCTTCTGCCTGTTATGGGTATGGGCGATCTCTCCAAAGGCTTCGGCGATGTTGTGAGCCATATGATCCTTCCGGGCTTCTGCCTTGCGACGATCCCGATGGCAACCTTTGCGAGAACCATGCGTTCCAGCATGATCGACATCATGAGCAGCGACTACATCCGATGTCTCAGAGCCCGTGGAATCAAAAAACTCAAAGTCATCCTGATCCACGGATTAAAGAATGCTCTCCCGCCGCTCATCACAGTTTTAGGTCTTCAGATCGCCGGAACCTTCACCGGTGCCATCATCACCGAGGGAATCTTCTCCTGGCCGGGCATGGGAACCATGATCAACACCGCGATCAACAACCGCGATTATTCCCTGATCCAGGGTGCGGTCCTGTTCTCCGCGATCATGTTCGTCTTCTGCAACATGCTGGTCGATATCGCCTACGCGATTCTGAATCCGAAAGTTAAACTGGAAAAGGGGTGATGAGTTATGACATTATCAAAAAAGAAAAAACCTGCTGCTGCGTCCTCCGTTGTTTCCGGTGAGGCGCTTGGAATGGATGCCAATATCGCAATGCTCGTAAAAGAGCGGAACGCGAACAATGCCTGGCATAAATTAGCGAGAAACAAAACAGCCCTCGTTGGCTTCTTCATCGTGGCTTTTATGGTAGTCATCGCCGTATTTGCCCCGCTCATCGCGCCATATGACCCGAACGCGATCAACCCGGTCCTGCCCTTTAAGGGAATTGGCACTCCCGGACATCTCTTCGGCACGGATGACCTTGGCCGTGATATCCTGTCCCGTATCATCTACGGCTCCCGTATTTCCATGATCGTTGCCGTAGGCGCCACCATCGTCGGCGCGATCATCGGCGTTCTCATCGGACTTACCGCCGGATATTTCGGTGGATGGATCGACGCGGTGCTCATGAGGATCATGGACGGCATGTTCTCCTTTCCGTTCATCCTGTTAGCCATGATCCTGATCACCGTTCTCGGAAACGGCGTCATGAACGTCATTCTGGCCATCGGTATCGCAAGCGTACCGGGATTTGCCCGTGTCACAAGAGGCCAGGTACTGATCGTAAAGGAAGAAGAATACTGCAACGCCTGCCGCGTTGTCGGTGTTTCCCCGGTAAGACTCCTGTTCTTACATATTTTGCCGAACTGTGTATCCCAGATCATCGTTTACGCGACACTCCGTATCGCAAGCGCTATCATCTCCGAGGCATCCTTAAGCTTCTTAGGACTCGGCATCGCGCTTCCGACCGCCTCCTGGGGCAGCATTCTCCGTGTCGGCCGTGACTGCCTGACAACCGCCCCGCACGTTGCGGGAACCGCAGGCGCGTTTATCCTCGTGACTGTTATCGGTTTCAACCTGTTGGGCGATGGTATCCGTGATGTCATGGATCCGAAAATGAAACAGTAGGAGGTGCAGGCTATGAGTGAAAACGATGCAATCTTAAAAGTAAATGGATTAAAAACATATTTCTATCAGGCAAGCGGCGTTTCCAAGGCTGTCGATGGCGTAAGCTTCAGCCTGCGTCAGGGCACGACCATGGGGATCGTCGGTGAATCCGGTTCCGGAAAGAGCGTCACAAGCGCTTCCGTGATGCGGCTCATGCCGGCAAAGACCGGAAAGATCGTGGACGGCTCCATCATCTTTGACGGTGTGGACATCCGGAATCTCTCCGAGGCGCAGATGGAAAAGTTCCGCGGCGATGAGTGCTGCATGATCTTCCAGAACCCGATGACTTCCCTTGATCCGGTATTCAAGATCGGCCACCAGATGGTGGAAATGATCAGAGAACATGAAAAGATCAGCAAAAAAGATGCCTGGAACAAAGCCGTTGAAGCCTTAAAGCTTGTCGGCATCCCGGAAGCCGAGAAACGGATGGATGCCTATCCTCACGAGCTTTCCGGCGGTATGTGCCAGCGTGTCATCATCGCCATGGCTGTCTGCGGACATCCGAAGCTCATCATCGCTGATGAGCCGACGACCGCCCTCGATGTGACCGTACAGGCCCAGGTTCTTGAACTTTTAAAGGATCTCCAGAAGAAGCTCAACACAGCTATCTTACTCATCACCCACAACCTTGGCGTTGTCTGGGAGATGTGCGACACCGTCATGGTCATGTATGCAGGAAATACCGTAGAATACGCGGATACAAAGACGCTCTACAAAGAGCCGCTTCACCCATACACCTGGGGTCTTTTAGACTCCATGCCGAAACTCAGCAGCTCCACAAAGGAGGACTTAAAGACGATCCCGGGCACACCGCCGGATCTCCGCCTTACCGGCCACTGCTGCAACTTTTATAACCGCTGTCCTTACGCGACGGAGATCTGCAGACAGCAGGTACCACCGCTTAAGGAAGTCGCTCCCGGACATTTCGTGGCATGCCACAGACAGAACGGCGAGCACAGATTAACACGAGGGGAAGTGAATGTGACATGCAAAAAAATGTAATCATGAGCGTCGATCATCTCAGTAAGGATTTCGTGATCCGCGGAAAAAAATTAGGGGAAAAGAGTAAGCTTCTCCACGCATTGAGCGATGTTTCTTTTGATATTTATGAGGGTGAAACCCTTGGCATCATCGGTGAGTCCGGATGCGGCAAATCCACGCTTGGACGCTGTCTTGTAAAGCTCCACAAGCCATCCGCCGGAACGATCACCTACAATGGCAAGGATCTCTGGAATCTGCCGGTCTACGAGCGCGAGGCAGCCCGCAGGGACATCCAGATGATCTTTCAGGATCCGTATTCCTCTCTGGACCCGAGAAAAACAGCTTCCTACTCTATTGAAGAAGCGATGAAGGTCCACCACATCGGTGACACCGCAAGAGAGCGCCGCCAGAAAGCGTTAGAGTATCTTCAGGAGGTCGGTCTCGACATCCAGCACATGGAGCGCTATCCCCACGAGTTCTCCGGCGGCCAGAGACAGCGTGTGAACATTGCCCGCGCCCTCTCCATGGAGCCGAAGATCATCGTCTGCGACGAGCCGGTATCCGCTCTGGACGTTTCGATCCAGGCACAGGTCATCAACCTCTTCCGCCGCCTGCAGAAGCAGTTTAACCTGACATATGTGTTCATCTCCCATGACCTCGGCATCATCAAATACATCAGCGACCGGATCATGATCATGTATCTGGGACGTGTCATGGAGTTCTACACTTCGGAGGGAATCTACGCAGATCCGAAGCACCCGTACACTAAGGCGCTGCTCTCCGCGATCCCGCCGGAAAGCCCCTTTGATAAAAAAGAACGCCTGCCCCTCACCGGCGATATCCCGAGCCCCATCGGGGATCAGGTAGGCTGCCCGCTCGCAGGCCGCTGCCCTCACTGCATAGAGCGCTGTAAGAAAGAGATTCCGAAGCTCGTGGACACCGGGGGCGGACATATGGTAGCTTGTTTCCTGTACGAGTAAGCTTTCACGACTACAACACCTGCCCGGGCATGAAAAGCCCTTTTTAGTCTTTTCTACTCCCGGCAGATTCACAGCTGACTTTTTTATCATGCTTAAACAATGCATGGAAAACGATCTGGCTGTTAGATGCCTTGATCCTTACAACTTATATATTTAAAAGGAGTAATACAAAATGGTAGATTCTAAAAAATTAATTTCTCTCGTTGAAAAATATGAAAAACTGATCTATGACACCGCCGACCATATCTGGGCGCACCCGGAGACGGGATACCGCGAATGGAAGACTTCTGCCTACATGGAAAAACATTTTGAGGAGCTTGGCTACACACTTACAAAAGCCGGCAACATCCCTGGATTCTACACAGATCTCGACACTGGAAAGCCGGAAATCCTATTTCAACCGGCTTCACCGGACAGTTTATTCTGTTTTTAGTGTCAAATTTACGGAAAGGACGGGAGATCTTGTATGAAAAACTTTGTTATCACAGTTGCCAGAGGATTCGGTTCCGGCGGACGTGCGATCGCCGCCAAACTGGCGGATGAGCTGAATATCCACAGCTACGACAATCGTATCCTGACGCTCGCTTCCCAGTACAGCGGTTATCCGGAACATTACTTTAAAGAGGCCGACGAGACCTTAAACGGCAGTCTGATCACGAAACAGCTTCAGGCACTGCCGAATCGCCATTCACCGACCGGTGAGTTATCGAGATTTACTTCAGATGACCGGCTCTTCGAGTACCAGAAGATCATCATCGAGAAGCTTGCCGTTTCGGAATCCTGCGTGATCGTCGGAAAGTGCGCCGATTATATCTTAAAGGACTATGACAACGTGGTCAGCATTTATGTGGAGGCACCGAGAAGCTATACCCTGCGCCGTGTCATGGAGCGCATGGATGACATTACTGTCGAGGAAGCGCACCATCTGATCACGAAAACGGACAAGTACCGCGCGGACTATTATAAGTATTACACCGGAGGCAACTACTGGACAAATCCGGTCAACTATGACCTGACCTTCAACAACGCCAGACTCGGTGACGATCGCTGCGTGAAGCTTGTTCTCGAGTGTATGAAGTTGAAATTTGGGGATGATTTCAAAGAATATATGAAGAGTATCGGAAAAGATATTTGATATGCTATTTCACTTAATTTTGTAATACCGGCACCGAGGTCTTTCCAATCCTGTCCCGTGCCCGGGTTCCCCGCCGCGTTCCCCTCTCTCTCACGCGGCGGGGATATTTTATTTCTCTAAATTCTCAAAATACGCTCTCAGCTCATCCACCAGCTCACCGAATTCTTTTCCGGTCTCATCCAGTGTGATGTCCGCGTATTTCTCGTAGTACGGAAGTCTCTCATTGTAGAGATCCCGGAGTGTCATGCCGTCCTTTAAGACAACACCGCGGTCCACAAGGTTTCCGAGACGTGATTCCAGATCCTCATAGCGAAGCTTCAGGTACACGATCGTCGCGGTCTCTTTGTAGTGTTCCATGGCCTTCGCCTCATAGATCACACTACCGCCCGGCGCGATCACGGACTTCTCTACATCCAGCTCCAGGTTTGCCTGCTCCTCGACACGCAGGAAACCGTCATCGCCCTCTTCCGCGATGATCTCCTTCAAAAGCTTTCCGGTCTTCTCCTGGATCACAAGATCCACATCCACGAAGGAATATCCAAGACGCTTCGCAAGCAGCACGCCGATGGTGCTCTTTCCGGACGCCGGCATTCCGATCATCAGAATATTTTTTTTCTTCATAACTTATGCCTCGCTCTTTTGTCTGTCGCTGTAATTATCTCTGGTTAACTGTTCCGTATGACTGCAGTCACTCTGCAGACTACTTCTGTCTCTTCTTATCATTCCGCGGACCGTCGGATTTCTGACTATTCGCCTTTCTGGTTTGTTCCGGCCGGGTAGTTGCTTTCTTTCCGCCGTTCACGTCTGCAGACTTTCGAACTTTCCCGGCACCTCCGGCTTTTTCCGCTGATTTTGAAGTTTTCCTGCTAGCCTTCGCACCCTTTTCCTGCTTTCTCACGCTGTACCCGAAGCTTCCCAGCTCCTCGCCCATCCCATAATATCTTCCATGGGAATAGGCTAACGGCTTCGCCATGGAAAGATGGAAGGTGTCCTTTTCATCCATGTACGCCTCATCCACATCCACCGCCACGACATCGGCGATAAACATATGATGGCTGCCAAGCTCTTCCACCTTCACAACACGGCACTCGATATTCACCGGGCTCTCTTTGATCACCGGTACATCCACCACGTTCGCCTTCTCCGGAGTCAGCCCGGTCTCTTTCCACTTATCCACGTCGCGCCCGGAGCGCACGCCGCAATAGTCTGTCGCCCAGGCCATGGACTCCGTCGTCAGATTTACGACAAACTCTCCGGTCTCCTTCATCATATGGTAGGAGTGGCGTTCCGGCCGGACACTGATGGACAGCATCGGCGGATTCGTACAGATGGTTCCCGCCCATGCCACCGTAAAAATATTCGACTTTCCTTCCCGGTCGGCCACCGTCACGAGGACAGCCGGAACCGGGTACAGCATATTTCCTGGTTTAAACTGTCGTTTTCCCATCTTTACAGATCCTGCCTTTCTTCAATCGCGACCTTTCCGGCCTCTCACACCTGCAGTGTCTGCCATCCGCACTTCCTTTCAAATGCGTAACAACTGCTGCTCCCAACTTATAAATACGGCAGCCCGGTCATGACTTCTCCCGATCCGACCGTGTCAGACAACCGGGCTGCTGCAAAAAATTTACTACTGTAATGCCATCATGATCTGCGGCGCAAGCTGTTTCTTTCTGGAAACAACGCCCGGAAGCTTCACGATTCCGGTCTGTCCGCTGACGTTCTCCATATCCTCATCCTTTACATGGAACGCATTGGCAATAAGCTGCTCCGCTCCCTGTCCGGTGCAGATCAGATCTGTGGACTCTGTCAGAATGTTTGTGAGCATGAAGAACATCATGTCGATCTCATGCTGCTCTCTCTCTTTCTCCGTGTATGCGGACATTCTTGTTCTCAGATCCTTGAGCTCCACTGCATTTAAGGAGGTGATCTGGCCGATTCCGAATACGGAATTTCCTACTGTGAATCTCTTAAAATCCTGGTAGAAAATATCGCCGTCGGATTTTCCCTTCAGGTTGCTTCCTGCGGAGAACATGTCGATGGCGTACTTCTCGATATCGAGACCAGCAATCTGCGCAAGGGCGAGTCCGGCTGCCTTATCGATCGGCGTGCAGGTCGGGGAACGGAATAACAGGGTATCGGAGATGATCGCACTGCATAAGAGTCCTGCCGTTGTCTTGTCGATCTCTATGTGGTTCTCCTGGTACATCTGGTAGATGATGGTCGCGGTGCAGCCTAGGGGCTGGTTTCTGAAGAATACCGGGGACATGGTCTCAACAGTTCCGAGACGATGGTGGTCGATGATCTCGCGGATATCGGCGCTCTCCATGCCCTCTACGGCCTGGCTCTTCTCGTTGTGGTCCACAAGGATGATACTCTTTCCCTTTGCGCCTAAGAGGTTACGTCTGGAGATCATGCCGATGTACTTTCCGTCAGAATCAAGAATCGGGAAATCGCGGTGTCTCTTGCTCGCCATGATCTCGCGGATATCGTCGAGGTAATCTTCCTCAGAGAATTCGATGATGTTTTCCTTCGTCATAAAGTAGCTGATCGGCATGGACTGGTTGATCAGACGGGCTGTTGTGTAGGTGTCATACGGTGTCGTAATGACTGCACAGCCGCGCTCCTGTGCCAGTTTGCGGATCGTAAGGGATACACCTGCGCCCTCGCAGACGATAATGCAGCCTGCTTCCATCTCGATGGCGCAAAGCTGGGACTCATAACGGTTTCCGAGGATGACCAGGTCATGTTTTTCGATATAGTTCTCCATCAGGTCCGGGTTTGCAGCCGCGATCAGGACTTTTCCGCGGTCAAAATATGCCTCAGAATCGCCGACTACCATACTTCCTTCCAGAGTATCAAGGATGTTCGCGTACTTCGTGCACGCTTTTGAGATAATGCTGCTGTCATATAAGTTCATGTAGGACTTGGTGATATCGCCGATCGTGATAACGCCCTCCAGGAGACCTTCCTCCGTCACACACGGAAGTGTGACGACGTTGTTCTCCTGCATGAGTCCCCATGCATTCTTTAAGGAAATTCCACGGGACACGCCTTTTGTCTTGCGGATCTCGATGTCCTTGACCTGCGTCTTGACGTTCTCCACGAGGCGCGGGGCCTTTAATTTAAAATAATCTAACACATACTGTGTCTCCGGGTTTACATTTCCGGCACGGCACGGCTCATAATTCTCGCCGGTAAGCTGATGCTTGAAACCAGCATAGCAGATGGCTGAGCAGATGGAATCCGTGTCAGGATTTCTGTGTCCCAGGACAAGTGTTTTTTTCAGTTCTTCAACTGCCATTGATCTTCTCCTTCTATTGCGTTTTTCTCAGACGTACAAATAAGAATGTGTTACAATAACTTCATAGTTCGTTCACAATTTGTTCACATTTGTTTTTTATACTTATTGCATAAACAAAAAGTCGTTTGGCTTAACCAACTAGACAAATTGCACATAGATTTTTCATAATTGCCCCGGTTGTCGCGACCGGGGTCTCCTCTTTTTTAGAGGTAATGTGTGTCCGCTTATGGCGGACACTTTTCTTTTTCACCCATACATGCGCTATGTGCGTTCACAGCAAAAAGGGAGTCCGTCACCGGACTCTCTCTTCTTTATCCGATGATCAGCTTCGCGGCACCGTAGATTCCGGCATCATTTCCAAGCTTCGCAAGAACGATGTCCGCCTTCTTTGTTGCCATCGGAGATAACTCATCGTGGTACCTCTTAATAATATCAGTCAGGAATGTTCCGGCCTTGGATACACCGCCGCCGATCAGGAATGCCTGTGGATCCAGAACCATGGAGATCGTCGCAAGAGCCCAGCCAAGGTAATAGCAGGACTTATTGAGGGATTCCAGTGCAAGCGCATCTCCCGCCTTCGCTGCATCCAGCACGTTCTTCGCGCTGATGTTCTTTAAGCTTCTGAGAGTGGACGGGCGGTTATCTGCCGCCAGCATTCTTCTTGCGGTTCTGGCGATTCCTGTCGCGGAAGCCACCTGCTCTAAGCAGCCGTGTCCGCCGCAGTTGCACGCCTCTTTCTCGCCTTCCATCACATGGATATGGCCGATCTCACCGCCGACACCCTGTTCACCGGTCCAGATCTTTTCATTCAGAATAATGCCGCCGCCGACGCCGGTTCCAAGAGTTACCATGACAAGGTTCTTATAGCCTTTTCCGCCACCCTGCCACATCTCGCCGAGAGCCGCGACGTTCGCGTCATTTCCGCTTTTTACAGTCATTCCGTCCAGCAGTCTGCTTAATTCCTGCTGCGGATTTCCCGCTTTCCAGCCGAGGTTTACACACACTTCGCAGTGTCCATCCGGAAGAACCGGTCCAGGGAATCCCATTCCCGCTCCGGAAAAATCAGAGAGCTCAAGTCCACTCTCCTTCGCTGTCCTGCGGATCGAAGCCGCAATATCGCCAAGGATATACGTTCCGTTCTCCTCTTTTCTTGTCGAAATCTCCCACTTCTTTACAAGAGTTCCGTCTTCCTCAAAGATACCAAGCTTCACGCTTGTTCCGCCGATATCGATTCCAATACACTTTAAGCTCATGTGCGTTCCCCTTTTCCGGATTTTCCGCTATCCGTCCCTGCTGTTTGTTTTAAACCTTCCGTCCGGACAGCATACAGTCTTGTGAAGCTGCCGCCCGAACTCCCGGGCGTCAGCTCCTATTGTTCACAGCAGTCCAGTTTGCAGCTGCCTGCCATATTTTCCATCTATCTGATTAAAATAGTGTCTTTACAGTATTTACAACATTCTCAACCGTAAATCCAAACTTCTCAAACAGTTTTGCTGCCGGACCGCTTGCTCCGAAGCTCTTCATGGTCACATAAGCTCCGTCGAGGCCGACATACTTGCCCCAGCCGAAGTCAGAAAGTGCCTCAACGACAACTCTTCTTCTGACTTCCTTCGGAAGTACGGACTCCTTGTACTCTGCGCTCTGCTCCTCGAAGATATCCATACACGGCATGGATACGACACGGACCTTCTTTCCTTCGCCTGCAAGCTCTGCTTTTGCCTTGACCGCAAGATCAACCTCAGAACCGCTTGCGATCAGGATCGCGTCCGGTGTTCCCTCGCAGTCATTGATCACATAGCCGCCCTTTAACGCGTCCTTGCTGCTTCCCGGGATCGGATTGAGGTTCTGTCTGGAAAGGACAAGGGCTGTCGGTGTCTTCTCAGATGTTGCTGCGGACAGCCATGCTGCGGATGTCTCTGTCGCGTCACACGGACGGAATACATGGAAGTTCGGCATTGCGCGGAACATAGCGAGCTGCTCGATCGGCTCGTGGGTCGGTCCGTCTTCACCAACGCCGATGCTGTCGTGAGTCAGAACAAATGTCAGCGGAACTCCCATCAGTGCAGAAAGTCTCGCCATCGGTTTTACATAATCACTGAACACGAAGAATGTCGCAACATAAGCGCGGAGACCGCCGTGAAGCATGATACCGTTGCCGATCGCTGTCATTGCAAGCTCTCTTACGCCGAAGTGGAGGTTTCTGCCTGCCGGGTTCTCTGCGGAGAAGTCGCCCGCATCCTTCATGGCTGTCTTGTTGGACGGAGCAAGGTCAGCAGAACCGCCGATCATGTTCGGCATGATGTCCTTTAAGATGTTGATCATCTTGCCGGAAAGGGAACGTGTTGCCTCTGCCTTGTCTTTTGTGAGCCAGAGTGCCTCGTTCTCGATCAGTGACTTTGCGTCCGGAGCTGTGTGGTACTGCTCCCAGAGCTTCTCCATCTCCGGGTACTCGTCGCAGTATGCGGCAAACATAGCGTTCCATGCTGCCTCAACGTCTGCCTTCTCCTCCGCGAGACGGGAATAATGCTCATAGACCTCTTCCGGTACAAAGAACGGCTCCTCATACTGCCAGCTGAGAGTCTCTCTCATTGCTTTGATGTTGTCAACACCTAACGGCTCGCCGTGGGCGCTTGCCTTGCCCTGTTTAGCCGGGCAGCCGAAGCCGATCTCAGTCTTGATGGTGATGAAGGACGGATGCTCAGTATCAGCCTTTGCAACCTCAATTGCTGCGCCGATGGCATCGATATCTGTTCCGTCTTCAACGGTAATTGTCTGGAAGCCGAATGCTTTCATGCGCTCTTCCACGTTCTCGCGGAATGCGATGTCTGTGCTTCCCTCGATGGAGATGCGGTTGGAATCGTAGAGAACGATAAGTTTACCAAGTCCAAGTGTTCCTGCAAGGGAGAATGCCTCAGAGGAAATTCCCTCCATCATGCAGCCGTCGCCGCCGAGTACATATGTGAAGTGATCGACAACCGGGTAGCTTTCCTTGTTGAATACGGATGCCAGATGCTTCTCAGCCATTGCCATACCAACAGCCATGCCCATACCTGCGCCTAACGGTCCTGTTGTAGCCTCAACGCCTACGGTGTGGCCGTATTCCGGATGTCCCGGAGTCAGGGAGCCGACCTGACGGAAGTTCATAAGGTCTTCCTTTGTAAGGCCGTATCCGAACAGGTGAAGCAGGGAGTATAGCAGCATGGAGCCATGTCCGCCGGATAAGATAAAGCGGTCACGGTTTGCCCACTCCGGGTTTGCCGGATTGTGGTTCATGTGGTGTGCCCAGAGCTCATAAGCCATCGGCGCACTGCCGAGGGGAAGTCCCGGATGGCCGGAATTTGCCTTCTGGATCGCATCTGCGGATAAAATTCTGATGGAATTGATCGCCAGATTGTCGATTGTGTTCATTGTTTCATTCCTCCTGATAATCCATAGGTGTGGTAACTGTTCATTTTCTTCACAGTTATCAGTGTTGTAACATGTTTTCACTATTACATTTATTTACCTTAATTTAATCTCTTTCATTACCTCGCTGCCTGCGGTAATCAGAGAATTGGTACGATTTTTGCCTGCTCTTACGAGCGATACAGAAAAGTCAAACTGTCCGTTAAACCTCTCGTGTCCGTCCAGGTTGTATTCCCTGCACGATTCCTCATTATACAGGATAAGCCTGTCCCCGTCAATGAGGACGCCTGTGTAGGCGTAGTCAAAATCAATGCTTGTAACCTTCTTTCCATCCGTGTTGTATACATCAAGCCGGTACGGACTTCCGGAGGTACTGTCGACAACGACAGCCGCATATTTATCTGAGTAGCAGATACTCTGGATCTCTTCATCCACCGGAACAAACGTGACATTTGTGTCCGGGATCACATTTTTTACAGAGATAAAGGTCAGCCCTTTATCGGAAAAGGCGCAGACCGTCTGATCATTTAAGTAGCGGATGCGTCCCACCATCTTGTCATCAAATTCTTCTTCAAAAGCGGCGATAAAACGGTTGTTGACATTTTTTCCGATCTCAGAGAAATCGTAGAACGCCACCTTGTTCTTCAGAGCGCCATTTTTCATATACATAACGGACATGACGATCTGTTTTCCGTCTGGAGAAAGCGCGATGTCCACCGGATATCCATCTCCGGATAAGAGCATCTTGATGTTGATCCCCAGCGACTCGCCGTCCTTCTTGAAGTAGAATATGTAGCTCGCCGTGCTGTCCTCAACAACTGCCGCCGCAACGCCGCGGGCAGATACCGCTGCTTTCGTGATCGGAAGCTGTGTCTTCGCCGTTCCGGTACATCCCTCTTTGCTGCAGATGTACATCTCGTTTCCCTGCTGGTCCGCGATCACAGCGTAGTCCCCGTTGATGTTGATGATCGGTGTTTTCATCTCATAGCTCTGGGTCCAGATCGTTTTGCCGGAGGCATCGATATAGGAAGCGCCGTCCTTTGTATACTTGATCACGTTGTCGCCGAACATGGCGAACTTCACAAAGCTGCTATCGCCGACCGTTTTTGACGCTTCTGCCGGTGCAGAAGTTTCCGCGGACGCCGTCTCATCTGGGGTTCTGCTTCCCGCCCCGGAAGCGCCAGAGCTTTCTGCCGAAGCAGTCTCACCGGCTCCGTCTGTCCCTGCACTGTCAGCCGCAGCACTTGTCTCTGCTACCTGTGTTTTCTTATCCGCGCCAGAGTTCTCTGTGTAGCGCATGGACCGCTCCCACTGGACGCTGTAGCCGGTATACTCATATTCATTCATGTACCGGTAGCCGGTAAAACCTAATGCCGCAATAAAACAGACGGCCGCGGCCGCGATGATCCGCTTTTTTCTTTTATATTTGGCAATCCGGCCACCATCCATCGGTTCTTCCGATCCGTTGTCCGGCATCTGTACGATATTCTGTCTGAGCTGCCTTTTTTTGTTCTCTCTGTCCATAGATTGCATATCACTCATAAAAATCTCCTGAAAATGGACATATATAGGCTAGTATACACCATTTCCAGGAGATGCGCATTAAATTCTTTGTTTTTATTGCAGTTCATTTTGCGGGGCGGAACCAATCTTGACCTGCAAGATAATTTTTCAAAATTTTTACAGGTTCTGATACATTTTTAACAGGAGAAAAGTCTGAAATTTACGGCAGAACCAGCTTCTGCCCTGCCACAATATGGTCCACATTGTCCAGGTGGTTCAGTTCGCAGATTTCGGACAGCCGCTTCAAATTTCCATACTCTTTCCAGCAGATTCCGTATAACGTCTCCCCGTCACCGATCTCATAGATCCGGTAGCCGTTTGCGGACGCGGCAGCGTAATCGACGGGTTCCTTCTTGGAACTTTCCGTGCTGCTCTGTTCACTCTCTTTTCCCATTCCGACGCGGGGCTGGGTCGGAGACTCGGCGCTGGTGGACGGAACTGCCTCCTCTACAGCACCGGATGCGGCGGCGGTCTCATTGCTGGCTGCCGCCGCGGTGTCTGACGGCTGGCTCACTGTGCCCGTCTGCCCACCGGAACTGCCTGGCGTGGACTGCGCCTGCTGCCCATCTGTACTGCCTGTACTATGATTCTGCGTCTGATTGTCCACGCTGGCGGCCTCCGTATCCGTCGCGGCTTCCGTCGTCCCCATAGTCTCCGCCGCATAACTTTCCCCGGTCTCACCGCTGGCCTCTGTCGGGAACACATTTCCCGGGCGCTCCTCGATGACAAAATCCGGCTCCTGATTCAGCTTGTCCAGGTAATCACTCCAGTTCGCCGTCCCCGCAGGCACCACAGAAGTCAGCACAGACTCCATCTGCCGCATCTTGTGATAATTGTTGACGAGGACCACACCTCCTGCCAGCACCGCCACCGTGAGGACCCCGCAGGCCGTCCCCAGGATTCCGGACATATGCCGTCCGGCATCCGCCTGTTCTTTCCGAACCGTCATCCGCTGGCGGAAATCCTTAATGACCTTCTCGTGGGACCCGGACTCCACCCGGCGAACATCTTTCCGCGTCACCATGTAATCCTGCATCATCTGATTCCGCTCATAGTAGATACAGTGGCCCTTTAACCGGTAAAATCCGTCCTCCGATGTGACATAGACCGCCTCCTCGCCTTCCAGTCCATGATTCAGGTACATAAGCTTGTTCTTCCCATTGAAATACTGGTTGTGCTGCTTCCAGTAATTCAGCGGACTCAACTGGCTCGACGGCGCCCCGCAGATAAACCATCCCTGGACCGTCCGCTTCGGAAATGACTCCTCAATTCCCCGGTATGCCTTCTTCCAGGCATTCTCCGAGAATTCTATCTTCTCCCCGGACACCTCCACGTCCTCCATCTCGATGGCCCCATCAATAAAGATATACGGCGTCCCGTCATAATTTTCCGTGCTGCCCAGCAGAAGTCCCACCCGCAGCGTCTGGTTTCCCGCCGGATACAGGCGCTTTAAATATGTATTTACATAATCCTCCACATACAGCCGGACCACCTGGTCCGTGTCACCGATCTGGCGGATATTTTTCGGAAGTTTCGGAAACGGATTGTATAATTCTCCCATGCTGTCACCTCGTTCTATCTTCAGGCGGCCGGCATGTCCAGATACCGGCCGCCTCTATATTTACGCGAACCACGAAACCGTGCTTCGTCGGATTCTTTCCGAAGTATAGCATGATACACCCGCAAAACATGTCAAAACGGTGCAGCCTGACTGGAAAAGTTTTCGACACGTCTCCCAATGATCCGCATCCCGAGACAGATGCTGCGGCTGATGCAGTCCGCCAGGCGCATGACCATGGACAGGCGGATGCTCTGCAAAAACAGGGGATCCCCGCTCTCCGCCCCGCCGACGATCCCGGTAATGGAGATGTCACCCACGGCGGCAAGCTCCTTCCGAACGCCCAGTCCCGGGCGGAGCGGTCCTTTTTCCAGTGTCACGAGCCCCACATGATCCCAACGGCCAACGGCGGCATCCACGGCGATGATGATCGCGTCCGGATAATGTTCCTCGATATGCTCCAGCGTCCGGTCAAGATTCACCGCATGGACCGGATGTTCCAGTGTCCCGATCACCACCACATTGCTGATCTCCTCCGCCTCCAGCCGTGAACCAATGAGCGGCCCCAGGCTGTCCCCCGTGGACCGGTCCGTCCCGATACACAAAAACACCACCTGGCGGCGGCCAGATGCCCGCATCTCATTCATCAAAAGAAGCAGAAGTCTCGCCGCAAATTTCTCCGCTTCAAATCCCGCTTCCGTATCATAATAAGTGATCTTCCGCCTCCCGAATCTCATGGTAAACACTCCGTTTCCTGGCTGGTTTCTATGAGACATTATAGGCAGAATACGCAGAGATTATACATGTTATTCCCTCTCCGTTCTGTTCGTTACTTTTCACGATATTTTTATGTAATATGGAATTTCTCAAAAATCTCCCATTATAAAAAAGAATGTGCCTTGGCACATTCTCGCGCCTCGCGCGGTCACTTGCGACAATCTACATCTTCGCGCGAGTGCGCATCTTTGGCACGTTAGTGCCTTTTTATGTAACAGGGAATTCCTCGGAATTTCCTGTTACATAAAAAAGAGACCAGGTACCCTCAAATACCCAGTCTCTCATCAAATCTCTATTTTGCTTAGTAATCAAAGTGCATCATATCCGCTCTGCTGAATCCGGCTCCCCAGTTCCATCCATGTTTTCCAAATGCCTTCACAACATCACTGTCACGTCCAATGGAATACGGATTCACGCCCGGCTCCCATTTATTTCCGACGAGAACTGTTGTACCGTCTACATCGATCTGCGGGTTTGCGTCAGGATTGATATCAATGGCAGTTCCAGAACTATGGTTGCTTCCAAGTCCGTTGCTTCTCCAGTTGTATCCGCCGACACTCTCGATCGGGAACTGCTCCGGTCCATTATAAATCTCTGTAAAGATCTCCTTTACATCATTCGCGATGGAGCTTAACACCTGCACATGCGCTGTTCCGGCAACCTTCTGGCCATTTCTCAGTCTCCATACCGGAATCTCCACACTGGCCATCTCAGCGGATGCGGTCGCATCACACGGATTGGCCGCGATTCGGTCAACCTGTTCTCTCACTTTTGCTATTTCATCCGGATTGTAAGCATCCCAATTATAATATTTTGAAGAATAGTGATAAGCTGCCTTATCTATTTCGCTCAAGTAATCAGCTTTCAGATACCAGTCCGGATCATAATTATAGCCATAATTCCAATAACCGGAATTATTCGAATTGCTGTTACTGTTGGAACCACCGCTACTGTTTCCGGAAGTTCCAGAGCTGCTGTTCTTCGTCTCCCCACCGGCTTTCTGCTTTACCTCGCCGCCAACGACCCAGGCACCGATCCTGTTTACCTGATAGCCGTCCGGTGTTGTCGTATTTCTCAGGACATAGCCGTTTTCATCAAAATAGAAGCTCTCTGCCATTCCATCATTGTCCGTATCGATCCATGCCCATCTTCCCTTCGGATAGGAACCGTCATCAAACTGGTACCACATTCCGTTCGCGTCGGATTTCCATGTTCCCGCAAATGAGGCAAATGGCATTGCCATGCAGAATACCGCGGCAGCAACCGCAATCTTCATTCCAATCTTTCTCATCTTTTGTTTTCCTCCCCTGTGATGCCGTTCTTCCTGTCTTTTTCGCACCACTTTAAAATATACTTTTTCTCCAACTATCCAGTACCTTTATAGTTACAAGCAAAAATCCATTCCGGATCAGCTGCGCCGATGGGATTTTTTCCTTCCAGCTTATGTTTTCTTGCGGTCAGCACAGCAAGCGTGCAGACCTACTGAACAGTTATCTTTTTCTTTTCCATTCGTTTTTTATACGAATCGGTATTTTCGTCGGACTTGCTGAGCGTTTTTTACTTTGCCGTCTCTTCCTGGCTCTTATAAACAGCAATCGCGTCACTTATATTGGACGCTGCTCCGCTTCTCACGATATCCGCCAGCGCCTGCAGCTTCTCAGAAGTCATATAGCCTTTTCCTATATATACCTCGTAGTTATCCGTAATAAACAGCGATTTCTCCTTCGCCGCTGTACGCGTACTGCGGAGTTTTTCCGACAAAGAAGCAAGATCATCCTCCATCCGGCCGATCTCTTCTTTATTGTTTGCCGTGATCTCGTCGGAGATGATCGTCCGCGTCACGGTATCGAAGGTCGTCAGCGCTTCTTTCTTTTTCCGGTTGATCTCAGCCACATCCTGATCGAGCTGGGCAATCTCGTCATCGAATTTCTGGAGATTGTAGATCGTCTCGTTCTTGTCCCGGCGGATCGTCTTCGCGATCACTTTCATCTCTTTTTTATTTGCACGGATCTTCGCACGGATGCCAAGTCCCTCTTTCAACACGTCCATGTAGCGCACCTTGGTCATATTTCCCACCGTCACATAGATTCCGCCGAAAATAAGGATCGCCGCCACATAAATTCCAACGAGATACATGGTCCGTCTCTCCGGGATCAGAAAATACGTGCCGCAGGGAATCGCAAGAAAACAGATCAGGATCGTCACAAGAAGTGCCAGAAAATCCTTAAATGTCCTCGTAAAGTAAAGTGCGTAGTAATAATTTCCCCGGCAGAAGCCCGGAACATGGTTGGCCTTAAATAAGGTCTTGATCTGATCCGCCAGTTCTTTATTTTCCCGCACAAGTCCCCGGGTGTCCTCCTCGATCCGTTCCTTGACGCCCTGGTTTTTTGCTTTTTCACGCTTCGCTTTTACTTTTTTAAGCCGCTCCTGGGCCTTTCCGAGTTCCGCGTCATAGCTTTTTGTGATCTCTTCTTTCCGCTGCTTCACCGTCTGACTGATGGTTTCTGTAACAGAACGCTGTTTTCCCTTAAGGGAACTCTCTAACTTTTTCTCGTCCGCTTCGAGCTGCTCCACTTCTGTATTCAGAGCTTCCAGTTCCTGTACTGCCTGTCCTGCGCTGGCAAAAAAAGCAGCATAATCTGTAATTGGCTGTCCCATCTTTTGTCCTCCTGGCTCTGGTTCAAGTATGTCATCAAAATGTCCATATAGATATAGATTACTACAATTTTTCTGACGATACAAGGCATTTTGGGCAAAATGCACGACAAACGCATGAATGATTGTCTACCACCAATTCTGTTTTCAGCTATTTTTAAGCTTCTAAAAGTTCTTCCAGATACTGAATTGGACGCATGCTAACTACGAACCTTTTCTTTCTCATCGACAACTTATGCCTTGTCATTTGTGCCGGCTTCAAAATACTTAGGCTCCATTTTCTTATGATATTCAAATTTTGTGCTGCCATTTTATCTAACGTTGTGTTTGCATCTTCCCGGAATGTTACATCCAAATGCCAGTGCATACTTTCTATACTCCAATGTCCTCTGACTGCACGACTGATCTGCTCTATATCTGCCTTTAAACTACTGATAAAATAACGATACTCTATCCTTCTCTTTCCATCCTTCTCTATCGTTTTCTTTTCCATCACGATACTGGACAGCCCTTTCCAGTTCTTTTTCTGACTTAACCATTTAATATCTTCTGTTTGATAATACTCCCTTATTTCAACCTGACCATGTGCCTTTTCCTGTGTCTTTTTGTAATTACCGCTCGCACGGATTCTTTTTTGAAACTCTTCATCCGAAAAGTATTCCTGCACATCCTCATACAGGCTGTTTTGATTTCTCTTCAATGCAAGAACATAATCTGCCCGTTTTTTCTTTATTTTTTCCGCTATTGCAGTCTGTGTTCCCATTGCATCAATCGTTACGGTCTGGCCTTTTATCTGGATCTTATCCAACAATTCTGGAATCACTACGATTTCATTGCTTTTTTCTTCAACAGCTTTTTGTCCAAGACAAAAACCATCCTCTTTACTCCACGCGGATACAATGTGAGCTGCCTTTCCAGCTCCCCTTTTATTGGAACGCATGGTTTTTCCATCAATACAGATGATTTTTTTCAGCAGCTCTCCATCATCCTGATTTAATCGGTCCTGCCATTTTCCATAGAGTTGTTGTAAGATTTCTGGTGATATCATCCCCATAACACGTCTGATCGTATCATGGGATGGAATCCCGTTCTTTAACTCGATATACTTACGAAGATAGTCCTGATAATTTTCCGCAAACAATGCCATTTCTACCCAGTCATCCGCATTCGCTAACGTTGCGAACAACACAATAACAAGAATATCTTTTAATGTGTGACGAATTTTTCTTTGCTGGCGATCATCTTCTATGTATTCCAGCCAATCTAATAATTCCTGCATATACCAACGCCCCTTTTCTTTTAATTTTACCAGAAAAGGGGCATGTTCACAATTTATTTACTCATGCGTTTTTCGTGGGCAAAATGTTGTGCCTTTACTTTCTGGAAAAAATCCGTTATACTGTTTTTCAAATCATGATCGTGAAAGCAATCGAATGGAGGACGTTTTTATGTTCCGGATCTGGGGAAAAATATGGAAAGATAACCATCTTGTGCGAGATATGGTTTCCTGCAATAACGACTATTCCATGTCAAGAACCGCCATGGTATTTCAGGCACTGGATGAGATCTGCCATGAATTTGACTTAAGCCAGCCAATCTGGCTCGACTCGAATATCCGCGACTTTCAGCTGCATGATAAGACGCGGTTTACGAAGGACAGTTTTATTGAATCGATCGATTTTGATTATCTGGAATTTCAGGTGATCGAGGAGTAAGCTCCGGTTCATGCACCGTGCAGGCAAAAACCGGAACGAAAGCAGGATAACCTTCCGGGAAATATGGTAATCACCTGATGGATCTCCGCAGGCAGTGTCTTGCCGACGGAGAACAATCAAATTCAAGTCGAACGTCCGTGAGACTTGGCGCGTGATTCTGGTCAGCGCAAGCTGACATATTCTTTACAGAATCACTGCGCATCCTCGCGGAGCGTTTATCTCAGTTGGAGATTGGACTCCCACTGAGACTAATTTGTTATGACTCACCACCTGAAATGGTGGGAGTCTTCTCGACTGAGATAAAAATCAGCCCAACATCCTATCGTGTATTTCCTGTCTGGAGAACACCTGGATATCGGGCTGATTTTTATTTTCATCTCTATCTACGGCTGACTTTTTGCGAATGTTTTTTCTCTTTCTGCCATCTGCATACTTCGCCTCACAAGCCGCATAAAATATTCGTCCTTATAACTTATAATCTCTTGAGAAGCGCCTCTCTTGCCTCCTCATAGCCCGGTTTTCCAAGCAGGGCGAACATGTTCTTCTTGTAGCTCTCAACACCCGGCTGGTTGAACGGGTTCACGCCAAGGATGTAGCCGCTGACGCCGCAGGCAAACTCGAAGAAGTAGAACAGCTGGCCAAGGCTGTAAGCATCCTGCGCCGGGATCTTCACCATAAGATTCGGCACGCTGCCGTCTGTGTGCGCGAGGATCGTTCCGTTCATGGCGCTCTTGTTTACAAAATCAACCGTCTTTCCTGCCAGATAGTTCATACCATCTGTGTCGACATCCTCTTTCTGAAGGACGATCTCCGCCGGAGATTCTTCCACGTTCAGAACGGTCTCGAACATGATACGTGCGCCGTCCTGGATAAACTGCCCCATGGAGTGAAGGTCTGTTGTGAGATCAACGGCTGCCGGGAAAATACCTCTCTGGTCTTTTCCTTCGCTCTCACCGAAGAGCTGTTTCCACCACTCAGATACATAATGAAGGCTCGGCTCGTAGTTTGCTACGATCTCCACCTGTTTTCCTTTTCTTAACAGGATGTTGCGGACCGCGGCATATAAAAGTGCCGGGTTCTTCTCATACTCTGTCTCAAGAGCGACCTTTCTTGCGTCCGCTGCACCTGTCATCAGGGCGTCGATATCTGCTCCGCTGACTGCGATCGGTAAAAGACCTACGGCTGTGAGCACGGAAAAACGTCCTCCAACGTCATCCGGAACAACGAAGCTCTCGTATCCCTCTTCGTTTGCCAGATTCTTTAAAGCTCCCTTTGCCTTGTCTGTGGTCGCATAAATTCTCTTGTTGGCCTCTTCCTTGCCATACTTGCCGATCAGCATTTCCTTGAATACGCGGAAAGCGATCGCCGGCTCTGTGGTTGTGCCGGACTTAGATATAATATTAATGGAGAAATCTTTTCCTTCCAGTACATCCTGAAGATCATGGATATATTTGCTGCTGATGCTGTTTCCTACGAAATAGATCTCAGGAGTTTTTCTCTTTCCCTTCGGCAGCACATTGTAGAAGCTGTGGGATAAAAACTCGATCGCAGCGCGGGCTCCGAGGTAAGATCCGCCGATACCGATCACGAGAAGCACATCGGAATCTCCCTGAATCTTTTCTGCCGCTTTCTTGATCCTTGCAAACTCTTCTTTATCATAATCAACCGGGAGGTCGATCCATCCAAGATAGTCATTGCCTGCACCGGATTTCGCTGTCAGGACATCTTTCGCGCCCATAACGGTGCTCTTCATGTTTTTCATTTCCTCTTCGCTGATAAATCCGGCTGTCTTGGAATAATCAAATACGATTTCTTTACCCATAACCCTGTCTCCTTTTCTTGTGTGAGATTCACAATCTCCGTTCGTTATTATACCACTTCGTGAAACCCTTGACAATGGACGGAAGCAATTTTATCGGCACTACATCTTCACTCATCATCCGCTTTCCTCCCCCAGGTTTTAAGCACTGCGCCGTGCTCCTGATTTTTCGATTTGTTTGCCGTTCTGTTTCACCGTCTGCCTTGTATTGTTAAAATATGGACTACCTTGCTGATTTTATACCCCGCCACTCTGCAATGTATTAAACAGCGTCTTCAGCATGTCCAGCTCCGCCGGCGGGATTGAATTCCGTATCAGATCCAGCCTGTCCGAATCTTTCAGCATCTCCTCCGGTTGCTCCCTGCTCGCGGCGATCTGCTTCAGGCTCTCGCTCAGATGATTGATACTCTGGGCAAGCTCCGTCTCACTTGTCGGTACTTTTCCGCCTGTTCCTGAATTTTCCTGTCCAATATCCCGGACATTTTGAACTGTGCCTCTATTATAATCGGCCTTTCCCGCCGTTTTTTTTGATGAACTGCCTGCGCTGTTCCCATTTACGGCCTGGTCGTCCTCATTTTCCTGGAACGCGGGTCCTTTTCCGTCCAGACGTGACGTTCTCCCGGTGTCCCTGGTCCTGGCGAGACTCCCTTTTTCCACCTGGTCCGTTTCCCCGTTCCCGTTAGCAGCCTGTGCGTCCTTCTTTTTTCCAAGGACAGAAAAGCGGCTGTTGAGCTTTTCTTTTCTCGCATTCTCCTGGTTTCTTCCATATCCAACGCCGCTGGTGCCTGAAAAATCTACGATATCGGAAGAGCCCACCGCCTTTTTCCGCTCCTGCCCGGCGTAGGCGCTGTTATCCACACTTTTATAAAAATGCGGAGAGTTTTCCACATAATCAACTAAATGATCCGCAAGCTGTTTCCGTTTTGTCCCGGCACCGATCCCGTTGTCCACAAATGCGAGGAACAATCCGCCAAAAACGCCCGCTGCCCCGTAGAGCACAATATAATAGTTGTCACACCGATACCAGTAAGCACCGAACGCCGCCGCTCCGCCTGCCATAAAGCAGAGGATCATCGCCTGCACCGACAAATTGTCCCACCCGTCAAGGCTCATGTGCATGAAACGGAATCCGTAGAGCTGTTTTTCTATGTACGCGTTCACATTTCGGATCCCGTGGTTAATAAGGAACACATTTTCCATGCGCTGTTTCAGCGCCTTTAAATTTTTATCCTTCGTGAGAGCCATGTTTCCGGTTTCTTTGATCAATCTTTTGTAGAGGCTGCCTGTTACGAGTGTGCTGAGTGTCCCGAGCGCACAGATCGCTGCCAGGACATAGAGCATTCTCCCTGTCTGTAAAAATTCCAGCATAATCAGTTCCCCTTTCTTCGTCCAGATCAATTCCAGATGATGCCACTAATTATACCGGCCTAGAATGTTTTTGAGAAGGTTGAGAACGGAAGAATCGTTCGTCAAATGGGGACAGGAATCGCGTTTTAAGGTGATAGTGGAGGTAAAATATTCTCGTAGAAAGTAGTTCTCGCAGCTTTCTTGCTCCAGAAAACTTTTTGAGTCTTCTCTTTTTAGATTCTCTTTACAAGTGCAAGCATCAGGTTCACGGAATGCTCAACAGCCTTTGCCTCAAACTCGCCGTAATCCATATGGGCGCTGTCATCTGCCTTGTCGGAGATCGCACGGACGATCAGGTACGGAACCTTGTTTAAGTATGCGGCCTGAGCGACTGCTGCGCCTTCCATCTCTGTGCAGTACGCGTCGAAGGTGTCATGGATCCAGTTCTTTTTCTCCTTGCTGTCGATAAACTGGTCACCGCTGGCAACGCGTCCCTTGAAAGTGCTGATATCCGGGTTTGCCTCTCTGCATGCCTCTTCCGCGAGAGCTAAAAGTCGCTCATCCGCCGGGAATTCCTTCACGCCAAGCTGGGGAATCTCACCTGCCGGATATCCGAATCCGCCCGCGTCCACATCGTGCTGTACTGCAACAGTAGAGAGAACGAGGTCACCGATATTGATCTCATTTCTTAAGGAACCTGCGATTCCTGTATTTACGATTCCATCCACCTGATAAAGATCCACAAGGATCTGGCTGCAGATACCGGCGTTTACCTTACCGATACCGGAACGAACGATGACAACGTCCTTTCCCTCCAGTTTTCCCTTGCAGAAATTCATTCCTGCCACTGTCTTCATCTCTGTCTCTGTCATTTTCGCGCGAAGCTTCTCGACTTCCACTTCCATTGCTCCGATAATACCAAGCATTTGAATTCCTCCGTGTTGTATCATATGATTTTAGTCTGATCTCGAAAGCAGCAGTTCATCTGCTGCTCTTAAACATAGATTCTGTCTGAGTTTTAGACGCGTTCTTACCGTCTTTATCGTTCTCATTATACGGGATACAAAGCGGAAGGTCAAATAAATCCTTAGCTCATCCGCCGATAAAATCCTCAACTCATCCGTCGATCTCCAGAATGACCAAGTCACTAAGTTCGCTCGCTCTTCTACTCACCTCGAACTAAGCTGACCCGTTTTTAATAATTCCGATATTTGCTTCGTCTGTAACCTGTAAACTTATTTTTTCCGTCTGGAAATCTTGCTTTATCGCCTATCCTCAGCTCTTTCCGCGCTTCTCTTGACAATGATTCTCTGCTGTGAGTATAATAAGGATACTTTCAAACTGGCCGCAAGGTCATATTTTTTACAAACGGAGGTTTTTATATGGTATACAAGACACAGGGCACCTGCTCCAGAGAAATCCATTTTGATGTAGAGAACAACAAACTCAAAAATGTAAGCTTCGTTGGCGGCTGCAATGGAAACTTAAAAGGTATCGGCCTTCTCGTTGAAGGCATGGATATCGACGATGTCATCAAGAGAGTCGAAGGCGTAAGCTGCAACGGCCGCCCAACCTCATGTCCAGACCAGCTTGCAAGAGCTTTAAAGCAGTATAAGGAGCAGCAGGCTTAAACATCAAAAGTGAGTCATTTCCAGACGTAAAAATAGCCCCGCAAGAGGTTTGTTGTGCGCGGGGCTATTTCTTTTATTCAGTTCATAAATTGTCGAATCATTATTCTCACCGGCCTCGACCGGTTTTATCTACGGTGTCTTCCCATCAACCATCTCCCTTTATCAGTTTGTGTCTATATTATCCGGCCGGAATAATATACTAAAGTATTAAAGGTTAAACTGCATGGTCGGTGAGAAGGACACCGTTTGTCTGGGTAACTTTAGCTTCCGCCTCGTCGCCCCACTCAACAAGATGCATTGCACGAGCACGATAATAACGATTAAGTTCACATCCTGTCACTGTAAATCCCACATGATAAGAGGTTAACTCAGGATCTTCAGCTTTACTTTTTTCAAAATCCCAGTGGTCAACTTGCACCCAATTTTCCTTTTTTTCATCCCAAACTTCTAAAAAAACAGTCTGATATATGCTATCTACAATTTTATGCGCATATGTATCTACTGAAATATGCAATGTTCCGTCTTCTTGATTAGTTATTTCAATTAAACCAGCTGACAACATAATGCCACGCATACTATTATTGGTACTATCACTCGACGTTTTTTCGTTATCCGTTAACAATACACTTTCTCTCAAATCATCATCTACGCTGTTTTCTGATATTGCAGGCATTGCGTATGCCATATTTGTCATCATAAGCATACAAATTAAAATACTGCAAAGTGTTCTTTTTAAAGCTTTCATAAATCCATCTCTCCTTTATTTGTTTTATATATATAAACGTAAATTAAAGAGAAATGTGACCACTTTTTAATAAAAATATAAATATTCTAGAATTTCTTTAAATTCAGTTTCAGATATGCAGCCATGAATATAATAGTAATTATTATTAAAAGTAATCATCGCCTCACATTCCTGTTCCCCATTTTCTAAATTATTTACCGAATATTCTATTTTCCTATTCATCCATTTATTTGTAACCTCTTGAGACACTAGCCTGTCAGATCCTGCCCCCGTCGATGAATTTGTTTCCTTTTTTCGTTGAACAAGGTAAATTACATTATCTCGATATAAAAACTGAATATCAATTCCATCCTTGTATGTTTCAAATGAATCATACATCATTTCCTCTGGACAATAACCAAATTTCAAAAAAGGGATATCCAATTGTTTTTTTGCCGCATCATATACTTTTTCTAATTGCGATTCATTGAAATTATTCTTGTCATTATCCAAGAAAATTTTTGTAGGCTTACCCGTTTGTCTAAAGAAATAACTCTTCTTCCCAATCGCCGTCCCCCCAAGCATCCCTGCAATCACTGCCACCAACGCCGCAGTAGCAAGGACCTTCTTCTTTCCGAATCGTATCACTTTCTTCTCATTCTTCTTTTTCTCTTCCGCTTCAGAGATTACTGTTACCGTCTTCTTTGGAAGCTCTTCTGTAATTTGAATGTTGGCTGATTCGTTCTGTGGAACCAGAGTCGGTGTCTGGGAGGCGGTTTCCTTTTCAAGTTCGGCTTTTCGTGCCAGGAAACGTTTCATGAGTCGATCTTCGGCGCCAGTGAAGTTTACATCTTTGAAAGTCTCGTTTGCCTGATCCAGCTGTTTTAACAGCTGATCATCCGAATAGCCAAACGCTTCCCGAAGACATTCGCTTATTTTCTGATCCTCACGATTCTCCGTGTCTGCCATGATTCAGCACCTCGCTTCTTCCTTTGTATCTATTAGGGGTTGACATTTCTCTTTCAGCCGTTACTATTAAATAGTCAGCAGCTGTGAAATTCTTGCTCCATGGAGGCAATTTTTATGAAAACCATTCTTCTCACCGGCGGTGGTACAGCCGGTCACGTTACTCCGAACCTTGCCCTGATTCCGTCTCTCAAGGCAGCCGGATATGATATTCGATACATTGGTTCCTACAATGGTATGGAACGCAAACTGATTGAAAACGCAGGTATTCCTTACGACGGAATCTCTTCCGGAAAACTGCGCCGATATTTCGATTTAAAGAACTTTACCGACCCATTCCGCGTATTAAAAGGTTACGCAGAGGCCTTAAAGTTGATGAAAAAATACAAACCGGATGTTCTCTTCTCTAAGGGCGGCTTTGTTGCGGTTCCTGTTGTCCTCGCTGCAAAGCATTACCACATTCCGACGATCATCCACGAGTCCGATATGACTCCAGGTCTGGCAAATAAACTCTGCATTCCGTCTGCAAAATGGGTATGCTGCAACTTCCCGGAGACCTTAAAGTATCTTCCGGAAGGAAAGGCAGTCCTCACAGGATCCCCGATCCGTGCAGAACTCCTTCAAGGTGACCGTCTTGCCGGTCTGCAGTACACAAACCTCTCTGCGGCAAAACCGATTATTCTTGTAATCGGTGGAAGTCTGGGCTCCGTAAAAGTAAACGGCGCGGTCCGCAGTATTCTTCCAAAGCTCTTAGAACAATTCCAGGTGATCCATATATGTGGAAAAGGGAACCTGGATGAGTCCCTGATTGGAACTCCCGGTTACGTTCAGTATGAATATGTTGACAGTCCGCTGAAGCACTTATTTGCGGCAGCTGATCTGATTGTCTCCAGGGCAGGTGCAAATTCCATCTGTGAAATTCTTGCACTCAGGAAGCCGAATGTCCTGATTCCGCTCTCCGCAGCGGCCAGCCGTGGAGATCAGATCCTGAATGCCAATTCTTTTGCAAAACAGGGGTATTCCACGGTTCTGGAAGAGGAGAAAGTGACTGACGCCACTCTTTTTGACGCGATTCACGATACCTACGAGAACCGCCGGACATTCATTGATAGTATGGAAAAGAGCCATTTAAATAATGCAATTGATACGATCATGAAATTGATCAACGATTGTGCTGATCACAAATGACCGCGGTTCATACGACTTTTCAGGTTTTCTCTTAAGTATTTTCTTGCTCTTGAAATTCGCGAACGACACATGTCGTTCGTGATTTCAAGACGCTCACAAATTTCTTCAGTCGTAAATCCCTGGATGAAATACATCACCGTGACATCCTTCCACGATTCCCTTAAACCATCCAGGACCTCGAAGATCTGACCGCAGCTTTCTCTGCTAATTACGGATTGCAGCGGATCGTATGTGGAAAGATCTGCGACATACTCCAGTTCACTCACATCTTCGTCCTCATTCGGCTTGATGCTTCGCTTCTCTTTTCTAAAATAGTCGATACATTTATTCTCGACAATACGCGCCAGCATCACTTTTATAGCTTTTTCACTCTCTAGCTTCCCGCCATAATCCGCCCGGTAGAACGACCAGAATGCTTCCATGACAATGTCTTCCACATCATCATATGGCACTCCGATCGCATAAGCCAGCTTCATATACATTTGAGCATATTTCGTAATCAGTACTTGCAGCAGTTCATCTTTGTCCTGCGGCATAAATTCTCCTTTAAAAATCTCTCTGATTACAGTGCATCTTTAATCTTTTCTGCTGTCTCAGCAAGAACCTCCGGATCTTCTTTTCCCGTTTCCCTTAATTAAAGATATTGTTGGGTAAAAAAGAAAGGTCAGTCGATTTTGCCAATGAAGCGGTAGTAGATTTCTACTTCCTGCTCACGGCTTCCGTCCTCGCCCTTGACAGCTTCGTGGACGGTTATTTTTTCAATTAGAGTGTTCAGAAGTTCGGCGGTCAGCTCCACAGGGTTGACATACTGTTTCATCAGGGCAATCCACTTTTCAGCGTCCGCTGCGGTCTGTACGGCGGCTTCCATCGTTTCGTGAAGCTGCCTTATTTTTGTTTCAAGCTCCTTTTGCTCGTTCTGGTACTTCTCGGACAGCATATTGAAGTTATACTCGGTTATGCGTCCGGCAGACCAGTCCTCATACATTTTAGCAAACAGCCCGTCAACCTCGGCTTTACGCTTCTCTGCCTTTTTCAGCTCCGCAGCCTGCTTTTTCTTCGCAGAGTTTCTTTCCCTGTCGCTGGCATTGAGCAGCCGTTTCAGCAGCTTGTCCTCGTCTTTCTGTACCATCATAGACCAGTATTGCAGTCTTGCAAGCACATAGGCATACAGTACATCATAGCGGATATAGTGCATGGAACACTGGCGTAATCCCTGTCCGTACTTACTGCAATGGTAGTGTGCATAGGGATTTTTGTTCTGGCTGTTTACACCATAAGCCAATGACCATCCGCAGTCCGCACATTTTACCAGCCCGGAAAATATCTGCGTTGTGCCATTCTTCTGTCGCCTGCGTCTGCTTGCAATCAGCTCCTGAACTTTTTGGAACACTTCTTCGGAAATGATGGCTTCGTGGGTATTTTCCACACGATACCATTCTTCTTGCGGCTTCCGCACCTTTTTCTTGTTCTTGAATGAAATGTTGCTCTGCTTGTTGTGAACGCTGTGACCGATGTAGGTTTCCTCTTTCAAAATGCTCTTGACCTGTGCAATCGTCCACGCATAGGCTTTTTCTGCGGGCGCACCGGCGTAGATATTGGCGAAAGTCCCGTATCTTTCATAGTTCAGCCAGCCGGGGGTAGGTACTTTCTCCTCCACCAGAATCCGTGTAATGCTGGCGGCTCCACGCCCGTGTACGGCAAGGTCAAAAATCTTCTCTACAATCCAGCGCGTTTCCGGGTCGATCAGAAGATGACCTTTTTTGTCCGGGTCTTTTACATAGCCCAGTGGTGCATAGGCTCCATAGTGTGCGCCATTGGCAAATCTTGTGTGCATGGCAGCCTTGACCTTTTTGCTGGTCTGTCGGGCGTGCATTTCATTCAGGATGTTTAAGAACGGGGCAAGCTCGCTTTCTCCGTTGATGGTGTCCACATTGTCATTGATGGCAATGTAGCGTACTCCCTTGCTGGGGAAATAGATTTCCGTGTACTGACCGGTCAGGATATAGTTTCTTCCCAGACGGGATAAGTCCTTTGTGACAACGCAGTTGATTTTCCCGTCCTCGATGTCATCAATCATCCTTTGGAAACTTGGACGCTCGAAATTTGTCCCGCTCCATCCGTCGTCAATGTACTCGTCTACAACAGTCAGCCCATGCTCTGCGGCATACTGCCTAAGCATCATGCGCTGGGTCTGGATACTGCCGCTTTCCCCCTGTAATTCATCGTCACGGCTCAATCTCAAATATAGTGCAGTGTTATAAATCGTTGTATTGTATGGTTGTTTCACGGTTAAAAATCCTCCTTCTAAAAGAAACAACCCACGCTTATACAATACTCGCTGGTACAAGTATATCATAAGCGTGGGCTGATTGACAGTCGTTATTCCGTATTTTTTCAGGAAGCGGCGGCAGCGTGCTGGATCACATCTTCCAGCAGACTGTCAAGCGGCTTCCCATCCTGTGCGAAATGCTCCGATACCTTGATACGGACTTTCCCCATGACAAAATACTGGGTGCCGTCTTTTTCGGTAAGCAGGGTGCCGCTGTTTTTGTTATTGCTCTCGTTTTTGTTTTTTGCCATAGGCAGTTACCTCCATAAATGAAATATGCCCGACAAGGGAATGTCAGGCAGGTGTACAGCCGCAGACTGTCTCCATGTCAACCAAACCGTGTCAACCGGCAGAAAAGACTTTGAAAACAATCCATAGGCGCTCTATGATTACTTTTTACTTTTTCTTTGATTTCTTGGTTGACATGGTTGACAAAGGAGAGAAATGCCCCAAATATCAGGCTTTTCCCCGTCAACCGGCTGTCAACCGAAGCGTCAACCAAACTGTCAACCGGTGGCTTTTCAGAATGGCAGTTCCATTTGCCGGGCTTCTTCTTCCGTGATTTCCTGAAAACCGTCCCCCTCCGGCGGAGCTTGGTTGACACGCTCCCAACCTTTTTGAGAACCGTATTTCTTATACCGCTTCGGGCTTTTGTAGGCTGCCCAGCCCTGTATGATGCCGCCCGCAATGCCGGTATTCATAATCTCGCAGATTGCCCGTGTCTCCCAGTCTGCCGGGGAATTTAAGTTCCCCAGCGCTTCCTCATAAAGCTGCTTGGAGCATACCCTGTCGCCGGTGTAGTCCTCCAAATAGGCGTAGATCATGCCAGCCTGTGTGTCCTCCTGCATGAAGTCCTGCTGGTGGGCGTTCAGGTATCGGTTCATTTCCATGCTGAATGACAGCTTATACTTCCCACTGCGGTAAACCGTCATGGCTTCCGCCCACATCTGTTCGATATACGCCCTCGCCGCCGCTTCATCGTCCAGTATGTGAACCTCCGCCCGTTCCGGGTACACCGTCACGGGGAGAAAGCGCCGGTTGCCGGTGCGATCACGGGGCAAAAAGTCCTGCCGGTTGGTCGTCCCTCCAAATACACATTGCCGCAGCCGGTCTGCCGGATGTGTCTCATACGGCACTTTGTAGGTTTCTTTCTGGCGGCTTAAGAATGACTTGATTTCCTCAATACTCTTGGCGTTGGCTGTGGCAATCATCTCCGACATCTCGATAATCCAATGCCCTTGCAGCTTGCGGTACACATTTTCATCGTCCAGCTTTTTCAAATCGTCTGAAAACCATTCGTCCCTGCCTGCCAGCAGCCGGAAAAAGGTAGATTTCCCGGCTCCCTGACCACCAACCAGACAGAGCATGACCTCAAACTTGCTCCCCGGTCTGAATACCCGCCGGATGGCTCCCATCAGGAACAGTTTCAAGGCTTCATAGGTGTATTCGTCCGTATCGGCTCCCAGAAAGTGATGCAGGGCGTAACGGATGCGCTCTGTGCCGTCCCATTGCAGGCTGTTCAGGTAATCCCTGACTGGATGGTAGCGGTTTTCATTGGCAACAATCTTGATGGCGCTCTGCACCTTTTTCTCGCTGGTAAGCCCGTAATTTTCTTCCAGATACAAAAGCAGGTAGTTCATGTCCATGTCGGTCAGCGTGGTACTGGTGCGCTCCCAGCCCAGCGGCTTCACAATGTCAATCTGCTCCGTCAAAAGGTTCAGGCGCAGCGCCCCGCGAAACAGAGGGTCACGCTGGAACACCGTCAGGCAGTTTCGGATGCTGTTCTTCACGCCGCCTTTCTGCGTCCCCTCTAATGTTTCCCGGATTTCTGCCGGTGTCTGCGCCGGTTCCATTGTGTCCATCGTCCTTTTGACCGCTTCCTGCGTTTCCGGCGGCAAGCTCTGAAATTCGCTGTTCAAGCCGCAACACCTCCTTTCCCTGTGCGGCGATCAATGCCGCTTTTTCTTCTATTTCTCCGTATAACAAAATATCCAAAAGGTATTCTGTGTAGCTTATCCTCTGCAACGCTTCCACAAAAAGAGGATGCCAGATGGCATCCTGCGGCTGTGGGGCGTGTGCTGTTTTCCAATGCTCCAGCAGGCGCAGATAATCGCATAGCACCCGGAAACAATACCGTTCCGTTTCCTGAAATCTCTGCTCCGCTGATTTTTGTCGGGGCTGTGACCTGTTGTGACGCTTCCTATCTGGCAGCGCATTGCCGGATTTCTCATAGGAAACGCCGAAGTCCTCCGCAAGCCTGACCGCAGCTTCCCGTTTCCCCAATCCATGCAGCAAAGCGGCCAAGTCGATCACATCCCCGGAAGCCCCGCAGCCGAAGCAGTAAAAGCGGCTGTCCACTTTCATGCTGGGCGTGCGGTCATTGTGGAATGGACAGCAGACCATGCCGTTTCTCCCCACCCGGATTCCATAGAATGAAGCAGCCTGCCGGGTGGTAACAGACTGTTTCACCGCTTCAAATACATTCAAATGCTCCCTCCATAAAAATACTGGTAGCGGTAAAGCTGCCGGTTATATCATAGCTCCATCTCATGTTTCTTTCTCTGTACTGCCTGTGGCTGCTCCCTCCGGCGCAGTGCGGTATCTACGGCGTTCTGCACCTGCCGTAGCCGTATGACTTCCTCCCGGAGTGGCTTGTGCTGCGGAGACAGTTCGGCATACTCTGTTTTTAACTGTGCGTATTCCTGTTTCCATGCTTTCAGGGCAATGGGTTTTCCGTCCAGTTTTTCTTTCAAAATACGGCGGGCGGCATAAAACAGCCGTAACTCCGCATCGTGGGATGTTTCAAATTTCTCCCTCTGTTTCTTAAACTTGATATTGTTCAATTCCGTATGAACAGGTTTTAGCCGCTGGTAATTCTCGCCCTCCCGTATCAATTCCTGCAATTCCTTTATCCGGGCAGATTTCTTTTTCATGGAGTCGCTTAACGCTTCAAATTCTTCGTTGACAGAGGAAAGACGCTCCTGCAAATCCTCTAATGTGAGCAGCTTGTTTTCCGTCAGATAATTGACGGCTTCGGCAAACTGCTTTAAGTTTCCGGTTCTGGCTTTATTGCTCCATGCCCCTGCGTTGCGCTGGTTGTAATAAGCGATCAACAGGTCGGCAAGGCTCGGTGTCTGCGGTTTGGAAAGTTCTTCTTTTACCTCTGCCATCCAGACAAACAGGGCTTTGATCTTCTTCCTCACATCCTGCATGAGCCGGTTGGTGGCTTTAATCCAGCGGTTCAGTTCCCCTTTCTCGGTGCGGATGCCCTTTGCTTCCATCTGCCGGACATTAGCTCCCTCGTGGACAGTAGGTATCAGGTCAAGCCCCTGCCGCACATAGGAACGGTGGTCGATACGCACATCCAGCCCTTTTTCCTCAAATTTTGTATTAACGGCAGCCGCCCACTGCTCCCGCCAGTGTTCCAGCGTTTCCGGCTCATGCCAGTCTGTTGTATGGACAGCGTTAAACATATAATCGCCGTTTTTATCCCGGATTCGGTTTCCATCTTCATCAAGAAGATATTCCCGACGCTGTTTTTGTCCCCATGTGCCATCCGGGTTCAAAGGGCGCATGGTTGTCATCACATGAAAATGCGGGTTAGGGATGCCGCCGTCCTCTTTCTCCGGGCTGTGAAAAGCAAGGTCGGCAATCATGCCTTTTGTCACAAACTGCTCCTGTACGAACTTCCTCGCCAGCTCCATGTTTTCTTCCAGCGTCAATTCATTCTGCATGGCAATATCAAAGGAATAGGCAAGCTGTGCTTTTGGATGTTTCTCGCAGTTCTCCACAGCATTCCAGAGGGTCGCCCGGTCAAGATATATTTCCGGCGCATGGGGCGGCAGCATGATTTCCGAAGCGATCACGCCGCCCTTTTTGGTGTAGTCGCTGACTTCTCCATAGTAGCTGCTGTAAAGACGCTCCCCGGCTCGATAGGCTGCGCTGGCAATGGCGCTCTGACCGGCGCTGCGCTTGATCTGTGCGATTGAAAAATGATAAAGTGCTATCCTTAGTCACCGCCTTTCTCCTGCCCGGAAATACGGGCGTGGTTCTCTGTGGCAGACCGGATGAAATGCTCCGCCTGCGGCAGATTCAAAATGCTTTCCATGAGGGAATAAAATTCCGCTTCGGATAGCTCCTTTGTCTGTGGTGCAATGCTCTCAATAGCTGCCCCACGGGTAATCAGCCGGTGCGTCCTCTGTTTCCGGGAACCGCTTTCCAGATACGCCTGCCGGTTTTTCAAACGCTGCATTTTCCGTTTTTCCTGTTCCAGCAGGACAGTGGTTTTTTCATATTCCTGCTTCAACTGTTCCAAAGATTTTTCCATGTTCTCACATCCTTTGCTGATAAGATAAAGAAAGACCATCCGCAGACAGTCCGTGTGTCAGTGCTTCTATAAAACCCGATGAAAAGGGAAAACCGCAGAGCGGATTTCTCTTTGCGGCGGGTACACAGGGGATAGCCGCTTTAGCGGCGCAAGGGGGTGTAGCCACCTTGTCGGAGCGAAGCGAACGCAGACCTCGGATTGCTGATTTTATCAGCGGCAGAGGTAAGCTCCGCAGGACGCACGATACATGGTCTTTAGACTATGTATAGAAGTGCGCCCTTAGTTCCTAAGGGATTTTGCCGTTTCCGGCAGTCTTGTCCTTTTTCTTGGAACGCTTGGAAAGATACTTCGGGCAGTCAACCACAACCGCCCGGAAGCTCTGTTTACATTCGTGCTGGCATTTCCGGCACAGTTCGTTGTAAGTGATACGGCTGCGGTCATTTAAGAAGAAAGACCATTCCAACCGCCGCTTGTTACTCATTCTTGCCATAACCGGCTCCTTTCTCCGTTTCTATCTGATGTACGCAGATAGGCTGTTTTGATGTAGCGTCTCGGTATCATTTTTAAGTTTTTTTCCCTCTGTATGCCCCTTTGGAAAGTGCGGCAGTATTGCAAGTCAGGGAATGATACCTCACGCTTATTTGTCGCTTCCCGGTACGGTTTCGGAGCCTTTTGCCATCCATTCAAAGAAAGCAATTTTGCTGACCTTGATAAGTCTGCCCCTGCGGAACGCTGGAAAGCCGGGTGTGTGTACCAGCTCATAGGCGCTCGCTCTTGAAATTCCCATAATCCGCTGAATGTCCGCCACATCCAGAACCAGCGGTAAATCCTCGTAGCTGTTCAATCTCTTTTTATCGTTCATTCTGTTCCTCCCATAAATCAAATAGGTTAAAATGCTTCCTGTTGCCGTTCTCCCCAAAAGCCGTTTTCCTGCCCCATTCCTGCGGTGTTTCCCTGCATTGGTGCGCCGAATGCGTCACTTCTCCTGCCGGTCATATCCCTTTTGGACGGTCATTCACTTGTCAAGGTACTGTGCGGTACGAAATTACCAACCGCAATCATCATAGCGTACTATCCTTGACAAAACAATGATTCTGCGATACCATGAGTGTAACGGATATAACTGAATTATATAATTACCATAAACAAAGGCAGGGGATAGGGATGGAGAATCAGTTTATACGGCATGAGCCATGTTTTGAGAGGATTTTGTTTGTCCTGACGCTGGACAGGAAGAAAATGAAAGAGCGGATTTTGATTGGGGAAGAACAGCAGATCCGCTTCCGTCTGAACGGGAGCCAAAACGCAGAGGTGCTTTGTGATATGACACGCCCACTGGGAACTTTTTTGATAAACTTTGAGCGTGACACGGACAGAGACTGGAACTTATACGGGCTTTCTCCGCTGCGGCAAGCTCTCCACTCCAACCGATGGAAACAGCCGGAGCTGGAGCAGGCGGCAAGCGAATTTCTTTGGGAGAAATATCTTAGCAACGACCCTCTGAAAATGTATGTGGCGTTCCGTATCTGGAACAGCTATCTGCTTGCCAGAGAACCCCGTGACCGTAACGCTGCCTGTGACCGCTTCATGGATAAAATGAGCAGACTGACCGGGGTATTCCAAAACGAAACCATGAGCTTTGACAGGGAGACAGGAAAACCGAAACAATTTCAAGCTGGCAGCCTTTATTTCAAAGGCGCACCGTCAGAAGATACCCGGCTTGACCTCTGGTTCCCGGACAACCGGCGCACAGAAGAATGTGTGTCTGCCTATGCGTCCCTCTACCCGTTGATTACCTATTATCTGAACAGGCTGAATGACTGGGGGCTTTGCTTCCGGCGGTGCAAGGTCTGTGGAAAATATTTTCTGGCAAAGAGCCAGCGGTATGAGCTGTGCAGCGACAAGTGCCGAAAAGCACAGGCGCTTCAAAACAAGCGGGAATTTGACGAGAGGTCAAGAGAAAATAACTATGACCTGCTTTATAAAAATGAATGCCAGAACTGGCGCAACAAAATCAACCGGGCAAAGAATACCAACGGCTTTCCAGCTGACCGTCTGGAAAAAATACAAGCTACCTTTGCTGACTTCAAGAAAGAAGCATTGCAGAGAAAAAAGGCTGTAAAAACAGGAACAGCCAGCCCGAAAGAATTTACGGACTGGCTGTATCAGCAGAGTAATGTAATTGTGGAGCTGACAGATTATTAAAAAATGTTTGTCAGCTTTATGGCAGTGCAAATTTATATCCGATACCGGTAACGCTTTTGATATAATCAGGATCGCCCGGTTCTGTCTTTAACTTTTTCCGCAGATTGCATACATGGTTATTGATGGCTTTCCGGGAATAGTAGGTGTAATCTTCGTTCCAAACCAAATCCATGATAACCTCATAGGTAAATACCCGGTTCGGGTTCATAATGAGCAGAAGCAGGATGTCGAACTCTTTTATAGTCAGGGCGATTTCCTGCTCATGAACAATCACACGCCTGTATTCCAGACAGATGTATAAATCGCCCTCTTGAAATTCCGTAAGCGGACTGTCTTGCTTCCAGTTGTGCTTTAAGTGAAAACACATAGTTTCAGTTCTTGTTTTCGTTGTCCTTTCAAGAAGATACTGTGCAAGCTCCTCCTGTTGCCTTTCATCAAGCAGAAGTATCAACTTTTCTCCAATCGCTCTGCCGGATTCAGATATATCAAATACAGCTAATTTCCCATATTTTCACCTCACAATTAACTCTTTATATCTGCTGTACGACGGCTTTTTTCTTTTGCTGTCGAGTGGCAGATGCTTCATACTATGTCAATTTCAAAAAGTTCTCTTTATCCTTTATTACTTTTCTGTTTTGTCTGATGTAAAAGCAAGATAACCAAAACAGAAATAGCTATACTGCATAGAATGTATGTCCAATTAAAATATGATAGATTGATTAAATTCTGTGCTGATTGATTTTTAATGAGGTTTGTGTATGGCGCGTTACTCTTAATCGCTTCCATAACTCCTAAAACATTTATCGGGCTTAAATTGTATAAGTACGCACCAAATAAATATATCGCTACCTTTTCAACAATGGACGGTATTAAAATAGCCAATGCAGAAAGCCATAATGGACATTGCTTGTGGGATTTCTGTAAATATACTGCCCCCAAAAGATATGGCAATATCGCAAGGCAACAGCCCAAAAGGACAATATTCTGATGAAGCCCAAAGAGGGCGAAGAATACACGGATAAAAAGATATGTTCCAAATATAATCAACCAATCAATGAGCAAGCCTTTTATTGGCGTGCGCTCTTTTATTGTTTCGTTTTGTAACTGCATTTCATTACCTCCCAAATGGACGATCCACTTTCGGGAACGTCAAGGTTACGGTTGTTCCACCGTAAGAATTGTTTTTTAGCTCCACCGTGATAGACAGGTCAGTTGCCATTTTCTGAACAAGGTATAATCCCATACCCGTAGAACGACTAAGGTAACTGCCCGTATCTCCAGTAAACCCCTTGTCGAAAACAAAGGGTAAGTCAGACAACGGTATGCTTGTGCCGTTGTCTTTAATAGATAAAGAAATCTGTTCACTATCCGCACTATCAGCAATGGAAAAGAGAAGCCGGGGAGCAGGATTGTTCCCCGCATATTTCACACTATTGCTGATTATCTGTCCTAAAATAAACATCAAACCTTTTTTGTCAGAAATCACTTGATAATCGTTTTCGGTATATTCAACAGAAAATCCGGCTTCTTCAAGAAGCGTTAAATTATCTTCAACTGCTTCACGACAAGTTTCAAGAATTGAAAGCGGCTCAAAAAAGTAATCCTTATGAGTAGCTCCAAGCCTTGAAAAGTATAGAATTTGTTCTATATCCTGTCGGGTATGGTCGCGTACATACAGCATACGGGTATGAACCAAAGGGGACATTTCATCTTTTCGATTGTCCAGTAGCAAGGTCATAAGGGATAGCGGTTTTTTGATTTCATGTACCCAATTTTCAATGTAGTGTTCATAATCTGTAACTGTAATTTTCTGTTCGTTGATATATTCCTGCTGCGTCCTCAAATGCTGCCCCAATTCACAGATATAAGGGCGTAATACTGCGGGAACAGCTTCACACAGTAAGTATTCGTTGGTATCGTCCGGCTCCAATAGAAAACGCCGAAAAATAACGTCTGCCCTGTTGCGTTTTCTGATTGATATAGCAAGAGGAATAGCAAGTGCGGCAAATGATACAAAAATTATCAATGCAACATAGTTGATAAAATAATCGGGATTAGCCAGCCAAGCAAGGAATATAAAGAACAAGTCCAAACAGGCAAGTGTAATAATCCATACACGATTAGAGGAAATATATGTTAAAAGTATTTTTAGCTTCTTCATAATCGCACCTGCTCTTTCAAGCGGTAGCCTTGCCCGCGTACTGTTTCTATCCGATCTTCAAGACCAAATTCACGGAGCGTTTTCCTCAATCGCGTAAAGGTTACTTGCAGCGCATTTTCGTCAATGTATTCTTCCGTTCCCCAAAGCACGTTGCACAGCTCATGTTTGGTAACAAGATTAGGGCTTTTCTTCAAAAGCGCAAGCAATATTTTTCCCTCATTGGGTGGCATGAGGGAAGAACTCTTTCCCACATAGATTGTAAAGGTGTTTGTGTCAAGTAAAAATCCGTTCCCGTCCAGTAAACCTTGCCGTATCTGTTCCTCTTTGCGTCGTAATAAATTTTTAATGCGGGCAAGCAGGCGCTCCATATTACACGGCTTTGTTAAGTAGTCGTCAGCTCCCAATCCTAATGCGTGAAGTTCGTCCTGCAATTTATCTCTTGCTGTCAATACCAACGCTGTTCCAATCTGCTTTGCTTTTAATTCTTTGCAGATTTCAAAGCCGGAATGAAATGGAAGATTTATGTCGAGCAAAACCAAATCGGGGGAATACTCTGCAATTTCCGATATTGCGTTTTCAAAATCAAATAACGCAACTGTTTCATACCCCGACTTTCTCAATAAATCCGTCAGTTCTTCCCGCATATAAACATCATCTTCAACTACCATAATTCGTGCCAATACGACCACCTCCTTTCACGTAAGCCTGTTATGAATTAGGCTTGTAATTTATTTTTCCGATTTCCCGTGTAGCTGTCCGCGCAACAGCCACACCGTAAACTGCCATAATAAGAACGACAGTAAATGCCATAATAATCAGCAACGGATAAGATTGCCCGATCTTTGTGCTGTCAGAGTATAAATGTTGCTGCATTGCATAAAGACCAACCGTACCGCTTATACAAGCCAACATTAGGGGGAGCAGGAAATACCATAAAACTTGTTTATAAATTGACCGCTTTATCTGTTCGCGTTGCGCACCCAAAATTGAGAGTGTCAAATATCTTAATTTTGTCGATTGCATTTGTGTTAAGAATTGCAAAGCAAGCAATGCACACGCAATAATCAATAGCATAAAGCCCATATATAAAGTCGTGTAACTCCCGGAGATAAGATAAAATAGCTGTCGCCCGAAATTATCAAGATAGCTTTCGTAATACAGACCGGACGGCTTCAGCAAATCACGTGCTTCCATAACGGACAACATCAGCCCATTTGCTTCTACAAGCTCATTCGGAATACAGAAATTCCAATATACGGAACACGTGTCCGGGTCTACATAGTTATGATATATCTCGTCGGAAACAATCAACGCGGTTACAATTTTAACATTTTCATCCGCAGTAAGCCCTTTCATTGGTACAGACGGAACAAGTGTAACTGACTTTTTGTCAATGGAAATCAACGCATTACCGCTTGTCTGTGCGTTCTCTGCAATCCTGTCTAACAGAGCAATGGTATCTTCCTGTGCTTTCCCTAAAAAGTCCGGGTTGAGGTAAAAAACAGCTTCGTCATTTTCAAGATTTATTTGCTTTTCTCCTGCGGCTTCCAACAAGCGATTATATGATGAAACTGGGAGCATATAAGGAGCAACACTCCCCGTATCAATAAATCCAAGCAGATTAAGGGCTGCGGGTTGATGTGAGCCTAATTCGTAACTGGCAGCTTCTTGTGTAGCAGGGTCTATTACACCCTCTGGCAAGTTTTGAACAATCTCTTTTCTTAATACAGACCAGTCAACAAAGGATTTCATTTCCCCGGAAGCAGGACGTTTCATGTTCCCTGTTTCCATACGGTTAAGATTAGCTACATAAACTCGCATTTGCTCGTCGGAAAGGTATTGTTCAATATTCTGTTCTTCGCCCATTACTGTAAAATCATAGACAGCAGAAGTTCTTGTTAATTCATTCCCATGCGACATAATAGTTGCAGAACCATTTGCAATAAACATAATGGTAAGCATCATCAGAATAGACGCAACACTAATTGAAATATATTTATAAACAACATTTTCGTGAAGCTGTCGCAAAGTAAATACATAAAGTCCATTTGTCGCTTTACGTTTGTTAGAAGCAGCTACTATACTTAAAAGCCGAGCAATGCCACGGATAAAAAGAATTGTTCCAACAATTCCAAGCAGGACAGCAACAAGCAGCATTACACCACCGCCAGCCATGAAGTGTTCTATGGCAACCCAGTATGCAACAAGTAAAACTGCCGTACCAATTACAAGGGATAGCAAACTTCCGTGTGTGCTGCCCGTGTGTTGTTTTTTTGCCATTTCTCCATAAAGCAGTTGGTGAACTTCTTTCTTAAACAATTTTCCACATAGTATAAACAACGCCACACATTGGATAATTAAAAATCCCAATATCGTAAAGAAAACTGCGCTTAACGAAAAACTTGATTGATGTGCAATAATACCGTGTCCGACTAAACGTGCCGTTGCAAGGCTGATAACTTCGGATAGAAAACCACCGCAGATAAGTCCACCCAAAAGAGCGACAAGTGAAGTGATAAGCCCCTCCGTCATAATTTGCGTAAATAATCGGGTCTTTGTCATACCAAACATCAAATATAACCCTAATTCCCGACTGCGACATTCGAGCTGATACTTATTTGCAAATACTACAAGGAAAAATACAAATAATAATGCACAAACATAGACAGTAGGCAAAAGGTTTGTAAGTAGCCGTTCCACGGCGTCGCTTTCAAGGCTACTTAAAAAGCGTATCACGTCCTGCGCTCCGAGAGAAAGCACAATGTAAAATGCCGCTACCGCCGTTACCATTGTCAGAAAGTAAATCAGATTTTCGTTGCGGCTACGTTTGGAATTTCTCCATGCAAGGTTAAAGAACATTTGCGCTCCCTCCTCCCATTTGCGCCATTACGTGTAATATGCGCGCATAAAATTCTTCCCGTGTTTCTGTCGGAACTTTGCGACGCAATTCATGGAAAATAACGCCGTCCTGTATGAACAAAATGCGGGAACAGAAACTTGCTGCGTTAGGGTCATGCGTAACCATTAAAATTGTACGTTCTTGTGATTGATTGACTTCCCGTAACTTTTCCATGAGCAGCCGCGCGGCTTTTGTATCTAATGCACCTGTCGGCTCGTCAGCCAAAATAATATCCGGGTCAGAAATCAAACTACGGGCTGCGGCTACACGCTGCTTTTGACCGCCGGACATCTGCGCCGGAAACTTTGAAAGAACATCAGTAATTCCAAGAAATCCGGCTATATCATTTAGGCGCTTTTCGGCTATGGAAATATCTATATTGTGAATGGATAAGGGCAACAGAATATTTTCTCTGCCTGTCAAATTATCAAGCAAAGCAAAGTCTTGAAACAGATAACCAATTCTATTTCCACGGTATTCCGCTAACTTAGCACCGTCAAAAGCACTTATATTCGCTCCGGAGAGCAAAATTTGTCCAGAGGTGGGTTTAATGACCGTAGCAATACAATTCAATAATGTTGTTTTCCCGGAACCGCTGGCTCCCATAATTCCCAAATACTCGCCATTGAGAACATCAAAGGTAATTCCGTTTAGTGCTTTTGTGGGAACACCTTCTTTGGAATATGCTTTGTGCAGGTCGCGTACTTCTAAAAGTTTTTTTGTATAATCCATACTTAACACCTCTTTTTTGTTCATGTTTTTTTACAATTAAAATTTTACTACACAAAGCACAAATACACCACTTACATTTGATGTAAGGTTCCTTTGCTTGAATTTCACCGCTATTCTTTATGCTGCTTTTCGTCTGTCACCAGACATTCAATCTTCTACAAAATATTCACCATATATCATAGTCGGTTGACCGACCAATAACAACACACTATTTCTTGACAACCTTATACTCATGTTCTACAAGAGTTCTAAATCTATTTGTTTAATCCATAAATGCAAAAAGGACAGCAGTATCAAATTGCTATCCTTGCATTTTATTATGGCTGATAATGTATAAGCGTGGGTTCGTCATATTTGGTGTGGTATCTTTAACTATGGGAAACTCCCGGTTCCCATCCAGCGATCACCGGACCGCCCTCATAGCGCGGGATCACATGTACATGGAAATGGAATACCGTCTGTCCTGCTGCTTCACCGTTATTCTGTACCAGGTTGAAGCCTGCGCAGCCCAGGGATTTCTTCATTGCGGTTCCGAGTTTCGCTCCTAACGGAAGTACTTTTGCAGCAATCTTCGGATCCAGCTCGGTAACGTCCTTAAAGTGTTCTTTCGGAAGGATCAGGGCGTGACCTTTCGCAGCCGGACCAAGGTCCAGAATTACACGGAAATCTTCATCCTCATATACAGTTGAGGAAGGAATCTCACCATTCGCGATCTTACAGAAAATACAGTTACAGTCTTTCATCTTTTGATACCTCCGTCCGCCCACCAGTCTCTGGCAGGCCTATGATATAAAATTATAGCAAGCACAAAGCCTATTACAAGGCCAGACAGGTGTGCGATATTGTCCACACCGGTGCTTGTATATCCTAAATACAGGGAGAAAAAGATCATGATCACAAGTTGTCTTGTATTCAGATCTTCCAACTGCCCTCTGTTGGCCGTAACCACATAAAGCAGGCCGCCGACCACTCCAAAAATTGCGCCGGATGCCCCGGCTGATACTGTCATTGTATCAGCTGTGTGCGCCATCATAGACACCCAGTTCGAGCCAATTCCGCAGAGCAGGTAAAATATCAGGTACTTCACATGTCCCAGTGCCCGTTCCAGGTTGTCCCCGATCACAAACAGGACCAGCATATTGTTCATAATATGCCGGATTCCAAAATGCATAAACATCGCTGTCAAAAGCCGGTAATACTCACCGTCCTCCAGGACTGCAGGTGCAAACATCGCGCCCTTTGTATACATGAAATACGCGTCCTCCGAGGAACCGGTGATCTCCAGATACAGGAAAAACAGCACATTCAGAGCAATCAGAAGTCCATTTACATAAGCCTTCTTTCCATATCGGCTTCCCATGGGTCTCATCCTTTCTACTCTGTTATTTCATGACCCCAAGTCCTTTTGCGATGATCGTGATAAAGTCCTGGACATTCGTCACGATAGTCGTTGCGGAGAGGCTTCCGCGGTCCATCAGCTTGTTTACCACAAACTCGTCCGCATCAACAGTATAGAGATATACCGGGCGGATCGTTCCGTCCTTCATAACGCGGAATGACGGAGTCATATTGCCCGTGGCAATCGTGTGAAGCATTGTAGCTAAGCAGATCACACAGGTGGCATCCCGCACCATATCGCGCATGGCGCTCTGTCCTTTATACGCATCTCCGATGACTTCCGGCATTGGACCGTCATCGCGGATCGAACCGGTCAGAACAAACGGAACATGATTCTTCACGCATCCATAGATAATACCATTGTCAATGTGATTATCCTCGATAAATTTCGGAATGGAACCGCTTCTGCGGACCTTATTTAGTACATCCAGGTGGTTGTAATGGCCATTCGGCTGGGATACCTGCGTGTAGATATCCTGTCCTAGTGCCGTATGCAGCAGCGCGCCCTCCAGGTCGTGGGTCGCGAGCGCATTTCCTGCCATCAGACCGTGGGCATATCCGTTATCGATCAGGGACTGCATTGCGTTTCTCGCGTCATAGTCGAAGGAAAACGCCGGTCCCATGACCCAGACAATCTTCCCATGTTCTTTTTCATAGCGAAGAAGGTCCATCAGGCGGTCATAGTCTCTCGCATAGGAGGTCTCCCTGCTTCGTCCCTGGCGGAACACAAATTTATCCGCAAGCGCGTCCGCTTCTGTCTGGAATCCTGTACTGTGGACATAAATTCCCTCCTCACAGGCTTCGCTCCGTCCAAGAATAACCTTGTCACCTTTTTTGAGATTTCTGTTTTCGACTACCTCCAAATGTCCGTCCGGGCAGATCACAACGCTGGAATCCATGCGGCCCTCTTCCGCTAACACCCACTTGCCCTGAATCTTAAAATATTCCGGGAACATAGATGTGCTGTGAAAGTATTCTGGGGCAACCCCATCGATCTCCACGATTTCCCATTTCGCGTCAGGGGCCTTGATAAACTGTTCCTTTGAAAAATCGGGCTGATGATATTCTGGCATCTGAAAAGCCATAATACCCCTCCTTTCATCATTGATGGATATATCATAGACCAAATGTCCGAAAAACACCACCCCTGTTTTGTATTTTTACTTTCTCTTTAACGGAACTTTTACCCAGGAGATCCTACAAAAAACGGTATCTCTGATCCGCAAAAGAGAGCATTTCCCCTGGTTCTATATGAATACTCTCATTTGTCTCCAGGAACCGCCCATTTACACTGGTTCCATTCGTTGAATTGAGATCCGTGATCATATATCCGTCCTTATCTTCTTCAATTTTCGCGTGGATCCGGCTGATCTGAGGCAGATTCAGGCAGAAATCCGATATTTCCCGGTTCTTTCCAATAATAAACGGGAAATATCGGACCAGGACGTCCTCGCCCCCATTTTCCGGGACGAGACGTCTTGTCGCCGGGTATATCTGTCTTCCCGTAAGAAGCACTGTCTGCATTTCATCAGATTCTCTTTGTCTTACATCAGTTCTTAAGTCATTAGGATCAGTATAAATGCCATTCTCATTATTTTCTGCATCTCCCCACACTTCCGCCATATCTCTCCGGTATTCAATTTTGTCCGGCATTCCTCCGCGCTCCCTGTCCTCTTCTTCCCGGAACTCAACTTCCCAGTCCTCTTCTGTTTCCCCGGTCTCTTCTTCATCTTTTTTCACACGAAAGAATATCACGCCGGCCATCAGCACACCTTCCGCCGCAAGGATTCCCCATTTCCATTCCAGAATCCGATCGATTCCGACGATAAAGTAAACTGCCACCGGAACAGCTGCCATCAAAACCGCAAACAGCACTGAAAACAAGTTTTTCCCGTGCTTCAGCCCTTTCTCCTCTGCCAGTTCTTCTGTCTCGCCTGAAAGATCCGTTTTCTTGATCTCAGAATATCTGTACTTTCCTTCTGATCCATTTTGCTTTTCTCCCTGATGTCGCGGCAGCTCTCCTGCTGCCCCTGTCCCATATTCCCTGACCATTTTTCTCTCTGCTTCATATAACTTTTCCTTTCCAGTGTTTTCCCCGAAAATATCTTCTTTCCCGTCTCTTTCTCCCGCCCGCAGACATTTTTCCAGATCCCGGATCCCCAGATTTTCCTTTTCTCCTGCCCGAAACAGAGCGAATGCCAGAACTACCGCGTCTCCGTCTGTGTGATCCACATGGTCCAGAATATACCGTGCCAGTTTCCGGAAACTCTCCTCAAACTGACTGCCACTCCCTGGAAGAAGGCAGAAATTCGCTTTCAGGTCATCCGGATCCACATAGATCATATCCGGTTCCAGACAAAGCTGGTCTCCGTCCATCAGGAACCTTTCCAATGCCGTCATGGTGACGACCAGATCACTGGTGATCTGCCGGATCTCCTTTGCCTTAAATGACCGGTATTCCATCATTCTGGCTAGCGACTGTCTCGACGTGATATTAAAATACAGGAATGTCTCCCCATCGATCCTTTTTTCCTGAAACGGCAGAAGTCCGTTGATCCTGTTTTCCGACAGCATCCGCAGCGCATAGGATCCCCCGATCTCTTTTTCCGGGTGCAGTACCATGTAATTTCGGTTCATTTCTCGTTTAAATTCTGTTTTCATCAGTCATCGATCCTGTCTTTTATTTTCTTCAAGGCGTCCTGCTGCCGCAGAAAAGTCTCCGGGTGGATATCCGCCCGCTCTATATGAAGACTCCAGTCCCCCGCCGCCGCGTCACCTTCTGCCGTCAGCGCTCCCAGATTCAGATGGAGCTCATATGCTCCCAGATAAAGCCTTGGGTTCCCCATCTGGCTTCCCTCCTGCTCAAAAGAATCTATCGTCTTTTTCTCATTGACGTTATTCCTGGCCCGCTCCAGTGTTTCCTCCAGGATCATACTGCCAGTCACCGTATCATGGACCGTGTAGGCATATCGGATAAACGCCGCCAGAGATAGTAAGACCACAGAAAGAATTATGGATGCCTCTACCGTTATGCTGGCGCTGTAATATTTCTTTATGCAAGTCGTCTTTCTCATATCATCCTCATAAGCACCATCCACAGTGACGCAGGTAAAAGGAACGGCAAAAACGGCAGCCGCAGTTTTCGGATATTTTCCCTTCCAGTTCCGATCTGTGCGCCGACCATTATCGCAAGCCCAAATATTCCGCAGAAAATCTGCCCGGAGATCAATAACATCACACACTCCTGCCACCCAAGGAAAAATCCGGATACAATAAAAAACCACCCGTCGCCCTCACCCTGGAGCCCCCTTGTCAACATTCCAATCAGCAAAAGCATAATTCCAGGAATCATCGCCAGAACGATCTCCCCCGGAAGCCGTTCCTTCCATATGCAGGTTATGATCCCTACTGCCGCTCCGCCCGCCAGTACCTCCAGGCTGATGCTTCTCGTTCTGAGATCCTGCCAGGCTGCGGTTCCTAAAAAAACAAAAAACAGATTCATTCTGTCTCCCCCTTTTTCCTCACACAGTATGAGCACAATCCCAGATGTTCCGCCTCATCCTTCGGTACTTCCCGCACATAGGATATCATAGACCTGCAATTTTTATTGCAGTGATAGTGCTCGCCTGCCGTCGTGATATAGACGGTCTCCGATCCATCTCCCTTTTTCCCGCAGACGGCACAGGGCGTTCTCTTTTCTCCGGGAACCCTGCCGTTTTCTGCCTCAGATCTTGTGACAGTCATGTACTCACTCGAAATATAATGGCAGTCCCGGAACAGGTGATATCTCCCTATTCCGGCCCCTACATAGACCATCTCCGTCTGCTCATCCCCATCACCATCTTGAGAAGTCCCGTCTCCCTTTAATTTCCCGGGAATTCCGATCCAGGACCTCCGTTTCACAGCCACAGTCTCCGTCTGTTTTCCCAGAACTGTCTCAAAAAATGGAATTTCCTCCTGATACTCCGCCGCAAACTCGATCTCACCGTTCTCTCCGTATACATCTACCTTTTTCACCGTCACATGATCCGCGTACTGCCCGACTTTTCCCCGGATCCAAAGAGCTGCCGCAGCGTCCGTACAGAATGCCGGCAACTCACTGTCTCCGGTTTCCATCGACTCCGCCAAAATCCCATATTGACTGATCTCCTCGCCAATCCGCTCCATGGCAGTCTGAACCTTTCTCTGCCTGTCAAGCCAGATAACTGGTTGGAGAAGTGCCAGAAAGAAAAACAGGGCGAGTGGAAGGACAAGCGCAGCTTCCACTGTCATGGAGGCCGGGAGTGAGGAGGTGCATGGATGCGCTCTCCTTGCCAGCAGGGGATCATGTACTTGGAGAGACATATTTTTCCTATAAGAATGGCATTGCTTATTCATTTCATCAAAACTGGCAAAGAAGAGCACAGCCATACACCTCCTTTATCTAAATTAAATGTAACTACTCAGTACCTTCATTGTTACAATCAGGAATCTATTCCAGATCGTCTGCGCCGATGGGATTTTTATCTTCCAGATTATGTTTTCTTACAGTCAGATGATGGGGGCTGTTTCCACAGCATTAATACGATCCCGCCACATACACAGTTCCCTTATATTCCTCTTTCTGAAAAAACATATGCTTCTGCAAAACCTCCGCCTCGATCTCAATCTGGTATGCACAGTTCGCCACCGAGAAATCCGCCTGTTCCGTCCGGATATTCCACTGGATCAGATCCATCATCCGGAAATTTCTTGTTTTCCGATCCATGAGAAGGATCAAGCAGCTTAAATACTCCGTATATGTTCTTCCATCCCCGGAGCTTTCCCCTGTCTCCTTCAAAAACGACTGATCCAACAGCCCGGAAAGACAGGTCTTCCAGGTTCCTTCTGTCTTCCAGAACGGTATCTTTCCGCCCGCCAACAGCATTTTTACATCCAGCACTGCCTCCCCGAACGCCCACAGCGTCAGGATAAAAAAAGACAACGCCATCTGCGCTGGTACGATTCCCACCGCCACTGCTGCCGCCAGGGCATCCGCCTCCGCCTTTTTATCCGGAGAATTCAGCAAAAACAGTAAGTTCATTGCTCCTCTGAGTGTAAGTACCTGGTTCACAGCATCCTTTAAGTTTTCCCGGTCCGATTTTTTTCCTGCAAGAAGATATTCCATCTCATATCGCAATGCCGATGGTTCTGATTCATTTTCTTTTAAGAATGAAGAGAAATACAGCGGAACATATGCATTTACAGCCATCTGTCTCGATGCCGCCTCCAAAAGCCCGGTTCCCTCTGTATCTGAGCTTTCCGTATCATTCTGATATTTCGACGCGGACGGAATTCCTTTTAAGGAAACAGCGTTCTGCGAGATCGCCGTTCCGGCAGGAAGAAGAATATCCAGCAGTTCTTTGTCAAAAAGCTCCTCCAGGCGGTCCAATGCAGCCGCTTTCTTCTTATCCTTCGGCCCAGAAGCCACTGACTCCAAGTTCTCCATCTCCTCCACGCACTGACTGATCTGCTCCCATTCTGTTTCTTCCTCCTCTTCATCCTCCGCATCCGATTCCATATCGAGAAGCCCGCATGCCTCCTCCAGAAGCTCCAGGTTCCGCTCGGTTTGCGTTTCATTCTGCCGATATCCCTCAAGCCGCTCCTTTGCGCTTTTGACCACCTCATTACATGTTGATATTTCCTGTCCCAATGTCCCGGACGCTGTCTCGTCTTCCAACTGTCCGGAATCCATTTTTTTGTTCTCTGTTTCCAGGCGCTCCAGTTCCTTCTGAAACTGTTTTACCAGACCCGGAAATCCTTTTAGTTCCCGCTTTAAAACAGCCGCATGCCTCTTAAATGCAGCCGCTCTCTCTTCATCTGCCGCATCGCAAAGCTTTTCCCGAGTTTCTTCTATCGTCTTCAGTGACTTTTCAACCGCCTGCCCCGCCTTTTCCAGCCTGCGCACCGAACGCCCGGATCCGCAGCAGGAATCATACAGAGTATGGAAGTCTCCCGCTTTCTTTACCTGCTCCGCTTCCTTCAAACCCCCGCTTCCGGACACTGCAAGCTCCGGGAGACGGTACTTCATATAGGCAGCGATCTCCTCCTCAAGCCATCTCCCATTCTCATCCACCATACGGGACATTCCGGAGAGTGTTACGTTTTTCCGTCTTGCCGGATACATATTTGCCTGTTCCAGATAGAAATCGAGATAGCGGCCGAAGGTCTCCTTGATCGCCGCCTCCGATTCATATTCCAGAAACAGGAGCTGATAGCGATCCCATAAATTCCGGTTATAGTAACTCATCACCGATGACACCGCCGAATCCGATGCCATCCGAAGATACAGTCTCGCTCCCGCCGTTCTCGCCGATTCCACAAGTCCCAGGACAAGCGACAGCACACATATCAGCGTCAGACTCAGAAAAACCGTAATCTCTCCCCGGTACCTCATCTAATATACCTCTTTCGCCTGTTTGTTGATCTCCGTAAAGATTGCCGTCAAAAGCTTGTTGATCTGGGTCTTAAACACAATGACAAGTCCAATGAGCACTACGAGGATCAGAACCACCTCAATAACTCCAACGCCATCTTCTTCCATAAGAAATCTCTTCAACTGCATACATACACCTCCCATATCCCTTCTGGATCTTCTCATTCCTGCCGCAGGCATTTTCCGCCGTGCGGCTAAAACATAAAGGATCCTTTTTTCAGTCTCTACAGTGACAAAAATGCCGGTGCCACCACCATGACCATCACAACTCCCAGCATGAGAAACATCGGGATCAGAAGCTTTGTGGACGCCTCCTCGCCTTTTCGGAGCGCAAGTTCTTTTCTCTGACGGAATGCCGTCTCCATCTCCTCCTCGAGAAGCCGCCTCAGATCTTTTCCTCCCGTACTCACACTGTTTCCGAGCAGGGACGCAAATTTTATATAGCATCCCAGACCGATCCGCCGTCCAAACTCCCCGTATGCCCGGATCTCAGGTGTCCCTGTCTCCATCTGGTTCAAGGCAGTCCTCATCTCCCGATATACCGGATGGATAAGCACTGTATTTTTGCTCTCTGCATCCACGACCTGCTTTTTCCATGCCTGGCGGACCGGATAACCGGCCCCGGTCAGAACCACAAAGTCCGACAGCAGCTCCGGATAGTCCAGGATCATCCGGTCTTCCCACTGCTTTTTCGCTTCCTTTGCGTCACTCTTTTCCTTCAGGAACAGACATAGCGCCGCAGCGATCCCCAGAAAGATCAGTCCGCCGTTTCCGCATCCATCTGCCGACCGATAATGGAGAGTTCTCCCGTCAAAAGTTTCTGGAAGCACCACCTGTCCTGTCTCCAGATCTTTCTCCGCAAGCTTCCCCAAAAACGCGGAAAATGTTTCTCCCAACGTCTCGGTCTCTGGAAACACCGTCACAGGAATCTCCACCCAGGTAACCGAAGATCCGTTCATAAGTCCTGCCCGCAGAGTCACCGTTTTCCCGCTCTCAGGCATCTCAGATCCGATCAGTCCCATATTGCTCACGGTCTCGGGGTCCCCGGACTCCCATTCAACAGAAAGTCCATACTTTACGAGGGTCCTGGTAAGGTTCAGGTCACTCTGTACCTTCGAAAGAGACGAATTTCCCCCTAATATCTCCCCCTTCAGGTACTCCATGATCCCCGGAAGTTCTTTCTGAACCTCCGCGTCTGACATTTTCCTCTCAGGAACCGTGACTTTCACCTGTTCCTCCCCGTTTTCCAGGCCTTCCACAAGAAGCTCATACTGCCGGTCCCCGCCGCCATACTCATTTCGGGCGAGAACCCCGTCACGGACAGGATCCCATATTTCTCCTACCGCCTCCGATAACCCGTAAAGCACAAAACCAGAGAGCACACATGCCGCATACTTTCCATACTCGTTTCCGTACTCGTTCAACCTGCCTCTTCGCGTTTTTTCTCTCATACTTCGATCTCCAGGAAATAATCAGCCAGCCAGCATGAAGCGAGATAGACTGCAAGGCAGACCGTCATCAGCATCCGTCCGATCAGCGTTGTATACAGAATCCCAAAGAACCCCGGTGACGTCAGCTCAATGTAGATTACGATCAAGACGGGAATCCCACTCATGATCCTTTGCTCCATGCGTTTTGATGCCGTTGCCGTCAGGATCTCCTCCTGGATCCGGATCTTTTCCCCGATGATCTCTGCGGTCCTGGTGATGATCCGCATCAGTTCTCCGCCGCTTTTTCTCGCCGCAAGAAACACGTCCGCAAAATTTTTCACATCGTCCAGGCCGCTTCTCGCCGCAAAGTCCCCCAAAGCATCCTCAAATGTCAGATTCATCCGGACCTTTCGCAGGATCAGCCGGATCTCCTTCGCGATCATGGAATCGCTCCCGTGGATCTCCTCCATCTCCTTTAAGCTCACCGCAAACGCATTCTCCACCGAATACCCCGCATTCAGCCCTGATGCCACTGCGAGGATCGCGTCCTTAAACTCTCCCCGCAGTTTTTCCATCCGCCTCTGCTTCAGCTTTTTCTTTAAGGCCAGCGGAAACAGGATCCCCGCCGGAAAAATAAGCAAAATCAAAAGGAAACTCCGGTAAAACACATAGTCCAGCACCGCTGCCAAAAGAATTCCTTCTGCCCCGTAAAGCACCCACTCCCTTCGGCTCAGCGTATACGTCTCATACTCGATACCCTGCAAGTCTGAGTTTTTCCCGGTGCTTAAGCGTTCCGATCTGCTCAAGACTTCCTTCCACTTTCCCTGTATTTCCGAAACCGTCTCCTGCTTTTTCCGCTTCACGGAAGGTAAACAGGGGATTGAGGATGATCTCGCCGTTTTCAAATCTGTCCACCTCCTCGATCGCCGTTACTTTTCTCGTCTTGTCCCGCATTCTTGACACATGGACCATAATGTCCACCGCCGACGCGATCTGGCTCCGGATCGCCGCCAGCGGCAGATCAGCTGCCATCAGCACCATAGTCTCAAGCCTGGACAGCATATCCTTCACACTGTTGGCATGTCCGCTGGAAAAGCCGCCGTCATGTCCTGTGTTGAGGCTCTGTAAAAGGTCCAGCGCCTCTTTTCCACGCACTTCACCGATAATCAACCTGTCCGGTCGCATACGAAGGGCCGCCCGGATCAGCTCCCCGATTCCAATAGCCCCGGCACCTTCCGCATTGGCTTCCCTCGTCTCCATCCGCACCAGGTTTTCGATGTGGTTTAACTGCAGCTCCGCTGCGTCCTCGATCGTGATCACACGCTCACCGGGCGGGATAAACTCTGAGAGTGCATTCAAAAAGGTCGTTTTTCCCGCTCCGGTTCCGCCGCTGACGAAAATGTTGTACCGCGCAGCTACAAGTGTTTTTAAGAGGTCCGCGGCTTCCGGGGAAATACTTCCATAATCCAAAAGGCGCTCCATCGTCATTGGCTCCGGGAATTTCCGGATCGTCAAAATCGGACCGTTTAACGCTATCGGCTCCAACACCACATGAACTCGGGATCCGTCTGAAAGCCTGGCGTCCGCCAGCGGCATCGACGTGTTGACGATACGGTTCACACTGCTGACGATCTGCTGGATCAGATCTTCCAACTGCTCCCTGGATTCGAAAGACTTTTCCCACCGCCCGATCTTTCCCCCTGTCTCTACGAATACCTGGTCCGGCCCGTTCACCATGATCTCCGTCACCCTCGGATCGTCCACCAGCTCCTGCAGGATATCCAGACGTCTGAACGAATCAAAGAGTTCCCGGTGAAGCTTCAGACGCTCCCCAAGTGTCTGCGGGAATTCCTCCGGCTGTTCCTCCATACAGGCATCCATCCTCCGATCGATAAGCTCCGCGATCTCCTCGTCCGACATCTGCCGGTCATATGTCATCTCTGCCAGGATCTGCTCCCGCAGCATCTGTTTCAGCTGTCCCATAAGTTCCTCTGTCCTTTCAGCAGACTCCTCACAAAATCACCCATATCCCCCCACAGAAGTTCCTGGGGAAAATGCTCCATTCTTCTCCCGCCGGTCACCATCGGCACATGGATCTTCTGGATCTTTTCCATGACCGCGCCGTTTCCCACTGCCTCCAGGTATTCCTCAAACTCCCGCATTTTTTCTGCAGAAAACGGGTCCTCCCGGATCGGCGTGTAGATCACCTGGCATTTTTCCAGTAACGGCAGCGCATCCCGCCCGTAATCCCCCACATCGAGAACCAGCGTCGTATAATTTCCTTCCTGCAGGATCCGTTCCAAAAGATCCGCCATCTCCTGCACCGACAGCTGCGTATAGTCCTGTGGAATGCGGATCGGCGGGATCCACGCCATGTCCCCCAGATAATAGACGATAGAATTCAGCCGGATCACATGAAAACGATCCTGTTTATAGTAGTAGATGAGGTCAGAAAGATCACGTTTCCACCGCTCATTTAAGAGTCCTGTAAACCCCGTAAAAGTATCCAGTGTCACAAACAGGACCTTCTCCTCCTTAGCAAGGATCTGTCCGATTGCTAACGCCAGGCATGTCTTCCCGCATCTTCCGATGGGCGAGTAGACTCCGATGATCCGCCTGGACTGCCCCATAGCTCCAGCAGTATTGGGCCTGATTCCCGGAATCTCACTGTAGGCAGCCATCACCTCCCGGATAATATCGTCCCCGGATTGGAACTTATAGATCTCCTTTCCAGAATCCATCTGCTTCTCTGTCTCCTCAGACATATAGATCTTCTGGGCCGACGGGATTCCGGAAATATCCCCGGAATCCGTCCGTTCCCCCGAGAGCAGAACGTCGATCTCATGCTTTTTCGCGTACTCCGCCAGCTTTTCCTTTGAAGTAAAGGCCTGGGCGGTAAAAACTCCCTTTTCCTTTCGGTTTACATAATCAGACAACCGTTCCGCATACCTGGTATCCGCGTCATAAACCGCTATCAGCTTTTTCATGTCTTCTCATTTCCTTTCCCCCGCCGGAATCAGACTCCGGCATACGTTCAATCAGACCGCTAAGCAGTCCTGTAAGATATGCGTTCCCGTCTCTTTACTGGATCAGTAAAAACAGACAGTACCCCGCAAACAGATACGGCCCCAGCCGTAAAAGACTTTCTTTTTCAAAATACCCCGGATATTCCGTAAGCCGCCCTTTAATTCCCGTCTCCACCGCAAATCTGGCGGCCCGCTCCAGGCGGAACCAGACAGTTCCCTGCTTGATCATCCGGTAAGACGCCGCTGCGGCAGCAAAGACCATTCCAAGACCAATTACAAGCATGCCATCCCAGACTCCCAGAAATCCAGTGACTACTCCCATAAGCTTGATATCCCCCGCGCCGATGGTCCTGCACAGGAAAAACGGGTAAAAGACCGCGCATGTCCCCACAAACCGCAGGATAAATGATCCAACCTCGATAAACGCCAGAGTCACCAAAGGCTGCGCCCCCGACGACTTGTTGCTTTCTACAAAAGCAAGGACTATTCCAGCCGCGATCCCTGCTATGATCTGAATGTGAAAGATCTTTCCTTTCTTTCAGTCTGTCACCGCTGCGGACAGCAAAACTGCAAACAATACCACGATAAGATCACCTCCCGCACAGCCATCTTTTCCAATCACCTTCCCCGGAGAACAGAATTCTCCCGAAAGGATCAAAAAAGAGCCTTTTCCCAGTTACTGCAATTCAAAAATCAATACGTTACACGGATTTCATGCCCTGAATCCGGGCATCCGGCGAAGCTGCCGGTCATACATCTGCTATCTAGAAATGAAGAACTCATTTCTGAATGTGCCCCTATTATCTCTGAATTTTGGCCGAAAGTCAATTTCAGTTTCGTAAAATCAAGGTGCCATTTTTCGTCAAATTTTACCAAAAAATATTATGTCGCCCATCATTTTCCAGAAATGTTGAACAATTCATTGACGCAATTCAGGAAAAATGGTAAAATGCAATTAAGTTTAAATTTTTAAACCAAAACATTCCGGAAAGGAGAGAATTCATGATCTCAGAAAATCTTCTGGGCGATATCTTTGAAGAGTGCATTCCTTTATTTATTGCGCTCGGTGACCGAACAAGACTGACGATCCTGCAGTGTCTCTTTGAGACACAGACCACTGGTGAAGGACGGATCCCCGGCTTAAATGTCAACGAGATCACGGACCGGACAAGTCTCTCCCGTCCAGCTGTCTCTCACCATTTAAAGATTTTAAAAGATACCGGCCTGATCGATGTTTTAAGAAAAGGCGTGTGTAATTATTATTATCTCACAAACAAAAGCGCCATCGACAAGCTCGGCCGGCTGAAAGAAGAGCTTGAAAAATATCCGGAATCCTGAATATTCCGGGTGAATGATCCTCATACTACCAATTACAGAAACTTCTGGTTTTCTCCACAGACAGACGCGCCGCGATCCGGCAAAGCCTATCTGTGAACAAAATTCGGCAAAACAGCCTTCGGCCGCCTGAAACAGACTGCTGTTGGCACTATCCGTAAAGGAATTGGGGTATGATATTTATGTTTTTTTCGAAAAAAAATGCTTCCAAACAGGCTTACCGCCGGGAAACAAATGAACTGAAGCGCCAGATCGAGCTCAGCAAAACGGCGATCTTATCCGCCCAGAACCAGTTCGAACAGGTCGTTGACCCGACCTTAGTCGACTGCTATATCTATGAGCTGAACGCCGCGCAGCTCCGGTATCAGTTTCTTCTCCGCCGCCTGAAAAAACGGGAGCTTCAGGAGGTCTGATAACCATGCATACCTGGTACGAACAGGCTGTCTTTTACCATATTTATCCCCTTGGACTTTTGGGGGCAGAAAAAACAAACACGCTCACAGAGACCGCCCACCGGCTCACGGAGCTTGAGTCCTGGATCCCGCATATCAGCGACTTAAATGGCTCCGCGATCTACATCGGACCGCTCTTTGAGTCCTGCACCCACGGCTACGATACAAAAGATTTCCGTCTCGTGGACCGCAGACTTGGTTCCAACGAAGATTTTGCCCGTTTTGTGCGCCTCTGCCATGAAAACGGAATCCGCGTTGTGGTGGACGGCGTCTTCAACCATACCGGACGTGAGTTTTTCGCTTTCCAGGATATCCGCGAAAAGCGGGAAGCTTCCCCGTATAAGGACTGGTACCGCGGCGTAAACTTCGGCTGGGGAAGCCCTTTGGGTGACCCATTCGGCTACGAGGCCTGGCAGGGACATTTCGAGCTCCCCTGCTTAAATCTCTGGAACCCGGAGATCCGCCAGTATCTGTTCGACTCGATCCAGTTCTGGGTCGACAACTTCAATATCGACGGGATCCGCCTGGACTGCGCGAACGTCCTGGATTTCGGGTTCATGAAAGAGCTCCGGGAAAAGACCTCCGCCATGAAACCTGATTTCTGGCTCATGGGCGAGGTGATCCACGGCGAATATAACCGCTGGGTGAACCCGGAAATGCTGCATTCCGTGACAAACTATGAGCTTCACAAGGCGCTCTACTCCGGTCACAATGACCACAACTACTTTGAGATTGCCCACAATGTGCGACGTCTGGAGGCGGTGGGAAGATCGCTTTACACCTTTGTGGACAACCACGACGAGGACCGGATCGCAAGTAAATTAAACAACCTGGCAAACCTGTTTCCGGTGTACCAGCTTCTCTTCACTCTCCCCGGAATTCCTTCTGTCTATTATGGAAGTGAGTGGGGAATTGAAGGAAAGCGTTCCAGAACATCCGATGAGGTCCTTCGCCCGGCACTCAACCTGTCTGACATGCATGGAAAAGCTCCGGAGCTCGCGTCCCACATCGCGGCACTCGGAAAAATCCACACAGAAAATGACGCGTTCCACAACGGCTCCTACAAGGAACTTCTCCTCACGAACCGCCAGTATGCTTTCAGCCGGTCCGGGGAACATGGAACCGTGATCTCCGCTGTCAATAATGATGAACAGCCGGCATCCATCTCGATCCCGCTGCCATGCGCAGCCTCAGATGTTGTATCCCTGCTGCCCGGAGAGATCCCATTCTCCCTCGAAAACGGCAGACTTTCCGTCACGCTCCCGGCAAACGGCGGCGCGATCTTTAAACTTCAGGAGGTTTAAGTGATGACAAGAACAAAGAAAACCACAGCTCCTGCCAAAACAAAGGAGATCGGTCTCGGTTTCATCACCGAACTGGACCGGTATCTCTTCGGACAGGGGACCCATTATAAAATCTTCGAAAAACTTGGTGCACATCCAAAGACTTATAAGGGGAAAGCCGGAATGTATTTTGCCGTCTGGGCTCCCCACGCAAAGGCCGTCGGTGTTGTGGGCGATTTCAACGGCTGGGATCCGGACGCCGCACCGATGTCCCCGTTAGCTGACTCCGGAATCTACGAGGCGTTTATTCCCGGCGTCGGTCTCGGAGAACTCTATAAATTCGCGATCACCACACAGGAGGGAATGATCCTGTTCAAGGCTGACCCGTATGCGGTCCATGCGGAATTCCGTCCGGGAACCGCTTCTATCACAGAAGACATTAACGGCTTCAAATGGGATGACGCAGCCTGGATGGAGACAAGAAAAAAAGCTGATCCTGTGAAATCCCCGATGGCAATCTACGAGGTCCATCTCGGTTCCTGGCGCAAGAAAGACCGTCCACAGAAGGAAGGTTACTATACATATATGGAAGCTGCCCACGAGCTGGCTGATTATGTAAAGAAGATGGGCTACACCCACGTAGAACTCATGGGAATTGCGGAACATCCATACGACGGTTCCTGGGGCTATCAGGTTACCGGCTACTACGCGCCGACTTCCCGTTACGGCACTCCAAAAGAGTTCATGTACTTTGTGAACTACCTCCACAAAAAAGGGATCGGTATCATCCTTGACTGGGTTCCGGCCCACTTCCCGAAGGATGCCCACGGACTTGCCGACTTCGACGGTCAGCCGCTCTATGAATACGCAGATCCGCGAAAGGGCGAGCACCCGGACTGGGGCACAAAGGTCTTCGATTACAGCAAAAATGAGGTCAAAAACTTCTTGATCGCTAACGCCCTCTACTGGGTAGAGAACTTCCATGTTGACGGTCTCCGCGTAGATGCCGTCGCGTCCATGCTGTACCTGGATTACGGCCGCAGCGATGGAAACTGGGTTCCGAATAAGTACGGCGAGAACAAGAACCTCGAAGCCATCGAGTTCTTCCGCCATTTGAACAGTGTCCTCACCGGACATCTCACCGGTGCCATGATGATCGCTGAGGAGTCCACCGCATGGCCGGGTGTCACAAAACCGCCGGAAGAGGGAGGTCTCGGCTTCACCTTCAAGTGGAACATGGGCTGGATGCATGATTTTCTGGAGTACATGAAACTGGATCCATATTTCAGAAAATTCAACCACAATAAGATGACATTCGGCATCACCTACGCCACCAGTGAGAATTATATCCTGACGCTGTCCCACGACGAGGTCGTTCACCTGAAGTGTTCCATGATCAACAAGATGCCGGGCTTAAATGGTGACAAGTTTGCGAATCTGAAAGCAGGATACACCTTCATGATGGGGCATCCGGGAAAGAAGCTCCTGTTTATGGGCCAGGATTTCGGTCAGTATCATGAGTGGGATGAGAAGGTTTCCCTCGACTGGTATCTCGCCGACGAGCCGCTTCACAAAGACCTGCAGAAATATTACAGCGACCTGCTGCATGTATACCAGAAATATCCGGCACTGTGGCAGCTGGATTCCGACTGGAACGGTTTCCAGTGGATCAACGCCAACGATGGTGACCGCAGCATCTTCAGTTTTATCCGCCGTGATGAGACGGGCAAGAAAAATCTCTTATTCGTCATTAACTTTACACCGGTTGCACGCGACGATTACCGGGTAGGCGTTCCGAAGTCCGGAACCTACTCCCTGATCCTGGATTCCGAGCATGGGCTCTACAAGCGCGGCGAGCATGCATTCTCCGCCCGCTCCAAGAAGAGCGAGTGCGATGGCCAGCCATACTCCTTTGCGTATCCGCTGCCGGCGTACGGGACTGCAATCTTTAAGTTCAACTAAAAATATATATTTTGCAAGTAACACATCCGTCCTGAATCCACTAAAAACAGGTTCAGGACGGATGTTCTGATTTTCACAAACAGCACACCCAGATACATATTTTCAGGAAATTCTGACACATGCAGCTTTGTTGCAATTTCCCACATAAAAAGGCACTGCCCGCCTCCCATTCTCCTCAGAAAACGGTAAGCGGACAGCACCTCAATCATCACCTATATTTCTTGCATTTATTGACCTTACTTACTCTTACTCCACGTTCTTCGTCGCCACAACATCAACTCCCGTTCCGGCAACGTCCTTCATGATCACATCCCCGATATGCACCGGAGCAGCGACCTCAACCGTCTTTAACGCTTTCACACAGTCGAAGATTTTTCCTTTCGGAATATCTTCCTTCGTCTTCACCGAAACCATATCGATGCTTCCGCCGGATACCCGCACAGTGGAAGTCACGATCCTCGTCGGATTTGTCACTTCTTTCCGCCCGTAGATCTCGCCGCGCTTGCAGGTATTTCCCGTCACGCTTACGACCTCACCGCCGTCCATCGTTACGACAAGAGGACAGCCCATCGGACAGCCGATACATGTTAATCTTCTTTCCTCCATCGTCTATGCCTCCTCGATTTTGACCGTGATCGTCTCAAGATCCGGATATTTCAAAAGATCTGCCTTTTTGAATTTCAATTCCTCCATCTCCCCCGGTGCCACTACCGGACGTTTTCTGTGGATCACACGCTCGTCACCGAAATACGCACTCACATAGCAGTTTTTATAGACACCGCCAACACGGAAGCGGACGGTCAGCTCCTCGTCCATTCTCGCCGGATCGATGGTTCCAGGGACTGTGTAGCGCACACCTTCGATCGGCTTTAAGACGATCTCATGTCCGCCGGCCGGACGGTTCTCGCCCTGTTTCACATAGGCCGCCGCATTCTTTCCGGCGATCGCCGCCTCCTCAGATACAAAATCCACGAGATCATGGACATGAAGTACATTTCCGCAGGCGAAAACTCCCTCAATATTTGTTTCAAGACTCTCATTGACCTTCGGTCCGGATGTCACCGGGTTCATGTCCACACCCATTCCTCTGGATATCTCATTCTCCGGGATCAATCCGACGGAGAGAAGCAGCGTATCACAGCTGTATTCCTCTTCCGTTCCAGGAATCGGCTTTCCTTTTCCGTCTACCTGGGCCAGTGTAATTCCTTCCAGTCTCTCTTTTCCCTTGATGTCCACCACCGTATGGCTCAACTTTAACGGGATTCCATAATCATCGAGACACTGGACGATATTTCTCTTTAATCCGCCGGAATACGGCATCAGCTCCGCAACGACTTTAACCTTCGCGCCCTCAAGCGTCATTCGTCTCGCCATGATGAGTCCGATATCTCCGGAACCTAAGATCACAACTTCGCGTCCCGGCATATATCCCTCAATGTTTACAAGCCTCTGAGCCGTACCTGCAGAGAAGATTCCCGCCGGTCGATATCCGGGAATATTTAAAGCGCCTCTTGAACGCTCTCTGCATCCCATTGCGAGGATCACTGCCTTCGCCCGGATCTCAAAGAGACCTTCCTCCCGGTTCATGGCCGTCACGATCTTCTGCTCACTGATATCCATGACCATGGTATTCAGTTTATACTCGATATTTAATTCTTCTGCCTGTTTAATAAACCGTCCCGCGTACTCCGGACCCGTGAGTTCTTCCTTGAAGGTGTGGAGTCCAAAGCCGTTATGAATGCACTGGTTTAAAATTCCGCCCAACTCCCTGTCACGTTCCAGGATCAGAATACTATCGATTCCGTTTTTCTTCGCGGAAACTGCAGCGGCAAGACCCGCCGGTCCGCCTCCGATGATCACAATATCATACGATTTCATGCTCTGACACCTCCCTTTTATAACGAATCCTTATTGATTCCCTTGACGATCTGCGAGTTTCCGCCGGATTTTGTGATCTCAAACATGCTCTTATGGCATTCTCTCGCAAGGATCTCCATAGTTCTCGGGGAACAGAATCCTGCCTGGCAACGCCCCATTCCGGCTCTCGTTCTGCGTTTTACTCCGTCTAAGGATTTTGCGCCTAAAGGTCTTCGGATCGCATCGATGATCTCGCCTTCCGTGATCATCTCGCATCGGCAGATAATATTTCCGTACTCTGGTTTTTCCTTAATTAACTGGATTCGTTCTTCCTTACTTAAAGTATTCGGATTCAGAACACCTTTTCTCGTCGCGATGAAGTTCTCTTTTTCCTTGAGATCCATCTTCTCTTTCAGGATATCCGCCACCATCTCACCGATCGCCGGGGAGCTTGTCAGACCCGGAGACTCGATTCCCGCACAGTCGATAAAGCCTTTCGCGTCCTCCAGCTCACCGATCAGGAATTCATGTCCGTCCTCATGGGCACGGAGTCCTGCGAAGGAAGTGATCACCTGACGCATCGGAATGTTCTTCACATTCATCTCTGCCTTTGTGATAACCTCATTTAAGCCCTCTCTCGTCGTGTTCGTTCCCTCTTTATTCTCGATATCGATCGCTGTCGGTCCCACCAACAGATTTCCGTGGACCGTCGGTGTCACGAGAACGCCTTTTCCGTATTTTCCGGGAAGAGCAAACACCGTATGGCTCACATGATTTCCGGCAGTTTTATCGAGCAGACAGTAATCTCCACGTCTTGGGGTGATATGGATCTTCTTGTTGCTTACCATATTGTGGAATTTGTCTGCGTAGACACCCGCCGCGTTCACGACATACCGCGTCTTATACGTGCCCTTGCTTGTCCGGATCTCCCAGCCGTCTTCCACCGGTCTTAAGTCGGTGACCTCCGTATCAAAATGGAATTCTACTCCATTCGCGTTGGCATTCTCCGCCATAGCGATATTTAAGTTAAACGGACATACGATTCCGCCCGTGGGCGCGTAGAGAGCTGCGCATGCCTCATCGGAAATATTCGGCTCCATCGCCCGGAGTTCTTCCCTGTTTAAGATCCGAAGATCCGGTACTCCATTTGCAATTCCCCTTTTATAGAGAGTTTCGAGACCTGACATCTCGTCCTTATGCAGACATACTACCAGCGAACCATTTCTTTTGAATGGGAAATCCAGGTCTTTCGACATCTGTTCCATCATCTCGTTTCCGCGCACATTGAGTTTCGCCATCAGGGAACCTTCCGCCGCGTCATAGCCCGCATGGACGATGGCGCTGTTTGCCTTGGAAGTGCCACAGCACACGTCCTCTTCTTTCTCCAGCACACAGATCTTTGCCTGATACCGCGACAATTCCCTCGCAGATGCCGATCCGGCTACGCCTGCTCCGATTATGATCACATCATACATTTACCGTTCACTCCTTTACATCCTGTCTCTTTTAGAAGTTTTCCGCCATATCCCACAACCTTGGGGAGCCGGCGGCATCCGTCCTTGAGAAAAAAGAGCCCGCCAAGTAAACGCATACCCTTATGCGGTTATCCTGTCAGGCTCTCTCATCTCATGCCATAATTATCTGATTGTCAAGCTGTACTGCACCGGGCACAGCCCTCTGTTATTTTATCCTACCACGGGATCGCTCCATAAAGGAGAACCGCCACGATTGCGCCGATGATCGGTCCAACGATCGGAACTACGAGACCGTAAGAGAAGTTGGAATCGCCTTTGTCCTTGATCGGAAGGACTGCATGTGCAAGACGAGGTCCTAAGTCTCTTGCCGGGTTGATCGCATAACCGGTAAGTCCGCCGAGGGACATACCTACGGAAACGATGATTCCGAATACGAAGAGTTTATCAACACCTGTGGAAAGTCCTGTTACATTGCCGATACCTTTGATCGCGAAAACGAGGATAAATGTACCGACTGCTTCGCTTAAAATGTTTAATCCAGTGTTCGGGATCGATGGACCTGTACAGAATACGCCAAGCTTTGTTCCCGGATCTTCTGTAGCGTCAAACTGTCCCTTGAAGAGCAGGTAAACAATCGATGCGCCGACAAATGCACCTGCCAGCTGTGCGATCACATATCCGGGCACCATAGACCATGCGAAGCTTCCCTCTACTGCCAGTGCGATCGTGAGCGCCGGGTTGAAGGACGCGCCGGAAGCTTCTCCGAAGATAAATGCCGGTACCAGAACCGCAAGGCCCCATGCCAGTGTGATCTGGACAGCTCCTGCACCTTTCATTCCGGACTTGTTGAGGTTTACGTTTGCAACAACACCATCACCGAGGATGATAAGCATCATGGTTCCAAGAAACTCTGCAATATAAGGCAGCATAGAAAATCCCCCTTTTTGTTGTTTTAGGCATCTCCGGCTTTCGTTCCCCTCAAAAGCCGGAGACAGTTTTCTGCTTTTTCAAAACTTTCTGATTTGTTCCCGCAACTTCGGGTAATGATTCCCATTCAAGTCCATTTTTTACAAGCCGCACGTCTTACCCAAAACCTTTTCCTCATTTAATATCTGGTTTAATCTTCTTTTGCCCAGCCGTAAGCGTATTTTACAGCCTTATTCCATCCCTTGATCCTTTTCTCTCTCTCAGCAGCCTCGATCTTCGGCTCAAAGGTCTTATCGATCGCCCAGTTCTTGATAACGTCTTCCTTGCTGCTCCAGTAACCAACTGCGAGACCTGCAAGATAAGCGGCACCCATAGCGGTTGTCTCTACACACTGCGGACGGTTCACCGGTGCGTTGATGATATCGGCCTGTGTCTGCATTAAGAAGTCGTTGGCACTTGCGCCGCCGTCAACCTTAAGAGCCGCAAGCTCGATACCGGAATCTGCCTTCATCGCTTCCAGAACGTCATTTACCTGGTATGCGAGAGATTCCAGAGTCGCACGGATAATGTGGTACTTATTGACACCACGGGTGATTCCTACGATCGTTCCGCGCGCGTACTGATCCCAGTGCGGAGCTCCGAGACCTGTGAATGCCGGTACAACATAGCAGCCGTTCGTATCTTTTACTTTCTTTGCCATGTACTCGGAATCCGGTGCGGAGTCGATGATCCTCAGTTCATCTCGGAGCCACTGAATCGCAGCGCCTGCAACGAAGATGGAACCTTCGAGAGCGTAATTGACTTTGCCGTCTAATCCCCATGCGATCGTTGTGACAAGGCCATTCTTCGAGAAGATCGGCTTTTCACCTGTGTTCATCAGCATGAAGCAGCCTGTTCCGTATGTATTCTTTGCCTCACCAGGAGTAAAGCAGGTCTGTCCGAACAGTGCGGACTGCTGGTCGCCGGCAGCACCTGCGATCGGGATCGGTCCGCCGAGGTAAGACGGGTCTGTCTCACCGTAAATGCAGCTTGACGGCTTCGGCTCCGGGAGAATGCACTTCGGGATATCGAGTTCCGCTAAGATCTCATCGTCCCACTGCAAAGTATTGATATTGAAGAGCATTGTACGGGACGCGTTGGAGTAGTCTGTAACATGGACCGCTCCCTTTGTGAGTTTCCAGATCAGCCATGTCTCGACTGTACCGAATAACAGCTCGCCCTTCTCTGCTCTTTCCCTTGCGCCCGGCACATTGTCAAGCAGCCATTTTACCTTTGTTCCTGAGAAGTACGCATCAATCACGAGACCCGTTTTCTCCCTGAACTTGTCAGTCAGGCCTTTTTCCTTTAAGGTGTCGCAGTATTCCGATGTTCTGCGGCACTGCCAGACGATCGCGTGATGGATCGGCTCTCCGGTATTCTTATCCCAGACGATCGTTGTCTCACGCTGGTTCGTGATACCGATGGCCGCGATATCCGACGCGGTGGCACCGATCATATTCATTGCCTCTACAGCAACCCCCAGCATACTTGCCCAGATCTCGTCTGCATCGTGCTCTACCCAGCCCGGCTTCGGGAAGTACTGGGTAAACTCTCTCTGCGCTACACTGCACATCTCACCTTTTTCGTTGAACAGGATACACCTGTTGCTGGTTGTCCCCGCGTCGAGTGCCATTACATACTTTGCCATACCAATTCCTCCTTCAATATAGTTTTTCCCATGCTTTATCTCAACTGCCCTTTTCCCGGCATTGAAACAGCTTGTGTTATCATTCTATTCACAGCTTCCAGACTTCATGATTCGTAGATGAAACTGCCATCGCTCCCGCTGAGAGGGCGCTCATAACGGATTCTTTCTCGGAGATCAGTCCACCCGCGATGATCGGCGCTTTCGACACCTTACACATCTTTGAGATGACCTGCGGCATGATTCCCGGAAGAACCTCGATATAATCCGGCTTCACCTGATGCTGCTGCTGTCTTAAATTTTCATACGCCATGGAATCCAGTAAAAAGCACCTCTGGACCGTTATGAAATTCAGTTCATTTCCCCTTCTGATCAGTGGGACCTTTGTACTAATGATCCCATCTGCCTCTGTCGACATTTTAATGAAGTCCACCACGATCTCCTTGCTGCTTAAACCCACGATCAGGTCTACATGCACGATCACGATCTTCCCGGCGTCCTTTAAACGTTTTACGATCGTCCGGATCGTACAGATATCGCCGAACAGGACAAATACCACGCGGATCTCTTCCAGCGAACAGCAAAGCTCCAGATCATCCATGTTTTTGATCGCTGCGATGATCGGGTTTTCTTCCAGTGCCTGATAAAAATAATGTTTCACTAAACTTTTCTCCATTTCTCAAAAAGAAAAGGAGCGCACCAAGCAACAGCTAATCGTTAGCTGATTACATTTTGCTCTCCTATCACGGCTTCTTTTTTAAGTTAATTCAATCATAGCACATTGCACAATTATTATCAACTATTTCACATTAAAATATATATTTTGTACAATTCTCACAAAGTTTTCTATATTTTTTTATTGTTTTAACCTCTTGCGCAATTATTTATTCTTCTATTTCACAACATTATACACAAATTTTTACGTTCGTATTTTTTTACCTATGTCACTGCATCAAATCGCCGCGTTGTATCAAAAGCTTTTCTGAACTGAAAATTCCGTATGATACCGTTATGGCCGCGGATTTTGCCGATTCGGAATGCGAAGCATCGGCAAAATCCTGTTACAGTGCGCGGGCATAGAGTACCCGTGTACTGTAACACCCCTTTACATCTCTACATAAAAATTTAAGAACGTTCCTTATGTTTTTGCGTCATTTTTATGCTATACTGGACTATGATATATTTTTTTCTTTGATTCGATTTTTCGTAACTGGAAACATGGTCAGTTACGATTTTTCATCTTTTATTATGTTTGATATGAGGAGGAATCGATTATGCCAACCATTCTCGTCTGCGATGACGACAAACAGATCGTAGAAGCGATCAATATTTATCTGACCGGCGAAGGTTTCAATGTAATTAAGGCCTACGACGGCTACGAAGCGCTGGAGCTTCTGGAGAAGAATGAAGTAAACTTAATGATCGTGGATGTCATGATGCCGGGTCTCGACGGGATCCGCACCACACTTAAGGTCCGCGAGACCAGCAGTATCCCGATCATCATCCTCTCCGCGAAATCCGAGGATACCGATAAGATCTTAGGGTTAAACATCGGCGCTGACGACTACATTACAAAGCCGTTTAACCCATTAGAGCTCGTAGCCCGCGTGAAATCCCAGCTCCGCCGCTACACCCAGCTCGGCAATTTGAACCAGCAGGGCAGCTCCCAGGTCTACAAGTGCGGCGGACTGATGATCAACGATGAGAACAAGGAAGTTACCGTCGACGGAGAGCCGATCAAGCTGACACCCATCGAGTACAACATCCTGCTTCTTCTCGTGAAGAACGCGGGGAAGGTTTTCTCTATTGACCAAATTTACGAAAAAATCTGGAATGAAGACGCAATTGGTGCAGATAACACTGTTGCCGTCCACATCCGCCATATCCGCGAGAAAATCGAGATCAACCCGAAAGAACCCCGCTACTTAAAGGTAGTCTGGGGCGTCGGCTATAAGATCGAGAAACAGTAAGGAGAGTCCAGATGGCAGAAAAAAAGACAAACTCATTTTTCAAGCGTCTCGTCGGCTTCCTTCACTTTCTCTTTGCCTGCGTGACACTCGTCGGAATCGGGTTCATGTATTTAAACAGCAACTACGGCCGGGGTCTCGACTGGATCAAGACGGAGACCTTTGAACAGTCCCCGGATTTCAGCAAAAAAGTCCAGGCAGATATCACAAATATCTTCGATTATGTCCAGTATCAGGATATTTTCGAGGTAAACGGTGAGGTCGACTACTCCCAGGTCGTCCTGGAAGTCACCACGGGACCTGGCGGTGAGAAATCCTACACTCTGGACGATATTATCCAGTACGGAAAATCCCTGGGCTACTACATGGACGAGTCCGACAACTACGCGTTAAAGGGTAGTCCGGAGACTCTGTCCGAGGAAGACCAGGAACAGGTCTATGTCCGCTACCGCTGCTACCAGTCTGAGGAAGACTTAACGAGCCCGGATCAGTCTTTCTCGACGATGCCGGACCTGACGTATGAGATCTTAAGGCGTTTCTCTTCCTACTACTCGATCTACTCGAGACTCATGAGCGACTTTACGAATCTCTATTTCCGCGTGGCGTACTACTCAAAAAATAATGCGATCTATGAGATCCATACCAACGCGCCGGAGATGTCCAACGATGACATTATGGCCATGGGAAGATATATCTACTATTCCGGAGACTCCAACGACCTTGCGGTCCGGACGAACTTCGAATCCAACTTTCCGAGTATCCCGGCGCTGATGTCGAAAAATAACCCGTACAACGGCAACAGCTACTATGTGGTCATCGGTCTCGACACATCCTATAAGGCGAACGATGACTATGCTCAGGCATATACCGCCTATAATAAGTCCCGCGTGAATTTCTCCAACGGACTTTATATTACGATCGCGGGACTTGCCGGTTCCCTCGTGACCTTCGCGTTCCTTCTGTTCCTGTCCGGACATGCGTCGATCTCTGACCGGACCATCACGCTTTACCCGTTTGACCGGACAAAAACGGATTTCATGCTGCTCCTGATGGCATTCGTGTCCTACCTCTGCATCCACATCATGGCGCCGGTGACATCAAAGCTCCTGCACCTGGTAGTGACATCAGATTACTGGGACCGCGCGAACCTGCTGGTGGCCTTCGGATACCTGTATTTCTGCGTCATCCTGACCTTCTTCAGCCTGATCCGCAGATACAAGGCGGAGACACTCTGGAAGAACAGCTTTCTACATGATCTTACAGAAACACTCTCCGAGAGCACGTTCCGCTACCGGATCACAATAGGCTTTGTGCTGTATCTTGCATACAACGTATTCATGATCACCGTGGGGGCATTCATGATCTTCCATCATGAAAATTCCGTTTTCCAGTTCATGCCGTTCATCTTCGTGATGATCGCCTGGATCGCCGGAAACCTTCTGGTATTCTACTTTATCTACCGGAATGCGGACCAGACGGACAAAATCCATGCCGCCATCGAAAAACTCGCCTCCGGGGAGACGAGCTACAAGGTGGATGTCAATGATTTCTCGAGTCTGGAGGCGGAACTCGCCGAAGGACTGAACCGTATCAGTGACGGTCTGGAGACAGCTCTTGCCGAACAGGTAAAGAGCGAACGCCTGAAGGCCGACCTGATCACGAACGTGTCCCACGATATCAAGACACCGTTGACCTCCATCATCAACTATGTGGACCTCATCAAGCGCCAGCACATTGAAGACCCGACGGTTCAGAAATATCTGGAGGTTCTGGATCAGAAATCCCAGAGGTTAAAGACACTGACCGAGGATCTTGTGGAAGCTTCCCGCGCAAGCTCCGGAAATATCAAGCTGGAGATCACGAATATCGATTTCGTGGAGCTCGTCCAGCAGACGACCGGAGAATTTGAGGAAAAATACGCGATCCGCCATCTGGAGATCGTCAACACACTTCCGAACGAGGTCATCATGATCGAGGCAGACGGACGAAGGCTATGGCGTGTCCTTGAAAACCTCTATAATAACGCTTTCAAGTACGCGTTAGAGGGAACCCGCGTCTACGTCACGATCGAGGACCATGGCGCCGACGTTGTGTTCACGATCAAGAATGTGTCCGCGAACCCGTTAAATATCAGCCCGGATGAGCTCACCGAGCGTTTCGTCCGCGGTGACGTCTCCCGAACCACCGAGGGAAGCGGACTTGGGCTTTCCATCGCGAAAGACCTGACAACTCTTCAGGGCGGAAAGTTCGAGCTGATCATCGATGGCGACCTGTTTAAGGCGCAGATCACGTTTCCGATCAAAAACTAAATAGCTTCTTATAAACAGAGAGCGTACCACCTTTTTTAGGCAATACGCTCTCTGTTTATATCTTATATATTGAAATCTCTCAGATCGTCAGCACAAACGAAGCCAGCATCGCGATCCTCGGAATATACTGGTCGATCAGGATGTACTCGTTTGCGGAGTGGGCCCCGTCACCGGCTGCGCCGAGACCGTCAAGGGTCGGGATACCCATAGCAGATACCTCGTTTCCATCGCTGCCGCCGCCCACAAACTGATGGGAAAACTTAAGCCCGACCTTCTCGCCGCAGATCTTCGCCTTCTCAAAGAGCGCCATGTTCGCCTCCGTCTCCTCCATCGGCATCTTGCTGTCACGTTCGATGACTTCCCTTGTGGTTCCCGGAACCGTCGTCCTGATCTCGTTGATCGCCTTGCGGACCCTGTCTCCCTCGGCGGCTGTCTTTACGCGGCAGTCGATCTCGATCTCTGCCTCGGCCGGGACAACGTTCGGTTTTGTACCGCCACTGCAAACGCCCACATTGACGGTAGTTCCAGCCTCGTAATCTGTCAGTTTCTGGATCGCAAGGATCTCATGCGCCAGCTCCTCGATGGCGTTGATCCCCTCTTTATGGGCATTTCCCGCATGGGATGCCTTTCCGTGGATCCTTACGGTAAAGCGGACAAGACCTTTTCTTCCTGTCTTTAAATCTCCGTTCGCTGTACACGGCTCGCAGACAAGCGCCGCCTTCGCGTCCTTCGCAAGCTCACAAATGATATCGGTAGACTCAGCACTTCCGGTCTCCTCGTCACCGTTAAAGATGAATTCCAGCCTCTTTCCCGGATCGATCCCAAGATCCTTATATGCCTTTACAGTCCAGATCGCGGAAATAAGTCCGCCTTTCATGTCATAAACACCCGGCCCGTGGAGCCCATTTCCTTCTGTATAATACTTCAGCGCACCGATGAGATGTACGGTGTCATAATGACCGATAAACAGGATCTTCTCCGTACCCTTTCCATACTGGAACCGCACCGGACAGTGTCCGTTCTCCGCCTCGTAGACAAAGCAGTCCTCTCCTGTGCGCTCCTTGATCAGCATGACCAGCTTTTCCCGCACCTTTGCCAGAGCCTCAATATCTGAAGTGCTGGCCTCTGTCAGGACCAGAGATTTTAAGTCCTCAAAGATCTCCGTCTCATGTTCTTTTAAGTAAGCAAGTATTTTCTGTTCCATGATTTCTGTCCTTTCTTCTGTAATTGATACTGTATGCCTATCTATATCTTACTTCTTTATCACGCGGACCTTCTTCCATTTTCCTGTCAGATACCATCCAAACGAGATCACATAATTCGCAGCCCAGCCAAGGGGAACCGCCATCCATGCTACCTGGATTCCATAAATCGGTGCAAACAGGTTCGTCACGCTGACACGGATCGCGAGATTCACGAGGTTTGCCACCGTAAATGCCGTCACATCACCTGCGCCGCGCAGCAGACCGTCCGTGGACGCCTTGAGGCCGATAAACGAGTAGAAAAACGATAAGAACTTCACATAACTGAGTCCCACCGAATATGCTTCACTGCTGCCGCTGTCAAGGAACAGGGACACGAATGCGCCTCCTGCCAGCTGGTACATCACGCAGAGCACCGCACCCGCCGTCAGGACGATCACATAGCACATCCGGTAACCTTCCTTCACCCGGTCGATCTTTCCGGCCCCCATATTCTGGGCTGTGAAGGTTGACATGGCATTTCCCATGGCGAGCATTGGCACGATGCTTAAGGACTCGAGCCGCATGCCCGCGGAGTATCCGGGGATCGCCGTGGAGCCGAAGCTGTTGATCACAGACTGGACCAGCAGGATTCCGATATGGACGATGGACTGCTGCAGTGTGGACGGAACGGCGATCTTCACCATGGAGACCGCCATCTCTCCGCTGTAGAGACGCACCGGTTCCTCGGCAGGATACCCCTTTAGCTTGCGCATCAGAAGCAGGAACGAGATCACCGCCGAGATTCCCTGTGCGATCAATGTCGCCAACGCAACGCCACGGACACCCTGCTTGAAAATGATCACGAGGATCATGTCCAGCACGATGTTTAACAGGGAAGAAAAGATCAAAAGGTACAGCGGCTTCTTTGAATCTCCCAGTGCGTTGAAGATCGATGCCTGAACGTTATACATGAACAGGAACGGCAGTCCGAGAAAGTAGATCGCCAGATACAGCGCCGCATCCGAGAAAATATCCTCCGGTACGTTGACGAGATTCAGGATCCGATTGTTGAACAGGAGCCCCACTGCTGCCAGAAACGCCGCAATCCCAAGGAAATTGAACATCGTTGTGTAGACTGCCGTCTTCATCTTCGCGAGTTTTCCCGCTCCCAGAAACTGGGAGATCACCACGGAGCTTCCGATTCCGCCGCCGATGGCGATGGCAATAAAGACGTTCGTGATCGCATAGGATGCGCCAACCGCCGCTAACGCCTGTTCCCCGACGAATTTTCCTACCACTACTGAGTCCGTGATGTTGTAAAACTGCTGAAAAAGATTTCCGAGTATCATCGGAAGCACGAAGAAAAGCAGGGATTTTCCCGGATTGTCCGTCAGCATGTCATATTTTTTTCTTGTCTCTTTCATGTCTGTCAAAACGTAATGATGGAAGCCAACGCCAGTTTCGCTCTGGAAAACAGTGTCTCAGCTACCGCATACTCCTCCATTGAATGATTGTTCGCGCCCTTGACGCCCATGGCGCAAACTACCGGAACGCCTTCCGCCGCAGCCAGGCAGGAATCGGACCAGCCGCCAACTTTCTTTGTCTGCAGCTTTCCGTAACCGATCATGTCTGCCGTCTTCTGGACATGGCGGAAAAGTTCCAGATTTTTCTCCGATACCGGCATTACCGTGCTCGGCTTCGTCCAGGTCACATCTGCCGTCGTATCCGGGACAGTTCTCGTCTCCGCAATCTTTTTGATCGCCTGAAGTGTTTCCTCAAGGCGTTCAAAGCTGTCGTAGCGGATGTCGATTCCAACCTCACAGGACGCAGCCACTGCGTTTGCAACCGTTCCGCCCTGAATCACACCTACATTCACAAAAAGTCCATGTTCAAAGTCATGAAGCTTCTGGATCTCGATGATCTTATGCGCCATCTCCAAAATCGCGTTTCTTCCGCGCTGCGGATCATTTCCAGCGTGGGCCGCGACTCCGTGAACGGTGAGTGTCACACGGCAGGAACCTTTTCTTCCAACAACGAGTCCGTCATCGATAAATCCCGTCTCAAAGTTGAATGCCGCCGCGCATCCCGCGCAGAGTTTCCGGATCTCTGACTCCGCATTTGTCTGACGGTGTCCGTTCTCCTCATCTCCCGCAAAGACAACGCGGATCGGGCGTTTCCCATATCCGTACTCATGGAGCGCCTTTAAAACGTAGACAACGATCACAAGTCCCGCCTTCATATCCAGAACTCCCGGTCCGTGGGCATTTCCGTTCTCATCGATGCGGAACGGATTTTTCTCTAACGTGCCTTTCGCGAATACCGTGTCCATGTGTCCGATCAGGACGATGGGCTGGCCTGCTGCCTCTTTATTCCATACACCTGCCAGGAGGTTTCCGAAACGTTCCATCGGGATCACAGCTGTCTCCACTCCGGCACTTTCCAGTTCATCCTTTAAGACCGCACCTACCCGGTCAACGCCCTCTTTATCCGGGGTTCCGCTTTCGATAGAAACGATCTTTTCCCATAGCGACAGCATCTCGTCCCTGTGACGGTCTATATACGCGGATGTCTTCACGATTAGTCCTCTGTCTTCCATAGCCTGCATCCTCCTTGCCATTTTATTCATCTATGATATAACAAACATACTGAAATGAAAATACTGAAAATCTATAAAAATCGGGAATTCCGCCTGACGGTAACGCCTTCCCGGTTACAAGCTTGACTTCTACGTCTCTGCGAATTATAATGAGTGAATTAAACCTACCAATTTGCTATGAAGATATGACCACCCGTACGAGACTGCTAAGATAAACGCTCCGCGAGGATGCGCAGTGATTTTGATAGAAATATGTCAGCTTCTCTGACCAGAATCACGCGGCAAGTCTCACGGACGTTCAACTTGAGAATATGAAAGGACGGAGAATTCCTTATGAACAACACGATCAACGTTTCCATAGACTGCGTTCCGGCCGCACTCCGGGAATTTTTTGCGGAGCATTCTACCATCGCTCTTGCTTTTTCCGGCGGAACGGATTCCTCTTATCTTCTCTATGCCGCAAAGGCCTGCGGAGCAAATGTACATGCTTACTATGTCTCCACTCCGTTCCAGCCGCAATTTGAGTTAGATGACGCGAAGCTTCTCGCTGAATCATTACACGCGGACATGACGGTCCTGCCCTTTGATGTGCTGACGGATAAAGTCGTAAAGAGCAATCCGAAAGACCGCTGCTACTACTGCAAGAATCAGGTATTCGGCGGAATCCTGAAAGCCGCAAAGGAGGACGGCTTTACCGAGATCATGGACGGAACGAACGCCTCCGATGACGCCGGTGACCGCCCGGGCATGCGCGCTTTAAAAGAAATGAAGGTACTGTCCCCGCTGCGCCTTTCCGGAATAACAAAAACGGCACTCCGGGAATATTCCCGAAATGCCGGATTATTTACATGGAACAAGCCCGCCTACGCCTGTCTTGCGACGAGAGTTCCGTCGGGAATTTCCATCGAAGCTTCTGTATTAAGGGATGTGGAATGGGCGGAGAAATCCCTCTCCGACCTTGGATTCCGCGATTTCCGCGTCCGCGTGTACCCGGATCCCGCTGCCGCAGACCCAAAGGCCGATGCGCCGTGGTGCGCAAAACTCCAGCTCACCGAGGACATGATCCCGAAGCTTATGGAGCAGCGGAAGGAGATCTGCGCGCTCTTAAAGCAGAGATTTACGGATGTGATACTGGATCTTGTGGCGAGAACACCGTCGATGTAGGGAACGTCTCCCACATCTGTACATCAGATCTAATGCTCTGTATACGCAGATCGGCTAAAGTCTATAAAACAGGGAACGAGTATAACCGGCTTAACTTCACCGGTCATACTCGTTCTTAAAATATTTTCACCCCGAAAACTTCCGGGCCTTTTTGTATACAGGATTCCTCTCTATGTCACCTCATTCAGCCAGGCTACTGCCGCTTTGATCCCGTCCTCGCTGAACTCAAATTCCTGATACGTCTTTTTTTCATCTTCCGTCACAGAAAAAATAAACGGCCCCGGCCAGGTGATCGCCTGGATCTTATCCGGCTCGCCTTCCTCTCCGCTGATCTTCCGGATCATAAAATTCGTTCCCTTTTCACTTCCGGTAAATGTTGTCTTCTTTAAATATGGAATGGAGATCATTCCTGTCAGATCGATCATAACAACCTCTTTTCTTCTTTTCCATTGCAAATTGTTAAAGTGTTCGCTATACTTACACCATAAACCACCGTACAGGAATCATTATACACCATTCCTGTCCACGAAGCATCAGGAGTATCTCATGTTAGCTGTATTTTTATCTCCGGTCTACCTGTTATTTCAGGCATACATTCTTTTATGGCTCTACGCCTGGGCGGATTCCTGCTCCCCGGCGCTTCATTCACTGTTTTTCAGGATCCCTGTCACAGTCCTCTATCTGTTTTTTGCCGTCAGCCCGCTGACCGGATTTCTGATCACAAAAGAACCACTTCACCATTTTCTCCGGGTGATCAGCAACTACTGGCTCGGCACTCTGGAATATATCCTGCTTTTTATCATCACCTTCGACGTGATCCGCCGTGTCACCGGCCATTCCTTCTTTATGAAATACCGGTACCCGGCCATGCTGCATACCATGCCGAAAAATCTCGTGATCTTTGGCGGCTTTGCCATTGGCCTGATCCTTATGGTCAGCATTTACGGTGTCCTGCATGCAAGACGGGTCTATGTGCGGCAGGATCCGGTCGTCATCGAAAAGAGTTCTTCTCTTCCGGGACTTAAGATCGCCCTGATCGCGGATCTTCACCTTGGATACAACTCCACGAAGTCCCATGTAAGAAAGATCGTAGACACCATTAACTCCCAAAATGTCGATCTCGTCTGCATTGCCGGAGATCTCTTCGACAATGATTACAACGCGATCAAGGACCCGGATGAGGTGGCTGACATTCTATCCGATATCAAGAGCCGGTACGGCACATACGCCTGCTGGGGCAACCATGACGTAAGTGAGAAGATCCTCGCCGGATTCACATTTCCACAGAAGGAAACGATCGTCCGGGACGGGCGGTTTACGGAATTTCTGCACCACGCCGGTATCACGATGCTGGAGGACGAGACCGTCTGCATCAATAATGCATTCTATCTTGTCGGCCGCCGGGATAAGGATATGGCAAAAAAAGAACAGCTCCCGCGGAAAACCTTTGCTGAAATCACCGAACCTCTCGATCCCTCACTTCCCATCATCGTCATGGATCACCAGCCGGGAGAATTGTCAGAAGCCTCCGATGTCGGTGTCGATCTGGACCTCTCCGGCCACACCCATGACGGTCAGATGTTTCCGGCAAACCTTGTGGTCCATTTTCTCTGGGAAAATGCCTGCGGAGTCCTGAAAAAGGGGTCTATGACGTCTATTGTCACCTCCGGTGCCGGTGTCTGGGGACCGGCGATGCGGGTCGGGACTAACAATGAAGTCGTGATCGCAAATGTGTCGTTTGATCCAGCCACAGACCAATAAGCTGTTGTTCCGATAAGTTGTTCCTATAAATAGTATAAACGAGAAAAACGGAGGTCTTATATGAAAGAATTTGTCAAGTCCATCACAAGCCCTTATGAAAAAGAACTGATCGAAATACGCCATTACCTGCATCGACACCCGGAGCTTTCCTTTCAGGAGACAGACACTGCCGATTACATCCGCAGCACCCTGAATGCCCTGGGCGTCCCGCTGATGGAAGGGATCTCCGGAACCAGCACGGTCGCTGTCATAAAAGGCGAAAAAACCGGTCCATGCATCGCGTTCCGCGCGGACATCGACGCGCTCCCGGTGGAGGAAGAAAATGATCTCCCGTTTAAGTCCGAGGTTCCCGGCGTTATGCATGCCTGCGGACACGATATCCATACCGCAGTCCTTTTAACCTTCGCAAAGGTCCTCACAGCCCATCCGGAGCTTGTCCGTGGAACTGTGAAGCTAATCTTTCAGGCAGCCGAAGAAAAGCTCCCGGGAGGCGCCAAGGCGCTCTGCGAGGAAGGTGCCATGAAGGATGTCGATCTCATCTATGGTTTCCACTGCGCTTCCGCGTTTCCGCTCGGCACCATCGCCGTGACTCCCCGGGCGTATTCCGCAGCGATCGGTATTTATGAAGTGAAGATCCATGGAAAGGGCGGTCATGGCGGTTATCCGCAGAATGCCCTGAACCCGGTCCCCGTGGCCTGCATGGTCGGATCTGCTTTAAACCAGATCCTGGCTGAGAAAAAGAATCCGCTGGAAGGCGGTGTTCTTACGGTTTCCTATATAAATGGCGGCCAGTATCCGAATATCATCACGGACACTGTGACTCTCGGCGGCAATGTCCGCACTTTAAACAATGACCTGATCGACAAAGTCTTTGACTCCATCCACTCCATCAGCAGGGGGATCTGCGCCGGATTCGGCCTCACCTGCGATGTGACCACGACTCTGGGCTATCCGGCAGCCATCAACGTGCCGGAGGAGATCGAAACGGTCCGCAGTGTCACAAGAGACCTCGGATATACCGTCTACGAGCGCCCGGATGCCCTTGGCGGTGAGGATTTTGCCTACTATCTTCTTGAGAAGCCGGGTGCCTACTTTCAGATCGGAATGGCTGATCCCGAACGCCCGATTACCTCTTCCCCGCACCATAACTGCCATTTCCAATTAGATGAGCGCGGAATTTCAGAGGCGCTTGAGATGGAGCTTGGTCTGTACCTGCGCGTGACAGGACAGATGTAACCGTATAGAAAAAGCGGCTGTCATATCGGCAAAGCTTTGCCGGGCAGCCGCTCTTTTTCACTATTTTTACAAATCCTTCGCTCCAACAAGTCCGTAGGCCGACTCCGCGCTCCTCACAGCCCTCAGGATCGCCTCCGCCATAACCTGGGCACCGAGGGTTCCGACCATATCCTGATCTGCCTTCACATCGCCCACAGACAGAGCGTAGATGCTGTCTCCGTCGGAAGAGGTATGAACAGGACGGATCGCCCGCGCATAGCCGTCGTGGGCCATCCCGGCGATCTTGCAGAGGCTGCTCTTCGGGAATGCCGCGTTCGTAATCACCGCACCGATGGTCGTATTCTCTGTCGCGCCGGTGAACTTGTTCTTGATCACTTCATAGCTCTTATAAACGGCTTCTTCTGTGTCCGCAAATGTCTTCCTGTCCGCATTTAAAAGACCGGCGACCTTCTTTCCGTCCTTCCAGTCATAGATATCGCCTCTCGCATTCACCGCAACGATTGCGCCGACCTTCAGATCCCCAATCTGCACCGCATAGCTTCCGATTCCGCCCTTCATGCAGAGAGACTTGTCCCCCAGCTTTCCGACGGACGCGCCTGTTCCAGCGCCGAAGTTTCCATCCTGATAATTATTCTTCTCCGCGCCCTCGCATGCCGCGTATCCCATGGCCTTATCCGGTCTCGTCTTAAAATCCCCGACCATCAGGTCAAACAGGCAGGACTCGCATACAAGCGGTACCTTCGTGATTCCCACATCAAAGCCGATCCCACGTTCTTCCAGATACTCCATAACGCCCCCAGCCGCGTCCAGACCGAACGCACTTCCGCCGCTGAGTAAAACTGCCTGAATCACGTCAGCTGCCGCCATAGGCTTTAAAAGCTCTGATTCCCTGGATGCCGGACCGCCCCCGCGGACATCCAGCCCAGCTGCCGCGCCCCGCTCGCAGATAATAACCGTACACCCGGTCCCCGCTTCTTTATTCTCCGCGCTGCCGATCCTGATGTTTTCGATCTCTGTGATCTTGATTTCTTTCATCCTTTTAATCTCCCTTTAATTACCTGTGATTCCGAAACAGGATCCCCTAAATGAGGATCCTGTTGGTAAATTTTTCATACACTTCTTCTATTTATATAGTATATCACATTTTAAAATTAAATTAAAATCATAAAATCGGGAATATATAACGGGTAACAAGTATTTGAACGAATGATATGATTATTGAATGATTCGATATCAGTGTAACAAAAAACACCGTCCCGGCGGCTTATCATCCGCTAAAACAGTGCTTTTTTTCGTGCACCTTCAGGGATTCGAACCCTGGACAAATAGATTAAGAGTCTACTGCTCTACCAGCTGAGCTAAAGGTGCTTGGTTTGTTGTTTTTCTTTGTTTTGTTTGCCTCATCCGTGGCACGTTTTGTATTATAGGATAAACCAAGAAAAAAGTCAACACCTTTTTTGAAATTTTTTTAATTTTTTTGTTTTTCAAAAAACAGGTACAAATGAAACGATTAAAAAAGCCAGCAAACATGCAGGTTTGCCGGCTTTTTTGTCCCTGTTTCTTACAACATCTCTTTGATCGCATTTTCCAGAACTTCTTTATCCTGAAGTCCAACGCTCTTGGAAAAAACTTCTCCGTTCTTAAAAAGGATGATCGTCGGGATAGACATAACTCCGTAGCGGGCAGCAATATCACTGTTCTCGTCTACATCGAGTTTGCCGATCTTTACTTTTCCGTCGTACTCCTCAGCGAGCTCTTCGATCACCGGAGCCATCATACGGCACGGGCCGCACCATGTCGCAAAGAAATCCACAACTACCGGGATCTCTGAGCCCAGAACATCAGCATCAAAATTTGCGCTTGTAAATACTGTTTCCATACTATTTTCTCCTTCCATAATATCCTGCTGCATTCAAAGCTTTTCCGCCGCATTCGCTTACCGCTCCGGCAGTCACAGAAAGCCTCTCTGCCGCGCTTATTTTTTCTTTCTGCCGCAGACAACATCATTTGCCTCGTCAAAACATTTCCTGATCCGGATAATTTTCCGATTCAGTTCCATCTTGTCGCAGGTTGCCTGTGAGAGCCACCGCTTTACACATGCCCACATACTCATCCGGCACACGGCCTTTCCGTCATTTTATGTCTATTATATGCAGATATTTATGACTTATCACGGCGGGCGGTCAGCTTACAGATCGGCTTGCCCTCCGCGGAGAACTTCGTCTCGTACTCTGTCATAACATTTCCCTCGGCCATATCACTGTGGTGAAGATCAAATGTATGGGATGTCACCTGCCAGCCTGCCTCCGGAATGGATTCTAATGAATAGCGGAACAGGTCCTGATTATCAGTCTTAAACTCGATGATTCCGTCCGGCTGTAAGATCTTATCATACACCGCAAGGAAACGGTCCGATGTCAGACGGCGCTTCGCGTGGCGGTCCTTCGGCCACGGATCAGAAAAGTTTAAGTAGATCCGCTCCACCTCGTCCTCCGCGAACACGTCCGCAAGCTCTAACGCATCGATCCTCATAAAATAAATATTGGAAAGCTCCAGCTCCGCGCGCTTCTGAAGTCCGCGAAGCAGAACGCTGGAGTAACGCTCGATTCCCACGTAATTGATATCCGGGTTCATCTGGGCAAGCTCCATGATGAATTTTCCTTTTCCCATTCCGACCTCAATGCGGATCGGATTATCGTTTCCAAAAAATTCATGCCACCTTCCCTTCAGTGACTGCGGATCCTGGACCACATATGGGCTCTCAGCAATCTCTTCTTCAGCGCCTTTGATATGGCGTAATCTCATAATGTATTTCCTCCTGATATTGCTTGTGTCTCATTTTATCATTGAAAGCCTTATTTTGCAAGGTAACAGTGACGCGCAGAATTTTTCTGGTTACAGTTCAGCCATGCGCTGGTTTGAATGAGAAAGTGTGTTGCAAGCTTGCTTGCATAAGCACTTTTTCATCCAAATCAGCATATGGTGGAACCACCAAGCTTCTTGTTTTCATGAATATGAAAACAAGAAGATGTAATGGCTGAACTGTAACTTTTTCTGAAATTTTTTCTTTCAATATATCTTTTGGAAACAGAAAATTCTTAAATTGTCCAAAAATTTTTCGTGCAATTTTCCCACTGTTCCAGTATAATAAAGATAATGGCTGACAAAATCGCTCTTTTCGTGTCTGCGATCGTTTCATCAGGCGCACAGCATTACATAGAAGAAAACGGCATCTGTGAGTATCCGGCACCTTCACCGGCACCGGATTTTCACCTTCACGCGCCGTTAAAATACATAAAACGGAGGGATTTATATGGCAAGAAACGACATTCCTAACGGATGGGATAAGATCCGTCAGAATGTTCAGGAGACCGAGCGTCTCATGGGACAAAAGCAATACAACCAGTCCATGATCAAAGCAAAACAGACCGTGGAATACATGGTTAAGCTCCAATGTGAACAGGCGGGGATCATGGAAGGCTCCATGGACTCTATGATCCACGAGCTCTACAACAACGGCTGGATCTCAAAATCCACCGCCGAGCACTACTTACAGATCTACGACATCGGCACAAAAGCCGCAAAAAACGGCGATAACGGTGCCTACAATGCAAACCAGGCCTACCACGTGCTGTCCCAGGAGATCTACTCCTTTGCAGACAACGGGAAAGCCCCCCACGGAAGACGCCCGGCCGGTAGCCGTCCCCAGCAGTCCAGAAACCGCAGTGCCGGTTCCCGGCAGTCCGGAAGCGGCATGCAGCCGGCTGATCTTTTAAAATTTGTGGTTCCGATCGTCCTCGTGATCATCCTGATCGTCCTGATCCGTGTCCTCACGCCGAAGAAACCGGCTACAGAGGAGACCTCCGCACCAGTGATCACAACGGAAACAGCAGAGACCACAGCCCCGGAGACTGAACCGGAGAGCACAGCTTCCGGCTCCTCCTACAAGACAACAACGACCTTGAACGTCCGCAAGGAGCCGTCCACCGACGCGGACCGCATCGGAAAACTGGACCCGGGCGCATCCGTTGAATATCTCCGCGACCACGACGATACCTGGGCCGTCATCAAATACAACGGACAGGAAGCCTATGTCGCGAAGGAATTTCTAACAGCGGAGTAATAACTTATTGGAATATCAAATTCAAAAAAGCTCTAAAGCCAATATTTAGGGCGGGATTCCGATGGATCCCGCCCTATTGCTGGCTTCAGAGTTCTTTTTTCATTTATACTACATTCTTACACCGTCACATCTCCCATCCCCGACGGGTCTTTCTCAAAATACTTACAGAAATAATTCACAAACTCATCCACCACCGGCTTATTTCCTGCCTGCTCAAACACCGTGACCACCAGGTCACGCCTGCAGTTCGGGTAACGGATCGGGATCAGGACAACACCATGCCCCGGCTTTCCACCCCAGGCTTTTTCCGGCCAGAAGCCGATTCCAAGCCCTGCCGCGATCAGGTTGCGCACCGACTCCGGACTGTTGCTCTCAAACACCGCCTGAGGGCGGATCCCCGCTCTCCGGCAGAAATCATCGCAGATCCCGCGGAGCTGCCAGCCGTTTCCGAGACGGATGAAATTTTCTTCCTTCACTTCCCGCAGATCGACGGTCTTATGTTTCGCAAACTTTGAATCCGGCGGTACTGCCAGAAAAATCTCCTCCCTCAGATATTCCCGTCTTACCACGCCATCCGGAAGTTCCTGCGGATGTGGAGGCGTCACAGATATAGCGATCCTTGATTCGATATGGATATCACAGTTCTCCGTCATCTCAAGCTGGGATACCTGAAACTGGACATCCGGTTTCAAGGCCCGATAGGAAATAATACTGTTCGTAATGAGGTTCGACGCGGACAGGAAATTTAAATAGATCGTGCGCTCTGATGAATAAACCGACTCCCAGAGCTCATCCTTTAGATTATCGATGGATTCCAGAATCGGGATTAGGCGTTTTTTCAGGAGTTTCCCCTGTTCGTTGAGCTCGATCCGGTGATTTTTCCGGTCAAAAAGGCTTACGCCGAGCTCCGTCTCCAGACGTTTGATGGACTGGGACAATGCCGGCTGGGCGATATGTAGATCTTCTGCCGCTTTTGTCAGATTTTCATATCGCGCTGCCGCCAAAAAATACCGAAACTGCTGGATCTCCATATTACTCTCCCCTCTTTCCTGACATCACTTAATTACAGCGTTAATTTTGTGCTAATTTTTCGTTCATTTATGGCATTTTCGTTTCATTATAACATTCATGTTATAACAGCATAATTATTATATATTTGAAATTCCTGATTTTCAAGTTATATTATGATGTTACCGGGGTCAGACACTCAGGAAAACCTGACTTGAATTTTACCGCATAAAATTCCCGGGTATCTGGCCCCATCCCCCTGGATGAGGGAAAATCCTTCTCAGAAAGGAGACAAATCAATGAACAATATCATCAATCAGCTCTCCCAGATCGAAGAAAAGACTGTCGCGATCTTAGACGGCGCTGCTGACAAGAAAAAAACTCTTGCAGCAGAATATGAGGCAAAGACGAAACAGTTTGACGAGGAGCTGAATCATGAAACCGAACTGGAGATCCAGTCCATGCGCCAGAAAATGGAGGCAGAAGCCGCCGCGGAGCTTGACAGGCAGAAAACCGCCGCCGGTGACCAGATCGCCCGCCTGGAACAGCATTACGAAGAAAAGCATTCCTGGTATGTGGACTCCCTCTTCCGTTCTATGACCGAGGTGTGATCTATGGGAAGTCTCATCACTTACAGTGCGATCGCTGCCAAGCTTGCCGCGATGCGCGGGCATTTCCTCACGGATGATGAGTTCTCGGTCCTCGCGGGAATGGAGAATGTACCGGCTGCCGTCGAATACCTGAAAAGTTCTCCCGCCTACAGGGATGTTTTTTCCGGTGTCGAAAATGAGGAACTCCACAGAAGTAAGATCGAAGAGCTTTTGTGGCACTCCCTCTACGGTGATTTCTCAAGGCTGTTCCGATTCGCAAACGGAACCCAGAGAAAATTTCTGGATCTCTACTTTCTCCATTTCGAGATCGATGTCATGAAACGGTGTCTGAGGGACGCGGTTTCCGGAAAACGCTCAGATCTGAACTTTAAGAGCTTTGAGCCCTTCTTCCGAAAGCACTCCCACCTGGATTTCACCGCCCTGACTGATTCAAAAGATCTGGACGAATATCTGGACAGCATTCAGAACACCCCTTATTATGGCCCGTTAAAGGACTTAAAGGATCAGGGCATCACTTCCCTGTCTGAGTTCGAATCTGCTCTGGACATCCTGTACTTCATCCGTTTCTGGAAAAGTTTAAAAGACCAGCTTTCAAAAGACGACCGGGAGGCCATCGCCGACTGTGCCGGTGAAAAGATCGATCTTTTAAATATTGAATGGCTCGCAAGAGCGAAACGCCACTACAAATTATCTGCCGATGCCATTATGGAGCTTCTGATCCCCGTATGGCACCGTTTAAAAAAGTCTCAGGCAAGAGAGCTTGCCGAAGCGCCATCTATAGAGGAATTTGACCGGATCCTAAAGGGGACCCGCTACGGAAACCGGATCTTTCGGGCATCCGGCGAACAGCAGGAGAATCCGGAACTGCATTCCCTGTTCCGGGCGCTTCTGGATGCTGTGTACAGCAAATCCGGACGGAATGATCCATATTCCGCGGCTGCGTTAAACAGCTACTTCTATTTTAAGGAAGAAGAGATCAGAAAAATCATCACCACCGTTGAGGGGATCCGTTACAGCCTTGGCAGTTCAGAAATTCTCACCTGCCTGGCAGAAAGTTAGAAAAGGGGGTATGCTTTGTGATCGAAAAAATGAAATTCGTCAGCATCTCCGGGCCAAAGAACGATCTGGACCGAATGGTCAACCAGTATCTCTCCCACTATGAGATCCAGCTGGAAAACGCGCTGACCGAATTAAGATCCGCATCAAAATTAGAACCATATCCCGGAACCAATCCATACCGGGAACCGCTTCAGAAAGCGCAGAAACTTCTCGCTTCCTGTCCCGGCGCAAAACAGCAGGAGATTTCCACCGGAACAATGCCCGTGGAGAACGCCATCACACTTGTAAATGACATGGATACGGAGCTCGCCGCCTCCGATGAGGAGCGGGAGTCCTTAAAGGCAAAAGAAAAAGAAGTCTCTTCCCTGTTGGAGCAGGTACGCCTCTACGTGGAACTGGACTTTGATATTCCGGCAATTCTGAAGCTGAAGCACATCAAATACCGGTTCGGACGTATCAGAAAGGAAAGCTTCCCGCAGCTTCAGGCATTCGCCGACCGCTCGGATGAGACGATCCTGTTCAAATGCCACGAATCAGACCACTATATTTCTTTGCTCTACTTCACACCGGATATCACCTCCGACCGGATCGACACCGTCTTCTCGTCCCTGCAGTTCGAGAGGATCTATCTCCCGGATGAGTACGCCGGAACCCCGAAGACCGAGGTCGAACGTCTGGAAAACGAGCTTGCAAATCTGAAAGCAAAGGAACAGGCCCTGGACGCAAAAGATTCCGAGTACCTGCTGACGAGACAGACCAGTCTCCAGGATGCCAGCCAGGTGCTGAAATCCTATGAAGCAAACTTCAATGTGAGAAAGTATGCGGCATGCACCCATGATAAGGATCATCCGTTCTACATTCTCTGCGGCTGGATGACAAAAGAGGACGCGGAAGCTCTCCACAGGGATCTCGCAAAGGACGCAGACACCTTCTTCGTCTTAGAGGACAGCAAAGAGCACGTGACCAGCATTCCACCCACCAAGTTAAAAAACATTCCGCTGCTGCGGCCGTTTGAGATGTTCGTAAAGATGTACGGACTTCCGTCCTACGACGAGTTTGATCCGACGCTTCTGATCGCCATCACCTACTCCATCTTCTTCGGCTTCATGTTCGGAGATGCCGGACAGGGACTTGTCCTTCTGATCGGAGGTTTCCTGCTCTATAAGTTCAAAAAAATCGATCTGGCAGCCATCGTCTCCTGCTGCGGATTCTTCTCGACGATCTTCGGATGCCTCTTCGGAAGCGTCTTCGGATTTGAAGATGTGATCCCGGCGCTGTGGTTAAAGCCGACCGAAGCCATGACGGATCTTCCGTTTGTGGGTCGTCTGAACACCGTGTTCGTCGTTGCCATTGCTCTCGGCATGGGAGTCATCCTCTTTACGATGATCTTAAACATGATTACGAGCTTTAAGAACCATAACACCGAAAAGACCTGGTTCGATACAAACGGTCTCGCAGGCTTTGTCTTTTATTTCAGTCTTGCAGCCACCATCGTGATGTTCATGAGCGGACATACACTTCCGGCGGCAGCGATCCTGATCATCATGTTCGTCCTGCCGCTTCTCGTGATGTTCTTTAAGGAACCGCTCACAGCAGTTCTGGAAAAGAAATCTGAGAAGATCTCCGGTGGCGTGGGAATGTTCATCACACAGGGATTTTTCGAGCTGTTTGAAGTACTCTTAAGCTACTTCTCCAACACGCTTTCCTTCGTCCGTGTGGGCGCATTCGCCGTCAGCCACGCAGCCATGATGCAGGTTGTTTTAATGCTCGCAGGCGCAGAAACCGGAGCACCGTCCATACCGGTCATTGTTCTCGGAAACCTGTTCGTGTGCGGAATGGAAGGCCTGATCGTCGGGATCCAGGTACTCCGTCTCGAGTACTACGAGCTGTTCAGCCGGTTCTATAAAGGAAGCGGCCGAGAATTTAAACCGTTCTACGAGAAATAAGAATAAATGGTAACTGTTCAGTAGGTCTGCGCACTTGCTGCGCTGACCGTAATAAAACATAGGCTGGAAGGCAAAAATCCCATCAGCGAAGCTGATCTGGAATGGATTTTTGCGTGTAACTATGAAGGCACTGAATCGTTACAATAAATGGTAAAATACAGATTTTAGGAGGTCATCGTCATGACAATCGCAGTAAAACTTCTTTTAACCGTTGCACTTATCTTCAGCATTGCTGTCCCCTTCGGAGCTTTCGCCGCAGGTGAAAAGACAAAAGGACGCTATAAAACAGCCCTCGCGGCCAACACCGTAATGTTCTTCGGAACCATGCTCTTCGCTGTCTGCGTACTTTTTGGCGGTACCGCATTCGCAGCCGAATCCACAGCTGCAGCCGGCGGCATCTCCACCGGTATGGGCTACATCGCAGCTGCTCTTTCCACCGGCCTTTCCTGTATCGGCGGCGGCGTTGCCGTTTCTGCAGCAGCATCCGCAGCACTTGGCGCTATCAGTGAGGATTCCTCCATTCTTGGTAAATCTCTTATCTTCGTAGGTCTTGCCGAAGGTGTCTGCCTGTACGGACTTATCATCTCCTTCATGATCATCGGTAAACTTTAATGCCTGAAAACATGGCTGAACTATTACCAGGAATGGAGACCGGCTATGAGAATGTATTTGATCAGCGATAATACCGACACGCTGACCGGCATGCGGCTGGCGGGCGTGGACGGTGTGATCGCAAATGAAAAAGAAACGCTGGAAAAGGCGTTGAACGAAGTGTTAAAAGACAAAAATATCGGGATCATCCTGCTCACCGAAGCTCTCGGAAAGAAATATCCGGAGCTGGTTAAGACGGTACGCACAGAACATAAAAAGCCGCTTCTCATCGAAATTCCGGACCGCCACGGAACAGGACGGCGGCCCGATTTCATCACGGCATATGTAAATGACGCGATCGGACTAAAGTTATAGTATGCACACAGCGGTTCCGTCCGCAGGCAACAGCGATCCGGAACCGCTGCAGATCGATATTGGAATCAAGGAGGTGGCTGCTTTGACAACCGAAGAAAAGTTACAGCATTTTGAAGACATCTGCACAGGCGACGCATTAAAGAAATACGAGCAAGCAGTCTCTGATTATACCGCTTATGAGGAAAAAATCCTGAATGAGCATAAAGAAAACGCCAGAAAACAGGCAGCATTGCAGATCGCTGCCGAAAAAGAGCGGATCGCACGGGAGACCAACAAGAACCTGTCCTTAGGCCAGATCGAGATTCGCCGTTCCTATAGCAGAAAAGATGAGGAACTCCGCGGAAAAGTCTTCTCCGAGCTTCGCGACAGGCTGGCGCGGTTCATGGAGACCCCGAAATATGACGCACTCTTAGAGGCGCAGATCAAAAAAGAAAAAGCATTTGCAGGATCCAGTGAGATCCATATCTATATCGACCCGTCCGACAGGGAAAAGCAGAATCTTTTATCCTTAAGGACCGACTGCGACATCCGCGTCAGCCAGTACCCGTTTCTCGGCGGCACGCGGGCCGTCATCGCCTCGAAAAATATCCTGATCGATAACTCCTTTGAGACGAAGCTCAAAGAAGCTGAACAGGACTTCCAGTTCTCACTGTAACTGTGCGATACGTTTCCGCGGGCAGCGCGGTACACGCGCAGACCTGCCGGCCAGTTACTTTTTATAACATTTTTGGAGGAAATCAACATGGCTGCAAAAGGCACAATTTACGGGATCAACGGCCCGATCGTCTATATTGCCGGTGATTCCGGTTTTCAGATGAATGAGATGGTCTACGTCGGAGAGGCAAACCTCGTCGGCGAGGTCATCGGACTGACCTCCGAACGCACAACGATCGAGGTCTATGAGGAGACCACAGGTCTGAAGCCCGGAGAGCCGGTCACAGGAACAGGAGCTCCTGTCTCCGTCACACTTGCCCCCGGCATTATCACAAATATTTTTGATGGAATCGAACGTCCGTTAGCCGCTATCAAAAAATCAAGCGGCTATTATATTGACCGCGGTGTTCATGTAACATCCCTTGATACAGAAAAGAAATGGCAGACCCACATGACCGTAAAGCGTGGTGATCATGTCTACGGCGGCACCATCATCGCGGAGGTCCCGGAGACGAGAGCCATTACCCATAAAGTCATGATCCCGCCGGATCTGGAGGGCGATGTCCTCTCCGTTGTCTCCGACGGTGAATATACGATCAATGATACACTGCTCACGATCATGACAAAGGACGGAACGGAAAAAGCGATCACTATGACACAGAAATGGCCGATCCGCATCCCGCGTCCGACCGTAAAGCGCTATCCGGCATCCAAACCGCTGATCACAGGACAGCGTATCCTTGACACCCTGTTCCCGCTCGCAAAGGGCGGCACGGCGGCGATCCCGGGCGGATTCGGTACCGGAAAGACCATGACCCAGCACCAGATCGCCAAGTGGTCCGATGCCGATATCATCATCTACATCGGTTGCGGCGAGCGTGGAAATGAAATGACACAGGTTCTGGAGGAATTCAGCGAGTTGATCGACCCGAAGAGCGGAAACCCACTGATGGAGCGGACTACGTTGATCGCCAATACCTCCAACATGCCGGTTGCCGCCCGTGAGGCGAGTCTTTACTCCGGCCTGACACTTGCAGAATACTACCGCGACATGGGATACAACGTAGCGATCATGGCAGACTCCACCTCCCGTTGGGCAGAGGCGCTCCGTGAGCTCTCCGGCCGTCTGGAGGAAATGCCGGCCGAGGAAGGTTTCCCGGCTTATCTGGCATCCCGGCTGTCCCAGTTCTATGAGCGTGCCGGAATGGTCCAGAACTTAAACGGAACGGAAGGTTCCGTATCCATCATCGGAGCCGTATCCCCTCAGGGCGGCGATTTCTCCGAGCCGGTCACACAGAACACCAAGCGTTTCGTCCGCTGCTTCTGGGGACTTGATAAGAATCTCGCCTACGCGAGACACTTCCCGGCAATCCAGTGGCTGACCAGCTACTCAGAATACCTCACGGATCTTTCTTCCTGGTACTCCGAACATGTGGATAAAAATTTTGTCAATTACCGTAACCAGCTCGTCACGATCCTGAATCAGGAAAGCAGCCTGATGGAGATCGTAAAACTGATCGGATCCGATGTTCTCCCTGATGACCAGAAGCTCGTCCTCGAGATCGCCAAGGTCATCCGTCTCGGTTTCCTTCAGCAGAACGCTTTCCATAAGGAAGATACCTGCGTTCCGCTGAAAAAGCAGTTCAAGATGATGGAGATCATCCTTTATCTCTATAAAAAATCCCGTGCCCTCGTTGCCATGGGCATGCCGGTATCCGTCCTCAAAGAAGAAAAGATCTTTGAGAAGATCATTGCCATCAAATATGACGTCCCGAATGACCGTCTCGACATGTTTGACGACTATAAGAAGCAGATCGATGACTTCTACAATTCCGTCATCGAGCGCAACGCATAAGGAGGCAGATCACAATGGCAGTCGAATATCTTGGCCTTAGTTCCTTAAACGGCCCTCTTGCCGTCCTCGAAGGCGTTTCCGGGGCATCTTATGATGAAATCGTGGAAATGACCGTCGACGGAAAAGAAAAGAAGCTCGGACGCATTATCGAGGCGTACGAGGATAAAGCCGTGATCCAGGTGTTTGAGAGCACCGGAAACATGGCATTGAAAAACACTCATACCCGTCTCACCGGACATCCAATGGAGATCGGCGTCTCCGCCGATATGTTAGGCCGTACCTTTGACGGTCTGGGAAATCCCATCGACGGTCTGGGACCGATCTTAGCTGATAAAAAACTGGATGTAAACGGAAAGCCGTTAAACCCGGTGGCCCGTGAATATCCGCGTAACTACATCCGTACCGGTATCTCCGCCATTGACGGTTTGATGACCCTGATCCGCGGGCAGAAGCTCCCGATCTTCTCCGGAAACGGACTTCCCCACGACCAGCTGGCAGCGCAGATCGTCATGCAGTCCTCTCTGGGAGACAATTCCGATGAAAAATTCGCCGTCGTATTCGCAGCTATGGGCGTCAAGTACGATGTTGCCGAATACTTTGAACGTACCTTCCGCGAGAGCGGCGTTCTGGACCATGTTGCCATGTTTATCAATCTTGCAAATGACCCGGTCGTCGAACGTCTGATCACACCGAAGGTTGCCCTCACAGTTGCCGAATACCTCGCATTTGAAAAAGGCATGCATATCCTGGTCATCCTGACGGATATGACCTCCTACGCTGAGGCGCTGCGTGAGGTCTCCTCCTCAAAGGGCGAGATTCCGTCCCGTAAGGGATATCCGGGATACTTATACAGTGATCTGGCATCTCTCTATGAGCGCGCCGGAATCGTCGCCGGAGTCAACGGATCTGTCACACAGATCCCGATCCTTACCATGCCGAACGATGATATCACCCACCCGATCCCGGACCTTACCGGTTACATCACAGAAGGTCAGATCGTTCTGGACCGCAACTTAAACGGTCAGTCCATCTACCCGCCGATCAGCGTGCTTCCGTCCCTGTCCCGTCTTATGAAGGACGGCATCGGTGAGGGATTTACCCGTGAAGATCATCAGGATGTGGCAAACCAGCTGTTTTCCTGCTACGCAAAGGTGGGCGACGCGAGAGCCCTCGCATCTGTTATCGGTGAAGATGAGCTCTCCCCGATCGATAAAAAATATCTGGAATTCGGCCGGGAATTTGAAAAACGGTTCATCGGACAGGATATCCATGACAATCGTACCATCATCGACACCTTAAACATCGGCTGGGAGCTTTTAGGACTTCTTCCGCGAGAAGAGCTCGACCGTATTGACACAAAGATCTTAGACAAGTATTATAAACCTGCAGACGCCGCTTCAGACGCTTCATAAGGAGGGGATCTCATGAATCCGAACACATTCCCCACCAAGGGAAATCTGATCCTTGCGAAAAACTCCCTCGCCCTTGCGACTCAGGGGTACGGACTGATGGATAAAAAGAGGAACATCTTGCTGCGGGAGCTTATGGGCCTGATCGATCAGGCAAAAGCGATCCAGTCCGAGATCGATTCCACTTTTACCGCCGCCTACAGGGCACTCCAGAAGGCCAATATCGAGATGGGAATCCACTATGTGGAGGAGATCGCAGATTCACTTCCCGTCACGGATGATATCCGGATCAAGGCGCGCAGCATCATGGGAACGGAGATTCCGCTTGTCGAGTATACACCGTCAAAAGATGAAAAACCGCCTTATTCGTTTTACAGCACCAGCGATTCGCTGGACGAGGCGCGGATCGCCTTCGAGCGCGTGAAGGAACTGACCGCAGACCTCGCAACCGTGGAGACATCCGCCTACCGTCTTGCCGAGAGCATTAAGAAGACCCAGAAGCGGGCCAATGCATTGAAAAACATCACGATCCCGTCATACCAGGCACTTGTGAAAGACATCACCAACGCCCTGGAGGAAAAGGACCGCGAGGAGTTCACAAGACTAAAAGTAATCAAACGGAGTACCACGAAATGACAAAAACAGCAAAGACCATTACCTACGCCGCCGGGATCTTCACCGCGTTCTGGCTGATCATCGCGTTCCTTATCACGTCCGTCGAGGCGGTCGCCTACTGGACGCCGGGATATTATGAGAAGGAATACACGAAATATCAGGTTCTGAATGATCTTCCTGAGATGACCATGGATGATCTTTTAGACGTTACCGATGAAATGATGGCATTTCTTCGCGGAAAGCGTGAAAACCTTCACGTATACACCACTATGGGCGGGGAATACCGGGAATTCTTCAATGACCGGGAGATTGCCCACATGGAGGACGTGCAGGGACTCTTCATCGGCGGATTATGGCTCCGCCGGATCGGGATCCTGATCACCTTATGCTTCGCGGCCCTGGCTTATTTCTGGGGACGTAAGAGTGCGGAGCGGACAGAGGCGTTAAAGCGCCTGATCCCGAAATCCCTCTGTATCGGCACCGGCGCGGTCTTTGCCGTAGCACTGGCCCTGATCGGCATTATATCCACAGACTTCTCAAAATATTTCATTGTTTTCCACAAAATCTTTTTCAACAATGATCTGTGGGTCCTCGATCCACGCACGGACATGCTCATCAACATCGTTCCGGAAGGTTTCTTTTTCGATACCGCCGCGCAGATCGCGCTGGTGTTTGCGGTGATCGTTGGGATGTTTTTTGTTGGGAATCTGGTATTATATAAAAGAGCCGGCAGGTAGATCTGCCGGTTTTTTTATATCATTTATCGGTTGCAGCCCTGTCTTCAAACTGCTATAATCCATAGTACGAGTACTGTGATCATTCAATCCTTCACAATTACAGGCAAAAATCCATTCCTGATCGGCTGTGCCGATGGGATTTGAGACATCAAAACAGCCGCCACGTCGGGTAAACATGGCGGCAATTTTTTCAAGGAGTTCCATGAAACGAATTTTAAGTATTTTTCTCTGTCTGACGCTGATCCTCGGCTTTTGTCCGGGACAGACGGCATATGCGGCGGCTGAGTGGCCGTCGGAGATCTCGATCTCATCGGACGGCGGGATCCTAATGGACATCAATTCGGGAGCGGTTTTGTTCGAGAAGAACAGCCATGAACCGTATTATCCGGCAAGTATCACAAAGATCCTGACGGCACTGATCGTGATTGAAAACTGTGGGCTTGATGAGACCGTGACGTTCTCCAACACAGCGGTGAACTCTCTTGAGCCGAACTCCTCCATTCTGGGGGCCCGCGCCGGAGATACGTTAAGTGTCCGGGACTGTCTTTATGCCCTGCTTTTACAGTCCGCGAATGAGGTTGCAAACGCTCTGGCCGAACACTGCGCAGGCAGTATTGATGCTTTTGCGGAGAAGATGAATGAGAAAGCGGAGGAGCTTGGATGTACGGACTCCCATTTCGCAAACCCGAGCGGTCTGAATGATCCGAACCACTATGTGTCCGCTTATGATATGGCACTGATCGCAAAGGCGGCGTTTAATAATCCGACATTTGTAGAGGTTGATTCCACGACGTACTATGACGTTCCTGCGGGGAAATTAAAGCAGTACCCGGATGGCTGGCGCTACTACGCCCACCACAGAATGCTGCGGCGGAATGATTCCCTTTATTACGACGGTGCCATCGGCGGAAAGACCGGTTACACCCTGCTCGCGGGAAATACATTGGTGACATGCGCGGAGCGCGATGGAATGAAACTCATAGCCGTCGTTCTCAATGGTCATCAGACTCATTATTCCGACACAAAGTCACTATTTGACTATGGATTTAAAAATTTCAAGTCCGTTCCGGTTGCGGATCAGGACAGCACTTACAGCAAGGTGGCTGATGATCTGACGATCTCCGGGATCTTTTCCGGGAGTGCTACAAGACTCACGGTAAATAAAAACAGTGCAGTGACTTTACCTGCGGATGGGAACTTCTCCGATGTGACTTCCACACTGGACTACGACCTGACTGACGATGCACCGGATGGGGCGATTGCACGGATCGATTACCGCTATGGGGATAAGCTTGTGGGACAGGCTTATCTGGAGGCGACTGTGACACAGGGATATGTGCCCGGAGCAGTGAAACAGAGCACGGATACCGCGGAGACTGAGACTGTGGCTGAAACCGTTCCTTCTAAGGCACCTGACAAGGAAGCCGAACCTTCCTCTAAAAAAACGGGCAGCAATAAAACATCCTGGACCTCCTCTCCTGCTTTCGGCATTGTTAAGAAAGTCCTGATCGCTGCCGCTGTCATCGGAGCCATTGGCGGCGCCGTCTTCGGAATCATGATCTATCAGGAAAACAAGGCCCAGAACGAGCGTTTTCTCCGTCATCAGCGGCGCGAAAAACGTTTAAAGGAATGGGGATATTCTTCCACAGAATTTGATATGATCATGGAAGAGCACTTAAGATCCAAGTCTGGGATTAAGCATCCGGGATTCCGGGAGCGGCTCAGAGATCGTTTTCGGAGACGATAAGTTTTATTTTATGTAAACTAAAAGAGCAGATGTATGCTTTTTGAAGCAATACCTCTGCTCTTTTTCTATCTTTTCACATCCGTTTTTTCAGGAGCAAAGTGCTCAATTGCTGCCGTATCTTCCGGGCTGCCGCCTCTATTCCACTCCATGGAGTTTCTTCTGCCTGCTTTTCTCTGCACGGCGGATCCGGGCCTCCTCTTTTTTCAGGAAAACAGCTTCTGCACCTTCCTCATCCACCGGTTTTACCGTCTTTACGGCAAAAACTCTGCCGTCCTCCGACTTTTTCATCCGGATTTTTCCTTTCATCATACCGTGTTCCGGACATGTTGCAAGACACAGATAATAGCGCTGTCCTGAGGAAAACCAGCGGATCTTCTTCCGCAGCATCCGACGGCATTTCGTGCAGATGATATCCGTCACCCGCTTTTCCTCCATCGCCTCCTCCTTCGTCTCAAACATCTGTGACACGAACTTCGTGTACTCCGGGAACCGCAGTGTGAACTCCTCATCCTCGCTCTCCGGCGGCAGATAATAATCCACGGACACATAATCTTTCACGGAATCAAAATCCATCGCCTGCAGCACCCGCCCCGTATATTCCGCGTCCCCCAGTGCCCGGTGAAACGGCGCGTCCACATCAAGCGCAAAGGACTCCACCGCTTCATCAAGCGAAATTCTCGCCTTTCCGTCCTGATAGCACAGGCTGTACAGTTTCTGGACATCATAAAAAAGGAACGGTTTCGGGAACGGGATCGTCATCCCATGATAGACCATGTTCCTCTGCAGTTCCGTAAGGTCCATACTTCCCCAGGTGCAGAATATGCAGTCCTCGCCGCACCATTTAAGGAAATCCTCCATCACCGCCGCAAACGGCTCTCCATCCCGCTCTAACTCTTCGATGGAAACATGGGTCACCTCAGAGATGATCCGGTGCATCTGGCGGTACACGCAGGGACGGATGATCCGGTGAAACTCCGCGATCTTCTCACGCTCTTCATTCAGTTTTACTGCTCCGATCTCAAAGATCTCAAAAGGAAGCCGCTCCACAGACGCTTCCTTACCGCCCGGGTTCTGGTTCCATTCCAAATCAAATACAATAAAATTTTTCATAATACAAGAGTATAGCACAGTTTTTTCTGCCCGTCACTGAGAAAATTGTTGCTGTACACAGGCCGGGATCAGTCGCTTACTTTTTTCTTGCACTCTGTTTCAAATAATCCTATAATAAGCATAGTTTGAGATAGAAAAAATACAGCAACAGCGTTTCCGCCTCTGTAGGATCACTCAGGTAAGACCATCTGCTTCTGATCTAGTGCTTTTATCTGGAGATTTGCTGCGCTGGAACGCGGAAAGGATTCTTATCATGAAACACATCACAGGACTTGCGCATATCGCGCTTTTCACAAAGGATCTTGAAGCATCCGTAAAATTCTACGAATGTCTTGGTGGAAAAGTAACCGGACAGGCTGATGTCCAGAAGCCACTCGGAACTAACCACATCAAGATCGTCAGCATGCCGGGCTTTGACCTCGAGATCATCGAGCCACATGACGGCACTGATGTGACCGCCCAGGGCGGTCTCTTCCCGCACATCGCAATCGAAGTCAATGACATCGACGCGGCCATCGCAGACTTAAAGGCAGCCGGGATCACAAACTTCCGGGGCGGTGTCGACAAGGCAATTGACCTCCCGATCTTCGGCGGCATCCGCAACGCGTTTTTTATCGGACCGAACGGAGAACAGCTGGAGCTTTTACAACATCTGTAAAATTCGGTTGACCGCAGATCATGCGGATCACTGTAATTTAAGTACATAAGTAAAGTCCCCGGATAAGGAACTACCGCAGCTGGTCAACTGGCCGATGGCACATTCCCTATCCGGGGGCTTTTTATCTTATCCCAATAACGCCTTCAAATCCTCCTCCGGCGTTGTCACCGGCCCGATTCCATAATTTTCCACAAGGAAATTCAGGATATTCGGGGAGAGGAACGCCGGTAAGGACGGGCCGAGGCGGATATTCCTGATCCCAAGATGCAGGAGTGTCAGGAGAATACACACTGCCTTCTGCTCATACCAGGAGAGCACGAAGGACAGCGGAAGCTCGTTCACCTCGCACCCAAACGCCTCAGCCAGCGCCATAGCCACCTTGATGGCACCGTAGGCATCGTTGCACTGGCCCATGTCCATGATCCGCGGGAGACCGCCGATATTTCCAAGGTCCAGATCATTAAAGCGGAACTTGCCGCACGCCAGTGTCAGGACAATGCTGTCCGCCGGAGTCTGCTTTACAAAATCCGTATAGTAGTTTCTTCCCGGCTTCGCGCCATCGCAGCCCGCAACGAGGAAGAAATGTCTGATCGCGCCGGATTTTACCGCGTCGATGACCTGATCAGCCATGGAAAGGATCGTTCCATGTCCGAATCCTGTCATGACCTGAGTTCCGCCGTTGATTCCCGTAAACTGGCGGTCTTCCTGATATCCGCCGAGTTCCAGCGCCTTCTCGATCACCGGGGTAAAGTCTTTCTCATCATCGATATGAACCATTCCCGGATATGCTACGACCTCCGTCGTGAACACGCGGTCCGCGTAGGATTTCTTCGGCGGCATCAGGCAGTTTGTGGTAAAGAGGATCGGAGCCGGGATATCCGCAAATTCCTTCTGCTGATTCTGCCATGCAGTTCCGAAATTGCCCTTTAACTGCGGATACTTTCTGAGCTCCGGGTAAGCGTGGGCCGGCAACATCTCGCCGTGGGTGTAGATGTTAACGCCTTTTCCCTCTGTCTGCTTTAAGAGAAGCTCCAGGTCCTTGAGGTCATGTCCCGTCACAACGATAAACGGTCCTCTTTCTACTACAAGCGGTACGCTGACCGGGATCGGAGTCCCGTAAGTTCCCGTGTTTGCTGCGTCCAGCATCGCCATGCAGGTGAGGTTCACCTCGCCGACCTTCAGGACCGTCGGGAGCAGGCTTTCGACGGTGCCGTCTTTTGCGATCTCCCGGAGTCCCGTTAAGAAGAACTGGTTTACCGTCTCATCAGATGCCCCCAGCATCAGCGCATGGTACGCGTACGCCGCCATACCCTTTAATCCGAACAGGATCAGGGATTTCAGGGAGCGGATATCAGGGTCCATGTCCCACAGCAGACCGAGATTATAATCATCCGTATCTTGCACACTTGCTGCCGCACCTGACTCTCCCGCTGCCTTTTCGCGCGGTCCTGCACTTTTCTTCACCGGCGCTGCGAGCAGCCGCTCCTTCTCCCTGTGCGTCTTCTCAATCTGCGCCCGGATCGCGTCATCATCAAAGCTTACATTCGTAAGTGTCGTAAAAAGCCCCTCGATCACCGTGCGGTACACTCGATCTCCCGGACATTCCACGCCTTCTGCCGCTCTCGCAAGCCCGATCATCGCACCTACAAGCTGGTCCTGCAGCCTTGCTGTCTCCGCCGTCTTTCCGCAGACACCCGTGCTCCCGGTACATCCCGCGCAGCCCGCGGTCTGCTCACACTGATAACAGAACATTTTTTGATCCATTTCATATACCTCCATATATTTCCCCGGCTCTTCCCGCGTGACTCCAGGCAGCCCATACAAGCAGCCAACATTGTCTTCGCAGTTTTGCCGATCTCAAATTATCCTGACACGCCTGCCGTCCCTGCGGCAGCCATAACCGATAAGTCATCATGTTTCCCTGTCCGGCACCGCCGAACCATGTACGCATTATATCCGCGAAATCAGCTTTCGTATGTTGTAATTACAACATTTTTAAACAGACCACCTGGAAATAATTTCCACACGTCCACCTCTCACACTTTTCGCAGACCAGAACGGATCCAGCCGCTCTTTATAATTTCCTGTGCGAATCAGGAATTTTCAGGACTTTAAAATCCATAAATTTCGCTTTTCTTTACATCCATAAACGTTTATAATGGAACAAATGCTTTATGAAAGGATTCAGATTATGTTTCGTATTCTTTCCGCTTTCAGGCGGTTAAATTCATTTCAGATCATTGTTTTAGGCTTTGCCTTCGTGATCTTGCTCGGCGCCGGCATCCTGATGCTGCCGGTATCCTCCGCGGACGGAAGCTGGACTCCATTTGTAAACGCCCTGTTTACCTCCGTCACCTCCGTCTGCGTGACCGGTCTTGTGGTCTGTGACACCGGAACCTACTGGTCTTCCTTTGGACATGCCGTAATTCTGCTTCTGATCCAGACCGGCGGTCTCGGCGTTGTGACGATCTCGGCTTCCTTCACAATCCTCTCCGGAAAGAAGATCGGTCTTTCCCAGCGGAGTATCATGGCGGAATCGGTCGCTGCCCCTCAGCTCAGCGGAGTTGTCCGCCTGACCGGTTTTATTGTAAGAGTCACTCTCGGTATCGAACTGATCGGCGCTCTCCTGATGGCACCTGTATTCTGCCGCGATTTTGGTCTCTTCAGGGGACTCTGGATGTCTTTATTCCACTCCGTATCCGCATTCTGCAACGCCGGAATCGATCTGCTTGGTGTCCGGGGAGCATATTCCTCCCTGACATCCTACGCATATGACCCGCTGATCAATCTCGTGATCATCCTGCTTATCGTGATCGGCGGAATCGGTTTTCTGACCTGGGATGATATTTACAGAAACCGGCACCATATTTCCCGATACCGGATGCAGAGTAAGGTCATCCTCTCCTACTCGCTGGCACTGATCTTTATCCCGGCTATCCTCTTCTTTTTTCTGGAATTTCAGGATATCCCGGCCGGAAAACGGATCCTTGTATCCTTATTCCAGTCGGTGACAACGCGAACTGCCGGTTTTAATACAGCGGATCTTTCCTCCATGCGGGAATCCGGCCAGTTCCTTATGATCCTTCTCATGCTGGTCGGAGGAAGTCCGGGATCCACCGCCGGCGGAATCAAGACGACCACTCTGGCCGTTCTGATCTCCTGCGCGACTGCTGTCTTTGCCAGAAAGGACAGCCCGGAAATGTTTAAACGGCGCATTATCCCCGATATTGTCGCCACAGCGATCGCGATCCTTTTCATGTATACAAGCCTCGGTATCCTGTGTGCCATGACGCTCAGTATTCTGGAAAGCCTGCCTCTTATGCCGTGCCTGTTTGAGGCGTTTTCCGCCCTCGCTACGGTAGGCTTAAGCTTCGGGATCACCCCGACACTTTCCGTTCCATCGAAGCTGATCCTGATCGCATTTATGTTCATCGGACGCGTTGGCGGACTCACGATCATCTACGCGACCATGTCCGGGTACAAGATTCAGTGCGGAAAATTCCCGCAGGAAAAAATTTCCGTCGGATAATATATTTAACCTGAATTATTCACGGAGCAGTATCTGAACTGGTAACTGTACCATGAATCCCAAAATTGACCCATGTAGCCTAAACATCGCTCAACCAATCTCCAAAAAGGGTATAAAATCCCTGTGACAGAGTTCTGTGCGGTTATTAAGCTGTCAAGGTTCGTTAATAGTTACTATTCCAGCTGTACATTCAGCTTACCGATATTTGAAAGTGTCTCATAGAATTCATTTTTATAAGGGCAGCTGCTACACAGCTTGAATGTGATATATCTTGCTGAATGAACTACTTTTGCAGCAATCTTCAGCAGTTTTAAACGGACGGTATCAATGCGTTGTTTGCGCATGTTTGCTGATAACGCCAATCGTCTAAACCAATTAAATATGTTATAAGCAAGAGCGTGTACCTGAAGCCTGTTTGCATTTACGATTCTGGTATGACTGCTTACGGAAGCAAAATCAAAACCGGATTTACTTTCTTTGATGAAGTTTTCCATCAGCCCTCGCTTGCAGTAAAATTTGATAAGATACCCTGGTGAGGAATCCATGTTTGTGACAACAAAGGTGTACATGTAAACCATCTGGTTTTCCGGCTTTTCAACCTTGCATACCACACGCCGTTCGTAAGGCCATGACTTTGCTTTGTACATGAATTCACCATAAACTACCGCATAATCCACTTTGTTATTCCTGGTGATTTCATCAAGCTCATCCACAAGATCGGATGCTTTTCCACGTAGGATGCCATTCTCCTTCAGCCGGATCACATAGCTTGTGCCGTTTTCCTCACACTGCTTATAAAGATCAGGCGTAGAAAAACCGCTATCACCACGAAGTAGAATAGGGATTTCCGGATAGTCATGCAGATATTCATCCAGTACCGGCTGCAAAAAATCAACTACTCCGGTGCAGGAATACTGTGTTCCATCACGCAGCTGGATCTTTATCAGATCCCCGGTCATTCCATCATAACAGACAAGTGGATGATAACCATTGCTCTGATAGTGAAAGTTAAAGGCTCTGCCTTCCTGCCTGCCGTATGCATCAAGAAGAGTGGAATCCAGATCCAGAATAACAGCCTGTGGCATCTGAATACTGTAAATTTTCCTCCGAAGTACTCTGGCAATCGCAAGGAACTGGTTTAAAGTGTCTTCATCCATACGGTTAAAGAATCTTGATACCGTAGGCTGTGATGCAAGCGCATCTTTTTCAAGTACAGACTTGAATACAGGATCATTTGTCAGTTCATCAGAGGCATCATCCTCGAAATAACCGGCAATAATCATATATATCATTTGGAGCAGGTTTTTTGGATCCGAATGATATCGGAATAAAGCAGGATCATTGGTTTTAAACGCTTTTTCTAAAAGCGTATCAATACCAAGTTTGCTTATGAATTCTTTGATAAGAAGCAAGCCTGCATCGGATGAGAGATCTCCTCCATCAAAATTTATTTTAATCTGTCTATTGCTTTCTAAGGCTAAGGTGTTTACAATACTCATAAAGGGCTCCTTTGTTTGGGATTGTTAAGACTTTGAACACCTTAATTTTACCACAAATGGATGCTCTTTTTTCATTCACTTGATAGGTGAAAAGCAATATTCAGCTAAAATACAGTAACTATGTGGCTTTCAGCCACTTTCACGGCTGATCCGTGAATAATCTAGGTTTAAGGAGAAAATTATGAAATCAATTCTTTTGATCGGCCTCGGCCGTTTTGGAAAACATGTTGCCATGCATCTTCACAACCTCGGACATCAGGTCATGGCCGTTGACAGTACGGAGGAACGCGTCAACGCAGTCCTTCCCTATGTGACAGAAGCACAGATCGGTGACAGTACAAACGAGTCCTTCCTTTCCTCTCTGGGAATCCGCAATTTTGATGCCTGCATCGTCGCGATCGGCGATAACTTCCAGAGTTCTCTTGAAACAACGTCACTCTTAAAGGAGCTCGGCGCAAAGCTCGTTGTCTCCCGCGCTTCCAGTGATGTTCACCAGAAATTTCTTCTGCGGAACGGTGCCGATCAGGTCGTCTACCCGGAACAGCAGCTTGCGAAATGGACTGCGATCCGCTTCAGCTCCAACCACATTCTTGATTTTGTCAATCTGGAAGGCGACTACGATATCTATGAGGTAGATCTTCCGGAACGCTGGGTCGGTATGAGCGTAGGTGAGATCGATATCCGGAAAAAATACGGCATCAACATCATTGCCGTCCGGCGAAACGGCACCCTGGATTTCTCCGTCAAGCCGGAAACCGTCTTTGAAGACGGCGATACGATCCTGGTTCTCGGACAGTATCGCGATCTGCAGAAATGCTTTAAGATTTAATATCCTGTTTGCTCCAGTGCGCGCATGCGAAACCTGCCGCCGGCAGCTTCTTTCGTATGCATGGCAGCATAAAAAGCCATTTTATGGATATCTCCTGAATTTCAGGACTTTCCCATAAAATGGCTTTTTATTGACATTTTTATTTCACATCTGTTATTTATCTATCCACATATTCCCCATAGGCAATCAGCGGATCCCCGGCTTTCACGCCAAGACCCACCGTCTGGTACAGAACGATTCCCGGATAGTCTGCCCGATACTCCCGTAAAAGGTTTCCCCAGATATCTCTCACCGTTCCCAGAACCGCACCTCCCGCGAACGTATCTCCTGCGGAAAATACCGGATACCACAATCCATCTGTCTCTGCCTCCAGATACTCTGCTCTGGTCACATTTTTCTGCTGCACAGTATGAACCTCTTCACCGGAAAGAAGTCCCATGCGGATCATAATATTCTTCACATCCCGCTTATATGCCTGAACTTCGCTGTCCGTAAATCTTCCGCCGCCTCCGCGCTCCATGAGGATCGCAGGAAGACCTCTTTGGCAGGCGCTGCTATACGCGCCGGTGGTCGCTGTGGAGCTGGCACGCACTTCCATATCCGCTGCCATTGCCATGTTCGCAGACACCCTGGCGATCTTTTCTCCTGCTGCCACATTATAATAGACAAACGGCATAACCTCTTCACTGGTATCCCCCGCATGAAGATCGATATAGTAGTCCGCCTTTGACTGGAGTTTTTCCGTGATCGTCCACGCGATCCGCTCCGACAATGTTCCATCCTTTTTCCCCGGAAATACCCGGTTCAGATTTTTTCCATCTTCAGGCACGAAAAAGCGCACATAATCCCGGAATGCTGAAGGATTTGCCACATGAAGGCAGATCACATTCCCCGCAGTATCCTTGGGATCAAGCTCTCTGGAAAGCTCGGAAAGCGCCTGCACGCCGATATATTCCGCTCCATGGACTCCCGCTGATATCATCATCGTAGGTCCTTCCTTTGCCCCGCAGATAAGTGTTAGCGGAAGTTTCTGTCCGCCGCCTTTTATTTCCAGCCACCCAGTCTTCTTTTCTCCTGCTTCTGCACAGATCATTCCGATCTCCAGCATATTTCTGCCACCTCCTGAGCATATTTTCTGTCGTGCACTGTAACTGTTCAATGCACTCACAGCTACTATGCACTTTCTTCACTTTCTTTTACGTCCATTTCATCATCGTACTCTTCATCAAACTCAATAATGGAATCCAGCAGCTTTCGCGCATACACATCCGTAGTCTGCGCGATCCGGGATACCGGGATATGTTCCGTGATCCGTCCTTTATATAAGAACATGACTTCGTCGCAGAGATATGTGACTGATGTAAGGTCGTGGGTGATAAACACATACGTCAGCCCCAGCTTCTCCTTCAGCTCCTTTAAGAGATCCATCACCTGTACCTGCGTGTGCGCGTCGAGGGATGAGATCGCCTCATCAAACAGGATAAACTCCGGCTCACACGCCACGGCACGGGCGATGCAGACACGCTGAAGCTGTCCACCCGAAAGCTCATGCGGAAAACGGTCGAGAAACGTCTCATCCAGGCCGACTAACTCCAAAAGTCTGCAGTATTCCGCGCTCCGGTCCGTTTTTTTTCCGTTCTTTCGTTCCTTCACCCGGATTCCTTCCGCCAGAATATCCCGGATCCTGAACCGCGGATTTGCAGATGTCGTATAATCCTGGAATACAACGCTGAGCATGTTCTGAAGATTCTTCTTTCCATCTCGTGACGCATACACATTTTTCCCTTCCAGCAGGTATTCCCCGCTGTCCGGCTTTAACAGACCGCAGATCACCCGTCCAAGTGTCGATTTTCCACTTCCGGATTCACCTAAGATTCCAAGGCAGCTTCCTTTGGGGATCGAGAGTGACACATCAAACAGTACCTGTGTCCTGCTGACACCAAAGATCTTTTCCTGCCGCTCCCTGCGAAAGCTGACGCAGATATCTCTCATCCGGATCATGCCGCACCTCCATTCTCATGTCCAATGCTTTCCCTGTATTTTTTCATGACCGCCGACCGTTTTTCCACCAGAAGTCTCGTATATGGATCTGACGCATGATGCAGGATATGGGAAAAGCTTCCCCGGTCCGCGATCGTTCCGCTGTTCATGACCACAAGGTCGTCCGCAACCTTAGAGATCGCACCGAGATCGTGGGTGATAAAGATCATCGCCGTATCATACTCTTTCTTGATCCGGACAAATTCTTCCAGGATCTCATACTGGGTGATCGAATCGATGGCAGTTGTCGGTTCATCCGCGATCAGAAGTGCCGGTTTTAATGCCATCGCGATCCCGATCATGATCCTCTGCAGCATGCCGCCGGAGAGCTGATGCGGGTATTTCTGAAGCGCCTCCTCCGGATTGCGGATCCGCATGCGTTCCAGTGTCTCCAGTGACTTCTCTCGGATCTCGTTCGCATTCCAGTCCGTGTGTGTCGCAAATGTCTCCCCGATCTGGCTTCCAATTCGGTAGAGTGGGTCAAAACACGTCATCGGGTTCTGTAGGACGACAGCGATCTCGCTTCCACGGATCTTTCTCATGGACTCTCCACTTTCCTTTAAGAGATCCTTTTCCCCAAACCAGGCATGACCGGAGACGGAGAAATTCTTATCGAGAAGTCCCAGCATCGCCTTGATGCTCATGCTTTTTCCGCTTCCCGATTCCCCGAGGATCCCAAGGCATTCCCCTCGCTGAACCTCAAAGTTTACATGGCGGACAAGCTCTTTTTCCGGTCTGCGCGGGATCTTCAACTTTACGCACAAGTCTTCCGCCCGCATCACTGTGCTCATACATTCACCTCCTTCGGATCAAGAACATCCCTCAGCGCGTCTCCCATCAGGTTGAAGGCAGATACCAGGATCACGATCGCGACACCCGGCACGATCATCTGGGTCGGATTGCTGGTGAGGACATTTTTTGCCTCATTTAACATCGCTCCCCACTCCGGTGTCGGTGCCTGTACACCGAGTCCCAGGAATGAAAGCGTGGAGATATTGATGATCGCCCAGCCCACGTCGAGTGATGCGAGAACCGCGAGGTCCGCCGCGATGGACGGCACCAGATGACGGAACAGGATGAATCTCTCCGGAGTTCCCACGCATCTGGAAAACTGGACGAAATTGCGGTCTCTGTGCTGCATGACTCCCGTCCGGATCATTCGTGCATACCAAGCCCACTTGATGAACACATTCGCCAGGATCACGTTCTGGACATTGATGCCGAGAAGCGCAACCACCGCAAATACCATAATCTGACTTGGGAAGGAGAGCATAACGTCGACCGTCCGCATGATGATCTCCTCCGGGATTCCGCGGAAATATCCCGCCAAAAGTCCCATAAGAGCTCCAAGACCGATGGTTCCAAGCATCGTCAGGACTGCCAGCCCCAGTGTCGGGCGGATCCCATAGATCATTCTCGAAAGAATACAGCGGCCAAGATTATCCGTTCCAAGCGGATATTCAGCCGAAAATCCGGCAAATTTGTTGAGGATGTCCGTTTTATATGGATCGTTCGGCGCAATAAACGGGGCGAAGATCCCCACGAGCGCTGTGAGGAGAACGATCGCCACGGTGAACATTGCAGTCCTGTTATGTAAAAAGCGCTGAAGCATTAATGTTCCTCCCTTCTCATACGCGGGTCTGATACCGTCTGTAAAATATCGAATAACAGATTGAAAACGACAAACAGGACTCCGATCAGAAGCACGTATGTCTGGATCACCGGATAATCCCGGTTAAAAATAGAACTGATGCAGAGCGTCCCGAGTCCAGGCCATGCAAACACATTTTCCACCACGATCGTTCCTGAGATCAGCTGCGGAATGCTCATTCCGACTGCAACGATACAGGTGTGCATGGAGTTTTTCAGGATATGTTTTACAAGGATCAGCTTCTGGGGCAGCCCCCTGACATTCGCGTAAAGGACATAATCCTGCTTCATATTTTCCAGCATGTTGTTGCGGATCAGACGGATATAGGTAGAAATATAGCTGAGTGACACCGTGAATGCCGGGAGGATCAGATGTTTCCATGTTCCGTTTCCGCTTGTCGGAAGAAGATCCAGCCTGATCGATACAAGCCACATGAGAAGAAGTCCCACCCAGTATGCCGGCATCGCCGTTGTCATAAAGACGATGGCTCTCATGATCTTATCGAACCATCCATCTTTATAGACAGCGCAGAGAAAGCCGATCGGCAGACTTAAAAGGATCACCATCACGAAAGAAACGCCCGCCAGCTGGAGTGTCGCAGGCATACATCTTGCCAGTTCACCCGCCACAGTTCTTTTCGGATTTACATAACTGATCCCAAAATCTCCCCTCAGGCAATCCGCAAGCCAGGAAAAGTACCGCACAAGATATGGCTTATCAAGTCCCAGCTCTGCACGGACTTCCGCGATGGCCTCTTCTGTTATGATGGGCACCTGGCGGACACGCAGCGCTACCTCCGCCGGATCCGACGGGATCAGGTTAATAAATACAAAGCAAACAAATGAAATCACGATCAGAAGCGGGATCGCTGAAAGGACTCGCTTAATGACGTATTGTTTCATGAAAATCTCCTTTCCTTTTTCGAACATCAAAAAAACTCCAGGTATATGCACAACAAGCCGCCCGGGTGGACGGCCTGTCAGATCGGGCTTTATCTCAGTCTCCGACTGAGATAAACGCTCCGCGAGGATGCGCAGTGATTCTGTAAAGAATATGTCAGCTTGCGCTGACCGGAATCACGCGCCAAGTCTCACGGACGTTCGACTTGAATTTTTACTCAAAATAGAAATCCGCAAACGGAACCTCATACTGGGTCTGTGTGAAATGGAATCCCTGAAGGTCTGAGCGGTAGATCGCCTTGTTGCACTCATAAGTGAGCGGAATGTATACCGCATCCTCATGAAGTCTTGTCAGAACGAATGTGTAGAGTTCCTGGCGTTTTGTCTCATCGGTGGATACAAGAATATCCGTGATCGCCTGGTCGATATCCGCCTTATCTTCAAGTCCGAGCTGCGCTGCGTAGTCACCGTAAACCGGTGCGCGCATCGCCGCCAGAGAAGACTGCGGATCATACGGCGTACCCCAACAGATATTGAATACCATGTCAAAGTTTCCTGCCTTCATATTATCGCGGTAGGACTGTTCTTCCTCCCCATGGATGTTTAAGGAGATTCCGATCTTCTGATATTCGCTCTGCAGATACTCGGCGATCGCCTTCTCAGTCACGCTGTCGCTGTTGTAAAGAAGATCGATGTTCAACTTCTGACCATCTTTTTCACGGATCTTATCAGATCCAACGACCCATCCGGCCTCGTCTAACATACTCTGGGCAAGCTCCACATCGTATGCGTACGGCTCAAGGTCGATATCGCAGTATGGAACTGTTTTCGCAAACAGAGTGTCTGCCGGCTGCTCAAGTCCATAGAAGATGCCGTCGGAAATTGCCTGCTTATTTGTCGCGTGCTGGAGTGCCTGACGCACTTCCTTATCCGCAAGGACATCTCTCGTCGTGTTTAATACGATCTGACGGGTAGATGTCGGGTCAGAAAGGGATACTGTGAATTTATCATTTCCTGTATACTGGTTGATGGCATCCGCATCGATCATGTTCTTTCCGAAGATCATGTCAATCTCGCCCTTCTCCAGCGCAAGAATTCTCGTCTGGTTATCCGGAATTACCTTAACCGTGATCTTTTTGATCTTCGGCTGTTCGCCCCAGTAATTTTCGTTTGCCTCAAAAACGGCATATTCGTCTGTCACAAAGTCGGTCAGCACATACGGACCTGTTCCGATATAGGCGTTGACTCCATCCTTTGTGCTTCCATCCTTCATCGCCTTCGGAGAGATCATAGCAAACGGTCTCGTAACACCAAGCTCTGTTAAAAGCGGGTAGTACGGCTCGGAAAGTTCGATCACGAAGGTCTTATCATCCGGTGCCGATACGCCCACGAGAAGGTTCATCATCTCCAGCCATGTATGGCGGTCCTTATTCTCGATGATCGCGTCAAAGTTTGCCTTGATCGCGTTTGCGTCGCAAACTTCCCCGTCGGAGAATTTCACGCCGTCACGAATGTGGAATGTATAGGTCTTTCCATCATCACTGATGTCCCAGGACTCCGCCAGGCATCCCTCATATCCATCTGCCGTGATATTTACAAGTGTCTCATAAAGCATCTCCTGGGCATACATTTCTCCTGCGTAGAGATGTGGATTTAAATCGCGGATATCGCGATAGTTTACAAATACAAGTTCTTCTTTTCCTTCAGAAGCACCGGCTTCCGATGCTGCGGCACTGTTCTCTGCTCCTGCTGCTGCCGTTGTCTCTGCTGCGTTTCCTGCTCCGCCGCATCCTGTCAAAGATGCCGCCATAAGACCTGCCAGGCACAGGCTAAGTACTCTTTTTTTCATGTTGTCCTCCTCTTGAGTATGTGTGGGGGATCTTTACATTTTTGCAATCCCCGCTTGTGTCTGTTTTTCGCAGGAATTACTATACCATGGTTAGTCCAAACTTACCAATGCCATTTCATGGGGGATTAGTTATAACAAAAGCGTATAGCAATGAGGATTTTTTATATGATATCGCTCATATAAATACCATCTGCTATACGCTTTTCATTTCAAGTCGAACGTCCATGAGGTCTGGCGCGTGATTCTGGTCAGCGTAAACTGATTTATTCTTCACAGAATCACTGCGCATCCTTGCGGATATCCATTCCAGATCGGTTCCGTCAACAGGATTTTGGAGTTCAAATACGCAGGCCTGCTGAACCGTTACTGACTGACATCATCACTGTAAATATGTCTTCAGTTTCCCCAGATACTGCTCTGCCTCCGCAGACAGCGAGGCATTCTCCGCCGCCACAAACCCGAATGCCAGGAATGGCTCACAGTCCTCGATTTTAAGTGCTTTGATTCCGTATTTCCGGTAACCTGCCGGGACGATATCGATCCCCAGGCAGCACACATCAGAATGCAAAAGCAGGTTATTGATCATATAATCACTGTTTGTATAAAACCTGTCATTCATATGCTGTTCCGAGATGAACGCACCGACGCTGATTCGCTCGATATGATGTTCCATGGCAAAGAAATCTTCTGTCTCCGTCACAAATTTCATACCCTTCAGCTCAGAAAAGCGGATGGTTTCCCGTTCATATAAGGGATTGTTTTCCCCCACATAAACGCAGATTCCTCTGAGTGCCAATTTATAAAATTCCAGTTTTTTATGCCACATGATATGCTGAAAGCACGGCATCTGCGCCTCTGCGAAATAGACGATCCCGATCTCTGAGATCCTCGCCGCCACGTTATCTGTGATCTCCTCCACAGTACCTTCCCGGTATTCATATTTTATCTGCTCTCCACAGCCCTGATACAGCTGCACCATCAGTTTGGTGAGCAGGCCGCTCCTGTAACCGGACACCGAAAATCTTCTCCCATTCGGTCGCTCCGACATCGAGCGGATGACATTAGAGTGTTTTAAGATGCTCATCGCGTGACCATAGAGCTCTTCCCCCTGGGGTGTCATCTTGATTCCCTTGTTGCTTCTCTCCAGAAGCGTCACATGCAGCTCTTTTTCCAGACTGTTTAACACGCGGCTCACATTCGGCTGTGTTGTATATAATTTTTCTGCTGCGCGATTCAGGCTTCCATACTCCACCGCCGCCGCAAAATATTCCAGTTGTTTGATCTCCATTTTATTATTTTCCTGTAACCATTCAGTACCTTCACGGTTACCTTTTCCTTTCCATTCACAAGTACATGCTGCAGCACAGTTGTCTGTGTGATATGTTAGCATAAACTAACTCGTGCGGCAAGCTCTTTTTCCATTTCTGTTTTGCCGATCCATGTCTCGACCATCGGAAAACATCGTTACATTTTTCTTGATAATGCCGCTGATTTTGATAAAATATAATTATCTACGACAGAGGAGTGACAGCCATGGTTACATTAAATGATTATCTTTATTCCGGCGATACCATGTTCAAAATTTTAAAAAACTACAGCCAGGACCTGAAGAAAGAGGCAAAATGCACCGGCAATGAGATCGACCTGATGCATGCGAACTTTCTGCTCCAGATCCGGGAGCTGCTCGAGCACAATGATTTCCTTACTGCCCAGTCCCAGAAGATCCGGGAATTTTATATCCATATGGCAAAGGAATATCCGCTTTTGGCCTTTAACTTCAAAGGGCGCATCAAATCCCTGATCCGCGCGGAGGCAAAGTTCAACGGCTACATCGTCGAATATATCTATGATTACTATATGGAAAATAAGGCCTACCCGTCGATTTCCGAACTCAAGCAGCGCCTCAGCTGTTTTCGGGATCTGATCGCATACCGGATCGTGACTTCTCTGCCGAAATGCTACCTGAAACCTGATGAATCTCAGGAAGAAGCTGACCTCCGATACCTCTACCAGATCGCCAACGAACTTCCGGGCTTTCTCGAAGAGCGGGGATTTACCGCGGAACTGGCCTACGGTGTGAAGAAAAGCACCTCGCCGTTATTAAACGATGATGTGAAGCCTTACTACCGCGACTATATCTGTGGAAATACTTCTGAGGACTACCAGTCGCTCCACATCACCTTCTACGACAACAGCTCCCGCAGCTATATGGAAGTCCAGCTCCGCACCAAGCACATGGACGATATTGCGGAGATCGGTGTCGCCAACCACTTAAGCTACGAGAAGCGCCAGGAGGGCGAGCGCGCCCGCCGCGACGAGATCCCTGTGGGCGAATGCGTCTACTTTGATGAAGCCTACGAGCGCTGCCGCCGCCTCGTCACCTTAAACCTTGCCGACCTCGACGTAAACATGTTCTCCGCCATCAATAATGACCTCGTAAACGATGGCTGCGGCCTCTACCGCGGACGCCTGATCCTGCCCTATGAGCATTTGTCGAGACATCAGAATGAGCTGGTGGATTAACCCTCAATCACTGATCATATAAACAATTTTGTACTCCTGCAGGAGTATCGCCGAAGATCCTGTCTTACTATGGGGCAGGATCTTTTTATTTCTATCCTCACGTTATTTCACTTTCTGAACTATCATTGATATTTCTCCGGTTCTGCCATATATTTAGGTTCCGAAGTAATATTTGGATTTGCTTTTTTTCGCAGAGGAACTGCTTCTGCTACATGATCCAATGGATCTTAAAGCTAAAATCCATCTACAGGAAGGGATTTCTTACATGGATATCGGAAAAATCATCAACCATCTCTCCAGCCGTCTCCGCTCCCGCTCGCCGGCAGTACACGCGAAGCTCAGGATTGAGAATGCACAGGGGAAGATCTTAAACTTTATTCTGGTGGAATCCGCGCTTCATCCCGTCTGCCAAAAAGATATCGAAAAGGAATTTTCTCACCACATTACTCAATCAAGTTTATCGTAGAAAATTCCGTGAATAAGACAAAGGTCACATGACTCCCACCGATCAATGGGGGCCAAGTGACCTTTACTTCTTCTGAATGCACTACCCCAGCTTATCTGAAGCGGCAATACACTTTTACAGCATCTTCAAAATCTCATCCCGATCCAGTACAATACTCTGGATTCCTTCTCCAGACAAGATCTCCTCCGCAAGAGCACTCTTGCTCTCCTGAAGCTTTTTAATCTGCTCCTCGATCGTGTTCTCCGCGATCAGGTCATAGACCGTCACCGTGTTCCTCTGACCGATCCGGTGCGCACGGTCTGTTGCCTGATTCTGCGCAGCAACATTCCACCATGGATCGTAGTGGATCACGATATCTGCCGCCGTCAGGTTCAGTCCTGTACCACCGGCTTTCAAGGAAATACAGAACACAGGAACATCGTCCGTCTCAAAGGAATCCACAAGCCGGATCCTCTGCTCCTTCGACACGCTTCCATCAATTCGGTGATCCTCGATTTTCTCTTTCGCAAGTGCCTTTTCAATTTCATCCAACACGCTCGTAAACTGGGAGAACAGAAGCACCTTATGTCCACCGTCGACCGCCTGTCTCACAAGTTCCACACAGGCATCCATCTTCGCGTTTTCACCGTGATAGTTTTCCAGAAATAACTCCGGACCGCAGCAAAGCTGGCGCAGTCTTGTGAGTTCCTTCAATACTTCCAGCTTGCTCTGTTTAAATTCCTCTTTGCTCTGCTTTTCCAGATACAGTTTCAGCCGCTTTGCGTATGCGTCATACAGCTTTCTCTGCTCTCCTTCAAGCTCAATCGTTACCGTCTTTTCAATCTTGTCCGGAAGCTCCGTGAGCACATCCTTTTTCAGTCGGCGAAGAATAAACGGATGTACCATGCTGCGCAATCTCGCACTCACTTCTTCATCTCTGTCATTCATGATCGCTTCTTCAAATTTCTCCCGGAAGCCTTGGTATCCATAAAGGAAGCCTGGCATCAGGAAATCGAAAATACTCCAGAGCTCACTGAGACGGTTTTCCATCGGAGTTCCCGTCAGCGCCATCCGGAATCCACTCTGGATCAGACGCACACTCTTTGCCGCCTGGGTACCATGGTTTTTGATGTACTGCGCTTCATCGATCACCTGATTTGCGAACCGGATATTCTCGTAGCATGCAATATCGCGTTTCAGAAGGTCATAGGATGTGATCCAGATATCCCTATCTTCCTCATTCTGGATCATTTCCTGCCGCTCTGCCGCATTTCCTGTAATCACCTTGCAGGAAAGCTCCGGCACAAACTGGCCGATCTCTTTTTTCCAGTTGTATACAAGAGAAGCCGGAGTAACGATCAACGTCCGCAGTTCATCTCCTGTCTTTCCTTCCTCTTTCTCAGATAGCAGGAACGTCAGCATCTGAAGAGTCTTTCCAAGTCCCATGTCATCCGCAAGGATTCCGCAGAAGCCGCATCGTTTTAACGTCTTCATCCACCGGAATCCATCCGCCTGATACGGGCGCAGGATTCCCCTCAAGGATTCCGGGACCTCATCATTTGCCTCTTTTGCTGTATCCATATTAAAGAGCAGCTCTTTGTACTTCCGATTCTCCTCAAGGCTGATCCCATCCCGGTTCTTCAGCATCTCGTCCAGATAAAGTGCCCGGAACGCCGGAATCTCCATACTCGCCGGATCTTTCTTTCCATACTGTAAAAAGGTCTCAGCAAGAACCGCCCACTCCTTCTGTTTTTCCGGATCTGTTGTCATAAAGCTGCCATTTTTCAGGCGAAAAAATTTCTTTTTATTTGAATATAACGACAGGATCTCCGCAAGCTCATCCTTTGTCATATCCGGCGCCTGAATCGACATATAAAGAAGACCTGTATCCATGCGGATTCCGATATCCACCGATGGCAGCTTCCGCACCTTCAGTTTCTGAAGCGCGTCCGAAATAAATACTTCCCCGGATTTTCCTAACTCGGTCACACTCTCCGTCAGGAAATGATACAGTTCCTCCGGACCGCCGGAAAGACACATTGACTTGTTGGTCTCATCATAAGCATTGAAATATTTTCCAGTCACTCTCCGCAGCTCTTCCTCAAATCCGTTGTTTCTCACGGAACGGTCTGCCTCATCATAAAGAAGATATTCTTTCCCGCTTCTGTCATACCTGCATTTTACCTGGCAGGAGATGATCTCATCCTGGGAAATATCAAGATAGATCGATACTTTCGGGATCTCCGGACGATACTCATCCAGCGCAAATCCCGTTGTCTGGATCTCTGTCTGATCCTCAATTGCCGGAAGCATCTGCCCAAAAAACAGGGGAAGTTCTTTATTTCTGATATAAAATTCCGACTTTCCAGACAATAGCTCCAAAATTTCTCCCAAACGTCCACCCTGCTGATTTCTGGTACGGCTGACCCTGTCTCCTGTCTGAAAATAGATCCAGTCTTCCGTCTTTGCAAGGATAAAAAAGTTTTCCGTCTTTAAAAGCATTCCATATGGCTGCCTTTCCATGGAAATCTCCGGTCCCGCACCATCAAGTCTGATTTTTACCTGATCATCTCCGACATAGCATGGAATCTCTCCCACATTTTCCATCCATGCGTCAAGATCGCGTCCTTCCAGATAGACATATCTCTCATTGTAACTGCCATTCGTGCGCAGAAACATGGTTGAGAAATATGGTGTGCTCTTTTTATGACGGTACTGTCCCAGCAGAAGCTCCATCGCTCTCCGTCCATCCACATCAAACTGGTCGAGCGATGAAAGACAGTCCGTCTTTCCGATCTGGTACACTCTTCCCTCATCGCAGAATCTAAATAATTCCAGCATGCTTTTTATCACATACCTTCTCTTACTTCCGATCTTCAGCTCCAGAGAAACACCACCCTTTTCTTTCGCCAGATGGCATTCCATGTGAAGCTCCGTGTTTGTCGCAAATTCCGCCAGCGGATCCATATTCCCGACCTGAGGCATGTTCAACATTTCAAGAAGATCCTGATCCGTTTTTCTCAGAACTCCCGGAACAAAGGGGTCCGGAACTCCGGCCTGCTCCGCCAGCTTCTTTTCGATTTTTGTTCCCCGGAAAATTTCCGCTCCCCAATGATCCATCAGATATTGGGAGAGAAGCGCGGTGACATGACAGCAGCAGTATCTGTTCCTATTAAATTCTGAGCAGCTGCAGTTTGCCGAGATCCATTCCCCGTGTGTTTCGTCCACGTACACGTTGCATAACGCGCTCTGCGTATTGGAATCATTCTTCCAGACTGCCCTCAGTGAAAAGATCTTATCCCCTGACACATAAGGAATTCCAGCCTCCCTCTGCTCGTTTGCCAACATCTTAATCCTGATATCCTTTTTAGGCTCCGCCAGAGCCAGCTCCAGACCATTGACCTGCTCTGTCCCATTGAAATCTCTTTCAAAATGTCTGAGATCATAAACTATCTCATTCTTTGTCCCCACGCCTTTCACCTTCTTCCACAGCAATTCTTGTATTTCTTTCCGGAACCGCACGGACACGGGTCATTCGGATATATCTTCTTTTCGACCCGTACTACTTTTTTCTTTGTCATCGCACGGTTGATCTCCGTCTCCGTATATCCTCCCAGTGATATTTTCCTCACTGTCCACTGTGCACGTTCAAGGATCTCCATGATATCGCCAAGGTATGAGGATCTTCTGCCCGATAATAATACCTTCTGAAGATATCCGGTAAGCTCTCCCACCGGAATTCCTGTATGTATCGCTTTTTCAAGTTCCCCAACTATAAATCTTCCGTTCGTTCTCTCACAGCGGTATTTTCTCTCCATCATGTCTATCAGCGCTTCCCTGTCTTTTTCTGAAAAACCGATGCCGGAAATTGCGATATCCTCGATCTCCGCCTTTGTCGGAACATAATGGAACCGGTCTGACGTAAGAAATGACCGATATAACAGCTTTACAGAATTGGAGGAAACACTCTGCGAATCATAGTAGACTTCCATCCCCACTATCTTTTTGATATTATACTGGAGTGCGCACTGCATCGCCTGTTTCCAGAAATTTCCTACCCGCTCTACCGCATTTTGCTCCGGACACATGATCTTATAAAATTCAGTCACCAGCTCCCGGTCCGCAAAGCCGTAAAGCCTGCATGCTGCCAGAAAGCAGGTCTGCTCCGCATGATCCTTTATGTATTCTCTTTCTTTTCCGCTCCCCAGCCAGTTTTCAAAAAATTCCATGAATTCTTTTGCCAGTATCGTGCGGTACCAGTAATTCTCATCAACAAGACGGTTCCTGCTTAAAACCGGGAATGTTGTATCCACCGCGTCTCCATTTACAAATTTACTGCCCTTGATGCAGAGCTCTTTGACCTGAAAATACTCAGTGATTCCCATTGTCTGCATGATATTTTCCCAGAAATCTGATTTTCCGGCTTCTTTTATGATTCCCTTTTCCAGCTCAGCTTTTCTCAGGTAGACATTGACAGGAAGCTTGTTTTCTTTTATTAATATTTTCAGATCCGCAGCCGTGCCGGAATCCAGCAATGATTGCCACGGTGTCGCAATTTCCCAGGCAAAGTCCGGCACCACAAGTTCCGGGGCGAATACCTTACTGATCTCCTTATTCAGATATTTTTGAAAGCGCTCCGCCTCTTCAGGCGCAAACGCAGGATAACCAAATGCCGTCTTTCTTGTCCGCCTTGGAATTATCCTGTATCTTTCGAGAATCGGGGCTGTCTCCCCGGATCCATCAAACTCCTCAAGGACTTCCAGATAAATCGGTGTGATCGATTTGTCCGTATAATTTACGGTCAGGAGATCTCTGACGTGGATCCGCTCCTTAAGCTTTGCCTCCGGGGACTGACTGGCTCCCGCCTCATTTAACAGACTTCCTCTTACATCCCCATATTCATATACAATACGGACAAGTTCCAGAAGTTCTCCCACCGTTTTTTCCGAATCGATCCGCACCTCGCGGATCTGCTGCGGGTTTGTCCTCGCCGCCGTCATTTTTATCCTGAACATCCTCATTATTTTTCTCCCAGCTGCCTGACAGGCACCTCTGTCTGTGTATTTTTCTCTCTAAATTTTAAAAAAAGGAGATAACTCTTCCTCAAGCTATCCCCTTGTCCTATATTCAGAATTATATGTACTTTTACAGTTTCCGTCAAGATATTTGCCTTCTACACCAGATTCTTCATATCCTTAAACGCCGTCCGCTCCATCTTCTCCCGAAGGTCATTCCTGATCTTCGCGAAGTCCTCACGGACAAGCTTCTTTTCTTTTACGAGGCACTCACCCGCAACATAAACATCTCTCACATTCGATGCAATCGCGCTGTACACAAGTGCCGAATACGGGTCGTATACCGGAAACATATTCGGGGAGTCGGTCTCTACGAGGACGAGATCCGCCTGTTTTCCGGGCTCGATGGAACCGGTGATGTCACCGAGTCCTAACGCTCTTGCTCCCTCGATGGTCGCCATGGAGACCACCTCCTTTGCCGGAAATGCGCTGCGGTCACGGAGCTCATTTTTGTGGAAGTTCTCACACATCCGCATCTGGATGAACAGGTCTAACGTATTTCCGCTCGCCGGACCGTCGGTGCCGAAGCCGGCGGACATGCCGTGCTTATGCATCAGTGACACCGGGGCTACGCCCTTTGCGGCCTTCGTGTTGGAGGCGATGCAGTGGGCCACGGACGCGCCATGCTTCGCGAGGATCTCCACATCATGTTCCGTCGTGCGGATGCTGTGGGCCGCCAGCGTATTCGGTCCGAGGACTCCGATATGCTCCATAAACTCGATGGGCGTCATGTTATACTGTTCTCTTAACTGGGTCATCTCGTAGTCCATCTCCGCCACATGGAGCGTAAATACGGTTCCCGCCTTTACATCCTCCTCATAGGCCCTCTTTAAGGTCTCAGGGCTGCAGGTCGTCGTTCCGTGGGGCGTGATCGCTCCGGAAACACGCGGGTGATCTTTGTATGCTTCGATCAGGGCGATTCCCCGCCTGATGGCCTCATCCGCATTCTTACTGTCGCAGGAATCCTTTTCCATCACCGTCTCCCCGGCGATTCCGCGGATCCCCATCTCGTCCATGACCTTCGCCACGACTTCCTCGAAATAGTACATGTCAAGCACTGTCGTCACGCCGGAAAGCAGCAGCTCGCCGATGGCGTATCTCGTGGAAAGCTTTGCCATCTCCGCGTCCATAGCCTGGTTCTCCATCGGGAGCAGGAACACCCGCAGGCGGTCCTTGCAGTCGTCCCCGAGACCGCGGAACGGAATCATGCCGAGGTGGCAATGGGTGTTTACGAGGCCTGGGATCACGATAGCGCGCTTCGCGTCGATCTCCTCGAATGTCTCGCCAGCTTTTAAGATCCCCTGCGCAGTAAGCTCCTGAAGCGTTTTCTCAAGCTCATCTTCCGGACCTGCTGCCAGGATCTTCGTATCCTCAAACATTACATAACCATGATCCCAGACATCACCTGCCGCGTTCATCGTCACAACAATGCCGTTTTTGATAATCTTCTTCATCGTTCTAATTTCATCCTTCATAATTTCGATCTGAACCTGCTTCTCCTGTGTTCTTAAAATCATTTTCTGTCAGATCTGCCCTCTAAAAATCCATTCTAAATCAGCTTCGCTGATGGGATTTTCAGCGCAACAAGTGCGCAGACCTGCTGAACAGTTACCTCAGATCTTCACATTCTGCATTATCTTTCATACTTTTCAACCAACTGCACATGCTCCTGTCCCGGCACCGTCAGCAGCCCGTGATCCGTAAGCTTCAACTTCGGTGACACCGGCAGACAAAGCGTGGACATGGACATGATCACGTTGTTGTTCACATATCCGAGACCTTCCATCGCCGCCCGGACTTCTTTCAGTTCCTGCCCGAGGACCTCGATCGGCTGATCCGAAACGATGCCGCCGATTGTAAGTCTCGCCTCCGCCAGGGACTTTCCTCCGGCGAATACCACATATGCCCCCTGGAGCTCCAGGACGCGCCTCTGGGCCAGTTTCATATCGTTCTCATCTGTTCCTAAGATAAACAGGTTATGGCTGTCGTGGGACCACGTAGTGGCCACAGCGCCCGGTTTCGTCAGCGCTCCTTCCACAAGACCATATCCGGTATTTCCATTCTTGCCGTACCGCTCGAAAACGACTGCAAGGGAAAGTCCCGCCGACTTCCAGTCAAGCACACCATCCTTCACCTCGACTCTGCGCTTCACCGGCGTGGTCGCCGTTCCGAAGGTACCGATCTTCATGACATTGACTTCCGCCCATTTCGCGTCCGGATCTTCCGCTTTCAAAACAAAGTCGGAGATCTCCGCCGGACGGCAGTTGATCGTGTGGTAGAAAGAAGCCGGGAAACTGCACGCCGCAGCTGCCACCGCACCGCACGCCTCCTCGTCCTTGCAGTACACGCACTCGCCCTTCTTATAAACCAAAACCGGATCGATCCCGTCCAGACTGTCCAGCAGCATGAAGTCTGCGATCTTTCCCGGCGCAATCATCCCTCTGTCATCCAGATGCATCCGCCGCGACGGTGTCCAGGTCGCGCAGTAGATCGCCTTCTCCATCGGCATCCCCGCCCTCACAGCCGTCTCGATAATCTTATTGAGATGTCCGGTCAGAAGCTTATCTGCCATCGTGTCATCCGTCACCAACGCCACATTCTCATAGAGTTCATTGTCGCAGACAGTCTTCACGACCTCCGGCGTCAGGGATTTGAACTGCAGCTCCAGAAACATCCCAAGCTCCGTCTTCTCCATCACTGACTGTGGTGTCTGCTGGGTGTGATCCGCGTCAACACCTTCATAGATAAAGCGGTTAAGATCCGCCCCCATAAGTCCCGGGCAGTGCCCTTCGATTCGGAGATTCTTTCCCGCGTTCCGGCACACATTGATGAGGTCCCTCGTCCGGCTCTCGCCTTCTGCTGAGAGATCCTTATAGTTCATAATCTCTCCAAGGCAGAGAACTCCATCTAAGGATGCCATCTCAGAAATTTCCTTTACACCAAGTGACGCCCCGGCTGTCTCTAACTTCTCATTTGTCGTCGGTACACTGGACGGGATCGCCCAGAAGATATCCTGCTTCGTCTTCTGGGCCATAAAAGCCCGGATGCCGTCCATGCCAAACACGTTCGCCATCTCGTGGGCATCGGCAACCACCGTTGTCACTCCATATGGAAGCGTGATCCTTGAAAACTCGCCCGGATATGTCATCGAGCTCTCGATGTGCATATGGATATCCACGAGACCAGGCAGCATGTATCTGCCTTTTCCGTCGATCTCCCGCACTCCCGGATATGAAATTGCAGGGGAAACGCAATAAAACTTTTCCCCTGCAACTGCCACATCCCGCTTTTCAAAACACTGTCTGAAGGTCTGATAGACCATGACATTTTTCAGAATGAAATCGGGTCTCATATAAAATTCCTCGTTATTAGTTATTGATCGTTCTGTTCCACTGGTCGATCCAGTTATTTAAGATCGGATTTACAAAAGCATAGTCAACAACCTTAACTTTTGCAGCCTTGTCGCCGTAGGTCATATCCTTGGACTCTTCCTCAGTGAATGTAACGTCCTTGTTTGTCGGTGCCTCGTTTAATGCCTTACCGGTCTTTGTCTGAAGCTCCTCGCTGATACGGTAGTTGATGTACTCGTAAGCAAGCTCCTTGTTCGCACAGTTCTTTGTTACGTTGATGGTGTTGAAGTTAGCGTAAGCTCCGTCCGGTGTAACGTAAACAAGTGTCGGGTTAGCGGCTACGATCGTCGGAACACCGAAGTCACCGACAACTGCTGCTGCAACCTCACCGGATGTGAACATGTTGATCAGGTCGGAAGACTTTGTGTAAGTCTTAACAAGATTCGGCTTTAAGTCCGCAAGTGCCTTGAAAGCTGCCTCGCCGTTGTCTGTTGTTACGTCAACGCCGGCGTGGTCGCTTGCAACGTAAACCATAGCCGGTCCGAATGTTGTTGTGATCTCCGGGATGGAAACCATGCCTGCAAGGCGCTCGTCCCAAAGGTCATCAAAGCTTGTGAGCTCAAATCCTGTAAGCTCCGGGTTGTAGATGATACCGATGCTGTTGATGGTGTACGGAACACCCTGTCCTGCCTCTGCAATCTCCTTTGCAGCCGGGATCAGCTTCTCAGCATTCGGGATCTTGCTTAAGTCGATCGTATCGAAAAGTCCCTCGTCAGTGCCCTTCGCTGTCATAGCCTGGGAGAGCTCAATCACATCGATGGTGGAGTTCGGGTCTGCCGCTAACTTTGTATAACGGTCGTTTGTGCCGCCTGTCTCAGTAACGATCTCACAGCTGAACTCGTTCTCAAACGGTGTGTAAACCTCTTCTTCGGAGATATCTTCGCTGAGGCCGTATGTGGATAATACGAGCTTCTGTGCGTCTCCGGAAGCTGCCTTTGTCTCTTCTGCGGAAGAAGCTGCCTCAGAACTTGCTGCCTGGCTTCCTGCTGCTGTGGTCTCTGTTGTGGATGCGCCGCCGCAAGCGGTAAGCATCATTGCTGTGCAAAGTACAACTGCTGCTGTTTTTTTCATGGTTTTTCTCCTCTTTCTCTCTTTTGAGATAATATTTCTTCGCGTTGACAGAATCTCTGCCCCCGCGATGAATCACTAAGTTAATTTTTATCTTCTCACCAGGATCAGTTTATCCTTCGGCAGATACAGCCGGATCTCCTCGCCCTCTTTATAAACATGGTCAGTTCCCATATTTACCTTCAGGACACCGGCGGAAGTCTCAACCTCGTACTGGTAGCTCTTCCCAAGGAATGTGCGGACGCCGATCGTTCCGCTTAAAACATTCTCTGTCTGGATCTCATCCGCCAGGCAGATATCGTCCGGCCGGATCGTTCCTGCAAAGTTTTCACAGTCAAGATCCATGGAAGTTAAGAACTCACTTCCGTCCGGCGCCGTATAAACGCCGTCCCGCTTTTTCGCAAGCTCAAGGAAGTTCTCGAAACCGATGAATCTCGCGACGAACTCTGTCGCCGGTCTCCTGTAAATGTTCTCCGGTGTGTCAAACTGCTCGATGACACCGCCGTTCATAACGGCCACCTTGTCGGAGATGGAGAAGCATTCTTCCTGATCATGTGTAACGAACAATGTGGTGATTCCAAGGCGCTTCTGGAGTCTCTTGATCTCCACACGCATGGAAAGTCTTAATTTCGCATCAAGGTTGGATAACGGCTCATCTAAGAGCAGTAACTTTGGCTCGATGACAAGTGCTCTCGCGAGAGCAACTCTCTGGCGCTGTCCGCCGGACATCTGCTTCGGGAAACGGTCGGCAAGCTCTGTCAGACCGCAGACCTCAAGGATCTCCCTGACCTTCCTGTCGATCACATCCTTGTCCATCTTTCTTGTTCTGAGCCCGAACGCTACATTGTCATAAACGCTTAAGTGCGGGAACAGGGCGTAGCTCTGGAATACCAGACCGAACTGACGCTTATGGACCGGGACCTTTGTCATGTCCTCTCCGTCTAATGTGAAGGTTCCGCCCTGCGGGGCGATAAAGCCTGCAACGACGCGGAGTGTCGTGGACTTGCCGCAGCCGCTGGGACCTAAGAGGGATACAAGCTCGCCCTCCTCGACTTCCAGATTCAGCCCTTTTAAGATCTGTTTCTTTTTATCGTAACTTACGTCGATTCCATTTAAACTCATAAAAGCCATGGTCATATTCTCCTTATTTCGCCAGGGCTGCGATACCCAGTGTGCGGTCTACGATCACCATGATGATCACGGTAGCTGCCATTAAAAGTACGGAAACCGCCGATACGGTCGGATCATAGTTGTATTCAATATAGTTCATCAGTGTTGACGGGAATGTGGAAACACCCGGTCCGGATAAGAACATGGACACCGGAATGTTGTTGAAGGAATTGATGAACGCCAGCATGAATGCTGAGGAAATTCCGGAGGTCACATTTGGAAGAACGACCTTGAAGAACGCCGCTCCCTTCGGGCATCCGAGGCTCCACGCCGCCTCCTCTATGGAAAAGTCGAACTGCTCCATCGAAGAACCGACTACACGGATCACATACGGAAGTGTCACCATAAAGTGTCCTGCGAGAAGTCCCGCGAACACCGGGATCCTGAGTGTCAGGATCAGGCACTGGTACATAATAAAGCCGATTACAATTCCCGGAACGATGGTCGGGGAAAGGAAGATGGACTTTAATAACTGCTTTCCTTTTAAACCGGCTCTCGCCAGCGCGTAAGCCGCTGGGATTCCGACCAGAAGAGAGATGCAGGTCGCGAGGAGCGCAACCTCAAGGCTGGTCAGGAATGATCTGCGGAAAGACTTTAACGCGAACACGTTCGCGAACCATTTCGTCGAGAAGGACTCGATCGGGAATGTGATGGCGCTTCCGCCGCCGAATGCCGTTACGGTGATGATCAGTAACGGGATCATCAAAAATGCAAATACGATCGCTGCCCATATGGTCAGCACTTTATTTTTACGCATAATCTTCACCTCTGCGGTCCAGCCGTGCGGCCAGAGCGTTAAATCCTTTGATCACAACCAGGGTTACAACGATCATGATGACGGCGATCACGGACGCGCCGGTCCAGTCACTGACGGACATCGCTCTCTGGTAGATCAGGGTCGCCATGACCATGTTGGAGTTGCCTCCTAATAACTGCGGCGTCGTGTAGGCTGTCAGGGTTCCGGTAAATACCAGAATACCGCCGACGATGATTCCAGGAAGACTCATCGGGAAAATGACCTTCATGAACGCATCCATTCTTGAAGCTCCGAGGCTCTGTGCCGCCTCCATCATGTCATCATCGATATTTTCCATAACACCGGCAACTGTCACGATCATTAACGGCAGGAACAGGTAAACAGAACCAATGATGATGGAAAAATCAGTGTAGAGAAGCTTCATCGGCTTCTCGATCAGTCCCATAGCGATCATTGCCTTGTTGATGATCCCGTTGCTGCCGAGAATATTGATCCATGCAAAGCTTCGGATAACGGAGTTTGTCATCATCGGGAAGATCGATGCAGAGAGGAGAAGTCCTCTCCACTTCTTATCACAGCGGCTGATGAAATACGCCGTCGGGATACCGCCCACCATACAGACAAAGGTGGTGATGACCGCGATCTTCACGGTTCTCAAAAAGATCTTTCTGTAATACTCGTCCTTAAAAAAGTCCACGTATGCGCTGAACGGGTAATCTCCCGTAAACACGCTTGGAACCAGAACGCGAAGCAGCGGGATCATCAGGAACAGAAATAAGATCACCAGTCCCGGAACCAGCATGCACCATGCACTGCTCTTTTTCATTGGTTTGCCCCTTTCTTAACTGTGCGTAATAAATTTTAATTAGCGTTTCTTATAAATATTTGTTTTTTCATCAATTACACTTATATTTTACATTCATTATAAAAAGTGATATACTATACGTCAAATACATATTATCTATAATTTTTATGCAGTAAAGCTATGAGGAGGCCCTGTATGGAATTAAAAGAAGCCCGCTATATCCTGGCGATCGCCCGCCACCAGAGCATCGGCAAAGCCGCCGAATCCCTTTATATCTCCCAGCCGTCCCTGAGCAAGTACTTAAAGAACCTGGAAGAACGTCTCGGCGCTCCGCTGTTCAGCCGCCACGAAAACCGCTACTACCCAACCTACATGGGTGAACGCTACCTCCACTACGCCGAACAGATCGTTGCCTGCGGCGATGAGTGGATGCAGGAATACGACGATATCGCTCACCGCCAGCGCGGCCGTTTAAACATCGCCGTGCCGATCATGATGGGCAGCACGCTGATCGAACCGATGTTGGCGCCGTTTCATAAACGATACCCCTATGTGACCTTAAATATCATGGAAGCTGTAAATTTCATTGCGGAGAACAGTCTGGAGACCTCATCCATCGACCTGACTCTTTACAATATCCATGAATTTCCTGAGACCATGGACTACCAGATCCTGCGCTCTGAGGAGATCGTTCTTGTCCTGCATGAAAACCATCCTCTCGCCGCAAAAGCCATCTCCCGCCCTGGCTTCCGCTACCCGTGGCTGGACCTTTCCCTATTAAGAGATGAAAACTTCATTCTCCTCTACCCGGACCAGAACACCGGCGGCATCGCCCTGGATCTCTTTCAAGAGTACAACATCAATCCACCGGTCTCTCTCCACACGAGAAACTCCTCTATGTCGATCCATCTGGCTATGGACGGCGTCGGCGCTGCCTTCGCCCCGGAGAGCTATTTCCACCATGAAAACCAGTACACCGGAAACCGCGCCCTCTGCTTTTCCGTCGGCCATAAACCGGCCCTCACAACTACCATCGCCGCCTATCGGAAAAACCGGTATCTGCCGCAGCATGCGAGGGATTTTCTGGAAATGATCCGGGAATATTGCCGTGAGAAATAAAACGTTCTCCCAGAAATTTATATCCATCTGCAAAGTGCGCCGTCTGGCGCACCTCGTAAAAGAAGCCGGACAATCTCTTTCAGTATCCGGCTTCTTGCTGCGAATCTTCTGGCACCTTTAGCTCTGCTAAACAAACAGACGGTTCATTCCCTCCTGCCACGGGTATTCGAATTCCAAATATATGATCTCTTTCCCAAAACGTGCAAATTTTTCTTTCCAATAGTTTGTAGTTGCCTGTCTTAATCTCATAATATGATCTTTTTCATAAATATTATTACCCGCATTTTTATATTCAAAGCTTTCAAGCTCTTCTTTTGAATAGTACGGATTCATCTTAATAAACCAATATCCGCCGGGCTTCAGCACCCGTTCCAGATCATCGATCACGGTTGTTGATATGTCCTTCGGCATTACATCCAGAACATTGGACAGGATCACTCCATCAAACGACATGGGTTCCACCTTTAAATCCAGATTTCTCAGATCCACCGGTATACATTCCTCAAAAACCCGGGTTCACATTTCTATTTCCTGCTCATATGCTTTCTTCAAAGCTGATCATCTCCAATATGAATTTTATCTCTTCGTTGTTTGGCAGTTTAAAATCTCTCTAAGATTTCTTTATCTATACTCGACAACATCTCTTAATGCTTTTCGTGGCCTTTTCGGCGGAGCTTCATTTGCAGCTCCAACAGCAACAATTCCTGTCAGCTGGTTGTCTGTTCCGATAAATTCTATCAGCTCATTATAGGCAAAGCAGGTATTGGCAATCCATAATGTACCTAATCCATATCCGGTCGCTGTCAATATCATATTCTCAACAGCCGCACCGATCGACAGCGAATCGCAAATTTCTACGATCCGTTTTTCTCTCTCGATGCTTGCAAATGGTGTATATTGATTTGTATTAAGCACTGCTATAAGGCACGGCGCCTCCTGCATGATTCTGACTGTATTTTCAGCATCGGGGATTGCAAATGCCCATTCCGGCATAAGTTCATGTGTGATTTTTTCTGAATTTATACCATGGCGCATAACCTCAACCAGTTTATCTTTCTCTTCTCCCTGATATACGATAAATTTCCATGGCTGCCGGTTTTTGGCTGATGGCGCAAAAGTAGCACTATATATGATCTCTTCGATCAGCTTCCTGTCAATCTCATCGGATCTATATTTTCTTATACTTCTTCTGTTCTCAATTTCTCGTATCATAGTCTTCTCCGTAAATTTTGATTTCAATGTTTTTTCCAGTCAATACATTTCTGACCACCGGACATCGTGTACCACTTACTTTCTTTCCAATCCACCTCACTCTGCATCTGCGGTCACCCCGGTTTTCTTTTTGTTCGACGTAAACAAATAAAACATAGCACAAAATACAAATGCAAATACAACGCCGAAAACATTCTGAATCACTCTCTGCAATATTCTCCCATGTATTATATCATGTATTATACATTATATCATTGCAGATAATATATGGTGTACGAATTTTCACGCGCTCTTTATAAAAGCGCTTCTGGATTTTTTCTATGATCACTGCCCGTTCCGTATTCTCGCTGCGTTCATTCCACGAATCATTTTGTGTTTCTTTTCAGGTCGTCACCCGGTTTTCGGCATCAAAAAAACGCCATACTCATCACCATTCCGGCAATGAGCAGACGTTTTATATTTTGTCCGTATTCTTTTGCAAAAGAGAAACAAATGAAATGTAAAAAGGACAGTAATTGGTAACAAAATGGGAGTAATACGGAAACATGCTGCACATTCCCCTATCCTCTCAGATTTAAAAACCATCTATCAGGCTGCTGATGAGCAGAAGGCTCAGACTGCTTTAGACCGTGTGACAGAAAAATGGAGTCCGAAATATCCGAATTCCATGAAACGCTGGAAGGACAACAGGGATGCTGTTTCTCCAATTTTTAAGTTTTCAACCACTGTCCGGAAGGTCATTTATACAACAAATGCGATAGAATCACTGAACTCCACATACCGGAAACTGAATCGTCAGAGAAGCGTATTTCCAAGTGATACAGCGCTGTTAAAAGCCTTATATCTGGCCACTTTCGAGGCTACTAAGAAATGGACAACTACCATCCGGGACTGGGGTCAGGTCTATGGGGAGTTGAGTATCATGTACGAAGGACGACTTCCAGAATAAGTAAAAACATAATCTAAGACAGGCGGCCAGCCGCCTGCTCTTGACATGCCTAGCAGTGACTGTTATATATAAAACAAGGGTGAAAAGCCTGATTTGTAAGCTTCTCACCCTTCATTATCATAGAAGAATCTAATTTACAGAGATTTTCTCATAGTCTCTCCGCAGACTCTACACATATAACCATAATCTGTTCATCTTGATCTTCTATCTCATCATTATGATGTTCTATAAATTCATCAAGTTTGTGTATACATTTCAGATGTTGAACTTTCTGTGTAAATAACTTCTTATAATTAATAGATTCCATATACTGCTCTTCATCAGTAAAGTGTTTTACTGTATAATCACGAAGATTTTCCAATATTATGTCAATTCTATCATATTTATTCCAATATTATATTCTGGTTTCATTTCATACATCCATTAGTCCTGCTTTCATTTTTATTCAGCCTTTGAAAACTGGTCTTTGCCTACAGAACATAACGGACATTCAAAATCTTCCGGAATATCCTCCCACTTTGTACCAGGTGCAATACCACCTTCTGGATATCCCTTCTCCTCATCGTATTCCCATCCGCAAACATCACATACATATTTCATTGTTGTTCCTCCTTGTAAATACATTAATACACAGCCTATATTACGGTTATATTTGTGTTGTTCTTAAATCTTAATATGTATAAATGCTTTTAGCATTTCCATAATCCATGCAGGTTACAATATGCATATACTTCTTCTACCTGTTCACCATCGCAAAGACAAAAATCTGCTATCGGCTCCTGCCCTGGATTTAACTGTTTTCTGTATATTCCCTGATTGGTATTTAATGTAATCCACTCAATGAAATGTTCTTCAAGCATTGGATGTTTTGTCTCTCCGACCACGACATGAACATAATTGCCTTCCACTGTATATACAGGCACGTGCTTCTCAACAGCCGCATCTGTCACTCCGGCTTTTAATTCCTGCATAGGTTCTCCGCAACAAATTACAGGAACACCTTTATCCTTTACCTTTTCAACAATGTTTCCACAATGCTTACATATATAATACTTTACTTCCATGCTTTTATCTCCTTCCATGTGTATAATTTATAGTTCAATTGTCTCTATAATCTTTTTCAAAGAATCTGCAGATTTCTTAAGCTTTAATGCTTCCTCACCACTTAAATTAATAGGTATATTAGACTCAATACCATCAACACCTACAATAACTGGCATACTTAACGATACTCCGTCAATATCATATACGCCATGAATCATGTGCGATACCGGAAGTATTGATTTTTAATTTCTCATAATCACTTCACAGATTCTTTTTACAGACATTGCCATTCCATAATATGTAACTTCATTTGCCGTAACGTGTATTCTCATTTCGTATACGGCATTTCTTGCAAGATCTTTTTAAATGGTATTTCTCCTACTTGTCATTCGTGCTCCTTATTAGTATTAGTTCTTAATAAGGATTATATACCACTATTATCCTGTTGTCAACAAAAATAGTAATAATTATCATTATTATAAAAGATGCCAAACTGAGCATCTTTTATCTGAATAACTATTGTATTTTGCGTTCAAAAACATATTCTGAATCTGATGATAAATCAGACCTAAAGGAATATCCAAATCTGTCAAATTTCTGAATTTCCACCAGTTTTTCAATGTTATTTTCTGCCATGAATCTGACCATTTCACCACGAGCCATCTTGGCATAGGTACCTTTTGTTACCAATTTATCTCCGGATAACTCACAAAATACAATCGTAATATATCTGTCCTGTGGTGTCAGATACTTTTCTATACATTTTGAGTATTCTTTTGATGCAAGATTAATGATAATCCTGCTGTCATCAATTACTGAATGATATAACCGGTCCCCCCAGTAATCATATAGATTTGTTGTTTCTTCAATCTCAGCTTTTGCCTGCATTTCAAGGCGATAAGGAGTCACACCATCCAGTGGTTTTAAAATGCCATAAAACGCAGACAGGATTCTTAAATGATTTTGCAGATACTCAAACTGCTGGATTTCAAACACAGCTGGTGCCATATATTGAAATGCAATTCCTTCATATGCTAAAACAGCCGGAGTAAGTCTGTTATAAAGATCCATAGTTTCCAATCTGTTAAAGTTCTGCTCTGCAATCTTGTCATTACATTTCCAGATAGCTTTCAGTTCCTCTTTTGATTTGCTTTTCATCCAGCCCAATATCTCTGCTGTCTTATCAATAAAGGCAGGCAGTTCAACCGGTGCTATGTTATCAGTATCTGCAATCATCTTTTTTGCAGGTGACAATATAATCTTCATCAATTTAATTCCTTAAGCATGTTTTCAGGATCATCTGCCGCCTTTACTTTATCATTGGCTTTGATAATAATCCCTTGCTCATCAATAAGATACGTAGTTCTTACTACACCCATAGAAACCTTTCCGTAATTTTTCTTTTCTTTCCAGACATCATATACTTCGATCACCTTACGCTCTGGATCTGCCAAAAGTGTAAATGCCAATCCATATTTTTCTTCAAATTTCTTGTGAGAGGCTACAGAATCCTTGCTCACTCCAAGAACAACTGCTCCTTTCTCGGTGAATTGAGGATAACGCTCGGAAAAACCACATGCCTGCTTTGTACAGCCTGCCGTGTTATCCTTTGGGTAAAAATATAAAATTACCTTTTTTCCTGCATAATCACTTAATTTATGCATTTCCCCATTCTGATCCGGCAATTCAAAATCCGGTGCTTTGGTTCCTATTTCTAACATTTACTATTCCTCCGCTTCTGTATTTTCCACCTGTTTTCTTGTTCTCTTATTACCTGAAATCATTTTATGTCCAGTGTATATGGACATAATCATACATATAAGAGTGCTGCACGCAAAATACCTATGACTTGATTTAGATCCTTTATATCCAGTATAAAAAGTTCCAATCATAGTAATTAACGCTCCGAATGACCAATACTTATGTGCTTTCATTCTATACCTCCAAATTGATTAAGCTGTTTCCAAAATAAATATCTCTGGATCATTAACAATATTATACCTTCCGTTCATCACTTTCTACAAGCAAGAAAAGCTAAATACTCAATCCATATAGAGATCGATATCGCATTCACAGGTTTTAATTGCCATATTGAAAATGTAATCTGCCATCTTATCAAATAATACAAAAGGATGTATCACGATAATTCTTCCATTACCTTGACGCATCCTTTCGTATGATTATTTTTTTCTATTCTTCTTAATGACAGCTATGGCTTCCACATCCATGCTCACCACATGTATGTCCCTCTCCATGGCTGTGCTCATGGTGAGAACACTTCACATCTGGATTATAATCAAGTGTATCATTGATAAAAGCTTCTACTGCTTTATCTGCATCTCCTGAAACTCCGCCAAAAAGCTTAATGCCTGCTGCCGCTAACGCAGTCTGGGCACCTCCTCCGATTCCGCCGCAGATCAAAACATCGGCATTTAATGCATTAAGAACTCCTGCCAATGCACCATGTCCGCTTCCATTCGTATCTACTACTTCTGAATGTACCACTTTTCCTTCCTCTACATCGTAGATCTTAAATGTCTCTGTGTGTCCAAAGTGCTGGAAAATCTGTCCATCTTCATATGTTACTGCTATTCTCATGATACCTTCTCCTTTTTTCACTGCATATTTTTGATAAATCTCCTGCTTGTAACAGCCTCCAAGGCTACAGTTGCTGCTCTGACCATCACAGATCCTAAAATCCCCGCCCTCGATTCTGAGCGGATGTCCATCTATGAGTGCATCTGCTATTTTCTTCCTGGCAATCTCGTAAATCCGTTGAACCGTTGTTCTTGCGACTTGCATAGATGCTGCACACTGCTCCTGACTATAACCTTTCTTGTCCAAAAGACGAATTGTCTCGTACTCATCTACCGTCAGAACAATGGGTACTTTTTTCTCAGTATCATCTGCCGGAAAGAATTCTAAAACATTCGGGAAATGGCAGACTTTCCTGCATTTTACTGGTCTCGGCATAAACTGCTCCTTTCTCGCTTTTCTTATATATTAGCCCCATAAAAGGCATATGTCAATAACATTTTTGACATATGCCTTTTACAAATCAGCTAATCGTATTACTTATTTTCATTATTTTAAATTTTACAGTTACCGCTAAGAAAGCTGTGTAAAAGGATCTGCCCTTGTTTCATTATAGGTTCTTTGCCAGCGTTTTCAGGAGTGCGCTCATTTCTGGATTTTGCAGGAGTCTCATCAAAAGTGCCGCATCGCCGTCCTGTGCGGCCTCTGGCACCAGTTGTGCCGGTTCCGGGGTTGCTGTCCTTCCGGACTAGAAAGCGGCTTCCAGGCGTTCTACGTGCAGTCTGCGGTCATCGTCGATGATATGGGAATACACATCCGCAACCATTTTGACCTGTGCTTGACCGGAGTCTCCCTGAACAGACTTCATATCACCGCCGTTGATCTTCAGCTTGTATGTGATACTGATTTGAACATGATCACCAACAGCGATCGCGCCACCGCCAAGATATGCAAGGCTGGTACTTGTTAATGCAGCACCACTCAGACCAACAAAATTTGAACCGTTCAAAGCGACAATCAATGCCACAAAGTATGGTAATTATTCTTTACTCTGTGGCATTTGATTTTTGGTTCTCAATCTCCAAATTGAAATTCAATCGGTTCCGTCAATAACTGCGGCTTTATATTTTTTTCATCTAAGGATGTCATAAAATCCAGATATTCGATATGGTTTCCCTCATAGTCAGGAAGGAAAACCTGCGCTACATCCAACGACTCCACCAAAGTATCTGCTCCGCCTACATGATCTTGGTCATAATGGGTAATAATCAGAACATCCACCTTGAAAACTCCTTGATTGGTTAAGAAGGAAACAACTTCCTCTCCATCATCTTCTTCACCGGCATCAATTACCATCGTTTTTTCTTGAGTCTGGGCAATGATAGCGTCTACTTTTCCAACTTTCAGAAATGTGATTTTTAATGCATCCTTTTGTTCACTCTCCATATGAATATTTCCGGAAACGAAAAGCAGGGCTAAAATAGAGATGGCTAAGAGAAGGGCAATTGCAATCATTGATTTTTTACCGGACATTTCACGTCCTTCTTTTTCTCTGTTCTATAAAATCAATACACAAGATCTACATTTTATCGCACAGATTTGCAAAAAAATTGGCACACCTAACTCATCACTAAAGTAATGAGAATGCGGTGTGCCACTTTCAAAAATAGGATTCCATTTGGCCAAAATAGCTGTATGCCACAGCCTTGCCATCCTGTCATTGCCATCTGTAAAGGGATGAATAAATACGAATTCATAATGAAATACGCTGCTCAAAATCAGCGGCTGCATCTGGTCTTTTACTTCCTTCATCCATTAAAATTCCAGACTATTCGCATTCAGCAGGAAATACTTCATTCCCATGATGACAAAACCTTCATCATTTCGCCAAGGCTTCTTACTGCCATTTACAATGACAATCTTCTTAAAAGAGTCTGGAATATTGCGCAGAGAATTAAACTCCTGAGTCTGCTTTTCTTCCGAAGTCATGTCATAAGCAACCTGAATGTAATACCTCTGGTTGCCTTGATTCACCACAAAGTCAACCTCCAGCTGCTTACGAACACGCTTGCCCTCTTTATCCTTATCGAAGATATCCACGACACCCACATCAACATTGTAGCCACGGATCAGCAACTCGTTATAAACAATGTTCTCCATGATATGAGTAGGTTCCTGCTGCCTGAAATTCAGACGGGCATTTCTCAGTCCCAGATCAGTAAAATAGTATTTCATATTTGCACCAATATACTTTCTTCCTTTAATATCGTACCGACTGGCTTTGGAAATCAAAAAGGCATCTGCCAAATAGTCGATATGATTGGAGATGGTTTTGTTGGTATAACTCATCTGGCGCTCACTGGCGAAGGTATTGGCAATCTTGGAAGGGTTAGTTGGTACGCCGATTGCAGATGCAAGCACATCAACCAGAATGCCAATCTCATCTACGCTCTGAATCTTATTTCTTTCAATAACATCCCTCAGATAGACATTTGCAAAGATGTTCTTCAGATAGTCCGCTTTCTGTCGTTCGCTCTGGAAACTTACAATCTGCGGCAATCCTCCGTAGATCATGTAGTCATCCCAGGCATCATCATAATCGCCGTCATAGACAGAATAAAACTCTGCAAAAGAAAGGGGATAGATTCTGATCTCATCACCTCTGCCACGGAACTCGGTCACAATGTCGCTGGACAGGAACTTGGAATTACTTCCGGTGACATACACATCAATATTGCTCATGCGGAGCAGGCTGTTCAGCACTTCTTCGAATCGTGGCATGAACTGCACTTCATCCAGAAGAAGATAATATTTGCCATCGTCCTTCATGGCATCTTTGATGTACTTGAAACACACCTTAGGATCTCTTAGTTCCTCATTTTCAATACCATCCAATGCAATCTCAATAATATGGTCAACATCAATGCCGTTCTCCAGTAGGTATCTCTTAAAGATGGTAAACAGCAAAAAGGACTTGCCACATCTACGAATGCCAGTAATCACCTTTATCATTCCGTTATCTTTTCGCAGGGTCAACTGCTGTAGGTAAGCGTCTCGTTTAATTTCCATTGCTACACTCCCCGTTCCCGTGCATATGCACGCTTTTTAGTAATGATATTCTACCACGGAATAAGTTAGATTTCAATGTTCATTCCCATTTTGTGTGCATCTGCACGTTTTCATGTAATATCGTCGAATAAATTTAATAATATCTTTGATTATAGTGTCCAAAATAGAAGAACTCAATCGTTATTATAGCAGCCACACACCGTAATGCATGACTGCTATGTAAAAAGTTCGGAAAGAATTTTTGCAACCTGACACAATTTTCTGTTTTATAATCTCCGTCATCGTAAAAATATCTACCTCATCTGTATATGAAATGAGGTAGATAAATAATTTATGACTTAGATTTTTACATATCCTGTAGCCGGACCTGAACCGACCTTCGCAATGTACTCACTCTTAACTAAATCTGCCAGAGTGCGTTCCACCGTGGTTTTGCTTATATCAGGGTGAGCATCCATAATTTCTTTCTTTGTGATTTTACCAACTTTCTGATCAATCATCGCTTTAATTCTTTCGGGCTTAGAAAGAGTGCGGTTCTTTAAATGTTCTACACGGCTTTCAAATTCATTATATGCTTTCAACATGATACCCAGATAATACTTAACAAAAGGCTCATAGCTGTTCTCATTTTCATGCCATCCTGTCGAACTTGCCTGCAATGCTTCATAGTAAGTTTCCTTTGTTTTTTCAATCAACATTTCCATGCTGACATATTTTCCTACAATATATCCTGCCTTATAGTACAAAAGAAGCGACAGTAAACGGCTCATGCGTCCATTTCCGTCATTGAAAGGGTGGATACAGAGGAAATCCAGAATAAACATAGGTATCAAAAGTAATCTATCAATTTTATCAGTATTCCATGCTTCTAAAAACTGTCTGCACAATTCATCCATAGCTTCCGCAGTCTGAAAGGCAGGAACCGGAATAAACCTTGCTTTCTGGTGACCTTCTGCATCTGTTTCTGCAATTACATTATCAGCATTTTTATATTCTCCACCGGAACCGGCGTAGGAATACAAATCACGATGAAGCTGTAAAATAATATTAGGTCTGGGCACAATATACTCATAGCTTTCGTGGATTGTAGAAAGCACCTCTCGGTAACCTGAGATTTCCTGCTCAGATCGGTTTCTTGGTTCTGCCTTTTGGCTGACCAATTCTTCCAATCTCTTATCTGTTGTATAAATACCCTCAATACGGTTAGAAGCACCTGTACTTTGAATCAAAGCGACTTCAAGAAGGGTTTTCAATTCATCAATATTAGCTTCCAAAAATATCTCTTGCTTACCTTTGTGCTCATGAATTTTTCCGGTCATCTGCACAATTTCAGGAGTAAGCAACTTTTCTGGCTCTTTTATATAATCAAAAGCTCTCATGTTATCTACCTCATTTCAGGATTATCTACCTCATTTTACTCTAAAATGACGGAGATTTCAATGCGATGAGGCAGATAAATTTTCCAGTCACTATGACTGAAATAATAGTATGCACACCTACCACACAGAATATTCAAGAGATCGCTTTCAAAAACACAAAATATTTTATTTTTTGAAAGCAGATGCTATGTAAAGGCAACCCGAAGGCTGCCCCAGGCATCAAGCCTATCCTGTTTACACAGGTTCATTATCATCTTCACCGACGGAGCTATCTGCATCATCGTCCTCAAACTCCGGATCGTATCCATAATCCTCGTCATCGTCCACATAATCAGCATCCGGGTCAGGCTTTGCCGCTTCCTGTTCCTTCTTCTTTTCCTGGACTTTCTTAAATACGAAGAATCCACCACCACAGGCAAGCACAATCAGAGTAAGAATCGCTGGGAGCATATTCGTGGATTTTGGCTTTTCCTCCGGCGCCGGTTCTGTAATTTCAGGAACTGTTTCAACCACTTCCGGCTTTGTTTCCTCAATCGGCTTGGTGAACTCTGCAACTTCTTCCTCGTCCATCAGCTTGAGCAGGTCAGCTTCATCCACCTGATTCAGAAAATGCACGGTTTCCCTTAATCACTATATCAGAAAAGAATATAGGCTCTGCTTCCTTATAATTGTCTTTCAAAAATTCATATAACATAAACCTCATTCCTTTCCCCTAAATATTTATAACCTATATGGTTATTTTTGTTAATTATATTCTATATCCTGTTTTCACGATCTGGCAATGTAATTTTAGCACTATGGTTAGTATATCCAAAGCAGAATAAAACATAAAAAAAGATCTGTCACCCTTAGGATTCTTCCCAAAGCCAACAGATCTTACATTTTCCCTTACATCTTTATACTCTTTGCCAGACTCGTCAGCAAAGCTGCCATCTCCGGATTAACCTTTTTTCTTTCTAACCCACGTTATTTTGCAGCCACGGTTACCACTGTTTCCTTTTTTTTCGACATAAGCCAATAAAACATAGAACAAAATATTAATGCAAATACAACGCCAAAAACATTCTGAATCACTCTAAGACCAACTGCTCCTTTTAGTCCATAACTCTCTGTAGCAATGGCTAAAGCACCAAATGTGTTAAATACTGCCTGCCAGCCATATTTTGCAGAAAGTCCTACACCAATTCCGCCAAGGATTCCTATGTATGTATAGATGGATGACGGAAGCAGAAAATATAGTACTGTAAAGCATATTACACCTGCAATATTTCCGACAATCCTTTTGCGGACTCTGTATTGCATGTCCTCCATAAATGGTAAGATTGCTGACATTGCCGCAATTCCAGCCCACATTGCCCGTGGCATATTGCAGATTTCCGCAATGCAGAGTACTGCTGGTACGCATATGATCTGACATAACTGCCACTTTGTTCTGGAAGAAGATATATCAAATTCCTGTACCAAATCATTCAAATTTCTTTTATACGTTCTGTTTTTATGATTTCGATAAAATACGAAGCAGGTAAGTGCTGCACCTAATGCCATTCCGGTTAATCGCATCTGATAACTTTTTCCTGTTACATCATATCCATACAATAACAGATAACCAAGAACCAATGTGGATTGGTTAAACATGAATGGGTTATGACATCCGAACAGAATCAGCACTGCCAGTGCAGCAATGTTTAACAGCATTCCAAGTACCGGTGAAAGCTGGTTTGCTAAATGCGGACATACAGTCATAATTACAAAGAACAAAGCCAAAAGCATCGTAGATTGTCCGGTGTGGATCCCCAGATCCGCATTCCGAAATACCATAAGACATAATAAAACTACTACACCCACAATACTATTCTCATTTCCAAATAAGATACTGAAAATAGTAACAAATAAAAAACAAAATGCCATTGTAACAGCTATCTTTACCAAATATACCAGTATATGATATGATTTTTCTTTCACTGTTTCACTCTTTTTCAACAGATTTTTAGAACCTGCCTGATTTAACTGCAATTCCTGATAAAATGTCATGTAATTCCTCCTCTATCTGTTTTTCTTAAACTTATATGGCCTCATCTTTCTGTATTGGAAGCTCTACAACAAATCTGCATCCACCATATTCCCGGTTTTCTGCCTTGATCGTCCCGCCAGCACTATCTACGATCCGTTTCACAAGTGCAAGGCCGAGACCATTTCCTTCTGCTTTGTGAGAACCGTCTGCCTGATAAAATTTATCAAATATTCTGGTTTTCACATCATCCTCTATTCCCGGTCCTTCATCTTCCAGAATAAACATTACAGAATCCTTTTCCTGCTTCAGAAACATCATAATTGTCCCCTTTGCAGGACTGAACTTAATCGCATTATCTAAAAGATTCGTCCATATATGCATAAAAAGTCCTTCATTCCCAGTATATTTAACTTCCTCCAGCTCTACCTGGAAACCAATTTCTTTTTCTGTCCATTTTGTCTCCAGGGAAAGAAATGCCTGACGGATCTGTTCATCCAAACGATATTCTGTTTTTTTCATTGGTATGTTCTGATTCTCTAACTTGGATAACAGCAAAATATTTCCAACCAATCCGGAAAGCCTTTGGGTATTAAACAGGATTTTTTCTACATATTCCTCTTGCTCCTGAGACAGTTCTTCTCCCTGAAGAAGCATTGTATACCCTTCAATGGCATTGATCGGGGTCTTAAACTCATGAGAAACATTGGAGACAAAATCCATCTGCAGTACTTCTGTTGCTCGAAGCTCTTTTGTCATCACATTAAAACTCTGGTAAGATTCTCCAACTTCTGCGATACGGCTGTTCGTTTCCAAGTGCTGTTCAAAATCTCCCTGCGAAACTTCCTTCATTGCTTTACTGAGTCTGGTAATTGGTTCCAGCAACCTTGCATTGATAAAGGAAGTAATCAGCCCTGCAATCAATGTATTAAAAATCAAAAGCCAGCCAAGCACAGATATGCTACCAGGCAGATTAAAAAAATGATTCAAAAAAGCAAATAATAACGCAGATATGACTGTTGAAAATACAAGTGCCAGCCAGATTGCACCAGTCAGACAGGATCGGATCCGCAATCCTTTTTCTTTCTTTTGTTCCATTATTTTTTCACCACCTTGTATCCAATTCCACGCATTGTTACGATTTCAAAATCAGGGTTATCTTTCAAACGCTCCCTGATTCTTCCTATATGTACCTCTATCGTATGTGGGTCTGCCTCCGTCTCGTATCCCCATACTTCATCCATCAACTGTTGTTTTGTAAATGTTCTGCCTGGCGAAGCTGCAAGCTTATATAAAAGCAGGAATTCTTTTTTAGGCAAAACAAGACTTTCCTTATCAGTTGTAACCGTCATTGCATCATAATCAAACTCTGTTGAACCGATCACAATTTTGTGTTCATTCAGTATCTGTGCACGGCGAAGCAGTGCTCCGACTCTTAAAACCATTTCATTCACATTTACCGGTTTTACCATATAATCGTCACTTCCCGAAAGAAATCCCTGGCGCATATCATCAAAGGAACCTTTCGCAGTGATCATAAGTACCGGTATCTGATATCCTGCTGAACGGAGTTCCGACACCAGTTCATAACCATCCATAACCGGCATCATAATATCGGAAATGATCAGATCAATATACTCTTTATCCAATATTTCTAATGCCAGTGCTCCATCTGATGCACTTTTGACCTGATATCCATTCTTCTCAAGCACTTTTTGGAATAGCTGGCTTAATTCTTTATCATCTTCTACAATTAATATTTGAAACACGATCTTCTTCCTCCTTTATCAGAACAGATATCTTGCCCATCCAAGCAGATGCTGTACCAAAAGTACGTTTCTCTGACGCTTCTTTGTCAATTCAATTGGCTCTACATGATACGGATCACGATAGGTTCCATCTTCCAATACCTGTCGGGACACTCTTTCATATTCCATCATGCCTTCTTCCAACTGTTTATTAATCTCTTTGCTACGTATTACAAGCATCAGTTCCGTATCCAGATACGTGCTTCTCATATCCATGTTAAAGGAACCGATTACGGATAGATCATCATCAATCAGGATGCTTTTTCCGTGGTAAGAATAGCCGCCTTCATACTCCCAGATATCAATTCCTGTATTTAAAATTCTGTTTCTGTTTCTCGCATAATCAGCAGAACCAAACGGATTTCCATTGTTGGCAACCGAATTGGTCATGATAGAAAAATCCGGAACTCTCTCCGCAATCTCTTTCCATGTATTATACATCATATCATTGCAGATAATATATGGTGTATGAATTTTCACGCGCTCTTTTGCATTTTTCATTAGTTCTCCCAGTTGATACCAGACTACTGGTTCCTTGGGACCTGTGTGGATAGGATTTGACACTAATGCAATCTTTTCTGTCTCAAAAGTTTCGTCCGTGTAATCGGTATCGCAGATTCTTTCCTTATTCTCTTCAAAATATTTCTGATAGCCGTTCTGCAGCTCTAAAACTGCGTTCTTTACAGATTTTCTATTTGCCAGTTTTTTATTGTCATGAAAATAACCACTGTCTTCTTGTTCCCATATTGTTTCAAAATACTCTAACAACTGGTTAACTGAATTTTCTTTCTCAGGTTCATCGCAAACCACTAACATATCTCTATCATAGTTCTTATGTCCCAGAAAATCACCCAGGAAATAATTGTATGTATTTCTTCCACCAAGAATATATGTCTTACCATCTGCAATCAAATATTTATCATGCATTCTCCCCATCATCTTCCATGGTTTCAACGGATTGGCCTTATTATACAGTTTAATTTCAACATTCTCATGGGAAGATAATCCATAGAAATACGGATTGCCTTCCATATCAACCCAGCTCTCCATTCCATCTACTAACAGACGAACATGCACACCTCTGTCTGCCGCATCATGCAGTGCTCCTAAGATCAATTTTCCACTTTCATCTGATTGAAATGCAAAAGTAGAAAGAATAATGTCTTCTTTTGCATTTCGGATCAAACGCACTCTTTGTAAAAGTGCTTCTGGATTTTTTTCTATGATCACTGCTCGTTCCATATTCTCGCTGCGTTCGTTCCACGAATCATTTTGTGTTTCTTTTTTAATGGTATTAGACACTTCCGGCTGTTTTTTATATGCAATACAGATTCCAAATAATTCATAAAAAGCCACACATAAAAAAATTGACAGTATAACAAAAACAATTTTACATATCTTACGTTTTCCCATCGCACATCACCTGACTTTTTTTCATCTTATGTCTATACAATACAAAGCCAACCTCAATTTTGCCTCAACAGAATTAATTTTATCCATGTAAATTTCCTGTACCGGCAATCAGACATAACAAAAACGACCTCTCAAAATCAACTATTTTTTGAAAGGTCGTTTCACTAAATTCTTATAACAATCCAGCAAATAATCTCATAAATAATTGTCCCAGTCGCAAATATGCACTGCGCCCAGTACAATATTGATCTGTTACATCACGACATTCTCCCATCGTTCTTATCAGATCATTTTTAATTTCCACAACTGCCTGACAATCTGCCATGAAACAGCCGTTTTCAAAATGATGATATAAGCTTCTATAATCCAAATTGATTGTTCCACAGGTTGCCATACAGTTATCCACTATACTCATTTTCGCATGGCAAAATCCTGGTGTCCATTCATAAACTCGCACTCCATGTTTAACCAATCCATGATAAAAAGAGCGAGTTATATTATAAATGAATTTTTTATCAGGAATTCCTGGTGTGATAATTCTTACGTCTACCCCTCGCTTAGCAGCCAGACATAACGCATGTGTCATTTCGTCTGTTATAATTAGATATGGTGTCATAAACCAACAGTAATTTTCGGCCTTATTTATCATACTGATATAAACTTCTTCTCCGACCTGCTCATTATCCATAGGACTGTCTGCATAAGGCTGAACAAAACCTGTTTGCTGTGCTTTATAATCGTAATGAATAATGTATTTACTAAAATCAGTATCATTCGTAGCTTTTTCACTAACAGCATTCCACATTTCTAAAAATGTCACTGTAAGCGACTGAACAGCATCTCCTTCTAAACGAATACCGGTATCTTTCCACTGCCCATACGGATGCGTATAATTAAAGTATTCATTTGCAAGATTATATCCACCTGTAAATCCAACTTTTCCATCAATTACTGTTATTTTTCTGTGATCACGATTGTTCAAAAATAGATTTAAGCCTGGCACAAATGGATTGAATACACGACAATGAATTCCTATACTCTCCATCTTTTTTACAAAATCTGTGTTAATAAAACCTATAGACCCCATATCATCATAGAATACCCTGACTTCCACACCGGCTTTTACTCTCTCTTCCAGAACATCTTGAATCTTATGCCAAGCTTCAGCATCTTCTATCGCATGATATTCCATGAAGATAAACTTTTGTGCTTTCGCAAGTTCTTCAAGCTGTGCCTCTAATCCCTTCACTGCTTCATCAAAATACTTGATATCCGTATTCTGATAGATTGGATACCACGAATTTCTTTGTATGTAACTTGCAATATTTCCTGCTTTCGGAATCTTTTCTTTTATTCTGCTTAAACACTCTTGATTGTCTGGAAGCATTGGTAACAATTTGCTATCAATTTCTGCATATCGCTCACGCATTTTATGCGTGCCACCATTCAAGCCAATCAATAAATACAGGCCTACACCCATAATTGGGAAAATCAGAATTAAAATGACCCAAGGCATTTTCATAGAAGATGTCTTATCTGACGCATACAATCTCAAAACTAAGATTCCACTTAAAATTCTGGTAAATAAATTTATGATTTCTGCATATTCATTCAAGCGTGTTACGATAGTAATAATAAAAATCACTTCCAGAAGAATGCAGATTATGGAAAAGCACAATCGTTTTATTCCATTTTTTGTTTTTGCTTTTCCTTCTAAGGTATCTTGCTTCATATGTATTCCACCTCTTCTTTCTACGTCAGCTCTATATTCAAAATACTATTTATTTTGATAATTGATTCGTTCCCCTTCTATTGTTTTGTTTCAAATTCACATATAATCATACTTTCAAGGACTACATTATTTTCTGGGTATATTCCAGCATTTTTAATATAAAATTGACCTAACACTACATACAAAAGGTATTTACCTTAATTATAACTTTAAATATATCTTATGTACATTATTTTCCATCAAAAAAAGTCCACCCACATCTGGATTTCTCCTAATTCCAGTAGACTCTGTTCTATTTCCATTATTATATTTTTATTCAGCTTTCAAGCTCTTCGCCAGACTCGTCAGCAACGCCGCCATCTCCGGATTTCCCAGAACCTTCATCAAAAGGTCCGCATCCACACCTTCCGGAACAGCCACCGTGTTTGCTGTCTGACCAGCATCTGCACCCTTCATCTGCGGATTAAGATTTTCCCTGTTATAAAACGCATCCTCCATCCTCTGTGCATTCTTTTGCCTGTCCTAGTCAATGATATGGCCATATGCCTCTGTTACCATGTCCGCCTGTGCATGTCCGGAATCGCCCTGAACCGCTTTAATGTCTCCTCCACTGAGCTTCAGCTTATATGTGACACTTGTATGTCGGAGACTATGAAAAACCACATCCGGCAGTCCCTGTTCATCAATAACCTTCTGCATCTGATCACGCAGATAGCTGTCTTCGATCGGAAGACCAAAGGTCGTAGCCATGACCAGATTATAATCCTGATACTCACTGCCAAGAATATCCTTTAATTCATTCTGTTCCTTTTTGATATCGACCAGGATCTGTGCCACAAATCTTTTTCTGTATTTCGATATAAATACTATGTGATACTGGCATTTCCATCGGGTATGTGATAAACTTCTATTGTCCATTTGGACCGCCTCCTTTGATTTTGAGTTTGGCTTGCGACACCATTCTCATCATATCACAGGAGGCTTTATTTTGTTGTCCTCACCGTCTCCACTTATTCCATTCTCCCCAGCATAGCTGGGGGATTAGACTTTTCATTTACAATTCCCATCCCACTGACTATAATAAAGA